>Ga0209163_1000005_pt1:0-752500 | contig 1027778 bp, 901 predicted proteins | sample MTBAKSrepl2MetaG_FD_187457 | JGI IMG/M metagenome (GOLD analysis project Ga0209163, IMG submission 187457) | Enrichment culture microbial communities om Arthur Kill intertidal strait, New Jersey, USA, that are MTBE-degrading - MTBE-AKS2 (Arthur... | ecosystem: Environmental > Aquatic...
CTTATCCTGCTTATCCGTGTACTTTTCTTGGCGGCAAGAAAAGTACCAAAAGAACCGGCCCGTGCAGCTTGGCCTTCGGCTTCCCTCGCGCAAACGCTTTTTTCGGCGCGGGCAGGAACTCGCCCGCTTCGCGGTGCTCAAACAGCCTGCCCGCTTTTCCCCGAAAAAAGCATTTGCGCTCGGCTGCGCTGCAATGGGCGGGGCCTGCCATTGATGCCCCGACGTGGTGTATAAAAAGATTTGTTTCTCCAGAGACAACCTGGTTTTCAGTCTTATTTCCGGAATTTGTAAATTCAGATGGTTATAACCTTTAAAGGTCCTTTTGGGAGCTATTTTGGATACCACTGATTCTCAATTGACCATTGACAATTGACAATTAAAAAGGGCCTTTTCCTTGCGGAAAAAGGCCCTTTTAAAAGTACTGTCAGTCAGATGCGCCCTACACCTCAAGCCACGAGTCGGAATAGAGGGAGTGGCCCAGAATGACCTTGGCGGTCTTGACATAATCCACCATCTCCTGGGTGGAGGCGTCCGGCTCTTCCCCGTCCATGACCGCATGCACCACCTCGACGATGTCGGGACGGTTGCCCTTGGCGATATCGGTCAGTTTCTCGTCCAGGGGATCGGAAATAACCGAGTACATGCCATAGCGCTCCAGCATGATCATGTAGGTCTGGTTCAGAATGGGCCGCAGATGGGAGGGCGGTCCATTGGAAATGTTGGACAGACCGCAGGTGCTTTTGCAGCCCGGCGCGATGTCGCCCAGCATCATCTGGAAGTTGAGCAGACTCATCAACTGGTCCTGCTGAGTGTTGACCGGCGTCACAATACCGTCAAACCAGAGCCGCTCATTCCCAATGCCGGCTTCGTTGGCGGCGTACATCAGTTCAACCGCCAGGGCGGCCCGCTCATTCTCATCCCTGGGCAGGCCTTCCGGCCCCCACATCAGGGCGATAAAATCGGCGTTGTGCTCCGCGGCCAGGGGAATCATCTTCTCGTACCGCTCGGGCCGGGCCATGATGGAGTTAATCAGCACCGGTTTCTCCGTCGGCTTGTACACCTTCAGGGCCGCTGCAATAGCGTCGATGTTGGAGGTGTCCAGGGCCAGGGGCAGATCCGACACAACCTCCTGAACGGTCTGCACCACCCAGGGCATCAGCTCATGGCCGTCCTTCTTGGCAGGGCCCAGATTGATGTCGATATAGTCCATGCCTTTGGCCTTCTGGTCCAAGGCCTCTTCCTGAATCGGCTTGGGGTCGCGTTCCTTGAACGCCTTGCCGATTTTCTTTGAAATAACGTTTAAGCTTTCACCAATGAGAATCATATTCGGTTCCCCTTATTTGTTATGTTGATGTTGGCGCCGGCCCACTGCGGCCCGGCCGACCTCCTCTATTTTCTGGCTTTCAGGAATCCGGGAATGTGGGGAGCCTCCCTGGGGCCGACGGTAATGGTCCAGCCCGGCAGTTCCTCCTCGATTTCACCGGCAATGGCCGCCGCGTAACCGGGAATGATCAGCTCCGTGTGTTTTACCTTGTCCATGATCCCGCACTTCTTGACAAAAGCGCCCACGTCATCGCCCGCGAACTTGCCGGCGGCCCATGCGGTGAGCACGGACAGACCTTCAGAGTCCTTGATCAGCAGCCATGACGGCACCTTGCTGTTTTCGATTTCGCCGGAAACAATAAAGTAGGTCAGAGCAAAGTTGGTGGTTACCAGCACCGGGGAGTTCTCGTCAGGATTGCCGATCTCGTAGATGCCCTCGGTAACGGTCATGGGCCGCTGCGGGTCGGTAAAGATGTTGAGCCGTTCCAGCAGAAGCGGGAACACGGTCTCGCCCACGAAATCGGAAAGCACGACGATGCTGCCGTACTTGGCGATAAACATGGCCGCGATCATGGTCTCCACTTCCGGGTTGGACGCCATCTCGCAGGGGAAGGCAATGGTGGGGAAACCCAGGGCTTTGTTGCCGGCCTTCAGGGCCGCGCGGCGAATGGCCACCATGTCTTCCAGGGACTTCTTGGGTTCCCGTGAACCGGGATCCACAACGATGTCCTTGAGGCCCATGCCGGTCAGCTTCTGGGTCAGCGGCATCAGGGCGTCAATGGAATCGGCCTTCACGCCCAGGGGAAGTCCGGCGTCCACGGCCAGCTTGCCCATGGCGTCGATGTTGTCCGCGGTGGCGCCATACAGAAGGGGGCGCTTGGAACCGCAGGCATCCACACCGGCCTTCATGGTATCGGGGTTCTCGGTCATCAGGATGACGTTGAACTCAGAGGTCTCGGCCACCGTCTTGGCGGTCTCGGCAAAGGCCTTGGCATCGCCGGTGTCCTTGATCGCCACCATCTCGGGCCGCAGGTTCAGGCCCACCCGCTCATACTGAATGGCGTTCCACGCCTTGAGCTTCGCCTCCAGGTCTTTCTTCTTGATGTCGCCGTTGATGCAGGCGGCCAGCACCGTGGGGCTGTAAAACGTTTTTTCATGACGGTACATCACCGTCTCGCCGCCGGCCACGCATGCCCGAACACCCTTGCCCAGCTTGACGGGCCGAATGGGGGGGGCCGACGCCTCGGCCAGCTTTTCCCGTGCCTCATCCGATACATACGGACAGCTGTCCAGCTCCGCTTTTCCGGATGCCAGGTTCATGGCAAAGGCAAGGCACGTCGGAGAGCCGCACTCCTTGCAGTTGGTCTGCGGCAGGAGCTTGAAAATCTGAATTCCGGTTAATGCCATTTCTATCTCCTTATATTTCCAAAGTTTTAATAAAACTCGATCTCGTAAGAAAAGGGGCGGTCGACAAATCGACCGCCCCGGGTCATTACATCAGCGGATCCATGGAAAGAGCGGGATGCCCCTTTTCCTCCAGCCACGGCCGGATTTCCTCTTCGGTGGTACCCACGGTCTCGTCGGCGATCTTGTCGTAAAGGTCCGGAACGCCCATGGCCTTGCCCCGGGCGATGATACGGTCCTTGATCTCCTCCTTGAGCATCTTGGGCATCCATACCATGCGCAGCAGGCCGCCGTCGCCCTTGATGAACTTGCCCTGGGTGATGTTGTACTTGGAGTGGCCCACAAAGCCCGGGGAGACCGCGCCGCCGCCCATCACGCCGGCCAGGGTGGTAAACTTCATGCCGCAGGGCGTGTCGCCGGTGTAATCCCGGCCCACCGTCATAACGCCGTTTAAGCCCGGCAGGGTGGCCGCGATACATTCGCAGCAGCCGCAGGTGGTCATGGGATCATGCACCATGGAGTAGAGATTGTATTTTTCCACGGCGCCGCGGGATGTCTTGTAAACAAACTCGTTGACGCCCTTCCACTGACCCAGTTTCGGATCAAGGCACTCACCCTTCTGAATCGGCTGGTTGGGACCGGTGGGGTTGATCTCGTAGGAAGCCTTGCAGTCCATCCAGTTGTAGGCGCCGCACAGGCCGGTTCGCTCCGGGCTGACCGTGCACACATGGTTGGGCGCAAAGGACTGGCACAGGGTGCAGGAGTAGTAGGTCTCCACATCATCGTCAGTCATCTTGTCCACGCGTTCGTCTCTGCGCTTGTACTCGGCCCGGGCCGTTTCCGTGAGCTTGTCCACCTCTTTCTTGTCCGTGTACAGGGTCACCTGGACCTTGTCTAAAATCTTTCCAAAGTCCTGATGCATCTTGGCATGAAGCACTACGCCGATGTCTTTGAGGGTGAAGCCTTTTTCCACGGCGGGCTTGCCCACGCGGACCCAGGAGATGTCCCGCTGGCCGATATGCATAATGCCCTGGATGTAGTTGACCAGATGATGAATCTGGCGCTCGAGAATGGGCTCAAAGTCCTCCTGGAACTCACGGCCCGCGATCTGGACAAAGATGCCCAGGGGCAGGGTGTCGCCTTCCTTGAGTTCGGGAATGTCCTTGCCCACCACCGTGACCTTGCCGTCTTCGATGGCCTTCATGTCGGCCGACTTGACCAGCTCGGTGCACTGGGTCTTGCCGCCGCCCATCTGGCAGAACAGGTCCTTTCCGCGAATACGTTCGCCCTCGTAGGCCGGACCGAACGCGCAGGGAATGTCGATCTCGGACACCGTGACCTTGAGGCCGCGCACTTCCACGGACCGCTGCACCATCTCATCGTGGGGCACATTGGCCACCACGTGCTCGTAAGTACAGATACCGGTGGGCAGAATCTCGGGCACGTCGGTGTCGGCCAGGGTTGGGAAACCCCAGTTCACGCAGCCGGCGGCCGCGCAGGCCCATTCGGTGCCGATGTCGCCCAGGGCGTTGACAAAGGCAAAGATGCGGTTCTTGTTGTACATCAGTATCTTTTTATAGTCGCCGGGCTGAACACCGCCAAAGGCCATGGCGGCCCGGTTGGCGAATCCCAGAGCGAATACCGCCGAGGAGATGTCCGGTCCAAAGGGAACGATACGGGTGTTCCACCCGACCTGGACGCCGGCCTCGATAAGCTGATCAATGAGGGTGGTGCCGTTGTGGTTGGCGGCGCAGAAGATGTAGAGGTTCCGTTTCTGGTAGTCCTCCACGATCATTTTGGCGATCTCGGGGTTCGGGGCCGCACCCACCATGGCGGCAAAACCGGGGGCCGAACCGTCCACGAACTCCACGCCGCGCTTTCTCAGAATAATGTCGTCAGCCGGACCGACCCACTTCTTGCCGTTTTCCAGGTCCGGGTCTTCCTCGGGAAAATAGAAATCCGGCTGCCTGACGATCCGCAGGGCTTCCTTGATTTCATAGGCCAGAATGGACGCCATGCCGGCGTCCAGAAGCGGCCCCAGATAAGGCAGATGGTTTTTGCCCTTGATATGGGGGGGCAGCAGCTTGCGGGCAAAAGCCATGGGCGCCTTCATGTCTTCCAGCGTCTCGACTTTCATACCGGTCAGCGAATAGATAACCGGCAGGTAATAACCGGTATTGGGAAACTCCACCTTGGTATCCGCGTTCATGGACTCAAGCGCGTTTTCCAGCTCGCCCTCGACCTGGGATACCACTTTATAACCGCCCTGAATGGCGGCGAATGCAACCAACTTAGACATATCGTCCTCCTTCGTTGAGGATTTATTTGAAAAAAGAAATATCCACTATGCTTCCAGGGCCTGACGGTCGGCCATATCCATGAGCACCCGCTCCCTGGCCTTGTCAATGCCCAGGGCTTTGCGCTTCTTGTCAATGTGGGCGATCATCTTCTGGGCGTGCTTGATGGGGTCGACCTCCAGATCCCACATGCCGCCGTAGAGCTTTTCAAATTCATTGAAGAGGTAGTTCTGGAAAACCGGGGCGCCTGTCACCGGCAGATTCACGCTGAAAACCGTGTAGACACCGGACGCTACAAAGTACTGGCCGATGCTGATGGCTTTCTCGCTCATCCACTCGGGCGCGCTGCCGGCCACGGGCAGATCGGAAAGATCGTTGCCCAGGCCGCCGGCCTTGACCACCTCGGTGGCAGCCAGCAGAATGCGGCTGTTGTCCACGCAGGAACCCAGGTGCAGGACCGGCGGAATACCCACGGTCTCGCAGACTTCGGCCAGGCCCGGACCACAGTAAACACCGGCCGCCTCAGGGGTCAGCAGTCCTTCCATGGCACAGGCAATGGCGGAGCATCCGGTGGTCAGCACCAGCACGTCATTCTTGATCAGCTCCTTGACGATGGCGATGTGGGACTCATTGTGACGGGTCCGGGCGTTGTTGCAGCCCACCACGCCGGCCACGCCGCGAATGCGGCCGTTTATGATGTTGTCGTTCAATGTATAAAAGGTGCCCCGGAAGGAGCCGCCCAGGTGATACTCAATGGACTCCACGCCGAAACCGGCCACCTGGGCCGCCTTCTGGCGGGGAATCATGACCTCGGCCTTGCGGTTTTCAAAATTGTCGATAGCCATCTTGACGATCTTCTTGGCATCATCAAGGGCATGGTGTTCGTCAAACTCAATGTGAATCACGTTGTCCTGCTCCATCTTGGCGATGGGATGGGTGGTGATCAGCTTGGTGTGAAAACACTTGGCCACGTTGGCCAGGTTCTGGAACACGCACTGAATGTCCACCACCATGGCGTCGCAGGCGCCGGTGATGATGGCCAGTTCCTGCTGCAGGAAGGTGGCTGCCGTGGGAATGCCGTGGCGCTGAAGGATCTCGTTGGCCGTACAGCAGATGCCGCCCAGCTGAATGCCCTTTGCGCCCTTTTTCTTGGCATAGTCAATCATCTCCGTGGACTGGGATACGGCCACGATGATCTCGGACAGAACCGGCTCATGACCGTGAACAATGATGTTCACATGGTCTTCCTTCATGATGCCCAGGTTGGCCTCGGACTGCAAGGGGGAGGGAGTTCCGAACACAATGTCCTGCAGGTCGGTGGCCAGCATGGAGCCGCCCCAGCCGTCGGCCAGGGCCGCCCGGGTGCCCTGCTTCATCAGGTTCCGGTAGTCCTGGTCCACGCCCATGTGGGTGCGGTGCATGATTTCCACGACCTCCCGGTCGATATTTCTGGGCAGCACGCCCATCTTCTTCCAGAGTTCATACCGGGGCTTGGGGGCCCGCTTCAGGTAGAGCAGTTCACCCTCGGACTTGCCCCATTCGTTTAACGCCTTTTCAGCGGTCTCAAGGGCGATCTCATCCATGTCCCTGGCCTTGGTTTCGCCGTCCACTTCCACAGTGGTGGCCACTTCCAGGCACTCGGCTACGGACAGCAGCTTCTGGGTGTCCTTGATCGTGTAGGCATCGGTCTCCTTGCGGGCCGCGGACATAAACACCTCGGCCACGGACCGGCCGTGATCGGAATGGGCAGCGGCCCCGCCGGCGATCATGCGGATAAAGTTTCTGGCCGCAATGGTGTTGGGTGTGGCGCCGCACAGACCCTTGCGGGTATCCTCGCCAACGATTCCGCCCTTGGGCAGGGGCAGGCGGCAGGGTCCCATGGCACAGTTCTTACAACAAATTCCCGTCTCGCCGATGGCGCAGGGCTTCATGGCTTCGGCTCTGTCAAAGACGGTTTCAATCCCTAACTGCTGGGCCCGGGCGATCATTTGCTGGGTGGCGGGATCGATTGACGCCTTGATGGGGTCAGCCAGTTTGGGCGCTTTTTCCGCCTTGGCTGCGACTACTTTTTTTTCTTCATCTGCCATCAGAGGTTCCTCCTCGTGTTATGTAAGCTTTATTTATGGTTTCGGCATTCCGCCGGATCATTATATAGCAGTCACGACATCATGCTAGCCGCGCTTGTGGAACCGGGCCAGGTTGACAAGAATCTCGTCAAGCCCGGACATCACATCACCGGCCGGCGTCACTTTGATGGTTGACTTTACTGTGGGTTTCCGTGAGGCGGCCAGCTTGGCCTTTTCTTCGGCCCGTTTCAGGCGCAGGGCGTTTTCCTCTTCATCGCGCTTGGCCCGTGCCTCGGCTTCCGCCTTTTTCTGGGCTTCGGCTTCTGCTTTGGCCTTGGCTTCGGCATCGGCCTTGGCCTTGGCGGCCGCCTCGACTTTGGCCTTGGCGTCGGCTTCGGCCTGGGCCTTGGCATCCATTTCGGCCTTCGCCCTGGCTTCGGCATCGGCCTTGGCGGCTGCTGCCGCATCTACGGCCGGCGCGGCCGGAGCTGCTGCCGCGGCCGGGGCCGGGGCTGCCGGAGCCGCCTTAGGCGCTGCCTTGGGCGCTGCCTTGGGGGCCGCTTTGGGCGCGGCCTTGGGCGCGGCCTTCTTGGGCGCGGCCTTCTTTTCTTCTTCCTTAATAGTCAGGTCGGGCTTGGGCGCCAGCTTTTCGTAATCGATCTTGGCTTCGGCCAGCAGTTTCTTGGCGCCGGCAATATCGTCGGCCTTGCCGCCATCAGACAACTTGTCGATAAACGAGCGGACCATGCGCACCGCTTCGGGATGACGCATGAAAAGGACGTCGCTGCCCGACATCAGGTAGGAAACAGCACCCACGGCCTCCATCAGAATACCCCGCCGTTCGGGATCACCCAGGGTGGGGGCCTCTTCCGCGGTCTGCTTGGCTTCCTTGGACTTCCAGACCTCGTTGCCCAGGTTGTTGATCATGGGGAACTGAAGCTTGTCGTCCCCCTGGGCCATGGCGGCCATGCGGAGCCGCTCCATGACCGAATAGGTGTATTCCAGGCCGTAGCCCAGGCCGCCGGTGGTGGGATCCACCAGCACACGGTCCATGGGCATGCCCAGGTTTTCCAGCAGAATATTGACCTGCTTGGCAAGGTTGACGTCGATGGGTGAAGAAGAAATCACCGCGTGGCCATAGCCCATTGCCGCGGCGCCGATGGTCTTGTGGTTCTTCTCTTCCACCGGGCCCATGGTCAGGGTCAGGTCCTGGCAGTCTTCGGCGATCTTCTTAAAGACCTCGGCATCCTTTTCCACATTGGCGCATCCCCAGATAATCAGGGGCACATCAATGGCACCGGCGACCTTTTTCACCACGGCAACGGCGTCGGCGGCGCCGGCGTTGTTGCCGTTGGGGTCGATGCTCTTGAGCTGGAGCACGATCATGTCCGCGCCGTAGTCCTTGACGCACTTCTTGGCCCAGGCCGCCGGATCACCGAGAACGTCCTTGAACGGCGCGGTCGCCGACTCGGGCCAGTCTTCCGGTTTCATATCCCAGATTTCCATGGCCACTTTCGGCTTGTTGGGCATTTCTCCTTCGAACAGATAAAAGGGATAACTGGTTTCACCACCGACTTTTACCGCTTTTTTCCCCTTGCCGATGGAGATCTCTTTTATGCTGCCGGCATAAGACTCTTTTGCAATTTCAAAACCCACAGCTGCCTCCTTACGTATGAAAATTTAGTCATTACCCGGCTGCCACTCCTTGAAAAAAAGCCTGTTTCCAACTCGGTTACCCGCTTTTTTCAGGCGCAGCCTTCCATAACCTAATATATTCAACATGCCCGCTCGGGCAAAATAATTTGTATTTTCAAATACTTAAATAACAAAATCGCCTGGAACATCAAAACCAAAGAGAAAGTTTATACTGATAGAACAGCCATGTCAACAGAATTGAGTCAAAAAAAAGTCTTTTGATTTAAGCCAGTTACAACGAGAGAAGAAGGAGACAGGGTGAAAAACGGGGCGGTTACCGCCCCTGCCGCCGGCATCGTTTGCACCGGCAGGGACGGTAGCGTCTGACGCTTTCTCATGGAGGACTCAAAAAATTAGATTCACCGCGGAGACGCAAAGAAAAACATGAATACTGCGTGTAAGGCGGGAAACAGACCCCCTTTGCGAACTTTGCGCCTTTGCGCCTTTGCGGTGCAAAAAAGGAAACCGCCAAAAAACAAAATCACGGTTTTGGTGATGGAAAAAAACCCAATTTTTAGAGATGTCCTTATGTTTACGTGCGGGGCGGCGGCAGGTGCTTACTGCTCCGCTTCCAGCATGGCCATGGCCTCCGCCGCGCTGATGCCGTCATGCACGATGGCGCAGGCCGCCTTTACGAAAAGCGAGGGGTTCTTGTGTTGAAACGCGTTTCTGCCGATGGAAAGGCCCTTGGCGCCCACCTGCATGGCCCCTTCGATCATCTCAAACATCTCCTTGTCGCTTGCCTTGCTGCCGCCGGCGATCAGGACCGGGGCGGGGCAGCCTTCCACCACCTTTGCAAAAGATTCGGGGTCCCCGGTGTAGTTGGTCTTGACAAAATCAGCGCCCAGCTCCGCACCGATGCGGGCCGCCAGCTTGACGTGCTCCACGTCCTTTTCGTCATCAATCTTGGGCCCCCGGGGATACATCATGGCGATCAGGGGCATGCCCCAGTAAATACACTCCACCACAATTTTGCCAAAATCCCTGAGCATCTCGGCCTCGTTCTCATCACCGATGTTTATATGGATGGAGACGCCATCGGCCCCCACGCGCAGGGCGTTTTCCACGGTGTTGACCAGTACCTTCTTGTTGGGTTTGGGCGACAGGACGCTGGCGGCGGACAGGTGCAGGATCAGGCCCACGTCCCGGCCGTAACTTCTGTGGCCGAACTTGGGCAGGCCCAGGTGGCCGATGACCGCGTTGGCCCCGCCTTCGGCCACCATGTCCACGGCCGAAGACAGGTTGATCAATCCGTCAATGGGTCCTACGGTGACGCCGTGGTCCATGGGAACAATCACGGTCTTGCCGGTGTTCCGGTTCATGATCCGCTCCATCCGTACCGCCTTGCCGCTGGTAAACATCGTCGTTTCTCCTTACCTGTAAGGTTTTCTTGAGCGAACCGGCATACGGTCCGCCACAATTGTTCTGCCTGTGTTTTTACCACAGGCCCGAAGGCAAGACAATCATACGTTTTTAATCGGGATCGCTATCGGGGTCGGGATCGAAATCGATCACGAGTAAGAGCAAGAGCAAGAAAATAAGGTGGGGGGGCATCGATACCGATAGCGATTTCGATCCCGATTTTGATGGGGGATACCCTTTCCCTCGTGATGCGAGATTCAAACCGCTGCCGGTTAATCTGTGTCCACCCATTGATTATGGGGACACGACAAAGGTTTCCAATCCAGAAATGAGAATTTTTTCGCAAGGTCAAGGAAAACAAGGGCTGATGGGGAGGCGTACTGTCGTACGCCGCACAAGGAGGCCCGCAGTTTGACGCAGAGATTGCGGAAAAAGGCCATTTATGGATGGAAACTAATCTAAAAATAGCGCGAAGGCCCGGTATGGACCTCCCACCCCGCCTCTTCATAGATCTTTCTGCAGTGATCCACGGTGTCACCCCGGCCCTGTTCGGTCTTTTCTTCGATGTCTCTGGGATTGGCGCCCACTTCGGCCCAGAAAAGATTGGCCCCGGCAAGCGCGCCCAGGGTGCATGGCTCGTGGGTGCAGTTGCCCAGGGTGGTGCGGGGCATGGCCAGCCGGGTGACGGCCACGATCTGGGCCATGCGCAGCTCGGAGATCATGCCCAGGGATTCCATGGGGCCGCCGGGAATGGTGATGCGCCGGGCCGCGCCGCTGAAGGCCGGGTGAATGGACGCGGTGAAAAGAATCCGGTCGGCGATCTCTTCGTTGGTGTGCTCCGGCCCCACCGGCTCCACGCAGGTGCCCACGGACAGGCCGGCTTCCTGAAAGTTGCGAATGCTGATCCTGCGCTGTTCCGGATCCAGGTCGGTATCAACGCCTTCGCGCATGCGCAGGGCATGGTACACCCCCTTGTAACCGGCGTCCTTTATCTGCCGGGCCTGCTCAAGGGTTTTGTCTCCCACGTTGGCAATCATCACCGTCTCTTTTTTCAAATTGCGCCGCACCTCTTTTGAGATGTCTAAAAACTTTTCCAACGGATAAAAGGCCGTGGTCATGACATAAATCGCGTTGGCGCCGTTTTCTTCAAACAGCCGGGCCTGGGCCACGGCCTCGAGAGCGGAAATTTCGGTGGCCTTTGAAAAAATTTTGCTTTCCGCGGAAAACGAACAGAACTTGCAGTTGCAGGCGCAGGGGGCAAGGTTTAAGGCAAGCTGGCCCTGGACCTCGGCCCGGTTGCCGGTCAGCTCCCTTGAGATGCGGTTTGCTTCGGCCAGAATCCGGTAGGTCTCGGGCGCGTTGGGCGCGTAACGTAACATGTGGACCAGCTCTTGTCTGGAAAAAGCACCGTTGTCCGCAGACTTTTGTAGCAGGTCATCAATTTTCAATTCGTTTTTCCTTTTATCCAAATCGGGATCGGGATCGCTATCGGGATCGAACCCGTGTGCGGTTAAATCTTTATCTTTAAAGTTCCCTTTGTTTTTGTCTCGCAAAGGCGCAAAGAGCGCAGAGGGTTATGTGTTGCTTTGCGTCCTTTGCGTCTCTGCGGTGAATTAAATATAAAGGTTCTCTTATGGCTTTCGGTAGACCGCCGCCGTGCTGAGAGCCACACGGGGCTCGGCCACCCGGACCAGGCCCGCGCTTTCCACAAAACCGGACAGCCGCTCAAAGTAACGGGGCTTTACATGATTTTTGGGTTCGGCCAGAAAATAGTGGCCTTCGGGTTTAAGCATGTCCGCGACCTGGCGTGCGGTGGAAACCGGATCGGGCATCTCGTGCAGGGACCAGAAACTCAAGACAAAATCAACCGGGCCGGATATTCCCAGCGCGTCCGGCCCGCACGGATGAGGGATCACGACCCCGTCTACCTCGGCCCGTTTGAACCGGCGGGTCGCCACCTGCAATATTTTTTCCTGCACATCCACGGCCCACACCCGGCCTGACGGCCCAACAATTTTTGCCATGCCGATGGAAAAATAGCCCATGCCACACCCCACATCCACAGCGGTCATGCCTGGCGTCAGATACGCTGAAAACAGGTGGTGCGGGTTGTGAAACAGCCGGCGCAACGGATTGTCAAAAAAATAGGCCATCCACCAGGGACATAAGTGAGTGGATTGACGAGTGTCGGTCAAGACGGTTTCCTTTCAACAATGAAATTTATCATCATCTTTATCTCTTTTCGTGCTCGTACTCGTGATCGTGATCGTGATCGCGCTCGTTTTTCTGTTACTTTTGGATCACGATTACGAGCAAGAGTAAGAGCACGATAAATGAAGCACACAGGTGATGCGGTTAATGCACCTGGGCACTGCCTGTCGCACAGATGCCATGAGATTGCCGCATCGTTTCCGCCGTCGCCAAAGGCTATGGCGGACAGGTCGCTCCTCGATAAAATGACTTTTTTGTGAAGCCCACACCCTTACCCAATCATCTCCTCAATCCGGGCCTGCAGCTCCCGGTCAAACCCCCAGAACATATGGTCTGCGCCCTTGACCACGGAGAGCCGGGCTGCTTGGTTCCAGCCGGGCACCAGGGCCCCGACCGGGCCCGGCGGCGCCAGTTCATCTTCCTCTCCCACCACCACTCCGGCCAGTTGCGGAATCGGTCCCACATCGTCAAACGACACAAAATTAACCGGCGGCGCCACCAGGATGGCATGGTCGACAGCCGCCAGGTCTGCCGCGCACCGGGCAATCACCCAGGCGCCGAAGGAGTAGCCGGAAAGGGCCACCGGCGAAAGTCCCCGATCCTGCATCCAACCCAAGGCCGCGACCACGTCCTCCTGCTCACCCTCGCCGTCATCATGCCGCCCGGTGCTGGCGCCGGTGCCGCGAAAATCAAACCGCAACACGGCATACCCTTTTCCCCGGTAAGCCCGGGCAATGGTCTCCACCACCGGGTTGTACATGTTGCCGCCATAAAGAGGATGGGGATGGGTGATGACCACGCCTTTTTTGCCAGCCCCCTCGTCAAACAGGCCGGAAAGCGTGATGTTCCCGCAATGGATGGATACTTTTTGCTCCAACGGTTTCTCCGGTGTTCAAGACCTTTCAATTGCGGTTTTATGTTTCCACCGCAAAGGCGCAAAGTACGCAAAGGATTATATTCTCTGTTTTACACGCAGTTTTCATGCTTTTCTTTGCGATCTCTGCGTCTCTGCGGTGAATCTAATTTTTCGAGGTTACCTTTAGTTTTGAATTAGATGTGGACCGGCTACCGCCCCGAACCAAGGGCCTCCAGCATTTCCGGCCCCAGGGCCTCGACCTGCCACCTTCTCACGCCCTCGACCCGGCCCAGGTCGGCCAGGGTTTTCGGCCCCTTCTGGGCCACGGCCGTCACCAGGGACTTGGGAAACAGCAGACCCGGGTCCAGGCCAAGCCGGGTGGCCGCCTTTTCCCGCCACTGCTTTAAAATCTCCACCCGGCGGGCCGCGGCCCTGGGCAGGGCCGGCTGCCGGGTCCGGGGATAAATCGGCAGTTGGCTGTCCGGCAGGGCCATGGCCCGTTCAACAGCGGCCAGGACCCCATCGGCCACCATGGGAAGCTGCTTTTTTGAAAACACGCCCATGGCTTCCAGTGCCTTCCGGTTCCGGGGCCGCTCCTGGGCGAGCCTGAGCAGGGCGTCGTTGCCCATGACCTTGAACGGGGGGCGGTCTTTTTTCCGGGCCATCTCCTGCCTTGCAACCAGCAGGGCCTCCAGCACGGCCAGGGTGCGCCGGCTCAGGCGGCCGGCCCCTTTGAACCGGACAAACAGGGGCGTGTCTTCCCCGTTTGCGTACCGGACACGGCTTAAAAGTTCGCACTCCTCGGCCACCCATTCGGCCCGACCCATCTGCCGCAACTCATTTTGCAGCTGGTGGTAAAGGGACACCAGGTAACGCACGTCCAGGGCCGCGTATGTCAGCATCTTTTCCGGCAGGGGCCGCTGGGTCCAGTCCTGCTTGCGGCACCCCTTGTCCATGGTGACGCCGAACCGCCTGCTCACCACGTCGTTGAGCCCGGTGGATTTGGCCCCCAGAAACCGGCTGGCGATTTCGCTGTCAAACAGGCCGGTGATGGTGATGCCGAAATCACGGTAAAGGGACCGAACATCGTAGTCGGCGCCGTGCAACACCTTTATGACGCCGGAATCCGCAAAAAAAGGTTTTAAGGAGGAAAGATCGGAAAGGGCCAGGGGGTCGATCAAAAAGGCATCACCGTTCACGCCGATCTGGATCAGGCACACCTTTTCCGTAAAATGGTGCAGGGAGTCGGCCTCCAGATCCACGGCCACCACCGGCACCTGGGCAAGGCAACGGACCACCTGGGCAAGGCCGGAAGGGGTGTTCACAAAGGTGAAGGGCTGCTGAGGGTCACCTGTCATGAGAGCTCGTTGTCAATGCGCGGGCAGCGGGTCTATTGCATGTTCTTGCGTCTCTTTTCAAGCTGAATGTCCAGTCGTTTGAGCTTTTCTATCACGTTTTTATGGTCCCGGTTCTCCTGCTCCAGGGCCGCGGCCCGCTGCCTGAGTTTTGCATTCTCCCGGTCTGCGGCCGCGGCCCTGGCCGCACAGAAATCGAGCTGGGCCAGAAGGGCCGACACGAAGCGCGGGTCCACCGGCGGTTGAATGTCGGCGCAGGCCTCCATGCAGGCAAGGGCCTTCTTATAATCGGGTTCGGGGTTGTCCGGATGGGAGTAAAGCATGGCCAGCTGCACCAGACGCAGCCCCTTTTCCCTGGAAGAAACAGTCCGGGCCACATGCTCCTCAAGCTGAACGATCCGGCCGGCAATGGCCTCTTTTTCCACTGCCGGGTAAGGCGCGGGCCGCGGCCGCGGACCGATGACGCATCCGGTCAGCAACAGAAGGCTCGTGCCGATCAACAGCACGGACACCGACCTGAATATGATGAACTGGCTGTCTGTAGTGCGTGCCACGAAAATCCCCGTAACGCGTCAGGCGGAGGGTTGTTCCCGCCGGTCTACCAGAAAGAGGCTGCCGGGAACGGTCTTGGCATACTCCTTAAGTTCCGCCGCAACCTCGCCGATCCGCACGCTGCTGATATCTTTCTGGTTCAGATTGGTCACCACCGCAATGGAGAGGGTCATAAGGGGAAACTGCTCCGGCTTTCCCTGCCGTGTTTTGGCGATGACATATCCTCTGTCTCTGTCTTCGGGATCATAGAACGTGGGGGATTTTCTGTCAAATGCCTCGATGATGGCCCGGCAGACCTGGCCATACCGGTCCGGGTGAAGTATAACCGCAAAATCGTCGCCGCCGATATGGCCGACAAAGGCGTCTTCCGTACCGTGATCGGCAATGGACGATTCCAGAATCTTTCCCGTGGCCTTGATCACCTCGTTGCCCCTGGCATAACCGTAGCGGTCGTTAAACGCTTTGAAGTTGTCAATATCCACCAGGCAGAAGGCGATATCCTGCCGCTGCGCCAGACGGGTCTCCAGCACATTTTCAATGGCGACGCCACCGGGCAGCCGGGTCAGGGGGCTGGCGTCCAGGTCCATCACCTCCAGCCGGGCAAGGCGCTGGGCCATGGCGATAAAGGCCCTGGCCAGCATGCCGAACTCATCCTTCTGCCGCAGGTCGGGGACAAAATCGAACTGCCGCTCGGAAAACTTGGCCGTGGCCAGCTTAAGCTGAGCAATGGAGCGGGACATGCCGCGGGTGATGATGTAGGCCGACCCGATGCCCAGGCAGATGCCCAGAGCCGACAACAGGGCCGCCACGTGAAAGGCCCGCATGCTGGCCGCGTCGGTCCTCCGGCTCTTTTGCGCCAGGCTCTCCCTGGACTCATGGGCCATGGCTTTGATAATGGCCAGCTGGTCGTCCAGGCCCCGGCGAATCCGGTCATCATACAGGGCGCCGGCCGTGGCCAGCGACGCTTCCGGCAGGCGGAACACTTCATTGTAAATGTCATTAAACGCTTTGTGCCGCGTTGCCAGCCCCTCCACCAGGGAGAAATCCAGGCCCTTGACCGAGGCCAGTGAGCGGATGGTGTTGTCTATCTCGGTACTCCGGGTCCGGAACAGCTCTTTCATTTCATCGCTTTTCATGATCAGGTACCGGCGGCCGTAAGCCTCCTGAGCCAGCAGGTTCTGGGTGAGGCTTTCTGTGGCTTCGATCACCACCATGTCGCCGGTCACAATGCTGCGGCTGATATCGCCCAGCTCATTCAGGGAAGAGAGGGTGTAGATCGAGATAAGAACGATGATAACCGCCAGGGGAAGATAGGCCAGGGTCATGCGGGTGGCGATGGTCAACCCGAAAAACCGGTCCAGAAACCGGTCTTTAAGATCAACAAGCATTGGCAGCCCAATGGTCTTCATATACCCTTACCACCAGAGCACAAAACCGATGCTCTTGATTTTTTACTTGACCCGCATGATGGTATTTCATTATTTATAGGCTTTGCCGATTTTTGTCAAATATTGAACTTTTTTAAAAACTTCTTCTGGCCCCCGCGGCGGAGAACAACATGATCACCATCACGCTTCCCGACAGCAGCACGAAAACCTTTGACGGTCCGGTGACGGGAGAACAGATAGCAAAAAGCATTTCAGAAGGTCTTTGGCGGGAGTGCGTGGCCGTTGAGGTAAACGGTACAGCCACGGACCTGTCCGAACCCATTGCCACCGACGCCGCGGTGCGGCTGATCACCACCCGGGACCCGGAGGGGCTGCGCATCATGCGCCACAGCGCGGCCCATGTCATGGCCCAGGCCGTTCAGGCCGTCTTTCCAAAGGCCGAGCTGACCATCGGTCCGGTGGTGGAGGACGGGTTCTACTACGACATCGACATGGAACCGGTGTCCGAAGACATCTTTCCCAGGGTGGAGGCTGAAATCAAAAAGATCGTTTCCGCCAAAATTCCTTTTGTTCGCAAAGAGGTGGACAAGGCCGAGGCCCTGGACCGTTACAGAGATCAGCCCTACAAAACCGAAATTCTAAACGAGATCGACGACGACACGGTATCGCTGTACACCAACGGCGACTTTACCGACCTGTGCCGGGGGCCCCATGTGCCCCACACCGGGTTTGTGCGGGCCGTGAAACTGACCAAGATCTCCGGTGCCTACTGGCGGGGGGACCAGAACCGGGAGCAGCTGCAGCGGCTTTACGGCACCGCCTTTTTCTCCAAAAAGGAGCTGGACGCCTACCTGACCCTTATCGAAGAGGCCAAAAAGCGGGACCACCGCAAGCTGGGGGCCGAGCTGGACCTGTTCAGCTTTCACGAAGAGGCCGCAGGCATGCCCTTTTTCCACCCCAACGGCATGAAGCTGTGGAACGCCCTGCTGGACTACTGGCGCCTTGAACACCGGGCCGCCGGCTACGTGGAGGTAAAGACCCCGGTGATGCTGGACCGGGCCCTGTGGGAAAAAAGCGGCCACTGGGAAAACTACCGGGAAAACATGTACGTGTCGGTCATTGACGACAGCCAGTACGCCATCAAGCCCATGAACTGCCCCGGCGGCATGCTGCTTTACAAGGAGAAGCGTTACTCCTACCGGGACCTGCCCCTGCGGGTGGCCGAAATCGGCCTGGTGCACCGGCATGAACTCAGCGGCGTCCTCTCCGGCCTGTTCCGGGTCCGGGCCTTTCACCAGGACGACGCCCATATCTTCATGACCCCGGACCAGATCGAACAGGAAATCTTCGGCGTACTCAAGCTGGTGGAAACCATCTACAGTACCTTCGGCCTGGGTTTTCACCTGGAGCTCTCCACCCGGCCAGCTAAATCCATCGGCACGGACGAACAGTGGGCAAAAGCCACAAACGGCCTGCGGGCGGCCCTGGACGCCTACGGCAAAGGGTACGCGGTCAACGAGGGGGACGGCGCCTTCTACGGTCCCAAGATCGACGTGCACATCAAGGACGCCCTGGGCCGGACCTGGCAGTGCGGCACCATTCAGCTGGACATGTCCCTGCCGGAACGGTTCGACCTCTCCTATATCGATTCAGCCAGTGAAAAGCAGCGGCCCGTAATGATCCACCGGGTGATCTACGGCTCCATCGAACGGTTCCTGGGCATTCTCATTGAGCACTTTGCCGGCAAGTTCCCGCTGTGGCTGGCGCCGACCCAGGCCGTGCTGCTGCCCCTCAATGACGACATGATTCCCTATGCCCGCGAGGTGCGGCAGGAGTTTGAACAGGCCGGCATTCGGACCGAAATCGATGACCGCTCCGAAAGCCTGAACAAAAAGGTACGCCAGGCCCAGATCGACAAGATTCCGTTGATTATCACCCTCGGCGGGAAGGAAAAAGAGGCGCGCACCCTTTCCATTCGCACCCTGGACGGGCAGGTGCGCCACGGCGTTACCCATGACTCTTTTTTCACCGTTGCAAAAGAACATATTGCAAAAAGATTGCAGACCCCGGTGGTCTTTGCATAATTCACAGGAAGCAGCGCACGGCACTGTTTCGCGGAGGAAAGATGGAGATGGAAAAACGCACCCCGGTACTGGACGGCCAGGGCATCAACACGGTTCTGATCCGCCTGGCCCGGGAGATCATCCAGCGCCACAACAACCTTGAGCCACTGGTAATCATCGGGGTCCACACCCGGGGGGTCCACCTGGCCCGGCGACTGGCCGACACCATTGCCGAGATCAACGGCAGGGCCATTCCCACCGGCGACATCGACATCACCCTGTACCGGGACGACTGGACCAAGATCGGGTATTCACCGGTGGTCCAGTCCACCCAGATCGGGTTTCCCATTGACGACAAGACCGTGATCCTGGTGGACGACGTGCTGTTTACCGGCCGCACCACCCGGGCGGCCCTGGACGCGATCACGGATTTCGGCCGGCCCGCCAAGGTGGAACTGGCCGTTCTGGTGGACCGGGAGGGCATGCGCGAACTGCCCATTCAGGCCGACTACGTGGGCATGTTCGTAAAAACCACCCGGCCTGAAATGGTCAATGTGCTGTTGTCGGAAACCGACGGTGAAGACGCGGTGGTTGTCAATACACCCTGAAGAATGACAAAAAGCCAAAACCCGAACGGCTTCGTAAAACGTTCAAGTTCAAGGCGCGCAAATTCCGAGGAATGAGGCGTACTTGTCGTACGCCGCAGTGACGAGGGGTGCAGCGCAACACAAAAATTGGGCGTTTTGCGAAGCCGCCAAGCTTAAAGCGAACAACTAACATGGGTACCCATGATCACAAAAAAGCGGCCCCCCGGCGGCTGGACATCGGCATTCTGACCATCTCCACCACCCGCACCCTGGCCGACGACAAAAGCGGCCACTGGATCGCGGGCCAGGCCAAAAAGGAGGGCCACACCGTGGTTTTCCACGCCGTGGCCCCGGACCATGTACCGGCCATTCGCAAGGCCCTGTGCGACGCCATCAACACCCACCGGCCCCAGATAATGATTCTCACCGGCGGCACCGGTATCACGCCGGGGGATGTCACCATCGAGGCGGTGCGGCCCCTGTTTAAAAAGGAACTGACCGCCTTTGGCCCGGTGGTGGCCCAGCTCAGCCTGGAGGACATTGACTCGGCGGCCATCCTGTCCCGGTCCGTTGCCGGCATCGTGGCAAAGACCGTGGTGTTCTGCATTCCCGGCAGCCTGGCGGCCTGCAAGCTGATCTGCAAGGCGGTCATCTTTCCCGAGGTTGGGCATCTGGCCAAGCATGTGAGGGAGTAAATGATCATTACTGAAATTTTGGCCCGCAACGCCCGCACGTACGGCGACGAAGTGGCCCTTGTGGAACGCAGCCCGGCGGAAAACCTGCGCCGCCAGATCACCTGGTCCGAGTTTGACCGGCAGAGCGACCAGGTGGCAAACGCCCTGGTCTCCCTGGGCATCGGCAAGGGGGACCGGGTGGTCCACCTGATGACCAACTGCCTGGAGTGGCTGCCCATCTATTTTGGCATTCTGCGCACCGGCGCCTGGGTGGTGCCCTTAAACTTCCGGTTTGTGGCCACGACCATTCAGAAATGCGTGCAGACGGCTGAGGCAAAGGTGATCTTTTTCGGCGAGGAGTTTATCGACCGCATTCACGCGGTCAAGCCGGCGCTGGACAAAACCGTGCACACCTATATCTTCACCGGCAGTGAGGCCGCGGCCCCCGATTACTGCAAGACCTACAAACAGTTGCTGGAAACCACGGCACCGGTCCGGCCGGACGTGGATCTTTTTCTGGAAGACAGCGCAGGCCTCTATTTTACCTCCGGCACCACCGGCGATCCCAAGGCCACCCTGCTGACCCACAAGAACCTGGAGTTTGCCTGCTACGTGGAAAACCACCACCACCGGCAGACCCACGAAGACAACTTTCTGTGCATTCCGCCGCTCTACCACACCGGCGCCAAGATGCACTGGTTCGGCAACTTCATCGTGGGCGCCAGGGCCGTTATCATGAAGGGGGTGGAGCCCCGGTGGATCATCGAGGCCGTGTCCGAGGAGAAGATCACCGTGGTGTGGCTGCTGGTGCCCTGGGCACTGGACATCCTGTTTGCCATCGAGAACAAGGACATCCGGCTGGACGACTTTCAGCTGGACCAGTGGCGGCTCATGCATATCGGGGCACAGCCCGTACCGGCCAGCCTGATCCGGGAGTGGAAAAAAATCTTTCCCCACCACGATTACGACACCAACTACGGCCTTACCGAAAGCACCGGGCCGGGGTGTGTGCATCTGGGCATGGAAAACATGCACAAGGTGGGGGCCATCGGCAAGGCCGGGTTTGACTGGGAGACCCGCATCGTGGACGAGGCCCTGACCCCGGTCAAACCCGGTGCGGTGGGGGAGCTGATCATTCGCGGGCCCGGCGTGATGAAGGAATATTACAAGAACCCCGAGGCCACGGCCGCGGTATTAAAGGACGGGTGGCTGCTCACCGGCGACATGGCCCGGCAGGACGAAGAGGGCTTTATCTGGCTGGTGGACCGGAAAAAAGACATCATCATCACCGGCGGAGAGAACATTTATCCCGTGGACGTGGAGGAGTTTCTGTTCACCCATCCCAAAATTCACGATGCCGCCGTGATCGGCCTGCCCAGCCTGCGCCTGGGCGAGATCGCCGCGGCCATCATTCAGCCCAAGGAGGGCCAGGCCCTGACCAAGGAGGAGCTGGTCGCCTTCTGCGAGCAGCTGCCCCGGTACAAGCGGCCCCGCAAGTTTTTCTTCGACAAAATTCCGCGAAACCCCACCGGCAAAATCGAAAAGCCCAAACTGCGGCAGAAATACGGCGGCGCAGAGGAGAGCTTTCAGGTCAAGTAGGAAAGCCTTCGGCCGAGGTATAAAATCGAAATCGCTATCGAAATCGGGATCGGGATCGGGATCGGAATCGGTTCTTTTTTCAATTTTGATTTGAATGCAGCGAAAAGAAAAGCCTGGTTCAGGCCCTTTAATAGGCAAACAGCTCTTGCAGGCATGCCATCGTCTTAATCCGAGCGCTTGGGGAAATCGCTCCCACTTTCCGGACCAATCGGGACTTGTCCACCGCCCGTATCTGATCAAGCAAAATCAATCCTGCCTTGCCCTGGAAAGTGCACCGAATACGGGTGGGATAGTCAAAACCTCTCGATGTCATCGGCGCAACAATCGCGGTCTTTAACGCGGCCATTTCATCAGGGGACACAATCACACAGGGCCGGGTCTTTTGTATTTCCGAGCCCTGTGTCGGATCAAGCGACACCAGCCAGACATCAAATCGGCGAACGCGCTTTTCTACCATTCCCACTCCCCGTCATCCGCCAGTGAAGCGTCCAGCCACTCCTGATCCACTTCACCTGCTTCCCGGGATGCAAGGGCTTTGTCAAACTGTTCCTTCCAGCCTTCCCGTGGTTTTTTTACGGATTGAATCAGCAATCCGTCATTGGTGACCTTGAAGCGCAGGTCCTTGTCTTCCAGCCGGGCCTGTTCGATTATCGCCTTTGGAATGCGAACGCCCTGCGAGTTTCCTATCTTGATCAGTGTTGTCATCTCTGCCTCCACTTGCGATAATTGTAATTACAATATACCCACAATGAAAACAAATTGTCAAACGCAAAACCGGGTTGCCCTATTTCGATCCCGATACCGATCCCGATCCCGATACCGATACCGACAGCGATTTGAATGGGGTGGGGGTTATGACCCGGATCGAATCTCTTTGATCTGCTCCACGATAAGAGGAAGGGCCTGGCCGGTTTTCATGGGAATGTAAATATCGCACACCCGGGCAAACCCGTTTTCATTGGGATTGATCACGATCACCTTTGCCCCGGATGCCTTGGCTTCGGCCGGAATCTGGGCCGCGGGCGTAACCACCCCTGACGTGCCCAGGGCCAGCATCACGTCGCAGGAGCGGGCCGCGGCAAAGGCGTTTTCAACCTCCATCACGGTCTCGCCGAACATCACCACGTCGGGCCGCATTCCCGACCCGCACAGGTCGCACTCGGGCATGGCGGCAAAAATCGAGGCCGGTGAAAAGTCGGGCAGAGAGGAAAGCCGCTCTTTTACCCGGAGAATCAGGGCATGGCGTTCATGGGACCGGCGGGCCCGGCACTTCAGACACCGGAACCGGAATCCGTTGCCGTGCATCTCGATCACGCGCGTGTTGCCCGCCTCCTGGTGCAGATTGTCGATGTTCTGGGTGATGACGGCCTGAAGAATGCCCATGCGCTCCAGGTCAAAAAGTGCCCGGTGGCCGGGGTTGGGGGTTGCGGCGTCAAACACGGCCAGAAGTTCCATGAACATGGCCACCAGCTTTTCAGGGTTCTTTTCAAGGGAGGCCAGCAGGCCTCGCGTGTCGCCCACCTCGGCCGGGTTGAGCCGGTCCCACACGCCGCCGGGATCCCGGAACGTGGGAATGCCGCTTTCCGCCGAAACACCGGCCCCGGAAAAGACCGCGGCCCGGGATGCGCCGGCCAGCACATTTGCCGCCTCATGTATCGCCTTGTCCAGGTTCATTGTGCCCCCTTTTTTCAGACAGCAGGCGCGGAATCAGTGACCGTCGGAAACAATTTCAACGGTCATGCGATTCTCAACCACATCCAGCACCTGAACATAAAACCCGTCGGCCCGGATTGCGCCAATGGCGCCGGCCAGGGCCTCGGCCCCGCCCATGGCCTGCACTACCACCAGGGCCTCGTCTATTTTCATTTCCCGTATCTGAACCCGCTTGACCGGGGCAAGGGACTCCACGGCGGACCGAAACGTCCCCAGCTGGGCAAGGTAGCCCACGCCCCGCACCGTGACATCAAAACTCCGGGTCTGCACCTGCTGCCGGTCCCAGGCCACGGCCATGGCGGGCGACAGCTCGGCCGCGGCCCGTCGGCCGGCCGCAGCCTGCACCATGGTCTTGTCAAAAAAGAGGGTCTCTTCGTCGGGCGGCATCACTTTGGTGGCCAGGGAGAAGACCTCCCGGCCCGTGTCCGTACTGACCACCCGGGCGTTGATCTTACCCTGCCATCCGGTTTTCGACTCCCTGCCGGCAGGGACCGGCGGTGCGGCCGCAACATGACCGGTCACCACGAAATCCACCCCCATTTCCCGGCCCATCTCCACAAACCGGGCCGGTGAAATTTCCCCGGCCCCCGGATTGTCGGCTCCGGTCACCGGCCGAAACCCCCTTTTTGAAAGGCTGTCGGCCATGGCCTGGTTGGCGGCCACGGCTGGACCCTCATTGTCGGTATCCAGCAGAAGCAGCATCACACCCGGCATATTCTCCCTGTCCGGCAGCACACCGGCCCGCAGCACCTGCCGCCGCACCAGGTCCCCCGATACCGAGGCCCGGACCAGGGCCCGGCAAACACTCCCCCGCCGGGTATCGGCCAGCACCTGGTAGGTCAGAACCGCCTGCCCTTGAACCGCCCGTGCCGCGGCGTCCAGGTCGGCAAAATTGGCCGCCAGAATCTCCGGGGTCACCACCCGGCGCATCACCGCGTCCACGGCCAGGGCCAGGCCGTTGTCAATGGCCTCCCGCTTGGCCGTGGCCGCATCCGTGTCCCGGGTCTCGATCCCGGTGCCCACCACATCCACGGTCACGGCAGTGTCTCCACCGGCGGCGGACCTTGCCGAAGCCGGAGAAAAAACCAGACCGGCAACAGCCACACCACACACGAGCACCAGCCACGACACAGACACGACATACTGTTTTTTCATATTCCCGCACCTTGCTTGTTTCCATCCATAAATGGCCTTTTTCCGCAATCTCTGCGTCAAACTACGGGCTTCCTTGTGCGGCGTACAACAAGTACGCCTCCGCGTCACCCCTTATTTTCCTTGACCTTACGAAAAAATTCTCATTTCTGGCTTGGAAACGTTTTTCGTGTCCTCACAAAAGATGGGAGGATACTTACTTGTTTGTGTTGTCTTTTCCCGCCCGGCACCGGGCGGGAAAAGCGCCTACTTGCGCCGCAAAATGGTATAATCCGCCAGCTTTTCCAGTAGGGTCTTTGTTTCCGACGGTTCAAACAGGACCAGGGCCGACCGGGCCTCCCGAACATGGGCCTCAGCGCACCGCCGGGTATAACCGATGCCGTCGTAGGTCTCCAGCAGTCGCTTCAGGGCTTCAAGCGCAGCCTCGGTCACATCGGGGTTGCCCATGATCCGCTTTATGGTTTCGGCATCACCGGCGTCGGCCCGGCCAAGGGCATGAATCAGGGGCAGGGTGAACTTGCCTTCCCGCAGGTCGGCGCCCACCGCCTTGCCCAGCACCTGGGTGTCCGCCGTGTAGTCCAGCAGGTCATCGATCATCTGAAAGGCCAGCCCCAGATTCCGGCCATAGACCGCCAGCGCACGGGCATGGGCATCCGAAGCCCCGGCAAGGATGGCGCCGGAGCGGCAGGCCCCCTCCATCAGCACCGCGGTCTTGTGCAGAATGATGGTCCGGTACTCCTCTTCGGAAAGGTTCACGTTGCCTTTGCGGGCCAGCTGGTGAATCTCGCCCTGGGACATGTCTTCGAGAATATCGGACAGAATTTTCATCAGCTCGATCTTGCCGGTCTCCACGGCAATGGAGGCGGACCGGGCCAGCAGAAAGTCCCCCACCAGCACCACCGAGGCCGGGTCCCACACCACGTGGGCCGCCGGGCTGCCCCGGCGCATGGCCGCGCCGTCCACGATATCGTCGTGAAGCAGGGTGGCGGTGTGGAGGTACTCAAACATCACGGAAACCCGCTTGTCATCGGTCCCTTCGTATTGGCACAGCCGGGCGCAAAGCACCATCAGCAGCGGCCGGATGCGCTTGCCGCCGGTAAACAGAATATGACCGGCAATCTCGCCCACCTTGTCAAAATACGGGGTCAGGTTGTCGGCCAGGGCCGTTTCAATGGCTTCCAGGTCGCCCGCCACACGGGAAAAGATGTAGTCCCGCAGATCCTCGCTCATTGTGCTTCTCCTGTCAGGTCATACTCGGACGCGCCGGTGACGCGCACGAACACCCGGTCGCCCGGGGCATAATCACCGGCACCGGAAAAACAGATGTCACCGTCCACCTCAGGGGCCTGAAACCAGGCCCGGCCCAGAAACAGGCCGTCCTCTGTCTTTTCCTCCACCAGCACCGGTTCCCGGCTGCCGACCCTTTTTGCCAGGCGCCGGGCCGATATCTCGATCTGGGCCGTCATCACGCGATCGTAGCGGCGCAGGGCCGTTTTTGACGACACGTGGCCGTCCAGTCCATGGGAGGCCAGTGCCCCGTCATCCGAATAGATAAATGCACCCAGATGATCAAACGCGACGCCGGTGACAAAATCAAGCAGTTTTTCAAAATCAGCGGGCTTCTCGCCGGGAAACCCCACCAGGACCGTGGTGCGCAGCACCGCGCCCGGAGCCGCCCTTCGAATATCGTCAAACAGCCGGTGCAGGTCGGCGGCGGTGTGGCGCCGGCCCATGCGCTTCAATATCCGGTCGCTGGCGTGCTGAATCGGCACGTCAAAATAGGAGCAGATGTTGTCCCGCCCGGCCATCACACCAATCAGGTCCGGGTCCATGGTGTCGGGGTGCATGTAAAGCACCCGAATCCAGGTGTCGCCGACGGCGTCGGAAAGCGCTACCAGCAGGGACGCCAGTGACACCGGGGGGGAAAGGTCTTTGCCGTAGGCCGTGGTCTCCTGGGCCACCAGCACGATCTCTTTTGCTCCGGCGGCCACCAGGCGCCGGGCCTCGGCCGTGATATCGGCCGGTGGCCGGCTTCGCTGGCGGCCCCGCAGCCGGGGAATGATGCAGTAGGTGCAGCGCCGGTCGCACCCCTCGGCGATCTTTATATACACGGTGTGAGGCGTGGCGCAGATTCTTCGGTCATGGGCGGCCTGCATGGGCACCGCGTCCGGCGGTGGCAGGGTGCACCGGGAAAGCGTGTTGTCTTTGCCGGCAACGGCCTGGATCACCCGGTGGTAGGCGCCGGTGCCGAAAAAAAAGTCCACCTCGGGCAGGGCTCCGGCCAGATCTTCCCGAAAGCGCTCCGGCAGGCAGCCGCAAACGATCAGGCGTTGGCATTGACCCTCCGTTTTAAATCGGGCCAGGGCCAGAATGGTGTCCACCGCCTCGTTGACCGCGTCTTCGATAAAGGCGCAGGTGTTGACCACCAGCACATCGGCCCCTGCCGGATCGTCGCACGGCACAAGGCCTTCGGCGGCAAAGGCCCCCAGCATAAGCTCGCTGTCCACCTGGTTCTTGGCGCAGCCAAGGCTGGTGAGGTGTACCTTCATGTTATTTTCCCGAAAACTTTGGCTTTCGCTTTTCGGCAAACGCGGCAATGGCCTCGTACAGATCTTCGGAAGGAATCACGTTGGCGCTCATGGAGGCCACGTAGGTCAGGCCGTCGGCAACGGACTTGCCGATGCCGTAGTTGAGCACATCCTTGGAGGACTGCACCGCCAGAGGCGACATTGCGGAAATCTCTTCGGCCATGGCCTGGGCACCGGCAAACAGGGCCTCCCGGTCCTTGTAAACGGCATTGACCAGCAGCACCTCTTTTGCTCGCGCGGCGTCGATGTTTTTGGCGGTATAGGCCAGCTCCCGGGTCACCCCCTGGCCCACGATATGGGGAATGCGCTGCAAGACCCCCACGTCGGCCACAAACCCCACGGCCGCCTCGCGCAGGGAAAAGACCGCGTCCTGGCTGCACAGGCGGATGTCGCAGGCCGTGGCCATGTCCAGGCCCGCGCCCACGCAATAACCGTGAATGGCGGCAATCACCGGTTTGCGGCACCATTCGATGCAGCTCATGGTGTCCTGCAACCGGTAGATCTTTTTCAGCAGGCTTCGCTTGACCCCGCCCCGCTGGTGCATATCGGCCAGCTCGGGCATCTCCCCAGCCATGGCCATCAGGTCAATGCCCGCGGAAAAGGCCTCTCCCTTGCCGGCCACCACCACGCACCGGATGTCGTCGTCCCCGTCCAGGTCTTCGAAAATGGGCAGGGTCTCTTCCCATGCCGGCGGGTTCATGGCGTTTTTCTTTTCCGGCCGGTTCAGATAGACCCATGCCACCGGCGGCTTTTTTTCCACAAGGTAAAACGTATAGTCAGTTGTCATTTTTTTCTCCTGGTGTGGTGTAATTTTTAATGCGTCTCCCAATTAGTGGTAGTAAACGACTTGCATACCTTTCAGTACAGTCGATGTTTTTAAAAGGGGCCAAGGGTTCAAGGATTCAAGTGGTCAAGTATAGTATAAACAAAGGCATTACAACACCTGAGCGTTCAGTTTATATATTGAAGTCAGGATATTATTCAACAACGATTCAATTTTCTTTACAATAACAACAGTAACAAAAACAGGTACAGGGCCTTCATAAATATTTCAATAATAAACTCCTGGACCCTCGACCCCTTGAACCCTTGAATCCTGTACACCCACTAAATCGGAAAAAATCTAATAGGTTATTGCGCAACAAACCCCGTGGACCGAAAGTCCTCGTATGTGCCGTCTTTGCGGCGAATGGTGATACAGCTCTCCACACCGTCCAGAGTATTTACCAGGGCTGTTCCCGGCTCGGCCCCCATCACCATCAGGGCCGTGGCCAGGCCGTCGGCAAAGGTGCAGGTGTCAGCCACCACCGTGGCGCTGACCACGCCGTTGCTTACGGGATAACCGGTCCGGGGGTCCAGCACATGGCTGTAGGCCCGACCCTCGATCTCAAAATAATTCCGGTAGTCACCGCTGGTGGCCATGGCCCGGTCGGACAGGGTCACCACCTGGCGCACCCGGTCCACCGGGGCTCCCGGCTCAGGCGTGTTGATGCCGATGCGCCATGGCTCCCCGTTTTCCCGCACACCGGCGGCATACACCTCGCCCCCGATCTCCACGATAAAATTGTCGACGCCGGCCTCCCGAAGCACTTCGGCCACGGCATCCACGCCATACCCCTTGGCAATGGAGGCAAAGTCCAGAAACAGGCAGGGCGTTTTTTTCACCAGGCGGTTCGTCTCATCAATCTGAAGCGAATCGTATCCCACGCAGGTCAACACCTGGTCGATCTCGGCCCGGTCCGGCACAAAACGCTGCTGCTCCGGCCGGTCAAACCCCCATAGGATCATCAGGGGCCACACCGATCCGTCCCAGGCCCCATTGGTCAACCGAAACAGGACCATGCCTTCGACAGCCACCCGCAAAAAATCTTCGGGCACGGCAAAGGGCTGATCCTGGCCGATTTCGTTGTTAAACCGTGAAATCTCGCTGGTGTCCATATAAGTGGACATATCGGCGTTGATGTCTGCCAGCCGGGCCTCGACCCTGTTTTGCAGGGACGCGGTGCGCGACAGTATTCCGGCCACCACCGTGACATGGTACTCGGTGCCCATGGTTTTTCCGGAGAAGGTCTTGTGCCGTGAAAGATCACATCCGGTAAGGACCAGGCAGAGACAGACAGCACCCAGCATCCACCGGCCGCCATATTTTACAAACTGTTTCATAAACAAATCCTCTTTTACGATTACATGATGAACAAGGAGGGAGTCTAGGCGATCATAAAAAAAACCGCAAGCCCGGACGCCCCTTTTTGATCGGTCCCGCTTTACCCGGCGGCTTTACAAAAAAACCCGAATGGAGTAGACATGCATCATGTTGTCCAAAAATGGTTTGCATCATGGCAGGACAGATCCCCGGTTGTTTATCAAAATCGAAATCGCTATCGGGATCGCAATCGAATTGTCTTTACGGCAGTGCTCTCAAAGATTATCTCACTTATCCTGCTTATCCGTGTACTTTTCTTTGGCGCAAAGAAAAGGACCAAAAGAAACATGCCCGTGCAGCTTGGCCTCCGGCTTCCCTCGCGCAAACGCTTTTTTCGGCGCGGGCAGGAACTCGCCCGCTTCGCGGGACTCAAACAGCCTTCCCGCTGTTTCCGAAAAAAGCATTCGCGCTCGGCGACGCTGCAATGGGCGAGTCCTTCCGTTGATGCTCCGGCGCAGTGTATCGAAAGATATCGCACCACCCGCGGCAGCCGGCTTTTGGTCGTTGTTTTGACGTTACCGGCTTCATAGGCTTACAACTTAAAAAACCTTTTAGGCTTTACACCATGAAAATCGCCGCCGTTCAGATGACCGCCGGTCTGGGCCGGGTCGAAAAAAACATGCGGGCCGCCGAAGCCCTGGCAACAGAGGCCTTTGGCCAGGGCGCGCGAATGGTGATCCTGCCCGAATTTTTCACCACTGCCATGGGCTTTTCCCCGGACATGGACCGGGCGGCCCGGCCCGTGGAAGGCGCCCCCATGCGCCTTCTGCAAAAACTGGCCGCCGACCACGACGGCATTGCGGGCGGCTCCTTTCTGTCCCGGCGGGGGCTTCATCATTATAATACCTTTGTGCTGGCCTTTGCCGACGGCACGGTCTGCACCCACGACAAGGACCAGCCCACCATGTGGGAAAACTGCTACTACCGGGGCGGGTCGGACGATGGCGTGCTGGAAACACCTATCGGCCCCGTGGGCGCGGTTTTGTGCTGGGAATTCGTTCGCACCCGCACCGCCCGTCGCCTTTTGGGCCGGGTGAACCTGGTGGTGGGCGGCTCCTGCTGGTGGGACCTGCCCGAGGCCCGGCTGCCCGGATTCACACCGGCGGTGAGAGAAAAAAACCTGGCCATCATGCGGCAAACGCCTGCCCGCTTTGCCCGCCTGACCGGATGCCCGGTGGTGCACGCGGCTCATGCCGGGAATGTTATGTGCAAAACGCCCCTGGTACCCGGCCTTGCCTACCGGTCCCATTTCCTGGGCGAAACCCAGATCGTGGACGGAAACGGTACCGTGCTGGCCCGCATGGACCGGACAGACGGGGAAGGCTTTGTACTGGCGGACCTGGACCTGACGGCCCGGCACGCGCCGTCCGAGCCCATTTCTGACCGGTTCTGGATTCCCGACCTGCCCGCGGCCATCCGGTTTGCCTGGTGGTACCAGAACCTGCACGGCGAATGGTATTACAACCGGCACCATGCCCGTGTTGTTCACACCGACCGGAGGCGTTCATGACCCCTGCCCGGGAAACAAAAAAAATGGTGGTTACGATCCTGGGCTCCGGCACCTGCGTGCCGTCACTCACGCGAAGCGCCTGCGTCGTGCTGGTGGAAATTGCCGGAGCAAAAGTGGTGTTTGACTGCGGACCGGGCACCATGCGGCGGCTGCTGGAGGCGGGGGTTGGGATCCACGAGGTGACCCACCTGTTTTTTTCCCACTTTCATCCGGACCACACCGGCGAAATGGCCGCCTTTCTGTTTGCCGGCAAATATGCCCCCGGTCCCCGGCGGACGCACCCCATGGTGATGGCCGGCGGCACCGGCTTTGCCCGGTTTTACGAGGCGTTTAAAGCGGTCTACGGCGAATGGATCGAATGGCCCGACGACCTGCTGGTCATCGACGCGTTTGACACCACCGGCACGGATTTCCGGGCGTTCGGTCCGTTTTCGATATCCACCCGGCCGGTGCCCCACCGGCCGGAGAGCATTGCCTTCCGCCTGGAGGTCGGCGGCGTATCCGTGGTCTACTCCGGCGACACCGACGTAAGCGACAGCCTGATAACACTTGCAAAAAACGCGGATCTGATGATATGTGAATCAGCGTTGCCCGACGGGTGGAAGGTGGACGGCCACCTGACCCCCTCCCTGGCCGGAACAATGGCCCAAAAGGCCGGCGTCAAGCGCCTGGTGCTGACCCACCTCTATCCGATGTGCGACACGGTGGACATGGTCCGTCAGTGCCGATCCGCCTATGACGGAAACGTGCAAATGGCCGAAGACCTGATGCGAATCGAGGTGCCATGAATTACTATCCGGTATGCCTGAAAATAGACGGCAAAAACTGCCTGGTGGTGGGCGGCGGCGGCGTGGCGGCCCGCAAGGTGAAAACCCTGCTGGCCTGCGGCGCAAAGGTCACGGTGGTGACCCTGGCCGCCAATGACGCCATTTTGCAACTGGCCGGCGAAGGCGCCATCACCCTTTGCCTGCGGGCCTATGAACCGTCCGACCTGAAGGGCATGTTTCTGGTGATCGGTGCCACCAGCGACACGGAATTGAACTTTCGGGTCAGCGAGGATGCCGACCGGAAAAACATGCTGTGCAACATCGCTGATGTGCCGGATGCCTGCAACTTCATTCTGCCGGCCGTGGTGCAGCAGGGAGACCTGCAGATCTCGGTTTCCACCTCCGGTAAAAGCCCGGCCTTTGCCAAGCACCTGAGAAAAGAGATGGAACGCCGGTTCGGCGCCGAATATGCGGTGTTTCTTACCCTGATGGGGGCCGTCCGAAAAGCGCTGCTGGCCGAAGAACACGCGCCCGAGGCCCATAAAGGGCTGTTTGAAGAACTGATTGCAGCCGGACTGCTGGACATGATCCGGGAAAAAAGGGATAAGGATATTGACGCCCTTTTGGCAAAAACCCTTGGCCCTGGGTTTTCCTTAAAGGCACTGGATGTTGAAACATAAACGGTATGCGGGGGTCGGGTTTCGATTTCGATACCGATAGCGATTCGGAAAGAATGGTTCAGAAGGTTCCACATATAAATGGTTCCGGGGAGAAACACCCATGATGATTTCTCTTGCCGCCACGACAGCTGTCCTGCTTTACACCCTGAGCACGGCCGCCTATTTTGTGTTTCTCTTTTCCCAGAAAGACAACATCTACCGCTACGGATTCGGTCTGCTGCTGGCCGGCTTTCTGGTTCACGGCCTATCCCTGGTGCTTCAGATCATTGTTCTGGGCCACCTGCCGGCCTTTACCCTGTCCCACACACTCTCCCTGGCGGCCTGGTCCCTGGCCGGGCTTTTCGTGCTGTTTCAATGGCGACTGAACCTTAATTTTTTCGGCATCTACGTGGCGCCCCTGGTGCTGTTCACCCTGCTGGCGGCCCTGGTGGTACCGGCCGGCCGGCCCGAACCCATTGCCGACCTTGACACCTGGGCCAACAACGCCTGGCTGATTGTTCACATTGTCACGGTGTTTGTGGGGGACGCGGCCTTTGCCCTGGCCTGCGGGGCCGGCATCTTCTACCTGATCCAGGAGCGAGCCATCAAACAGAAAAAACGGGGCTTCTTTTACCGGCGGCTGCCATCCCTGGAACGGCTGGACTCTGCCGGATACGCCTGCCTGGTGGTGGGATTCTCTCTGCTCACCATCGGCCTGATCACCGGCGTGGTGTATGCCGGCCTGGTATGGGGCGTTTTCTGGCGGTGGGACCCCAAGGAGGTGTGGTCCGGCGTCACATGGCTGGTCTACGCGGCTCTGCTTCACGAACGGCTGGTGGCGGGGTGGCGGGGCCGCCGGGCCGCCATCATGGCCATTATCGGATTCTGCGTGGTGGTGTTCACCTTTCTTGGGGTTAATTTTCTGCTGGAGGGCCACCACGGCGTTTTTACAAAAATATGAACGACATCACAAACCGCCATTCGGCTTATAAAACCGTTTCTCCCAACACCATTCTGCTGACCGGTATCAACCATCAGACCGCGCCGGTGGAAGTGAGGGAAAAGGTCGCGTTTTCGCCCCAGGAGGTGCCCGACGCCCTGGATGCCCTGGTTGCCGGGCCTGCGATCCTGGAGCTGATCCTGATCTCCACCTGTAACCGCACCGAGCTGCTTCTTACCACCGACGACCCGGCCGCGGCCCAAAAGTCCGCCATCGACTGCCTGGCCCGGCACAAGGGCCTGTCGCCGGAGCAGCTGGCCCCCCACCTCTACCTGCACACGGCTGACGCGGCGGTGCGCCACATCTTCCGCGTGGCGTCCGGGCTTGACTCCATGATCATGGGAGAGCCCCAGATCTTCGGCCAGGTCAAGGAGGCCTATCGCCTGGCCGTGGAACGCAAAACCTCGGGGGTGATTTTAAACCGGCTGATTCACAAAACCTTTCTGGTGGCCAAGCGGGTGAGAAGCGAAACCGGCATCGGCGACAGCGCGGTGTCGGTAAGCTATGCCGCCGTTGAACTGGCCAAAAAGATATTCGGCGTTCTTGAGGACAAAAGCGTGCTGCTGATCGGCGCCGGAGAGATGGCCGAGCTGGCGGTGGAGCATTTTGCCGGCCACCGGGTCAAAACCATTTTCGTGGCCAACCGGACGTTTGAGCGGGCCGTTGATCTGGCCCGGCGCTACCAGGGCCGGGCCGTTAGCTTTGCCGAAATTCCGGACATGCTGGGCACCGTGGACATCGTGGTCAGCTCCACCGGGGCTCCGGACTTTGTGGTTACAAAGGAGCAGGTCCGCCAGGTGATGCGGGGCCGGCGCAACAACCCGATCTTTTTTATCGACATTGCCGTTCCCCGGAACATCGACCCGGCCGTCAACCGTGTGGAAAACGCCTATGTTTACGATATTGACGACCTGCAGGCGGTAATCGACGAAAACATCAGCCAGCGCCGCCACGAGGCGATCCGGGCCGAACGGATCGTGGATGAGGCGGTGATCACCTTTCGCACCTGGTACGAAAGCCTGGACGTGGTGCCCACCATCGTGGCCCTGCGGGACAAGCTCTCCGAGATGGCCCATGGCGAGGCCCGAAAAACCTTGGCCTCCACCTTAAAACACCTGCCGCCGGAAGAGCAGGACACCATCCACAAAATGACCGAGGCCATTGTCAACAAGCTGCTTCACGACCCCACCACCTTTTTAAAACAGGTTGAAGAGAAAAAAGACAAAACCCGATATCTTGACATCGTGCGACGCCTGTTCAAAATCGAATCCTGATCCCCTCTCTTCCCCATTACTCTTACTCGTGCTCGTGCTCGTAATCTTGATCGTCCTCCCTTGCCGCCCCACGCAGGTTGAGCGTCGCCCGAGCACCTTGGGCATCCCGAAAGGGTTTGAGGAGTAAGGGCCTATGCATGCCTGATGCAACGTCACGAACCCGTCCCCGCCTTTTGCGGTGCAGCCGAGCGCAAACGGTTTTTTCAGGTAAAGCGGGCAGGTGCTGTAGAGACGGCCCCCTGTGGCCGTCCGTCAGAAGGGCAACCACAGGGGGTTGCCCCTACAAAACAACGGACGAATGCGTTCCCGACTGCGGCAAAAAAGGCTGTCGACGTTGCAATTGGACGAATTCGATTTCGATACCGATCCCGATAGCGATTTCGATAAGGGGGTAGAAGCCTGGGGTTCAATAAAAAGACCGGCGGTCGGTATTACAGCTGCCCTTACAGCAACTGCTCTCCTTCTCTTCCCGAGGACTTGAACCGGTTTTTGTCAATGTCCAGGCGCTGCATCTTGTTGTAAAGGGCGCGGGTGTGAATACCCGCCATTCGGGCGGCCTCGCCCACCCGGCCCCGGGTCTCCCTTAGCACCATCTGAAGGTAGGCCTGCTCCACCCGGTCCATCACCTCCTGGCGCACCTGTGGCAGGGTCTTGCCCTTCCAGGCCGCCGGATCCAGCACCCCCGGGGACATCGAATCCTTTGAAAGGGCCGCCGGGGAATGAAAGATGTAGGGCAGGTCCTCGATGCCTATAATCTCCTGCGGGCAGAGCAGAATGGCCCGCTCGATCACGTTCATCAGCTCCCGCACGTTGCCCGGCCACTCGTACTGGCACAGGGCGGCCATGGCCGCCTCGGTGACCCCCCGAATCTCCTTGCCGATCTTGAGCTGGTAATGTTCGATAAACCGGTGGACCATGCCGGGAATGTCCTCCTTGCGGTCCGACAGCGGCGGAATGGTCAGGGTGATCACGCCCAGCCGGTAAAACAGGTCTTTTCGAAAGGTCTGCTTTTCCACTGCCAGAGCCAGGTCCTGGTTGGTGGCGGCGATCACCCGAATATCCACCCATGTGGAGCGTTCGCTGCCCACCGGCCGAATCTCGTAGTCCTGCAGGACCCGCAGCAGCTTGGCCTGAAGATGGAGGGGCATTTCGCCGATTTCATCTAAAAAAATGGTGCCGCCGTGAGCCATTTCAAAGGCCCCCCGCCGGGACCGGATGGCGCCGGTAAAGGCCCCCTCTTCGTGGCCGAACAGTTCGCTCTCCAGCAGCTGCTCCTGAAGGGCCGCCGCGTTCACCGCAGTAAAGGGCCCGGCCGACCGGGGGCTTTCCGAGTGAATGGCCCGGGCCAGGTGCTCCTTGCCCACCCCGGTCTCGCCCAGGATCAAAAGCGGGGCATTGCTGGGAATCACCTTCCACACGTCCTCCATCAGCACCTGCATGCTCTGGCTCTGGGAGATAAAATCCCCCAGCTTGGGCGAGGCCTGGCCCCGGGCCGTGAGACGGGTCTTCTGAATCAGCTGGCGCCGGGACTCCAGAGTGGACTCAATGGCCTCGATCAGGCTTTTTCTGGAGATACCGTCATACAGCACCACATCGGCGCCGGCTCCCACCAGCTGGGCATGCTCCTCGGAGGAGTCGCTGTTGTGCAGCACCACCGTGGTGGGGGTTTCGGGCAATTCGTTCAGCATGGCAATGCTGGATTCGATCTGGCCCGGCATAAAAGAGGCGCTGACCACGATGATGTCGCCGCAGCTGCGGATCACCCGCTGCCAGGGATTTTTCGCATCCCCGCAGGTCTCCACCTGAACATCATCAAACTGCTGAAACTGCTTGTCCATGTAGGTCTGAAGGTTGCGGTTCTTGATGGCCAGCACCAGACGAATGAGCATGTTGATTCCTTAAAAAAAGAATTTGATTGCCGAATTTATTCCACCATAAACCGGCACGCGCAAACGGTCAAGCCCAAAAACGGGCAGGCCCAAAAAATACCTGTTTTATTCTAGGTTGATATATAATTTGCCGGGTGACTCGGCCAAACCGGCCCGATACCGGTCCGGTCATGGCGGCAGAGTTTAAGCTTTTTAATGCTCAAAATAGTTGAAAACGGTAAAAAAATACCTGTTTATTCCCGATTTTCACCCTTAGTCCCGGGGGCTTTTTAAAAAACAATATTAATTTCAGATATCTAAAATGGATAAATTTTTTGGCACAAAAAGTGCTTTATGCTTCTCAAAGCCACGTTTGGCACAAAAACAAGGGCATTTCCGCCCGACACAGAACAGACAACCTTTCATATATATTACAAGGAGACACAGCCCATGAGCGCACTGGCACTGAAACGGCAGGAGACTTTTGAACCCGTTGTATTGTCCCCCAAGGCCACCGAGACCCAGCAGGTATGGGGCATTGCTTCGGCCATTGATATCTACAACTGCAACCCGGACACCATTCGGGACGCCGATGCCATTCGCCGGTTCGTGGTGGAGCTGTGCGACCTGATCGAAATGCGGCGGTTCGGGGAAACCCAGGTGGTCCACTTCGGTGAAGACGAGCGCGTGGCCGGTTACTCCATGGTACAGCTGATCGAAACCTCCCTGATTTCGGGCCATTTTGCCAACCTGACCAATGCCGTGTACCTGGACGTGTTCAGCTGCAAGGCCTATGACCCGGAAACGGTTCGCCGCTTTGCCCAGAACTATTTCGGCGGTACCCACAGCGCAATCAATGTCACCATGCGACACTGATCCGCATATTTCATGAAATTTTTCGACCTTGATGGGTATTTACCTCAAACACAGATAGTTTTTGAATGCACAAACCGTCGTGATCGGCTTGAGGTATTTTACGCCAATTTTATGTCGAAAAATTCCACCCTTCGGGCGAGCCGCCTTGGCCGCATCTGCTCTCGTTGCGGCATACTCGCGGTAGATTGACTACAGCTTCGCATGCCGCGCCTTGCATCTGCGGCCAAATCAACTGGTGAAATATCCGGGCTGATCCAAAAATTTACAGGTTGATCCATGACCGGGCTATCCATCATTTCTGATCCTGAGGCCTGCCGGGCTGTGTGGGAGCGCCTCTGGCCGCAGCAGTGCGTTTTTGACCTGTGGCCGGTGCGACACTGTTTTGCCCGGCACTTTGACCGGCCTTCTTTTTTTGTCACAGGGGAGGCGGCGGGCACCCGCCGCCCCTTTCTTTTAGCCCTCTCCTGGATCGAGGAGGAGGGTTATTTCGGCCACTTTCCCGGCGAGACCTGGCAGGGCAAAACCTGGATCGAGCAGAACAAAATCATCGGGGCACAGGGCCTTTCCCCTGAAGCGGTAATAGCCGCAGTAAAGGGAAAAATCAAAATACGGTATCTTGATGCCGATTTTTTGCCGCCCTGGAACGGGCAATCCCGGGTGGATGAAACCGGCTACCTTTTTTATCCACCGGCTCACGATTTTTCCTTTGAGCGCTACCGGCAGTCTTTTCCCGGAAAATCGAGAAAAAAACTGGGCCAGGAGATGGCCCGGCTTGAGGCCCTGGGGGTCTCTTTTCACCACGACGACCCGGCTGACATCGGCCCCATGATGGAGATGAACCTGTCGACTTTTGGCCGAATGTCCTATTTTCATGATTCCCGATTTTTTGCCGCGTTTACCGACCTGATCGACTTTTTTAAAAAACAGGGCATGCTTCGCATCACGTCGGTTAAAATCGGGGGCCGGCTGGCGGCCGTGGACGTGGGGGCCGTGTGGAACAACACCTACACGGTGATGGCCGGCGGCACGGATGCGGAGTTTACCGGCGTGGCCAAGCTGATCAATTTCCATCACATAAAGTGGGCCTGTGAAAAACGACTGGCGTCGGTGGATTTTCTCTGCGGCGACTTTTCCTGGAAAACGCGCTTTCGCCTGGCCGAGCGGCCCCTTTACCAGCTTTGCCTGCCGGACACGGCCGACACGCCGCTGTAAAGACAATTCGATTTCGATACCGATACCGATACCGATACCGATAGCGATTTCGATTTCGATAAACAACAGGGGATGCGTCCCGCCATGATTCAAACCGTTTTTCGACAATAATGATCCCAAGGAAGCCAATTGTGTCGACCGATACCCGCGTACTGGTGGTGGGTACCACCCCCGACTATGTCGACTGGATTCGACACGCCGCGCCCGGCCGGGCACTGTTTTTAACCGACCCGGTGCTTCGGCAAAAGGCAAAAGAGCCGGCACCCGGACCGGAAGAGGAGGTGTGTGGTGACCTGGAGCGGCCGGATCGCGTGCTTGAAGCCCTGTCGGCCCACACCCGTCAACGGCGCATTACCATCGACGGCGTGGCCTGCTTTGACTGCGAGTCCCTGCCGGTTGGCGCCTTTCTTGCGCAACAGCTTGGCCTTGACTTTGTTTCGCCCGCGGCGGTGGCTGTCTGCCGGGACAAGTCCGCATCCAAGGCCCTGTGGCGGGAGAAGGGCGTTTTGTGCCCTGCTTTTGCCCCGGTTTTTTCCGAAGCCGATGCAGTGGCCTTTTTTGAGGCGCACGGGGCCTGCGTGATCAAGCCGGTATCCGGCGCGGGCAGCGAGCTGGTGTTCTGCTGCAACACCAGGAACGCCTGCATCCAGGCCTTTGGCCTTGTCAAAGAGGGCCTGTCGCGCCGGGCACACAACCGCCTCTATCAAAACATCGGCAACAGGGCGCCGATTGTTGCCGAAACGTGGCTGACCGGCCCGGAGTTCAGCTGCGACTTTCTGGTGGATGCGGGCCGGGCCGCCATTGTGCGGCTGGCAAAAAAGATTGTCGCACCGGACATTGCTTTCGGCACCGCCATGGCCTATGTGCTGATCGACCGGCTGCCGGGGATTGAAAACCATGAGCTGGCCCGGCACCTGGCCGCCGGGGCCGGAGCCCTGGGCATTGACCGGGCCCTGTGCATGGCCGATTTTGTGCTTGAAGGTGACCGGCCGGCCTTTCTGGAGATCACCCCCCGGCCCGGGGGGGACTGCCTGCCGGACCTGATCCGCCACGGCCTGGGCATTGACACCCTTCTGCTGGCCCTGGACCTGGCCCAGCACCGGCCCCTGCCGGCGGCCTTTGAGATGCCACCGGTTCCCATGGCCGGGCTTCGGTTCCATGCGCGTCAGGCCGGGGTGTTGACAAAAATCGACTGGTCGCGGGTTGCCGCCGCCCCCGGGGTGCGGAAGGTGATGGCCCTGCGGCGGCCCGGCCACCCCATTGTGCTGCCGCCGGACGATTATGATTCGTTTCTGCTGGGCAGCGCGGTATTTGCCCTTAAAAACCCGGCCGACCCGGCCCCCGAATGCCAGGCCCTGTTAAACCGCCTGATCGTGGAGATCACCCCATGACGACACACCTTGACCTCGACGCCTCCCTGCTGCTGCCGCCCGAAGAACTGGCCGCCTTTGTACAGCCTTACCTGGACCGGCGCCAGGCGTACCTGGACCTTGCCGACACCCACGGCTCGCCCCTGTATGTGCTGGAACCGGACATTCTGATCCGGCAGGCAAAAACCTTTGCAGCCGCCTTTTCCGCGGTGCTGCCCGATCCCGGCTTTTTTTTCGCCGTCAAGAGCAACAACTGCCCGGATGTGGCAAAAACCCTTGTTTCTTCCGGCTTTGGCCTGGATGTGTCCAGCGGTGAAGAGCTTTCAATGGCCCTGTCCACCAACGCCGAAACCATTGTTTTCAGCGGCCCGGGAAAAACCACCGAAGAACTGGCCCTGGCCGTTGCAAACAGGGGCCGGGTCACGGTGCTGATCGACAGCTTCGGCGAGATGGAGCGGCTGGAGGCGGCGGCCGCTGCCGCGCAAACAACCGTTTTGGCCGGGGTGCGGCTGACCACCAGGCCTGACGGGATGTGGCGCAAGTTCGGCATTCTGCCCGAACGCCTGGCTGATTTTTATGAGGCCTCAAAAAAATGCGGCCATGTCAATCTGACCGGAGTGCAGTTTCACACCAGCTGGAACCTTTCCCCGGACGCCCATGTAGCGTTTATTGAGCGCCTGGGCGCGGTGCTGGCCCGCATGCCGGAAGATTTTAACCGGCAGCTTACCTTTATCGACATCGGCGGCGGCTTCTGGCCGGAGCAAGGCGAATGGCTTCACCACCCGGAGGGCACGCCGGCGGATCCAAAAACATCCTTTTCCCATGTGCGGCCCCACTACCGGCTGGCTGCCCGGCCCATTGCCGATTTTGTCGGGGCCATCGGCGAGGCGGTGCGCCGTCATATTTTTCCCGTGGCCGCTGTGCGCATCTGCATGGAGCCAGGCCGATGGGTCTGCCATCCGGCCATGCAGCTTTTGATGCGGGTAATCGACAGAAAGGCCCACGACCTGGTGGTGACCGACGCCGGCACCAATGCCATCGGGTGGGAGCGGTTTGAAACCGACTATTTTCCGGTGTTAAACCTCTCCCGGCCGGACATGAGCGAACAACCCTGCCTGATCCTTGGCGCCCTGTGCACCCCCCATGACGTGTGGGGATTTGGCTACTTCGGCAAAGATATCCGTGAAGGCGATATTCTGCTGATTCCGGCCCAGGGAGCCTACACCTACAGCCTGCGCCAGAACTTTATCAAGCCCCTGCCCCGCCTTGTAATCCTGTGACCGAAAGCGTACAAGGATTCGGGCACAGGAAATCAAGGGCACCGCTGTGCCCGCTTCTCCACATCGAAATCGCTATCGGGATCGAATTACCGGCACTGCCATCATTACCCGGCTTGCGCGTCTTGCCATAGCCCGCAGGACGAAGGCCGGGCGATGACGGAGAGAAGGTGTCATTGCGAGGCGCAACGCGACGAAGCAATCTCCTCCGCTTCTGAACAGGATTGCTTCGCTTCGCAATGACGCGTGCGACGGGTGGCACGGGCAAAGCGAAGCTTGCCCGTGAGTATCGATCCGGAAACGACGCACGGGCAACCTTGCGGTTGGCCCGGTGGCACCCATCAACGGCCGAGCCGGGTCAAGCGCTGCTGGTCCGATTTCGATCCCGATCCCGATCCCGATAGCGATTTCGATTTGGATACAATTTTAAGTTGCGCCTTTTTCTCCATCGGCGGCCTCAATAGCCACTTTGTCTTGTATCCAGATTATCTATTTTACATATCGACTGTATCTATGGAAAAATAACAGATTGCCTGCGCCGATGTGCAGGCTGTCATAAACCAACATCAGGAGGAGGATACATGCAACAAAAAAACTGGTTTGCCACCCGCTGGGGGGTGATCGGCGTGGGCGCCGTGATCGGCGTGCTGGCGCCGCTGCTTCAGAAACTGGGGAATCCCGGCAACATGGGGGTCTGCGTGGCCTGTTTCGAACGCGACATATCCGGCAGCCTGGGCCTTCACCGGGCTGCGGTGGTTCAGTACATGCGGCCGGAGATCATCGGCTTTGTGCTGGGATCGCTGGTGGCGGCCTGGCTGTTTAAAGAGTTCCGGCCCCGGTCCGGATCGGCCCCGTTTGCGCGGTTTCTTCTGGGGGTGTTTGCCATGATCGGAGCGCTGGTGTTTCTGGGCTGCCCGTGGCGGGCCGTGCTGCGGCTGGCCGGCGGCGACGGCAACGCCATTTTAGGCCTGCTGGGCCTCACCTTCGGCATCTGGCTCGGCACCCGGTTTTTAAAGGGCGGGTACAACCTGGGCCGGGCACACAAAACCCATACCAGCGCCGGGTTTCTGCTGCCGCTTGTGATGCTGGGGTTTTTCGCCCTGATGCTGATCTTTCCTCAGGTGACGGGGCAGGGCCAGAGCGGAGTCCTGTTTTACAGCCTCAAAGGTCCGGGCGCGGCCCACGCGCCTCTGGCCATATCCCTGGCCGTCGGCCTGGGCGTGGGCTTTCTGGCCCAGCGAAGCCGCTTCTGCACCATGGGCGCCATTCGGGACACGGTTCTTTTCGGCCAGACCCACCTGCTGGGCGGCTTTATCGCCCTGCTGGTGGTGGCCTTTGGCGTCAACCTGGTGCTGGGCCAGTTTCATGCCGGGTTTGCCGGTCAGCCCGTGGCCCACACCCTGCATCTCTGGAATTTTCTGGGCATGGCCCTGGCCGGCCTTGCCTTTGCCCTGGCCGGCGGATGCCCGGGCCGCCAGCTTTTTCTGGCCGGTGAAGGAGACGGCGATGCCGCGGTCTTTGTCATGGGCATGATCGTGGGCGCGGCCTTTGCCCACAACTTCGGCCTGGCCAGCTCGCCCGCCGGCCTTGGCCCCCACGGCGTTGCCGCGGTAGTTGTGGGGTTTGCCGTCTGCCTGTTTATCGGGTTTACCATGAGAAAAAGAATTGCATAAAGGAGGCTGTAAAATGGCTGCAACCGTTGATGCAAGAGGGCTGTCCTGCCCTCAGCCGGTAATCCTGACGTTGGATGAAATCAAAACCGGATCCGACAGGGAGATCATCGTGCTGGTGGATACTGATACATCCAAAGAGAATGTCTCCCGGGCCGCAACCAGCCAAGGCTGCTCGGTGGTGGACGTGGCGCCGGACGGGGAGGGGTATAGGATTACCATACAGAGGGCTTCGTAAAGTTCGATTTCGATACCGATACCGATAGCGATCCCGATGGCGATTAAAAAGGAATAATGTGCTCTCTTTATTCAAAAAAAAAGAGCCGTCCGCCAAAAAGGCGGTCTCTTCCGAAGCTGACCGGGGCATTCTGGTGTTTGAACACACCGGGGATGTGATACAGGCGGAGAAAATCCTGAAAACATCGGGCCGGCCGGTGCGGGTCATGGGGCCACCCCCGGAAATCCGCACCGGCTGTGACCTGGTGATTGAGTTTCCCTTAATCGAAGAGCTGGACATTCTTCGGGACCTTGAAGCGGCCGGTATCACGCCCCTGTCCGTTGTGCCGGTGACCGCGCCTCTGCTGGAACCGGTCAGCCTTTTTCAGACCACCGACTATGGTGACTATCTCATGGTGCGGGCCGCCAACATGAAGATCACCATTGAGAAAAAGAGCCGGACCATTGTCAACATCTCCGGCGGCGGATGCCCGGATGTGCCGTTTCTGGCCGGCCGAATGGTGGGCAAAACCCTGGATACGGCTCCCCGGCCCCGGGACCTGGGCCATACCCTGTGCGGCTACGCCCTGGACCTGGCCTATGAGGAAATGCTGCGGATATGTTAGCTGTCGTCGGAACTGTTCCGGACGTAAATTTTCCATTGACCCACGGGCCGGTATGCCTTTGCGGAGACCAGCTGGCCATTGGCGGCCGAACCGTTCCCGTTCTGCGGGGCACACCGGCCCTGCTGGCAGCCGCGGTTAGAGCCGCCGAGGTTCTGGCCGGACCGAACGTTTATGCCTTTCTGGCCGGCGACATCGGCCGGGGCCAGGGCAGCCGGGAGATCTACGGGTTTCTGGAACGCCGCCTGGCCGACTTTGATGTTTCAGTACTCACCTTTCACTATCTTCAGCCCGATGTGGACTGGCACAACCGGGTGCTGTTTTCCGTGGACGACCTGGCCCGCAGGCCCCTGCTGATCGCTGACGCGGGCTTTATGTACGCGGCCAAGATGAGCGGCCAGGCCCCACGCTACGACATCTTTACCCCGGACGCCGGAGAGCTGGCCTTTCTGGCCGACGAGGCGGCGCCCCACCCCTTTTACACCCGGGGCTTTATTCTTCACACGGACAATAAAACACCGGACCTGATCGCCCGTGCCTGCGAACACGCCAATGCCGCCACCCACCTTGTGGTAAAAGGCCAAACCGACTATATTGTAAAAAACGGTGCGATTCTGCATACTGTGGACCAGCCGTCCGTGGCGGCCATGGAGGCGGTGGGCGGCACCGGCGACACCCTGACCGGCCTGGTATCCGCTTTGTGCCGCGCCGGGTTTTCCCCGGAAAAAGCCGGGGTCACAGGGGCCGTGGCCAACCGGTGGGCAGGGGTTTACGCCCAGGCCACGCCGGCCACTCAGGCGGCGGATCTGGTTGCGGCGATACCAAGGGCGCTGGAAAAGGTGTTGGCTGAAGCCCATTGACTATTAATCATTGGACATTGACAATTTATCATTCGTGTCTGGCGTTACGGCAAGGCGAAACGCAGTAGTTAATTGTCGATTGTTAATTGGCAATTGACAATTGAGAATTAGAAACGGCCATACAGAGGAATTCTTTTTTTATGAACGACACCAAACCCATACGTCTCACCCAGACCGTGGCTGGGGCCGGTTGAGCCTCCAAGCTGGCTCCGGGGGACCTGGAGCAGGCACTTTTTGGCATGACCTTTCCCGCGGATGAAAATGTTCTGGTGGGTCTTGCCCGGGCCGACGACGCCGGTGTGTATAAACTCACCGACGACCTGGCCATCGTCCAGACCGTGGACTTTTTCACCCCCATTGTGGATGACCCTTACGACTTTGGCCGAATCGCCGCGGCCAATGCCTTAAGCGACGTCTATGCCATGGGCGGGGTGCCGAAAACCGCCATGAACATCGTGGTGTTTCCAGACAAGACCATGGACCTTGCCATTTTGCGCCGTGTTATCGAGGGCGGCATGGAAAAGCTCAGGGAAGCCAATGTGTCTCTGGTCGGGGGCCACACCATCACCGGAAAAGAGCTGGTCTACGGCCTGTCAGTGACCGGCACCATTGCCCCGGACCGGGTGAAAACCAAGAAAACCCTTGTGCCCGGCAATGCCCTGGTGCTGACCAAGCCCCTGGGCACCGGCATTATCAACACCGCGATCAAGGCGGGAATGGTTTCAAAGGACCAGATACAGGCCGTCACCGAACAGATGGCGACCCTGAACCGGGCCGCCGCCGAAGTGATGGCCGATTTTACCGTTCATGCCTGCACCGATGTTACCGGATTCGGCCTGCTGGGCCACCTGGCTGAAATGGTGTGCGGATCAGGCGCCTCGGTCCATCTTTTTTCAGAACAAATACCGATCATTGCCGAGGCACCGGAGTATGCGGCCATGGGCCTGATACCGGGAGGCGCCTACAAAAACCGGGAGTTTCGCGCCCCCATGGTGCAAATTCAAAAGTCGGTCAACCCGGCCATGGCAGATATCCTGTTCGACCCCCAGACCTCGGGGGGGCTTCTGATCAGCGTGGTTGGCGATCAGGCACAAGAGATGGTCACGGCCCTTCACAAGGCAGGTGTGCCTCATGCGGCCATCATCGGTAATGTGGCACAAGACCCGGACCAGATCATCGTTGTAGAGTAGTTTCCATTCACAAATGACCTTTTTCACTTTTTTGCGTTGAGAGCCCAAGCTTTTTTGCACGGCAAATCAAGGCGGTTTTATATCAAGCCCTTGCTTTTATGTCTTTTTTTAAAAAATTTACTCCTGTAAACGCGACCCCTGCCTTTTCCCCCAATTAAATGAATGAATTCTCAACAGACCCCCCCATGCTGAGAGACGGTTTTTTTGTCTCACTCCTGAAATTTGTCTTAAAAATGCCCTAAAACGGAACAGTTTCCAGAAAAATAACACTCCTTTTCCTGTTTGTCAGGACATTCTCCTTTAATTTACCTACCCTCAGAACAATCTCCGATTGATTCAAAACTTGTTGCCAAATAAAAAATCAAATAAAAACAGATATAAATAAAAATAGCGTGCCTTTTGGCGTTATAAAAATAAACAACGATCAAAAAAATGCGCTGGCTGGCACGTTTCTTGATACACTCTTCCTTACGACAAGCAGGTTGGACTGTTTTCGCTGTCGTGTATTACACAATATCGAGGTCGAAATAATGGTAGACATGGACCGCCAAACACAATAACCATTTAAATTAAAAATGAAATGCGACAGAACCCCAGAAAGCCTTTGGAAGGTTTTTTGTTTCATATAAATGTATCAACCCTTGTATCACCCCACAACTCACAACAGGAGGAAAACAAATGAAAAAACTGCTTATTCTGCTCTGCGCGGCAGCCATGGTCTGTCTGGGAACAGGCTCTGCCCTGGCCCTGACCGACACAGCCACCCATGACGTCACAATTTCCGTCAGCGAAGTGGCCATGCTGGCCCTGGACGACACCGCTGCCCTGACCTTTACCGTCGGAGCGCCGGCTGTTGCCGGTGATGCCTTTGTGGTCACCGCACCGGCTGATGCCACCAAGTTTCTTCAGTACACATCCATTGTGGCCACCGGCCTGGTCCGGACTATCACCGGACAAATTGATGTTGCACTGCCCACCGGGCTTGAAATTTCCGTGGCTGGTACGGATGCGGCCGGCGGGTGTGGTACACTTGGAACGGCTGCGGCCACCACCGCGCTCAGCACAACAGCCGCCACCGTTGTGTCCGGTATCGGCAGCGGCTACACCGGCTCCACCGCCGACACAAACGGTGTTCAGCTGGACTACAGCCTGACAGCCATTGATTGTGCAGATGCGGGATCCATTGTTACCGGCTCCAGTACGGTAACGGTGACCTATACGCTGACCGAAGACGCTTAATTGTCGGTGTCTCTGTTTCCGGTGGCTCCTTGGCCGGGGCCGCCGGAAACCCCCGTTTTCAATGGAGCCATTATGTACAAGGCCATTCAAACGACACTTTTTCTGACGGTCATGACAGCGATCCTTTTTCTTCCCGGCCTGTTGTTTGCCCAGGTGCATGTGATCGGGGGGTTAAGCCGTCACATGGAGCTTTCCCCCGGGGCCGAGGCCCAGGGCCGGGTTCTTGTGCGCAACACCAGCGACCGGCCCCAGACCGCCAAAGTTTATCTGACCGGCTATCACGCAACCGCTGACGGCGCTACTGTCTACGGAGACCCCAAACAGGCAGACCGTTCCAATGCGGCCTGGATTCACCTGGTGCCCCAGCAGCAGGAGATCGCGCCCGGTGCCACGGCCTCGTTTCACTATGTGATCCGGGTGCCGGACAATCCGGTCCTTGCGGGCACCTACTGGAGCATGCTCATGGTCGAACCGGTGGCCCCGGAAACCCTTGAACCGCCCAAACCGGAAAAAGACAAGGCCCACTTCAGCATTCGCACCATCACCCGCACCGGCATTCACATGGTCACCCATATCGGCGACACCGGCACACGGGACCTGAAATTTACCGACCGGGAGCTGATACAAAGCCAGGGCCAAACCTTTCTTCAACTGGACTTTGAAAACATCGGCCAGCGGTACCTCAAGCTGACCCTCTGGGCTGAACTGTTTGACAGCCAGGGATTTTCCATCGGCCGTTTTGAGGCGGGCCGCAAAGGCCTTTACCCGGCCGACTCGGCCCGCATGAAGATCAATCTGACCGATGTGCCGCCGGGCCCCTATTCGATCCTGGTGGTGGCCGACAACGGCGACACACATGTCTTTGGAGCCCGCTATGAAATGGAAATCCCAAAATAGGGATTTTTTCGGGCCCCGCTCTTTTTTCCCGGCGATTCTAATAACCATTTTTAAAAAAGTTGCCGGGCCGGGCCTGCTTCTGCTGGTGCTGCTTCCGGCCATGGCGTCCCATACCCTTGCCCAGGGCCCGGCCATTGAAGTACGCCAGGTATCACCCGGCCTTGCGGATGCCGAACCCGGCCAGATTCTCTCTTTTTCCTTTCGCGTGACCAACCGGTCAGACCTTCGGGAGACCATTCGCGAATCCGTAGATCTGCCGGACAACTGGCGCACCATCATGCCCCTGCTTGACTTTGTTCTGGAGCCGGGCGAGTCGGTCACCCGTATGGTGGTAATTCAGGTGGACCGGGCCGCGCCGGCCGGTGAATATGATTTTCTTTACACCGCCACCAGCACCCGCGACTACGGCCTGGCCGACCGGGTTGAGGCCCGGGTGGCGGTAATGCCCGTCTATGGCCTGCTACTCCAGATTCAAGACAGTGTCCCGGAACGGGTAGTGGCCGGCCAGTCATTTGACTTTACCGTCCGGCTGATCAACCAGGGCAACGCCGATATGACCGTAACCATTGAGGCCAGTTTTACCAACAACGGCAGGGCCGCGATCTCACCCGATACCTTTCGCCTGCCCCCGGGCGCCGGCCAGTCGCTGAGCATTTCCGCCACCGCCAATCCCGAAGAAGCGCGGTTGAGGCGGTCCCACATCTATATCACAGCCCGCACTGACCAGGTGGTTTCAGGCCGAGCCGTAGGCGCCCGACTGAGCATTCCGTTTGATATCGTCCCTGTGACGGCGGGCCAGGACATGTACGTTCGCTATCCGATCAAGTTTTTTTCCCGTCTAGGCGGCGATGATGAGGGCTCGGCCATGCAGTTCGGCCTTCAGGGTAACGGCTTTGTGGATGAGGGCCGCAGACGCCACCTGGAATTTCTGGTTCAGGCACCGGACCGGAACGACAGCGGTGTACTGGGCCGGCGCGACGAGTACTGGCTGCGGTACAAAGAGCCCCATTACAGCGTCAAGGCCGGGGATCAGGCCTACACGCTTTCCGAACTTACCTCCTGGTACCGTTACGGCCGGGGCGCTGAAGCGGACATTCACCCCACGGGCATCCCGGTGGGGGCCGGGGTCTATTACGTGGAGGACCGGTGGGCCGCCCAGCAGCGAAACGACACCGGAACCTATGTTTCCGTTGATCCGCTTCCCGACACCTCGGTCCGGGTCAACTACCTGGCTATGGATTATGATGCCTGGCAGAGCGAGCCCGCGGCACGGGACACGATTTTCAGCCTTCAGGCCGACACGGAACTGTTGTTTTCCCACCACCTGGAGGCGGAAGTGGCATTCAGCGATACCGACAGACAGAATACCGGCAGCGACGACAGCGCCTGGCGCCTTGAACTTCGAAGCCCCACCGGCAGCCGTGTGCGCTACGATCTGTCGGGCCGGCGGGCCGAACCGGACTATGCGGGCCGCTACCCGGATTCGGCCTCGTACACGGGATCCGTTTCCATGCCCCTTTTGCCCGGGCTTCGGGCCAACACCTACTACGGCCGTTATGAGCGCAACCTGGATAAAGACCCGCTGCAAATCACCGCGCCCAGGGAAAATCTTTACCGGGCCGGACTGGACGCTCAGCTGCCGGCCCGCTGGTACACATCAATCGATTACGACTATTACAACCGCGAAGACAGCCTGCCCGTTCCCTCCTACCGGTTTCAGGAACACGGCATTACCCTGGGCGTCGGCCGCACCGGAGACCGGTTTGGCTATCGGGCTGAGGCCCGGCGGGGATGGACCGAGGACCGGCTGTCCGGGCGGGACTATAACGGGTGGAACTACCGCCTTGACGGCACCCTCAATCCGCACAAGGACTTTTTCCTTTCTGCATTCACCACCTTTGGCGACGACGATTCTCCCGGTGAAAGCCGGTTGATGGACCGGGGTCGCAGCTACGGCGGGGCCCTGCGCTGGAGCCCCGGCCAGACGTTTTCCGCGTGGCTTAACTTTTCCAGAAACGATCAGTCCTTCCCCGACGAGCCCCTGCGGGAACGGGTGGAAACCGACCAGTGGGGCGCGGGCCTGATGTGGAAAACCGCCCGGGGCCAGACACTGGAGCTCACCGCCCGCCGCAGTGACGGCAACAACCGGGAGTCCTACACCTCCTATTTTGCCACATGGACGATTCCATTTGACATGCCCCTGGGCCGGAAAAAATCTGTGGGTGCCCTCACCGGCCGGGTATTCCGGTCCGACCAGCCAGACAGCCCGGGTGTTCCCGGGGCCGTGGTATATGTGGACGGCACGGCAGCGGTTACCGATGAAAACGGCCGGTTTGTGTTTCGCACCTTAAATCCGATTCCTTATGAAGTGCGGGTGGATGAACAGTCCATCGGCATTGACAGCGTGCCGGCGACCACCGGCCCCATTCAGATGGTGGTCCATGGCGGAAAAACCACCACCGGCGACATCGCGCTGACCGCTTCGGGCAGCCTTTCCGGTAAAGTGGTGCTGGCCCCCGCGCCAAACGGCAATGGTCATGCCGACGGAAACGGGCATGAAAACGGCAACGGCACCAACGGCACCCATGTGGTGGGGAGCAGTACCAACGGAAACGGGCATAACGGCAACAGCCATGATGAAGAAGAGATGCTCAGCAACCCGCCAAATGGGCTGGCCAACCTGCTGGTAGAGCTCTCCCGGCCGGAAGAGACCCGGCGCACGGTCACCGATGCGAACGGTAACTTTCTGTTCCAGCGGCTGCTGCCCGGCCAGTGGACACTGAGAGTCTACACCCACAACCTGCCCGAGCACCATGCCCTGGAAAAAGAGCAGCAGGCGGTGATGGTAAATCCCGGCGATCAAACTCTTGCCACGGTACGCGTGGTGCCGCGGCTGCGGGAGATCAAGTTTATCGATTCAGGCGTTATCGGCCCGATCAGCAGAAGATAGGCGCCCCGGCCATGGTTCTGGCACACAAAAGACGTGATGGCCAAAAAAAGCACAATAGAAAGACACATTGACGGACGACACAAATGTTTGATTATATAAGCACATTTCGATTTACTGTGCCCGTGAACAGGCGGTTGGCTGGAACAGCCTTGCGTCGCCGATGCCTGGTATTGTCCGCTGCCCTGCTGACAATGGTATTTATTGCCTTTGTTTCCCCGGCTCTTGCCATCAATGAGTCCGGCGGCATCATCACCTATGACGGCGATTATATCATCCACACTTTTTACAGCAGCGACACTCTGACGCCGGCCCTGGGCGTGACCGAGGTGGAGGTGCTGGTGGTGGCCGGAGGCGGTGGGGGCGGGGGCGGCAACGGCAACAACCGCTCCGGCGGAGGCGGCGGGGCCGGGGGCCTGGTTTACAACGCCGCTTACCCGGTGGGCGCTTCTGTCGGCGTCACCGTGGGCGCTGGCGGGGCGGGTGGGGCGGCAAATACCATCGGGACCAATGGGACCGACTCGGCTTTCGATTCACTGACCGCCGTGGGCGGGGGCGGCGGCGGCAGTGGCAACACCAGCGGCAGTGTCGGCGGGTCGGGCGGCGGCGGCGGTGCAGCCAACAGCGCCAACATCATCAACGGCGGCGCGGGTGTGGCCGGCCAGGGCAATGCCGGTGGTTACGGCCAGAGCCGTAAAGCCGGTGGGGGCGGCGGCGGCGGAACAACGGGCGGCAATGCATCCGCCACATCCGCCGGGAACGGCGGTGATGGGTCGTACTATTCCCAGTTTACACTTGCGGGTGTCGGGGGCTGGTTTGCCGGTGGGGGCGGGGGCGGCGCCAATGGGACCGGCAACACCGCCGGGACCGGTGGAACCGGCGGCGGCGGAACCGGCGGCGATCCTGGAACAGCCGGCGGCAGCGCCACGGCCAACACCGGCGGCGGAGGCGGCGGCGGGGCTACTACCGGCGGAAACGGCGGTTCCGGCATCGTCATTGTTCGCTATATCTTGCCGGCCATTGCCATAGCGGTATACGGCGATGTCTCACTGGCCATCGGTCCGGACATTATTATAGCGGGGCAGGGTCAGACCTCCGACACCGACAGCTCCGCCACCCTGAACTGGACATCCGTGGCGGCACCGGGAGATTATAATAAAATCTCCGTCCGTATTCTCGGCGGCACCCTGCCAGACGGGCTTCAACTGTCGATTAACACCCCGCTGGCAGACGGGCCTGTGGTGCTGAACGCCACCGACCAGGACCTGGTTACCAATATCGAAAATGAGTCCCAGACCGACCAGATATTGACCTACACCCTGACCGTTACCGACTGTGCGGCCTTGTTTGTGAACACGGAGACCCTGACCATCGAATACACCATCACGGCCCAGCCCTGATCGGCAGGAATGCCTCGGCTGACAAGATCCTCCCTGTAAAACAAAAAAAGCACTCAAGGGCTTCCTTGAGTGCTTTGAAAGTTTGTGGCGTCCCCAAGGGGATTCGAACCCCTGTCGCCGGCGTGAAAGGCCGGTGTCCTGGGCCGGGCTAGACGATGGGGACGCAAGGTAACGCCGCAAACTGGTGGGCCGTGTTGGACTCGAACCAACGACTCTCTGCTTAAAAGGCAGATACTCTACCGGCTGAGTTAACGGCCCTAAAATTTATGAATAATAAAGAAGGCAGAAAGGCATGTCAATAAAAAAGCAGCGGAAAAGCGATTTTTTTGGCGTGCGGCAAAATTTTGTTTTTTTAAAAACAAGAGAAAATCATCGTTTTGGAATGATTTTCAAAGAAACGTAAAAAGGCGAGGGTTTGAAAGCAGTTGGGTAACTGCCTTTAACGTATGCAAAATTGCTTTTTGAAAATTTTGCTGGGTTTTGGCATAGTTGGCAAAAACATTTCGTAAAATACTATAAAACCAATATGTTATTTTTATAACGCGAACGGTGTTTACGCAAGTGCCATCCTGAGATAATCCGGCTTGACCTCAATCATGAACCAGATTATCTACAGGCATGACTGTGGCATCGATTCCCTCATACTGGCCATAATCAATAAACAAACTGACTTTTTGGCATTTTCTTGCCGGATTTGTAAAACATTAAAACAACAGCGGAAGATGATTACATATTCCGCTGTTTTGCCGTGACAGCAGGTCCTTGCAGAGCCATGCAACGGACATGCTGTTTTTAACGCCGGTTGTTCTGGCGTTTGATTTTTTGGGGCGGGCACGCAGAACGACAATGTGGTGATGCAGCAGAATGGCAGGAGAAGATGGTCCTGCACATCCGGCAAAGCCATCACTGCTTTAATGCTTTTATTTTACTATACCTCTTTATCTTTGTGCAGCGTGGTTACATGGACTCTGTCTGGAAAAAAGTAAAAGCTGATTTAAAAACGCAGGTGCCGTTAAACAACTACATGATGTGGATCGAACCCCTGGAATTCGAATCCGCTCAGCCCGATACCCTTGTGCTGAACTGCCCCAACGCCTTTTCCAAAAAATGGGTGGCCGGCAATTACGAAAAACTGATTGCCGACCGGGTGTGCGGACTATGCGGAAAGCCGGTCCACCTTCGCCTGGAGGTGGCCCCCCCGGGCACCGGCACGAAAAAACAGGCGCCGGCACCGGATTCAACCGTGGTCTCCTCCGGTACGCATACCCGGTCCGACGCCCAGCTGACGCTGCCCGCCGTTCAGGTCAAACCCGCCACGGGCCGGGTGCTCAAAGCCGACTACACCTTTGACAACTTCGTGGTGGGCAACCACAACGACTTTGCCTACACCGCAGTCCTCTCCCTGGGGGCCCGGCAACAGTCCGGGGGCCGGTCCCTGTTTCTCTCCTCCCGGCCAGGCATGGGCAAAAGCCACCTGGCCCAGGCCCTGGGTCACCAGACATTAAAGGCCCAGCCCGGATGCCGGGTCTATTACACCACGGTCGAGGATTTTTCCAACGAAATGGTGTACGCCTACACCACCAAGTCCAGCGGCGCCTTTAAAAAGAAGTACCGCACCGGATTTGACATGCTGCTGATCGATGACATACACGCACTGGCCGGCAAGGACCGCACCCAGGAAGAGCTGGCCATGGTGGTGGACTACATGCTGGAGGCCGACAGAAAGGTGCTGTTTGCCGGATGCTGCCTGCCCGGTGAAATTCCCAAGATGAACGACCAGCTCAAGAGTCGCCTCTCCTGCGGCCTGATCACCACCATGGAAACCCCGGACTTTACCACCCGTGTCCGCATTCTTCAAAAAAAGGCAAGGTGTTACGGGTATGCCGTGCCCCAGGATATTCTCGAATATCTGGCCGACGTGCTTACCGAAGATGTGCGGCAGCTGGAAAGCGGCCTGACAAACCTGGCAACCAAGTCCTGCCTGCTGGGTGTGCCCATGGACAGGGACCTGGCCGAAAGCATCATCAAAAACATGGCCGTGCGAAACGGCGCGATCACTCTGGACGCCATCAAAAAGATGGTGTGCAAGGCCTATGGGCTTGCCGCGAAAGAGATCGACTCCCGGTCCCGCAAGCACCGGGTCGCCTGGCCCCGGCAGGTGGCCATCTACCTCTCCCGGCGCTATACCGACCACTCCCTCAAGGCCATCGGCCGCAGTTACAACCGGTACCACGCCACGGTACTGCACTCCATCAACACCGTGGAGCAGGCCATGAAGGCAAACCGCTCTGTGTTTCAGGAAGTAGACTACATTATTCAGAAAATAGAGTCGGGAAAAATTTGACGACTTCGTAAAAAGCCCAATTTCTGCGTTGCGCTGCATTCTTCGTCACTGCGGCGTACGCCCGGTACGCCTCATTCCTCGGAATTTGCGCGCCTTGAACTTGAACTTTTTACGAAGCCGCCTGGGTTTTGACGTTTACGATGGCATCAAAATTTAAAAAATGTTTGAAAATTAAGGGCCTCTCTAAAAATTGATTTCTTCCCGCCCCAAAACGCCATTTTTTGTTTTTTGCGGTTTGCTTTTTTAATTTAATGTTTCGAGGTTCCCTTGAATCGGGGGTTTCAGTCTGGAAGAATCTCTTTCAGGACCAAAACCGCTTCATTCACCGGACACCACCAAAAAAAGGCCGCCATGACCCCCCTGACGAACAAGACAATCGAAGAAATCCAGGGCATCGTGGGAAACGCCCACTGCACCACGGCCCCTGAAGACCGGGTCTGTTATGCCTACGACGCCTCCTCCGCCGACTGCCTCCCCGATGCCGTTGTGTTTCCCGCGGACCGGGACCAGGTGAGCCGGGTACTGGCCCTGGCCCACAGGGAAGGGTTTTGTGTCACTCCCCGGGGATCGGGATCCGGCATGACCGGCGGGTCAGTGCCGGTGGCCGGGGGCGTGGTCATGGTGTTAAACCGGCTCAACCGGATTCTGGAGATCGACACGGACAACCTGGTGGCCCGGGTGGAGCCGGGGGTTATCACCGGCGACTTTCACAGGGCCGTGGAGGCCCTGGGCCTTTTTTATCCGCCCGATCCCTCCAGTGCCGCCTTTTCCACCCTGGGCGGCAACGTGGCCGAATGCGCCGGCGGCCCCCGGGCCGTCAAATACGGAGTGACGCGGGATTATGTTCTGGGGTTGTCGGCGGTTATGCCCAATGGCGATATTATTGCCACCGGTGTTCGCACGGCCAAGGGTGTGGCCGGCTACGACCTGACCCGGCTGATCGCCGGCTCCGAAGGCACCCTGGCCGTGATTACTGAAATGACGTTGCGGCTGCTGCCCCTGCCCGAGGCGGTGGGCACGATGACGGCCCTGTTTGACGACATAAAACAGGCGGCGCGCACGGTGTCTGAAATTATTCGGCAACGGATCGTGCCGCGCACCCTGGAGTTTATCGACAACGCCTCCCTGGGCTGCGTGGAAAAGAGCCTGAACCTGGGGCTGCCGGTAACGGCGGCTGCCATGCTGCTGATCGAGGTGGACGGCACGCCCGTGGCCAATACCGCTGCCCTTGAAAAGATCGCCGCCATCTGCACAAACCAGGGCGCCGCCCAGGTGACGGTGGCCGACACGAAAGAGGCCGCCGAAGACCTGTGGCGGGCCCGCAAGGCCATCTCCCCCGCCCTTTTCAACCTGGCCCCGGACAAGATCAATGAAGATATCGTGGTGCCCCGCAGCCGGATTCCAGACATGGTGGCGGCCCTGGAGATCCTGAGCCGGCAAACAGGTCTGACCATCGCCTGCTTCGGCCATGCCGGTGACGGCAACATTCATGTGAACATCATGCTGGACAAAAAAGACCCGGTGCAGGCAAAAAAGGCAAAAGAGGCGACGGACCGGCTTTTTGAAGAGACATTGCGCCTGGGCGGCACGATTTCCGGCGAGCACGGCATCGGCATCACCAAGGCCCCCTACCTGAAAAAAGAGGTGGCCGAAGCCGAGCTGACGCTGATGCGGCGAATAAAAAAGGTGTTTGATCCCAACGGAATTTTAAATCCTGGCAAAATCTTTCACCTGATTTGAACGGTTTCACTGAATGGGCGCGGTATCACTGTCATGAAAGCCGAACAGGTCATCTGTCTCCATGGTGTCAATCCTGTGATTGTAGGCTATGATGCACCGCACAGCCAGGGCGCACTTGCGTGTGCACAGGCGGCTGTTCGGATCAAAATCACCCAGGCATCCCATCTGGTCCTGCCTGAACAGCCGGTCCCATATATCATCCATGCCGATAAAGTCCCTCATTCTCGCATTTCCTTGAGTATCTCATTATGAATCAAACCATTGGTGGCCAGAATCGTCTTTTGTTCCGGCACAAAGGCCTTTCCGGAAAAATCTGTGACCGTGGCGCCGGCCCGGCGGGCAATCAGCATGCCGGCGGCCGTGTCCCATGGGTAAAGCCCCTCTTCCCAGAACCCGTCAAACCGGCCGCAGGCAACATAGCACAGGTCCAGGGCCGCAGACCCCAGTCGCCGAATGCCCCGGGAGGCGGCCATGCACCGGGAAAGGCGGGACATCACCGGGTCAAGACGCTTGTCCACGTCATAGGGAAACCCGGTGGCCAGCAGGCTGTCGGAAAGGGTCGATGTCCCGGACACGGTGATAGGCGCGCCGTTCAGCTCAGCCCCATGGTCAACAGTGGCGGTAAACAGCTCCCCGGTTTCCGGGTTTAACACCACACCGGCTGTCACCTCGTCGTTTTCGGCAAAGGCGATGGAAACACAAAACAGCCCCAGGCCGTGGGCAAAGTTGGTGGTGCCGTCCAGCGGGTCCACGATCCATCGACAGTCGGACCGGGTTCCGGTAAGGCCGGACTCCTCGGCCAGAACAGAGTGGTCTGGAAACCGCCAGTGAATTTCATCCACAATGGCCTTTTCCGAAGCCCGGTCCGCCTCGGTCACCAGGTCCCGGGACCCTTTTTTGTCCACGGAAAAACGGCCACGAAAAAAGGCGCGCAACGCCCGGGCGCCCTTGAACGCCGCGCCGATGCCCACCTGTCTCACATACGCGATATCAACGCTCATATACTCTCTTTTGTACCGCCAAAGCCGCAACCTGTCAACCGATAAAAAAGAGGGCCTTCTCCCGATCGTGCCATATATTTCGTTGATTTAGCCGGGGAACAAGGGCCGGAGGGCAAGAAAAACAGAGAAAACTCCTGATAAAGATTTCAAGAATAAACACTTGAACCCTCGACCCCTTGAATCCTTGGCCCCTGTGCACCCACTGGCTTGTAGAACCTCCAAAAAAGAGAATCAAAAGGCTGAACGCGTTTTCTTTATAAGAAGCTCTTGTTCTGCTTGATGATCTGCTCCACCCGGTCGGCCAGCCGCTCGATCAGAGGACCCAGGGTGGCGGCATTGTTGGCTGACACAGGCACGCCGCCGGTGGCCCGGACCAGGGCCTCGACCTGCTCGGGCGTGGCCCTGTCCGCCTTGTTGACGGCATAGACCATGGGCGTAAGCGAGAGGCCCAGTTCCGTTAAGATCCGCTCCACGGACCGGATCTGGGCTTCAGCCGCCGGGTTGGATGCGTCCACCACGTGGACGAACAGGTCGGCCCGCTCCAGCTCTTCCAAAGTGGCGCGGAAGGCCACCATCAGCTCTTTGGGCAGGTCCTGAATGAAGCCAACGGTATCGGTTAGAATTACGTCCATCTCCCGGGGGAAACGAATGCGCCGGCTGGCCGGATCCAGGGTCATAAACAGCCGGTCGGCCGCGGCCACGCCGCTTTTTGTCAGGGTGTTGAGCAGGGTGGACTTGCCGGCGTTGGTATAGCCGAGAATGGAGATCACCGGCAGGGCCAGCTTGTCCCGGCGGGCCTTCTGCTGGCGCCGCTGCTTTTTGATCGATTCCAGCTGGCGTTCCAGCCGGGCCAGCTGCTCTCTCACCCGGCGCCGGTTGATCTCCAGCTTGGTTTCGCCGGGGCCCCGGCCCCCGATGCCGCCGGTGAGCCGGGACATGGCCGTGTTCTTGGTCACCAGCCGGGGCAAAAGGTACTTGAGCTGGGCATGGGCCACCTGAAGCTTGCCCTCCATGGACTGGGCCCGCTGAGCAAAGATGTCTAGAATCAGCTGGGTGCGGTCGATCACCCTGATGTCCACCTGGTCGGTGATGGAGCGGATCTGGGAGGGGTTGAGCTCCTGGTCGAAGATCAGCAGGCTGGCGCCGGTCTGCAGGGCCAGCACGGCCAGCTCTCCCAGCTTGCCGCGGCCCATCAGAAACCGGGCGTCCGCCTTTTTTCGAAACTGCAGTACCGTGTCCGCCACCGCGATGCCCGCCGATGTCGCCAGGGCGGAAAGCTCAATAAGAGACTCGGCGGCCGCGGCCCGGGAGGCACCGGTCACGGACACCAGAATGGCCCGGTCGGCCTTTTGTCCGGCCGCCCGCAGGGCACCGGCCTGGGCCAGTTCATCCTCCAGTAAGGCGATCAGGCTGTCGCAGCCGATCTCCAGACCCGCGTGGCCCAGGGGTTCCAGCACCTTGCACGACGGCCCGGAGGTACCGCCTTCGCCGTTGCCGGGCAGCAGATGGGCGCCGTACACCCGGTACCGGGGGTTTTCTTCCGGTCCGCCGGTGTCGGACACGGCGGCCATAATGTCCAGGCGCAACAGGGAGAGGTCGGTGATATCGTCAGGGGTCAGAGGTTCAGTGCCCAGGTGGGTGTGAATGCACTTGAGCCCCCTCAGACGGCCCGCGGCGGTGCGGTATTCACTGATGTCGGGAATTACGATGGCGCTGTCCGTGCCCACGATCACGTGGGCCACCACACCCTGGCGGTCGATCAACAGACCGATCTGCCGCCGGATCTCCCGGGAGAGCAGGCACAGCTCACGGGCCAACTCCGGTGTCACGAGAAACGAAGGGGGAACCCGGCGCCGGTAAAGGTTGGCCAGACGCCGCAGGTGGTCGGCCTTGAGGCCGCCGGTGTTGCCGTGGGGTCTTTTTTTCATTCAGGCGAAACCACCGCCTTGTCCAAAACGCACTTTTGAAAATATGGATCTTTTCCAATTTAGTGGGTGCGCAGGGTTCAAGGATTCAAGGGGTCGAGGGTCCAAGGGTTTGTTTTTGATAGATTTATAAAGACACTATACCTGTTTTTGTTACTTTTCTATTATTATTCCAAAGGGAATTGCATCCTTGGTGAATAATATCCGGATTTCACACAATAAACCGAACGTTCGGGAATTCATCAAATCCTTGTTTATCATTTTTCACTTGACCACTTGAATCCTTGAACCTTTGGCCCCTTTAAAACCATCGATTGCACTAAAAATCATGCAAGTCTTTACTACCACTAATCGGGAGATGAACCGAAACTATTGAATTATGCTTCCATGTCGGCATGCTCGGTTTCAAGATTATGAAACCGGGTGATGCCGGCGTCAAACTGCAGTTTGATCTTTCCCACCGGGCCGTTGCGCTGCTTGCCGATGATAATCTCCGCGGTTCCTCGGTTGGGGTTTTCCGGTTCCTTGTTGTACATCTCGTCCCGGTAGATAAACATCACCACGTCGGCGTCCTGTTCCAGGGAGCCGGACTCCCGCAGGTGGGAGAGCATGGGCCGCTTGTCCTGGCTCTGTTCAGGGGAACGGTTGAGCTGAGACAGAACAAGGATGGGCAGGTCCAGCTCCTTGGCAAGCCCCTTTAAGGAGCGGGACATCTCCGACACCTCCAGGTCCCGGCGTTCGCCCTGGCGGGAGGCCCGCATGAGCTGAAGATAGTCCACCACGATCAGGCCGATACCCTTTTCCCGTTTCAGGCGCCGGGCCTTGGCCCGAATCTCCATGGCGGTGAGCCCCGGCGAATCGTCGATAAACAGCGGGGCCTGCTCCAGCACCGAGGCCGCGTCCGTGATCTGAGCCAGGTCCTGCCGGCTGGCATGGCCGCCCCGCAGTCGGTTGTGCCCGATGCGGGCCTCGGCGGTGAGCAGCCGCATGGAGAGTTGCTCCTTGGACATTTCAAGGGAGAACACCGCCACCGGCACATTGGCGTCCACGGCCACGTTGCGGGCGATGTTAAGGGCAAGGGCGGTTTTTCCCATGCTGGGGCGGGCCGCCAGAATGATCAGGTCCGAGTTCTGAAAACCGGCGGTCAGGTTGTCCAGCCGGTCAAACCCGCTGGGAATGCCGGTTATCCATTTGCCCTGGTTGGCCTCAATGGTCTCTATGTTGGCAACCAGGAGTTGGCTGAGCTTGTAAAAGGCGCGGCCCGCCTTCTGCTCGGCCACCTCCAGAATGGCGCGCTCGGCAAAATCGATGACCCCTTCCACGTCGGAGGGATTGTCAAAACAGCGCCGGGAAATCTCGTTGGCGTTTTCGATCATTCGGCGCAACGAGGCCTTGTTCTTGATAATGTCGGCGTAATGACGGGCATTGGCGGCATAGGGGGCCGAGTCCACCAGGCCGGCCAGGTAGGCGGCACCGCCGATGGGCTCCAGCTCGTCGCTATCGGCCAGCGTGTTTTTCACCGTCACCAGGTCCACCGGCTCGTTTTTTTCCACCAGCCGGACAATGGCGGCAAAAATCTTCTGGTGGGCCGACTTGTAGAAATCCTCGGGGGCCAGCACCTCCAGCACATCAAACAGCGTGGACGGGTCCGGGTCGATCAGAATGGTGCTTAAAATGGACTCCTCGGCCTCGATGTTCTGGGGCGGCAGCCTGTGCAGCAGGGGGTCCGACGGTACGGCGCCCGCGGTCCCGGCCTTGGGACGACCTCTTTTTTTGGGGGCTGCCTTTTCCATTATCCTTCTTTCCGGCCGGGCCGGACACAGCAGAAAACAAGAATCCGGCTATTCGGCTTTTTCGTCAGCCACGATCTCAACCGAGATCTCCGGCACCACGCCCTTGTACAGGTAGATACCCACCAGATAGGTGCCGACTTCCTTGATGTTCTCCCGCAGCAACACCATTTTCTTGGACACGGTAATGTCCTGAGCCGCCAGGGCATCCACGATATCGCCCACGGTCACAGAACCGTACAGCCGGCCCTCGTTGCTGACCTTGGCCGAGATCCGGCAGGTCACACCTTCCAGCTTTTTGGCCGCCTCCTGGGCCGCCTCCCGCTCTCTGGCGATCTGCAGTTCGATCTTGGCCCGCATCTGTTCCATGCGCCGGCGGTTGGCCGGCGTGGCGGCCATGGCCTTCTGCCGGGGAAAAAGAAAATTGCGTGCATAACCGGGGGCCACCTTCACCTCGGTGCCGGCAAGGCCCAGGGCCTCCACTGTTTCCATCAATATCACCTGCATATCCTACCTCCTGAAAATTGGCGGCTTTGTAAAAAGCCCAATTTCTGCGTTGCGCTGCATCCCTCGTCACTGCGGCGTACACCATGTACGCCTCACGCCTCGGGCTTTGCGCGCCTTGAACTTGAACTTTTTACAAAGCCGCCGTGCTTTTGTTTTTTTAAGATTCTATCACAAAAGAACCTCTAAAAATTAAGTTTTTTAATGGGAAAAAGCCCTTATTGTGCAAAGCCCCACAAGTTTATCTTTTATACTCCTCATTCCACGGGTTCATCATCATCTGCATCGGTTCCACCTGCCTGCCGAAGCCGGCGAAAATCGGCCCAGGTATCAACAAATCCCAGACACGCCACCAGCAGAGCCGTCAGCTGCCAGACCGCCATCATGCCGTAAACCAGCACGCGCAGGGCCGCAGGCGCGTTTCTGGTTTCAAAATAAAACGACACAATGGCGATGCCCTGAAAAAAATAGACCACCGCCAGCACGATCAGGCCGTTTATTCCCGCCACCTTTGCCACTGTAACGGGAAGCAGCAGGAGCCCGCCGCTGACAATGGCGGCCCATACCAGAAAATCCGGCGCGGCCCACCGGTTTAGCCGTCCAAAATCGGGAAACGCATGGCCCTTTCGTTTCATAACGGCCCTTGCCGTCAGTATCGTGGCCCAGGCCGCCAGCAGCACCATGGCCGCTGCCAGGGCCGGCAGAATACGGACCAGCAGCGTTTTCAGCGCGTCCATGGATTCAGCAAGGGCCGCCACGCCCGGATCGTCGGTCATGCCCGCGTCTTCATACAGCCGCAGGGTCAACTCCAGGTTCCGCCCGATATACTCGGAGACCATGGCACCCAAGCCCATACCGGACAGGTTGCTGTACAGCATCAGCACCACCAGTCCTCCGGCCAGAACAGCGCCGCAGGCAAGCAGGATGGTCGGCTCAATGGCCAGCCCTTTTTCGGCAAACTCGGCCAGAAAAAACCCCAGGACCAGAAGGGTCAGGCCGACCCCCACGTCCGGCGTCACTCCGCCCCACCGCACCAGGGCCACGGCTCCGGCCACGGCCAGCACCGTCATACCGGCGGACCGGCCCAGCAGGGACCGGTAGTAAAACATGACCGGCGGAAGCAGGAAAAACGCCGCCACCCCCAGCACCGGCGACAGACCCGCCGCAAGAAAGATCAGACTGGTAATACCCGCGCCGGCCAGCATGCTTTTCGGACCGGTTTTTTCTGCCTCATGCAGCACCTGTCAACCCTTTGTTCCGGGGCTAGTTGTCCGGCTTGCCCACATAAGGCAGCAGGGCAATGGTCCGTGCCCGTTTGATCTCACGGGTGATGGCCCGCTGATGCTTGGCGCATGTGCCGGATATCCGCCGCGGAATGATCTTGCCGCGTTCCGTTAAAAAGCTCTTCAACGACTTGGGGTTCTTGTAGTCTATGGGAAGGCTGGTGTCTGCGCAGAACCGGCAGTACTTGCGCCTGTGAAATACTCGTTTTTTTCCTCTTGGATTCATCGGATCACCTTGTCTGTGAACACACCCGCTGTGTCACGAATTATATCGTTTGCGCCTATGCGTTGTCGTCGCTCTTTTCAGCCGCCGCGGCATCGGTTTCGTCGGGGCCGTCTTCCGGGGCCGGCTGTTCCGTGGCATCGTCGTCATCGGCCGGGGACGCTTCCGCGGTGGCCTGGCCTTCGGCCTTCTTTTCCTTTTCCTCGGCAATGGCCTGGCGAAGGGCCTCGGGGTCTGCGTTTTCGGAAAGAAAAACCGTCATGAACTTGAGCACCCGCTCGTCGATGCGGAACGCGTTTTCAAGCTCCTGGACCGTTGCGCCGTCGCCGCAGAAGTCCAGCCGCACATAGTGGCCCCGGGGTTTCTTGCGAATCTCGTAGGCCAGCCGGCGGGTGCCCCACTCGTCAAACTCCACCAGCACGCCGCTGTTGGTATCGATCAGGGTGGTGGCTTTTTCAAAAAGCTGGGCCTGGTTTTCGGGGGACAGATCAGGATCTGCGATAAAAATGGTCTCGTACCGTCTCATAACACCTCCTTTTGGATAATAAAGCCCCGGGGCATTTCCCCGGAGCAAGGATAAAAACATCCGCCTTACATATCCAAACCCGGCAATAAAGTCAACAGGTTTTTACCCGAATCCAAATCGCTATCGAAATCGGGATCGGGATCGACCACACCGGCAGACCAAAAACGCCTGCTTCTTCGTGCCCTTGGTTTCTTCGTGCTCTTCGTGCGAAAACACCCGGTCTCTCCGGCACGGTCGGCCGCTTTTTAAAAACGAAGATTGGGAAGAACACGAAGTGGGTGGTTCAGATTCGGCAGGGCTTCCGCCGGATCAAAAGGCTTCTCTCGGGTCATTGCGAGCCAAAGGCGAAGTAATCTTTACCATTAACATCGATTTTTCCATTCCGCTTATCCGTGTACTTTTCTTGGCGGCAAGAAAAGTACCAAAAGAACCGCGCCCCGCGGCTTGGCCTTCGGCTGCCCTCGCGCAAACGGGTTTTCCGGCGCGGGCAGGAACTCGCTTCGCTCAGACAGCCTGCCCGCTTTTTCCCGGAAAACCCGCCCGCGCTCGGCTGCGCCGCAAAGGGCGAGGGGGCCTTCCATTAAAGTCCGGCCGGGACATGCCAGTGAACAAACAGCTATTATCCAAGACGGTGACATAAAAAGACGGCTGTGTAGAAAGCTCAAGTTCAAGGCGCCGCAAGTCACGAGGAATGAGGCGTACCTGGCGTACGCCGCAGTGACGAGGGACGAAGCGCAACGCAGAAATTGGCTTTCTACGCAGCCGTCACAACAACAAAAAAAGCCCCCGGGAATGTCCCGGAGGCTTTTTTGATTTACTTCACAAAAGAGCGAAAAACACTTTAGCTCTTTTAAATAATGATCAGCCGTACTAGAAGCTGGCTTTGATCTGATGCATGATGCCGAAGTTGTCATCAATGTTGTCAAATCCAGGGCCGACGCTCTTGGAGCCGACCATCTCGCCCAGCAGGTCGCCGGTCATCAGGTAGGCCAGGGTACACTCGTATTCCAGGTTGTCCATGATTTGGTATGTGACGGTGACGTCAATTTCCGTACCATAATCGTCGGACATGCCGGTCCACTCTTCGTTGGCCATGGCATAGCCGATGATGCCGGCCACGTTCAGCTTGTCATTAACCGCCACGTCAGCGCCGGCATAGAGCAGGTCCACGCCGTAGACAACGCCGGAACCGGAGTTGAGGATCTTGCCGCCCAGGTCATCGGTAAGGATGGCAAGGGGGTTGAAGTCGTCACCAAGACCGCCGTAGGTGGTGTTGCCCTGGGTAATCTCACCGCCTTGACCCGTCATGGCCAATCCCAAGTCCGTCTGATCCTGACCGGACACGGAAACCCAGCCCAGGTAGAGTCTGGCCATATCCAGGTTGAAGGAGCCTTCCAGAGCGTAGGACAGTGCGGAAATATCAGTATCCGCCACAGCAGCGTCATAGTCAAGATCGCCTGTTTCATAGATCACCTCACCCCGAACACTCAAGGGACCGGCGGTGAACTTACCGTAGGGCAGCAGAGCATACTTGGTTGCAGTACCACCACCATACGCAGCAATCAATGCGTTTGTGTCTGAGGCATCTCTTGCGTAAGCGGCCAGCAGACCGGCCTCCAGGCCCTCTTGCTTCAGGGAGCCGAACAGGTAGTAAACATCGGTGTCAGCATCCGACTCAATCGCAGCAAGAGAATCGGTCTCTGCTGTCTTCTGAATGATGGCGCCGAAGTAGAAATCACCGGTCTTGCCCACGTACTTGATCCGGTCGTCATTGTAATCGTCATCAAAGAAGTCCAGACCCCACACGCCGGCCTGCTGCTTGCCGATTATGAACATACCCACGTCGCTCATGATGGTCATGTAGACCCGGTCCCAGTCGATCGTTCCCTCGTTTACGTCACCAGCAACATTGTTGGTGTCGCCCCAGACATCGTCGTCCAGTGCGTCAAACCGGGTGGTGACGGAGACCGCGTCGGTGGCCTTGAAAACCGTCTGAAGACGGAACCGGTTGTCATAGTAGGCTTCCGATTCTTCCATCTGGTCGTTCAGGTTGATATTGGTGTTCATAAATCCGCGGACCCGGTAGTAGCCGGAAAAGTCCACGTCCACAGCCATGGCGGGTACGGCAACGGCAAACGCCATGCATGCGGCCAGTGCTAATACGGTAATCTTTTTCATTGAATTTCCTCCCTAAGAAAATATTGCTATAAAAACGGTTCTGGTGTTCCTTGTGCTTGTTAAGATGATCGGGCTGTCGGACCCATGCGTGTGACAGGCATCCCCCCCTTCGTTTGGATTTAAACGCATTTCCGATTATGATGTACGCTCAAACCCTTGCCCACCGGGCTTTTTCGAGTTTGACGGCGTTGTTTTCGTTAAAAATTAAATAAATTATCAATAGTGATAACCGCAAATCCATCTATTGTCAAGGATTTTATCGAAATTTACCGCTCAAAATCTTTTGGGGCAAGGCTTTGACACCGGGCCGCCTGAAAACAATTTTTGCCCGGTGTTGTCCATGCCGGCCCTCATTTTTTCGTCGTATCCTTTGCATCAAACAGAGCCCGGCCGATGAAGCAGAATGCGGGCACCCGGCGGGCAACCGGTTATTGCGCCCCTTCCAGATCATAGCTGATCACCGAAGATCGGGGCTTGGTCACCACCGCGCCCCTGGATGACACAACAGGCGCCACCAGTTCCGGCGCTCCGTCGTTGTCAAAGTCGGCCAGGGAAAAATCACTGGCATACCCGGAGACCTGCCGGGTGTGCCACTTTTCAGCCAGGCCCAGGCCGTCCCATCCCAGGCAGACAAACCGGGCCCCGCTGTAGTGACGGAACCGGTCAAACAGCCGGCCGGACACGGCATTGTTGACCACGGTGATCACCTCGGTGCGGCCGTCGCCGTTGATGTCCCCCACCCAGATCCGCTGGGCCAGGTAAAACCGCTGGCCGATCTCGTTATCACTGTCCTCTTTGGTGGTGATGTAGGTCTCGCTGCCGCCAAAGGGGGTTTCACTTTTCCAGACCATTTGCCCGTCTTTATCGTAAATCCGCAAATGGTCGTTGTCGTCATAGGCGACCACCTGGGTCTCTCCTGTATTTGTCACATCGCCTCTGGTCAGGTTGAAAATGGAAAACCGTTCGCCCACAGGCGTCTCCAGAGGAGCCTGGGCCGTGTATTGACCACCCTGTCTTGCCAGGCGAAAAATACCGGGGAGAAAAATATCGGCCATGCCAAGCCCCTTTTTCTGGCCGTAAATGGCGCCGTCTCCCATGGACCGGAAATACCAGGCCTGTTTTTCGGCCACCGTTGTCAGGGTCCGGTCGGAAAGCTCCAGCACAAAGGAGGCCAGAGCACCGGTGGTCTTGTTGATGCAGGTGACAAAAATCTCGGCCTGGCCGTTGTTGTCCGTATCCACGGCATCCACGGCCAGGGGGTTTTCATAAGCGGCCATCCGGTGCTCGGCCAGCTTAAAAAACCGGCCCTGCTCCAGACGCCGCACAGTGAGAAGCCTGTCGGTGAGCAGAACGGCTTCGGTCTTACCGTCGCCGGAGACATCGGCCAGGGCCAGCCCCCGAACCTCGGCCTCAAAATCCTGGCTCTTCCAGAAGTCCTGTTCCTGGCCGGGCCGGCCTGACATCACAAAGGCAGATGACCCGGCATCCGCCGTTTCCTCTCCGGCAGCCGCCGGTACGGGAGCGGCAATAACGGCCCCGGCAGGGGCGCCGGCCGGCACGGCCACCGGCACCGGCACTGGTGCCGGCGGGGTTGCCGCAGGCACGGGCGCGGACGGGGCCGCCACGGTCTCGTTACTCAGCGGCGCGGCGGCAAACACCGAGGCGCGAATCTCCCCGGCAATGGCCCCCACCGCCGGAATCACGCCGGCAATGGAATCGGCCTGCTTGTAAAAGGCGGCGGGCGGGCCGGCGCCCTCGGCCACGGAAATCACGTTCACGTCCATGCTCACAGGACCTCCCAGCACGGTGATGCTGCCGAACAGCACGTAGTCGGCACTCAGGCTCCGGCCCAGGGCCACGGCCCCGGTGCGGGTCAGGGGCTGCTGGGCCCGTGCCGCGGCATCGGCCACCAGGGCCATGTCCATCACCGACACATCGGACCGGGCCGCGATACGCGAGGCCAGCATCTCGGCCGCGCCCCTGGAAAGATAGGAAAGATCGGTTTCGGCGTTGATGGTAAAGGGGGTGATGGCAAGGCTCGCCACCCGGGCCTGGGCCGCGCCGCCGGACAGGCCCGGCAGCAGGAACACGGCCAAAAAAAGAATGCTGCAAACCAAAATACGCATCATCATAACTCCTGACTGTTTAAAGAACCTTAACAATTGAACTCACCGCAAAGACGCAGAGAACGCACAGAAAAACATGGATGCCTTCGTGTAAAAACGCTTTGCGCACTTTGCGTCTTTGCGGTTCAAAGACAAAAGAACGCATTCAGACATCAGTTAAGTTTTTCGGCTAAAAGATCATTCACCGCCTGGGGGTTGGCCTTTCCTTTTGTCTTCTTCATGACCTGGCCCACCAGAAACCCCATCACCTTGGTTTTGCCGCTTTTATACTTTGCCACCTCGTCGGGGCACTCGGCGATCACCTGGTCAATGGCCGCGCCGATGGCGCCGGTATCGGTGACCTGGACCAGGTTCCGGGCCTCGACAATGGCCTTTGGATCTTCGCCGGTGCGGGCCATCTCTTCAAAAACGGTTTTAGCGATCTTGCCGGAAATCACGTTGTCGTTGATCAGGCCCACCAGACGCCCCAGGTGGACCGGCGCAACCGGCGACGCCTCAATGGGCGTGGCAGTGGCGTTGAGCAGGCCCAGAAGGTCCCCCATGATCCAGTTGGCGCAGGGCTTGGGGGTTTTGGCTTCGGCCGCGCAGGCCTCAAAATAGTCGGCCAGGGCTCTGGACCCGGTCAGCACACCGGCATCCTCTTCGGACAGGCCGTAGTCGGCGACAAACCGCTTTTTTCGAAAAGCCGGCAGCTCGGGAAGCGTGGCCTGAATTCTGTCTTTCCAGGCGTCATCGACCACCAGGGGCAAAAGATCGGGGTCAGGAAAATAGCGGTAGTCGTGAGCGTCCTCCTTTCCCCGCATGGAGACGGTCATCATCCTGTCCGGGTTCCAGAGACGGGTCTCCTGCTCAACTGTGCCGCCTTCGGAGACAAGGTCGGCATGTCGCCGGATTTCGTAAGCAAGGGCCTGCTCCACATGGCGAAAAGAGTTTAAGTTCTTGATCTCGGTGCGGGTGCCCAGAAGGGTGCCGCCCTCGGGCCGGATGGACACGTTGGCGTCGCACCGGAAGGAACCCTCCTCCATGTTGCCGTCCGAGATGTCCAGCCAGCGGAGAAGGGACCGAAGCTCCCGCAGGTAGGCCCCGGCCTCCCGGGGGGAGCTCATGTCCGGCTCGCTGACGATTTCGATCAGGGGCACGCCGGTGCGGTTGTAGTCCACGTAGGAGATCGGCCGGGAGGGATCGTGAATCAGCTTGCCCGCGTCCTCTTCCATGTGAATCCGGGTAATGCCGATGCGCTTTTCTTTCCCGTTGCCGGTGTCGATGAAAACCTCGCCGTGTTCGGCAATGGGCAGTTCGTACTGGGATATCTGGTAACCCTTGGGAAGATCCGGATAAAAATAGTTTTTTCGGGCAAACCGGCTCACGGACCGAATGCGGCAGTTGACCGCCAGCGCCATTTTCAATGCATAATCCACCACGGTGCGGTTGAGCACCGGCAGGGTGCCGGGCATGCCGGTACACACCGGGCAGGTGTGGGTGTTGGGCGGGGCTCCGAAACCCGTGGAGCAGCCGCAGAATATCTTGGTTCCGGTTTTCAGCTGGGCATGGACTTCCAGGCCGATGACAGGTTCAAACGCCATTTTTTGCCGATCCGCCCTTTATGGGCTTTTGGGTTACACATTCCTGTGCATGCTGTAATAGGAAGCAAAAATAGTCAAGAACATTTTGGGTATGCGCCGGGCCGGGGACCCGCTGTTTTCCATTGACTTTCAGGCCTGATAAACAGTAGGTTGCAGACATTCGGCTGAGAAAAAACCCGCAAACCATCACAGCCAGGAAAAACCGCCATGAACGCATCCAAAAAAAAGAGGCTGGCCGCCAGAACATCGGGGGCCCTTGATTTCCTGCGCACCGGCATCTGGCGGGTCCGGTTAAGGGAGCTGGACACGAAAAAACGCGTGATTGTCCGATACGCCCGCATTTTCATGATCGCGGGCCGGGAATTTATCACCGACGGAGGGCCGTTGCGGGCCTCGGCCCTGACCTTTTATACCGTTCTTTCCCTTGTGCCGGTCATGGCCCTGGCCTTTGCCGTGGCCAAGGGGTTCGGCCTTCAGCAGACCCTTGAAAAAGAGGTGCTGGCCCAGTTTCCCGGCCAGGAGGCGGTGATTCTCCAGATGATCGAATACGCCCGGGCCCTGCTGGACCAGACAAAGGGCGGCCTGCTGGCGGGCGTGGGCGTGGCGGTCCTGATCTGGACCGTCATCAAGGTGTTAAACAACATCGAAAAGTCGTTTAACGCCATCTGGGCCAACACCACGCCCCGCTCCATGGGAAAAAAGTTCAGCGATTACCTGTCCATCATGCTGGTGGGGCCCCTGCTGCTGGTCCTGTCTGGCAGCGCAACGGTGCTGGTGGCCACACAGGTGACCGCCATCACAAACAAAATATTTTTCCTGGGCTGGTTTGCGCCGATCATTCTGACCGGGCTTCAGCTGTTGCCCTATCTGTTTGTCTGGTTACTGTTTTCCTTTATTTACGGGTTTATGCCCAACACCCGGGTACCGGTCCGCTCCTGTGTTTTCGGCGGGGTTCTCGCGGGTACGGCCTTCAAGCTGCTGCAGTGGGCCTATCTTATCTTTCAGGTGGGGGTTTCCCGGTACAACGCCATATACGGCAGCTTTGCGGCCCTGCCCCTGTTTCTGATCTGGATGCAGCTGAGCTGGCTGGTGGCCCTGTTCGGCGCCGAGCTTGCCTATGCCCACCAGAACGTGGACCACTACGAACTGGAGCCGGACAGCCGCAACATCAGTGATTTTCTCAAGCGGATCTACGGCCTGTACGTGGCCCACCTGCTGGTGAAAACATTTAAGAAGGGAGAGCCCCCCCTGACCGCCGACCAGATATCGACCCAACTGGACCTGCCCATCCGCCTGGTCAAGAACCTGCTGGACATTCTTTCCGCCGCCGGCCTGGCGACAAAGACACTGAATGACACAAACGGTGACCCGGCCTGGCAGCCGGGCCGCGATATTTCCGGCATTACCGTCGCATCGGTGGCGGAAGCCATGGACAAAAACGGCACCACCGACATGCCCGTCACTTCCACCCCGGCCCTTTCCCGGATTTCAAAAGCGGTCAGCGCCTTTTACGAGGACATCGGCAAGTCCAGGGCCAACGTGGCGTTAAAGGATATATAGCCAACCGCCCTTTCCTCCGATCGAAATCGGGATCGGGATCGGGATCGAAATCGATCATACCGCCGGATCAAAAAACCCTTTCCTTCGTGTGAAAGCCCCCGATCTCTTCCGGCGACCCGCCGCTTTTTCACACAAAGGACACGAAGAAACGAAACGCTCGAAGATACTGATTTTCTTGCTGCGGTGGTGTGATTGATGACGATTTCGATTGAAAAACGAAGCACGGGCAAGCGTTCGTTTTGCCCGTGGCACCCCTCAAAGGTAAAACAGCCTGTAATGGGTGGCACTGGCTAAGGCCGCAGGCCTTGCCGGTGAGAAACCAGGCATGCGCGAAAAACACGGGCAACCTTTGGTTCGCCTGTGGCACCCATTAAAGACCGGTCGTTTAATGACAGACCCCCGCCCATTGCGGCGCAGCCGAGCGCGAATGGTTTTCCGGCAAAAGGCGGGCAGGCTGTCTGAATCCCGCAAAGCGGGATGAGTTCCTGCCCGCGCCGGAAAAACCGTTTGCGAGAGGGCAGCCAAAAGCCAGGCCGCGGGGCGCGGTTCTTTTGGTACTTTTCTTGCCGCCAAGAAAAGTACAATTACAAAACTTTTTCGGTTTCCATATCCACGCGCATGGATAAAAGGCACCGGCCCAGCATGTTGAAATAGGCGCAGCAGAGAATCAGGGCGCCGGCACCGGTGTTGCCGTAGCGGGCCTTGATCTGTTCGAGGGTGTCGTCGGAAAGGCCCGCCGACACGGTAATCTCGTCGGCGACCCGGCAGAGCAGATTTCCTTCATCATCAAGAGACGAAACCGGATCCTCGGTTTTGATGGCCCCGATTTCGGCGTCAGTCAGACCGGTGGCCTTGCCCACGGTCACATGGTGGGTCCAGGCATAGTCACACTTCAGCTGCCGCACCACCCGCAGCACGGCAATCTCCCGCAATTTAGCGTCAAAAGCCTCCCCGGACAGCACAGATCCGGCCAGGTCGAGAAAGGGCCGGAAGCTTGACGGCACAACCGCCATCATGCGAAAGGCGTTGAGCGGCGGCAGCAGGGCCAGCAGGTCGCCGATTTCCGGGGGCAGATCATCTTTTTCAGGCAGGTCGATGCGAGGCATGATTACAACTCCTTATCCGTTCTGATCATCAATTTGTCTGCTCAAGGTTCCCGGTACGAAGGGGTCAAGGAGCCGAGGGTCCAAGGGGTTATCAAATCTTTGTTTATCGTATTTTACTTGGCCCCTGGAATCCTTGAACCCTTGACCCCTTATCAAACCACCGACTGCACTTAAAAGCATACAAGTCGTTTACTGCCGGTATTGGAAAGATACGCCCTATTTGAATGAAACAGTATTGAGCATCTCCAGCAGAGCGGCCCTTTCGTCCGGATTGGTGTAGGAGGCGGCCAGCACCAGGATGTATTCTCCCATGGCGGCGGCATACAGGTCCTGTTTTACCGATACCTGGGCCAGGGGAATGGCCACCTGCATCAGGTCAAAGGTCTTGCCGCCCAGAGTCTGGGTGGTGATGTCCTGTGAAAGCGAAACCGGAATCGGTGTGGACTCGAGCAGCTTCTTTGTGTACAGGTGATAGTCCCGGCCGGTTTTCACGCCCAGGGGCTTGTCAATGCGGTCGGCCATGACCATGAGGTTGGCGTTGAACAGCACCTCGCTGTCATCCGGATACAGATAGGCGGTAAACAGGGTAAGGGTCTGCAACTCGGATGGCTTTGCCGCCTGGGCAGCCGCGGACTTCTGACGGGTATCTGTCCTGACATCATCGGCCAGGGTAATGGCCATGTCAAAATAGTCGTTTTTATACACATTGCCGGAAAAGGATCCGTAATCGATCTCCGACCGGCCGCAGCCCCAAAACCCGGCCATCAGCACAACAAGTCCCAGACAGACAGACAGACGAACGGTTTTCATAGCCTTCCTCCTGGTTTTCTTTTTTTGTGTGCCGCGCGGCTTCCGCCAAAACGGCGGCGGCGCGGGGTTATATTACAGGACATTCTCCGATTTAGTGGATACACAGGGGTCAAGGATTCAAGGGGTCGAGGGTCCAAGGGTTTGTTGTTGAAAAATTTATCAAGGCCTTATACCTGTTTTTGTTACCGCTCGACCATTATGCCACAGTAAATTGGATTCTTGGTAAATAATAGATGGCAACCCATAAGCCCAACGTTTGGGGGTTGATTAATCCGTTGTTACAGTTTTTTACTTGACCCCTTGAATCCTTGAACCCTTGGCCCCTTTCAAAAGCATCGACTGCATCGAAAATTATGTGAATCGTTTACTACCACTAATCGGGAGACAAACCATGTTATAAAACGTCCGGCCCCCACCGGTCTTCACGGGTCTTTTTTAACGCCACCGGCGGGCCCAGGATTTCGGACCAGATCACGGCCCGGCGCAGATCGGCCACGGAACCCGCCGCACAGGAACGCCGAAATGACGGCACCTCGGCCGGTACTGGAGCGGCCCCGGCCTGTTCCAGGGCGGTTTCAAAGGAGGTGGTTCCTCTTTGCGTCCTCCTTGCGGGGGCCGGTGCCGGCGGTGCCTGTTTTCGCAGAACGGGCTGGACAACCGCTTCCGGCCGCCTCCCCTCATGGACCTGTCGCATACCCTGGGCCGGAGCCGCCGGTTTTGCCTCTTGCGGCGGCGCATCTTCCGGCATCAGAAGGTCCCACTGGGAAGGGGCATCTCTTTTGGCTTCCACCTCCCGGGCGGCCCGCTCCATCTCCTGTTGAATACGGGAAAACACCCGGCCCAGCACACCCCCCGACCCGGCCGCGGTATCGGCGGCTTCACCGGCAGGCCCTGGTTTTCGCGCCCGCTTGATCATCGCACCGATCACCTGGAACACCACGATGGCCAGAAAAAACAGAACGGGTATCAGGTCGTCCAAGCCCATTGGCTACTTCTCCCTGGGTGTTTCCTTGTCCGGCGACGCGATATGATCTCTCATCTGGGTGTCGGCCATGATATTTTTCATGCGGTAGTAGTCCATGATGCCCAGGTTTCCCTTTTCAAAGGCATTGGCCATGGCAAGGGGAATCTTTGCCTCGGCCTCCACCACCTTGGCCCGCATCTCCTCCACCTGGGCCTTCATCTCCTGCTCCCTGGCATAGGCCATGGCCCGCCGCTCCTCGGCCTTGGCCTGGGCGATCTTCTTGTCCGCCTCGGCCCGGTCGGTCTCCAGCTCGGCGCCGATGTTCTTGCCCACGTCCACATCGGCGATGTCGATGGAGAGAATTTCAAAGGCCGTGCCCGAGTCCAGCCCCTTTTCCAGGACCCGCTTGGAGATCAGGTCCGGATTTTCCAGAACATGCTTGTGGGAGTCGGCCGACCCGATGGTGGTGACAATGCCCTCGCCCACCCGGGCCAGGATGGTCTCTTCCCCGGCGCCGCCCACCAGCCGGTCGATGTTGGCCCGCACCGTGACCCTTGAGATGGCCTTGAGCTGAATGCCGTCTTTGGCCATGGCGGCGATCATGGGAGTCTCGATCACCTTGGGGTTGACGCTCATCTGGACCGCCTCCAGCACGTCCCGGCCGGCCAGGTCAATGGCCGCCGACCGGTTGAAGGAGAGTTCAATCTTGGCCTTGTCCGCCGCGATCAGTGCCTGGACCACCCGGCTCACATTGCCCCCGGCCAGGTAGTGGGACTCCAGCTCGTCCGAGCTGATGTCCAGGCCCGCCTTGGTGGCCATGATCTTGGATTCCACGATGAGCTTGGGCGGCACTTTGCGAAACCGCATGAACACGATGTTGAGCAGGCCCACCCGGGCCCCGGATACCAGGGCCTGAATCCAGAGGGATACGGAGGAGCCGACAAAGTAAAACAGCACGATAACGGCCACCACGAGAAAAAACAATATAATGTAGTTCGGGTTCATGGAGAATCTCCTTTGGGAGTGTTGTGTTTATTCCGGTGTTGTGACGATGACCTGGTTGCCGGTCACCGCGCGCACGACCACCTCGGAATTCCTATCAATATACGCACCACGACTGACCACGTCAACCCGTTTCCCCTCTATCATGGCCACGCCGGAGGGCCGCAGGTCGGAAAGGGCTGTTCCCTTTTTCCCCGTCAGGCCCTCCATGTCGGGCCGCTGGGAGGTGACACCGGCATCGGTGGACAGCTCGGCCCGAAGCGTGGCCGGAGACCGGGCCAGCAGCTTCAGGCCCAGCAGAATAACCAGAGGCAGCAGCAGCACGTCGATGCCGATCAACAGGTACCCGGCATCAACGGATATCTGGCCGAACACGGTGTACAGGGAATAACCGAGCAGGCCGGCGGCCAGCAGGCTCAACAGGCCGCCCGACGGAATGATCACCTCGGCGATGATGATCACCACAGCCACCAGCTGCAAAATGACGACAAGCATCACCGGGTTCATTCTGTTGTCTCCCTTGAAACCACCAGCACGTTGCCGCGCACTGCAAGAATCACCACCGGGGTGCCTTTTTCCAGAAACTCGCCCTCGGTGACCACGTCGTATATCTCCGGGCCGACTTTCATCTTTCCCGCCGGCCGCAGAGAGGTGAGGGCCACACCCCGGTCTCCAACGCCGGCGCCGGTGTTAGCCGCGGCATCGGCCCGGGCCCCACCGAGGGTGGCGGTGAGGTAGGGCCCACTGACCACCGACGACAGCCGGGGCAGCACAAACCGAAGCAGAAACAGGGCCGCCAGAAAGGCGGTCACCACGGCCCCCAGCACCTGGATCACGTTGTTTACCATCAGGTCCGTCTGCCAGGGCAGGTTCGGGTCGGGCAGCACAAACCCCTGCATGGCCAGGACAAAAGAGACGATGATGCAGACGGCGCCGGCAATACCGGCAATGCCGAACCCGGGCAGCACAAAGGTTTCAATGCCGATCAGCACCAGGCCCAGCAGAAAGATCAGCAGTTCGGTATAGTCGGCCAGGCCCACGGCGTACTGGTTCATGAAAAACAGGGCCAGACAGATGATCCCCACGATGCCGGGAACCCCGAAGCCCGGGGACTTGATCTCCGTATAAAGGGCTCCCAGGCCGACCAGCATCAGCAGCGGGGCAAAGGTGCCCATCCAGCGCATCAGGCCTTCGGACCATTTCTGTTCCATGACAACGATATCGGCATCGTCAATGCCCATGGCGGCCAGCATCTCTCTTACGCTGGAAACGGTCATTTGCGAAAACCCCAGGTCCCGGGCCTCAATGTCGTCCATGGTGAGCAGTTCGCCCTTGGCCACCACGGTTTTTTTGGACACCACGGCCGCCTTTTGATCTTCATCCATCTCCTCGTATTCCAGGGCGTCCATGTAGAACGTGCCGCCGGCTTCGGTCACCACCCGGAACACCTCCATGTCGGCGGTGACCATGGACTCGGCCAGGGCCTCGGGATACCCGTTTTTTTTGGCCAGGGCCCGGAACTTGGCCCGCAGCGGAGACTGAAATTTTTCCCCCAGCATTTCCGGCCCCTGGCTGCCCACCATGATGGGCGCGCAGTCGCCGATGGTGGTGCCGGGCTTCATGGCCAGCTCGTTGCAGGCAAGGGCGATCAATGCCCCGGCCGAGATGGCCTTCCTGGAGACAAAGGCGATGGTTTTCCCCTTGCCGTCGGCCGCCGTGATCAGGTCCACGATCATCAGGGCCGAATCGACCCGGCCGCCAAAGGTATCCATGTCCAGCACAATGGTCTGGTTTGGAGCCTCCGGTATATCATCCAACGCCCGCTTCAGGTAGGCGGCCATGCCCGGGGCCACGTCGCCGGCCACCTTGACCACGTAAACCGTGTGGGCATCACCGGCGGATACCAAACCGGGGGCCACCAGAGAAAATCCGGAAACCAGCAGGCAGAAAATAAGAAAAAGACGCTTCACAGGCGCTCCGGCGATTCATTATGGTTAAAACGCTTCATGGGGCAGGCCACGTGTTCATCCAAATCCGGGCCGGGATCGCTATCGGGATCGAAATACAAATTCGGACAAAAAACAAAAAGCCGGTTTTCCCATCAACCCTGTGTCGCGCCGCCCCCTTTGTCCGGCAGGACCATCGTATGCCAGAAGCCCTTGATTTGCAACTGCGCCGGTTAATTCCAAAACTTATTGCCGGATCCGGCCGGCCAGGGAAAACCGGTCCAGAATCGTCCCCACTGTCCGCATGTCAGGGGCGTAAAAATCGGCTTTCAGTGCCGGGTTATTGTAGGCGATAAACGGCACCTGGGCTAGGGCCGCGGCCCGTTCGTCCAGTTCCGAGTCGCCGATGTAAACCATTTCTGCCGGCACCGCGCCGAAATGGTCGAGAATTTTTAACAGCTGCTCCGGGGCCGGCTTGGGCCGCATCACGTCCAGGGCCGTGACCACCATCTCGAACCTGTCGGCAAGGCCGTGCTCGGCCAGGACCCGGTTCATTGTGTTGGAACGGTTGGTGGCAATGGCGGTATGCACCCGGTTGCAAAACCGGTCCAGCAGGTCGTCCAGGCCGGGGGCCTTTTTCATGTGCCGGATAAACGGTCCATAGCCCAGTTCTTTTCGAAGTTCCTGGGCACGACTCAGGCCCGCCTCGCCACACAGAAAGGCCAAAGAATCATGAACCGTGTGCATCTGCACATAATTAAACTGGGTGTCGGTCATCTCCGGCAGCCCCATGTTCAGCAGAATGCGGTTGTAGTAGGCCCGGTTGGCGTCGTCGGTGTCAAACAGAACCCCGTCGCAGTCAAAGGTGACAATCCGGATGGCAGACGCAGTCGTATCTCTCACAAGAGGGGCTCCTGGTCCGGCGGCACCGGAGAGACCAGGGTGCCCTGGACCCGAATTTTGATGTCCGGGTTTGTTGCGCTGTCGGTTTTCAGATAAATAAAATCGATGTAAGTGCCCGGCACCTGACGGGTGTTGGTCACTGTCAGCTGGTAGGCGGGCCGTCCATCATGGGTGATCTCTTTCAGATCAAAGGCGATCTCCTTTCCCTGGTTGGCCCGGACCCCGGTAATGGCAAACGGGTATTTTTCACCGGGAATAATGCGTACCGTCTGCGCCAGCTCCGTGCCCACCGGACCGCTGAGCCGCACCTGGTTGGGCACAATGGAAACCACCTGCTCCACCTGGCCGGTAATGGTCAGGGGAATGATTTTACTGGCCGGATCGTTGGTGTAGACCGACGCCGTTTTGGTAAGGTGCTGGCCCCCGTAGTGTTTTGTATAGACCTTGATGCTGATGGCACCCTCGCCGCCGGCGGGGATCGACCTCGTAAACGAGGCCACCGCACACCCTCAGCCGGTCTTGACCTGCTCTACGCGAAGTTCGACGGTTCCCGTGTTCTTGACGGTAAATTCGTGTATTACCTCGGTACCCTCGGGCACCGGATCAAAGGTGAAGGTGCGATCCTCTATCACCGCTATCGGCACCGCCGCGTCCGGCAGGTCCGCGGCAAAGGTAAAGCCCCCTGCCGACAGCGGCAGCAGAACAACCAAACTCAGCATGATCAGGCGTTTCATAGGTTTCTCCCGAATTCCTTGTATGCGTGGCCATCCCTGTTAAATGGATGGCCACTAGATGAGTATTCTTTCCGCCAGAAGCGCGGCCGTGTCTACCAGGCCGAACCCCGGACTGTCGTCTTTTCCCAGCAGTTCACCGGGGTTGATCACCAGGGTGTGGCTGACCTTTTTCTGCATCCATACATGAAAATGGCCGAAACAGACGATGTCGTACCGGCCGCCGGCGGCCAGATCGTCGGCAATGGTACCGTCATGGATAAAAGCCACCTGCCGGCCGTCGGCGTCCAGACGGCCGAAATCGCCGTGCAGTGTAATGTTTTTATGAACGGTCAACGCGTTTTTCGTCAGCAGGTACCGGTCCCCGTCGTTGTTGCCGAACACACCGTGAACCGGAATGCCCGCCGCGTCCAGCTCCGCCAGCATGAAGGGGGCCACAAAATCGCCGCAGTGAAGAATCATTTCACATCCGGCTTCCCGGATTTTTGCCACGGCTTTTCGCATGTTGATGATGTTGTCGTGGGAATCGCTCATCACGGCCAGCAGCATGGAACCTCTCCTTTGTCTACCGCCTGGTAACTTTATCCGTATCAGGGGAAAAAGTCAAAGGTCGGGGCAAAGCCAGAGTTGTTCGCTTTGATTTAAAGCGGGATCGGGATTCAAATCGAATCAACGGGTGCCAAGGGCCAAGGCGACAGCTTGCCCGTGCCTCCCGTTAAAGAACAAGCCGCATCGGTATGCAATACTCCCACAAAGTAAAGCCGGCCGTTCACTCCCGAAGCACCCGGGTGTCGAGCAACTGCACCTCGATGAAGGAGCCGGCTTTTAATATCTCGGTGCCTTCGGGAATGCGAATCAGGGCATTTTTACCGGCCATGGACTGAAGCCGGCTTCTTTGCTGAAGCGGCACAACCACCAGCTCTTTTTCTTCTTTTCTGACCTCGGCGTGAACAAACTGGGTCCAGTGGCCGACGCCCCGCACGGTTTCGGCCAGCCGGGCCGAAACCACGGGAAACCGGGGCCGCTGGTGGCCCCGCATTTTCAGGACCCCGGGCAGGGCGATCTGAAGAAAGGCCATTTCGTTGGAGGGGGGGCCGCCGGGCAGGCAGAAAAAGGGCCGGTCTTCCAGAAAACCAAAGGCCACGGCCTTGCCCGGCCCCATGCGCACCCGGTGGTAAAGGCCTTTCCAGTTCAGGGATTCAAGCACCTTGAGCATCAGGTCCTTTTCGCTGCCCCAGATGCCGCCGCTGGAGATAAACAGATCCACATGATCAATCTGCTCCCGGATTGTTGAGACCACGGCTTCCTCGGTGTCTTTGGCAAAGCAGACCCGGTTTTCAATGCTGTTCAGGGAAAGCCAGGCGCAGATTTCCGTGATGTTGCTGGCATAGAGTTTTCCCTCGGGCAGGGGCTTTCCCGGGGCCACCACCTCGTCGCCCGTGGCCATAACGCACACCACCGGGCTTTTGAACACGGTTGCCCGGTCCAGGCCCGCGGTTGCCAGGAGACCCACCAGGGGCGGGGCGACCCGGTCAAACTTTTTGGCAACGGCCTGTCCTTTTTGAATGTCCGTGCCTTTTTGAAGAATGTTTCTGCCGGGCCCGGCCGTGTTGTAACAGGCCAGCCTGTTTTCGGACAAAAGAGCAAACTCTTCCGCCAGCACGGCATCGGCCCCCTGGGGCACAGGCGCGCCCGTGGTAATACGGATAGCCCGGCCCGGCGTCACCATCAGGCCTGTCATTGTCCCGGCCGAGACACTGCCGGCCAGTTCAAGAAAAACCGGGTTGTCCGTGCCGGCCTTCTGAAGGTCCCCGGACCGGACAGCGTACCCGTCCTTGAGTGAGGCATTCACCGACGGGCTGTCCACGGTTGCTGCAACGTCTTCGGCCAGGACCCGGTCGGTCAGCCGTTCCAGGCCGAGGGTTTCGGTTTCCCGGGGAAAGATGCTTGAAAGGGTCAGTTCCAGGGCCTCGTCAAGGCCGATCTCTTTTTTCATAAAGTGTCCGTGACCAATGGGTGTTTTTGTTTCAATATAGTCCGGCTGGAAGGCGGTTTGCAACCGGTCATTGCCGGGCCGGGGTTTTGATCTTGACAGGCTTCTTTCTACTATATTAAAGTACAACGTGCCACTTTTAATTTTCCACGAAAGGACCTGCCATGAGCCTGATGCAAGTGGGCTACTATCTGAAAAAACGGCAAATTCCTCCCCTGGCCCTGATTCCTGACGCCATGCTGGACATGCTGGCCGGGGTCTCCAGTTTTCGAGGCCGGTTTCAGACCCTGACCGGGCTTGAGCGGGTGCTGACCGCGTTCCGCCACAAGGAGCCGGACCATGTGCCGGTCTCTCCCATCCTGTGCGCCGGAGCCCGGCAGATATCGGGCATCTCCTTTCCCGATTACGCGCTGGACGCGGAAAAGGCGGCCAAAGTCTTTGTGGACGGATACAATTTTGTAGGCGGCGACGCCGTGATACTGCTGCTGGACCTCTCCGTGGAGGCCGCCGACTTCGGCCAGTCCATTCTCTACCCGCTTAACTCCACGCCCATGCCGGACTACAAGAAGCCTGTGATCACCCACCACGACCAGTACCGGGCGCTTAAATCCATCCGGCTTTCCGAAGCAAAACGGATGCAGGAGTTTGTAAAACTGTGCCGCATCGTGGTGGAAAAGGTGGGCCTGCGGGCCATTGTGTCCGGGTTTGTGTTCGGTCCCCTGGGTATTCTGGCCATGATGCGGGGCGCGGAAAACCTGTTCAAGGAGTGCCGCCTCTACCCAAAAGAGGTGATGGCCGCCTGCGACACCATCACCGAGGTGCTGGTCGAATTTGTTCTGGCCCAGTGCGAGGCCGGGGTGCCGGCCATTGCCATTGACACCCTGTTTGCCTCAAGAAGCGGCCTGCCGAAAGACCTGTGGGAAGAGATCGAAGGCCCCTTTGCCGGAGAAATCAGCCGGGCCATCAAGTCCACCGGCAGGATCGTGGCCATTCACAACTGCGGCCATGCCCCCTACTTTGACGCCCAGATTCGCTCCATGGACCCGGCCCTGATCAATTTTTCCGAGCTTCCCGACGACTGCGCCTCCCGAAAGGAGATGAAACAGAAGTACGGTGACCGTATCACCCTGATGGGCCATGTGCCCACGCCGCTGCTGGTCCACGGGTCGCCCCAGGAGGTGATGGATGAGTGTAAGCGCCACATCGACGACCTGGCGCCGGGCGGCGGTTATATCCTGTCACCGGGGTGCGAGTATCCGCCCAACATCAGCCTGGTCAATGCCTTTGCCCTGATTCACGCGGCCAAAACTTACGGGAGAAAATAGCCATGAACGATTCCGCCTCGCTTGACCTTGTTGAAACATCGGTCTGCGCCAGTGACACCGATTCGCTGCTGTCCCTGCTGCCGGCCCTTCAGGGGCAGAACACCGCCGATACCCTGCTTGACGCCCTCAACCGGGGCATTGAACAGGCCAGAAGAAATTTCAAGCAGGGGTCTTTTGCACTGCCCGATTTTCTGCTGGCCATTGACGCCTACCGCGTGGGCACCGCGTTTTTAAAAGACCGGTTTCCCGAAGCCGGGGACCGCAAGGCCCCGAAGATTGTCATCGGCGTGGTGGAGGGCGATGTGCATGACATGGGCAAGAACATCGTTGCTGCCGTGCTGGAGGCGTGCGGGTTCCATGTCATCGACCTGGGCAAGAACGTTCCCAACGAAACGTTTCTGGAGGCCATTGAGGCGGAACGGCCCGACATTGTGGCCCTTTCCACCATGATGTCCACCACCCTGGAAAACATGAACCGCCTGATCGAGCAGGTGAAGCGATCTTCTCCCGACACCTTGATCCTGGTGGGCGGCGCCCCCTTTGACCCGGAACTGGCCCGGCACATGGGGGCCGACGGGTACGCGGAAAACGTGATCACCATTCCTGACGAAACCCGGCGGGTGCTGACCACTGGCACCGCAAAGCAATTGACATAAGGAAACCGCGAAAAAACAGACTCACCGCAGAGGCGCAAAGGACGCGGAGCGAAACATACTCCTTTGCGCGCTTTGCGGCTTTGCGGTGTAAAAAACAAAATTTTCAAAAAGCAAAAGCACGTCTTCCAGAATGGGAAAAATTTGATTTTTCAAGATGGCCATAATTTAGATGACCCTTTTTGACGATTCGTCCCTTGACGCCGGTTTCCATTTTACAGGTCTTGACCCGGAGCCCCTGGGTCTTCCCCTGTCTGCTGAAGACTGTTTTGAGCCCGTGGCGCGTCGCATCGGTTACGGGCCGGAACATATTCCCTCCGGCGAAAAAGCCGGCCGCATCAAAACGGTTATCGACCAGGGCATCGGCGCGGTTGCTCTGGCCGGCATGGGAAAACCGGTAACCATCGACCGATGGAGCGGCAAAGAAGTTGTTGCCGGTCCGGTGTGTGTTCAAAGCCCCCGGTGGTCTCACGTGGTGCGGCAGGCACAGGAACCGCAAGGTCTGTATGGTTTTATTCTGACCCTTGGCCGTGACTTTGACCGGGTAAAAGAGAAGGCCGCGCTTTTTGATGCCTATGTGCTGGACGCCCTGGGCTCGGAGATAGTTGAGCAGGCCGCCGACCGCGTGGAGCAAAGGCTTCGTGCATGGTGCGCGACCCGGAATCTTTCGTGCTCCCGCCGCTTCAGCCCGGGCTACTGCGACTGGCCCCTGGCCCAGGGCCAGCAGTCCCTGGCCGCCTTTCTGCAACCCGCCGCCATTGACGTAAAGGTGATGGCCACCGGCGCCATGGTTCCCTCCAAGTCCATCACCGGAGTCGTGATCACGGCCCGGTCTCTTCCCCTGTCCTGCCCCTGCACGGTCTGCAACCAGGCCGACTGTGAGTATCGGCGGGCATAACGCGCCGGTCGCCTGACACAAAAAAAGATCAAGCCGGTAGACGAGGAACTGCGGGATGTGGTAATAGGAATTATCCATCGACGGGGACAGGCAAGTCCGCCGTTTGTCTGATTGTTGACGGTTTTGCGGAGGTGTAACATGGAACCCATGGGGTGTCCCGGTTTTCAATGGGCCGGCGTGTGCGCGGGCATCAAGAACTGGAAAAAAAAGGACCTGGGCCTGCTGGTGTCGGATACGCCGGCCGCCGTGGCCGCGGTGTTTACCGCCAACAAAGTCAAGGCCGCGCCCGTTCTGCTGGACATGAAGCGGGTGGTGTCGGGCCGTTGCCGGGCCGTTGTGGCCAACAGCGGCAATGCCAACTGCTGCACCGGGAATGCGGGCATGGCCGACGCCCGGGCCATGACAGCCGCCGTAGCCCAGTCCATGGGTATTGATGAGGACCTGGTGCTGGTGGCCTCCACCGGCGTTATCGGGGCTCCCATGCCCACGGAAAAAATTGTCTCTGCCGTGCCCGGCCTGGTCAAACAGCTTCGCCCGGACGGACTGCCCGACTTTTCCGAAAGCATTCTCACCACGGACCGGTTTGCCAAAAGCGCCCTGCGCACGGTTCGACTGGAAAGCGGGGCTGTGGTCACGGTCTGCGCCACGGCCAAGGGGGCCGGCATGATCCGGCCGGACATGGCCACCATGCTCTGCTTTGTCTGCACTGACCTTCAGGCCGACGCCGGCGCCCTTTCCGGCATGCTTTCCGTTGCTGTGGACCGCTCCTTTAACCGCATCACCGTGGACGGTGACACCAGTACCAACGACACGGTGGTTTTGATGGCCGGCGGCGCGTCCGGCGCGGGCCTGCAAACGGATGCCGACCGGCAGGGGTTTCAACAGGCCCTGGACGACGTGCTGACCGAGCTGGCCCGAATGATGGTGACGGACGGGGAAGGGGCCACCAAGCTGGTGGAGGTGCGGGTGAAAGGGGCCCGGTCTGACGCCGACGCCCGGCGCGCGGCTGACACCGTGGCCAATTCCAGCCTTGTGAAAACCGCCTTTTTCGGCCAGGACGCCAACTGGGGCCGGATCATGGCTGCCGTGGGCCGGGCAGGGGTGGACCTGTCCCCGGACGCGGTGGACATATTTTTTGATGATGTGCAAATGGTGAAAAACGGCATGGGATGCGGACCTGAAGCCGAACGCAAGGCTTCGGCGGTGCTCAAACAGCCGACCATTTGCCTGGGCATCGACCTGAACACCGGCGGCACCGGCGCGGCAACGGTGCTGACCTGCGACCTGTCCCTCGAGTATGTGAAGATCAACGCCGACTACCGGACATGATCGCCACTCTGACCAAAGGCCAGTCCATGCGCCTGCAGAAATTTCTCTCCGGCGCCGGCGTCTGTTCCCGGCGGCGGGCCGAGCTTTACATTGCCGAAGGCCGTGTCGCGGTCAACGGGCAGGTGGTAACGGAGCAGGGCACCAAGGTGGACCCGGAATCCGACAAGGTGACCTTTGACGGCAGACGGGTCACCCTGGCCGCACACCATGTCTATATCGCCTTGAACAAGCCGCCGGGGTACGTGACCAGCTGCCTGCAGAAGCAGGAGACAACCGTGATGGAGCTGGTGGCCGTTGATCAACGGGTCTTTCCGGTGGGCCGGCTGGACAAGCCCTCCTGCGGCCTGCTGCTGATGACCAGCGACGGCGGCCTTCACCAGCGGTTGAGTCACCCCTCCTTTGATCATGAAAAGGAGTATGACGTGACCTGTGACCGGCCGGTGAGCGACGCCGACCTGGACGCCATGAGAAGCGGCATGGTGATCACCGGGAGAAAGACCCGGCCCGCGCGGGTAAAGCGGCTGTCGGACCGGCGGTTTCTTATCACCCTCCAGGAGGGACGCAACCGGCAGATTCGGCGCATGGCCGAGATGCTGGGCAACCGGGTGGCCGTTCTGCGCCGGATCCGCATCGCTCACATTCATCTCGGGGACCTGGCCGAGGGCCGGTGGCGCTATTTAACGGAAGAAGAGAAAAAAGCACTGCTGCATCAGGAGGAGAAGTGAACGATTTTTCCGCATGGGCCGAAATCGATCTTGACGCCATTGCCCACAATGTTGCCGCGTTAAAGGCGTTGACCCGGCCGGAGTGCCGGCTGATGGCCGCGGTCAAGGCCGACGGCTACGGCCACGGCATGTGCGAAGTGGCTGCCGTGGCCCTTGAAAACGGCGCCTCGGCCCTGGGCGTGTCCCGGATCGACGAGGCCCTGGACCTGCGAAACCACGGCATCTCCGCGCCCATCCTGGTGCTGGGCCATACGCCGGCCCACCGGTACCGGGAAATGGTGGACCATGACCTGGTTCAGACGGTGTGCGCCCTGGCCGAGGCCGGGGCCCTGTCCCGGGCCGCGACAGCAACCGGGGCAAAGGTTTCCGTCCATCTCAAGGTGGATACCGGCATGGGCCGGCTGGGGATCAACAGCGTGATACCGGGCCAGACCGCGCCCCTGGAAGCAGCGGTCCAAGAGGCCCTGGCTGTTCTGGACCTGCCCGGCCTGGCCGTGAAAGGGGTGTTTACCCATTTTGCCTGCGCGGACAGCGCGGACAAAGCCCACGCCAACGTCCAGTTTGAGCGGTTTTCCGCGCTGATAAAGCAACTGGAGGCTGCCGGCCGGCCTGTGGCGGTTCGGCACGCGGCCAACAGCGCGGCCCTGATTGACATGCCGGAGACCCATCTGGACATGGTGCGGGCCGGCATTGCCATTTACGGCCTCTACCCATCTGTCGAAGTGGACCGGCAAAAAGTTGCCCTTAAGCCGGCCATGGCCTTTAAAACCCGCGTGGCCCAGGTCAAGCAGGTGCCGGCCGAGTTTACGGTCAGTTACGGCGCCACCTACACCACACCCGCCCCCACCTCCCTGGCCGTGGTATCGGTGGGGTATGCCGACGGCCTGAACCGGCTGCTCTCCTCCCGGGGGTTCATGCTGGTCCGTGGTCGCCGGGTGCCCGTGGTGGGCCGGATCTGCATGGACCTGACCATGCTGGATGTGGGCGGGGTGCCGGATGTGGCGGTGGGGGACGAGGTGGTGATCTTCGGATCCCAGGACGGGGCCTTTATCGGCGCGGACGAGATTGCCGACACCCTGAACACCATCAGCTATGAGGTGGTCACCTCCATCACCGGCCGGGTGCCAAGGGTTTACATTAAGGAATGAAATATTTGGGTAAGGCAGCGCGAGAGACTGTCGCTTGATCCGTAACGCCCGGCAGAAAAAGGGAGGGTTAATTGCGGCCGGACATTAATGGCCCAGCCCCTGCCCATTGCAGCGCTGCCGAGAGCAAACGCTTTTTTCGGAAATAAGCGGGCAGGCTGTTTGAGCACCGCGAAGCGGGCGAGTTCCTGCCCGCGCCGAAAAAAGCGTTTGCGCGAGGGAAGCCGAAGGCCAAGCTGCACGGGCATGTTTCTTTTGGTACTTTTCTTTGCGCCAAAGAAAAGTACTCGGAAAAAAACTGGTTTTTAAAATACAAACAGCCACAAGCGGCTTGATGCTGCGCGTGGCTGTTTAATATCAAAAAACTCATTATATATTCGGGTTAGAGTTTTTCCTTGATTTCTCGCCAGAAATCACTAACCCCTTCTTTCCAGCCGTCGATATAGGTCTTTACAAACTCGTTGACGCAGACCGGGTCGCTGCCCACGGCATAGTCCATGATGTCGTCCTTGGCAATGACGCCGGCAAAATAGTCACCCAGAACCCGGTCCTGGGTGGGCTTTTCATCCGGCACCCAGCGCAGGGCATACTGAAGATCGTCGTAATGGGCGTTCTTGGCCCATTTCAGGCCGTCCTTGCGGCCCACGTCATAATAGTTGTTTTCCGACTGGGATTTTTCCTGACGCAGACGTTCAATAATGGCCGACTGGTCCAGCTCCTGCTGAATCCGGGACTGAAAATCCTCCTTTTTCTGGATCAGCGTGGAGATGGCTTTCTGGAAAACATTTGAAAAATTAAACGAATCCCGCCATTTGGACATCTTTTCATACAGATCCTCAGGCACACTGATGGTAACTTTTCGAGCCATACGACACCTCCTTTTTGGGTTGTTCTATAACAGCGTACCAATATATGCGATACGTGTCAATATTAAAAAGGGGTATCTTTTGTTTTTTATGTGCTTTTGCGTATGCTATGTGCAGGTGTTTTTCCCTGTTCGCGATACCGGATCCTGGCGGTAATAGGCCTTGAGCACCCGGTAAAGGTCGGGGGCGTGCGTGGTCATCTCCCGGGGCCGGTCAAAGAACTGCTCGGTGGCCACGGCAAAAAATTCAGCCTCGTTTGTGGCGCCATAGGCATTGAGAAAAGAGGACTTTCCCTGTGCGGCGGCGCGCCTGAGCCGGAGATATTCCGCGGAACAGGTCTCCACCCAGTCCCGGTATTCGGCCCGGTCGGCCAGCGGCGGGGTTCCGTCGGCGGCGCCGTCCAGCATGTCCAGCTTGTGGGCAAACTCATGGTAGACAACATTGTACCCCTGCTCCGGGTGGCGTCCCCCCTGCAGGGCCGCGTCCCAGATGATGATGACCGGCCCCTGGTGAAAGGCCTGGCCCAGGATCGGCTGGCCGTGCCCCACCGGCGCCTGCGGGACTTCAAAAAAACCGGGGCGGCGGGGCGGCGCCACCACCGTGGATGGATAGACGATGATGGTGGCCACGTTCCGGTAGTAGTTGTGGGGCAGGCCCAGCAGTAGCAGGCAGGCCTGGGCCGAGATGGTCACCCGGATTTCATCGGTCAGCACCAGGCCCCCGGCCCCTTCCCAGTGCTTTTCGGCAACAAAGACCTGGATCAGTGCCCGCAGGCGGGCCTGCTCGTCAGGGGTGAGCATGCAGTAGTGGGCCACGTTGCGCCGGACAATGGCCTCCCATGCCCGGGGAAAGAGCGCGGCCGTAAGTTTTTTCCGGCGACGCGCGGAAAACCAGTGAAACACGGCACCTCCTTGTGTTGTATCCGGCAGGTTTTATTCTGGCCGCCGACCGGGCCCGAAGCACAAAATACCGGAAGCAACTGGGCAAACCAAAAATAAGGGGCGATTCCGCCAACCATTTTATGTTACACTCAAAAAAACTAAATAGACAGGAGAAACAAAAAGCACCACATGCAAACAGACCAGAACACACAGACAAAAAAAAGACCTTCCCGAAGACGGCGCAGCCGGGCCGAAAAGCCTGATCTGCCGGACACGCCGGCGCCTGCTGTCGACGATGCCGAGCCGTGGGACAGCTCACAGTTTGACGTGCCCCCGGACAAAAACCGGACCCGCTTTCACGACATGGACCTGCCCGATGCCCTGATGCACGCCATCTACGACCTGGGCTTTACTTACTGTACACCCATCCAGGCGGAGATCCTGCCCAGCACCCTGGCCGGAAGGGACGCCTTTGGCCGGGCCCAGACCGGCACCGGCAAAACCGCGGCCTTTCTGATCTCCATTCTCACTCACATGCACAACAATCCCATCACGGCCGCCCGGAAACCGGGCACGCCCCGGGCCCTGGTCCTGGCCCCCACGCGGGAGCTGGTCATCCAGATCGGCAAAGAGGCCCAACAGCTTGCCCGGCACCTTCCGGCCAACATCGTGTCGGTGTTTGGCGGCATGGACTTCAAGCAGCAGCAGGACCGGCTGACCAGGGAACCGGTGGATATCATCGTGGCCACGCCGGGGCGGCTGCTTGATTTTTCCCGGCGCCGGGCCGTGATGCTCAAGCAGGTGGAGATCCTGGTGATTGACGAGGCCGACCGCATGCTGGACATGGGGTTTATTCCGGATGTGCGCAAGATTATTTACGCCACCCCCCAGAAGGGCAACCGCCAGACCCTGCTGTTCAGCGCCACCCTTACCGAGGCCATCACCCGGCTGGCAGCGGCATGGACCCGGGACCCGGTACAGGTGGCCATCGAGCCGGAACAGGTGGCCGTGGATTCCGTGGACCAGGTCGTCTATATCGTCACCAGCCCCCAGAAGTTTGCGTTGCTTTATAACATCATCGTTCAGCAGAACCTGAGCCGGGTCCTGGTGTTCTGCAACCGCAAGGACGCGGTCAGCCGGCTGGCCGACAGGTTGACGAAGTACGGCATTCGGTGCGAAATACTCACCGGCGATGTGCCCCAGCAGAAACGGTCCCGCCGGCTTGAGGCGTTCAAGTCCGGAAAGATCCGCATACTGGTGGCCACCGACGTGATGGCCCGGGGGATTCATGTTGAAGACATGGACCACGTGGTCAATTTTGATCTGCCCCATGACCCGGAAGATTATGTGCACCGCATCGGCCGCACCGGCCGGGCCGGGGCCGTGGGCACATCCATCAGCTTTGCCGACGAGCGGGACTCTTTTTATATTCCCGATATTGAAGACTTCATGGAACGGCCCCTTCCCTGCATCGAGCCCGATCCCGCCTGGCTGGAGCTGCCGCCTCCGCCGGCCCCAAAAAAAGAGCGGCCCCGCAAAACAAAGCCCCGCACCGGCCGGGCGAACAGCTCACCTGATCAGTGAGCGTTTATCCCGGGCCGGCCGGAAAAGCGCTTCAGGTGAAAGACAGGAGACAGCAGAATGGCAAAATCAAGCGATGTAAAAAAAGACGAAAAGAAAAAGCCGCAGAAAAACGCCAAGGAAAAAAAACAGGCCAAAAAAGAGAAGAAAAAGAACAAAGAGAACCAGCAGCCCTGATCGAAGATTCCCGCCCGCTCCCTTTTCAGAGGGCCCTTGCGGCAGCAAGATAGCCCGTGCTGACCATTGCGCCCAGAAGATTTGCGACCAGGTCGAGGCAGGTGTTGTGGTAGCCGCCCACGCCGTCGGCCTGAAACAGCACCACGGCGGCAAATTCAATGATTTCGTTGACCGCGCCGATGGACGAGGCGGCCAGCACCAGCAGCACGGCAAAGACAACGCGGCTGGCGCCGGGCGCAACAATGGACTTGAACACCGGGAAAACCAGAAGGGTCATGACCAGGTAGCAGAAGAAATGGACAAACTGGTCGTACTTAAGAATGTCGTAGGGGCTTCCCACAACGGGAACAAGAAGAACGTCATACAGCCGCGTGCCGTGGATATAGACGCCGCCGCCGGCCATGTGAAGGACCATCCAGACAAAAAAACCCCACTTGGCAATCGCCGGCACTTCAAAGCGCCGGTTGAGCCAGAAGACGATGCCGATTAGCACCAGCAGGGTGACGGCATACAGCAAAAATTCGTAGTTGGCCTGAGCAACAAACCAGAGTGTGGCGGCAGCCAGCACCACCAAAGACAGGGTAATGGGAAGGTTTTTTTTCATGGCGCCCTTTTTACTGGATTGGATTGCGTCACCGCCGTCGGCGGCGGGTTAGCATTTTGTCCGGAATTGTCCGGGAAAATTTTATCTTTTACAATTTGATACTTTCATATTTTGCTATTACGCCCGGCACCTGCGGCGAGCGTAGCGAGTCCCGCAGCACGACGTGATCATATCTCATTGATACGATTAGCTAAAACGCCTTGCAGCTCTGTGTCTTATCAATTTTTTGTGTAACTTCACAATTCAATACTTGTCCTTTGAAGCCCTTGGTTCTATGGCCTTTTCTTTCGCCGGATAAACGCCGCCTTCCTTCACCCGCAGGATAAGCGGATTTTGCTCCCAGTACGGAGTCTTGCCAAGGGCCTTATATTCTTTTTCAAGTTCCTCTGTGTAAAGGCGATATTTTTCCGGCAGGACCCCTGCTGCCTCCATGCCCGGAAACGCCATACGCGAAAACGGAATCTGCCGATATTCCGTGAGTGATTTTTTCCTCTTTTCCATGGTTCTTTTCACAAAGGGAATGACGTATTTCCCGTCGATTTTCTTTATGCCAATGGCAAACGGATTGTCCTGATAAGACTGCGGGTTCAAATCATGCAGATCCGCCGCAAAGTAGCCGACCTTGAAAATCCGAATCCTCGGCGGGGGCATGTTCCGGATAATATTCAAGCCTTTCCCCGGTATTTTAAATTCACCGTTCTGATCGGTCCGTGTTTCAAAATAATCATAATATTTCTCACTCGGTTCAATGGTCAACCGGAAAACAGATGTGACCCACATAGCCGATACGACCACGCCGGGAATCGGTTTTCGGGATTCAAAATCAATGATTTTTCCCTCAACGTCTTTATCTTTTCTGAAATAATCAGAAGCAAAAGCGTTGGTTGTGGATATTGCGGAAAGGAGTACGACTAACATAAAAAAAGATTTAAGGCATTTTGGGGCAAATACTGTTCTCATGAGAAATTCCTATATGATTATAACGCTCGGCATGAGGCGCGGCGGCTTTTTGCCGTCGCTCTCAATGCCATTGTTCGGCATCCGTTGGTAATTCTTTGAACATTCGCACACACTCAAGTTTTGATCCATTCGGCAAACGATGAAAGGTCAAACCATGATCAAAATATCCATGTTTCTGGTAAAACCCTTTTGCATTTAGTGTGGAATGAACGATCATTTTAACGACATTGCTATTTCGAGCTATTTTTTCAAGTTCGAAAAGAAGTTTTGTTCCAACCCCATTTCCCACCGAATCTGGATGAATATAGATTGCGCTGATTTCAGCATTCTGGACATCAAGAATGCCCAAGCCCATTAAATTCTGTTTTGAATCATGGGCAACTAAGAATACCTTTTCTTTGAGTGCTTGATCGTAAACAGAAGGAGTTAGGACACTTGTCCAGGCGTTCAACTGCTCATTGGTATAGTGTTTACCACACAGTCTCTCGATGGATGAAATATGCAATTTTGAAATATTTTTTTTATCAGTATCAGATGCTTTTCTTATCTTCATATGATCTCACTGCCGAACATTAATATTATTATGATTCGTGTTTTTCGACCGGAAAAATATCCCCTGAAACATTTAATACAATTGAAAACAGATTGTCAATATATGAAAAGTCAAATAAAACAGGGACATTAACAATCAAATGGCACGCCACTTATATGATTCTTAGAAGAGACCTTGACAAGAGTACCGAACCGGCCGGCCGAATCTTAATAATCATTAATGATTTCAAGTTTTTGTTTGGGTGGCGATGTCCGCGGGGGCGTTGATCTTTTGCGGGATTTTGTGCCTATTGGAAGATTATCCCGATTCGCGTTTTTTTCAGGAAAAAATATACCACAAAATAATCATAAACCGATGGGGCTCTCCTGGCTTCAGCCGCACTGGGGTGCGGCGCTCCCGGAACCGCCATTGGTCTTAGCCGCACTGAAATGCGAGGCTCCCGGTGCAGGGTTCCCGCAACGATCCATCGGCGGCCTGGTGTGAGGCGCGTCGTCAATGTGCAATCGGGTAGCGGCTCCGGTTGTGTCTACTGCGCCATCAGGTGGGTCACGGCCTGTTCCAGGCCGTCTAAGGAGAGTTCAAACATGGGAAACACCTGCCGGATCATACTGATGGTCTGGGTATAGTCCCACATGCGCTCGGGCACGGGGTTGAGCCAGATGGCATGGGAAAAGGTGTCGGCGATAAAGCGCAGGTTGTCGATGCTGGAGCGGCGGGCCTTTTTGAGACCGTAGCCGCCCCGCCGGTCCAAATAGATGGCGCCGTCGGCGGCCATCAGCTCGTAGGGCGCCATGCTGGCGTCGCCCACAAAGATGAACCGGGTGTCCGGGTCCCGGCGCGCCAGATCGGAAACCCACTGGGGATCCTTGTATCGGGTGGGGTCTTTCCACAGGGCGTCATAGACCGTGTTGTGAAAAAAGAAGGTTTTGACCTCCTTGAACTGGGCCTTTGCATAGTCAAACAGGGTCTGGACCACCTCCACGTAAGGATCCATGGACCAGCCGCCGTTGTCAATGGCCAGAATCACCTTGAGCCGGTCTTTTAAGCTCCGGTCAAAAATAATTTCGATCTCGCCGCCGTTTTTAACGGTGTGGTAGATGCTTTTGTCGATGTTGACCTGGTCTTTGGGGCCGGAGGGCACCATGTTGCGAAGCCGCTTTAAGGCCTCGCCTACCTGGGCCTGGGTAAGGGGGCCGGAGCGGGAATAGTCCTTGTAGCGGCGCTCCATGGCCACCTTGACCGCGGACTTGTTGCGGGAAACCCCGCCCACGCGCATGCCGCCGGGATGGGTGCCGGAGTGGCCCACCGGCGAGGTGCCCCGGGTGCCGATCCAGCGGTTGCCGCCGTCGTGGCGTTCGGTCTGGTCTTTTAACCGCTCTTTAAAATATTCCACCACCTGGTCCGGGGTCATCTGTGCCAGGGCCTCCGGCGTGATGCCCAGCATGTCGGCCAACTCTTTGGGATCTTTTAACCACTCGTCCAGCATGGCCCGCATGATCTCATCGATCTCCCAGTCGTCGGGGTCGGGCATGTCCGCGCCCTGAAAATAGTGGGCAAACAGCTGGTCAAACAGGTCAAAATAGCGCTCGCTCTTGACCAGTATGGTGCGGCTGGTGGTGTAAAAATCGTCCACCGACGAGACCAGGTTCAGGGCAAGGGCTCGATGAAGGGTGAGAAAGGCGGTGGGGGTTACCGGTACGCCGATGTCCTTGAGTTTATAAAAAAAATCGATAAACATGGTGTTCGCCCCGGGAAAAATAAACTATTCGGCCTACAGGGGCCGCCGCCGCTCCACCGCGGAAAAGGCCAGTTCATAGTCGCGGCTCTTTTTAAACAGCACGCCCAGAAAGGGCACCTCGCCCTTTGCCAGCTTCTTGGGGTTAAAGTCCCGGTCAGCCCGCAACGCCCGAATCCAGTTGATCAGCTCGCGGGTGGCCGGTTTCTTTTCAATACTTTCCAGCTGGCGAAGCCGGTAAAACACGTCCACGGTGTTGTCCAGCAGCAGATCGTCGATGTCCGAAAAATGGACCTTGATGATTTTTCGCATCATTTTGGGATCGGGAAAGGCGATGTGGTGAAAATTGCACCGGCCCAGAAAGGGGTCGGACAGATCTTTTTTCGCGTTGGAGGTGATGATGATCACCGGCCGGTGTTTGGCCCGCATGGTCTTGTCGATCTCCACGATGTCAAATGTCATCTGGTCCAGCACGTCGAGCATATCGTCCTGAAAATCGGTGTCCGCCTTGTCGATCTCGTCGATGAGCAGCACGGTGCGGGTGTCGGCGGTAAAGGCCTGGCCGATCTTGCCCATTTTGATGTAATCCTCGATATTGCTGACGTTCCGGACCGAGTCGCCGAACCGGGCGTCGTTGAGCCGGGTGAGGGTGTCGTACTGGTACAGGGCCTCCACCAGCTTCATGCTGGACTTCACGTTGAGCACGATCAGGGGCATGCCCAGGCTTTCGGCAATGGCGTAAGCCAGCATGGTTTTGCCCGTGCCCGGCTCGCCCTTTAACAGCAGGGGCATTTCCAGGGCCATGGAGACATTGACGATCTGTGCCAGTTCGCTGTCCAACACATACCGGCTGGCGCCGGTAAACTGTCCGGTTTCACTCATGTATCACCTCGTAAGAATATTGTATTAAAACCGTTGTGAAGCCTATGTACACGGGTGTACCTCGTTGTGTCCAACTCCAACTCCAAATCGCTATCGGGATCGGGATCGAAAACAATCTGCCGCCATGCCGCCAATAAACGGTTTTCTACTGACCGGCCCGCAGCGCTTTCGAGACCCCGGCATTCAGCTCCAGAACGCGCAGGGCCGAGTTCATGTCAAGAGACCCGGTGCCGCAGCTCGGCGTGATCAACGAGAGTCGCTCGATGGTTGTCCTGTCGATGCCGAGGGTTTCAACCCGGGCGACCTGTTCATGCCAGAGCGCGACCAGGGATGCCACGGACGCTTTGCCAATCGCCTCTTTGTCGCCGGTGGGCACAATCCCCCAGGCCAGAAGTCCTTCCCGGTCGACAAACCGCCTGATGTGGTCCGCGTAGAGCACAAACGTGTCAAAAAACGAATAACTGTCAAAGCTGACGATATCGGCCGAAGAATCCAAAATCAGGTCCCACTCGGCATTGGCGCACACATGGACCCCGGCCAGGGCGCCTTCGGCATGCACCGCGGCAAACACCTCTTCAAAGCAGGCCGTTACATCGGCCCGGGAGATGCTGATATACGCCGAAGAGCCGAATGCGGTCAGGGCCGGCTCGTCAAAAAACACGATCATCGGACGCCCCAGGGTTGCCAGGCGGCGGGCCTGCCACCGGGCCTTTGACGCGATCAGCTTGACCGCCACGTCCCGAAGCTGGTCGTCGTAAAACAGGGCCCGGCCCTGGTCGTCGACCACGCCCGTGGCAAAGGTAAAGGGCCCGGTGATCTGGCCCTTGACGGCAAACAGCCGGTCGGACACAGGCGCGGCCTGGTTTAAAAACTCGAAAAATCCAGCGGCAACCGTTGTGTCTAAGGCGAAAACGGAATCATCAAGCACGGACGGGTCCTGTTCCGCTGCCAGGTACGCCTCGTAAAAGCCCAGCACGTCCGCATGAAAGGCGGGGTCCTGGGTATTTATAAACAGCTTGCCGTTCTGCTCGCGCACACCGGGAAACCCGGGCAGAAACTGGGACAGCATGCCCTCGGCCGGGTAGGCCGGCAACTGGACCCACAGCGGAATCTCGGGGGCGTGCTCGAACACCAGTCGGGTGGCCGCCGCGTGGTCGGTCATGGGCAGGCTGCCGATCAGTGCGGCCCGCCGGTCCGGGTAAAATGATGGTTTCATAAACGGCTGTCCTTACATGTATAGGGCCGTGTGTGCCGGCCCGGTCAAGGTCCCGCGCACAACGAATGTTTGACTTTCATCCGGTCGCCGTGATATTTAAATCCACGCTGGCACCTGTTGTTTAATTCATCTTGTTTAATTCATCGCGCAGGCGAAAAAGGGAGGGCAACCATGTTTGGTATCGGCATGCCGGAACTGATTATCATTCTTGTGATCGTGCTGATTATCTTCGGCGCGGGCAAGCTGCCCGACATCGGCGCGGGCATCGGCAAGAGCATTAAAAACTTTAAAAAAGCCACGGCCGAGGTGGAAGAGAGCGACACCGACAAGGAAAAGATCGAAGACAAGAAATCCTGATCCGCGGGCACCGGCCCGTACCACAGCACCGGCGGCGACATGTCTGCCGCCCCGGAGCGCCGCCTCCCCCTGTATTCCCGCTTTTCGCCGGAGAGAATCACGCGATTCGATATTCCCCGGCGATTTTATTTTCAGCGACCGACCCTGTTGCCCTGACTGCTGTTGTTAGAAGGGGATGTCATCGGGAATGCCCGCATCGTCGGCAACCGGCTCGCCCATGGGACCGCTGCCGCCGGAACCGCCGCTGCCCTTGGGCTCGAGAATCTGCATGTTGGAAGCCACGATCTCCGTGGTATAGCGCGTGACACCGTCCTTTTCCCAGGACCGGGTCTGAAGCCTGCCGTCCACATAGACCAGCCGGCCCTTGGCCAAGTATTCGCCGCAGATCTCTCCGAGCCGGCCGAATGCCACGATCCGGTGCCATTCGGTCCGTTCTTTTTTGTCGCCGGAATCCTTGTCTTTCCACTCTTCGGATGTGGCCACGCTGAAACTGGCCACGGCCCGCCCGTCCTGTGTGTAGCGCAGCTCCGGGTCTCTTCCCAGCCTGCCAACGACAATCGCTTTGTTTACGCCTGCCATATTCACCCCATGTGTTTATGATGTTAACCGCTCCGGTGAAACACGCTTTTTACCTTGAACAGAGTCCCTTCTATCAGAATAAGGGCCGGCCTGTCAAAAGGGCGGTCCTTAATGAAAAAGCTTTTTCAAAGACGCCCACAGCCCTGTGGCGGCGGGCAGCACCGTGTCCACGGCGCACCCGGAGGAGCTGGTGTATTGGGTGGCATGAAGATCGACGGGAACGATACCGGCCAGCCAGTCCCACCCTTCGTCCGTGGACCCTCCGCTGGAGGTGGACACGGTTGTGGCCAGGAGCCCGCCCGCACTGTCGGCAATAAAGGCAAAGTCGCCAAAAGCGACAACTCTCTTGGCAATGCCGAAACTGTCAAAATTAACCACATGCTGGGGCGGGGCAGTGGAAGGATAAACAAAAAAACCCATGCCGTTTTTCCCGGATGCTAACCATATCAGGTCCACGGATTCATCTTCGTCAGAAATAGCGGCATAAATGCCCTTGACTTCTGCATATGGCTCTGCGCCGTAACCGCTATATAAAGTCGGGGTTTTCGGGTCATAAATATCCACCACATGAAACCCGGTATCGTCGGTGCCTATAAAGAGGCGGTTTCTCACCAGATAAAGCGCCTGGGCGGTTCCTTCAAAAGAGACCGACCCGGCTATGGTCGGGGCTGTTTTTATTGAAGCATCGACCACTTTTAAGCCATTGTCCCCATCCGCCACATAGACATAATTGCCGTTTACCCACACGGCCCGGGCATCCAAAATATTGGCGCCGCCCAGCACCGCCTTTTCTTTAGGCGCGGTTTTGTCCGAGACGTTGATGATGCTCAACCCGCCGGTGCCGGCCGCTACATAGGCAAAATTGCCGGCCACCACAACATCCATGGCATCGCCGGCCACCATGCAGCTTCCAATAAGAACGGGCTGGACCACAAACTGGCTGTCACCCTCCTCATCCGCGTCGTCTCCATCTTCCGGCAGGCCCGGATCAATGATCTTCAGGCCTTTGGTGCCGTCCGCCACGTATACATACCCCTCATGCACGTAGACATCTTTTGCCTCACCATCGGTGGGCAGCTTTCCTTTAAGCAGAAACGTTATATACTCTTCCGAAATAATGGTATAAAAAACCCTAAGCCCCTCGTTGTATCCGCTGTTGGTGGCATCATCATCCACCGCATAGGCATAGTTGGTGCTTTCGTCAATAAACAGGGCGTCGGCATCAGCCGGTGTATCGCTGTTTTCCACGCCTGTTATCTCCCAAGAGGTTTCATTCATGGGTTCCACCAGAGAAACCCGTTGAAACCCCTTTATGGTGTCTGCCACATAAACAACCGGGGTGGGGTCGTCAGTATCCACGTACACGCTGTAGGCCCCGGTCATGTCAATGGCGTGGTTGTCCACATAGCCCGTCAGGTCCACCTCTCCGGGGGTCGTATTGATGTTGTTCACATCCGACACATCAATCGCCAGCAGGCCATAATTCCGGTCTCCCACAAACACCAGCTCCCTTGCCGGATCAACGGCCACGGACAGGGCCTTGGACTCGGCACCACCATACTGGCAGGTGGGAATGACATCCCCTTCCCCACCGTAAAGAATGTCCACTGCATCGGTAAACTCACCAGGATTAAAGGAGATGATGCGCAGCCCGGCAAAATCATCGGCCACATAGGCATAGTAGTTGCCGCTTTCGGCCGGAACTTCGGCCACGGTCACATCATAGGCAAGGGTAAAATAACATACGGCTTCGGCCTTTGGTTGAGCCGGGCTGCTGATGTCAAAAATTGCCAGGCCATTATAAAGGTCAGCCACAAACGCATAAAGCGTTCCATTAATTTCTGTTACATGAAGGCCCTGTGCTCTTTTGATGTCGGCAAAAGCTTTGGGCAGTGGACACTCACCCGCCAGAACGGGCGCGGTCTTCTCGCTCGCGTCGATCACCTGAATGCCGCTGTCATAACCATCTGCTGTCATTAAAAAATAGCTTATGTAGACATGATTGCCCACCACAGACACATCCGAAACCGTGGCCCGGCCTGTGTCGTCCTTTGGGGTAAAAACACTTTCCGGGGGTCCCACGGAAAGTGGGGTGGACACGTCGAAAATCTGCAGCCCCTCGTTTCCGCAGGCCACATACAGGTAGTTGTCCGCGTAAAAAATCCCGTAAATACCTTCGGTGCCTGCCACCTCGCCGGGTTTGTCCAGGTCCGCCGCATCAGAAAGGGCGATATCAAATCGGGAAATCAGGACCGGCGTGGTGTCATACACGGAAACCACCTCGCCATCCCCGACAAAAACATAGTCGGTAACGCCGTCGTCGTCGATATCGGCCATGGCAATCGAGTTGGGGCCGGCCATCGGCCAGCGGTTGAGCAGCTGAATATCGCCCACCAGGGCATGGGCTCCGGTGGCCCAGAGACAGCAGAAAAGGGTGACCATCCATCGGGATAGACGCTGTTTCATGATATAAGCTCCATTAATGTGTGGTTTCTCATAAACATCTTTGGGGATATTATACAAACAGAGGGGTTTCGAAAAGCCCGCCGGTGTTGTGTCCGGTTCATCTGTCGGCCGCCACATATGCAGACCGTAACACCGTTTTTCTATTCTTTTTCCCGTCAAAAGTCAAACACAAAACCCGGCAGTCGGCCTGTTTTGACAGCCGCGGTCCATGGCTCTATAATGGCGTCGCAACAACAACCCTTTTTATCATGAGGAGGCCGCCATCGACATTCTTCGAACAGCCGCCGACATGCAGGCCCATTCCGACCGCATGCGCAGGCAGGGCAAAACCATCGCCTTTGTTCCCACCATGGGGTTTCTCCATGAGGGCCATCTCTCCCTGCTTAAAACCGGCAAGGCCCATGGGGACCACCTGGTGCTCAGCATCTTTGTCAATCCCACCCAGTTTGCCGCGGGTGAGGATTTTGCGTCCTATCCGAAAAGTTTTGAAAAAGACGCCCTGGCCGCGGAAAACCAGGGTGTGGACGTGATTTTCGCGCCGGAAGCAGCCGGTCTTTACGGGCCTGGGTATGAGACCTATGTGTCCCTGGAGGCCCTTCCCAACCATCTGTGCGGTATCTCCCGGCCCACCCATTTTCGCGGCGTTGCCACGGTCGTGGCCAAGCTGTTTAACATCGTCAAGCCCCATGTGGCCATCTTCGGGGAAAAGGATTTTCAACAGCTGGCCGTAATCCGGCGCATGGCCCGGGACATGAACTTTGACATCAAAATTCTGGGCGCGCCCATTGTGCGGGAACCCGACGGCCTTGCCATGAGCTCCCGTAACACTTACCTTAAACCGGCGCAGCGTCCGGCGGCCCTTTCGCTTTACAAGTCCCTGGTGCTGGCCCGGGAAATGGTCGGGTCCGGGGAAACAAGTGCGGCCGCCATTCTCGAAGCGGCCCGGAACCTGATAGCAGGTTTTTCAGGCACCGCCATCGATTATGTGGCCATCTGTGATCCCGACACCCTGGAAGACATGGAGACTATCGACCGGCCGGCCCTCATGGCCCTGGCCGTACGCGTGGGCACCTGCCGGCTGATTGACAACATGATGCTGGTCCGGCCCTGACCGGAACGGGCCGCCGGAAAGAGAGACAAGCACCCTACTCGTCGAACACCGTTGCCTGGGGATAATCCCGGCCGATGAGGTTTTTAAACAGGTTGAGCCGGTTGAGCTGGTTGGTGCCCTCGTAAATCTGCAAGAGCTTGGCGTCGCGCAGGATTTTTTCGGCCCGCCGGTCGTGCCGGAGCCCGGCCTGGCCCATCATCTCCAGGGCCAGGTGACAGTTCTGAATACCGGCGTCCGAGGCGGCAAACTTGGAAAGCGAGGCCATGCCCGAGCAGCGTTCAAGTTCCGCGTCGGTCTGGCCGTCGGCCATTACCTTTCGCAGCAGCCATGTCGCCCCCGGCGTTCCCAGAAGCGGGGATATGATTTTTTCGACAATGAAGGCCGGTACATACTTTAAGTAGTAAAACATGATTTTCTGCTGCATCAGCCGGTAAAAGCCATACCGGCCGTTGGCGTAGTTGGCCTCCACGTAGGTCAGCCGGGACACCACCACGTTTTTATACATCTCGGCCAGCAGGCACTGGGCCCACTCATGGTTGATCAGCAGGTGGCCGTTGACCTCGGTTTCAGCGGCAAAGGCCAGGGCCGTTTCAAAGGCCCCCCGGGCCCCGCCTGTGGCAAAGGCCCCCACGCCGGCCCGGGTGGCGGACACCACGAAATCAATAACCTGCATGGTGGCGGCCCTTCGGTCCCGCCTCGGCCGGGGGCCGGCCAGGTCCCAGCCGAAGCAGACCCGGTCGTCGGGAATAAAGCAGTCCTTGAAGACCAGTTCGCTGGCCGGGCACCCTTTCTGTCCCAGCTTGTGTTCCATGCGGCCGAAGGAAAAGCCCTTGTCCCCGGTTTTTACCGCCAGCATCACCGTGTTTTCCGAGGGTTTTTCCAGGTCGGTGTAGGTGATAAGCATGTGCCAGGTGGAGATATGGCCGTTTGAAATAAAAATCTTGGTGCCGTTGACCACGTAGCCGCCGTCCACCCGCCGGGCGAGACAGGAGAGGTTGGCCCGGTCCACCAGGTCCACCTCTTCCACGTCGGTGCCGGCCCCGGGCTCGGTGATGGCCAGGGAGATCAGGCAGGGAATCCCGTTTTTTTCCCCGGCGGCCACGTCCCGGCAGAGCCGGTTGATCATGGTCGCGTTCCAGGCGGCGCAGAGCGTGGCCACCCCCAGGTAGTGCACGCCGATGAGGTTTGCCATGGCCAGGCAGGCGGAGCCGATCTCCTCCACAAAGACCGACATGCTGGGCATGTTGTATCCCCTGCCGCCGAAGATCCGGGGAATCCACATCGTGTAAAACCCCCATTCGTTGGCTTTGGAAACAAACTCATAGGGAATGAAGTTCGGGTCGGCGTGCATCTTCAGGTCCAGCTCCGCGGTATAGGGCCGGACCACCTCGTCGTTGAACTTCCGGGCCAGGGCCACCACTTCCCGGGTTTCCCGGACCAGGCCGGCGGGAATTCCGGGTGCCGTGCTCAGGCCGATAAGCATGTCGTCAAAGGCGGGCCTTTGGCCGAGCCGAAAAATTTTTTCCCCACGTGATATCATGATGCCTCCAGTTGCAGGACGGAAGGCCTTAAGAAAGGCCGGTTATGCCTGTTGCGCGTCAAAGGTGTCGTCCGTGATGCCCTGTTTTTCCAGTACGCCCTTGATGATCCGATGGGAGCTGGTCTTGGGAAACTCGTCCATAAACCGGATATACCGGGGAACGGCAAACCGGGCCAGCCTGTCGGAAAGAAAGGCGATCAGGTCTTCCGGGGCCAGGGTCTTACCCGCCACCAGGCGGACAGCGGCCAGAATGTCGTCTTCGGCCAGGTCCGAGGGTACGGCATAGACCGCCGCTTCTTCAACCGCCGGATGGTCCATGATCACCTGCTCCACTTCATAGGCGGAGACGTTTTCCCCGCCTTTGCGCATGGATTCGGTGTTGCGGCCCACAAAATAAAGAAACCCGTTGATGTCCTGTTTTACCAGGTCCCCGGTATGCAGCCACCCGTCACCGGATTTTTTCCGGCTGGCCGCCGGGTTTTTGTAATACTCCACACGGCCGGATGTCTTTTTTGCCTCAAAGAGCAGTTCACCCGGCACACCGGTGGGCACGTCCCGGCCCCTGTCGTCCACCAGCCGGTAGTTTACCACCCGGGGAATCCGGCCCAGAGAGCCGGCCGGCGCCGTGCCGAAGTTGAAGATGCCTTTGCCGCCGCCGTCAATGGCGCCGTAGGCCTCGTAAAGCTTGACCCCGAACCGTTTTTCAAAGGGCCCCCACATCTCCGGCGGGCACCCGGAGGAGGTGACAAAGCGGACATGGTTGTCGGCATCATCGGGCTTTTCCGGCTGTTTCATGAGAATGGGAATGATCGAGCCGATGGTGTTGAACACCGTGGCCCGGTGCCGGCGCACATCCTCCCAGAACCGGCTGGCGGAAAACTTTCTTGCCAGGGCCATGGTGGCCCGAACCCCCATGGTCATGGTGGTGGTGGCCAGCAGGGCGTTGCCGTGGCACAGGGCATAGGGCGTGTAGCAGGTGTCGCCCGGCCTGAGCATCAGGTGGGCCGCCAGACACATCAGCCGGACCGAGGTTTTGTTGTAGCGATACACAACCCCCTTGGGCGGGCCGGTGGTGCCGGAGGTGTACATGATCATGCAGATGTCTTCCGGCCGGTACCCGGTGCCCGGATGTTCGGAAGAAAAATCGGCATAGGCCCGGCTCAGCCGGTCCATGTTATCCGGGACGGCAATTTCCCGGGCTTCGGTTTCGATGTCGTTGAAGACGATTGTTTTTAGGTGCTCAAAACGGTCCGCAACCGACCGGACCGTGTCCAGTATTTCGGCGTCGGCCACCAGCAGGTCGATGTCGCTGTGGTTGACGATGTAGGCAAGACCGTCGCCCTTGAGTTCCGGGTTGATGGGCACCACGTACATGCCGATTTTCTGGGCGCCGAAAAAAATATCCAGAAACCGGGGAGAGTTGCGCAGGAGAATGCCCACGCCGGACCCCTGGCCGCCGCCCGAAGCAAGAAGAAACCGGGCCATCCGGTTGGCTCGTTCATCGGCCTGGCGGTAGGTGTACACCTCGTCCCGGTACACCAGAAAGGGTTTGTCCGGTACCCGGCGGGCGTTTTCCTCCAGCAGGTCGGCCCAGGAAATGTCAGACGGGGCTTTGGACAAAAAGCCTTTTACCGTCGAAAAGAGCCGGCCGTGAAGGGTCTCCTTTAAAAAAAACCAGGCACCCCCAAAGAGCACGTTGCCGGTCATGCGGAGACGGTTGGCCCGCATGCCCCACTTTTCCCGGGAACCGTACCGGGGGGAAAGCATGTCCGGGTCCGGCGCGGGCCACGTGTCCGCCGACGCGGGGTCTGTCTCCAGGTAGCACCGGGGATAGACCAGGTCGCTGGTCTGGGAGAGCCGCTGATAAAAGTATCCGGGATTGAACCATCGTTCGATGGTGATGGCCCCCTCCGGACAGGCGGCCAGGCAGCAGCCGCAGGCAATGCAGTTGGTGACATCGGGCGCCACCGCGGCCAGCCACGGCATACCCTCTTTCCACTTCATGGGCCCTGGGTCGCTTTTGATGGACCGGGCCGGGCAGATAAAAGAACAGATGCCGCACCGCCTGCAGGTTTCTTCGTTAAAGGCGAGAATGCCGGTGGTCATTTCCGCGGCATTAAAATAGTCGGGAATCTTTGTCCAGGATTTCACCCCGGGTTGTGTCGTCATGTTATTCCCCCTGTTCTTCAAGTCGGGGCGGCATGTGCAGGCCGTCGACAAACCACTGCACCACCTGTTTTTCCCGGGGCACATGGCCGTCGGCCCGGACTCTGGGCCATCCCACGGCAATACAGTCGTTAAGCCGGTAGGGGTACTTCACGCCGAAGAACTTTTTCCATTTGGGATGATACATCAGCAGCTTGATCAGGCCGATCCAGCAGGTGCCGGCGCCCATGCTGTGGGCCGCAAGCACCATGTTCTGGCCGCAGATACCGATATCCGTGGGCGGGCAGGAGACCCCCCGCCGGTCCTCCAGCAGCAGGATCAGGGTGGGGGCATGATGAAAAACAGGACACTCGCCGTTGGCAATGGAGCGCATCAGGCCCATGGGCACCGGGTGCAGCTCATTGTGGTTGGCGCGAATGATCAGTTTTGTTAAGGGCTTTAAAAGCAGGCGCCGCAGCGGCGTGCGGTTGTAGTCGATAAACCACATCAGCAGCTTTGTGATCCTGACGGCATCCTTTTCCATTTCAGCGAGGATGTCGGCGTTCTTGACAACGATGAATTTCCAGGGCTGGGCATTGCCGGCGGACGGGGCAAAGCGGCCGGCCTCCAGAATGCGGCGGATCATAAAGTCCGGCAGGGGCTCTTTTTTAAAGGCCCGAATGCTGCGCCGTTTGAAAATCACCTCCTCCACCGGGGTCCACCGGCTCAGGTCAGGACTGTCCGGTTTTTTCTTTTCAGGCATGGTGAGTCCCTTAAAAAAACAGAAGAAGGACGGCGGTCCTTCCTTATTATAAGGCTGTTCGGTCCGTTTTTACGCCGGGGATGGTGTGGAACGCTGACCGTGAAACCCGGAAAAGCCCGGAATCAGGAACAGAGCGCATGAAGCAAAACGCTTCATGCGCTCTGTGTGTTACGGCTGATTGGGTTCAGGCACTGCCGGAGATGGTGTGTACTCAACCGGGGCGGTTTCCACGGCGGGCGGTTCGGGTACCGGCATGCCGACGGCCGCGTCCCGCCGACGGTTCCACTCCACCCAGTCGTTACGGTCCGCCTCGTAGGAAAAGCGGAAGGGCGGGGTGGCGGTGCCGTCGGGCCGAATGACGATCTGCTGCATGGCCTTCAGGGTATAGGCCCACTGTTCCATGGAAACCGGATGGGGGCCTGCCACCGGGGTGGGGCCGGCCACGGGCCGGGGCGCGGAAATCCCCGCGGGGGCGCCCGTCGCCTGCGGGGCCGAAGCCTCCCCGCCGGAGGAGCCCTTGACCTCCACGGTGCCGTCATACACCTTGACGACGGCCGAGTCATCGCTGTTCACGTTGACGCGGTAGGCCGTCCCCCGAACGCCGGCGGTGGAGGTCTTCATGGAGACATCGAACCGGCTGCTGCCGGAGACCCACTTGGAGACCGATGCCCAGATCTTGCCGAACACAACGTTTACGTTGATGTCCCGCCGGTTGTCCCGGGAGTCCACGGCCATGGCCTTGAGTTCAAACACGCTGCCGCTGTCAAACCGCACAAAACTGCCGTCCGGCAGCCGAATTTCAATTTTGGATTGATCACCGACCCGAATCCGGTCTCCCTGGTTCAGCGCATCTCCCTGGGAAAGGGCGCGCAGCGTCTTCTGCTGGGCGTCCACCAGGGCCGCGCTGCCCTCAAGGACAGAGATGACGGCCGGGCCGCCGCTGATGCCCACGCCCACGGGTCCTGCCTGGACCGGCAGGGCAAGCAGGCCGGCCACAAGGGCCGCCAGCACCATACCGCAAAGACTTTTCATTCGTTTCATTGCATGCTTCCTGACCCGGAAGGGTCCTATTTGTTAAGCTGCACCTTCATCTGTCGAATGCTCAGCAGGGCGTCCGCGCCAGAGACCATCCCCTGGGGGCGGAACTCGCCGGTAGCGGTGTCCACGGTCTCCATGATATTCCGGGTGACGCACACCATGGCCGCGTTGAAAAAGGCCAGGTCGCTGCGCAGATCGGGAAAGGGAGACTCGGTGCCGATAAACTTGGTGGCCAGCGTGCTGTCCCCGGTGATCTTGATGAGGATGTCCTCGATCATCATGGCGAACTCGGCCCGGGTGATATACTTGTCCGGTTCAAAGGTGTGGTCCGGACCCGGCTGCAGGCCCTTGATTTGAAGGCGTACCACCGCTTCAATGTCCTGGCGCAGCACATGGTTGTCAATGTCGGTGACAGCCGGCGCCTTGACATACTCGCCGGTTTTAAAAGTGGCGCCCGGGGCTTTGAAAGTAGTGTCAAAGGTTTTGGGCATCTTTTTTTCAAACAGCTCGTCCACCTTCAGCTCTTCGATGAAAAGGGCAGCCACGTCGGCCCGGGTAATGACCTCCAGCAGGGCGATTTTTTTGCCCACCGAGGTGCCGGGCATGGCCCGTTCGATGCGCTGCATCACCGCATACTCCCGATCCGCCGCTTCCACAAAATCTTTATCCAGGTCCAGCACCGCCTTGAACATGCCGGCGGCATCTGAAAAACGATAGGCGTTGCGATAGGCCATACCCATGTAGAAATAGGGGGCCGGGTCCCGGGGTGCCAGCTTGTGAGCCCGCTCAAAATGGTTTCCGGCCTTGTTGAGCCAGTTCTCTTCCACTGCCGGACCGCCCATGGTGTAAAGACGGATGTAACCGACATTGGTTTCAGCATGCTGGGCGTCGGTTTCGGAGAACCGGGCCGCCTGTTTCATGGCGTCAAACGCCTTGTCAAAAGCGCCCTGTTTGCCGTAGACCAGCCCCAGGCCCACATGGGCCGGCGCGTATTTGGGGTCCAGCTGGGTCGCGCGGGTAAAGGCGGTAAAGGCCTCATCCAGCTTGTCGGCCTTAAGAAACTTGTTGCCGTTGGTCACATGGTGTTCCGGGGTGTCCATCTGTGCTTCCGGTGCCACGGCCTTGGGGCCGCAGGCAAACAGGAGTACCAGACCGAAAAGCGCCATAAAGTAAAGAAAGGTTTTTGACCGCATGGGGGTTCCTCCAGTTTTTTATTAAACGTCCGGGTAATGCGCCATACAGCGCGGGGTTTTAATCCACAACGATCATGACCCGGCACTTTTCAAGAAACGACAGGTTCTCCGCCGCGCTTTTCAGCATCTCGGCATCGACGCTGCTGATCACGATGTCGCACTGTCCCGGTCCCTCGGTTTTTACGCCCTTGACCACCAGGGGATTGTCGGTCACCCGCTGGTTGGCCGTGGCCGATTCAAGCTGCTTGGCATATCCGCTCATGCCCTGGGATACGGCATACTCCCGGCTGACATAGGCCGAGCCATAGACTTCCCGGCCCTCTGGATCCAGGATCTTGGGCGCCATGGCCGGTTTTGCGCCCAGCCCTTTGGCATCCACCACCAGGCCGGTGTAAACAGCCGGGGCAGGAGCGTCCGGCGCGGGGGCAGGGGCCTGGGGCGTCATCTCCGGTGCCGCCGGCGGCAGGGGTTCCTGGCTGCCCACTTCCGGCGGCAGGATGACCCGGGCCAGGTCGCCGTTCAGGCTCATCTGCAGGGTCACCTCAACGGTGCCGTCCGACATGTATTCGGTGTTTACCACCTGGGCGCCCTTGACCAGGCCATCCACCTTGGTCATGATAATGTCGTTTTCCGTGACATAGTTTTTTACCAGCGTGGTGCTGTTGACCCGCACGCCCTGGGTGATTTCCAGCAGGTTGCGGTAGGCGTCCAGCTGGGCCGCCCGCATGGCCATGGGCCGGGCCTGGGGCTTGCCGTAAAAGCTTTCCGGGGGGGCACCGATGCCCTTGGCCTGAATGATACCGGTCGACCAGTTTACCGACCCGTTGGGCATGGACTCGACCAGTGCATCACCCCACTGGCAGAAACCCCAGACGGGCACCAGCAGAAACATCGCGGCCACCATACCGATGAGATACGCTCTTTTTTTCATTACAGCCTCCTGTTTTAGAAACAACAATGGGTTTTGTGTTGGTTGGTTTTGTTCAGATAAAAGGCCTTGTGTTTATAAAGCGCCAGGTTGTCTGACCATCGACGGCGGCAAATCAGCCGCCTTTGCTTGAGGGCTCCGGTTCGACATCTGTTTATCGCCGCTTACTATACTATTTTTTTTGTTTTCTGTCATTTGTTTTTCCCCGCCGGACTGACCACGGGTTAGTTAGAATCAATTTTAAGTTAAAACAATTTGTTATTGCTCAAGAGAGGCGATAGTGATGTTCCGGTAATAGTGCTTCAGTATGGTTTTATAGTCATGTCCCTCCAGGGCCATGGTCCTGGCCCCCCACTGGCTCATGCCCACGCCGTGACCGTATCCGATGCCGCGAAACAGGACCCCCTGGTCGTTTCCGGCCGCTTCAAAGCACATGCTTTTGAGCCGGGTGCTGCCGATGGCCAGCCGAAACATATTTCCCGGCATGTTCCATACGCCTGCATCCGACATCACGGAAACGTCCTGAATCCGCCCGGACCGGCTCTTTCCGTTGAATACAAAGCCCCTGACACCGCCCACGTGAACGCCGTACCGGGCAAGCTGCGACCGGGCCTCGTCATAGGGCAGAAAAAATTCCCATTGGCTTCCGGGCACATCACTGCTGTAACGGTCCGGCCGGGCCGCCAAATAAGGAAGTGCCGCGCCCCAGACGTTTTCCGGGCATTCGGTGTACCCCCCGCTGTTGGCATGAAAATAGGCCACGATCAGGTTGCCGTTGTAGGTCATTACCTGGCCTTGAGTGACCTCCACGGCCCGGTTGGCGGCCGGCATTTCCGCGTCATATCCGCCGTAGACCTGGGAAGCCGTGGTGGCCCGGACATCGTAGGGCAGGGCCACGCTTTTCTGTTTTATATAAAGGGCATAGGTGCGGGATGCCACGGCCTGGGCCATGAGGGCCTGTTCCGGCCAGGAGGCCGGCATCTCCCGGGGCACCACGCCGTAAAGATAGGGCTCAATGTCCAAGTGGTTGATCACTGAAACGGTTCCGGCATCGGCCGACACCACCACGGCGCCCCGGTACCGGGTGCCGTTTACGGCAATGGGCTGAGAGGATGTGATGCGGCACCGGGTCATGGCAGTGATTTTTCCGTTGATTATCAGCCGGTCCTGTTTGGTACCAATGGTGACCGCCTGAGACCGGAGCACCGATGTTTTTTCGAAGGCCGTGTCCGTTAAGGTCAGCCGGGCGCTTGATGCCACGTGCACGGTATCGGCCGCATCCACGACCAGTATGCGGATCGTGGTGTTTTTCCGGGCCGCTGAAAGGCTTTCCCGGTTCATGCGAAGCGCCTGGTTGGCGGCAAGGTTTGCGGCACTTTCGGCCCAGATGCCGGCGGTGTATCGCCGGCCGGTGAGGGGGTAGCGTTCCTGATAGGTGGTAAAGGCCTGGTATGCCTTTGCATACCGTTCTGTTTCATAAAGGACCATGCCCTTTCGGTACAGGGCCTCTTCGGCGGCTCTGGAGCCGGGCCAGTTGGTCAGAATGTAATCGAAGTAGACCAGTGCCTTGTCGTGCTGGTCCAGGTACTGGGCATGGGCATATCCGACCATCAGCAGGGCACGGGCCTTTTCCTCCTCGTCCGGAGAGGTGTCGGCCACGGTCTGGTAAAGGCCGATGGCTTCCAGGTACCGGCCCGCCGCTACCTGAGTTTCGGCCTGGGCAAACAGAAAGGCGCTGTCCGCTGAAAGGCCACCGGCGGCGTGAAGCAGCACCGGCCAGCCCAGCAGCAGGCCCGCGATAAAGGAGGTGAAAGAGAACCGATTGCGCATGAAGGACATCTCTAAAAACTAATTTTTTCCCGCCAAAAAATTATTTTTTGTTTTTGGCAGCTTGTTTTTTTACCTCGCAAAGCCCCAGAGTTCGCAAAGATTATATTTTTTGCCTTACACGCAGTGTTCGTGCTTTTCTTTGCGCCCTTTCCGTCTTTGCGTGAACTTTCATGAAATATTCGGGTTAGCCGCGATTCTTACTTGGTCATCATGGAAAAAGCCCCGTTCCAGTCTTCGGGTGGGGGATTTTCGGCATAAGCCTCACACCGGCGGATCATGGTCTGGCTGGGGCCGTCGTCCGGAGTGACGGCCAGGGCCTCGTTAAACCAGGTGACGGCCTGGTCCCATTGGCGCTGACGGTATGCCGCCAGTCCGTTGGCGTAGGCTTCCGTGGTTTTGACCACGGTTTCGTCCACCTCACCCCGGCGGCCGAGTATCTCGTAAATGGCCACCGGCTTTTTTTTGCCCACCACGGTGACGGCATCCAGCTCACGGGCAAACAGGGCGTCGGCCGAGGCCTCGTAGGTGGGCTGGCCGGCCATGGTATAGGTGCCGTATATCTTGTTGACCCCTTCCAGGCGGGCGGCAGTGTTCACGGTGTCGCCCATCATGGTGTAGTCCATGCGGTTTCTGGAACCCATGTTGCCCACGACCGCCGGGCCGGAATAAAGACCGATGCGCACCTTGAGCTCCGGCTTGCCCTGCTCCCGCCATTTGGCGCGAAGTTCGACCATCCGTTTCTGAATATCAACACAGGCCAGGCAGGCCGCCTCGGGGTGGTTGGGAAGTTCGTTGGGGGCGCCGAAAAAGGCGATGACCGCGTCGCCTTCGAATTTGTCCACGGCCCCTTTGTGCTGAAGGATGATGTCGGTGACCTCGGTTAAAAAATCGTTGAGCAGCTCCACCAGCTCTTCGGGGGCGAGCTTTTCGGAAATACTGGTAAATCCCTGGACATCCGAAAAAAACGCGGTGATTTCCCGGCGCTCACCGCCCAGCACCAGCTTCTGGGGCGAGGAGATCAGCTGGTTGACCACCTCCGGCGCCAGGTATTTGGAAAAAGCCTCCCGAATGAATTTTTTCTGCCCCTCTTCGGACAGGTATTTGTACGACGTCACAAACACGTAGATCGCCAGAAACACGCACAGGGGGTAGACCATGTTGAGAATCCACCCCATGTCGGTGAAGAAAAACTGGCACAGCCAGAGGTACCCGCCGAACATGGCGGCCATGGCGAGACCGCCGGGCAGGGCGCTGGTCTTCAGCAGCACGTAGGCCAGGAGCATGCCGCCGCCGATGATGACCAGAAGGTCGAACAGCGCGGCCCAGGCCGGGTGAAACAGAAAATCTTCGGACAGGATGGAGTCGATAACGTTGAGGTGAACCTCGGGGCCGGGAAACACCTTGGCCACCGGTGTCACGCATTCGTCATGAATACCGATGGCCGTGGCCCCCACCAGAACAATCTTGTCCCGGATCAGGCCTTCATCCACCTCGTCATTGAGAATATCGGTGACCGAAATATGGGGAAAGGTCTTTTCCGGTCCCCGGTAGTTGATCAGCAGGTCGCCCCGTTCATCCACGGGAATGGACAGGTCCCCCAGCATCAGGGAGGCCACGCCGTAGTCCTCCTCCACGGCGATGGAGAGCGGGGCGTCCAGGTAGGCGCCGACCGCCTTCAGGGAGAGGGGGGCGTAAAGGGTGTTGTTGAACTGCATCACCATGGTCATACGGCGCACCACGCCGTCCGGATCGGCCAGCTTGTTGAAGTAGCCAGCATAGGGGGTGGCCTCTGAAATCGCCTGAATGTTGGACTGGGGGGCCGCCACCCGGTAGAGCCACGCCTCCCTGGCCCGGTCCGAGCTGAACCGTTCGAGGGTGTACCGGGCACCCGCGATCTGCCGGGTGTGCGTCTCAATCTCCGCTTCGGTGATATGCAGAGCGTCTTCGGGGTTCATCTGAAAAAAGAACCCCAGCACCACCGTGGCCCTGGACCGCTGAATGGCCTCCACCAGGATCCGATCGTTGTCCGACCTGTTTTTCAGTGTGGTCAGGTAGTCATCGAACCGTTTGTTGTGAAGGGCGTTGTTTTTGGACGCCGCCTGAATGCGTGCGATGGTCTGGATCACCTCGGAGCTTTCCGGCTCGAAAAACCCCACATCAAAAGCGATCACCCGTGCCCCTTTTTCGGAAAGCTTGTCCACCAGGGCCGCTATCTTGGTGCGGGGCCACACCCACCGGCCCTCCTGTTTCAGGCTTTTTTCATCAATGGCCGCCAGCACCACGCTGTCGCCAGGCGGAATATCACCCCGGAGCTTGAATCGCATGTCAATGGTTTTCAACTCAATGATATCCAGGAAGTTGATGCCCGACATGAAGACAAGCGCACCCACCACCACGATGCAGAAGGAAAGCAGCAGGGGTTTGCGGGTGAAAACCGTTTTAAGCACACGACCGCTTTTTTTCAAAAGGTCCATGGTGGTATTCTGTCCGTATGGGGTGCCTGGTTCCGCCGTTGCTGCCGTGCCCCACGGCTGCCCGCCGTTTTGGCCGCGGCCGGCGGTTTCAAGTTGCTTAAGCTGTGGTTATAGTGTAAAAAGACAAACAAGTCAATGTGCTTACCGCCCAGGCCGGCGGCAAGCGACCTGTGCGTTCCACCCCCGTTAAAACGGTTGCACGCCATGAACAGCCCGACAGGATACATCGGCCGAAAAACCCTGGCCTATATCAACCATCTGCAAAACATGGCCGCGTTTGCCTGCGACCTGTGCGCCGTTCTGCTTGCCTCCCCTCTCAAGGGCCGGGCCGTGGTCCGGTGGGGCGTGGTGGAGCAGATCTACTTTACCGCGGTGCAGGCCCTTTTTCTGATCATTCCGCTGTCCCTGCTGACCGGCAGCATGATGCTGATTCAGTTTGCCAAATTTTCCGGCCAGGTTGACCTGGGCAAACTGATGATCATCCTGGTGATCCGGGAGATCGGACCGGTGGTCACCGCCATGCTGGTGGTGCTCCGCTCCGCCACCGCCGTTACCATTGAAATCGGCTACATGAACGTGTTCAATGAGATTGATTCTCTGGAAATGACCGGCATCGACCCCCTGCGGCTGCTGGCCATTCCACGGTTTGTCGGTATTACATCGGCCATCGTCTGTCTGTTTATCGTGTTCGATCTGTTAGCCATTCTCGGCGGCTACGGCGTGGTGCGGTTGACCACATCGATTCCCGTGGGCAATTTTTTGTCTGACATCGGCAGCGCCATCACCGGCGCCGATATCATCGTAGGCCTGGTCAAGGCCCTGTGCTTCGGCGTTGTGATTTCCGTGGTGACCCTGTATCACGGATTTGAGGCGCAGAAACGGATCACCGTGATTCCAAAGATCACCTCCACCGCGGCCATTGAGTGTTTCTTTTACTGTATTGTCACTAACATTTTTATTTCCGGGCTGTTCTATTTTTAAAGCCGGCCCATGGCATGACCCCCGTGCCGGGAAAAGTAAACGCATGTCGCTGATTGAATTGTCCAACTACACGGTGGCCCGAAACGAGCTACGGCTGAAAAACATTTCGCTGGCGATCTCGCCGGGCCAGTGCTGGTTTGTTGCGTCTGATCTTCGGGAAAGCGCGGGCCTGCTTTTTGCCGCCCTGGCCACACTTGTCAAGCCGGAGACAGGAACCTTTCACTTCAAAAACCTGCTTCTGGATTTTTCCACCTACCGACACCTGCTGGCCTGTAAAAGAAAAATCGGCTACATATCCCCGGCTAACGTGTTGCTGAGCAACCGGACCATAATTGAAAATCTTCTGCTTTCAGCGTTTTATGAAAAGAACACACTGTCGGTGACCCTGGACAAGAAAACCGAGGAGATGTGCCTGCTGTTTCACCTTCGTAACCGGCTGGGCCAGAAGGTGACCGAGGCGGACCGCTGGGATCTGAGACTGGCCATGGCCGTCCGGGAGCTGGCCAAGGACCCCGCCGTCCTGCTGGTGGAGTGGCCGGAAGAGGTAGTGCCGCCGGACCGGCAGTGGATGTTTGTCAACCTTCTGCAACAAGCCCTTGTGTCCGGCACCCCTCTGGTGATATTTTCAAGGGACCGGTCTTTTTGCGCAAATTTTTCGGCATCCGGAAAGATCGTCATAAAGGGAGAAAGGGTAACCGTCTCGTAAGCGCATGGAACTCATATACAGCAGAAGAGAAAAGATCGTCGGCCTGTTTGTGATCAGCATTGTTGTGCTGCTCTTTTCAACCGTAGTGCTCATCGGGCGCGGCAAGAACTGGTTCAAGTCCTATGTGACCTATTACACGGTGTTTGAAGAGAGCTACAACCTTCAGGAAAACGCGGACGTCAAGTTTCAGAAAGCCTCCATCGGCAAGGTCTCCAGGATTGATCTTACCGAGGACAAGGTCCGGGTGACCCTGAAGATACTTGAGGACTACCAGGGCCGTATCACCCGGGACACGGCGGTGACGGTCAAAAGCCCCACCTTTATCGGTGACGAATACGTGGCGGTAATTCCGGGAAACCCCAGGGCGCCGGCCATGGACGAGGGGGAGGAGATCAAGTCGATTCCCAAAAAATCGATCGAGGACCTGCTGGTGGAGTTTCAGGTGGAGCAGACCGCCAAAAAACTCTCAACCGCCGTGCAGAACATCTCAGACATCACCGATGCGTTGAGAGATCCGGAGGGTCCTCTGTTTACAGCTTTTGAGGAGCTGGAGGCGATTCTGTCGAATCTGGCCGAGGCTACAGCCAAAACGCCCATGGCCATGGACCATGTCAATACCAATCTGGTGACCATCAACAAAATCGGCAATGAACTTTATTTCAACCTGACCGACCTGCGGAACATGCTGGCCGATGTGGTGGCCAGTCTGCAACGAGTCAAGACGGCGCTGGCCAATGTAGAGGAGGCCAGCTACGATATTCCCGCCATCACTCACTCCACCAGCCTTGGGATTGATGAAATCCGCGGCGCCGTTGAAAACACGGACCGTATCATCCAGTCGTTGACGGAAAACTTTCTGATAAAAGGCAACCTGCCGCCCTCGCCGGAAGGGAAAAACATCGACGCCGGACCCCGGCAGTAAAAAAGGGTCCCTATTAGGGAACGCTTTCTTGCCGGAACAGCGGCAGGTTTACATATCACGGCAACAACGGGGGAAAGCCCCCGGCCGCCATCCCTGCACACGGCGGGAGTTCCCATGGCCCATCCGCTCGGCGACATCGCACGGCAGTCGCTTTCCTACCGTTATGACCGGTTGGTTGAAATGAAAACCACCGGAACGTCGGTCACGCTCTCGGCCGTGGACCGGAACACCGGCCAGGCGGTGGTGGCCCGGCTGATAGGCGTTGACGCCCGTTTTCCCGCCGTCGCTGAAATGCTTCTCGACCATGTGGCGCGGCTGGCCACCCTTTCCTCTGACTCCTTGCTGAGCATATACGAATACCGGGAGGTGCCCGCAGACAACCCTTCCGGCATATTGGTCATTCAAGAAGCGTTTACCGGTATGCCCCTGGGCGAACTGCTCCCGTCCTTTCACCGGATCCTTTCCGGAGAAGACCGGCCCGGCCACGCCTTTTGTGTTTTGGCGGCCCAGATGGCGACGGCGCTTCGCGACCTTCACGGAGCCGGCCTGCTTCACCGGAGCATCAACCCTCAGGGCTTCCTGTTTGATCCCGCCACCCGACGGTTCAAGCTCGACGGCCTTGCATGGGATCACGCCTGGCTGCCCGAACATGGGGGTTTTTCGCCCGGCACCGCCGAATCGGCACTCTCCTATCTTGCGCCGGAGCAGGCCGGCCGCATGGACCATATCGTGGACTTTCGCGCCAACCTCTACTCCCTGGGCGTGCTGTTTTATGAAATGATAACAGGAAAACACCCGTTTTCCGCCGAGGATGCCGCCGGCGTCTTGTACGGGCACACGGCCCGGACCCCGGTGCCGCCGTCGAACCTCAACCCTGCCATGGACACGGCCCTTTCCCGCATGGTGCTCAAGCTGCTGGCCAAGCATCCCGATGATCGCTACCAGAGCGCCGCCGGCCTTCTTTCGGATCTGGCCGATCTGGCCGGACGGATTGATACCGCCGCTTCTGGTGAAGCGTTTGTGCCGGGCCGAAAGGATGTTTCCCCGGTGTTTGCCCTTCCCGACCGGCTTTACGGCCGCGAGGAGGCGCTGTCGTTTCTGAAAAAACGATTTGACCGGATCCGGGCCGGCGACACCGGCGTGGTGATGGTGACCGGCGACACCGGCGTGGGGAAAACCGAAGTGATTCGCCATCTGAGCCGTTATGTCCGCGAGTCCGGCGGTATTTTTCTCACCGGCAAGTTTGATCCGAACCAGCAGAACGTTCCCTTAAGCGCGTCCAAAACCGCTATTGCCAGCATTGCCCGGTGGCTGTTAAGCAGGCCTCCGGACCAGATCCGGGCATGGCGGGAAAAAATTTTGTCGGCGGTCTGGCCCAGCGGCCAAGTCCTGGTGGACATGATTCCGGAAATGGAACTGATCATCGGCAAACAGCCGGCCCTGGGCGAACTTCCACCCATGGAGGCCAATATGCGGATGGCCCTGGTCATGGAAAAATTCGGCTCCCTGTTTCTGGCCAGGGAGCACCCGGTGGTCTTTTTTCTCGACGATCTGCAGTGGGCCGACCGGGGAACCCTGGAACACGGCGTCGCCTTCATGCTGATCCGGCAGCGGCACTACTGCATGGTGCTGGGCACCTGCCGGGACAGCGAGGTGGACGACGCCCACCCGCTCTCCCGGTTCCTGGAAAAGCTGGAACGCACCAGTGTCCCGGTCGAAAAGCTGTCGCTGCACCCCCTGAATATCGACCAGACTGCGGCCATGATGGCGGACACCCTTTCCCAGGCCAGGGCCGCCGTTCTCCCGCTGGCCCGCATCGTTTTTGAAAAGACCGGCGGCAACCCCTTTTTCATCCGGCAATTCATGGGGTCTCTTCACGCCACCGACTTGATCCGCTATGACATGAGCCGGGGCTGCTGGACCTGGAACGTGGAACGCATTGCCGCCGCCGACATCACCGACAACGTGGCCTGGCTGCTCTCCGCGGCCATCGACAAGTTGTCGGGCCCGACCCTGTCGGTGCTGCAAGCCGCGGCCTGCGCCGGCAACCGGATTGACCCGGATCTGCTTGCCCCGGTCCTCGAACGGAACCGGGACGACATTTGCGTCCATGTTCAGGCAGCCATGGAAGCCGGACTGGTCCACGCCAGTATGGACCCTTCCGCGACGATACCGGTTGCCGACAACAGTGCCGGATCCGCATGGGAGTTTGCCCATGATCACATTCTTCAGGCCGTTTACCAGACCCTTCCTGAAAAAAGAGCACGGGAGATTCACTGGACCGTGGGCAAGACCCTGCTGGCAAAGGCCTCGGCCGGCACCTCGGGAAAAAGCATCTTTGATATTGTTCACCAGCTTCGGCTCGGTATGCCGCCCGCCCTTTCCCTGTCCGAAGCAACCCAACTGGCCCGTCTCAACCTGAAGGCCGGGCGCGTGGCCATGGAGACCATCTCTTTTGAAGGGGCATCCGGCTACCTGCGCCACGCCTGTAACCTGCTGCCGGATACCGCATGGGAGACACATTATGACCTGGCGGCGGGAATTTACGGGGCTCTGGCCAGATGCGAGTTTGCCCTCGGGGCCTTTTCCGAATCGGAACGGCTGTTCGGCCTGCTGCTGCAAAAGGCTCCCTCCCTGGTGACCCGGGCCCGGGCATACAACGCCATGATAGAGCTCCACACCGCTTCCGGAAACATCGACAAGGCTCTGATGCTGGGTCGCCGGGCACTGGAGACCCTCGGCATTCACCTGCCCCACCGGCCGGGCCGGATCCGGGTGCTGCTGCTGCTCGTCCGGCTGCGTCTGGCATGGGGCGTTCGCAGGGTTTCCACCATTCTTAACGCAGAGGAAAACCGGGACGAAACACTGGATGTCACCCTGACCCTGCTGGCCAACATCGGGCTGCCCACTTTTTATGTCAATCCCCTGCTCTGCCTCTGGATCAATGCCAAAGGCTCCCTGTTGGGCATTCAGAACCCCAAAAAGGGTTTTCCCCTGCAGCATGCCTCCTTTGGTCTGATCACGCTGGGGGCCTTTCTGGGGTCCATCTTCGGATTCATCGGCATGGGCCGCAACTACGCCAAGACCGGCATGCGGCTTCTGGAGCGCCAAGCTCCGGGGCAATACCAGGCCATCGCCTATTTTGTGTCCGCCTTTTTCAACCGGCACTGGTATCAGCCAGCGCGAAAAAGCATCGACTCCTTCAAACGGGCCTATCGTCACGCCCTGAAAACCGGGGACATCAGCTATGCCGGCCACAGCATCAACGCCATGTTTATGGCCCGGTTTTTTCTGGGGGACAATCTGGATGCGGTTTACGCCTATCACCAGCGGCATGAGGCCTTTATTCAAAAAGCCCGTTCTCCCTTTGCCGTGGCCAACTACAAACTCCTTCGGCAGCTTTATCGAAGCCTGAAAGGGCTTACCGCGTCCCCTGACGTGCTGGACGCGAAAGACTATGACACGGCAGCCGAGTTTGCGGCGGTGGTGGACACGGGCAACCTGTTTCTGCGATTTCTGTTTCTGCTGTCTCAGCTCAAGCTTTGTGTTTTTTACCGCCAGTGGGACAAGGGCGCGTCCATGGTCGACCGCATTCAGGCGATGAACTATCTGCCCGCAGGTACCCTGGTGGTGACCGAGTACTGCTTTTTCGCCTTTCTGAGCATTACGAATCTGACTGTTGCCGGACAACAAGCCCGGCAATACAGACGCCGGGCGGCCCGTTTCATTCGACGGATGCGGCAGTGGCACCGGCTGCAACCGGACAATTTCGAGCCCATGCTGCGTCTGATGGAGGCAGAAAAAGCCCGTGCCGAGAGGCGGCCGGTAAAGGCCCAGGAACGCTATCGAGAGGCCGTGGCCGCGGCCCGGGACGGCGGGTTTACGCATCTGGCGGCCCTGGCCTGTGAATCGGCCGGCAATTTTTTCGCAGCCCAGGACGACGCCGTCGCGGCCCGGGCATATCTTGTCGAAGCCAAAAAAGCCTATCTTGCCTGGGGGGCCACGGCAAAGGTGTCGGATCTGGAAAAACGGCACGCCGGCCTTTTTACCGCCGCCCCGGACGACGCGTCGGTGGCTGTATCCCCCCGGGAACGCGCGGACCACGGGGCCGTGGTGGCGGCTCTGCAGGCGGTTTCTCAGGAGATCGTGGTGCGCAGACTGCTGACCCGGCTGATGGAAATTACCATGGCGGCCACCGGCGCCAGCCGGGCCGCTTTCATTTCCAACCATCAGGGCCGGCTTTTTGTGGAAGTGGAGCGGTGGGGAAACGAAACGGACCAGACCCTGCTGAAGAGCGAGCCCCTGCTGGAACAGCCCTCCTCCCTGATGGCGGCGGTGGTCTATTACGTCAAGCGGACCCGGGAACTGGTTGTGATGAACGATGTAAAAAACGAGGCGGTTCTTTTTCAGAAAAACAGTGATGCCGCCGGTACGCCCAGGGCGCTGGTGTGCATGCCCATGGCACGGAATAAAAGGCTGGTGGGCATTCTGTACCTGGAAAACGTCCTGACCGGCGGCGTGTTCACCGAAGACCGGATCGAGCTGCTCACGATGATCGCCTCCCAGGCGGCCGTCTCTTTTGAAAACGCCACCCTTTACGAACATGTCATGAAAAACGAGCAGGACCTCAAGCGGTTGTCTGAAAAGTTGCGAAGCCTCTATTCGGAGCTGCTGCTGGCCGAGGAACGGGAACGCCGCCGCATTGCCACCGAGCTTCATGATCGCATCGGACACGCTCTGGCCGGCGCGAAAATCGGACTGGAAACCCTTTGTAAAAATCCGGGCAAGAGCCCCGAAGGTCGGCTCAATGAAATTCTGGCGGTTCTTGATCAGTCTATTGCCGATACCCGCACCCTGACCTTTGAGCTGAGCCCGCCGATTCTCTATCACCTTGGTCTGGGCCCGGCCCTGGACTGGTTGTGCGAAGAGACCCAGAAAAAACACGGCCTGACCGTCTCTTTTACCGACGCCGGACAGGAGGGGGGGCTTGATCAAAAAACGGAAATTCTCTGTTTTCAGATAATGCGGGAACTGCTGTTTAACGCGGTAAAACACGCCCAGGCCGATCATGTGGAAGTGCGCCTGTACCGTAACGGCGCACGGATGGGCCTGACCATTCAGGATGACGGCGTCGGCTTTGATGGATCCCGCCAGTCGGCGGGCACCGGGTTCGGGTTGTTCAGTATACACGAGCGGCTGCGTCTGGTGGGCGGAGAGATGAACATTGATACCGGAAAAAACCGGGGCACCACGATTGATATTACGGTTCCCCTGACAGGTGAAACCTAAAACCGGGGAGAGGTGAATGATCAAGGTTCTGGTGGCTGATGATCACAAGATAATTCGGGAAGGTCTGTGCAACATGCTGGATGCCGAGCCTGACCTGAAGGTGGTGGGTGCGGCGAGCAACGGACGGGAGGCTCTTGCTCTGGCCAAAAAGCTGGCGCCGGACGTGGTGATCATGGATATCAGCATGCCGGAACTCAACGGCATTGAGGCGACCCGGCAGATACGGGCCGAAGCGCCTCAGGCCGCGGTGATCGCACTTTCCATGTACGCGGACAAGCGGTATGTGCTGGGCATGCTCAAGGCCGGGGTGGCGGGCTACCTGATCAAGGACTGCGCTTTTGAGGAGCTGGCCCGGGCTGTTGTGGTGGTGCACCGCGGTGAAACCTACCTGAGCCCGGCCATAGCGGACACGGTCAGAAAAGCGTTGGTGACCCGGATTGATCAGGCTCCGCTGACGCGCTCAGAGGAGTTGACCGAGCGGGAACGGCAGGTGTTGCAGATGATTGCCGAGGGCATAAAGACAAAAGATATTGCCGAGTCCCTTCACATCAGCGTCAAGACCGTGGAAACATACAGAAGCAGCATCATGCAGAAGCTTGGCCTGTTTTCCGTGGCGGAACTGACCAAGTTCGCTGTCCGGGAGGGGCTAACTCCCCTTGAAAAGTAGAAGGTGTCAAGGGTCCAAGGGTTTGTGTTGCTGTTACCGAAAAAGAAATCAATGCGCTGTGCCTGTTTTTATCACTGTTCTGTTGCTCTTCCAAAGCAGGACTGTCCAAAAATGATTTTAAGCATGGCAGAATAGATCCCCGGTTGTTTTTCCAAATCCAAATCGGTATTGAAACCGCACTGTATTTACGGTGGTGCCCTTAAAGCGTATTTTTTTTAAACTGTTTGTCTGTGTACTTTTCTTGGCGGCAAGAAAAGTACCAAAAGAACCGGCCCGTGCAGCTTGGCCTTCGGCTTCCCTCGTGCAAACACTTTTTTCGGCGCGGGCAGGAACTCGCCCGCTTCGCGGTGCTCAAACAGCCTGCCCGCTTTGTCCCGAAAAAAGTGTTTGCACGAGGCTGCGCTGCAATGGGCGGGGCCTGCCATTGATGCCCCGATGTGGTGAATAAAATTGAATTTTCTTTAATTTCAACCCATCAACCGAACAGCCAGGCATTTGTCACGTCTTTGCTTATGGTATTTCACTTGACCCCTTGAATCCTCGAATCCCTGGACCCTGATTAATCGGTCTGCATAAACGGATTGGTCTTTTTTTCATGGCCGATGGTGGAAACGGGCCGGTCGCCATAGTCGTGGCCGGGCCAGACCCGGGTGTCGTCGGGCAGGGGAAAAAGCCGGGTGTGAATGGAGGCGTGAAGGTCCTTGATCGATCCGCCGGAAAGGTCGGTGCGTCCAGCCGAGCCGACAAACAGGGTGTCGCCGGTGAACACGTGGCCCGGCATATAGAGGCAGATGCTGCCCGGTGTGTGTCCCGGCGTGTGCAGCACGGTGAGGGAGGTCTGTCCCAGCACCACCGCGTCACCGTGCTGTAACACGACATCGGGCGGAGGCGAGGGTCGCCCCCCCAGGAGCCGGCACAAAACGCCGTTAAAAAATCCGGTCAGCTGCCGGGCGTCTTCTTCATGAATATGCAGCCGTGCCCCTGTGGCGGCCATGACGGCGGCGTTGCCGCAGCAGTGGTCCGCGTGCCGGTGGGTGTTGACTACCGTGGTGATGGTAAACCCCGCGGTTGCGGCCGCGGCCAGAATCCGGTCGATGTCAAAAGCCGGATCAATCAACAACCCGGTTTTGGAGGCCGGGTCCCCTACCAGGTAGCAGAAGACCGCCATTCGGGACAGTTTTATCTGCCGCACCACCACCGGGTTTTTGTCTGAATGTTGCATCAAAGAAGAAGCAGGCTAAAACTCAAACCCGGTTTCGGCAAAAAAGCCGTCTACCTGGGCGTCGATCCGCAGGTCTTCTTCATCCAGCTTGATGCTGTCGTAGCGATAGCCACCGGCAATAAAAAAAGGCCCGAAAGGTTTGACCTTTACCCGGCCGATAACGTTGAACAGGTGGTTGCCGCTGTAGGAGATGCCCCGGCCTTCGGCCTCGATGGCCACAAGGTCGATGGGTTTGAGCTGAACCGCGGCAAAGGCCATGGGAATGGGCAGGACATAGTCCTCTTTTTCACTCAGATGGCTGTCCGGCTGGGTGATTTCAGCGGACAGGTCCGCCACTTTCACGTTGAGGCCCAGGTCGATGTTGAGTTTGTTGAAAGTGGCCATTTTCAGCAGGGGAATGCTGTAAAACAGGGCTACGTCCACATGGTTCATGGAGAGTTTGGAAGTATAGGGAATGTCTGCCTGGAAGGTGTCGTTACCGAATTTGAACTCAAAGTCCTGCTCGCCGGCGCCTTCAAACTCCATGGGGGTTGCCATCACATAGATATTGGGAATGACCAGGGGCATATCGATGCGCACCCGGCCCATGACCCGCGTCTCACTGTCATAGCCCAGATCCCTTTCAAAATCGATGACATCGGTAATCGGATTGAGGGGTTTGTATGCCATGTCGCCGGATATGTCCTGCCCCCAGCCGCCGATGGCCGCTTCCAGGCCGATGGCAAAAGATGTGGCGGGCACGGCCAGCAGCAGAGCCAGGCTGATGCCGATCCATAATTTTTTCATGAGCCGCTCCTCCTTTAACGGGTTGTTGATGCGTTTTTTCTGAATGGTTTTACCCGGTTTTTTCGACCGGTGAAATACCCATTGTAATGTATCTGTTTTTTTGATAAAAAAAAAGTCTATTCTGTGACCCTGGCGTAAAAACACGCCGGCCGTACGCTGCGGCGTCTCCCGCCTGCCGTGCAGCGTCTTTCAATCTCCCCGGCAGGGGAAGCGTGAGACTATATTGAAAAAGAGGAGAAGGAAGGAGTGTGCCATGACAGAGACCGCCACTATTGTAATTAATGGGAAAACATATGAATTTCCGGTGATTACCGGAACAGAAGGCGAAAAGGCCATCGACATTCGGGAGCTTCGGGCCAAAACCGGCTACATCACCTTTGATCCCGGCTTCAGCAACAGCGGCAGCTGCACCAGCACCATCACCTACATGGATGGCGCCAAAGGAGTGCTCCGCTACAGGGGCTATCCCATTGAGCAGCTGGCCGAGACAAGCTGTTTTGTGGAGGTCTGCTATCTTCTGCTCAACGGGGACCTGCCCTCCAGGGCCGAATACCAGCGCATGAGCGTCATGCTCAACGACCACTCCCTGGTCCATGAGGACATGCAGATCTTTTTCCAGAACTTTCCCCGGTCGGCAAACCCCATGGGCATTCTCTCTTCCATGGTCAATGCCCTGCGCAGCTTTTATCCCGAACTGATGACCACGGAAGAGGCCATGGAGACCACCTTTCTGCGGCTGATTTCCAAGGTGCGCACCATGGCGGCCATGTCCCACCGGATCTCCCGTGGTCACAAGATCGTCTATCCCCGGCCCGACTACTCCTACTGCGCCAATTTTCTGAACATGATGCACGATTCTCCGGTGCGGCCCTATGAGATCAAAAAGGAGTTTGTGGAGGCGTTGAACATGTTCTGGGTGCTGCATGCCGACCACGAACAGAACTGTTCCACCTCCACGGTGCGGGCCGTGGGCAGCGCCCGGGCCAACATCTACGCGGCTCTGTCCGCCGGCATCGCGGCCCTGTGGGGCCCCCTGCACGGCGGTGCCAACCGGGCCGTTGTGGAGATGTTCGAGGATATCCGCAAGAGCGGCGGGGATGTGAAAAAGGCGGTCAAGCGGGCCAAAGACAAGAACGATCCGTTCCGGCTGATGGGGTTTGGGCACAGCGTCTACAAGACCTATGATCCGCGGGCCAAGATCATGAAAAAAATGTGCGACAAGGTGCTGGCCGTGGCCAACACGGAAGACCCGCTGCTGGATATTGCCATGGAGTTGGAGGATGTGGCCTTAAGCGACAGTTATTTCAAGGACCACAACCTCTATCCCAACATCGATTTTTACAGCGGTATCGTGCTGCGGACCCTTGGCATTCCCGTGGAGATGTTTACCGTGATGTTTGCCATCGGCCGGCTGCCGGGATGGATCGCCCAGTGGAAAGAGCTGATGGACGACCCGTTCAAGAAGCTTTTCCGGCCCCGCCAGATTTACGTGGGCGAGACCATGCGGGAGGTGCTCCCCATTGATCAGCGGTAGACGGCGTCCCGGTGTGTTAAAATCGTAAGGGTTTGTTTTCGCAGGGGTGGCCAGCAGGCTTCCCCTGCTGCTGTTTGTTGCCATTGGGGCTATCATGTCCGACAGCCGATACATAGAGGTGGCAATCCACCTGCCGGTTTTTCAGACCTACACCTACAGCGTTCCCGAACCGCTTCTTCCGCAGGCGGTTTCCGGGCGACGCGTTCAGGTGCCCTTTGGCCGGCAGATGGTTGTCGGCACGGTTCTTGGTGAGGCGACTGCCTGTGACAGCACTGAAATAAAACCCGTCTCAGCCGTGCTGGACGCCGGGCCCCTGTTTCCCGCCACCATGATTCCCTTTTTCCGGTGGGTCGCCGATTACTACCTGTATCCTCCGGGCGAAACCATTGCCAATGCTCTGCCGGCCGGAGACCTGCCGAAAAAAAGTGCGGCGCCGGCTGGAAAAATCCCGAAAGACGCTGTGGGAGACCCCATCCTGCCGGACACGCCGCCGGACCTGACCGCCGACCAGCAGGCCGTGGTGGCGGACCTGGTTTCCCGCCTGGATCAGGGGTTCTGCTCCTGCCTGCTGGCCGGTATCACCGGCAGCGGCAAGACCGAAGTCTACATGCGGGTGGTGGCCGCAGCCCTGGCCATGGGAAAAACTGCACTGGTGCTGGTGCCGGAGATCGCCCTCATCGCCCAGGCCGAGCACCGGTTCTGTGCCCGGTTCGGCCATACCGTGGCTGTGCTGCACAGCGGGCTCTCCCGGGCCGAGCGCTGGCACCAGTGGCTAAAAATTGTCCGGGGTGAAGCAGCCATTGCCATCGGCACCCGGTCGGCGGTGTTTGCGCCCCTGGACCGGCCGGGGGTCATCATCGTGGACGAGGAACACGACACCTCCTACAAGCAGGAGAGCGGCCTGCGCTACAACGCCTGCGACCTGGCCGTGGTGCGGGCCAAACTTTCGAATGCCGTGGTGCTGCTCGGGTCGGCCACCCCCTCGGTCCAGTCGCTTCACAACGCGACAACCGGCAAGTTTTCCAAAACCTACCGACTGGACCGGCGCATCAACCGTCAGCCCCTGCCGGCCATTACCGTGGTGGACCTGCGGGAACAGCAGGCCCGCCGGGGTCCCCGTGCCTACATCAGCGACGAACTTTATCAGGCCATTGCCCGGACACTGGCGGAGGGCAACCAGGTGCTGCTGTTTTTAAACCGCCGGGGGTTTGCCAGCCTGCCGGTGTGCGCGGCCTGCGGCAATACCATTAAATGCAAACACTGCGATATCTCCCTTACCCTTCACAAGGGGGCCAATGCCTTCCGGTGCCACTTCTGCGGCTATTCCCGGGCCGCAGCCAGGGGGTGCGATATCTGCGGGTCGTCATCCATCAAGCTGCTGGGCCTGGGCACGGAAAAGGTGGAAGAGGCGGTAAAGCAGCTTTTTCCCGACGCGGCCGTGGCCCGGCTGGACCGGGACACCACCACCCGGAAAGGGGCCATGCTCCGTATTCTCAAGGACCTGAAAAACCGGAAGGTCGATATTCTGGTAGGCACCCAGATGATCGCCAAGGGGCACGACTTTCCTGGCATCACCCTGATCGGGGTCATCTGTGCCGACCTGTCCCTGAATTTTCCCGATTTCCGGGCCGGCGAGCGGACCTTCCAGCTTCTGGCCCAGGTGGCGGGCCGGGCCGGGCGGGGCAGTGATCCCGGCCGGGTGATTCTGCAGACCTACAACCCGGACCACCTCTGTATCGCTGCCGCCACGCGCCAGGACGGGTCGGCCTTTTACGACCAGGAGATCGCCTTTCGCCGGCAGCTGGGCTATCCGCCCTTTTCCCGGATGGTTCACCTGCACATCTCGGCCACGGACCCGGCAAAGGCAAAGGCCCGGGCCCGGGAGGCGGGGGATTGCTGCACGGCCCTGAAAAACAGCGACCCCGCGACCTTTGGCGCCGTGGAGGTGCTGGGCCCGGTGGAGGCACCCATTCACAAGCTGGCCAGCCGCTACCGGTGGCAGATACTGCTAAAAAGCCGATCCGCTGCAACGGTCAAGTCCTTTGCCGGAAAGCTTCTTGCCCAGGACGGCCAACGGCTCAGAAGGGGAAACGTCCGGCTGGTGATGGATGTGGACCCCTTTTTCATGATGTAAGGGCAAAGCCCTTACATCATGATCGTTATCGGTATCGATTTGAATTAAACCGAAAGCTGCTCCACCATTTCATTCATACGGCGCAGCCGCTCCACCAGCTTGGTAATGATGTTGTCCTTGATCTTTTCCCGCACCGGCGGCCCCAGCTCCCGAATCATGATCTCGTCCACCTTGATCACGATCAGCTCCATTTCCGCGGAGATGGTGGCGGTGCGGGGGGTTTTGGTTAAGAACGATATCTCGCCGAAAAAATCTCCGGGCACAAGGCGGGCAATGGGCCGGCCCTGTTTTCCCTTGGTCACCACGGCCTCGCCGGAAAGCAGGATAAAAAAAGAGGTGTCATCCCGGTCCCCGTCCCGAATGATGATCTCGCCGGGCTGAAAGGCCACGATGTGCTGGTAAAAATGAACCAGATTCTCTTTTTCTTCGGTGGTAAAGTTTTTGAAAAACTCCAGCCGGTTCATGATGCCGAGCACAAAACTCTTGTCAATGGTGTTGGTTTCCATGAATGTTCGCTCTTTCCCCGGGCACTGACCCGGGCATTTTATAAAAGTCTCGCTTCCAGCACCTGCCGCGAGGCAGGGGTGAGTTTCACGTGTTCGGCCATGCGATGGCCGGCCACCCAGACAATGGCACCGCCGGACTCCACCACCGGGCAGGCGGCCCGGTCGGCGGGTGCCACGTGGGTGTTGATAAAAAAGTCACTGACCTTCTGGGATCCTGTCATGCCCAGGGGCACAAACCGGTCTCCGGGCCGGACATTGCGAATGGTCAGCGGGCAGGTCAGTTTTTCCGCGTCCAGCAGGGCCATGCGCCGGTCGTTTTGCTGAAGATTTACCGGGGGCGCGCAAGGCGCCAGAGCAAAACCAATGGTGACCCCGGTTTCGGCAATGGTGACCGAACCGTTGCCAAGACCGCTGTCAAACAGGGTGTAAGAAAACGGTTTTGCCTGTGGTGCGGCTGCCGCCGGGTAAACGGCCGTGTCGGTGAACACCAGTTCGTTTTTGGTTCCGGAAACATGGACGGCATCGGGCAGATCCAGACCAAAGGTCCGATCACCGACTCGGCACACGGCTTCCACGTGGTCAAAGGTGATACGCCGCAGGTCCCCTTTGACTGTTTCCAGAACCATGCGCACCAGCCGCCGCCGGGCCGCCAGGGGCAGGGCGCGAACAACGCCGGCTTCCAGCACCACACGGCCCGGCTCACGAAGCAGGACCGCCTGTTCAAAAAGGCCGGACACCATGTCCCTGATCCACAGGGATTCATCGCAAAAAATTTCCGCCGCCCGGTTCAGGCAGGCCGCAATCCCGGGATTGTACTGTTGTTCCAGCAGGGGCAGCAGGTGGTGGCGCACCCGGTTGCGCGTAAACGAGAGGTCGGCATTGGTGCTGTCTTTGACATAATTCATGCCGCCATGGGTAAGAAACGCCAGAATCTCGGCCCGGGACACATGAATCAGGGGGCGGATGATGTTCTCCCGCACCGGCGGAATGCCGGAAAGCCCGTCCGGCCCGGCGCCGCGCACCAGGTTCATCAGCACCCACTCGGCATTGTCGTCGGCATGGTGGCCCGTGGCGATCTTAATATAGCCGTGGGCTGCGGACGTATCCTGAAAGAACCGGTACCGGGCCGTTCGGGCCGCATCCTCCACCGAGGCCCCTGTGTTGCGGGCCACGGCTGCCGCATCGATTTTTTCGGTGTAAAACGGCAGACCCAGCCCGTCGGCCAGAGAGGCCACAAACGCCTGATCAGCATCAGCCTCAGCACCGCGCAGACCGTGGTGAACATGGGCCACTCCAATGCGGGCCACGCCCTTGTCCGGCTGAAGCAGGACAAGGGCGTGGAGCAGGGCCACGGAATCCGGGCCGCCGGACACTCCGACCAGCACCGCCTCGCCGGGCGCGATCATGCCATGGCGTCCGATGGTGTGAGAAACTGCGTCAAGCAGCGGGTCTGTTTTTTCTAACCGACTGTTTTTTTCCATGATTTTACTATAATGACATGAAATCGGCACGATTTCAATTGGAAAATAGCTTGCAACCGGCCAGACAAATGTCTATAACAGCAGGTGCCCATTCTTGGCCGGCCGCCATGCAACTGACGGCCGGGAACCTCGTCAGGTCCGGAAGGAAGCAGCGATAACCGGTGCAGGCAGTGTCATGGATCGTTCCCGGTCTTGAATGGGCATCTTTTTTTCACTCAAATCCCCCTGATTTTCCAACCTGTTTTTCTTATTTGTTTTTCTTGACATTGGCCTGATCATTCTTATTTTTGGGACTAATCCGTGGACCGCCCCGGCGGGACTTGGGAAAAAACAACGAAAAATTTTGTGAAAGCATAAAAATTCAAAAGGTTATTAAAAATATAGATTGAGAGGAACCGGTTGAGTAAAAAAATTCGCATACGGGACGACAACGCGCAGGCGCAGGAACCGGAAATGGCTGAAGAGATGGCCCCCAACAACGAGGTTGCGCCGGAAAAGGCCCCTTCGGAGCCGGAGCCGGATGCCAGCCGGGACGAGGAATTTCAGGAAGAGGATCCGGTTGAGGTGCTGGATCAGCAGCTTGAAGCCGCCCTGGAAGAGAAAAAAAAGGCGGAAGACAAGCTGCTTCGAGTAGCCGCCGAATTTGACAACTACAAAAAGCGTTTGGAAAAACAGTGGGCCGACTTCAAAAAATACGCCCATGAATCCGTGATTAGAGAGCTGTTATCCGTGGTGGACAATCTGGAGCGGGCCATTGTGGCGTCAAAAGAGACCGCCGACCAGAACGAATGCCTGCTGTCCGGCGTAAACATGACATTAACGGAAATACTAAAGGTTTTTGAAAAGTTCGGCGTCACACGGATTGACGCCCTGGGACGGCCCTTTGATCCCAACTTTCACGAGGCCGTGGCCCGACGCGAAACAGACGATACCGGCGCCAATGTCGTTATTGAGGAGTATCAGAAAGGATACATGATTCACGACCGGCTATTGCGACCCGCCATGGTGGTGGTGTCTGCCGGAAGACAAAAAGGAGATTCAGCGGGTGGTTAACTCTGCCATCTTTAAGATTTTTAATATTCTCGCATAAAAAAGAGATTCGGAAGGAGGAACACAATGGCTAAAACAATAGGAATCGACCTTGGCACCACCAACTCCTGCGTGGCCGTAATGGAGGGCGGAGAGGCGAAAGTCATCACCAACCCCGAGGGTGGACGCACTACACCCTCTATCGTTGCCATCAACGAGGACGGCGAACGGCTGGTAGGTCAGGTGGCCAAGCGACAGGCCATCACAAATCCGGAAAACACGGTGTTTGGCGTAAAACGGCTGATCGGGCGGAAATTTGACTCAACCGAAGTGCAGCACGACATCAAGGTGCTGCCCTACAAAATTGAAAAGGCGGGCAACGGTGACGTGCGCATCAACCTGCGCGACAAGCAGTACAGCCCGGCGGAAATTTCGTCTTTTATTCTGGCCGACATCAAGCACACCGCCGAAGAGTACCTGGGCGAAAAGGTCACCGACGCGGTGATCACCGTGCCGGCCTATTTTTCAGACAGCCAGCGGCAGGCCACCAAAGACGCGGGCAAAATAGCCGGCCTCAACGTACTGCGCATTATCAACGAGCCCACGGCGGCCTCTCTGGCCTACGGTCTGGACAAAAAGAAAGACGAAAAGATCGCCGTGTTTGACCTGGGCGGCGGCACCTTTGATATTTCCGTCCTGGAAATCGGGGACGGTGTATTTGAGGTCAAATCCACCAACGGCGACACGCACCTGGGCGGCGAAGACTTTGACCTGCGGGTGGTGGACTACCTGGCCAGCGAATTCAAAAAGGACCAGGGCATTGACCTGCGGCAGGACAAGATGGCGCTTCAGCGGTTAAAAGAGGCGGCGGAAAAGGCCAAAATGGAGCTCTCCTCCTCTCCCCAGACCGACATCAATCTGCCCTTTATCACGGCGGACGCCAACGGTCCCAAGCACCTGAACATCAAGCTCTCCCGGGCCAAACTGGAGGAGCTGGTGGAGGACCTGCTGGACAAAATGGCAAAGCCCTGTGAAACCGCACTGAAAGATTCAGGCTTTTCCGCCTCCCAGATCGACGAGGTGATCCTGGTGGGCGGCATGACCCGCATGCCTGCGGTGCAGGAGCGGGTGAAAAAGATCTTCGGCAAGGCCCCCAACAAGAGCGTGAACCCGGACGAGGTGGTGGCCATAGGCGCGGCCATTCAGGCCGGTGTGCTTCAGGGCGACGTGAATGATGTGCTGCTGCTGGACGTGACCCCTCTTTCCCTGGGCATCGAAACCCTGGGTGGGGTGATGACCAAGCTGATTGAAAAGAACACCACCATTCCCACGAAAAAGAGTCAGGTCTTTTCAACCGCGGCCGACAATCAGCCGGCGGTGTCGATTCATGTGCTTCAGGGTGAGCGAGAAATGGCCGCCAACAACAAGACCCTGGGCCGGTTCGATCTGGCCGACATTCCGCCGGCACCCCGGGGCGTGCCCCAGATCGAGGTGACCTTTGACATTGATGCCAACGGTATCGTGGCGGTCTCTGCCAAAGACCTGGGCACGGGCAAGGAGCAGTCCATCAAGATCACGGCCTCCAGCGGGCTTTCCAAGGAGGAGATCGACAAATTGGTCAAGGATGCCGAGGCCCATGCCGAAGAGGACAAAAAAAAGCGAGAGCTGGTGGAGGCCCAGAATACGGCCGATGCCCTGATCTACCAGACTGAAAAGTCCATCAAGGAGCTGGGAGAAGACAAGCTGGACAGCGCCACAAAAGCTGAAATTCAGGCAAAGATCGAGGAGCTGAAAAAGGCCAAGGAGACCACGGACACCGACCAGATCAAAAAACTGTCCGACGAGCTGACCCAGGCCTCCCACAAGCTGGCCGAAGCCATGTACCAGAAGGCCTCCCAGGAGGGCCAGCAGGCAGCCAGCGGCGACGCCGGGGCCGCAGCCAACGGCGGAACCGGTGGTGCCGGCGGTGATGATGATGTCATCGACGCCGACTATGAAGAAGCCGGAAAATAAACCATTAAACACCGCCCCCGCCTGTGAAGAAACCCTTTGCCGGCGGGGGTTTTTTGGTAAACACGGTACTGTCATGACCGAGTCGCCGCCTGCGGACAAAAACACATCCATTATCATCAACGAGGTACAGATGGTGCTGGCGGAAAAACGCACCTCCCTGTCGGTAATGCGAACCGGCATCGCCGTGCTGGTGCTGCCCCTTTCTGTATTGAGCGTGCTGGTTGCCACTTCGCGGTATTATGTCGCGGCCCATGTCATCGGCCTTTTGATACCGCTGGGCATCCTCATGGTTGCCCTGCTGGTGCTCGGTTTTTATCTGGTGGGCCGGTCCGCGCTTCGCATGCGCCATTATGACCACATGATTCAACAGATCAAGCGCAAACACAGCGTCATTGCCGAGTTCATCGACTAGGCTTCTCTATTTTCGGCCCCGGACCCGGCGATAAACTAAATAAAAGACATTTTGTAAAATCCCCTGCGAGGAGGCGGAAATGAAGGTACTGGTTCTTTACCATTCAAAAGGCGGCAACACAAAAGCGCTGGCCCAGGCCATTGCCCAGGGGGTGGATTCGGTAGAGGGGGTCTCCAGCGAGCTTCGCTCCACCGACGAAGTGACAAAAGAGGACTTTATCGCAGCCGACAGCATCATCGCCGGGTCCCCGGTCTATTTTGGCGGCATGGCCGCGGAGCTGAAGCAGGTGTTTGACGCTTTTGTGGGGGTGCGCCGCAAAATGGAGGGCAAGGTGGGGGCCGCCTTTGCCACATCCGGAGACCCCACCGGCGGCAAGGAGACCACCATGCTGTCAATCTTACAGTGCATGCTGATCTACGGCATGATTGTGGTGGGAGATCCGCTGGCCGCCACCGGCCATTACGGCACGGCCTGCGTGGGCGCGCCGGACGCAAGCGCTATGGAAAATGGAAAACGACTGGGCGCCCGGGTGGCCGAGCTGGTAAAACAACTCAGGCCATAACCGCCGTCCCGGCTTCCCGTTTTTCCTGGTCTATCTGCTGCTGCATGTGATGCAGGCTGAGCATGCGGTAGCTGAAGTTTAACCGCATGGAAGCGGCCGCTACTTCAAAATTTTTGGTATGCCAGAGGGTTTTCAGAGATTTCAACCAGATGGTTTTATAGGAGTAGGTTTTAGACACACAAGCCCGAAATGTTTTTATGAACGCTTCTCGCTCCATGTTAAGAGGAAGATGGGTGAGTTCATAAAAATTGTACCGCTCCCAGTCCTTTGGGTAGTCGGTATAAATTATCCGGTTTTCCTTCTGCAACTGATAAAAAATTTCAGTTCCTGGAAAGGCTGTCATCTTGCTCTGCTGCATCACATCAACACGATTGTGTTGCACAAAGGCCGCCCTTTTTACAAGCTTTTCTCTGGTATCATCATCACTGCCGTAAATAAAGGCGCCGATGACGCCGATGCCGGCCCGGTTGATATTTTTCAGTGCCGTTGAGTAGTCAACCTTCAGGGCAAAATTTTTGTTCATGTGTTTGAGTTCTTCCGGATCAACAAATTCCAGGCCGAGAAAGAAAAACAGACAGCCACTTCGGGCCGCCCACTTCAGAAGCTCGGGCTTTGTGCCAATATCAACGGTGGTCTGGGTAATCCATCGCTTGCACATTTTTCGCTTGACCATTCCCTTAAACAGCTCAAGGGCCCGCTGCTCAGAAGCATGGCTGTATCCGATCAGGTTGTCATCAATAAAAAAGATATACCGGTTGGGAATGGTTTCGAGCTCATCCAGAATTTCTTCCACCGGTCGCTGGCGATATCTTCTACCGTTAAAAGCAGTGACCGAACAGTATTTACAGTTCCAGGGGCATCCCCGGGAGGTCTGGACTGAGGCCCCCAGATACCGGTCGTCAAAGATTGACCGGTCCGGAAGAACCATATTTTTCATCTCGCTATAAGATCCCTGATACACCCGCTGCATTCTGCCGGCCAGAAAATCTTCCAGAAAACGGGGCCAGGATTCTTCCGCCTCACCCACCACAACGGTATCGACAAACCTTAACGCCTCTTCTGTTCTCATGGATACATGAATGCCGCCCATGACAACGGGCACCCCTTTTTCCCGGTACAACGCCGCGATTTCATAGGCCCTGTTGACATAAACGGTAAACCCCGTAATGGCCACCAGATCAGCGTCGCGGTAGGAAAAGGGCTCAAACTGCTCGTCAATCAGCTCCACATGAAACCTGTCTTTAGGGGTCAGTCCGGCAAGAATGGCCATGGAGAGCGGCTGGCAGGTGGAGTAACTGCGCACCGTGAGCCCGGCCATGATTTCATCAATGGGATAGATCAGCAGCAGTCGTTTTTTTCCTTCAAGTGACACCTGCTGCTTTATGCCCTGTTTTCTTTTGACCTCTTGTTTGAAGGCTTTTTTCAGGTCACGAACCACCACCACAGCACCCGCCACATGGGTAATTGACATAAACAGCACCCACACAAGAAAGGGGGTGGCAATCTCCGGTTTCCAGATATTACCGGAAACCACCAGATTGGCTATATTGATCACCAGAAACGCCTGTATCGGTCCCAGGTAAGGAGAACTTTCCGAATACTTTACCACCGGTTCCCAGTAGGTCAGAACAATCAAGACGGTCAAAAAATAAATAAGAAAAAACAAAATATTCAAGGCTGGATAAAACCAGCAGAAAAAAAGGTTCCCCACAGGCCCGCAAAGCGCGTGCATTTGACAGGGACCGATCAGCGCCACAACCGGTTGCCCAAAAACAGTTGTTAACAAAGCATAAACAAACAGCGGGAAAAAATATTTTATCCGAAGTTTTTTTCTGTGTCTGGGGGAAAAAAGAGTGCTTCCTTTACTGAAAAGAAACAGGGCAAGAAGAGCATACAGTGCTGTATTTAATATATCAGACATTTTTTTGCGGTCGTCGCCCCTTCCTGACGGGACATGTGTGGGGAAACGCCGCACCCTCTTCAAAGGACATTACCGGCAGCGCAATTTCTTCCGGCATATACGGGTCCGGACGCTGTTGTTGATTAACGGATAAGGCGTCGTGATGCTTTCTTTAACCGGCTTTTCGCTTTAATTTGCAGAAAAACCTCTGTTGCAAAAAGAGAACTCATTATAACCACACCACCGACAACAAATACGACAAACAACTCTATCGCCAGTTTTGTAATATACAACAAAAAAATTTTCATCTCAGCGATTACCAGCTCAGGCGAAACACAACGGCCGGTGTCCCTTCCCAGGAGTTGCCCGCGATTTTCGAGTGAACCGGCTTGTTGATGACCAGCTGAATGGTGCGCTCCATCCAGCCCTGAGCCACATGGTGCAGGATCGTGAAGTTCTGATCAAAGCCGATAAGGGCGATGAGGATCTCGCTGTCGGACACCATTTTGAATTCTGTTTTCCCGAAATCGAACTGGCTTTTAAACACGCTGTTATATGCCTCCATGGCGGACCGGGCGTCTTTTTTCTGAAGAATACTCTTGTAAATCGAGGTCATGGTGGTTTCTCCGTACTGCCGTCCCCACTCCCTCAAGGTTTCCGGGTTGTCCTTTGCCATCACCCTGGCCACTGCGGTAAAACAATTTTTATAGGTTTCAAAAGGATACCAGCTTCCGGAAAGAATCCGCTGGGAAAGCACCTCCCGGTCACGGTCGGTAAGAAACTTGTCAAAAACGCCGGTTTTGTCGGCCTTTATGGTCTTTACAAAACCGATCAGCATGGAACCTTTTACCTGTGACATGGCGATTCTCCTTATGTTTGATGCCGGGCCTGGCGGGTCTTGGTCAAAACACCCTGGCGCACAGTTCGCCCAGTTCGCCCAGGTTCCGGCACAGGTGAACACCGGCCCCTTCCAGGGCTGCCAGCTTGCCTTCGGCGGTGCCGCTTTTGCCGCTGATGATGGCGCCGGCATGGCCCATGCGCCGGCCCGGCGGCGCGGTGAGCCCGGCCACAAACCCCACAACCGGCTTGGTGACTTCGGCGGCAATAAAATCGGCTGCCTTCTCCTCTGCATTGCCGCCGATTTCCCCCACCATGACAATGCCCCTGGTTTCCGGGTCGTTCTGAAAGGCCTTTAAACAGTCGATAAAATCGGTGCCGTTTACCGGGTCCCCGCCGATGCCCACGCAGGTGGTCTGGCCGATGCCCTGCCCGGTGAGCTGGTGCACCACCTCGTAGGTGAGGGTGCCGGACCGGGAGACCACGCCGATGGGGCCGCCGGGCTTGTGAATGGGTCCGGGCATGATGCCGATCTTGGCCTGGCCCGGGGTGATAATGCCCGGGCAGTTGGGGCCGATCAGCCGCACCGGCAGCCCCTTGAGAATGTGCTTGACCCGCATCATGTCCAGGACCGGAATGCCCTCGGTGATGGCCACGATCAGTTCAACCCCGGCATATGCGGCCTCGCAGATGGCGTCGGCGGCAAAGGCCGGCGGCACAAAGATCATGCTGCAGTTGGCGCCGGTCTGGTTGACGGCGTCAGCCACGGTGTTAAACACCGGAATGCCGTCAACGTCCTGGCCGCCTTTGCCCGGCGTGACGCCTGCCACCACGTTCGTACCGTAGGCCACGCACTGTCGGGTGTGAAAGCCTCCCTCTTTGCCGGTGATGCCCTGCACCACCAGCCGCGTCTCTTTATCAACAAATATCGCCATTTTATATTTCTATCCGTCCCGGGTTCAAACCGTTTTCGCTGTTATGGTCAGGCAGCGGCCACGATCTCCGCCACCCTGGCCGCCGCATCCTTGAGGCTGGCCGCTGAATGCAGGTCCAGGCCAGATTCGGCAAGGATCCGCTTGCCCTCGTCCACGTTGGTGCCCTCCATGCGAACCACCAGGGGCACGTGAATGGCCGTGTTTTTGGCGGCCTGCACAATACCGCTGGCCAGCACATCGCAGCGCAGAATGCCGCCGAAGATGTTGATCAGAATACACTTGACCTTGGGATCGCTTAAAATGATGCGAAACCCGTTTTCCACCATCTCGGCATTGGCGCCGCCGCCCACGTCCAGGAAGTTGGCCGGCTCGGCACCGGCCAGCTTGATAATATCCATGGTGGCCATGGCCAGGCCGGCGCCGTTGACCATGTTTCCAACGTTGCCGTCCATGTTGATGTAGTTCAGGTTAAACCTGGAGGCTTCCACCTCAAGGGGGTCCTCCTCGTCGATGTCCCTCAGGGCCAGAATGTCCTTGTGCCGGAACAGGGCGCTGTCGTCAAAATTGATTTTGGCATCCAGGGCCATCATCGCCTTGTCTGTTGTGAGAATCAGGGGGTTGATCTCCACCAGGGAGGCATCATAATCAACAAACAGCTTAAACAGGCCGGACACCACCTGGGTAAACGGCTTAATCGCCTCCGACGGAAGGTTCAGGCCATATGCGACCTGGCGACAGTGAAAGGCCGACAGGCCGGCCAGGGGGTTGACAAAGACCTTGAGGATCTTTTCCGGTGTGGCCTCGGCCACGGCCTCGATGTCCATGCCCCCGGCCTCGCTGGCCATGATCACGATGCCGGCTGTTTCCCGGTCGGCAACCACGGAAAGGTAAAGCTCCCTTTCAATGCCCACTCCCTGTTCCACCAGCACTTTCTGCACCAGGGTGCCCTCCGGCCCGGTCTGGGGGGTCACCAGCCGGGACCCCAACATGGCGCCGGCCAGGGTTTCGGCTTCATCAGCGGATTGGGCCAGCTTGACACCGCCCCCTTTGCCACGGCCCCCGGCGTGAATCTGGGCCTTTACCACAACGGGAAAGTCACCCAGTTCACCGGCCGCCGTTTTCGCTGCGTCCGCCGTGTTTACCACACGCCCTTCGGGCGTGGGGATTCCATATTTCCGAAACAGCTCTTTTGTCTGAAATTCGTGTATCTTCATCAGCTGATCACGCAGAGTACGGCGTCCTTGGGAACCGAATCGCCGCTGTCAAAGTTAATGGAGGCGATTTTCCCGGCTACCGGTGCGGGCAGGGCGTTTTCCATCTTCATGGCCTCCAGCACCACAACGGTCTCGCCTTCGGCCACGGTGTCGCCAACCTTCTTGAGATACTTGACGATCATGCCGGGCATAGGCGCGGTCAGGGGCGTGCCGTCTGTCGGCGCTGCCGCTGCCGCCGGAACCGAGATCTCGGTTTTGGCTTCCGGCGCGGGCGCGGGCGCGGCCGGTGCCGCTGTTGCCTGGGCCGCAGGGGCGGCCGGAGCCGCGGCCATGGGCTGGGCCGGGGCCGACCCGAGGCGGGCCGCTGCCTGCTGAATGTAGCTGATCACCGGCGAATCGCCGGACTCATCCACGCCCACCTCAAAGTACTCGCTGTCCACAAACACGTGGAAGGTGCGGAAAGAGTCGCTTTTCTCAGGGATCTCGTGCTTGTCGGTCTTTTCCACCACCTTGCCGGCCTTTGCCTTGGCCACCAGGGCCAGCTCGGCCTTTGCCTGCTCCAGGCTCTTGGCCCGCACCGATGCGGGCGGTTCCTCCTGGCCGTACTTCCATTTTAAAAATTTCTTGCCGGTCACCGGGTAAAGGGCGTAGAGAATCAGGTCATCCTCATCCACGGCCAGATCGCCGATCTCTTTTTTGGATTCTTCCAGTTCAGGCTCGAGAATCTCGGCCGGCCGGCCGGTAAAGGGGGTCTCGCCCCGGGGATATCCGGCCAGAGCCTTTTTCTGAAGCTCCGAATCAATAGGTACCGACGTCTTGCCGTACAGGCCGTAGCACAGGTCCTTGACCTGGTCGGTAATACGATTATACCGCTCGCCGTCCTTGTCAAACAGCACGTTATTGACCGTCTGCACGCCCACGATCTGACTGGTGGGCGTGACCAGGGGAATCTGGCCCAGGTCCTTGCGCACCCTGGGCAGCTCTTTGTACACCTCGTTGAGCCGATCCAGGGCGTCCATCTCCTTGAGCTGGCCGAAGAGGTTGGAGAGCATACCGCCCGGGGTCTGGTGCAGCAGCACGTTGATGTCGATGACCGACATGGTGGGCTCATTTAAGAACTGCCGGTACTTGGGCATCACCTTCTCTTCCAGGATGTCGGTGATCTCCACCAGCTTGTTGATGTCAAAGCCCGTATCCCGGTTGGTGCCCAGCAGGGACATGACCATGGGCTCCACCGCCGGATGGGAGGTGCGGTAGGCGTAGGGGGAGAGGCAGGTGTCTAAAATGTCCACGCCAGCCTCCACCGCCTTCAGGTGGGACATGGGCGCAAGCCCGGAGGTAAAGTGGCTGTGAAAGTGGATAGGCGGCTTGACGGATTCCTTTAACGCCTTGACCACGTTGAAGATGTCATAGGGCGCCACCAAGCCGGCCATGTCCTTGATGCAGATGGTGTCGGCCCCCATGCTTTCCAGCTCCTTGGCCTTGGTCACAAAGTACTCGACATTGTAAACCTCGCCGCCCAGCCGGGGTTCGGTCATGGAGTAGCAGATGGTGCCCTGAAAATGCTTGTCGCACTTCTTGATCACCTCCACCACGGTTTCAAAATTGCGAAAATCGTTGAGCGCGTCAAATGTACGAAACACATCCATGCCGTTTTCCGCGGCCCGCTCCACAAAAGCGCGCGCCACGTCATCGGCGTAGTTCCGGTATCCCACCAGGTTCTGGCCCCGCAGCAGCATGGAGAGCGGGGTCTTTTTGAAATATCGCTTCAGGGTGCGAATCCGCTCCCAAGGGTCTTCATTTAAAAACCGGTGCATGGTGTCAAAGGTGGCCCCGCCCCAGACCTCAACGGCCCAGAACCCCACCTCGTCCATCAGGCCGGCCACGGGAATCATGTCCTCGGTGCGGCCCCGGGTGGCAAACAGGGACTGATGGCCGTCCCGCAGGGAAAGGTCCATGATCTTCAGCGGGTTTTCCGCCTTAGGCCGGTTCTTGTCGTAGTTCATGGCCGTCATTTTAACTGCATGATGGTCGCTCATGGTATGTTTCTCCTTGGCTGTGATTGAAAGCTGGTCTGTTGTTATTTAATGGTCCTGAGTTGCATCAGGGTGCGCAACTGCATCTGGGTGCGTCGGCTGTCCGTGCCCCACGTGTTTCTGCCGACAAACGGTCCCTGCTCCAGGGCGGAGCGGCCCCGGTTGGCCGCCACCAGGCCGGCCACGGCCGCCATCTCCGCTTCACTCTTTATATAGTTAAGAACTGCCGCGCTGATGGCGGCCTTGATTTTTTTGTCTCTGTTGCCGTCCTTCATGGTTGCCTCCGCAAGTGGTTATACCGGTATGTTGCCGTGCTTCTTGGGCGGCCGGGTCTCCCGCTTGGTGCACATCAGCTCCAGGGCCTCGCAGAGATGCTGGCGGGTGCGCCGGGGCAGGATGATGGCGTCCACATACCCCCGTTCCGCGGCCCGGTAGGGATTGGAGAACCGTTCTTTATATTCTTCGATTTTTTCCCGCCGCTTGGCTGCCGGGTCTTCCGCACCCTGAATCTCTTTACGATAAATGATGTTGGCCGCGCCTTCGGCCCCCATGACCGCCACCTCGGCCGTGGGCCACGCATAGACCATGTCGGCGCCCAGATGGCGAGAGCTCATGGCAAGGTAAGCCCCGCCGTAGTCCTTGCGCGTGATCAGCAGAAGTTTAGGCACCGTGGCCTCGGAATAGCACCAGAGCAGCTTGGCGCCGTGGCGAATGATGCCACCCCACTCCTGGTCTTTGCCGGGAAGGTAGCCCGGCACGTCGGCAATGGTGAGCAGCGGAATGTTGAAGGCGTCGCAGAACCGGATGAACCGCGTGGCCTTGTCCGCGGCATTGGAGTCCAGGCACCCGGCCTGAACGCTGGGCTGGTTGGCAATGATGCCGATGCTCCGGTTGTTCATGCGGGCAAAGCAGATCAGAATGTTTTTGGCGTAATATTCATGGGGCTCAAAAATTTCACCGTTATCCACGATGGAACGGATCACGGTTTTCATGTCGTAGGGTTTGTTGGGATCGTCGGGCATGAGGGCGTCCAGGGCCGGGTCTTCGCGGAAAGGGTCATCCCCGGTGGTGACCACCGGCGGATCCTCCATGTTGTTGGAGGGAATATAGGAAAGCAGTTTGCGAATCCGGTCAATGGCATCCTGGTCGTTTTCGCAGGCAAAATGGGCCACCCCGCTCTTCTCGTTATGGGTCATGGCGCCGCCCAGCTCTTCAAAGGTGATGGCCTCGCCGGTCACCGCCTTGATCACCTCTGGTCCGGTGATAAACATGTAGCTGGTCTTTTTGACCATAAAGACCCAGTCCGTCATGGCCGGCGAATACACGGCGCCGCCGGCGGTGGGACCCATGATGGCCGAGATCTGGGGAATCACGCCGGAGCAGAGAGAATTCCGATAAAAAATTTCACCGTATCCGGACAGTGCATCAATGCCCTCCTGAATGCGGGCGCCGCCTGAGTCGTTCATGCCCACCACCGGGGCACCGGCCTTGAGGGCCATGTCCATGACCTTGGTGATTTTTTTGGCGTGCATCTCTCCCAGGCTGCCGGCCCGGGCCGTAAAGTCCTGGGAATAGGCGAACACGGGCCGGCCTTCCACCCGGCCATGGCCGGTGATCACGCCTTCTGAAGGAATGGCCACCTTTTCCATGCCGAAGTTGGTGCACCGGTGGGAGACAAACATGTCCAGCTCCCGGAACGTGCCCGGATCAAAAAGGGCCTCGATCCGCTCCCTGGCCGTAAGCTTGCCCGCCTGTTTGTGCTTGGCCACGGCCTCTTTTCCGCCCATCTCCCGAACGGCGCGCTCTTTTTCCTTTAACTCACTGATTCTGTCCTGTGTGTTACCCATGTTCAACATCCCCTTGCTGTAAAAATCGATTTTGTCCGGTATGACCGGTGCGCGGCCACAACGCGCCGGCGGCGGGGCAGGGTGTTTTCGTGCCCGCAAAGACCACAAACCTCAAAAACCTGCTATACTTTTAACCGCTTGTCAAGACAAAACAGCAGCTTGTCCGCCCCGGCAGCAGCGGTGATCTCGCCCCGTTCCACGCCGGACACCACGCCAGAAAGGCTGTCGGCGATTTCCGGCAGGGCGAAAACCCGCTCCTTTATTCCCTCTTCCAGCAGCCGCCACATCCATTGGGCGGCCTGCTTGCGCCGTTTGGCCTCAAACTCGCCGCTTGCCTGAAGCGTCTTCCTGTGGGCCAGAACGGTTTCCCATATCGTATCAATATTTTCCCCTGCCAGGGCACTGCAGGTAAACACCCGGGAGCTCCAGGCAGAACCTGATGGCGACAGCATGTGCAGGGCGATTTCATACTGCTGCCGGGCCTGGTCTGCCGGCTTGACGTTTTCGCCATCGGCCTTGGTCACGGCCACGGCATCGGCCAGCTCCAGAATGCCCTTTTTGATGCCCTGCAGCTCGTCCCCGGCCCCGGCCAGGGCCAGCACCAGAAAAAAATCGACCATGGCGGCCACCGCCGTTTCGGACTGACCCACTCCGACGGTCTCCACCAGGACCACGTCAAACCCGGCCGCCTCGCACACCAGCATGGACTCCCGGGTCCGGGCCGCGATTCCGCCCAGCGTTTTTCCCGACGGCGATGGGCGAATAAAGGCCCTCGGGTCGGCGGAAAGCTTTTCCATGCGGGTCTTGTCGCCCAGCACGCTGCCCCCGCTGCGGGCGCTGCTGGGATCCACCGCCAGCACGGCCACGGTAAGCCCCTGGCGGGTCAAAAAAGAGCCTAGGGTTTCAATAAAAACGCTTTTTCCCACACCGGGCACACCGGTAATGCCCACCCGAATCGATTTGCCCGTGTGAGCAAGCAATTCCCCAAGCACCTGGCCGGCCACCTTCCGGTGTTCGGCCAGGCCGCTTTCCACCAGGGTGATGGTTTTGGCCAGCATGCGCCGGTCCCGGTTCAGTACGCCTTTTATATAATCTTCAGGTTTCTGAAGGGTGGACATGGCAGTGCCTTTAATTGCCTGCTGCGACAAATGACCGGCCTCGTCGCAAAAAGCGTGGAGCCAACTTGTTCTTTATATGAATTGCCTCTAACACAAAAATCTTGCCGCAAACGCATTGTTCCGCCCTTGCAGCGCAGCCGAGCGCGAGTGCTTTTTTCGGAAAAAGCGGGCAGGCTGTTTGAGCCCGCCGAAGGCGGCGAGTTCCTGCCCGCACCGAAAAAAGCGATTGCGCGAGGGAAGCCGAAGGCCAAGCTGCCGGGCGCGCTTCTTTTGGTACTTTTCTTGGCACCAAGAAAAGTACACGAATAAACAGAAAAACAAACTTACCCTTTAATGCCAAAACGATTTCATACCGCTTTCGACGAAAACCGTTTCAACGGAACAGCGCGGGTCAAGCGCCCGCTTCCAGCACCTTCATCACCTGGTTGGCCGAGTCGGTGATCACCGTGCCCGGACCAAAAACCCCGGCCACCCCGGCGGAGCGGAGAAACTCGTAATCCGCCGGCGGAATGATGCCCCCGGCCACCACGTGAATATCATCGCCGCCTTCGGCCTTGAGGGCCGCGATCAGCTGGGGCACCAGGGCCTTGTGGCCTGCCGCCAGGCTGGAGACCCCCACCACGTGCACGTCGTTTTCCACCGCCATTTTGGCCGCCTCTTCCGGCGTCTGGAACATGGGGCCGATATCCACGTCAAACCCCAGGTCGGCAAACCCGGAGGCCACCACTTTGATGCCCCGGTCGTGGCCGTCCTGGCCCATCTTGACCACCAGGATTCTGGGTTTGCGGCCGTGTTTTTCGGCAAACAGGTCCGTCCGCTTGCGCAGGGAGGCAATAATCTCGCTGTCGCCGTACTCGCCGGCATAGACGCCGGAGATGCACTGGGTGGTGGCAACAAATCGGCCGAACACCTTTTCCATGGCATCGGAGACCTCGCCTACCGTGGCCCGGGCCCGAATCGCTGGAATACAGGCCTCCAGAAGATTGCCGCCGGCCTCGGCGCACCGGGTGACCGCTTCAAGGGCCTTTTTGACGGCCTCGTTGTCCCGCGACGCCCGCAGCTCCTTGAGCCGTGCCACCTGCTCCTCCCGCACCGCTTCGGAAACCTCCCGCACCTCCAGGGGGCTTTCGTCGGCCACCTTGTATTTGTTTACACCCACCACGGTCTCTTTTCCCTGGTCGATACGGGCCTGGCGCCGGGCCGCCGCCTCTTCGATACGCATCTTGGGCATACCGGTTTCAATGGCTTTGGCCATGCCGCCCATCTCCTCGATTTCCGCGATGATCTTGCGGGCCTCATCGGCAATGGCCGCGGTCAGCGCCTCCACGTAGTAGGAACCGCCCAGGGGGTCCACCACCTTGCAGACATGGCTCTCCTCCTGAACGATGATCTGGGTGTTTCTGGCCACCCGGGCCGACAGCTCGGTGGGCAGGCTCACCGCCTCGTCAAAGGCGTTGGTGTGCAGGGACTGGGTGCCGCCCAGCACCGCGGAAAGGCACTCCAGCGTGGTGCGAATGATGTTGTTGTAGGGGTCCTGCTGGGTCAGGCTCCAGCCGGAGGTCTGGCAGTGGGTGCGCAGCATGGAAGACCGGGCATCCTTGGGAGAAAATCGGCCCACGATTTCCGACCAGAGCAGCCGGGCCGCCCGCAGCATGGCGATCTCCATGAAAAAGTTCATGCCGATGCCGAAGAAAAAGGAGAGCCGGGGCGCAAAGGCGTCGATGTCAAGGCCCGCGGCCAGGGCCGCCTTGATGTACTCCAGGCCGTCGGCCAGGGTAAAGGCGGTCTGCAGCACCGAATCGGCACCGGCCTCCATCATGTGGTAACCGCTGATGCTGATGGTATTGTACTTGGGCATGTGGGTCGAACAGTATTGAATGATATCGGACACGATGCGCATGGAGGGCGTCGGCGGATAGATGTAGGTGTTGCGGGTGAGGTATTCCTTTAATATGTCGTTCTGAATGGTGCCGGCCAGCAGCTTCTGGTCCACGCCCTGCTCCTCGGCGGCCACGATATAGGCGGCCAGCACGGGCAGGACCGCGCCGTTCATGGTCATGGAGACGGACATCTTGTCCAGGGGAATGCCGTCAAACAGAATTTTCATGTCCTCTATCGAGTCAATGGCCACACCGGCCTTGCCCACGTCGCCCGCCACCCGGGGGTGGTCCGAGTCATAGCCACGGTGGGTGGCCAGGTCAAAGGCCACGGAAAGCCCCATCTGGCCGGCGGCCAGGTTCCTGCGGTAAAAGGCGTTGGACTCTTTGGCGGTTGAAAAACCGGCATACTGGCGGATGGTCCAGGGCCGGCCCGCGTACATGGTGGCCTTGACCCCCCGCACAAAGGGGGCCTCACCGGGAAGCGTGTCCACATGGGACAGGTTTTCCGTGTCCTCTTTCGTGTAAAGGGGCTTGATGGTGACGCCTTCCGGTGTCTTCCATAACAGGGAATCGGCCGGTTTGCCCTTCATCTCTTTTTCCGCCATCTGTTTCCATTTTTCCGTGTTGGCCATGGGTCCTCCTTATATGATCGACGCGTGGTCCTTGTCTCTTTTTGTTATCCGGAACGTTCACACAGCTCCACCAGCACACCCCCGGTGGCTTTGGGATGAATAAAGGCGATTTTTCCGCCGCCGGCCCCTTTTCTCGGGGTTTCGTCGATCAGGGCAACGCCCTTTTCCTTTAATTCAGTCAGGGCCGCCTCGATGTTTTCCACGCGAAATGCGATATGGTGAACGCCCTGGCCTTTTTTCTCGATATACCTGGCCACCGGGCTCTCCGGACCGGTGGCTTCCAGCAGTTCGGCCTCGCTTTCGCCCACCGGCAGAAAGGCGGTGGTCACCTTCTGCGCTTCAACGGTTTCCGTGCCTTCAAAGGGCAGGCCCAGCACATCGCACCAGAACTTTTTTCCCTCGTCAATGTTATTAACGGCGATCCCCAGGTGGTCGATTTTTAAAATTTTCATCTTTTTCTCCTGTATGGTGTTTCACGGATTTAAACGGTTGTTGTCGCTTTCGCCATGGCCCGGACAAAGCCCGGGCCCGCGTTTTTGATGGTGTCGTCTTCCACGCAGAAGGCCAGCCGGAAGTGGCCGGGCCGGCCGAACCCCACGCCGGGCACCGCCAGAATGCGCTGCTCCTGCAGGATCTTGACAAACGCCACGTCATCCGCCAGCGGCGATTTTGGAAACAGATAGAAGGCACCGGCCGGTTTGATAAAATCGTACCCCGCACCGGCCAGAAGATCGCAGAGCAGGTCCCGCTTTCTGGCATATTCGCCGATATCCACATGCTGGCCCTGCATGAAGGTGATCACCCGCTGCATCAGGGCCGGCGCATTGACAAATCCCAGCACCCGATTGGCAAAAGTCATGGCATCCACCAGCTCCCGCCGGCAGGCGGTGGACGGGTTGGCCGCCACAAACCCGATGCGTTCGCCGGCCAGCGACAGGGTCTTGGAGTAGGAGGAGACCACCAGGCTGTTGTCATAGGCGGGAAACAGGGGCGGCACGGTGATGCCGTCATAGACGATGTCCCGGTAGGGTTCGTCCGAGACCAGGTAGATGGTGCGGCCGTGTTTCCGGCTTTTTTCCGACAGCAGAACGCCCAGGCGTTCCAGGGTTTCCGCGGAATAGACCGCGCCGGTGGGGTTGTTGGGCGAATTGATGATCACGGCCCGGGTTTTTTCATCTATGGCCTGTTCAAGGGCTTCCAGGTCGATATCAAATTCAGCGTCGGTCTGGACCGTCTTAAAGCAGCCACCATGGTTTTCCGTGTAAAACCGGTACTCCACGAAAAACGGGGCCAGCCCCACCACGGTATCACCAGGGTCGAGAATGGCCTTAAGAATCACGTTAAGGCCGCCGGCTGCGCCGCAGGTCATGAGAACGTCGTCTGCCGATACTTCGGCCTGCTGCTCCATGGAAACCTGGTGGGCCACGGCCTGCCGTGTTTCAGGATAACCGGCGTTGGGCATGTAACCGTGTCCGGTGTCCGGACCGGTCACCACATCGGACAGAATCTTACTAAACCGTTCCGGAGGCGGCACATTGGGGTTGCCCAGGCTGAAATCAAACACGTTGGCTGCGCCGTGGACCGCCCGCAGCCGAGCCCCCTCTTCAAACATCTTCCGTATCCAGGAAGATGCGGAGAGGCACGCTTTTACATTTTTGGATATCGGCATAAACGGCTCCACCGACGCCCCCTGCGTTGCCGGGATGATCGCCGGATTTGAAAGTGTTTCAACCGGTTCGAAAATCTCTCCATCAAGCGTTGGAGAATAAAGGATTCCATTTCCTTTGTCAATGGCTATTTCGGCCGGCCAGACAGCGCTTCTTCCGGCTGATGCCTGCCAAGCCCCCTGTTTTGCTTTGACATTCCGGCAGAAAGGCCCGTATACTGGGCACCCTGAACGCAGCCGACCCGACAGGGCTCCGGCAAAAGAAAGGCATCGTAAAGAAGGTAAAACGATATGAAATTTTTTCTCTGTGTCATCGGCATGGTCATGATCATTGAGGGCATGCCCTATTTTGCCTTTCCTGAAACCGTCAAAACCTGGCTGAAACAGCTCCTGGAGCTGGAGCCCCGGGTGCTGCGGCTTTTTGGTCTGACCCTGATGCTGGCCGGGCTGGGTCTGGTCTACCTGGGCAACCGGTAGTCCGGGTCTTTCATGAATTTTTCTTTGCGTCTTCTTCGGTGGTTTTTACTTTAGAGGTTCTCTAAACAGTTATGTTTCTTGTTTCCGATTACGATTATGACCTGCCGACGGACCTGATCGCTCAGCAGCCGGTGCCCCAACGGGACAGCAGCCGCCTGCTGCGGCTGGACCGCGCCTGCGGCGGCCTTTCCCACCACCGGTTTTACGACCTGCCCGACCTGTTGCGGCCCTCGGATCTGCTGGTGATCAACAACACAAAGGTGGTGCCGGCCCGGCTGGAAGGGGTAAAAGAGAGCGGGGGCCGGGCCGGGGCACTGATCCTGGACTACCCCGGGGTCCGGACACAGCAGGGCGTGGTGTGCCGCTGCATGGTCAAGGCCTCGGGCCGCCTTCGACCGGGCACGCGGTTTCTTTTTGAAGAAAAAATTTCCGCCACCGTGGAGAATGCCGCCGACGGCCTTTACTCCCTCTGCTTTTCCTGCGACGGCGACTTTGACCAGGTTCTTTTTGCCGTGGGCCGAACCCCGCTGCCGCCTTATATCACGAGGAACCGGGCCGAGACCCCCTGCGACGACCGGACCTGTTACCAGACCGTCTACGCCGACCGGGATGGGGCCGTGGCCGCGCCCACGGCCGGGCTTCACTTTACCCCGGACGTGCTGGACCGGCTGGCGGCAAAAGGCATCCCCACAGCGCCCGTCACCCTGCACGTGGGCCACGGCACCTTTCTGCCGGTGCGGGTTTCCGATATCCGGGACCATGTCATGCACAGCGAGCGGTTTGAGATCCCTGAGGCCACGGCAGCGGCGATAAACGAGACCCGGCGCGCCGGCGGCCGGGTGGTGGCCGTCGGCACCACGGTGGTCCGCACCCTGGAGTACGTGGCCCGCACATGCGGCGAGATTTGCGCCTTTTCCGGCACCTGCGACCTGTTCATCTACCCGGGATATGCTTTTCAGACAATCGATGCCATGATCACAAATTTTCACCTGCCCCGGTCCACCCTGCTGATGCTGGTCTCCTCCTTTGCCGGCAGAGAATCGGTTCTGGCCGCTTATGAAGCGGCTATTAAAGAGGGATACCGGTTTTACAGCTACGGCGACGCGATGCTGATAGAATAGAGACGATTAACAGACATTATTTACGGAAAAGCGCATGTTTCAGTTTGAAACCACGGCCGCCTGCCCCGACACAAAGGCCCGGACCGGAAAAATGACAACAGCCCACGGCGATGTGGCCACCCCGGTGTTTATGCCGGTGGGCACCCTGGCCACGGTCAAGTCGCTGTCGCCCGAAGACCTTGTCGCCTGCGGTGCCCAGATCATTCTGGGCAACACCTATCACCTCTACCTGCGGCCGGGGTGCGACATTATCGACGCCTTTTCCGGGGTCCACGCCTTTATGGGCTGGGACAGGCCCCTCCTCACGGACAGCGGCGGGTTCCAGGTCTTTTCCCTGGCCAGGCTCTCCCGCATCACCGAAGAGGGGGCCGCGTTTCAGTCCCACCTGGACGGATCCAGCCACCTGCTCTCTCCGGAATCGGTGATCGACATTCAAAACCGGCTGGGTTCCGATATTCAAATGTGCCTGGACCAGTGCATCGCCTTTCCGGCCTCAAAAGAGGCGGCCCGGGACGCGTCAAACCTGACCGCCCGGTGGGCCGCCCGGTGCCGGAACCGGTGGCAGGCCACTGGCGGCCCTTCCCGAAGCGGGCTGTTCGGCATTGTTCAGGGCGGCATGTTTGACGACCTGCGCACCGATTCAGCCGGCCGCCTAGTGGACCTGGACTTTTCCGGGTATGCCGTCGGCGGCCTGAGCGTGGGCGAGCCGATAGAGACGCGGCTGGCCGTTGCCGAACACACCCTGGGCCTGCTGCCGCCGGACAGGCCCCGCTACGTCATGGGCGTGGGCACGCCGGCGGAGCTGGTGGAGCTGGTGGCCCTGGGCGCGGACATGTTCGACTGCGTCATGCCCACCCGAAACGCCAGAAACGGTAAACTTTTTACCAGCTTCGGCGCCATCAACATCCGCAATGCCTGCCACGCGAAAGAGACCGGGCCCGTGGATCCGGCATGCACCTGTTACACCTGCACCCGCTTTTCCCGGGCCTATCTCCGCCACCTGTTCATGTCCCGGGAGCTGCTGGCCTATCGCCTTGCAACGCTTCACAATCTCTTCTATTATATACACCTGATAAACGACGCGCGCGCCGCGGTGGCTGCCGGGGGGTTTGCCGCCTTTCGAAAGGCCTTTTACGCCGCGCAGCAGGAGACAGGCCTCTCGGAAAAGAAGCCCTGCGGTCCGGCCCTTGACTGAAAACAGCGCCACGGTTTCGGCCGGGTAAAAACTTTGGTACCGGTTCCGGTCAACCGTGTCCGGTTGTGGTGATCCAAAGAAGGAGACAACATGAAAGAACAGGTAAAAGAGGCCCTGGACAAAATCCGGCCCCAGCTTCAGGCGGATGGCGGTGATGTGGAACTGGTGGATGTGGAAAACGGAACCGTGTCAGTGCGGCTCAAGGGGGCCTGCGCTGGATGTCCCATGTCCCAGATCACCCTCAAGCAGGGGATTGAGGCTTATCTGAAAAAAACGGTGCCCGGCGTGATAACCGTCGAAAAGGTCTGACCCGGCCACCGCCGCCCGGTCTCTGTCAAGCAACAGCCGGATGTAAAACAACCCGGCGGTCAAAAGCAAAAAAACCCCTTGACAAACAGGCTTTGCCGTCTATAATAACCAGATTTGTCAGCCGCCTGGTGTTCAGGCGATTTTGAAAATATCACAAGGAGTTGGCATGTACGCTGTAATTGCTTCCGGTGGAAAGCAGTACCGGGTCGAAAAAGACGAGGTGTTGAGGCTTGAAAAGCTTCCCGGTCAGGTGGGGGACACGGTCTCCTTTGACAAGATTCTGCTGTTTTCAGACGGCGAATCCGTTTCCGTGGGAACCCCTGTTCTGGGCAATGTCACTGTCTCCGGTAAAATCGTGGAACAGGACAGGGCCAAAAAAATCCTGGTCTTTAAAACCAAGCGGCGGAAACGGTATCGTCGCAAGCAGGGTCACCGCCAGTCGTTTACCGCCGTCCGGATCGACACCATTCAGGCGGGATAAGCCCGGCAACAGATCAGGAAATACACAAAAAGTCCTTTTTTGTTTATAAGGAGCAGTAACCATGGCACATAAAAAAGCAGGCGGCAGCTCGAAAAACGGTCGCGACAGCAGGGGTCAGCGCCGCGGCGTCAAGCGGTTCGGCGGCGAAAAGGTCCGTGCCGGCAACATTCTGGTGCGCCAGCTGGGCACCCATTTTCATCCCGGAAACAACGTGGGACTGGGCAGGGACTACACGCTTTTTGCCAAGATCGACGGCGTTGTGACCTATGAGTCTTCGGGATCCCGTAAACAAGTCAGTGTTTATGCCGATTGAAATTTATTGACGAAGCCACGATCACGGTCAGCTCCGGCAAGGGCGGCAGGGGATGTGTCAGTTTCCGACGGGAACGATTCGTCCCCCGGGGCGGCCCGGACGGCGGAGACGGCGGCAGTGGCGGCAGTCTTCTCTTTCGAGTAAACCCCTCCAAGCGCACCCTTTACAGCTTTCGCTCCAGAAAAACCTTTGCCGCGCCCAACGGCGCGCCCGGCGAGGGCCGGCAGAAATCCGGCAAATCCGGCGACGATCTTGTCATTGAGGTGCCGCCGGGAACCCTTATCTTTGACGCCGACACCGGCGCGCTTATTCGGGACATGGTTTCTCCGGAAAAAGATTTTCTTTTTCTGACCGGTGGCCGGGGCGGCAAAGGCAACAAGCATTTTGCCACCTCCACCCACCAGACCCCCCGGTTTGCCCAGCCCGGAGAACCGGGCCAGGCCGCCACGGTAAGGCTGGAACTCAAGCTGCTGGCCGACGTGGGCATCATCGGTCTGCCCAATGCCGGCAAATCCACCCTGCTTTCCGTAATCTCCGCGGCCCGGCCGTCCATCGGCGCGTATCCCTTCACGACCCTTTCCCCCAACCTGGGCATGGTGACCCTTGCCGGTGCCGAGCCTTTTGCCGTGGCCGATATTCCCGGCCTGATCGAAGGGGCTCACTCCGGGGCCGGCTTGGGCATCCGCTTTTTAAAGCACATTGAGCGCACACGACTGCTGGTGCACCTGATCGATGTCTCCTCCATCGACCCGGAAGATCCGGTTGCCCCCTTTCGGGTCATCAACGCGGAACTGGCCATGTTCAGCCCGGCCCTGGCCGAAAAGCCCCAGGTGGTGGTGTTAAACAAGATGGACCTTACCGGCGCGGAAACGCAGGCCCAACAGTTTATCCGTGCTGCCGGCATTAAAAACTGCTTTCTGGTTTCCGCGGCCACCCGCTCCGGGGTGGAGGAGTTGAAAAAACATTTGTTTGAGTTATTATGCAGCCATGACACTTGATGAAAGACGCCGCTATTTTGACCAGGCCACCCGAGTTGTCGTCAAGGCCGGCAGCAACATTCTGACCGGGGAAAACGGGCTCAACCTGACCGTGGTCCGGTCCATCAGTAAAGAGATCTGCCAGCTGATGGACCGGGACCTGGAGGTGCTCTTTGTCTCCTCCGGCGCCATGGCCTGCGGAACAAAAAAGATGGACTTGAAGCAGCGGCCGGCGGAGCTTCCCCAGCGGCAGGCCGTTGCCGCCGTCGGCCAGGCCGGACTGATCCTGGCCTATGAAAAGGCCTTTGCCAGGCACGGCCGGCAGGTGGCCCAGATCCTGCTGACCGGTGACGACCTCTCCAGCCGGAAGCGGTACTTAAACGCCCGCAACACGCTCTACTCCCTGCTGTCGTGGAAGGTGGTGCCCATCATCAACGAAAACGACACCGTGGCCGTGGAAGAGATCAAGTTCGGCGACAACGACAACCTGGCCGCCATGATCGCCCTGCTTATGGACGCCCATTTGCTGATCAACCTCACCGACATCGACGGCCTGTTCGACAAGGACCCCCGGACCCATGCCGATGCAAAACGGGTAGAAACCGTGGCTACCGTCACCCGCAGCCTGGAACAGTCCGCCGGCCGGATGCCGGGAGCCCTGGGCACCGGCGGCATGCTGAGCAAAGTTCTGGCCGCCAAAAAAGCCACCTGTTCCGGCGTTCCCGTGGTCATTGCCAACGGCCGCCGGAAAAACGTTTTATCCGACCTGTTTGCCGGAAAGGCCCTGGGCACTTTTTTCCTGCCCTCCGAGCAGAAAATGTGCAGCAGGAAACGGTGGATCGCCTACAGCCTTAAAACCCGGGGCTCTCTTACCGTGGACGGGGGCGCGGCCGGCGCCATCGTACACAAGGGAAAAAGCCTTTTGCCCGGGGGCATCATCTCGGTTTCCGGAGACTTTTCCCAGGGTGCGCCGGTGGACATTCTCTCCTCTTCCGGCGAGCACCTGGGCATCGGGCTTGTCAACTACAGTGCCGCTGAAATCCGCGCCATACAAGGACTGAAGACAGACCTGATTGAAAAAACCCTGGGCGCCAAACCCTACGACGAGGTGATTCACAGAAACAATCTCGTTCTGGTGTAACCGGCCGCGCTGTCCGTAAAAAGAAAGGATGCTGCTCATGACCATTGAAACCGCCATCGTTGATATCGCCAAGGCAGCCAAAAAAGCGGCCTTGGCCATGGCCACCTGCCCCACGGAAAAAAAGAACCGGGCCCTGCTGGCCATGGCCGACCGCCTGCATCAGGACGCGGCCCGCATTCAGGCGGAAAACCGAAAAGACCTGGAGGCCGCAGCCGCAGCGGGGCTTTCTGCTGCCATGATCGACCGGCTAACCGTGAGCGATGCCGTTATCTCCTCCATGGCCGACGGCCTGCGGGAGGTGGCGGCCCTGCCCGACCCGGTGGGCGCCAAAAGCGCCACCTGGCGCCGGCCCAACGGCCTGGAAGTAGCCCGCATGCGCATTCCCTTGGGCGTCATCGGTATCATCTATGAATCCCGGCCCAACGTTACCGTGGACGCGGCCGGACTCTGCCTGAAGGCGGGCAACACCGTGATCCTGCGGGGCGGCTCCGAGGCCCTGCACTCAAACCGTGCTCTGGCCGCAACCATCAGCGCCTCCCTGGCTGAATCCGGGCTTCCTGAAACCGCGGTACAGGTGGTGCCCGTGGCGGACCGGGAAGCGGTCACCCACCTGCTGGCCCAGGAGGAGTATGTCGACCTGATCATTCCCCGGGGCGGCGAAGGGTTGATTCGTTTTGTGGTTCAGCACTCTTCGATTCCGGTGTTAAAACACTACAAAGGCGTCTGTCATGTCTACGTGGACCAGGATGCGGACATGGAGATGGCAAGAGCGATCTGCTTTAACGCAAAGGTACAGCGGCCGGGCGTGTGCAACGCCATGGAGACCCTGTTGGTTCACAAGGACGCGGCCGAACAGTTTCTTCCGGATATGGCCCGGCAGTTTGCCGATGCCGGCGTGGTCCTGCGGGGGTGTGCCGCCACCCGGGCCCTTCTTCCCGATATCGAGGCAGCGGAAGAGGCGGACTGGCACGCGGAATACCTGGACCTGATCCTGGCCGTGAAGGTGGTGGATTCCATGGATGCGGCCATTTCCCACATCGCCGCCTACGGATCCTCCCACACGGAAGCCATTGTCACCACCCGTTACGACCGGGCCATGCGGTTTCTGGCCTCAGTGGACTCGTCGGTGGTGCTGGTCAATGCCTCCACCCGGTTTAACGACGGCGGCCAGCTGGGCCTGGGCGCGGAAATCGGCATCAGTACCTCAAAACTTCACGCCTTCGGCCCCATGGGCCTGGAAGAGCTGACCACCACAAAATTTATTGTTCTGGGCAATGGCCAGATCCGGGAGTAGCCGGACCATCTGCCCGAAGGGTTGCCCGTGCCAACGGCGGCAATGATGAAAAAAGGGTTATTCGGCGGAACCTTCAATCCGGTGCACACAGGCCATGTTCGCCTGACGCAGGCCCTGTTAAATGATTTTCCTCTGGACCGGGTGATTGTTGTGCCCACGGCCCGGCCTCCCCACAAACCGTCGGGCTATATCGCAGACCCTTCCGACCGGTTTCACATGGTGGGCCTGGCGTTTGAAAACATTGCCGGCGTGTCCGTGTCAGACGTGGAGATGCGCCGGACCGGACCGTGCTACACCATTGACACGGTCCGTCATTTTCTGTCCTCTGATCCAGAATCCTCTTTTTATCTGATCCTGGGACTTGACGCCTTTCTTGAGCTTGACACCTGGAAGTCCTACATGTCCCTGGTGGCCAGCCTGCCCCTGATTGTCTTTACCCGGACACTGGATCACGCTTCTGAAAAAACCGCGTTTGAAGCCTTTCTTACCGCTACGATTTCAACTGCGTACCGGTTTTCTGAAAACCAGGCCGCCTATATTCACCCGACCCTTTATCCGGTATTTTTTTACACAGCCCGGCACTTTGACATATCGGCCACCGACATCCGCGACCGCATTAAGGCCGGGCTTCCCATAAAGAGGCTTGTGCCCGAACCGGTGGCGCAGTATATTCGAAAAAAAGGACTTTATGTATGACATCACTGAAAACAGAGATTAAACCTTACCTTGCCGCCGTTAACGGCATGAAGGCGGAAAACATCGTGGTTCTGGATGTGAGCCGGCTGACCTCCATCGCCGATGTGTTTATTCTCTGCGAAGGCCGTTCCAACCGGCAGGTGTCGGCCATCAGCGACCATATCGTTAAAACATTGAAAGACCAGGGTATTAAACCGCTGTCTATGGAGGGTGTCTCCGAGGGCCGCTGGGTGCTGCTGGATTACGGTGATGTGATTATTCATGTGTTTTACGAGTCGGTGCGCACGTTCTATGATATTGAAGGGCTGTGGGCCGATGCCCGACGGATTGAACTTTAAACTCTTTTTCTGGTGGATATAAATATGAGAATCTTCTCCAATTTAGTAGGTACACAGGATTTAAGGATTCAAGGGGTCGAGGGTCCAAGGGTTTGTTGTTGAAAAATTTATCAAATATCTATACCTGATTTTTTTTATATTTAATCGTTGTTTTACCTGACCACTTGAATCCTTGAACCCTTGGCCCCTTTTACAACCATCGGCTGCGCTGAAAAGCATGCAACTTTTTTACTGCCAATAATTGGGAGATGAACCAAATATGATAAAAGCAACCCCCCCTTGCATGCTGGTGATTCTGGACGGATGGGGTCTTAACCCCGAAGAAAAGGGTAATGCCGTGGCCGCTGCCCAGACCCCCCATCTGGACAGGCTCTTTTCCGAATACCCCCATACCCGGCTTGTCTGTTCCGGAACAGCCGTGGGGCTGCCACCCGGATATATGGGCAACTCCGAGGTGGGCCATTTAAATATCGGTGCCGGCCGGGTGGTGTACCAGGAACTGATGCGCATCAACGTGGCCATTCAGGACGGCTCTTTTTTTAAAAATCCGGTTATTGTTCAGCTGATGGACCAGGTCACAGAAAAACAGGCCCGGCTTCACCTCATCGGTCTTCTGTCTGACGGCGGGGTGCACAGCCATATGGATCACTTAAAAGCCCTTGTGAAAATGGCGTCAAATAAAAACGTTCCTGTGCGCATTCACGCGATTCTAGACGGCCGGGACACGCCGCCGGACAGCGGAAAAGCTTATATGGCCGATCTATGCCGGTTTCTGGCCGACTACCCGTCCGCTTCCGTTGCCACGGTCTGCGGCCGTTTTTACGCAATGGACCGGGACACCCGCTGGGACAGAACACAAAAAGCTTATAACCTTTATACCCTGGGAGAAGGAACCCTGGAAACCGATCCGGTGGCGGCGGTTCAAAACGCCTACCTGCGCGGCCAAACCGATGAGTTTGTGACGCCTGTTATTATTGCGTCCGGCAGCAGGGACGCAGATACGGTTGCCGACAACGACGGTATTCTTTTTTTTAATTTTCGGGCCGACCGCATGCGTGAGATTGTCCGCGCCTTTACAGACCCGGATTTTTCCTTTTTCAATAGAACAAAAAAGCCGGTTATTGCACCTCCTGTCTGCATGACCCTGTATGATAAAACATTTCCTATGCCCGTGGCCTTTCCTCCTGAAAATCCGTCCAACACCCTTGGAGAGGTGATCAGCCGGCAGGGTTATCACCAGCTCCGTATTGCGGAAACTGAAAAATATGCCCATGTCACCTATTTCTTCAACGGCGGTGTGGAAACGCCTTTTGCCGGGGAGGACCGAAAATTGATTCCCTCTCCCCGAGAGGTAGCCACCTATGATCTAAAACCCGAGATGAGCGCACCGCAGGTGGCAACCTCACTTGTGGAGGAGATAATAAAAAAACAATATGATTTTATTGTGGTCAACTTTGCAAATATGGACATGGTGGGTCACACAGGCATCTTTGCCGCGGCTGTTGCCGCCTGTGAAACCGTGGATGCATGTATAGGAAAAATAATTCCCCTTTTTCTTCAATCCGGCGGCGTGGTGCTGATCACTGCGGATCACGGCAATTCTGAACAGATGGAAGATGAAATCGGGCATCCATTTACGGCTCACACCACCAATCCGGTTCCTTTGATTCTGGTGGATGAAAACCGAAAACAGATCGTTTTAAAAGAGGGAAAGCTGGCGGATATCGGTCCCACCATTCTTTCAATTATGAAAATTGATCAGCCGACAGAAATGACAGGCTCCTCTCTAATTTAAAGCCTTTTTTTGTTTTTCTTTTATTCACTTATAAACCTTTTTATCCACACCGTCTGTTAAAAAACCGGACGACACTTTATCGCTTCGCTGTTGATAACTTTGGGTTTTTAAACACGAAAAAAAATATTTCTAAAAAAAGCCTCTTTTTTTATATTTTATTCTTCTTTTTAGTCATCTTTTTTTACAAATTAAACAAACAAAAACATATATTTATTCATGTTTTCAGCTTTTATCCCATCCTTATTCCTATTTTTTAAATATATTTTTATTTAAAAAGTTATTTCTTTACTTCATCCGGTTTGTAACCCCTTAAAAAATCCTGCTTCAGACCCTATTATTTGATTGAATTTTTTTCCAATTGGAATTACACTCGGACATATCTTTCATCGACCGGCGTTATTATATAACTCTTTAATTTTATTTAAAGGTTAAATCATGAAACTTTCTGTTGAAAAAAAAGACATTATTGAAATGCTGGCCAATGTCCAGGGTATTGCGGGGAAAAGGTCAAGCCTTGCCATCACTGAAAACATTTTAATTAAAGCCGGAAAAGAGGGGATATCCGTATCAGCCACGGATATAGAGACCGGTTTTGAAGGCATCTATCCGGCCACGATTGAAAAAGAGGGCACCATTGCCATAAACGCACGTCAGTTTTATGAAATTGTAAAAAAAATAGACAGTAATATTATATATTTAAAAGAAGAAAAAAAACAATGGATTCAGATCAGCGACACAGAGGACGGATCCCGTCTTAAATATCAGATCATGGGGGGAGAGACTGAAAGTTTTCCTCAACTTCCGGTCATCGCTGATGTTGCCTACATAGAAGTAAATTCAGCTGATTTTAAAAATATGATTCTGTGGGCAACAGTGATTACGTCCAGTGGAACTGAAAAAAGGGCTCATGTGATCGGCGCCAACCTGGAATATATTAAAGACGGAAAAACAAAAAAAATAAGAATGGTTTCCACTGATGGAAAAAGGCTGACAAAAACAGAATATTCATACAAAAAAGGAGAATCCGATCCACCGGAGACCAGCACGATTCTTCCTAAAAAAGCCCTGAATGAGCTTTTTAAGTTTTTAAAAGATGAGGGCACCATTCAAATCGGCACCCGGGATAACTACTTTATTGTTAAAAATAAAAATGAAATCATATATATAAATCTTTTAAGCGGTGAATACCCGAACCTTGAAACGCTTTTTTCTGACGAAAAGGGCAGAACCGAAATAAGAATAAACAGAAAAAAATTAAAAGACATGCTGGAGCGGATGTCTATCTTAACGACGGATAATTATAAGGGCGTTATTTTTACCTTTGAAAAAAACATTCTCACTATAAACGCCCAGAATCCGGATCGGGGAGAATCATATGAATGGATGGACATTAAGTATGATAAAAAACAGATTAAAACCATGTTCAACCCGGATTATTTTATAGATGCGGTCAATCTGATCGAAGATGACGAGGTCTGTCTGAAATTAAAGGAAGATCAGGCCCCCTGTATTGTCTGTGGTGGCAAACATCCGGAAAATATTAACATCATTATGCCGATGAAAATTTAAAAAAATGAAAAAAGAAGAAATTAAAGACACTTATAATGAAAGCAGCATCAATGTACTCGAAGGTCTGGAGCCTGTGCGGAAAAGACCTTCCATGTACATCGGCAACGTGGATAAAGAAGGGCTTCACCACCTGGTTTACGAAGTGGTGGACAACAGTATTGATGAAGCCATGGCCGGGTATTGTGATTTTATTCATGTTATTATTCATAAAGACAACACCGTCAGTGTGGTGGACAACGGCCGGGGAATTCCGGTCGGCATGCATGAAAAAGAGCATGTCCCGGCTGTTGAGGTGGTCCTGACCAAGCTGCATGCCGGCGGCAAGTTTGACAATAATAATTACAAGGTTTCCGGCGGTCTTCACGGTGTTGGTATTTCCGTTGTCAATGCCCTTTCCTCTTTTCTGGAAGTCAATGTTTACAGGGATGGAAAAATATATAAACAGACCTTTTCACAAGGCCAGAAAACCAGCGAACTGGAGATTGTCGGCAATACCACCCAGCGGGGCACGAAAATTATTTTCAAACCCGACACAACCATAATGAACACCGACAATTTCAGTTTTGATATTCTTACCCGCCGGTTGAGAGAACTGGCGTTTTTAAATAACGGTGTGCGAATTAAAATAGAGGATCACCGCTCCGATGAGTCGGCTGAATTCTTTTATGAGGGGGGGCTTGCCACCTTTGTGGATTATCTAAACAGGGCACACGCCGTCCTTCACAAACCCATCTATATTTCAGGCGAAAAAAATGATGTTCAGATAGAGGCCGCGATTCAGTATAACGACAGTTATTCTGAAACCATGTACTCTTTTGCTAATAATATCAATACAGTGGAGGGTGGGTTTCACCTGATCGGATTTAAAGGGGCCCTAACCCGGTCCATTAATCAGTATGCCGCCAGTCAGGGCGGCGGCTCTTCCAAAAAGAACGGCGATAAAATAACCGGCGATGATGTGAGAGAAGGGCTGACAGCGGTTATCAGCGTGCGCATAAAAAACCCCCAGTTTGAAGGACAGACCAAAACCAAGCTGGGCAACAGCGAGGTAAAAGGGTATGTTGACTCGCTGGTTTATGAAAAACTCAATATCTTTTTAGAAGAAAACCCCTCTGTTGGAAAAATCATCATAAAAAAAGCCACAGAGGCGGCCAGGGCCAGAAACGCGGCCAAAAAAGCAAGAGACATCGCCAGAAGCCAGGGCTCTTTACTTGACTCCAGTCTTCCGGGAAAACTGGCGGAATGTCAATCCTCCGTCCCAGCTGAGCGCGAGCTTTTCCTGGTTGAGGGAGATTCCGCCGGCGGTTCGGCCAAACAGGGAAGAGACCGTCGGTTTCAGGCGATTCTACCCCTTAAGGGCAAGATTTTAAACATAGAAAAAGCCCGGTTTGACAAGATTTTAAAAAGCGAGGAGATAAAAAACATCATCACGGTTCTGGGTACCGGCGTGGGCAGCGAGGAGTACAATATTGAGAAGATAAAATACCACAAGGTTATAATCATGACCGATGCCGATGTGGACGGCGCCCATATCCGCACCCTTCTGTTGACCTTTTTTTTCAGGCAGATGCAGGACCTGATCAAACAGGGACATCTCTATATTGCCCAACCTCCCCTGTTTAAGGTGGGAAGGGGAAAAAAAGAGGTTTATATTGATAGCGAGCTTCAGCTTAAAGACTATTTTATTCAAAACGCCTGTGAAAAAAAATACGTGAAAACAGGCGAAAAAAAGCTGCAAGACCATGAGCTTTATCTCTTTTTATGTAATCTTTCTGAGTTTATAAGTGAAATGGCCGGACTCAAGAGAAGGGGATATAATTCAAAACTGATTGAAACGCTGATTCGCCAGAACATTCGGGAAAAAAGCCTTCTGCAGGACAGGGACCGGGTGGCGGCCCTTCAAAAAACCCTGTCTGAAAACGGGTTTATCGTGGATGATGTGCTGTATAATGAGGAAAAAGAGATGTATGAATTTCTGGTCACCATTCCCCTGCACGAAGATGAAGAGGAAGCGGTCACCGGTTCGGCGAAAAAAGACATCAAGCCGGTGAGGATCGGACGCAACCTGATCTACTCCAACCGGTATCAGAACATTGTAATGCTCTCGGAAAAAATCGCTCCCTACAACGTGCCGCCGTTTACAGTATACAACAGCGATACCGACCAGGAGGAGGCCCGGTTTGACACGGTCAAACAGCTTTACCAGTATATGGAGGCTCTTGGCAAAAAGGGTGTGGTGTTCCAGCGATATAAAGGTCTGGGTGAGATGAATGCCGACCAGTTGTGGCAGACAACCATGGAACCGGAAACCCGGAAGCTCTTAAAGGTGACCATTGAAGACGCGGTGGAAGCCGACGCGGTGTTTACCCTGCTGATGGGAGATGTGGTGGAGCCCCGCAAGCAGTTCATTCAGGAAAACGCCCTGGAGGTGGAGACGCTCGATATTTAGTGTCCGCCCATTTAACAAGGATGACACCATGTGGTGTTTCCAATCCAGAAATGAGAATTTTTTCGCAAGATCAAGGAAAACAAGGGCTGACGCGGAGGCGTACTGTTGTACGCCGCACAAGGAAGCCCGCAGTTTGACACAGAGATTGGGGAAAAAGACCATTTATGGGTGGAAACTATTTAAAACTCAATAGTGCCGGGTGTCCGGGGAAAGGGAATCACGTCCCGTATGTTTGAGACCCCGGACACCAGCATTAAAAACCGTTCAAACCCCATACCAAACCCGCTGTGTGCAACCGACCCATAGCGCCTTGAGTCCAGGTACCATCCGTAATGGTCTTTTGAAAGGCCGCTGTTATCCATCTGCTGTTCAAGCACATCCAGCCGCTCTTCCCGCTGGCTGCCCCCGATCAGTTCGCCGATGCGGGGCACCAGCAGATCCATGGCGGCAACGGTCCGGCCGTCATCGTTGACCCGCATGTAAAAGGGTTTGATGGCCCGGGGATAGTCATAGACAAATACCGGCTTTTTAAAAACGGTCTCTGTCAGAAACCGCTCATGTTCTGTCTGAAGATCCTTTCCGTATTCAGGCGCAAAGGAAAACGCCGCTCCGGAGCGGTCCAGAAGGTCAATTGCTGTTTTATAGGAGATTCGCTCAAATTCGGAGGCCAGAATGTTGTCCAGGGTAGCCGGCAGCTCCGGGTCCACAAACCGGGAAAAAAGGTCCATGTCCGAGCCACAGTTTTCAATCATGTGGGCTACGGTCTGTTTGACAAAGGCCTGGGCAAAATCCATGTTTTGTTCAAGGTCACAGAAGGCCATTTCCGGTTCCACCATCCAGAACTCGGCCGCATGACGGGCTGTGTTGGAGTGTTCGGCCCGGAACACCGGACCAAAGGTGTAGACACGCCCCAGGCAAAGGGCAAACATCTCAGCGGCCAGTTGACCGGACACGGTAAGAAACACGTCCCTGTCAAAAAGCGGAGAACGGGAGGTTACGGAAAACAGCTCTCCGGCGCCTTCACAGTCCGAACCGGTCAGAATCGGCGTGTGAACATGAAAAAAGCCCTGGTCTCTTAAAAAGGAGTGAATGGCAAACCCCGCCTCTGACCGAAGCCGGAACAGGGCGCCGTATTTGTTGGTTCGGGGTCTTAAATGGGCGATGGTTCGCAGAAACTCATCCGAGTGCCGTTTTTTTTGCAGCGGATAGGCTTCGTCGGTCCGGCTGATAATGTCGATCCGCCGGGCCGCCAGCTCCCACGCCTGGCCTTTTGCCGGAGAGGCCACCAGGTCGCCGGAAACCGCAACCGCACTGCCGGTGATCAGTTTCTGAACCTGTTCAAAATTGTCCAGCTGCGCGGGGGCCACCACCTGAAGGCTTTGCAGGCAGGAACCGTCGTTGATTTCAAGAAAGGAAAGCGCTTTTGAATTGCGGCAGGTTTTAACCCATCCGCAGACCCGCACGCCGGACGATGGGGTTTTGGCGCTCAAAAGGTGTAGTATTTTTGTGTGGTCCATGTTTATATAGGCGTTTTTAAGAAAGGGGTTTAAGGTTTATATCATGCAAACCGGCTTAAACGGCAGCCTGCTGGCGTCCGTCAGAAAACCCAGCACTTATCTGGGTAACGAGATCAACACCGTCAGAAAAGACCCCGCCTCAGTCGATCTGCTGATGGCGCTCTGTTTTCCCGATCTTTATGAGATCGGCACCTCCCATTTCGGGCTTCAGATTCTATACCACATTCTAAACCGGAACAAGCAGATAGCAGCCGAGCGGGTTTTTTCTCCAGGGCCGGATATGGAGGCCCTGCTGCGGCAATCAGGCCGGTCCGCCTTTTCCCTGGAGAGCCGGCGGCCCCTGGAGAAATTTGATATTATAGGGTTTTCACTGCTTTACGAGCTCAACTACACCAATGTCCTGACCCTGCTTGACCTTTCCGGTATTCCTTTTTACGCAGCTGACCGAAAGGCCTCCCACCCCCTGGTGATTGCCGGCGGCCCCTGCACCGTGAATCCGGAACCGGTGGCCGATTTTTTTGACGCCATGGTGATCGGCGACGGGGAGCGGGTGGTAGAAGAGATGTGCCGGGCCTGGCTGGAGATCAGGAAAAGCAGCGGAACCGTGGACCGGGCCGACATTCTGGACCGGTGGTCATCCATTGAAGGGGTTTATGTGCCCTCCCTGTTTGCGGCCTCCTATGACGCAAACGGTTTTCAGCACCTGACCCCGGTAAAAAAGGACTACACCCGGGTGACCCGGGCCGTGGTGCCTCACCTGACCGTGGAGGATTTTCCCAACACCCCTGTGGTGCCGTACGGCAAACCGGTTCATGACCGGCTTCGCCTGGAAATCGCCCGGGGATGCACCCGGGGGTGCCGGTTCTGCCAGGCCGGCATGATCTATCGGCCGGTGCGGGAGCGGCCAATAGACGACCTGCTGGCCCTGGCCGGCCAGGCACTGGAGGCCACAGGCTATGAAGACCTTTCTCTTCTCTCCCTCAGCACCGGCGACTACAGCCGGCTGCACCAATTGCTGGAAGGGATGCTCTCTGTTCACGGCAAAGACAATGTCGCGGTTTCCGTTCCATCCTTCCGCGCCGGGTCCCTGGGCCAGGAGGAGATGGGCCTGATCCGGTCGGTGCGCAAGACCGGGTTTACCATTGCGCCGGAGGCCGGCACGCAACGGCTGCGGGACGTGATCAACAAGAACATCACCGAAGAGGAGATCGTTCAAACCGTATCCGACGCCTTCGGACTGGGGTGGAGTCTGATCAAGACCTACTTCATGGTGGGCCTGCCCACCGAGACCGACGCGGACATCGACGGTATCGTCTCTCTGGTTTCCCGGCTGGCCCGCATCAAAGCGCCGGGGGGCCGGGGAAAAAAGCTGCATGTGAGTGTGGCCGCCTTTATTCCCAAGTCCCACACCCCGTTTCAATGGGAACCCCAGGTTTCCGTGGCCCAGGCCAGGGAGCTTATTTTTTCTCTTAAAAGGCGCCTGGAATCCGGAAAAGTCGGCTTTAAATGGCAGCACCCGGAAACCAGCCTTTTAGAAGGGCTGTTTGCCAGGGGAGACCGGCGGCTGTCAGCCCTGATCGAGGCGGCCTGGCGACGGGGCTGCCGGTTTGACGGGTGGAGCGACAACTTTGATTTTGCCGCCTGGCAGGCAGCCGCCGAGGCGTGTGCGCTGGACATGGAGGCGTGTGTCACCAGGAAAAGAGAGCTCGCCGAGCCGCTTCCCTGGGACCATGTTTTTACGGGGGTTTCCAGGTCCTTTCTGGAAAAGGAACGCGACAGCGCCTATGAGGCCCGGCTGACGCTGGACTGCCGGGACCAGGAATGCAGCGGCTGCGGGGTGTGCGACTTTGAAACCGTTGCGCCACGGCTCTCCCCGGCGCCGGCGCCGGTCCGGGAGGGCCTGGTCGCGGGCAGGCAAACCCGGGCAGCGAACCTGCCGCCGGTCTGTCTGGAGTTTTCTTATTCAAAAACAGGAGAGGCCCGGTTTTTTGGGCACCTGGAGTTTATCGGCATACTTACCCGGGCCATTCGCCGGGCGCGGATTCCGGTTGTGTTCTCCCAGGGGTTTCACCCAAAGCCAAAGCTCTCCTTTTCCGATCCTCTGCCCGTGGGCATGGAGAGCGAATGCGAGCGGTTCTGGATGACGGTTTATGGTCCGGCCGACCCGGAGGCGATCCGTCAGGCCCTTAACCGCTGTCTTCCCGACGGGTTTTTTCTGCACGAATGCCGCATGGTGGCCTCCAGAAAAGACAAGGCGTCCGGGCGCACCGGCCCCGCAGTCTACAATATTACCGTCAATCAGGACCTGTTTGATCCTAAGTATGTGGCGTCTGTCCCATCGGAAACAGCCCCCTTTGCCATCACCGTTCTTGATCCCCGGAACCTGGTGCTGGAGATCCGGCAGCGCCAGCAGGGGTTGTCGACCCCCGGCCAGATTGTTGCCTCGGTGTTTGGTGTGGACGAGGCACTGATTCTTCAGGGCCGGGTTGTGAAGCGGGCCGGTTTATAATAAGATAACGACAGTGCCGTGGTCTCAAAAAGCGGTGCCGGTCCTTCGCCCATGGGCCGCACTTGAGGGGCCGGCCATCAAAAAAGCAGGGCAGACAGGAAAAGCGTCTCTTCACATGTCAAAAGAACTGATCATTAATGCCACGGAAAACGAGACCCGGGTAGCCCTTCTGGAAGACGGGGTCCTGGCCGAGTTTTTCATGGAGCGGGGAAACCACCTGAACATCTCCGGCAATATCTACAAGGCCCGCGTCAACCGGGTGCTGCCGGGCATGCAGGCCGCCTTTGTGGACATCGGCCTGGACCAGGCGGCCTTTATCTATGTCACCGACGTGTTTTCCGAGACCTCACGGGAGGTGGAAAACATTTTTAACGAAACAGCGGAAGAGCCGGAGCCCGTCGTTGCCGTCAGGGAGGGAGAGTTTGATTCGCCGGTGCCGGTGCCGCCGGCGGACGTGAAGATAGAAGACCTGCTTTCCGAAGGCCAGGAGATTCTTGTTCAGGTTTCCAAATCCCCCATCGGCAGCAAGGGGGCCCGCATCACCACCCGCATTTCTCTGCCGGGTCGGTTTTTGGTACTGATGCCGACAGTGGACCATGTGGGCGTGTCCAAGCGCATCGTGGAGGACGGCGAGCGGCAGCGGCTCAAGGAGCTGGTGGTGTCGCTGCGAACCGAGCCGTTCGGGTTTATCGTTCGGACTGCGGCCGAAGGGGTGGAAAAAGAGAAGCTGGAAAAGGAGATGGTGCTGCTGGTCAACCTGTGGCAGAAAGTGCAGAAGCGGTTTGCCTCGGCTTCGGCGCCGGCCCTGCTGCACCGGGACATGACGGTCTCTCTTCGGGCCGTACGGGACTACCTGACCCACGAGGCAGACCGTGTGGTGGTGGACGCGGACTATGTCTATGACGAGATCATGACGTTTCTGGATGAAATCATGCCCCGGATGAAGGCTTCGGTAGAGCGGTATACTGGCAGCGAACCGATTTTTGACGCTTACAACATCGAAGGGGATGTGTTCCGGTCCCTGAAGAAAAAGGTGTGGCTCAAGTCCGGGGGATATATCATTATCGAGCCCACCGAGGCCCTGGTGGTCATAGACGTGAACACCGGTGGCTACGTGGGAAAACACAACTTCGAAGAGACGGTGTTCAAGACCAATCTGGAGGCGGCCCGTGAGATTGCCTACCAGATCCGGCTGAGAAACCTGGGCGGCATTATTATCATCGACTTTATCGATATGGCCAGGGAGGCCAACCGGGAAAAGGTGTTTGCCTCGCTCAAGGAGTTTCTTGAAAAAGACAAAAGCAAAACCACCCTGCTGCCGTTTTCCGAGCTGGGGTTGATCCAGATGACGCGGAAGCGGACCCGCAACTCAGTGGCCCGCATGCTCTGCGAGCCCTGTTTTTACTGCAACGGCGACGGATATCTCCTCTCCCGGCAGACCATCTGCTTTAACATCTACCGCGAGATTATGCGCGAATCCCAGGACCTGTCCGGCGAAAAGATCACGGTGAAGGTGCATCCGGACATTGCCGAGATGCTTCACGGAGAAGAGAGCCGGGTGGTGATCGGCCTGGAGGCGGACCTGGGCCGGCAGATTATTATTTATCCGGTACCCAAGTTTCATATCGAGCAGTTTGAAATCGAGGAGATACTGTAACCCTTACCGAAGGTCTATTTTTCTGCTTGACAAACAGGCGGTTCTATGTTTTTTTCTACAGGTTTATGTCCCGGCACGGTGCCGGGCGGCTTTACTTGAACGCGAAACAGAATCAGGGACGGCTCATAAAAAAGCGATCAAGAACCATATCCGGGCGTAAAGGGTTTACGCCGAACATTCAGGCCGATCCCATAAGAGGTGTATGATGAAGCGGACATATCAGCCAAGTAACGTAAAACGTGCGCGAAAACATGGGTTTAGAGCGCGGATGGCCACAAAGCAGGGCCGTAGTATCCTTAAGCGAAGGAGGGCCAAGGGAAGAAAGCGGTTGACGGTTTAGACAAACCACGGAAGGTTGTTTCTGGTTTGACAAAGGCAAAGCGGTGTGCGCAAGGTGCCGGAAAAACCGACGTTGGATCGCGAGGTGCGGTAAACAGAAGCCGGGTGGTGTTGAGACAAAACACCCCAGGGGATGGTGTGACAGATTTTTCATTTAAAAAAGAAGACCGCCTGTTAAAGCGGTACGAATTTATCGAAATTTTCACATCCGGCAAAACCGTTCATTCATCCTGCTTTCTGGCAGGCATAAAAAAGAACCGCGCGCAAAGAGTCCGGCTGGGCATCACGGTTTCAAAAAAGGTCGGTAAAGCGGCCCGGCGAAACAGGATCAAGCGACACGTCAGGGAGTTTTTCAGGCTGCATCGAGACAACTTGTCGAATTGTTGGGATATTAACGTTATTGCAAAGAAAAAGGCGGTAAACGCTTCTCCGGCGGAGCTGGAGCGTTCCCTGGCGGAGCTTTTTCACAGGTCTTCAAGGGAGTTCCCATCAGACAGACAATAATGATACTGATACGGGCATATCAACTGGTGGTCTCGCCCCTGCTGGGGTCGAGGTGCCGGTTTTATCCCTCCTGTTCCCAATACGCCCATGAGGCCGTATTCCGGCACGGTGTCGTAAAAGGTCTGTTTCTTTCGATAAAACGAATTGCCCGATGCCACCCTTTTTGCCCCGGCGGCTATGATCCGGTTCCGTAACCGCTGCCGGTCCCGCACTTTCAAAACCGCAACGCCTTTCGGTTATTTCTTCCCTGCTGCATTGACAACAATAACACGGAAAACGGAAGACAGCCGCCTGCCGTGACTGTGCGGGCCGCGTGTCCGCCTGGCGCGGCGAGTTGTTTTTTCTCGATTTTCCCGGTCAGGAAGAGAGTTATGGAACACGTTCGACTGGTGCTGGCAGTGGTGTTATCGGTCCTGGTGCTGCTGGTCTGGCAGGTTTTTTTTATTGGTTCCCCTGAGGCGCCGGTTGGGACGGACAGCGCACCGGTTGCACCGGCACAGGAGGCGGTGGCGCCATCTAGCCCGGCCGCCGAAGATGTGGCGTTGCCCCGGGAAAACGCTCCGCCGGAACAGGCTGCCCCTGCCGATTCGGCCCTGGTTCCGACAGAGGCCCCTGCCGCACCTGTGGTGGTGGAGACCGATCTTTATACGGTTACTCTCAACGGTAATGGCGCCCAGATATCCGATTTTGTATTAAAAAATTATCGGGAGACCAACGACCCGGATTCTTCGGCCAAGCGGCTGCTGTCTGACAACAACCCCCTGGGCACGCTGCGCGTGAACCTTGAGGGAGACGCCCTGGCCGGTATGGCGGACGGACCGTATGCCGCGGATGTGGCGGAGGGCCCGGTAACGGTGTCGGACCAGCCACGGTCCGTTGTTTTTACGCGACAGCTTCCCGGCGGCCGCGTGGTGGAAAAGCGATATACGTTTACGCCGGACAGCTACATGATTGATCTGGCCGTGACCCTGAAAAACGGGTCTGAAACCCCGCTTTCCGGCAACCTGGCCGTGACTCTGGCCCGTTATTTTACAGACGACGGCAGCCGGTTTGTGTTTGAAGGCCCCAGCGCGCTTGTGGGCCATGAACTGGAAGAGATCAAGCTGGGCGATATTCAAAAAAAGGGCAGCCTGGCCGGTTCCCTTACCTGGATATCCATTCAGAACCGGTACTTCATGTCGGCCCTGATTCCCGAGGCCCCTACAGCGGCCGTCATGCGGCTCTCCCGGACCCCGGAGCAGGTGGTCACCGCCACCTATCTGGCGCCGGCGCGCACTGTCGGTGCCGGCAGCACCGAGACCTATCGCTTTTCGGTTTTCATGGGCCCAAAAAGCGTTCAGATCCTGAGCAAGGCCGGACACGATCTTGACAGGGCCGTCAACTTCGGCTTTTTTGATTTTATCGCCCGGCCCTGTCTCTGGCTGATGAACTTTCTTTACCGCTATATTCCCAATTACGGCATTGCCATTATCATTATTACCCTTCTGTTTAAGCTGATTTTCTGGCCCCTTGGCAACAAGAGCTACAAGTCCATGGCGGAGATGAAGCGGCTGCAGCCGCTGATGGCTGAAATTCGGGAAAAATACAAGGATGACCGGAAAAAAATGAACGAGGAGGTGATGAATCTCTACCGGACCTACAAGATCAACCCCCTGGGCGGGTGCCTGCCGATTCTTGTTCAGATTCCGGTGTTTTTCGCCTTTTACCGAATGCTTTACCAGGCCATCGAACTTCGCCACGCGCCTTTTTTCGGTTGGATCAACGACCTGTCCGCGCCGGACCGGCTTTTTCACTTTGACGTCTCCCTTCCGCTGATTGCACCGCCGGTGGGGATTCCGGTGCTCACCATTATTATGGGCGCCACCATGATCATTCAGCAGAAGCTTCAACCGCCCATGGGAGATCCGACCCAGGCGAAAATCATGATGCTGATGCCGATCTTTTTTACGTTTATCTTTATTAATTTTCCTTCGGGGCTTGTTCTTTACTGGCTTGTAAACAACACCATTTCCATTTCCCAGCAGTACTACATTACACGGAAGAACGCATAGGTGTGGAGGATGGTATGACCGACACAAAAGAGTTTGAAGGCAAAAATATTGACGCGGCCCTGGAAAAGGCCTGCAACGCCCTTAACATGACCAAAGACCGGCTGCGCTACGAGGTGGTCTGCGCCGGGTCCAGCGGTATTTTCGGCCTGGTGGGGGTAAAAAACGCCCGCATTCGAGTTCTTAGTTCCCGAAAAAGCACGGGGGGGGCCGGGGCAGAGAGCGGTCGGAACGTGCTGGACGAGGACCGGCAAGAGATTCTTTCCATGCTGGACGAGGCTTTTGCCGACCCGGCTCCTGAGCCCGAAAGCCGGCCTCTGCCAGAAACCAAAACAGCGACTAAGCGAGAGCACCGGGCCGAGGCAAAAAAAGCGCCCAGGGCCAAACCAAAACCCAGGCCCCGGACGGAAAAAGGGGCGTCGGTCCAGCCTGAACGGTCAAAAGCCGCCGGCCGGCCACCTGCACCGGAGGAGCCTGCAGAACCGACACCGTCAGTTTCGGAGGAACTGCCGGAACCGGCGCCGCCCGTGGAGGTGAAGGAGGCGGATCTGATCCTGGCCCGGGAGATTTTGGGTAAAATATTAGATAACATCACCGACGAAGCCACAGTGAAGGTGGCGTGTGCGCCGGGCCAGGTCGGTTTTTCCGTGGAGGGCGGCAACTCCTCGGTGCTTATCGGCAAGCGCGGTAAAACCTTGAAGGCCATGCAGCACATTGTTGAAAAGGTGGTTAAAAAATCACTGGGCGAGGCCGTGGAGGTACAGGTGGACGTGGAGGGGTATCTGGAAAAAAGAGCATCTTCGTTACAGACCCTGGCCTCCCGTCTGGCTGAAAAGGCCCGGCAGACCGGCAAACCTACCACCATCAGCCGTATGGACGCCTACGAGCGGAAGATCATTCACGATGCCCTGCGGACCGACAGAAGCGTGAAAACCCGCAGCGTGGGCAACGGGGATATTCGAAACGTGGTAATCCATCCCGGACGGCGAACCGGCCGTAAAAAAACAGCGCCATAACCCAATACCGCGCAGTCAACATGGAACGATCCACCATAGCGGCCATTGCAACCCCCGCAGCGCCGGGCGGCATCGGCATAGTCCGACTTTCCGGCCCTCAGGCCGTTGCCATCGCCCTTTCTGTCTTTTCCACCCGGCCGGACCCGGCCGCATCCACCCTTTCAGAAGCCGTTGCCGAGTCCCACCGGATGTATCACGGATACGTGTTTGACGGTAACGCTCTGGTGGATGAAGTTCTGCTGGTGGTGATGCGGACCCCCCGTTCCTACACCGGAGAGGACGTGGCGGAAATTCACACCCACGGCGGCCCGGCAGTGGTCAGCGCCGTGTGTGATCTGGTGCTGCGGGCCGGCGCCGAACCGGCGGCGCCGGGGGAGTTTACCCGGCGAGCCTTTTTAAACGGCCGCATCGACCTGACCCAGGCCGAGGCCGTGGCCGACATGATTGAGGCGGCCTCCATTGAGCAGGTAAAGTCCGCGGCGGCCCAGGTATCCGGCGAGATTCGGCAAGCGGTGGCCGTCCTGAAGCAGGCCCTGACCGGCCTGATGGCTGAAATAGAGGCGGCCACCGAATTTGAAGACCAGGTGGAGGACCTCTTTTCCCCTGAACAGGCCGCCCGTCGCATCGAAACGGAAGTGCTGCCCGGCCTGCAGGATCTGCTGGACCGTCGCAGTGCGACTGAAGCCGGCGGTGGCGCCACCGTGGTGATCGCCGGCCCGCCCAACGCGGGAAAGTCGACGTTGCTCAACCGGCTGCTGGGAGCCGACCGCGCCATTGTTTCAGAGACGCCTGGCACCACCCGGGACCTGGTGAACGGACGGGTGTGGTTGTCCGGCATGCCGTTCGTGTTTACCGATACGGCGGGCCTTCGGCATGAATCCGGGGATTCGGTGGAGGCCCAGGGCATGGCCCGTGCCCGCAACGCCATGGACCAGGCGGACCTGGTCCTGTTTGTTGTGGATGCGGCTGCCGCAGCTGGCCCGGAGAGAGGCGGGTTTTTTCGCGAGGCGCCGGCAAAAGCGTGCGTGGTGGTGGCCAATAAAAGCGATCTGCCCCAGGCTAGGGGCTTTATGTCGCCACCGGACTGGCCGGCAGTGCCGGTGGTACGTGTGTCGGCCCTTCATGGGAACGGCATCAAAGAGCTTAAAAGCCTCTTGGTCCAAATGGCCGGGGAACAGCTCGGGCCGGACGCCCATCGGCCCGGCCCCAATCCCCGGCACCGCACCGCCCTTGCGGCCTGCCGCGAAGCCATGGAAACAGCTTGCACCTCCTTGAAAAACGGAACCCCGGCCGATCTGGTGGTTCTGGACATTCGGTCCGCCGTAGACTGCCTGAAGGAAATTTCCGGTGAGGCAGCCGGGCCGAATCTGCTTGATGCGATTTTTGAGCGGTTCTGTGTCGGCAAATAGGCGGTTTTTCGCTTAACCTTAAATGTTTCACGTGAAACATTCGAATCGGGCAGGGTTGTGTAATATCGGAAAGTGCTTATGTTGAAACAACAGCCCGGTCGCTGTTTGAAGGTCCGGGAACAAGGAGAAAGAGATGGAGTTTGATTTTACCCCGTATTTTACCCGGTATGAAATGCTGGTGAGCATGGTGGACGGCATCTTTGACCGGGTAAAGGCAGAGTATCCCGATTGTGTGGCCTGCAGCCAGGGCTGTTCGGATTGTTGTCACGCCCTTTTTGACCTGACCCTGATCGAGGCCCTCTATATTAACCACAAATTCAACAAGTCCTTCGGCCGCAACGAACAGATGCTGGAAAAGGCCAACCGGGCCGACCGCCGGATTTACAAACTGAAAAAGCAGGCCTATCTGGACCACGAACAAGGCAAGAACGAAGTGACCATTCTGGCGGAAATGGGTATGGAGCGGGTCCGGTGCCCTCTGCTCAACGACGAAGATCTGTGCGACCTGTATGCGTTTCGACCCATTACCTGCCGGGTTTATGGCCTTCCCACGTCGATTTACGGTATGAGCCACACCTGTGGAAAAAGCGGGTTTGAGGCCGGCGGAAAATATCCCACCCTGAATATGGATAAAATTTATTCCCAGCTTTACGCTCTTTCCCGGGAGCTGGTGGCCGACATTCAGACCCGGTACATCAAAATGGACGAAATGCTGGTGCCGGTTTCAATGGCCCTTCTCACCGATTATGATGACGCGTTTTTCGGCTTTAACCAGGAAGCGGGGAATGCGGAGGACGGGAAAGAGGAGAAGGAATGAAGATCGAAGAGTTTTCTCCGGAGGAAAAGGCAGCGCGAAAGCAGGCTGTTTTTGACGCCATGTCACCAAGGGGGCAGCGATGGGTTCTGAAAAAAGGGTATGACAAGTGGGACCCCTTTCAGGACCCCAAGGACCCCATCGACATGCGCAAGGACAAGACCCGGCGGACCAGTCAGGTGCTTATTCGGGACTTTTTGCAGACGTTGCCGGTGGAGGGCTACAGCACCCAGTATGCCCGGGGTGCCTTTGAGTTGTGCCTGGGCATTATCAATGAGGAAGAGCGGTTTCTCGGTATGTTTGCCTTTGCTTCCTGGTACAGGGACCTGCTGGAAAAAGAGGGGGTCGCTCTTTTTGAAAAACAGTGAGATCGACCCGATTGCCGCGGATGTGGCCCATATGGTGGCCGACGCCGAGGACCGGCTTATCTGCCGGCAGGTGATACGGACGGTTTCTGAACGTCACGGAGTGGGCAGCCGGCGGGTAAAGGCCGCTATTACCCGCCTGGTTGAGGCCGGGGCGCTCCGGTTTTCAGAAGAGTGCGGCAACAGTTTTCTTGAAAAAAACTACGGGGGCACGGTGCGGCTCTCCCCCCACGTGAAGGTGGCCCCGCCCCGGGTGCCGGTGTCCCCGGAAGCCGGCTGTCAAATGGTGCGGCTGATGCCGGGCATTGCCTTTGGCGACTGTCGTCATCCCACCACGCGGCTTTCCGTGTGTGGCCTGGATTTTCTTTTTGCCGCGAACACCGGGTTTGGCCGGTCCGGCGACGCCCTGGACATCGGCACCGGGTCCGGCATTCTGGCCCTTGTGGCGGCCCGGCTGGGCGGTTTTCGCGTGCTGGCCATTGATATCGATCCGTGCGCAAGAAAAGAGGCTGCGGACAATGCGGCCCTCAACGATTTATCTGACTGCATCGTGGTGTCCAACAAGGGCCTTGAACAGGTGTGCGGACCGTTTTGTCTGGTGACGGCAAACCTTCGGCTGCCCACCCTGAAGCGATACGCGCCCCTGATTGACAACCTGCTGATGCCGGGCGGCGGTCTGGTGGTTTCCGGTATTCGAAATCAGGAGACCGCGTCCCTGATGGCGGCGTTTGACACCATGGGACGCGGTGTCTGGCAGGCATCCGACGGTGGATGGAGCGCCATGGTGTTTATTAAACATCCGTCCAAAACGAAAAAAAGCACCAAATGACCGTTTTGGACTCAAAAAAAGAGGTGACACATGAGCATTGAAACAAAAGAGCAGTATCTGGAACGGCTGCTGGCTGAAAAGAAACCCCGGTGCCCGGCGTGCGGGCAGGAGATGGAGATATGGGAACCCCCGATTCTGAACTTCAGCGACGGCCTTGGATGGGGAACGCCCTATCTGTTTGTCTGTTTTAACAACGACTGTCCCACCTATATCCAGGGGTGGGCTTACATGCAGGAGACCTTTGGCCACAAAGCCTCTTACCGGAACATGTGCTATCCGTTCACGGAGCAGTTTGAAACCATGCCGGTGTTCAGCGACCAGGGAGGCCTGGCCCAGGTGGTGACCGAAGAGACCGTGGCCGAGCAGGACCGGCTTCGGGAGGCCACCAAGCGGGGGTTTTCCCTGCTGGCCGAGTTTTACACCACAAAAAGCTGGTACGAAGTGCTGACCCTTCTGCTGGATGCCACCGAGCCGGCCAAGGTGCGACTCAAGGCCGCTGAGATGGTGGGTGATATCGGTGATCTGGATGCCATTGAGCCCCTGCGGAGCTACAATTTCGGCAACGCGCTTTTAAATGAGGCTGCGGCAAAGGCCGTGGCTAAAATTCACGAGCGTCATTTTACCCTGGAATGCCCTTATTGTGCTGAAATCATAAAAAAACGGGCCAAGGTCTGCAAGCACTGCGGAAAAGATCTTTCCATATAACCTGAAGCTTTCACCCATCGGCGAGGCACCCTGGCCGCCTCTGCGGCCACGCCACCTTGCGAAATATCCGGGCCCGTACCCGGGAAAAGGAAAAAAGAGCCCCGGCCTTCCGGCATGAAACACGCCGGAAGGCCGGGTTTTTTATGCGAAAAAGGAGGGAGGGGTGCTTTTTCGCAAAGCCAGCTAAAAATTTACGCAGATCCCGGCGCCGCCATAAACGTCGACATCCTGGTCGGGCAGGGTGGTGTTGTCAAACGTGTCCGTGTAGGCAATAAAGGCGGACAGGTCGACGGTGTCGGTTACCGGAAACCCTGCGGACAAGGAGAGGTTGTAGTCGTAAAAGTTGTGGTTTCCGTCCGCGGCATAGCGGTTTCCGGCGTACCCGGCCGACGCGCCAAATCCAAGGCCAACGCCTCCGGGAAGGTCCAGGTCGTAGGCAATGCCTGCCGCCAGGTAGTATTCATCAAGTTCGTCATAGTCATAATAAAAATCGACGCCCACGGACAGTCCTGCTACAAGGGACGCCCAGGTGCTGATAAACAGCTCACTGGTCCCCTGGCCGCCGCCATTGGGAAACAGGTATTCGATGTGGCCCACGGTAATATCCACGGGGTCCAGGGAAAATCCGTAGGAAAGCGTCAGGTCGATTTCGGAAAACTCGTTATCTTCCGCCAGGGTTCCCCCATAATCTCCCACGTCATAGTTGCCCCACACGTTCAGGTTAATACCGTTTTCAGCGGTGACATCCAGATAGGGCTGGACCACCGCCTCGTCATTGAAGGTAATGCCCCGCCAGACATAGGCGGACACAACATCCGCCCCTGTCGACACGTCCGCGGCCGTCGCGCCGCTGACGCCGACCCCCAATAACAGACCCAACACACCAAGAACAAAACCAAACCGCCTCATGTTGCTTCTCCTTTCTTTGCTGTTGTATGGGTTTGGCGTGGTCCCCTGAAACCGGAGATCCACGCCGACAGGCAGAACAGGAAAGCACGACGCGTGCCAGAGCTTATGAAATCGTGAAAACCCTTTAACCACAAGGCTCCGGCCGAACATGAAAAAATAACGGAAAAAACAATCATTGCATATTTGTAGTTTGTTGTAGACCAAAGAACAAAAACGTAACATAAAATTTTATGTCAGGGTATGCACCAGGGGCAAAAAACCAGCGCATGGGGCCAGCCCGGCGACGATACGGTCGCAAAAAGCATTGCATTGCCGTGGCCGGTGGTGTAAAAGTGTAATAATGTCAGTAGACCGGCGGAAGGTTTTTCTGCCACAGGGCTTTTTTAGCAGCCGGAAAAAGGAGAAGGGGTGAAAACACCACGCTGTATGGTCCGTATCGGGATGGCCGTTCTGGTCTGCCTGGTGGGTTTTCTGTCCACGGCCGAGGCGGACTCTGTTTTGCCGTTGTCCACGGGCCAGACCCTCTACGTGCCGGCCTATTCCCATATATATAGCGGTAACAAAGAGCAGCCCTTTCTTTTGACCGTGACCCTGAGTATTCGCAACGTCGACCCCGGCCGCACCATTCTTGTCACCAAAGCGGACTACTATGCAACACAGGGAAAGCAGCTGAAAAGCTATGTCTCGGCGCCGGTTAAGTTAAAGCCGTTGGAATCCATACGCTACGTGGTGCCGGAACGGGACAAAAGCGGCGGGTCGGGCGCCAACTTTATTGTTGAGTGGACGTCCGACGGCCCGGTCAATCCACCCATTGTCGAGTCCATCATGATCGGCACCCAGATTCAGCAGGGCATCTCCTTTACTTCCAGGGGCCAGCCCATTACTCCCTTTCCCTCTCAATAGGAGCCGCCCGCGGGTATGCGCCTGGTTTCTTTCGACCCCCTTCAGACCCTGGACATTCCCGGTGTGCGGACCATCAAGCCGGTGCACTGGTTCCGTCAAAAAGAGACCGTCAAGTCGGCCGACTGGATCCTTTATCCCGAATACTGGCAGGTCAACCCCCTGTATTATGGCCTTAAAAAACGGATATTTCCCAGTGTCAGTACCTATCACATCGGCCACGACAAAATTGAAATGGCCAGGGCGTTTGAGGCGGTCTGCCCGGAGAACGCTCCCGTCACCCGAATTCTGTCACGCAACGAATACGCCACGGAGCAGATTCTTGATGAATTTGAATTTCCTTTTGTGGCAAAAGAGGCGCGAAGTTCCATGGGGGAAGGGGTTTTTCTGATCGCCGACAAAAAGGCGCTGAAGTCCTATGTGGATCGCAACGACACCCTGTTTATTCAGGAATATCTTCCCATCAGTCGGGACCTGCGGGTGGTGGTGGTGGGAAAGTCCGTTGTGGCCGCCTACTGGCGCCAGGCCCCTGACGGGGCTTTCTGCAACAATGTATCCCGGGGGGGAACCGTCTGTTTTAAGGACATTCCTGATAGCGCCCTTGCCCTTGTGGAAAAGGTGGCTATTGAACTGGACATCAACCATGCCGGGTTTGACGTGGCCGTGGTGGACGGGCACTGTTTTTTTCTGGAGTTTAATCCCCGGTTCGGCACCCAGGGCCTGATTACCAAGGGCATTCGGCTGGGAAGGGTGGTGCTGGACTACCTGATTGAAATGAGCCGGCCCCCGGAAGTGCCCGGCCATCCACAGTTGCCCAGGGCCGGGTGATCAAGAATCGTTCCCTGGAGTGTGTAAAATACAGGCGGCTGTTTATGACAAAGGGGCTGGACCGGCCTCTTTTTTCAGGGCATCCCAGGTGTCGTCGGTAACGCCCTCCTGTTCCAGAACCCGCTTGATGACGCGGTGGGTGTTGGTCTTGGGAAATTCGTCCACAAAGCGGATATACCGGGGCACCGCGTATTTGGCCAGCTGGTCGGCAAGAAAGGCCCGCAGGCCGGCGGCCGTCACGCTCCGGCCCTCCACCAGTTTGACCGCGGCCATGATTTCATCTTCGGCCATCTCCGACGGCACCGCGTACACGGCCACGTCCTCCACGGCCGGGTGTTTCATGATAACGTGCTCCACCTCGTAGGCGGACACGTTTTCCCCGCCTTTGCGCATGGACTCGGTGTTGCGGCCCACAAAATAAAAATAGCCGTTTTTGTCTTTTCTTAAAATGTCGCCGGTGTAAAGCCAGCCGTTTTTCACCTTTTTTTCCGAGGCGGCCTCATTTTTGTAATACTCCACCCGGCTTTTGCCGTCGCCCACCTTGAACAGCAGTTCGCCGGCCGCGCCTGCGGGCACGTCGTTTCCTTTTTCGTCCACCAGCCGCACCTTGCCCGAGGCCATGGGCTTTCCCAGGGACCCCTTGGGCGCGGTGCCGAAGTTCATGATGCCCTTGCCGCCGCCGTCAATGGCGCCGTATCCTTCGAAAAGGGTGACACCGAACCGCTTTTCAAAGGGCTCCCACATGTCGGCCGGGCAGGCCGCGGAAAAGACCACCCGTACGCGGTTGTCCCTGTCTGTGGGCGTTTCCGGCTGCTTCATCAGGATCGGCACAATGGAGCCAATGGTATTGAACACCGTGGCATTATAGTTGCGCACATCGTCCCAGAACCGGCTGGCGGAAAATTTGCGGGCCAGGGCCATGCCGGCCCGGGCCGCCATGGTGGCGGTGGTGGAGATAAACAGAGCGTTACCGTGGCACAGGGAAAGATAGGTGTAATAGACATCGCCGGGCTTTAAAAAAAGATGGCCCACCAGCCGCAGACGGGTGACGCCGGTGGTGTTGTACCGGTAGACCACGCCCTTGGGCGGTCCGGTGGTGCCGGAGGTGTAGATGATCAGGCAGAGGTCGCTGGGAGCATATTGAATATCGGGCCGGTCGGCCGGCATCCGGTAGGCCCGGCTCAGCAGCCCCATGGTGTCGGGAATGGTGATGTCCCGGGCCTCTTCTTCCACATCATTGATAAACACGGTGTCGGGCCTGATCCGCTCCAGCGAGTTCAAGACAGGCGTCAGGGTGCCCAGCAGCTCGGCATCTGCCACCAGAAAGTCGATATCGCTGTGGTTGATCACATAGGCAAGGCCGTCGCCTTTCAGTTCCGGGTTGATCATCACCGAATACATACCCGCTTTCTGGGAGCCGAAAAAAACATCCAGCACCCGTGGCGAGTTTCGCATCAGAATCCCCACGCCCCTGCCCCTGCCGCCACCGGCCGCCACCAGAAAATTGCCCACCCGGTTGGCGTTGGCGTTCATCCGCCGGTAGGTAAAGGACTCGGCTTTGTAGCGCAGAAAGGTCTTGTCCGGCACATCCGTGGCACAGTCCTCCAGCAGGTCGCTCCAGGCGATATCCCACGGCTCGCTTGAAACAAGGCCCTTGACGGTTTTTCCCAGCCGCCCGTGCCGCGTTTCCCGTGAAACAAGGGCCGCGATGCCGGAGAGGGCGTCTTTTGCCAGCTTGAGTTTCTGAATGATATAGGTCATTTGTCCGCTGCTTTTCTAATGCGACGTTATTTTTTGATGCTCTGGTAAAAAGTCTATGTGGGGTGGCAAAGTAAAAAGTTCAAGATCAAGGCGCCGCAAATCCCGAGGAATGCGGCGTACTTGTCGTACGCCGCAGTGACGAGGGGTGCAGCACAACGCAGCCGGCCGCCTTGCGGCAATTGGGCTTTTTACGAAGCCATCATTTTTGGTTCATCTCCCGATTAGTGGTAGTAAAGACTTGCATAATTTTCAGTGCAGTCGATGGCTTTGCAAGGGGCCAAGGGTTCAAGTGGTCAAGTAAAAAGCTATAAATGAAGACTTGATGATGCCCGAACGTTCGGTTTATGGTTTGAAATCAAAATGTTATTAACTAACGATTCAATTCCCTTTGGAATAACAATAGAACACTAACAAAAACAGGTACAGAGCCTTTATAACGCTTTCAAAAACAAACCCTTGGACCCTCGACCCCTTGAATCCTTGAACCCTGCGCACTCAGTAAATCGGAGAAGATCCTCATTTTTTAGCCGGTGCCTCCAGAATATGAATGCACATGGCCGCCTCTTCCGAGCCCAGGGCGCCGCCACCGTTTTCCGCCATGCCCAGCCGGGCCCCTTCCACCTGTCGCTTACCGGCCGCGCCCCGGAGCTGGGTCACCAGCTCGTGGATTTGGGCAAGGCCAGAGGCGCCAATGGGATGGCCCCGGGAGACCAGTCCTCCGCTGGTGTTTATGGGAATTTTTCCGCCCAGCCGGGTTTCTCCTTTTTCCGCCAGCAGCCCGCCTTCCCCCTTGGGGCAGAAGCCCAGGTTTTCCGCCTGTACCATCTCGCCATAGGCGGTGGCGTCGTGCACCTCTGCAAAGTCGATGTCCTTGGGCCCCAGGCCAGACACCTCATAGGCTTTTTGGGCCAGCCGCTCGCCGATCTCCGGCTCGTCCGGGGTTCTGGCCCGGCCCGATCCCAGGATCGAGGCCCGCACTCGCACCGCCTGGCCCATAAGGCCCAACTGGCGCGCCTTTTCCTCGGAACAGAGAATGGCCGAGGCGGCCCCGTCGCCGATGGGCGCGCACATGGCCCGGGTCACGGGAAAGCTTACGATCCGGTCGGCCAGCACCTTTTCCACCGGCACCTCGAACCGGTACTGGGCATTGGGGTTTAATGTGCTGTTAAAATGGCTTTTAGAGGCGATGGCGGCCAGCTGCTCCACGGTGCTGCCGTATTTTTTCATGTGCTGCCGGGCCGCGTATCCGTAAATATCCATAAAGGGCGAGTGGTCTCCGGCCGAGAGTTTGCTCATCTTTCTTACCGTATCATATCCCAGTTTTTCTCCCAGCATCACGGCTTCGGCCAGGCTGTAGCGAAGGTCAAGAGCCCGTTCTTTTAAGGTTTTTTTCTTTTTCCCGCCGCGGGTCCGGACGGGCTGGTATTTGGCCTTGAACGCCTCCAGGTCATTTTTTTCTTCGGCCGTCAGCCGGAATACGGAAAGCCCCTCGGCGATTTGGACGCAGTTTTCAATATCGATACCCCCCAGAAAACCTGAAAAAACATGGTACTTGTTGGGGTGGTAGAGCTTTTCCGCGCCCACGGCCATGGTGATGTCGCAGACACCCGCGGTCACGGCCAGCCAGGCATGGTGAAAGGCGGTAGAGCCGCTGGCGCAGGCATTTTCCACGTTGGTGATGGGAATGGCGTCAATACCCATGGGCCGAAGCGCCACCTGGCCCCGAATACAGGACTGGCCCTTGGCGTGCTCCCAGCCGGAGTTGGAAAACCACAGGGCCTCTATGGCCTCCTTTTCAAGGCCCGCATCTTTTAAGCATTCCGTGACGGTCCAGATCGCCAGGTCTTTTATGCCTTTGTCAAGATGCTTGCCGAACCGAATGGTGTGTGCCCCGATCACATAAACGTCTTTCATGTGCCTCTCCTTAGTGCCATCACTGTTTTTTTGAGGGCCTGCGCCTGAAAACAGAACCGTAACAAAAATTGGATAAACCAATTAACCCCAGAATCGGTTTCTTTGTCAAGAAAAAAGCAAAAGAACGGAAAGTTTTTCTGTTTTTTCGGAACAAGACCAGGCCTGATCTTCCATGGCGGCAACCGCCCCGGAAAAACCCCGCTTTCTGTGTAATGGCTTGTAACAAAACCCAAAAAGCTTTTGCGGCTGCTGTTGTCCCGTACGGGCAGGACCCCGCCGGCAGGTCGTCCATGGATATCTGACGGCCTGTGCCGAAAAACCTCGCCCGGCGGCGCGGAGCCTGTTGTGTGAAAAAAGCATTGACTTGGCCGGACAATTGATTATAGTGGTTTTACCAATATCAAGAGAAAGGAAAAAAGCATGGGCCAGCGATTTAAAGCCGTTGTCAACTCCCTCATGCGCGACATCTTTTCAAATAAGCTTGCTCCCGGCGACAAGCTTGCCGCTGAGCGGGAGCTTTCCAAAAAAATGGATATCGATCGCACCTCCCTGCGAATAGCCCTTAAGCAGCTGGAGGCGCTTGGCGTTCTGGAGATTCGCCAGGGAGACGGCATTTATGTGAAAGACTACATGAAAAATGCCGGACTCGATTTTCTTCGGCTGCTTTTCCTTCAGGAGGAAAAAGAGGGCGAGGGGCCGATAATTGACGAGTATATCATTGATGAGGCCATGGAGTTCTGGGTGGAGTTCATGCCCCTGATGGTCAAGGTGGCCCTTCGCCGCATCACGCCTCTTTTCATAAAGCGGTTCGTGGACACCCTGAACAACGAACTGGAGGTGATCGGTGACCGGGAAAAAGTTGTCGAATCCGAGCTGCTGCAGCAGGAGATGGTGGCCGAGGCCACGGACAACCTTCTGTTTCTGCTGCTGTCCAACACCACCCGGCCCCTGCGAAAGAAATTTCTGGAGATTTTTGTAAGCCAGCTGGACGAGGAGACCATGCGGCGCCATGTCGAGTTCAAGCGCGCCCTGCTCCGGTCCGACCTGGTCACCGACCCCAAGGGGCCGGAGGTCATCTCCGACGGCTATAAGAAAATGATGATCTACTACCGCGATGTGGCGCGAAAGTCGTGGCAGGTCACGCCGGAAGACGACCGGCTGGTCAAGCAGTTTATGGCTTCCGTGGATGCCGGGCAGGCTTAACCATTAAAAAGGAAAAACCATGTCACTTAAAAGATTTCCCGAAAAACGGATTCTGATCACCGGCGCCGGTTCCGGGTTTGGCCGGGCCCTGGCCCTGGAGTTTGCAAAAATGGGGTGGCGCATCGGTGTTGCCGAAATCAATGCCGGGCGGGCCGCCGAGTCGGCCGAGCTGATCCGGCAGGCCGGCGGCCGGCCCGTAGAAATCCTCTGCGATGTCACCAAACCCGAAGAGCTGGATGCCGCCGCGGCCCTGGTGCAAAAGGAGTGGGGCGGTCTGGACATTCTGGTCAACAATGCCGGAGTGGCTGCCGCCGGTCTGGTGGAAAAGACCCCTCTGGAGACCTGGGACTGGATTCTGGCGCTAAATACCAAAAGCATTATTCTGGGGTGCCGCTCCTTTATTCCCATGCTCAAGGCACAGCAGGCCGGCTATATCGTGAACATGGCCTCGGCCGCCGGCATCGCTTCTCTGCCGGAGATGGGGTGCTACAACGTTACCAAAGCCGCCGCTATCTCCCTGTCAGAAACCCTGCGCGGCGAACTTTCTCCTTTTAACATCGGTGTCTCGGTAATCTGCCCCACCTTTTTTAAAACCAACCTTATGGATCAGTTTACCTCTCCGGATGAGCGACAGCGCAAAATGGCCACCGCCTTTTTCAACAAGTCCCGGGCCACGGCAGACCAGATCGCCCGGCACGTGGTTAAATGCGTGGATAAAAAAAGGTTTTATATTGTCACTCAGGGAGATGCCAGATTCATGTGGTACTCCAAGCGGTTTTTTCCGGAAACCTATTTCCGGGTCACGGCCTGGTTTTACAAAAAGAACCTGATGGACAAATACCTGGGGGTGTCTTGAAACAGAGTGTTCATAAAACGTTTGCCTGGGAGCAGCGGACATGACTAAAAAAAACGAAGGTCTTTCCCTTCTGGGCGTTTATGAGCCGGGCATGCCGTGGAACCCTGTGGAAAAGACCATCATGGAGCGGCGCAGCACTCGAAAATTCAAAAAAGACCCGGTGCCGGCCTCCCTGATCCGGCGGGTTCTGGAGGCGGGACGGTTTGCGCCATCGGCCGGCAACCAGCAGCCCTGGAAATTTGTGGTGATCACCAGTCCCGAGATCATTGCCGCAATGGACAAAGACGCGGCCAGAGTGACCCGGTTCTTTCTGTTTTTTCTGGGCTATGTCAACCACACCGGCATTCGCCGGGCCCTCTCCAAATTTCTGGCCCACGTTTTTGCCTTTCGCCTGTTTTCAAACGAGATGCACCCGGCCCCTTACGGCGCCATGCGCCAGGCGGCCCTGGGAAAAACCCCCTACTGGCATAACGCGCCCGTGGTTATCCTGATCCTGATGGATCGGCGCGGGGTGTCCGACCCGGCCGTGGACGTGGGCGTGACCGGGCAGAACATGGTGCTGGCGGCCCACAGCCTTGGCCTGGGCACCTGCTGGGTGGGATTTACCAAGCTTCTGACCTACCTGCCGCAGTGGAAAAAACGGTTCAACGTCAAATATCCCTATGTCTTAAAAGAGAGCATCGCCCTGGGCTGGCCCGCCTCAAAAGCCGACGGCGAGGTGGCGCGGGAGGTCCATCTGGTGGACTGGTACGAAGGCGGCATTCACGACAAACCCAGAACAGAGCGGCAGGGAGAGTAAACCATGGCAACTTATTTAAGCCCGAGAGAACGGTTTGACATTCCCGAATATGACGATATGGCGGTCATGCACTATGCCCTGCTGGATTTTGACCAGGGAAAATGCGTGCAGTGCGGCCTTTGTGTGTCTGCCTGCGCCGGCGGATGCATTCTTATCGGCAGCCTCTGTCGGACCGACTTTATGACAGGACGCGGCAAAGCCAAACAGGGCTTTCCGGAGCTGGACACCCTGCCGAACCAGACCCCCATGTGCGTGGGGTGCCTCACCTGCTCGGCGGCCTGCCCCACCGGCGCCATCACCATCAAACAGTCCTTTCGTCCCGGGGGCCGCCTGAAAAAACTCCATCAGGCCCCGGAAATGACCCCGCCTCACCGGTATTAAGCTGTTTTTGCCCGGATTTTTTATGAAAAGGTTCTCGCGCAAAAAGAAGCTTGTTGCCAAAACGCACACAATGTGATAAATTGTGAGGCCGATGAAAAGCATCAACTGGAATACGGAAAAAAGCCTGGCCCTCAAGGCATCGCGTGGAATCTGTTTTGAAGATGTGGTGTTTTTTGTTGAACGGGGCGAGATACTCGATGACTATCTGCATCCAAACCAGCAGACCTGTCCCGGCCAGCGCATCCTGGTTCTCGCTTTTGACGATTTCGCCTACCTTGTGCCTTATATTGAAAACGACGAAGAACTGTTTTTAAAGACAATTATCCCGAGCAGAAAAGCGACACAACGATATCTTGGAGGAAAAGATGCCGGCTAAACTGACAAAAGACGAGAAGGAAACCCTCGACAGCTTTGAAAAGGGTGAATGGCTTCCCGTTAAAGACCTTGCGAAAAGAAGAAAAGAGCTGGCGGCCTATGCTCGCAACACCCTGCGCAAAGACAGGCGGCTGAACATACGGATTTCTGAAAGAGACCTCATCGAGATTCAGAGACGAGCGGTCAAGGAGGGCCTGCCCTATCAGACCTATGTGTCAAGCATCCTTCACAAGTTTGTCAACGGCACTCTGGTTGACGCGGAGAGATAAGGCTGCCTGCCGGTCAGAAAAAAACAAACACCATGGGCGAAAAGGAAGCACCATGCGCGTCGTGAGACAGCTTTTTATTTTTTTGTTTTTATTTCTGTTTTTTACTTCTTCCGGCCTGTGCTTTACCGATGTGACCACCCTTGAGCTTAAGGGCTTTAAGCTGGGCATGTCCCTGGAGCAGGCGATCAAAAACTTAAAGTCCCGGGCGTACAGGGAAAACAGGGACATACGGGTTTTTAACAGCGGAGAGTATGCCATAAGCGCCTATTTTCAAAACGACATTCCCCTTCACCTGGTTTCGGCCAAAGAGAGCGACTACACGGAAATGTCCCTGCAGTTTGCAAACAACGAGCTGCTGATGCTGGACACAAAAACCCGGTACGTAACCGCGGACCAGGCCAGTGCCCTGCCGGATAAATATACCCGGCTGTTTGGCCCGTTTGATTTTCGCGGCGAAAAGGTTTCCCGCGACACGGCTGTTTTGTTCTGGCTCTGGGGCGGAGAATCCATTCGTCCGGAAACGCCGCCCATGGCCCCCCATGTTCAGGTGCAACTCATCAGCAAACGGGAAAACGGAAAAGAGATGCCTGAAAGCGAAGAGCTTAGAATGGTGGATGTTCCAAAACTGATGGGGGTACAATACGCGGAAACACTGGAGCAGTACCTCAAGGGCAACGCGCTTTACGCGGCAAAGGTAGAAGAGGGCCGCAGGCTGGCCGCAGGGCACATACCAAAGATTCAGGCGGTCATTGACGGCGATGCTCGTTACCGGCAGGTTAAACTCAATCCCTTTGAAGGCACGATTCTGGTCTCCGGCATAGTAGAAAAGGGAAACCTGCAACCCCTTAAAGAGATCGTTGCCGCAACCGAGCCCCCGCTGAAAATAACGTGGAACGTGCGTGAATACCCGGCCGAGTTTTTCAAATAGAGAAAACCGCTGCCGTTTTCCCTGCCCGTACGGGTGATTTTTCCATGGGAAAGCCTTGCTCAACATCGACAGACAATGTTAAGTTACACTAAACAATAATGCGTTTTTCCGTCGGAATTATAAAAATTGATGCGCAAATCGTCTTTCCCGAGTTGCTTTTTTGCCGGGGCCGGGTTAAATTGCTGAGTCAGGGATTTGGCAAACAGCCCTGAGGTTGCGACAAAACGGCAAAATTTTTAAGGCGTACGATAAGTACGCCATATTTTTGCGCTTTACGCTGACAAAAACCCGACGTGCCAAAAAAGCTTGAAAGATAAGAGATGAAAGCCCTGCTTGCCCTGGAAGACGGGCGGACCTTTGCCTGCAAAAGCTTTACCGGACCCGGTGAAACCGGCGGTGAGATCGTGTTTAACACGGGCATGTCCGGCTACCAGGAGGTGCTTACCGACCCCTCCTACCGGGGCCAGATCGTGACCATGACCTATCCCCTGATCGGCAACTACGGGGTCAACCATCAGGATGTGGAGTCGGACCGGGTCCAGGTGGCCGGTTTTGTGGTGCGCGAATACCAGGACTGCCCCAGCAACTTCCGGTCCGAGCAGTCCCTGGCAAAATACCTGCAAAGCCAGGGCGTGCTGGGCATCACCGATGTGGACACCCGTGCACTGACCCGCCACCTTCGAACAGTAGGGGCTTTGCGGGCCTGCATCTCCACCCACGAACTCGATCCCGCGGCCCTTGTGGAAAAGGCGCTTGCCGTGCCGTCCATGGCAGGGTGCGACCTTGTCACCGGCGTTTTTTCAAAAAAGCCCTATCGCTGGATCAACGGGGCGCCGGCCGCCGTGGACATGGACCTGGCCGATATGGATGAGCGGGTGTGGCATAAAACCGGTGGCTTTCGGGTGGCGGCCTTTGATTTCGGTATTAAATACAACATTCTGAGAAATCTTGAGGCGGCCGGGTTCCAGGTGCTGGTGGTGCCGGCCCATGCCACGGCCGCCCAGGTAAAACAGGTCAACCCGGACGGTATTTTTCTGTCCAACGGCCCGGGCGACCCCGAGCCGCTGACCGGACCGGTGGCCACCATTCGCGATCTTCTGGGATACCGGCCCATGTTCGGCATCTGCCTGGGAAACCAGCTGGCCGGCCTGGCCCTGGGCGGCGCCACCTATAAGCTCAAGTTCGGCCACCGGGGCGCCAACCAGCCGGTAAAGGACCTTGAAACCGGAAAAATCGAGATCACCTCCCAGAACCACGGGTTTGCCGTGGATATCGACAGCCTGAAAAAAGAAAACCTTGTGGTGACCCACATCAATCTCAACGACAACACCCTGGAGGGGTTTGCCCACAAAGACATTCCCCTGTTTACCGTCCAGTACCATCCCGAGGCATCGCCCGGCCCCCACGACGCCCGGTACCTGTTTGACCGGTTCAAAGCCCTGATAGAGAAAACCCATGCCTAAACGCACCGACATAGAAAAAATTCTGATCATCGGGGCCGGCCCCATCATCATCAGCCAGGCCTGCGAGTTTGACTACTCCGGCACCCAGGCGTGCAAGGCGTTAAAGGAAGAGGGCTATTCCGTGGTGCTGGTCAACAGCAACCCGGCCACCATCATGACCGACCCGGAGTTTGCCGACGCCACTTACATCGAGCCGGTGACCCCCGAGGCCGTGGCCGCCATCATCGAAAAGGAGCGGCCCTGCGCCATTCTGCCCACCCTGGGAGGCCAGACCGGCCTGAACACGGCCGTGGCCGTGGCTGAGATGGGGGTGCTGGAAAAGTTTAACGTGGAGATGATCGGGGCGTCGCTGTCCGCCATCAAAAAGGCCGAGGACCGGGACCTGTTCCGAAAGGCCATGAACAATATCGGCCTGCGCATTCCCAGAAGCGGCATTGCCACCAGCATGGACCAGGTGCGGGCCATTGCCGACGAAATCGGCCTGCCGCTGATCGTACGGCCCAGCTTTACCCTGGGCGGCACCGGCGGCGGCGTGGCCCACACGCAGGCCGAGCTGGAGGCCCTGTCCGCCGGCGGCCTGGAGGCCAGCCTCATAAACCAGGTGATGATCGAAGAGTCGGTGGTGGGCTGGAAAGAGTACGAGCTGGAGGTGATGCGGGACCGGGCGGACAACGTGGTGATCATCTGTTCCATTGAGAACATTGACCCCATGGGGGTCCACACCGGGGAAAGCATCACCGTGGCCCCGATCCAGACCCTTTCCGACAAAGAGTACCAGGTCATGCGGGACGCCTCCATTGCCATCATGCGGGAGATCGGGGTGGACACCGGCGGCTCCAATGTTCAGTTTGCCGTCAACCCGGCCAACGGCGAGATGGTGGTGGTGGAGATGAACCCCCGTGTGTCGCGCAGCTCGGCCCTGGCCTCCAAGGCCACGGGCTTTCCCATTGCCAAGATCGCGGCCAAGCTGGCCGTGGGCTATACCCTGGACGAAATCGCCAACGACATCACCGGCGAAACCCGTGCCGCGTTTGAGCCGACCCTGGACTACTGCGTGGTCAAGATTCCGCGCTGGACCTTTGAAAAGTTTCCGGAAACAAAAGACGAGCTCTCCACCTCCATGAAGTCGGTGGGCGAAACCATGGCCATCGGCCGGACCTTTAAAGAGGCCCTGCAGAAGGGCATCCGGTCCCTTGAGATCTCCCGGTTCGGCCTGGGGGCCGACGGCGCGGATAAAATCGACCCGTCGATCCAGGAGATCACGGACAAATTGGCCACACCCAACTCCGAGCGGCTGTTCTACCTTCGGTACGCCCTGCAGAAGGGTTTTACCATCGACGACATTTACCGGCTTACCCGCATTGACCCCTGGTTTTTAGACCAGATCGAAAAGATAATTTTTGTTGAAAAAACACTGATCGAGCAGAAAGAGACCCTTTCCGCCGACCTTTTGTGGCGTGCCAAGCGGGAGGGTTTTTCCGATGTTCAGCTGGCCCATATCACGGGAAAGACCGAAGACGAGATTCGCAAGCTCCGGTACGACGCTGGCCTGCGGCCGGTCTACAAGCTGGTGGACACCTGCGCCGCCGAGTTCAAGGCGGCCACGCCGTATTACTACTCCACCTTTGAGACGGAAAACGAGGCCCGGGTGTCGGACCGCAAAAAGGTGGTGATCCTGGGGGGGGGTCCCAACCGCATCGGCCAGGGTATCGAGTTTGACTACTGCTGCGTGCACGCCTCCTTTGCCCTGCGAGAAGAGGGGGTGGAGAGCATCATGGTCAACAGCAACCCCGAGACGGTGAGCACAGACTACGACACCTCGGACAAGCTCTATTTCGAGCCCCTTACCGTGGAGGATGTGCTGCACATCATTGACACGGAAAAGTGCGACGGCGTGATCGTGCAGTTCGGGGGCCAGACCCCGCTTAATATCGCCGAGGCCCTTGCCAGGGCCGGAGCCCCCATTATCGGCACCTCGCCCGAATCCATTCGCCGCAGCGAGGACAGAAAGTTTTTTGCCGCCATGCTCAGCAAGCTGGGCCTGCTTCAGCCGCCCAACGGCACGGCTGTCAACGTGGAAGAGGCTGCGGCCATTGCCGAAAACCTGGGATACCCGGTGATCGTGCGGCCGTCGTTTGTGCTGGGGGGCCGGGCCATGAAGATCGTCTACACCCCGGCGGAGCTGGCCAACTTTGCCCGCCATGCCATCAAGGCCTCGCCCAAACACCCCATTCTGGTGGACAAGTTTTTAGAAGACGCCATCGAGCTGGACGTGGACGCCATTTCCGACACCACCGGCCATACCGTGATCGGCGGCATCATGGAGCATATCGAGGAGGCGGGCATTCACTCCGGCGACTCGGCCTGCGTGCTGCCGCCCCACAGCGTCAAGCCCCAAGTGATCGACGAGATCATTCGGGCCACCAAGGCCATGGCCGCCGAGCTCAAGGTGGTGGGCCTGATGAACGTGCAGTACGCGGTCAAGGGCGACACCCTTTACGTGATCGAGGTCAACCCCCGGGCCTCCCGCACCGTTCCCTTTGTCAGCAAGGCCACGGGCGTTGCCCTGGCCAAGGCTGCCACAAAAGTGATGCTGGGCCGGACGTTAAAGGACCTGGGCATTGCCGACGACGCCTGGCGCACCGCCCATATCGCGGTCAAGGAGTCGGTGTTTCCTTTCAACCGGTTTCCCGACGTGGATACCCTGCTGGGACCGGAGATGAAGTCCACCGGCGAGGTCATGGGCCTGGACACCGATTTCGGCGCCGCCTTTGCCAAGGCCCAGCTGGGCGCCGGCCAGAAGCTGCCGGTCAAAGGAAGTGTTTTTGTCAGCGTGCAGGACAAAGACAAGCCGGCCGTGGCCGGCATTGCCCGGCAGTTGAGCGACGCCGGGTTTGAGATCGTGGCCACCGCCGGTACGGCGACGTTTTTGAAAGCGCAGAACATTGCCGTCCGGCCCATCAACAAGGTGTCCGAGGGCCACCCCCACGTGGTGGACGCCATTGTCAACGGAGAGATTCAGCTGGTGATCAACACCGGCTCGGGCCAGGACTCCCAGGTCAAGCGGGACGGGTACATGATCCGGCGCACCACGTTGCGGTGCCAGGTGCCCTATGCCACCACCCTGCCCGGTGCCCTGGCCGTGTGTCGCGGGATTCTGCAGCTCAAGAAACAGGCCCTGGGCGTAAAATCGATTCAGGAGTATCATAAAACATCATGAACGCACCGGACAGACCCCGTGAAGCCTGCGGTATCTTCGGCATTCACGACCACGAAGAGGCGGCCCGGCTGACCTATTTCGGGCTTTACGCCCTGCAGCACCGGGGACAGGAGAGCGCGGGCATCGCCGTGGCCAGGGACACCCGTATCGTCTGCCACAAGGACATGGGCCTGGTCCACGAGGTCTTTACCCCCCGCCACATGGCGCGGCTTTCCGGCACCAGCGCCGTGGGCCATGTGCGGTACTCCACCACCGGCGATTCCGTGCTGGTCAATGCCCAGCCCTTTGTGGTCACCCACAAGAAGAAGACCTATGCCCTGGCCCACAACGGCAACCTGGTCAACGCCTACGAGCTGAAGCGGGACCTGGAGGAGGAGGGCTCGATTCTTCAGACCACCATGGACAGCGAGCTGGTGGTTCACCTGTTTATCAAGAACCTGGCCCACGGGTTTGAAAAGGCTTTGGAAGAGACGGTGCTGCGGCTGAAAGGGGCCTACTCCTTTGTCATGCTCACCGGCCTGGGCGAACTGGTGGGCATCAAAGACCCCAACGGGTTTCGGCCCCTGTGCCTGGGCAAACTCAACGGCAGCTATGTGCTGGCGTCGGAGTCCTGCGCCCTGGACCTGGTGCAGGCCACCTTTGTGCGCGAGCTGGACCCCGGCGAGATCGTGATCATCGACGACAACGGGATCCGCAGCTTCAACCCCCACAAGAAAAGCCCCCGGGCCTTCTGCATCTTCGAGTTCATCTATTTTGCCCGGCCGGACAGCACCTTTTTCGGCAAAAACGTCTATACCGTGCGCAAGGCCCACGGCCGGCAGCTGGCCCGGGAAGCCCCGGTGGACGCCGACCTGGTCATGCCGTTTCCCGACTCGGGCAATTATGCGGCCCTGGGCTATGCCGAAGAATCGGGCATTCCCCTGGAAATGGCCATGATCCGCAACCACTACGTGGGCCGCACCTTTATTCAGCCCACCCAGAGCATGCGGGACTTTGGCGTGCGGGTCAAGCTCAACCCCATTCGGGAGGTGCTGGCCGGAAAAGATATCATCATCATTGAAGACTCCATCATTCGGGGCACCACCATCAAGACCCGCGTAAAAACCCTGCGGGCCCTGGGCGTCAAAAAAATCCACATGCGGGTCAGCGGCCCGGCCCACCGGTTTCCCTGCCACTACGGCATTGACTTTTCAACACGGGGGGAGCTGATCGCGGCCCGAATGGAACTTGCCGAGCTGACCCGGTACCTGGACCTGGATTCCCTTCACTACCTCTCCGTTCCCGGCCTGCTCGAGGCCACCTGCGTGGACCGGCCGGAAGAGCACTTCTGCAAAGCCTGCTTTGACGGCTGCTACCCCGTGGCCTTTGACGACACCGCAGCCAAAGACTGCCTGGCGTAAAGCGCCATTGCCATAACGATATCGCACGTTTGACTGATAGCCCTTCCGCGCCGCACCCCGGTGCCGAACTTTCCCCCGGGAGCGCCGCACCCTGGTGCCTACAAAGCTTTCCCCGGGAGCGCCGCACCCCAGTGCGGCTAAAACCAAGAGTTCCCACGATGTTAGGATGTTTTTTAAAGCCCAAAAGGCGTTTTAGGGATGGGAAACAGTTGTTTTTAGTATGTTTGATGTGTTAAAACAAACCATTAGCGTGGTTTGACCCCCGTATTACCCATAGAAATCGGGATCGCTATCGAAATCGGAAAGCGACATGCAAATGGGCAAAGGCCTTCTTCTTGACATCCGCCCGTTCCCGCCGCTATAGTTCGGCCATGGCATGAGGATGGGGAAACCGCCAGTTACAGGAGGGGGAAATAAGTATCCTGTCCCCGGAATTCCTGTCGGGGAAATAAGTATCCTGTCCCCGGAATTCCACGCCCGTTCCCACCGATATAGTGCTGCCATGGTGTGAGGTTGGGGAAACCGCCAGTTACAGGAGGGGGAAATAAGTATCCTGTCCCCGGAATTTCCGAATACAGTAGATGCAGGCTTTATAGATTACTTGTTTCAATGGAACGCGCTAATGGATATGATATCTCAGCCACCCACCTTTTCCCCGACCAGCGCGGTGGGGTCAGATGTCACCAACAGCAAAACCCTCGGCGCAGCGGCGGTCATCATACCTGCAAGTTCTTCTAATAATGATCCGCTGAAAGCAGAACCAAAGGTTAACAATGTGCAGCAGGAGGTCCTGATAAAAGTGGAGGTAGCGAATCAGGTTGATGATGTTGTCTTGGGACCGGTGAATACTGATGGGGTCGGGCAAGATGAGCCGGAGTCTCAACGTATTCTCCTGGCGGATAGTGGATTTGCTTCTGATCTGCCGTTAGGCTATGGCCTTTCTTTTGATGATGAGGGGCTTTTAAATAGGGCGCCGTTCCCTTTAGGTGTGTATCGAGCCCCTGAAGAAGGGATATATAATGATGATCCAATTATTTATAAGAATGTATATTATGAGACTTATGGTTTTTACAGATTGCTTAAGCTTGGTGATGGTCAAGCTGCTATAGAGGCTGGATCAGGGGCTGTGTTAGAAGGGACGACGAGAATCGTTGTATATGGTAACGAAGATACTCAAACCCCAACAAGTTGGTTGGTCGATCGGTATGAAATAGGAGGGGATAGTCGACCGGGAAGTGTGTATGTAAATGGTGTCCCAGTAGATACAGTAACAGGAGCAACGCTTTGCGGGTGGACAAGGCTTGACGAGATTACGGCGACCGATCTACCGATTACGACCCAGGCAATAAGTTATTTTTTGTTCGGTCAATAATAGCCAAACCATATACTATTCAGACTAGTATCTTTTACAACAGGTGACTATAAATGTTTAAAAGAATAATATGGATTTGTTCTACAGGTTTAATGTTATTTATTGTGGTTTTTTTTTGTTTCCAAGGCAACTTACAAATAGGTGCTGAATCAACAGAAAATAAAAAGAACGCACGCAAGCTTTTCATAGAAGGGGTCTCAACTATGATGCCAACTGGTGGCATTGCATCTTTTTATACTCCTGATGACATGGGATACGTCACTATTCAGTCCAATAACAAATTGACAAAAAAAGAGATTGAAGATTCAGTCAACAAAGCGATTTCTTTGATGAAGAAGTCTGTATCTATTAATCCGGATATTAAGGAGGCATATTTTTATATTGCTATTGCTTATTTACGCATTTTAAAGACAAATGATGCAATTGATTATTTTTATAAGTCCATTGAAATAGAAAACAATAGAGAAGATAGTTATATTTTTTTATCTGGTTTATTGTGTGATCAAGGATCTTATGACAAGGCATTGGAAGTAGCAAAATTGTTTTTAGTAAGATTTCCAAATAAAGTTGCGATGGGAAATTTTTTAATCGGTCAAGTCTATTTCAAAAAGAAAGATTATCGACAAGCTATTATGGTTGGGAAAAAAATCCTTCAGGCCGAAAAAAATAACATCAAGGGCCGTTTTCTTCTAGCACATTCATATTATATGTTAAATGATTTTGAAAAGGCAAATAAGGAGTTTAATGAAGTTATTCGAATTAAACCAGAACTGTCAAAAGATATTGAAGGTATTAAAAGAAGTTTAGACGAGAATCGGTAGAGATTTCCGGCAAATTGCAAATTCCGGACAAATTCCGCGAATTCCACGAATTCCGGGGACACCTTACTTAATTGATGGATGATATGAGATTGTCGGCAAATATTTCGTCAATTAAGTAAGGAGTCCCCGAAAGACGGAACATATCCGAATCACACAAGCTCTTTTTGAATCAATCTTCTGGCAAGTTCGTATATATCTTTTTTGTCTTTTTCTTTTCGTATGCCGACGGCAACAACCAGAACGGTGATGATATTTTTATCAATGGTATAAATAATGCGATAGCGCTGTCCGATTGCCCTGATCGATCGGTATCCTGAAAGGGACGACAATAGGGCTTTACCCTGCTTCTCAGGATCTTCGCACAGTTTTTCCATACGGTCGGCCAGCCGGGTCTGAATCCGTTTGTCCGTTATGGCGGCCAGCATTGTCTTTGCCTGAAGCGTCAGGCGGACCGTGTACTTCATATGTCCAGCTCCCGCCGAACATCCTTGAGGGCCTGCGTTTTCCCTGCTTTCAACTGTTTCACACTGGCGCGAAGGGCTTTCATTAAGTCGGGGGCAGCCATCACCTCCAGGGTCTCCACAATGGTTTCATACAGGTCGGCAGGCAGGATGGTGAATACGTGCTTACCCCTTTTGGTGACTTTTATGGCCTCGGTTTCCCCTAATTCGCCGGTAAGAGTCATAATTTGATTGCGAGTTTCAGTGATACTGAGTTCTTTCATGTTTTTCTCCGTTATTAAAGTGTACATTTAAGAATACATTTAAATTGCCATTTGTCAAGAAGCCAGTAAAAATCTTTGGAAGGTAATTCGGGGACACCGCCAGATACAGGAGGGGGAAATAAGTATCCTGTCCCCGGAATTCCGGGCGAATTCCGGGGACAGTATATCTATTTAAGGTGTCCCTCGATTCCGAGATTCCGGGGACATCCATGATAAGTAAAGTCAAGGGGAAAACGGAGATTTCCCCTTCCGCCAGAAAGTTCCTCCTGGTGGCTTTTTAAACCGGTTCTCCGCGTCGGCTCTTTTTAATCTGTTTACCCTGGGCCAGCGGTCTGCCGCGACCAGACATCCATTTGCTGCATTGAGCCGCTTTATCCCTGATAAATAAAGCGGCGCCGCAGAAGATTGAGTTTGGGTTAAACCCGCCGGCCTCGAAACAGTTTAAAAGGTTGTATCCCGATCAATTGACCGGTCACACAGTCCCCGAAACGCGAGACCCGGCGGGAAAAGCAACAGCCGGACAACCGTTATTTTTAAACACCCCTATGCCGCGTCTTTTTCTGTAATCTCGAACGGTTTCTGCTTTTTGTCTACGGCCAGCATGTAAGCCACCAGCTTCCTGGCTACTGCCAGTGTGGCGCGGTTCCTGTCGCCTCGCTCGATCTCTCTGGCGTGTACGTAATTCCGGGGACAGTATATCTAATTAAAAGCAAAGTGTAATTCCGGGGACAGTATATCTAATTAAAAGCAAGCTTTTTCGGAAATTGTTGTCGGCCGGGTTTCGATCCCGATCCCGATAGCGATTTGGAGGGAGCCGTGGATGCTGCCCGGCAGGGGCAGTTATCGGTTATTTCGGTTTGCCGCTTGGAATTCCGGGGGTGTGGTTGTCTCCCGCGTTGCGATGAATCGGAATTCCTGTCCCCGGAATTCCCCAGCACACCCCCCAGCCGGGCGTCGAATCAGGGCGGCGTTCAAAGATGGTGAAGTTCTTGTGGGAACCACGACCGGCTATCAGTCCAATCGCCCGGGCTTTTTCATTGTACCGGCGGATGCCGGTTCGAACAATGAGCGCTGCTATGTAGTCTCAGCAGCCACCAAAGAGATCGACTTTCTATGAATCTGAAGCAACTGGAGCGAAAGCCGGGAAGAAAAAGAAATAGATATACCCCGGAATTTAGTGGTCGTGGGGTTTTGAATAATGGACTCAGGGGCGTTTTTGAGGGTTCTGTCTGTTGTCAAATACGGAATGAATAATAATACCATCAGATTCAATTGAATAGAAGATGGCAAACGGGAATCTGCGTATAAGACAGCGCCGGCAGTGCAAATAACATATTGGGTACATCTCAGGAGAATAAATAATATTTTGTATGGCAATTTCCATGCAGTCTAAAAATTGGCTGCCAAGGCCTCTCCGTTGCCGTTCATACCAGGAAACCGCCAACTCGATATCAACACGTGCCCTGGACGTATACCGGAGTTTCATGAAAAGCCGTTCCTGATCTCTTCATGGACGGATTGCCATTCATAAAGCACCTGCTTACCCTCTTTATACTCTTTAAAGCGTCTATCAAGTTCCTGTTTCTGCCAATCGGGTAAGGTGATTTCTGAATTACATATCGCAATTGAATCCCACAGGTCCTCGACAAGAAGAAGCTTTTCTGGCAGCCCAAGCTTTTCAATTTCTTTTTTTATTTCTTCTGTCCGCATAAATGCACCTCAAACAAATATTCTATAAAACACATTATTTGGGGTTTTAATCGCCGGGCCTATATTAGCACTTATGCACAATGGGGTAAAGGTGATTCCAAATTCCGTATAGCCTTTAGGCGTTCCCAAATAGAACCAAATAGAACAGCAGAGCCTTCTTCGTTTTAGCCGCACTGGGGTGCGGCGCTCCCGGGGAAAAGCACTGTCGGTACGGAGGTGCCGCGCCCCCGCTTTTTGCCACCACCGGGGTTCGATTGCGATCCCGATAGCGATTTCGATTGGGAAGGAGCCGTGGGTGCTGCCCGGCAGGGGCAGTTATCGGTTATTTCGGTTTGCCGCTTGTATTCTTTATAGAACTTGCCATTAAACGGCGGATCGGATAAAGAATCAGGAATGTTGAAAACAATTCCCATGGTGGCCTGGACCGTAATTGTCATCACTGTTGACACCCTTGTCATGGGCGGCGCGATTATTCTTCTGGCCCCGTTTAGCAAAACCGGTCGGCTGACCTTTTTCTTCTGCCGGGCCTGGGCATGGCTTCTGTTAAAAGCCCACGGGATAAAAGTTCAGGTCGACGGCCGGGAGCATATTCAGGCGGACCGGTCCTATGTTTTCATGTCCAACCACGCCAGCCACCTGGATCCGCCGGCCGTGGTCCTGGCTTTGCCCCACACCCTGCGATTCGTGGGCAAACGGTCGCTCTCCCGCATTCCGGTGTTCGGCCTGGCCGCCCGCATGGCCAAAATGATATTCATTGACCGGGACAACAGCGCCGGCTCCCTGGAAACCCTCAACCGGTCCATTGCCGAACTGAAAGACGGCATCAGCGCCTATTTTTTCGCCGAGGGCACACGCAGCGAAGACGGCTGTTTAAGAGCTTTTAAAAAAGGCGGCGTCATGCTGGCCCTCAAGGCCCGGCTGCCCATTGTCCCGATTGCCATCACCAACAGCCACAACCTGCTGGCAAAACACAGCTTACGCATCACGTCCGGTACGATCCGCGTCATTATTTCCCCGCCCATGGAAACGACCGGTTACACCGAAGACAAAAAAGACCACCTGCTGGAGGCGGTACGGTCTGCCATCAGCCGGAACCTGCCCCAGGCCACCTGAGAACGGGTGAGGGCGAAAAACACGACGGTGCGCCCACTCTTGTTTCATCCGCTGGTTTCTGATAAACTTTTTAAATGTTTTTAAATTAAGGAGTGTCCATCCATCTGTTGTGAGGACACGAAAAGGTTTCCTATCCAGAAATTTTTATTTGTGGGTGGAAACCAAGGAGAAACCGTGGCGACACTAAATAAAACCGTGGGGTTTATCGGCGGCGGCAACATGGCCGAGGCCATGATCGGCGGCCTGCTGGCCTCCGGGCTCTGCGAGGCGTCCCGGGTGCATGCCGCGGACGTCAGCAAGGACCGGCTGGCATACCTGAAAAAAACCTTCGGCATTCACACCACCGGTGACAACTGCGCGGTGGTGGATGCCTGCGACGTCCTGGTGCTGGCGGTAAAGCCCCAGGTCATGGGCAGCGTGCTTTCCACGCTGGATGCCGGCTGCGGGCCGCGATTGTCAAAAAAGCTGGTGATCACCATTGCCGCTGGAATTCCCGTTCAAACAGTGGAAGGCATGCTGGCGTCGGCCCCCGGCCTTGCCGTGGTTCGGGCCATGCCCAACACCCCGGCCCTGGTGGGCTGCGGCATGTGCGGCATGTACGCCAATCCGCAGGTGAACAGCGCGGACAGGGGGCATGCACGGGCCATTCTTGCGGCCACGGGCAGGGTGATCGAATTTGAAACCGAGGCCCTGCTGGACGCGGTGACCGCGGTTTCCGGTTCCGGGCCGGCCTATGTGTTTTATTTTGTGGAGGCCATGGTCAAGGCCGGTGAAAACCTCGGCCTGGACACGAAGGACGCCTTTGCCCTGACCCTTCAGACCGTCAAGGGCGCGGTAAAGCTGATGGAGGAGAGGAGAGAGTCGCCCAAAGACCTGAGGCAGAAGGTGACCTCTCCCGGCGGCACCACAGAAGCGGCCCTGCGGGTGCTGAGGGAAAAGGAGTTTTACGAAATCGTGGAGACCGCCATAGAGGCCGCCTGCGAGCGGGCCGGGGAGTTGAGCCGTCAGTATGTTTGATACCCCGTCCGTTTCCTATGCCGTGGCCCTTGGCGCCGGGCTGCTGTCGTTTTTCACGCCCTGCGTACTGCCCCTGATTCCGGTCTATTTCACCCTGATTACCGGGCTGTCGCTGGAAAACCTGACCCAGGCCCCGGACGCCGAGGTGCGCGCCAGGGTCATTTTTTCAACCATTGCCTATGTGCTGGGTTTTTCCGCGGTCTTTATTCTGCTGGGGGCCTCGGCTTTTTTCCTGGGCAACCTGATCAACCAGCACCTGGGCGTGCTTCGCGTCATCGGCGGCGGCGTGATCGTGATGCTGGGCATTCACATGACCGGGGTGATCACCATTCCCGGGCTTCAGAGCGAAAAGCGGGTGCATGTCCGGCAGCGCTCCATGAGCCTGGCTGGCGCCTTTCTGGTGGGGGCCCTTTTTGCCGCCGGCTGGACCCCCTGCATCGGCCCCATTCTCGGTTCCATTCTGATCGTGGCCGGCAACCAGGAAACCGCCCTTCAGGGCATGCTGCTGCTGTCCGCCTATTCCGCGGGTCTGGCCCTGCCCTTTTTACTGCTGTCTTTTTTTATCAACGCGCTGATTGCGTTTATCCGGCGGGCAAGCCGGGTGATAAAGTATATCAATATTGTGGCCGGCGTACTGCTGATCGGTATCGGCATCGTGCTGATCGCCGGCGCATGGTAACCAGACAGATCCGGGGCAAAACATAAAAAGTTCCCGTGACGATTGTGTTTTTTAAAAACGTCCCTATGTTCTGTTAACCGGTGATGTGTGGACTGATGGTGAAATATCTGACAAAAAGACCAGGAGAAGAAACATGAAAGGCCGATTTCAAAGCGCATGTCTGGCGCTTCTTATAGTGGCGGGAATGCTGATCGCCGGAGCCCCGGCGGTTTTTGCCGCCGACCAGACCAAAGACGGCATTCGCTGGTTTTCCTACGACCAGGGGCTGGCCAGGGCCAAAGCGCAGCAGAAGAAAGTGTTTCTTCATTTTTACACCAACTGGTGCCGCTACTGCGACATGATGGCGGCCAGCACCTTTGTGGACAAAAAGGTGATCGATACCCTCAACCAGGACTTTGTTTCCATTCGCGTCAACTCCGACGAAGTGCGGGACGTGGCCGGCAAATACCAGGTGCGGGGCGTGCCGGTCTCCTTTTTTCTTGAGGCCGACGGCGGCCAGATCGGCTCCCGCCCCGGATTTCTCCAGCCCGACGTGTTTCTGCGGCTGCTGGAGTTTGTAAAGGCGGAAGGTTACAAACAGTAGCCATGAAGGTTGACCCCGCCATACTGGAAAAGGTGATGACCTCGGCCGTAGGTCCGCCGGCCCCGTCGTTTGATCACCAGGCCGCCGCCGTCTCCTTGTTGTTTTTCGATAAAGAGGAGACCTTTATCCTGGGTATCCTGAAGGCCGACCGGGGCACGGGCTATCCCTGGAGCAACCAGGTGGCCCTGCCCGGCGGTCTGATTGACAAAAACGATCCTTCTCCCCTGCACGCCGCCAAGCGGGAACTGGAAGAAGAGCTGTGCATTTGCGCCGACAACGTGACCTACTTTGGATCCATCGGTCATTTTCAGACACTGCAGAACAAGGTTATCGAGGTGTTTGCCGGCATATGGAACCAGAAGGACGCGCTCTGCTTTGACCCCGGGGAAATTGCCCGGGTGATTCCCATTCCCCTGTCCGCGATTGTTCACACCCACGCCACGAAGCGGCTTTCCGGCCGGTTGCCGGTCATGCACGAACTGCTGTACCCGGTGGAGGATGTGGTGGTGTGGGGGGTGACCGCCAAGATTTTGCACTTTACCCTTGAGCAGCTCTACCCTTTTGTCAGGAAAAATGGAGATGGCTTATAGCGGCAGGCCCGGCCCCTTGTCCCGGTACCGTTCAATGGCCAGGTAGAGTCGCCGGCCCAGGCGGAGCATGCTTGTCAGCAGCACCACGACCCCCAGCACCAGCAGCAGCCACGCCACCCATACATAGTGGGAAAATTCGGCTTTTTCGCCGGCCACGGAGATGCCGGCCCCGGCAAAGAGCATCACCGCCAGGGCAAACCCCGCCGCAATGCCGTACACGGTGGTGGTGTGGTGCCAGGGAACAACCGGCTCCTGGTCCGCTAAAAGGGATGTCCGTCGCATGGGGCTCCTGTCAGTCCGAAGGGCTGAAAAAACGCATGAAATATTCGGGCTAGAGAATTTTCATCATGGCGATCTCGTCGCAGTCGGGAAATTTGACACAGGTGATGCAGTCGGCCCAGATTTTCAAGGGCAGGTCGGCCCGGTCGATACGGGTAAACCCGAATTTTTCAAAAAAGGCAGGCACATAGGTCAGGGCAAAGACCTGTTGAATATCAAACACCTTGGCCTCGTCAAACGTGTTTTCAACAAGCTGCGTACCGATGTTTTTGCCCCAGTGGTCTTGCCGCACGGCCAGGGACCGGATCTCGGCCAGGTCCGCCCAGCAGACGGGCAGGGCGCAGCATCCGATCACCGTCTCGTCGGAGGAGGGGTCCACAAACACGGAAAAATCCCGGATATCATCATACAGCTTGGACAGGGGCCGGGAGAGCAGGGCGCCCTGGCGGGAAAAGTCGGACAGCAGCCGGTATATCTGGGGAATGTCTTTTATTTTTGCTTTTCGAATCATCGCTTGTTTTCCAGGGTAATGATGCCTGTGAATCCTCTTCTATAACGATGTCTGTCTTCGGGTCAACATCAATGTTTGACGGCTTCGTAAAAAGCCCAATTTCTGCGTTGCGCTGCATTCACTCGTCACTGCGGCGTACGACAAGTACGCCTCATTCCTCTGGATTTGCGACGCCTTGAACTTTTTACTTTGCCGTCTTGTTTCTGTCTTTTTACGATGGCATCAATGTTTGGTACACATTAAACTTCCGGGTTAAAAGATGGTGGAGGGGGTCACGGCTGCAAGGGTTCGGTTCCCGGTGTAAACAGCATGGTCTGCCCGTCTTCATTTACGTCTGCCCGTTTTCCCGTCATGGGATTCACCCGGACCCGGATCATGCCGTCAGGCACATCAAACCCTTGACAGGGCCGGGAGTCAAATGTTTTTTCCATAAACTGTTTCCAGATCGGCAGGGCCGCCTGTGCCCCGGTTTCACCGGCGCCCAGGGTGGTGTGGCGGTCGGTGCCCACCCAGACCCCGGCGGCAATATCCTGGGAAAAGCCCACAAACAGGGCATCTTTGTAAGTGTCCGTGGTGCCGGTCTTTCCGGCCACCGGGCACGGCAGGTTCCGGGCGGCCCGGCCGGTGCCGTCAAGCACCACCCCCCGCAGCATGTCCGTGACAATGGCGGCGTTTTGGGCCGGCATGACGATTTGTGACAAAGGGGCGGCCTGCCAGAGCACCCGGTTGTGGGCGTCAATCACACGGGTCACGCCATACGGCTGAATCCGTTTGCCCAGGCGGGGGAAAACGGCATAGGCGGCGGTGAGTTCCATCAAGGTCACCTCCGATGTGCCCAGGGCCAGAGAGAGGTAGGGCGACAGGGGCGAGGAGATGCCCAGCTTGGTCGCAAAACCGGCCACGGATGCCGGCCCCAGCTGGTGAATCACCCGGACCGCCGGAATGTTTTTGGAGTGGACCAGGGCGTCCCGTACGGTCATCTCGCTGGAATAGTCTTCTGAAAAGTTTTCCGGCTGCCAGGTTTCGCCCTTTTTCGCGCCCGGGAAAACCGCCGGTGTGTTGAGTACGGTGGTGGCCTGGGTAAAGCCGTGGTCCAGGGCGCAGGCATAGAGGATCGGCTTGAAGGCCGAGCCGGGCTGTCGCCGGGCGGAAACGGCCCGGTTGAAGGGACTGGCCTGAAAGTCGCGGCCCCCCACCATGGCCAGGACCCCGCCGGTTGCCACGTCCAGGGCCACCAGCGCGGCCTGGGGCGGTTCGGCCAGTCCCTTTTCCGCCATTCGCTCTTCAAGGGCTTTTGTGCCCATGGCCACCGCTTCCCGGGCGGCCTCCTGCAGGGGCAAAGAGAGGGTGGTGTGAACAGAAAGGCCGCCCCGGTATAACTGCTGGACGCCCACGGCGTTTTCAAGGTCACCCCGGAGGTATTCGATAAAATAGTCGGGACGGGCCACCGGCTGAGTGGTGGACGCCGGCACCAGGGGGGCGCTTGTTGCCTGCCGGTATTCGGCATCGGAGATCATGCCGTTTTTTTTCATCTGGCCCAGCACGATGTTGCGCCGCCACAGGGCCAGGTCGGGATTGACCAGGGGGGAGTACCGGGAGGGGGCCTTGGGCATGCCCGCGATCAGGGCGCACTCGGCCAGGGAGAGGTCCTCCACCGGCTTGTTGAAGAAGATGCGGGCCGCGGATTTTATGCCGTAAGCGCCGCTGCCGAAGTAGACCTGGTTTAAGTAAAGCTCCAGAACTTCGTTTTTGGTGTAGCGCCGCTCCAGCTGAAAGGCCAGCACCGCCTCCTTGAGCTTGCGCATCAGGCTTTTTTCAGAGGTCAGAAACAGGGTCTTGGCCAGCTGCTGGGTCAGGGTGCTGCCTCCCTGCCGGAAGTCCAGGGTGAGAATGTCCTTGACTACGGCCCGGGCAATGCCCTTGAGGTCCAGCCCCCGGTGCCGGTAAAAGGCGTTGTCTTCGGTGGCCACCAGGGCGGAAACGGTCCAGGGCGGCACCTGTTCGAAGGCCACCGGATCCCGCTTCTCCGCGAAAAGCTCGGCGATCAGGCCCCCTTCCGCGGAATAGACCCGGGTGATGGCCGAGGGAGAAAAGTCCTCAAGCGCCTGAATCTGGGGAAGATCATGGACCACGGCAAAAAAGACGCCGCCGGCGGTGCCGGCAAGGACCCCTGCCGCCAGCACCAGCAATAAAAGCCATCTACTCTTTAACACCTGTTGTTCACCATTTAGTTTCCATCCACAAAAGGCCTTTTTCCGCAATCTCTGCGTCAAACCGCGGGCTTCCTTGACCTTGCGAAAAAATTCTCATTTCTGGATTGGAAACATTTTTCGTGCCCTCATAACAGATGGAGGGACACCATTTAGGAAAAATGTGCAAAAACCTTTGCCTTGACTCTTATTTGTCCGTCCGGTTATCATACGGTTTACATAAAAAAACCACAAGGAGCAACACCATGAGTTCCCACGATCACTCCCATGGCCACGATCACGGCCATCACCACCACGACCACCATCACACCCATGCCGGCGACGGTGAGATGTCGACCAGGGAAAAGCTGACCAGGCTGTTTGACTACTGGCTGCGGCACAACGAAAGCCACGGCGACACCTACACCCAGTGGATCGACCAGGCCGAGCAGGAGGGGCTGTCCGAAACCGCCGCCATTCTGAAAGAGATTGCCGACCTGACCCGGCGAATTACGGAAAAGTTTCAGGCCGGCGCCGCCACCTTGAAGAAATAATCCGGACCGGGCCTTTACCGCAGCAATGCGGGTAAACCGCTACGATTGACACGGGCGATATACGAATGTATAAAAGCCTTTCGCGTCATGCCCGGCGTTGTTGTCAATCATCATGAATGCCGGGCGGTTTTGATCAGGAGAAGCAGATGAAACAGAAGGAAGAAGCAGCAAAAATTCTTCAGGCGGCCGTGGCACAGGGCCGCCAGGCCCTTTCCGAATATGAGGCCAAACAGGTGCTGGCAGCCTACGGCGTGCCCGTTACTCAGGAAATTTTGTCAAAAACCCCGGACGAGGCCGTGGCCGCGGCCGGGAAACTGGGATATCCCGTGGTGCTGAAGGCCTGTTCCCCGTCGTTGATGCACAAGAGCGACACCGGTCTGGTGGAGCTGGGTCTGGCCGACGAGGCGGCCCTGCGAAGCGCCTTTGACCGCATCTCTTCCCGGCTTACTTCTGAGGCGGACGGCATGCTGGTGTCTGAGATGGTGTCGGGAAAGCGGGAACTGGTGGTGGGCATGAACCGGGACCCCCAGTTCGGCCCCTGCGTGATGCTGGGTCTGGGCGGTGTGATGACCGAAATTTTTAAAGACGCTGTTTTTCGCATGGCCCCGGTGGATCCCATTGAGGTTGCAGAGATGGCCGGCAGCCTGAAGGCCGCAAAACTTCTGGATGCCTTTCGTGGCGAGGCCCCGGCTGATCGGGAGGCCCTTTACCGCTGCGTGATCGGCGCGGGCCAAATCGGCCTGGACTGGAACGCGGTGTCGGAGATCGATATCAACCCCGTTCTGGTATCCGCCGACGGCCGCGTCAAGGCCGTGGACGCACTGATCGTTTTAAATCCGGATGTTTGATCAAACACCGGTCAAAGGAGCAGACATGACCGATCCGATTGAAGCCCACCGGCTCTATGCCATGACCCACCCGAAAGCTGTCGCCATGTTCGGGGCGTCCAATAACCACTCCTCCATGGGCACCATCATTCTGCGGGCCATGATGGCGTTTGATTTTCCCGGAAAAATTTATCCGGTTCATCTCAAGGAAAAAGAGGTGCAGGGCCTGACCGCCTATGACAGCGTGGAGTCCCTGCCCGAAGCCCCGGACCTGGCCGTGATCGTTCTGCCCACCCGAATCGTGTGCGACACTCTGGAGGCCTGCGGGAAAAAAGGCATTCGCAACGCCATCGTGGTGTCCGGCGGGTTCAAGGAGGTGGGGCCGGAAGGGGCCGAGCGGGAAAAAGAGCTGGCCGCCATTGCCGGTAAATACGGCATCAGCATCATCGGCCCCAACTGCCTGGGTGTCACCAACGCCCATGCCCGGCTCAACACCACGCCCCACCGGTATTACGGAAAGCCGGGGTTCATCGGCCTGGTCTCACAAAGCGGCAGTTTTGTAACCCAGATGTTTGCCTACCTGGACCAGCTTCACCTGGGCTTTTCCACGGCCTTCAGCATCGGCAACGAGGCCAACACCGACCTGGTGGACTGCCTGGAGTACCTGGGGGCCTGCCCGGACACGAAGGTTATCGCTCTTTACGTGGAGGCCATTCGCCGGGGCCGTCAGTTTGTTGAGACGGCGCGAAAAATCGTTCCCCACAAACCCATCGTGGCCCTTTACGTGGGCGGATCAGAAACCGGCCGCAAGGCGGCCCTTTCCCATACCGGATCCATGTCCGGTCCCGATGATCTCTATTCGGGCATTTTCCGGCAGAGCGGTGTGATCCGGGCTTCGTCCATCACCGAACTGTTTGACTGCTGCATGGCGTTCGGCCAGCTGCCCCAGCCCGGGGCCAACCGGGTCTTTATTCAGACCCACTCCGGTGGTCCCGGGGCCGTTGCCGCCGATGCCTGCGGCCGGTCAGGACTTGTGCTGCCCGAACCCGCGCCAAAAACCGCTGAAAAGCTAAAAGCCCTGGTGCCGGCCACGGGCAGCGTGAAAAACCCCATTGACCTGACCTTTACCAAGGACATGACCCAGTTTTTCGCCGACATTCCCGGCGTCCTGTTGGAAGACCCCGGGTGCGACGCCCTGCTGTTTTATTATTATACGCCCGCGGACATGATTAAGCGAGTGCTCCTGCAGATGGGGGTGCCGGCGGCTGAGCTGGATGCCAAGGTGGACGAGGTGTCGCAGCACATCGCCGGCCAGATGCAGGGACTCATCAAGCGGTCCGGCAAGCCGGTATTCTGCTTTTCCTACCAGGGCCGGTCTGAAACCGCCGTCCAGTCGCTTTCGGCCCTGGGCGTTCCCTTTTACCAGGGTCCGGAACGGGCCGTGCGCGCGCTTGCGGCCATGGTGGCCTATGGCACGCTCAAGGGAAAAATCGCCCGCCAGTCCGGCATCGACCCTTCTGCCTGACAACCCGGTTTCGCCGGAACAGGCCGCTGCTGGAAGGGCCTGAAAAGCCGCCCCCTTTTTAAGCGAACAGGGTTTTTCTTGCTTTTGCCCGGTTTTTTCCTTACCATAATATCGCTGTTCAAACACAGAAAAACCGTGATCGCTTTATGGACATTGATTCGCTTGCCGCCAGTCAGGGCTTTACCACCGAAGAGTTTCTGGAAATCGTTGATGTGTTTATTGATGTTTCCCGGAGCGACGTGGTTCGCATGGCGGAGGCGATTGAAAACCAGGATGCCGCGACAGCGGGGGATGCGGCCCACTCATTGAAGGGGGCTGCCGGCAACCTGGGGTTTTTCGACCTGTTTGAAGCGGCCAAACGGGCGGAAACCCAGGCCAAGGCCAACGACCTGGGTCAGGCCAGGGAGACGCTTTCGAGTGTTCGCGGCATGGTCGAGGCGATTGCCAGAGATGTTCGGCACAAAGATGCCGCGCCGTGATAAAACCGGCGTGCAACGCATAACAGTGGCAAGCAAGGGGAGCGGATCATCATGCAGCAGCTGTTTACGATTCTTGTGGTTGACGACAACCTGTTGAACCTGAAGCTTTTGTCCACCACCCTGGAAAACCACGGGTACAAAACCATTACGGCGGTCGACGGCCCCACGGCCCGGCAACTGGCCCAGACGGAAAAGCCGGATATCCTTCTGCTGGACGTAAAGATGCCAGGGGAAGACGGGTTCGAGGTGATCCGGCAGCTGAAAAACGATCCGGCAACCAGCGCCATTCCCGTGATTTTTCTTTCCGGCGTCATTGAGCTGGAGTCCAAGCTTACCGGGTTTGAACTCGGCGCCGTGGACTATATCACCAAGCCTTTCCACCCCCTGGAGGTGCTGGCCCGGGTGCGGCTTCACCTGAAACTTTCCATTGCCACCAGCTCCCTGATTTCCAACCAGGCCGACAAGCTGCGCCAGATCACCGAGGCACAGGCCTCCATGCTGACCACGCCGGATAATCAGCCCGGCGCCGGGTTCGGGGTTTACTATTGCGCCCTGGAAGAGGCCGGCGGCGATTTTTACGACGTACTGCCCATTTCAGACGATATTTACGGCTATTTTGTTGCCGATTTTTCCGGCCACGACATCAAGACCAGCTATCTGATCTCATCGGTCAAGGCCCTGCTCAAGCAGAACTGCACCCCCATTTACCGGCCCAGTGAAAGCATGAAGCTTATCAATGACGTGCTGGTGAAGATTCTGCCGGAAGACAAGTTTCTTACCGCCTGCTACACCTGCTTGAACCGAAAGACAAAGAGCCTCACTATCATCAGCGCCGGCCATCCGCCGGTGGTGTATCATCCGGCCAAGGGCGAGCCCACCTTTATTCATCTTCAGGGCGACGTGATGGGCAGCTTTGAGGAGGTCTCATTCGGCCGGGAGGCCATGAAGGTCAAGCCAGGAGACCGGTTCTATCTCTATTCCGACGGCCTGATCGAGTCGGTCCAGCAGAAGATCTCCTGGCCCGAAGGCTCGGAAAAGCTGCTGGCGGCCTGCGCGGCGGCGGCTGATCAGCCCATTACCAGCGCACCCCAGCGCATTGCCGAAAAGCTCAAGCCCGAGTCCGTTGCGATTGAGGACGACATCATCGTGCTGGGCATTCAGGTCTGATCTTTCCATGCGCGATCAATCCCGAGGGTCATCCCGTTTCGGCGGGGCCTGTACAATATTCAGAAAAAAAGACCTTTTACAGACGGTGCGTTTACGCAAGGCGGTCCATTAATGTCCGAAGCAAAACCCCTGTCCGTGGTTCATGAAAGCCGCAGGCTTCGCATTCGGTTTTTTTCCGATATGGACGCCATCAACCGGGCCGAGGCCGAAACCCGTATTTTCCTGGACCGGCAGGGCCTGTCAGGCGAGGCCTTTTCCGTCTGCCTGGTGATGCGCGAGGCCCTGACCAATGCGGTCAAGCACGGCAACCGCTGCGACGCCCAAAAAAGAGTCCGGTACGTGCTGGGGTTTGAAAACGGCCTGCTGACCATGGAGGTCGAGGACGAGGGCGACGGGTTTGACTGGCGCACCGCCGTGGACCGTCAGCCCTCTTTGGAATCCGAGCACGGCCGGGGCATCATCATCATGCAGCGTTATGCCTCCGAGTGCCGGTATAATGAAAAAGGCAACCGGCTCACCCTGGTCAAGCGGTGCATTGTCGCAAGTTCCCCGCCTGCCCATGATTCCGGCAGCACGGCCGATGTCTCCCCTTAGTTTTTTCATCGTCGCCACCCGGAAACCGGACGTTCAGAAGTTCGTCAAGCCGTTGTTTACAGTATTTTACTTGACCACTTAAATCCCCGGCCCCTTTCATAACCACGCATCCCCATTGCAGCCTCCCCTGTATACACGGAAAAGCCCGTTGGGTCCCATGGCAAACTGTGCTATAGTGCGCTTTACGGCCCGCCCCCGTGCGGGCCGGAACCATGGAACAAACAGTCAAAACAGGCAGGTTGACACCACATGAAACTGGGACTGATCGGAAAACCCGGGGCCGGCAAAAAAACCCTTTTTGAGGCACTGACAAAAAGCGACCCGGACAGCGGGCACAAGGGGGATCTTCGCATCGCGGCCATTCACGTGCCTGACCCCCGGGTGGACGTGCTGTCTGCCATGTACAACCCGCGCAAAACCATCTACGCCCAGATCGAATACTGCCTGGGCCGGGCCGCCGGAGACAAGGACCTTCAGTTAAAGGCCGTGGCCGACTGCGACGCCCTGATCCAGGTGGTGCGCAACTTTCCGGTTCCCGGGATGCCGGACCCGTCGCCGTATAAAGATATCGCCGCAATGGACGAAGACCTGATGCTGTCTGACTTTGTGGTGATAGAAAAACGCCTGGAGCGCATTGCCGCCGACGCCAAGCGGGGCAAAAAGGCCGACGCCCAGGAGATGGCCCTGCTGGACCAGGTCAGGCAGATGATTGAAAACGGCACACCGGTGCGCACGCAGCCGGAGATTGCCACCGCGCCCCTGCTGCGGGGCTTTTCCCTGCTGTCGGCCAAGCCGGTGCTGGTGCTGATCAACAACGACGAGGATGACACGGCTCTGCCCGCCGGCCCGCCGCCCGAGGGAATAGACCTGATGGTGGTGCGGGGAAAGCTGGAGCATGAGATTTCCCGCATGTCCGATGACGAGGCCGCCGAGTTTTTAAAGGCGTTCGGCATTGACGAGCCCGCCATTCACCGGGCCCTGCGCCGGTCTTATGCCATGCTGGGACTGATCTCTTTTTTCACCGTGGGCGAGGACGAGGTGCGGGCCTGGACCATTAAAAAAGGGGCGCTGGCACCGGAGGCGGCCGGCACCATTCATTCGGACATGCAGAAAGGGTTTATTCGGGCCGAGGTGGTGGCCTACGACGCCCTGATGGCGGCCGGCAGCTACGCGGAGGCCAGAAAGCAGGGCACGGTACGGCTGGAGGGCAAAACCTACGAGATGGCCGACGGCGATATCGTGAATATTCGGTTTAATGTCTAAGCGGTGAAGGATTCGAGGGTCCAAGGGGGTCTTCTTGAAAAGTTCATCAAGGTCCTGTTCCGGTTTTTGTTATTGTCCGCTGGTCATTTCAGAGTGAATTGACTCATTGGTGAATAATATCAGGACTTCACCCCACAAACCGAATGTTCAGAGGGCCGTCAAGTCTTTTTACGGTATTTTGCTTGACCCCTCGAATCCTTGACCCCTGGAACCCTTTAATGGTATGGCCGCAAAGGTGTTGGTTTGAGTCAAACACCGGAAAGGCAGAAGAAACAAACCATGATCATCGACGCCCACACCCATATTTTTCCCGACGCGGTGCGAAGCGACCGCAACCCCTTTTTCGACAGCGAAGGGGCCTTCAAGCTGCTGTATGAATCGGACAAGTCCCAGCTGGCCGGCGCCGGCGACCTGGTGGACTGTCTGGACCGGGAGGGTCTGGACATGGCGGTCACCTTCGGGTTTCCCTGGCAAAATCCCGACCTTGTCCGCACCCACAATGACTACATTATTGAGTCCCAGCAGCGGTATCCAACCCGGCTGGCCGGGCTCTGCTGCGTGGATATTTACGCGCCGATCGCGCCTCTGGAGGTGGAGCGGTGTCTGGATGCCGGGCTTTACGGCGTGGGCGAGCTGGCCTGCTACCTGTCCGGCATCGACGACGAGGCGTTAAAGCACCTGGCCCCCATCATGGAGATCTGCCGCAACAGAAACAGGCCGGTGATGATCCATACCAACGAGCCGGTGGGCCACGTGTATCCGGGCAAAACACCGATATCGGCCCTTCAGATGTACAACCTGGCCAAAACCTTTCCCGAAAACCGCATTGTGCTGGCCCACTGGGGCGGGGGCATCTTCTTTTTCAACCTGCTCAAGCGGGAGGCAAAGGATGTGTTGAAAAACCTCTGGTTTGATACCGCCGCCTCCCCCTACCTTTATGATCCGGCGGTCTACGCCATTGCCTGCCGGCTGGCCGGCAACAACAGGGTGATGTTCGGCTCCGACTTCCCCCTGCTGCCGCCCTCCCGCTATTTTAAGGAGATCGATGCCGCCGGCCTGGACAGCGTTGCCAAAGCGGCCCTGCTGGGAGGCACCGCAGCAGCCCTGTTCGGCCTTTCATAGAGAACCCGCATGGCCAGCCCCACCACAGTTGGGGCTGGCCATGGCCTCTGCTGATAAAGACAGTAAAACCACCAACCGCTCTGTTTTTTTAATGTTTTTTCTGTGTACTTTTCCTGGCGCCAGGAAAAGTATCAAAAGAGGCGTCCCGCGTGAACGGGACGCCTCTTCTTGTTCGGATAAAACCTGTTTTTGTCAGCCCGGTTTTCTAACCCGGATATTTCAAGAGTATTCAGGCTAAATGTCGTTGCGCGAAGCCGGCGTGCCGGTGTTCGGCGGGTTGGCCGGCAGGGCGTCCACCGCTTTTAACCAGTTGCTCAGATTCGGAAACACCGCAGTGGGCAGACGGTTTCCCATGGCCACGTCCACATGGGCCGTGCCGTTGACCACATACCATTCGTCGTAGGCGGTGGGGGCCTTTTTTGAAATGAGAAACAGGTCCGTCTCTTCCGGGGCCACAAGGGCGCCCGTGGATGAGGAGAAAACAATCAGCGGCACGGTCATGCGCGAGACGTTTGCGTCGTAGTAGTAGTATCCGTCGCTGCCGGGATCGGGCGTGGGGCCCTCAAATGTGGTCAGATAATTTTCCGCGCCATTTTTATAATGCTCCCGAAGGGTATAGTGCAGGCCCATGTCCATGTACTGGCCGAATCCGCGAATGGTGGCGCCGCCGATGCTGTACCGCAGCATCCAGTCCTCCATGCAGGGGTCCATGTCATCGACCTTCCAGAAGTTCAGGTAAGCAAGCAGTTCGCCCAGCGCACCGTCGCTGCCCGCAAAGTCGTTGATCAGGCCCAGGAAGGTGTCCATCACGCCGACAAGCAGTGTCTTATCCGGAAGCAGTTGAATTAAATACTCTGACATGGCATCCAGCGGCAGGTACAACCGTGAGCCCACCAGGCCCCAGAACAGGGGCCGGTCCAGAACATCCGCGGGCAGCCAGGGCACACCGGCCGGGTCAAGCCCGATAAATCCTTTGACGTCGGCGTTTCTGGTTGCGGCAAGGGTTGCGCTGGATTTGACATGGGGCATGTATCCGAACGCATAGCAGGTTTTGTAATAGGCCTCTTTCCACCAGGACCATCTGCCGTAGTCCATGTAGGCGCCCTGCAGGTATTCATAGGACACCAGACCCCCGGTGCTGTGGCCGCCGATGAACATTCTTTTTCCGGTGACGGCCTTTACCCTGGCGATGGCCGCCGGCACGTCCTGGGTAGCCCATGTGTCAAGCGTTGTAATGCCGTTGGGGTTGGTTCCGTCACTGGCAACCGGGTCATGGCCCGCCCCCCTGTAGTTGGCGAACCACGCGTCAAAGCCCTGGAGCCAGAGAAAGTGCGCCAAACTGTAGTAGCGCATTCTGTCGGCCTTGATATACGGCTCGTAGTCTGTTTTATCCGCGTTCAAGGCCCATGCCGGCGCGTTGGAAACCGGCGGCACATACACGTCGTCGTAGACATCCTCCATGCCGGGAGGCGTGCAGGAAAGATACTGGTTCATATTCATACAGATACCGGTAAAGACAAGCACCGGCGTTCCACCGGTGCGAAACTGCGGCGTGCCTGTTGTGTATGGCGCGTAGCGATATAGATAAATTTTACTGCCGTCATCGGCCCTGGCAGAGTAAATGCCGCCGGGGTTTAACGGAATGTTGGCGGCATGGCCCGCCGCCGGCGCCAGCGTCATCATCACGGCAGCAAGCAGAAACAGAATAAAATGATGCCTGTAAAACGGCTGGCCTGATCGGCGGGTGTTTTGGAAACGACTGGGTGTTTTCATGGTTTGCCCCCCTGGTTTTATTGACAAAAGACGGATGCCAAAAGCGCGTGGAACGTGGCTGTTGTGATTCCGCGCAGTGTCTCGACACCTGTTTATTATCCGACCAGCCAGGTGTTTGCAAGAAAAAAGAATAAAAGTCGGCCAGCATCATTAACGATGTTATTGTACCGGCCCTGCTGGTTCAAATTCCACCACGTTCAGTTGAATCTTGCCGATGATGCCCATCAGGTCCAGCAGTCCTTCACCGGTGCCGCCGGGGCCAGAACGCCCCGGTGTTCCGGCAGTATTCGGCATACGTCTCCCCGTGGCGCAGCAGCAAATCCTGTTCTTCCGCATAGCAGAGGACAAGAAAGATTGGAAAGAATATTAGGGAGAACAGTGTAAGAAACGGCGAGTGCAGCAGAATGGCGATGACCGGGAAGAGCCAGACCTCTCCTGCTGCCTGCGGGTGCCTGAGCCGGCGGTATATGCCTTTGAACAGGGCCTGTTCCTTTTTGGGCCGCAGGGCCTCTTCTCCGGCATCGCGCAGGCCGATCAGCATCAGGGCCAGGGCCGGGATACCGATGATCCCGGCCACCAAAGCGGAAAACCACCATGGCCACGGGAACCTATCCGGCAGCGGCGTGGGCAGGGGGAAGAAGCAGTAGATGGCGAAGCAGGCCACTATGAGCAGTTCGGCCACTGAGGCCGCGAGCCGGAGATGATAGCATCGGAGGTATGCCCCGGGACCGATGATCTTTTCCTGTGCGGCCGGGCTGACACTGCGCACGTAGAGGACCATGAAGATCAGAGAGACAAAAAGCAGAACCGTAAAGTTGATCCAGGCGACCATCACAAAGCCTCTTGTCCTGATTACCCTTTCAATCCCGCCGGCTCAAACCCCACCACTTTCAGTTGAATTTTGCCGATGATGCCCATCAGGTCCAGCAGTCCTTCGCCGGTGCCGCCGGCCAGGCGGATATGGGTGACGTCAGCCGGAAACTGGCCGAAGGTCGCATCCGCGGTGATCCATCGGCCCACGTAAAGCGTGTTCCATGCGTGGTAGAAGAATTTTCCGTCCAGGTAGACCAGCCCGGTTTCAATACCGGCGGGAATGCCCGCTGCCCGTGCCAGGGCTGCCAGGAGCACGGCGTGTTCGTTGCAGTCTCCCTGCCGGGTGCGAAGGGTGGAAAGCGCGTTGGGCAGGGACACCACCGGCCGTTTTTCAATTTCGGTGTAGACCCAGTCGATCAGGGCTTCGGCCTTTTTGACCGGTTCACTGTGGTCTTTTGTGATGCGGGCCGCAAGTTCCACAATGGCCGGATCGTCGGACTGGACAAAGGGGTCTGCCAGCAGAAAGGGCGCCAGCCGGCCGGCCGGAACCCGGTCCCCCCGGCCGTAAACCGACTCTTTTGTGATGGTCAGCACCTGCCCGTCAAGCGACTGGCGGGGCGAAGAGAGTCGGTCCGGATCGATGTCGATGCCGCTGATTTCCACGGCCAGCCATTTAAGGGCCGAAGGATTTTCAAACCGGACCCCGGCATCCACAGCCACCAGCTCCACCAGGTCCGCGGCATCTTCGGACAGGCCGGCGATGGCATCGTATTTTTCGGCCTTGACCATGGTCAGGCCCATGAGGCCGGACTCTTTTACCACCTCGCCGTCTTCGCTGATCCATGCAAACTGTTCGGCCTGCTTCATTTGCATGTGAATTTTTGTGGTAATTCGGTCAGCGTCCAATATTCTGATGGTTTCTTTGCCCACTACCGTGACCGTGACCGGTGTGGGGGCCATGATGGAGGGGTCGAACATGGAAAAGGTCATGGATTCGCCCGGTGCCAGGCTGGAGTTGGTTACGGCGTGGAGAACACCTGACGGCAGGTAGGGGGCCTCCTTCAAGGGAATTTCAAAGGTCTGGGTCTTGCCGTCGGCCGTGGTGTTGACAACAGCCCGCCCATCCGCCACCCGGCCCTGGGCGGAAAAGGAGAGCCGGCCCGAATCCATCTCAAAGGAAAAGGTGTCCACGGTCAGGTCCAAATGCAGGTCGGCGGTGGTGGTAAGTTGAACGGCGTGGCGCATGCCCATGGCCGTGATGTTTAAAAAAACGGTTTCAAAGACCGCGTAGCCGGCCTCTTTTTTGAAAAACCGGGAGTGGGCATAACCGATTTTTTGGTCGTTCTGCAGGATGCTCATCCAGGTCTCCCGGTCCGGCAGTTTTTGACCGGCCAGGTGGGCGGCACCTGGCCGGGAGGGGGCCATCAGGCCGGAAAAAAGGCCGAAGCGCATGCCCAGCAGCAGGGCAAACAGGCCTGCCATCAGAAGGCCGGCCATCCAGTAGGGTTTCATGGGTTTTGTCGGCATGGGGTCCTCATTCCTTATTATCCAGATCGAAATCGAATTATGGATTTTGCACCCGCCTATTTCACGAGTTGGTTTGGGTGCAGATGCTCCCAAAGCGGCTCGCCCGAAGGGTGAATTTTTCGACATAAACAGTGATGTAAAACACCTCAAGCGGCAGTGACGGTTTGTGTTTTCGCAATACCTGCAGCTGTTATAGCAGCAATCGGCGCTTTAGAAAAACAGTTGCTCGTGTCAAAAAATTCATGAAATATTCGGGTCAGACAATACGCTTGAAAGCCTTTTCGATCTCATTTATGGACCAGAAAATCGCGGTGGGCCGTCCGTGGGGGCAGTGCCGTGGGTTGTCGCAGCCGTCCAGCCTTTCCAGCAGCGCCCGTATTTCCGCCTCGGAAAGCCGCTGGTGGGCGCGGATGGCGGCGTGGCAGGCCATCACGTGCAGCACGTCGTCGGTGAGGGTGCCCGGGTCCGGGGCAAACCCGGTGTCCGCCTGTTTTTCCGCGATCTCGGCCACCATGGGGCCAACGGCCACGTCGGAAAGCACGGCCGGAACGGCCTTGATCACAAAGGCGGTGGGGCCGAAGGGCTCAATCTCAAGGCCGATGGCGGCAAAGGCCTCCAGCAGGGGCTCAATGGCGGCCGCGCTTGTGTGGGACAGTTCCACGGTTTCCGGCACCAGCAGGTTCTGGCCGGAAGGCGGGCGGGTTCGGCCCTGGTGTTTCAAGGCTTCAAAAAGGATGCGTTCATGGGCCGCGTGCTGATCGATCAGCACCACCTGCGTGCCGGCCTGGCAGATAATATAGGTGTTAAACGCCTGTCCCACGACGGCCAGGTCGGCAAAACGGAAAGCCGTCTGATGGCCGTCCGAACCGCCGGGCGTTTCGAGCGGCCGGGGCACTGTATCCCCGGAAAGCCCGGGCCGGACCGGGGCCGGCGGTCCATCGCCCGCATCCGCAAAAGGTGGCCTGGGAAGGGGTGTGGCATATTGAAACACCGACTCGCTGACGTTTGGCGTGGGCCTGACACCCGGCAGAGAAAAGGACTGTTTCGGCCGGGAGGGTTTTTGTCCGTCGTTCCAGGGCGGGGCGGGGTTTATGGCCCAGGCCCCGGCCACCGCGGTTTTCAGGGCTTGGTAGACCCGGCGCTGGTCGGCAAACCGCACCTCGTTTTTGGTGGGGTGAACATTGACATCCACCCGGTCAAAGGGAATGTTGATAAAGATGGCGGCCACGGGAAAGGCGCCTTTGACCAGCCGGCCCCTGTAGCCTTCAAACAGGGCGTACTGAAGGCCCCGGTCTTTTACGATCCGGCCGTTTACAAACAGGTGAATCTTCTGGGAGGTGCTGCGCGTCACCGCCGGAGAGGAGGTCCATCCGGATATGGTAATCGTGTCGTCGGTATAGGAAATCGGCGCCATGTGGCCCCGGGTCTGGCTGCCCAGAACGTCCGTGACCCGCTCCAGGGGATCTACGGTCCGGGGCCAGTTCTTCACGGTTCGGCCGTCCTGGACCAGCTTGAAGTGAATGTCGGGCCGGCACAGGGCAAAGGCGGCCAGGGTGTCGGCAATGTGGCCGGTTTCCGTGGCCACGGCCTTTAAAAACTTGCGCCGGGCCGGGGTGTTGAAAAAGAGGCGGCCCACCGCCACGGTGGTGCCCGGGGGCACGCCTGTGTCGGCCACATCGGTGATGGTGCCGCCGGAAACCCGAATGCGGGTGCCGGCATCGGCATGGGCCGGCCGGGAGGTCAGGACAAACTCGGATACCGAGGCAATGCTGGGAATGGCCTCACCCCGGAACCCCAGGGTGGAGATGGCAAACAGGCTTTTTTCATCGGCAATCTTGCTGGTGGCGTACCGTTCCAGGCAGAGCAGGGCGTCGTCTTTGCCCATGCCCGATCCGTTGTCGGTCACCCGGATCAGGGAACGGCCCCCATTCTGGATCTCCACGAAGATGGCCGAGGCACCGGCGTCGATGGCGTTTTCCACCAGCTCTTTGACCACCGAGGCGGGCCGTTCCACCACCTCGCCGGCGGCGATCTTGTTGGAAAGGTGTTCCGGAAGAATCCGAATTACGGCCATGGGTCGTTTCCTCGCCCGAAAAGTGTCATGTGAGGTTCGGGTGTCCTGAAGGTTTGCACCCGCCGGGCCGGCCGAAAGATGCGCGTCGCGGCATTCACTTCGGCAGGGGCGAGCCTTGTGTTCGCCCTTACAGCAGAGGCGGTCACGGCGGCGCGTGAAACATTCCGGTCAGCACCCGGCCTTGCCGCAGGCGAATTTTTCCAGAAAGTCGGCTTCCAGGGGAGAGAGGTCAAACTTGAGCGTGGCCTCACCGGCAATGGCCAGGGGCGGTTTTTCCGGGTGTTCCCGCCGCTGTTCATCGACCCATGCCACCGCTTTTTTGATGCGATCGCCCTCGGGCATTACGGTTGTCATGATTCCTTCTCCTTACTTATAAGGCCGGTTTTTTGTTCGTAATGTTTGCGGCCTGCTCCAGGTTCCAGGCGGTCCGCACCAGGGCCGGTTCGTTAAAATGGCCGGCGATGAGCTGCACGCCGATGGGCAGGCCGGCGCTGGAAAACCCGCCGGGCACCGACATGCCGGGCACTCCGGCGAGGTTGGCCGAAAGGGTAAAGATGTCGGACAGGTACATGGTCAGCGGGTCTTCGGTCTTGGCACCCAGTTCAAAGGCCGGTGTGGGGGCCACCGGCGACACGATAACGTCGCAGGTTTCAAATGCCTTTTTAAAATCACCGGCGATCAGAGACCGCACTTGGGAGGCCTTTCGATAGTAGGCGTCGTAATAGCCGGAGGAGAGACAATAGGTGCCGATGATGATCCGTCGCTGAACCTCTTTGCCGAAACCCCGTGACCGGGTGCGGGCGTACATCTCCAGCAGGCTGTCGGCTTCGGGGTCGCGGAACCCGTACTTGACCCCGTCGTACCGGGCCAGGTTGGAGCTGGCCTCGGCCGGGGCAATGACATAATAGGCGGCCACCGCGTACTGGGCGTGGGGCAGGGAGACCTCCACGCAGGCGGCGCCTTGTGCTTTCAGGTGTTCAATGGCCCGGTTTACGGTATCGGCCACTTCGGGGTCCAGGCCGTCGGCGCTGATGTATTCCCGGCATACGCCGATGGTGAGACCGGAAAGTCCTTTTCCGCAGGAGGCCGCGTAGTCCGGCACCTCTCTGGGCACCGAGGTGGAGTCGTTGGGATCGTGGCCGGAGATGGCCGAAAGCAGCAGGGCGCTGTCGGTCACATCCTTGGCCAGGACCCCGATCTGGTCCAGGGAGGAGGCAAAGGCCACCAGGCCGTACCGGGAGACCCGGCCGTAGGTGGGCTTGATCCCCACCACGCCGCAGTGGGAGGCGGGCTGGCGGATGGAGCCGCCCGTGTCCGATCCCAGAGCGCCCAGGCACATGTCCGCGGCCACGGACGCGGCCGACCCGCCGGAAGAGCCGCCGGGGATGCAGGCCAGGTTCCATGGGTTTTTGGTGGACCCCAGGGCCGAATGTTCGGTGGAAGACCCCATGGCAAACTCGTCCATGTTCACCTTGCCCGTGATCACGGCCCCCTGTGCTTTAAGCTTTTCAATCACCGTGGCGTCATAGGGGGGCATAAAGGTTTCCAGCATGCGGGAGGCGCAGGTGGTGCGAAGACCGGTGGTGCAGATAAGGTCCTTGACGGCAAGTGGAATGCCGGTGAGGGGCGCGATGTCGCCGCCCTGAATGCGGGTGTCCGCGGCAGCGGCAGCGGACAGGGCCGCCTCCCGGGCCAGGGTGATGTAGGCCCCCACTTTTGGTTCCACCCGTTCGATGCGGTCAAACACCGACCGGGTCAGCTCAACGGAAGAAATCTCTTTTTTATCCAGCAGTTGCCGGGCCTCATGTATGGTTAATGCGTAAGGTTCCATGTCTGTTTGTGTCTTTTGCTTTTATTTTGCCGTTATTCTATGATTTTGGGCACACAAAACATATTGTCCGTGGCAGCCGGCGCGTTATTGAGAATTTTTTCCACAGGCCCCCCATCCCGGACCGTGTCCTCGCGAAAGGCGTTGGTCAGAGAAATGGCGTGGGCCATGGGCTCCACGTTCTCCGTGGCCACCTGGTTCAACGTGTCCACATAGTCCAGTATTTCGCCGATCTGGGTGACAAAGGCGTCAATGTCGGTCTCCGCGATATCCAGCCGTGCCAGTTTTGCCACGTGGCGAATGTCCTCAGGTGTGATTTTCATGTTTTTATACCTCGATTGATAGCCGTATCCCTGAATGCACACAGGGTATCACGAACCTTCTTTTTACAAAAGACCGAACCGGATTGCAAAAAAATAACGACTTCAGCGGGGGCACCGGGGTATGTTATAATGACGAGAATATATATGGAAGCAGTGGTGTCCAAAATAGCTCCCAAAAGGACTTTTAAGCTTTATAGCCATCCGAATTTACAAATTACGGAAATAAGACTGAAAGCCAGTGTGCCTCTGGAGAAACAAATTTTTGTATACACCCCGTCGGGGCATTAATGGCAGGTTCCGCCCATTGCAGCGCAGCCGAGCGCAAACGCTTTTTTCGGGGAAAAGCGGGCAGGCTGTTTGAGCACCGCGAAGCGGGCGAGTTCCTGCCCGCGCCGAAAAAAGCGTTTGCGCGAGGGAAGCCGAAGGCCAAGCTGCACGGGCCGGTTCTTTTGGTACTTTTCTTGCCGACAAGAAAAGTACACGGATAAGCAGGACAAGAGAAATAATCTTTGAGAGCACCGCCGTAAATACAATTCGATTTCGATACCGAAAGCGATTTCGATAAACAACCGGAAGACTGTCCTGCCATGATTAAAACCGTTTTTGGACAATAATGATATGGAAGGCAAATCGTGCTGAAGACAATCAAAACCCTGCTGGCGCCCAGGATACTGTCGTTTAAAAATCGGATTTTTCTGTCCGGAAAGACCCGGGTGGCGGTGTTCGGCGCCGTGGGCCTGGTGCTGTGGGCCGGGGTGTTTGCCGGCGCCTTCCGGGTGCTGACCTATTTTAAATCCATCGAAGACCTGGGGGACATCCTGGCAAACAAGCTGCTCTCCATGCTCTTTGTGGTCATGCTCTCCCTGCTGCTTTTCAGCAGCATCATTACCACCCTGTCCAAACTCTACCTCTCCCGGGACCTGGACCTGGTACACTCCCTGCCGGTTGCGGCCCGGCACCTGTTTTTCGCACGGTGGATCGAAAGCACGGCGGACAGCTCCTGGATGGTGGTGGTGTTTGTTTTGCCGGTGTTTCTGGCCCACGGCATCGTTTACGGGGCCGGCCCGCTTTTTTACCTGGCCGTGGCCCTGTTTCTGCTGATGCTGTGTGTCATCTCCTCGGCGATCAGCGCCACCGGCATCGCCTTTGTGGTCAACCTGATCTCCGCCTCCCGGCTGAAAACCATTTTCGTGTTCCTGGGGCTGCTGCTGTTTGTTCTGCTCTATGTCGCCTTTCGCATGATGCGGCCCGAGCGGCTGGTGGATCCGGAGCTGTTTGCCACCACCCTGGTCTACCTGCGGTCTCTCAACGCGCCGGCCCCGGCCTGGCTGCCCAGCACCTGGGCCTATGACGGTGTGACGGCCGCCCTGTCCGGCAACACCGGCGCCCTGATGTTCAACCTGTTGCTGAGCGGGGCCTGTGCCGCAAGCCTTTTGATATTCATGCTGATTGTTGCCGAGGCGGTCTATTTTTCGGGATTTTCCAGGTCCTCCACCGGGTGGGCCGACCCGGTCACACCGGAAGATGCAGCCCGCCGTATCTATCGGGACCGGTCTTGGCCGGCCTTTTTCCCGGCCCACGCCCGTGCCTTTTTCCTAAAGGAGGTCCGCACCTTTGTCCGGGACCAGTCCCAGTGGTCCCAGCTGTTTCTGATCGTGGCCCTGGTGGTGATCTATATTTACAATTTCAAGGTGCTGCCCCTGGAAACATCTCCCATGCCCGTGGTGTGGGTGCAGAACATTTTTGCCTTTTTGAATATGGGGCTGGCCGCCTTTGTGCTGACAGCGGTGACGGCCCGTTTTGCTTTCCCCGCAGTCAGTATGGAAAAATCGGCCTTCTGGATCGTCCAGTGCGCGCCGGTCTCCATTCGGACCTTTCTGCGGATCAAGTTTTTTGTCTACCTGGTGCCGCTGTTTGTGCTGACCATGACCCTGATCGTTGTCACCAACCTTCTGCTGAACGTGGCCGATGAGATGATGGTGCTCTCTCTTGTCACGGTGTCCCTGATGGCGCCGGCCATCGTGGCCATGGGCGTGGGAATCGGCGCGGTGTATCCCGATTTTTCATCGGAAAACCCGGCCCAGGCGGTGAGCAGTTTCGGCGGGTTTGTGTTCATGGCGACCAGCGCGCTTTACGTGATCGCGGTGATCGTGCTGGAGGCCGGCCCGGCCAGCCGGCTGGTATTTGCCGGCCTGCGGGGCCGGTCTCTGAGCCCGGAGTCGTGGGCCTGGATCATCGGCTCTTTTACGACAGTGGTCGCCCTGTCCGTGATTGCCGTGGTGGTTCCCCTCAGGCTGGGAGAAAAGCGGCTGCAGAGCTAAAAATATCCGGGCTAGTCGTCCAGCTCATTGCCGTAGGTGTCGATAAAGATTTCCAGCTGCATTTTCTGCATGGGCAACAGCCGTTCAAAGGCCACACAGAGGTTGCGGACCTCTTTGTCGTCGGGCAGATCGGCGATCTTCTGGTTGCCCACAATGCGGAAAGGGATTTTGTCCACGATGATGCCTTCGCCCGGGAACATGATGGAAAGGGTGGCGGCCTTGCCCAGCAGTTTCTGGTTTTTTTCCACGTAGTGAATGGCCAGTCCCTTCATGCCGATGTTTTTAACCGGGCCGAGCTTGATGTAGCTGGTTTTGCCCATGCGCCAGAAGGAGGTCTGGGGAATCATCACAATGGCACCCTCAATGGTAAACCGTTTCCAGCGCCGCCGGTCCCGGCCGTGGCGGTCTGTCTGAATAAAGCGGTTTACCGCGTCGCCGCTTGCCTCTGGCTTTGGCCTCGGCGGTTCCATGTCCGCCATGTCGGCGGCATCGGAAAGGTCGGCAATGGAAAAATCCATCTCAAGCTCGTCGGAAGGCTCCTGCGGTGGATCGATTTTGGATGTCATGCAACCCCCTGGTGTCGATCGACTGTGGCGATAAAATTATAATAATTATAAAACAGACGGCAGCGTTTGATCAACGCTTATTTTCCCGGGGGACTGGTGTGGACGCGGGTCGGAAAGTGCAGAAAAGTGGCGGAGAGAGAGGGATTCGAACCCTCGGTGCAGCTTTCACCACACACTCGCTTAGCAGGCGAGCGCCTTCGACCGACTCGGCCATCTCTCCTTTTTGACGGCTGGCGGAGGAGGTAGGATTCGAACCCACGGAGCTTTCGCTCAACGGTTTTCAAGACCGCCGCCTTCAACCGCTCGGCCACTCCTCCTCGTTTTAAAGTTCCTATCTATACCGTGCCGCGGAATTTACGTCAATGCTTTTTTGGTTGTACTTTCAGCCGGACTGGTGTAAAGTTACAGGATACCGCAAGTTATGACAAACAGTTGTGTCACCGTCAAAAATGAATGAGCGTTCATTCACTGTGGTGCCAAGTTCAACCTAAAATATATTACAGGAGGTTGTGTAATGAGCAGAAAGATTAAAAAAGCCGCTGTCATCGGATCTGGTGTGATGGGCGGCGGCATCGCCGCGCTGCTGGCCAGCGCGGGCGTCGAGACCCTGCTGCTCGACATTGTTCCCTTTGACCTGACCGATGAACAGAAAAAAGATCCTGCGGCACGAAACCGCATCGTAAAGTTCGGGTATGACACGATTATGATGTCTCGGCCCGCGGCTCTGATGCATTCGTCGGACGCGGCCCTGATCTCCATCGGCAACCTGGAGGACGATTTCGACAAGCTGGCCGACTGCGACTGGATCGTGGAGGTGGTGGTGGAGAACCTTAAGATCAAGCAGCAGTTGTTCAAGCGCATCGAACCGGTGCGAAAAAAGGGCAGCATCATCTCCTCCAACACCTCGGGCATTCCCCTCAAGGCCATGTCCGAAGGGCTGAGTTCCGACTTTAAACAGCATTTTCTGGGCACCCATTTTTTCAACCCGGTGCGGTACATGCACCTGCTGGAAATCATCAAGGGAGAGGAGACCTCCGAAGAGGTGCTTGGCTTTATGGCCGCGTTCGGCGAAAAGCGACTGGGCAAGGGCATTGTCTGGGCCAAGGACACCCCCAACTTCATCGGCAACCGCATCGGGGTCCAGGGCATTGTAAAGGCCATGCAGCTGATGCTGGAGATGGGGCTGACCATTTCAGAGGCCGACGCCCTGTTCGGACCGGTCATGGGCCGGCCCAAGACCGCCATGTTCAAGACCACCGACCTGGTGGGCCTGGACACCATGAGCCATGTGGCCAAAAACACCTATGACCTGGTGACCGACGACGAGGCCAGAGACGATTTTCTGACCCCGGACTTTGTTTCAACCATGATCGAAAAGAAGCTGCTGGGCAATAAGACCAAGGCCGGTTTCTACAAGACCGACAGAAGCCCGGAGGGCAAGAAGCTTCGCAAGGTGATCAATCCCGCCACCCTGGAATACGAAGATGCCGGTGACGTGGATTTTCCCTGCATCGCCGATGCCAAGGCAAAGAAAACCCTGCCGGAAAAGATGAAGGCCATCGTGTACGGCGATGACAGGGGCGCGGCCTATGCCTGGAAGGTGGTGGCATCCGGCCTGATCTACGCGGCCAACCGGGTGCCGGAGATTTCCGATACCATCGTGGAGATCGACAATGCCATGAAGTGGGGCTACAACTTTGAGATGGGTCCTTTTGAAACATGGGATGCCATCGGCGTGGCCGAATCCGTGGCAAAGATGGAAAAGGACGGCATGGCCGTTCCGGAAAAGGTCAAAAAGATGCTGGCAGACGGCAACCAGACCTTTTATAAGATCGAAAAAGGCCAGACCCTGTTTTATGATTTTGCCTCCGGGTCTTACAAGGCCGTGCCTGTAAGCGATGTGGCGCTTTCCCTGGCCATTCTCAAGGGAGAGGGCCGGGAGGTTAAGAGCTGCAAGTCCGCCTCCCTGGTGGACCTGGGCGACGGCGTGTTCTGCTGCGAGTTCCACACCAAGATGAACGCATTGAACACCGAGTTGATCGCCTTCATGCACGAGGCCATGGACTACGTGGATGCCAACGGCGTTGGCATGGTGCTGGGCAACCAGGGCGGCGGTATGCCCGGAGCCTTTTCCGCGGGCGCCGACCTCAAGGAGATTCTGTCCGCGGTTGGCGACAAGCAGTTTGACGGCATTGACACCATGATCGACTCTCTGCAGCAGGCCGTGCAGCGCGAGCGCTACTCCCACTTTCCCGTGGTGGCGGCCCCCTACGGCATGGCCCTGGGTGGCGGCTGCGAGGTGTGCCTGGGCGCCGACCGGATCGTGGCCCATGCCGAGCTTTACATGGGCCTGGTGGAGATCGGGGTGGGCGTGCTGCCTGCCGGCACCGGCTGCATGAACCTGTGGAAAAAGATGACAAGCGGCATCCCCGCGCCGGTGACCGACGCCGATCTGGCCAAGTTCTTCATTCCCACCTTCATGGCCATTGCCATGGCCAAGGTGTCCATGTCCGCCGCCGAGGCCCGGGCCAACGGCTTTCTGGGGCCCAACGACAGAATCGTGTTCAACCGGGACAACCTGATCGGCGAGGCCAAAAAAGAGGTCCTGCGCATGGTCGATGACGGTTATGCGCCGCCGGCCAAAAAGCCCCTCAAGGTGCTGGGTGAAGCTGCCTGGGGTATGGTCAACGCGGAAATTTTCAACATGCAGAACGGCGGCTATGTCAGCGAATACGACGCCTACCTGGCCCAAAACATTGCTTATGTTATTGCCGGCGGCGACGCCAGAACCAACAGCGAACTGGACGAGCAGGCCATTCTCAACCTGGAGAGAGCCATGTTTATCGAATTTCTCAAGCAGGAAAAGACCATGGCCCGCATCGAACACATGCTGAAAACCGGCAAACCGCTTCGCAACTAAGGAGGATTCAAAATGAGAGACGCATATATTGTTACATCGGTCAGAACCCCGGGCTGCAAGAACCGGCGGGGTGCCCTGAAAGACACCCGCCCCGAGGACCTGATTTCCTTTATCCTCAACGCGGCCATGGAAAAAACCCCGGGCCTTGAGAAAAAAGACGTGGACGACCTGATGCTGGGCTGTTCGTTTCCCGAGGCCGAGCAGGGCCTGAACATCGGCCGCATCGCCGTCCAGATGGCCGGTTTTCCCGACCAGGTCTCCGGCGCCACGGTCAACCGCTTCTGCTCTTCCGGCCTGGAAGCCATTGCCCTGGCCTCGCTGCGGGTCATGTCCGGCTGGTCGGACGTCACCCTGGGCGGCGGCGTCGAGTCCATGACCTACGTTCCCATGGGCGGCAACCTGCCCCGGCCTCATCCGGCCTGGTCCCGCGAGCGGGCCGACTACTATGTCTCCATGGGCATCACCGCGGAAAACGTGGCCAACCGCTACAACATTTCCCGGGAAGATCAGGACGCGTTTGCCTACCAGTCCCAGATGAAGGCCTCCAAGGCCAAGGCGGAAAAGCTGTTTACCGAGATCGTTCCCACCCCGGCCACGAAATTCGTGACACAGGCCGACGGCACCGTTAAAAAGGAGACCTTTCTGCAGGATTTTGACGACGGTATTCGGGAGGCCACCACCGTGGAAGGCCTTGCCAAGCTACGGCCCGTGTTTGCGGCCGGCGGTTCGGTCACGGCGGGCAACTCCTCCCAGACCACGGACGGGGCCGCCGTTTCCGTCATCATGAGCGAAAACAAGGTCAAGGAACTGGGCCTCAAGCCCATTGCCAAGCTCAAGATCTACACCACGGTGGGCTGCCGGTCCGACGAGATGGGCGTGGGCCCGCGGTATGCCATTCCCAAGCTGCTGGACAAGGCCGGCCTGAAGGTCGAAGATATCGGCCTGTGGGAGATCAACGAAGCCTTTGCCTCTCAGGCCCTTTACTCTGTCCGGGAGCTGGGTATTGACAAGTACATGGACCGGGTCAACATTCACGGCGGCGCCATTGCCCTGGGCCATCCTTTGGGCTGCACCGGTGCCAAGCTCTGCGCCACCCTGCTTGCCAACATGCAGGCCAGGGGCGTCAAGTACGGCGTGGAGTCCATGTGCATCGGCGGCGGCATGGGCGCGGCCGGATTGTTTGAACTGTGTGAGCAATAACCCTTTACGGGTAATGACCTCTAAACAAAAGCCGGATCGGTCCTGCGACAAGGGCTGATCCGGCTTTTTCGAATTCTTATCATTTATACAACAACCACGGAATTGTCGCAGTAGCCATATTCACTTCGTACATATTTATCCGCTTCCCAATCGTTTTCCCATATTTTTTCATCCATCAGATAACGAAACTGGTACTCTTTTCCCGCTTTCAGACTCAGCGTCAGGGTAAAGTCTCCGCTTTTCAGTTTCCGCATTGGGTTGTCCATTGCGCTCCAGTTATTGAAATCCCCCACGAGGTTGACGGTCGAAACGCCCATTGAGGCCTTCCTTGGAACATAGAAAGTCACCTTGCAGGCATTTTTGTCTTTACTGTACTGTTTTTTCAGGCTCATCTTTTCCCTCCTTGCAATAAGTTAAGGAATTACGCGCCAAAGTATCAATATAGCCGCCTCTATCTTGTTCTCCGCCGTCAAACCGTCTCGAAAAACAGCCTATTTGGGAATCTCCAGATTCCACTGAACGTCAACCGGAACCTTTTCGGGTAGCCGGGCACGGACCCTTATGTTGTCAGGCAGATTGACTTTGAACACATCGTCAATGGGCAAGCGGACAGGCACATTTAAATTCAACGGGACGATAAACCGTTTGTTTATGTGGACGGTCACATCCTGCTGTAAATGCACATTGGCCTGAGTCTTCACGTGAATCGGCCCCTTTAATGGAACGACCATGTTGACCGGAAAAAATCCGCTTAAGGGAACGCTGATCTTCATCCCCAGAAAACTGGTCTGCACCCGCACTCCTTCCAGGGGGATCTCGGTCTCAACGGGAACCCTGGCCTCCACGAATATTTCCTGATCTATGGGAACGGGTATCATCACATCCAGCGGCACGGTTAAGTCCTCATCAATCCATACGTTCAGGTCCTGCGAGATAGGGATATCCGTTTCCAGGATCTTGGACAGCTTCACGGGAATCGCTTTTTCGGCGGTCGCCTCCACGGGGATCCAATCCGATATCCCGGCTTCTACCGTATTCCGAAGCTGGTAAGAGACACGGTCAGGCATCTTTTTGTAAAAGTATCGCGCGGTGCCTATGGAAACAATGACCACAAGCATAACGATCAATAATAACAAGATCAGCAGGCCCGCGATCTGAGACCGGGTTATTCTCCAGTGAATTCCGAAAGGGAGGGGTCTTTTGATACGCGGAAAGTCTTCCATGAACGGTTTCACCCTCAAGATTGATCAGGCTAGGCGTTTATTAAGGCATCAGGATGTTTTTCCGGTGTCAATTATGGCTGCTTTTTTGAACAATTCGATAAAGAACCGTTCCATCGGCGATCGTTGATCCGTTTTCCGCATCGACAATATGCACGTCGTTTAAAAAAAGTTCCTGCCTTTGCCAGCGCACCCCGGCAAGCGCATAAACTTCCTGGAACGCTGCCTTCCTGAAAAAATTTACATGCAGGGACGGTGTGGATGCCTTGTGCATTTCCAGGGGTACGGCAGACCAGGCAGCCAGCGCAGCCGTTGTATCCATCAGCGCCGCGATTGAACCCTCATGAAAACATCCGTCCAAATCCCCGTTCAGGCCATCGGAAAGAGGCATCCTGACAATGGCCAGAGAGTCCTTCACGTGTTCCATATCCAAATTAAGGGACTTGATAAACGGCTGGGACTGGAAGATTTCGGCCATGGGGCCGGGATCACATGAACCGGAATAAAAAGAACGCCGGTCAAAAAACCGCGGCTCCTTCACTTCCTTATCCTCACCCTCCGGAACGTGACGGACCATGACCGATCCTCTGGCCACCGGTTTACCGCCCTGTTTGAAAACGTCCACACCGACGAAGGTAAGTTCTTTTCCTTTCCGCAAAACATTACCAACAGCCTCAATCGGTTCGGAGATGGCAGCCGAAAGGTATTGGACGTCCATGCTTACAATTATCGCCTGGCCGTTCTTCGGCGGTCCTCCATTCCGATCCGCGCCGAGTTGCAGCGCGGCAATGCTGATCAGAGAACCCGCGATTCCTCCATGAAGCGCGCCGCCGAAATTGGCGTTTTCTTCTCTGAAGGGAAGATGGATTTTAACCCGTTCCGGCCCGCATTCCAAAAGTTCAACTCCCAGTTTTTTATGATAGCGTATTTTTCCGAAAGTGTTGGTTTGTATGTGACCACACATTTTCCACCTCACGCAACGTTCCGATATTCTATTGCTTTTACGAATATTTCATCCGCCGTTAACTTTCTTTTTTTAGGTTACACGATAATCAGGGCATCCATCGCAGCGGTTCCCCGCGAAAAGGCCGTTAAAGGGTTAATCTCAGCTTCTTTTATTTCGGGAAAATCCATGGCCAGTTGCGACACTCTTAATATCACGTCATAGACGGCCTCTTTATCAGCGGAAGGCGCCCCCCTGAAACCCTCAAATATTCGATGCCCTTTTATCTCGGAAACCATCTCTTCCGCATCCAATCGTGTCAAAGGGCATATGCGCAAGGAATAGTCTTCCAGTGCCTCCACCAAAACACCGCCAAGCCCGAACAGCACCGTCGGTCCGAAAACCTCATCGTTTTTCATGCCGACAATACATTCAATTCCGCCGCTTAACATCTTCTGAACGGTAATCCCGTTGACACGGACATCGGGGTTGTGCTTTATCACGTTTTCCATAATCTCCCGGAACGCCGCCGAAATTTCCTGATCATTATTGATATTCAGCCTTACGCCGCCTGCTTCCGTCTTATGCGGTATATCCGGAGAATCAATCTTAAGGACCACGGGGAAACCAATCCCACGGGCGATTTTTATCGCCTCATCACGGTTTTTGGCCAATCCTTCCGAAACGCATGGTATGCCGTATGCCGACATTATTTGTTTCGACACGGATTCAGACAAGGTCCGGCCCGGTTCGACGCCGTCAAGTAATTTTTTAACCCTGTTCTTGTCAATTCCTTTAACGGGCGTGGTACAGGTCTTTGCTCCATTGATTTTTTTTAATCTGCCGCTGTATCCGGCGACATGGCCCAGAACGCGCACGGCAAGATCCTGAGTGCGGATCACCGGGATCCTGTGGGCGCGAAGATGCTGGACATCTTCCCTGCCAAGAAGTTCAGAACCCAGAACAAAGACGACTAATAATTTTTCGGTTGCGTTTACGGCTTCAATAATCGCGTTAAGCTGGCTGATATTGGCGCCGATCCCGGGCCAGTGCTCATAAATAACCATATCGATATTCGGATCTTCAAGAACTATTGTAAGCGGCCGTAAAAGCAGGTCCGGATCCACCAGAATCTGAGACGTCGCATCAACCGGATTTGCGCTTGATCCAAAGGAAGGCAGCGCCGCATCAAGTTTTTTCCTTGTATCTTCAGTAAACGGCGCGACTTCAAGACCGGCTGAAACACACTTGTCTGAAACCAGAACACCGCTGCCGCCGGAGCTTGCAACAATACCCACCCTGTTTCCTTTCGGCAAGGGCCCCATGGCCAGAACCGACAGAACGGCATTTAATTCTTCAATTCCTTCGACCCTTATGATTCCTTTCTGATGGAAAAAAGACGAATAAACACGATCAGAACCGACCAGCGAGCCGGTATGGGACGCCGCGGCCCTTGCCGCGGCATCATGACGCCCGGACTTGATAAGAACCAACGGTTTTTCCCGCTGTAATGCCAGGTCGGCGGCATAAAACAATTTTCCGCCGTCCTTAACGCCTTCAAGGTACCCGCCGACCGCCCTGGTGCTTTTATCCTTTATCATATAAATAAGATAGTCTGAAAAAGAGAGACCGGCCTCATTACCGGAACTTACAAAATATGTAAAATTGACGCCCGTCTCAATTGACATGATATACATGGATGTCCCGAACCCGCCGCTCTGGCTGATAAAGCCATAAAACTTGAAACTATCATCGCCCGTGGCCAGTTCCGTAATCCCGAATCCGGCGGACATCCCGTTTAACGCATTAAATACCCCCTGACTGTTTGGACCGCACAGCAACATACCGTTTTCTTGCGTAAGCCTTACGATCTCTTCCTGTATCTTGCTTCCATGGCCGCCTGCTTCGGCAAATCCGGAGGTGAGGATGATAACCGCTTTCACCCCTGCACTTATACACTCATGTAAAACTTCCGTAACTCTTGCGGCAGGCACCGCGATTATCGCCACATCAACCTCTCCGGGAACATCTTCAATGAATGGATAGCACTTTAATCCGCCGATTTCCTTATGCTTTGGATTAACGGGATAAACGTTTCCCTTAAAACCGTTTTTACTTAAGGACAATACCGTGTGGCCGGCCGGTTTCACGGGATCCGTTGATGCTCCTATAATCGCTATTGTTTCAGGATTAAACAGAATATCGATGTTTTTTTCAAAATCAACCCGCATGAATCCTACTCCTTTTTTGATGTTGTTGACTTCAGGCCACCTCTATCAATCGCCTCCGTCCCCTGTCTCTCCTGCCGGTCTTTCAACTTTTCCAAACCATGCGGTAGCGTGGAAAGTGCTTCCCTTGCCGACCTCGCTTTCCGCCCAGACGTCGCCATGCGCAAGCTTTACTACCTGCCTGCATATGGCAAGCCCCAGACCGGTGCCTCCATATTTTCTTGTGGTTGACGCATCAGCCTGCCGAAAGGAGTCGAAGATGATGTGTAATCCGTCCTTTGGAATGCCGATGCCCGTATCCCGCACCGCGGCATGAAGTTTTACGCTTTTACCCCCTTCTCCTTCTTTCTCCATATCAAGTCCAAGCTCTATCTCACCGGATTCGGTAAACTTGACGGCATTGTCCAGCAGGTTGAGCAGTACCTGCCGGAACCGTTTCGGATCCCCCCGCACCATGGATGGAACATTATCACCGATGCGGCACAGAAGTTCAACCGGTTTTGGTCCGATCCTGGGGCGGATCATATTACAGGTTTCATAAGCAAGGCGCTTCGGATCAAAGTCTATCTGTTCGAAGGTCAACAGCCCCGCCTCGACCTTAGAGAAATCTAAAATATCATCTATTAAGGAGAGGAGGGCCTCCCCGCTGGCGGTAATCGTTTTCACATAATCGATCTGATTTTCATCCAGATCGGTGTCAAGGAGCAGACCGGCAAAACCCATGACCGCGGTCAGGGGGGTGCGGATCTCATGGCTCATGTTGGCCAGGAACGCGGACTTGAGGCGTGTTGCCGCGAGCGCCGACTCACGCGCCTTTTCCGCTTCCTCGTTCGCCGATAAAAGCTCTTTATTCTTCTGCTCTAAACCCTTCCTCGCCTCCAGACACCTTTGCGACATAATATTAAAGGCCGCTGCCAGCCGGCCAAACTCATTTTCAGATTCCAGCCCGATCTTCTCTCCATAATTGCCGTCCGCGATTTTCGCCGCCCCTTCTTTCAACAAGACGATCTCTTTTGCGATATCGTTTGAAAGTAAAAACGTCATCAATGCGCCGGATGCCAGGCAAAGGGTAAATATGAACAGAGTAAAATAGAACCAGATCCTTTTTGTCAGTCGAGCCGCATGGCCAAAGACCGCCGAGAACTCCTCCTCTAAAGATATCAGCTTTGTGTTTGCCGCGTCTAATTCATCAAGGATAAAACGCGTCTTTTCTCCGGTGGCCCGTCCTTCTGAAACGGCAACGTGTAATTTGTCGCCCAACTCTTTTATTTTAATGATATAATTATCAGCTTCGGCCCATATGCCTATTGCTTTGTCCAAGTAACCGACGATATTCCGTAATTTGAAGACACGTATCATTGTCCCTACATCTTCCGGATGGTTGCCGCCATCGATGATCGCCTGGGCGGCGATTCTTTGATCAGGGTCGGCTTTCTCCAATTCCAGGCGTGCCTTCCGGTCAGCCAGCGGCACCTTTATAGCCCGCAGAAAACTCTCATATTCCTCCTCATTATGAGAATTCGCATACTTTACCAGATAATAAACCGCATTTTTCTGGGCCTTGGCGTATAACCCTTCCCCTCCCACATAAGCCCTTGAACCCGACACGAACTCTAAAGCGGCAATATTTACAATTGCCAGCGCAATCAGAGAAAAAGCAAAGATAAGGACAATTAATGACAATCGCCTTGCTATCGGCAGGCCCCTAACCACCCTGAAAAGAAAATGCTTTTTTGATTTCCGGTTTGGATCGGTCATTTACGTGATCGCTCCTTCCGCGTTTGGCAAAGGGGCAAAATAGGTCGTCTTGATTCGATAGTATTGCCGGGATGCAAACAACAGCGGCCTTCGAAACGGATAAATCCGCTTGGGGAAAAAGGTGAGTTGATTGAACCTGTCAAACCCCTGAATCATATTGTCCGCTTCCCAGGCAACCACGGTCCCGGTTTGTTTAAATCCCCAGGTGTTGAATTTGTCCGCCAGCGGCCGGCTTCGGAATTGGGCTTCAAAAAGCAGCGGGCCTTTCAGTCGCAAAGGTTTCATGCCGGATGCGCATCGTACGGCCCGGGCCGCTGTTAACCGCAGTTGTTCACGGCCTTCCGAAAGGTAGATTCGGCTTTTCTCGCCGGATGTATAGGCTTCTTTTCTTTTATCGACCACGACCCCTTTGGCCCACGGCAGCGCATTTTGCGCCTGTTCGACCGCGATATCTTCTCCGGAAACAAACCCGATGGGAATACCGTATTCGCCCAGGTAAGGGCCATAAACTTCCATTTCGCAAACCGGTTTCCCGTTGATTCTGATTGACGAAAAAATGCCGTAATGGGTGTGGGGGAAAAAGGCGTTTGGGGTTCCGGAAGCGGCGTGAATGGCCACGTAGAGAATCAGGTCCAGCCCCGAAATATCGCCGAACAAAGACGGCTTGACATAATGACCGCCCCGATAATCCGCCCTGGGGTCCAGCTTGCTCTTCAGGCAATTGAAACCGACTTCATGCGTATCCTTAACCGTAACCTTATCGGCGCCGCCGTCAAACGCCCCCTGAATTACGTGATTGACATCCGCCGTTAAACAGGAACGGCCATACTGCCATTCGGCCGTTCCCATCCGGCATTGACGCATACGCCATATTCCAAAGCTGCCTTCCATGTCCGCAAATACGCCTACATGCAAAACGACCTCCCTGTATCGAATTACTATTCCGGCTTTGACCCCGACTTCCGCAGCTGCTTCCAATCGGCAAGCGGATTTATAAAAAAATTACACATCAGGAAGTTCAGGTTCAAGACGAAACAGCTTTACTTGCGTGCCCTGTACTCCTCAAGAGCCTTCAATATGTCTTTCATTATATCTTCCGGGAAGGCCTTGCCGGCAAGCTTTTCCCGGACCCTCTCGCCCGCTCTTTCCAGTTCCCGCCGATCTTCGGGGGAAAGATCCACGGCTTTCATGCCGCACTTGACCTCAAAGGCCTTCAGGCTCTTTTCATCGTAAGCCTGAATCTGTTTCCGCCATTCGGTTTCAAGGCTGCCGACCTCATAGACCAGCAATTCGACTATATTGTCGGCCAGCTGGTCCGATACTTCGAATTGTTTTTTAAACCGGTCTTTTACCTGGGCGCTGACAATAATGGCCGCCGGAGAATAGAGGATCGGCTGCCGGACATAAAATTTCATGTATTGATACGCCTGCATACCGAGCATCCATGCCGAAGGGGCCAGGCAGGCATCGGCCAGGCCCGTACTCAGCGCCGCCGTCACCTCGGGCACGGCCACGGGCGTGGGATTGATTCCCACCTCATCGTAAAGCGTTGTCTCCATAATACCGAACCATGTAAGGAATCTCTGTTTTTTTAAATCCGCGAGACCGGTTACTTTATTTACCGAATAGATATTGAAGAACCCCGTATCGATCATCCCCGCGAGAATGTACCCCCTTTTCTCAAAGTATTTGTCAAACTGTTCGCGAAATTTTGCGGTGATATAATCCACCTCATCGTAATTCTTAAACAAGCCGGGGATCAGGAACGCGGATGTCTCGGGGGAAGCCGCCAAAATGCCAAGCGCGGTGCAGCCGCATCCCTCAAGCTGGCCGATATCCATCTTTCTTAAGATGTCGGTGTCTTCGCCCATGACGCCGCCGCCGTAAATTTTAAGAACGACCTTACCCTCGCTGAGCTTTGCTATTTTTGGAATAAGCATTGTTTCGGGCACATTGAGCCAGGGGGTGCCGGGAGGCGCAAGCGTGCCGATTTTAAGAACCATCTGTTCGCCGTCCTTGATCAGGGAGCAACAGGCATTCCAAATGGTTGTCTCGACTTCGTTCCATTCCATGTAAGGGGCAAGGAGCCTATCGACCTTTGCCGGAAGGGTCTTTAAAATATACCGCGATGTCTGGTGCTGTTCTAAAATGGGAACAACGGTTTTCTCAAGCATGGCCGCCAGTTCGGCTTTTTCAATGCCCCCTGATTCCATCATGTCTCTCAATGCCTCCTGCCTCTGTTCCAGGGCAGGCAAGAACTCCTTTCCCGTGAGCAACGCGACAAAACTTTCGTTTAATATACTTTGCGCCTCTTCCCTGGAAAGGCCGGCGGCAAAAGAAGCGGTTACGGCGCCAACCAGAAAAAAACACTGTAAAAACAAAAAGCAGATAACCCGCCGATTCCGTATTCGATGTAAAACCTTTGCCATGTCGCACCCCCCTTGTTTTTTACTTTTTTAAAAAGACCGGCCCCTTGGGATAGGGTCAACCTGTCACAACTTCAACAAAAGCACTTTCACCTCACAGTAATCTTACAGTACGATTTCACCCCCTCTGTCGGCTGTCTTACTCCAGCCTTGACAACAACTTCTGCAACTGCTTCCATTCGTTGGTCGTGAAACGATGGATAAAGGAACCGTTGATTTCATTGAATAGGGAGATAAAGGAGTCTCTGTGCTCCTTGGTCTTCTCCGACAGATAGATGCGCAGGGTGCGTCGGTCGCTCCTGCCTGGACGACGTTCCACCCAACCGTCTCTTTCCAGACGGTCAATAAGCCCTGTAACGGTGGCCCGGTCCGTAAATGTCTTCTCCGCCAGTTGACTGGGCGTTGCCCCCTCCATTTCAATCACCTGCGCCAGAATGAAGAACTGGGAATGGGTCAGATTGAATTCCGCGATGCGATCCCGGTAATGGCGGGATATTTTGCGACTGAGCGTCCCCAACCGAAAACAGATGCAATCTTGAAATATCATGACTTCACTCAACCCAGGTTGTTAAATTCTCCGCCGGTTCTCGTTCCGAACGGATGTGGTTGGCGGGGAAATCCGCGTCCGGATACCCCATGGCAATAGCAATAATTAATCGTTTGGACGCCGGGATGCCGGTGTATTTACGGACCACCTCCGGATATAAAACGCCCTGATCTTCGATACAGGTGCCCAAGCCCCAATGCAGGGCCGCCAGACAGATATTCTGCATCACGGCTCCGATATCCAATAGGGGACCCGCTTCAGTCAACGACTTATCACTGACGATGATGACAACCACCGGCGCATCGAAAAAACGAAAGCCGCGCTCCAGCCACCAGGCCCGTTTCTTCTTATCTTCCCTTGGAATATCCATTGCTTTGAACAACTGTTTGGCCAAGGCGATCTGACGTTCTCTGTAAATACCCTCATTGGGCCAGCCTACCACCAGATGTTCAGGCTGCATGGGCGCACCGCTTCTTAATTTTTCCACAATGGCGGCCTTGAGGTGAGCGAGCTTTTCTCCACACACCACCACGAACTCCCATGGCTGGGTATTCATGGCCGAAGGCGCCCAGCAGGCATTGCTCAAAATTTCCCTGATCGCATCTTTAGATACCGGCGCAGATGAAAAGGCCCTGATGCTTTTCCGTGCTCGCATGGCATCTATCAATTCCATACTTACTATCCTTTCCCGATGATTTTGTAGAAATTGCGCCCCCCGGAGTGCTTTTGACTCATAGATAGTTACAATACAAATTGTTTATATACAAATTATATTCATACTAAAATGTCAAGTGGTTTTTAATTTCGCAGCCGGCATGATCGAAAAAAAGCCGCTGGGCAACGAGACCTTTTATAAGACCGAAAAAGGCGTGGCCAAATGCTGCGAGAGCGCCACACCAGGATGAACGCCCTTAACATCGAGCTGATCGATTTTATGCACAAGTCCCTGGATTCCCCTGAAACAGGATGGGTCCGGCTTTTCGGGTTTTGCTGCAAGCCGGTCTGGACGCAGGGGCTGACCCGGCCACTGCCCGCCCATGGAGGGGTTGATAAACAGAAGAAATAAGGTTAGGTTGAAGACAGTTATCAATTTTTAGCGTTTCAGGAGGATAATCCCATGGCCAAAAAAATTTTAATCGCAATGGATGAATCGGAAAACTCAAAAAGGGCGGTCGAGTTTGTCGGCGGCAACTTTGACACCAGATCCTCGGTGACACTGTTCAGTGTATTGCAGAACACGGAAACCATGTGCGCCATGCAGGCACCGGAGCTGACGCCCTATTTTGTTGCTCAGCAGACCAGCTTCTGTACTCTGGAAGACAAGAAAAAGGAGCTGGTTGCCGAGGCCATGGAAAAAGCAAAAAAAGTGCTGGTAAAAAAAGGCTTTGCCGCAGACCGGGTAGACGTCAGGCTGGTAAAGCGTAAAAAAGGCGTGGCCCGGGTTATTATCAGCGAGGCCAGGACCGGCAAGTATGACCTGGTGGTCATGGGCAAAAAGGGGCTGTCAGGGGTCCGGGAGTTTCTGTTTGGCAGCATCACCCAGAAAGTCCTGCATGGCGTCAAAAACACGTCGGTTCTGCTGGTCGACTAGCCCGCATATTTCATGAGTTGATTGGGCCGCGTTTTGCACCGGCTTTTTGTCTTTCTTGATTTTTGATACCGGGTTATCATATTTTTTCATGGCATTTTGCCACGGTTGTTGTAAAAAACAGATCCTTTTTATACAGGCGGCCGAAAATGTGATATTTAAAAGGCATATTATTATCAAAGGAGAACGGTAAATGAAAATCATGGTCTGTTACGACGGAGGCGACGGCTCGCAGTGGGCTTTGACGCTGGCGATTCAGCACGCCAGGATCTTTGATGCCGAACTTTACCTTGTGGCTTCCCTGGAAAAGGGAACCGACGCCGAGCAGCAGCTTATCGATCACCTGGAAGGCGAACTGGCCAAAGCCAAAGAGAAGTTGGAGAAACAAGGCCTTGCCTGCACAACCCACCTGCTGGTGCGCGGACTTACCCCTGGCGAAGACATGGTGGCCTACGCCAGGGAGAATAACATCGACGAAATCGTCATCGGTATTCGCAGAAAGTCCAAGGTGGGCAAACTCATTTTCGGCTCAACCGCTCAATACCTGATTCTAAAAGCCCCCTGCCCCGTGCTTACAATAAACCATCGGCCCTCTTAAACGGTGTAACCGGTTGTTTTGAAGTTGCCAGAACCGCACAAGCCGGATCAACCCATAAAAGGGCTGGCCCGGCTTTTTGTTGGCACAAAATCCTTGGCCGGCAGATGAAACAGAAACGGAGTGGTTTGCCCGCCGCATTCCCGGTGAGACGCAAGAGGGGTGTTGCTATTTATACCGGCCATGCAATAGAATGCTTTCCTTTTGAGGTGTGAGCAATGAATGTCCGGTGAAACCAGAGATAAAAGGCATTGGCAATGAACGAACGCATTGAAAAGATGGAAAACATATTTTCCCCCCGGTCCGTGGCCCTTATCGGGGCCTCAAACAATGTGGCCAAATGGGGCGGGATTGTCGCGATTAATCTGATTTTGGGCGGTTTCAAGGGAAAGCTCTATCCCGTCAACCCCAAAGAAGCCTCGGTTCACGGCGTTCCGGCATATGTTTCGGTAAAAGAGATTCCGGACGAAATCGACCTGGCCGTGATTATTGTTCCGGCCGCCGGTGTGCCGGATATCATATCCGATTGCGCAGCCAAAGGCATTGGCGCGGCTGTTGTGATCACCTCCGGATTCGGGGAGCTGGGCGAAGAGGGAAAAGTCCTTCAGAATGAGATGCTCAGGCGGGCCAGGGCCGGAGGCATGGTGCTGGTGGGCCCCAACGGCCAGGGGATTGCCGCACCGGATGCAAAGTTTTATCCCTGGTTTCCAACCTTCCGGCCCGATCCCGGGGCCATCGGTATTGCCAGCCAGAGCGGCGGCATTTCAACCGAACTGTCCGAGCAGTTGGCGGAATTCGGTTTCGGCTGTTCCAAGGTCGTTTCAACCGGCAACTGCGCCGATCTCTCCTGGCCCGACTATCTGGCCTATTTTCGGCAGGATCCGTCCACCAAGGTGGTGCTGCTGTACATGGAAGGGGCCCAAGACGGCCGGGCGTTTTTTCACGAGGCGAAAAAAACCGCCCTGGAAAAACCGGTCATTCTCATTAAAAGCGGCCGAACACAGGAGGGGGGCCGGGCTGCCTCCTCCCACACCGGGTCCATGGCCGGATCGGACGCGGTGTTTGACGGTGTCTGCAAACAGGCCGGCCTGATTCGGGCAAAAACACTGGAGGAGGCCGTTGTTCTTGCCGCCGCCTTTGTCACCACGCCGCTGCCCAGGGGCCGGCGGGTCTGTGTGCTGACCGGCGGTGGGGGCCAGGGCGTGTTGACCGCCGATGCTCTTGCCGCGCGGGGCCTTACCCTGCCACCCCTTTCCGAAGCCACCGTTAAAAAGCTCCGGGAGCAGCTTCCCGCCTGGTGGCACCCGAACAATCCGGTGGACATGGTGGCCGGCCTGGGTTACGGCGGACCCACCGAAATCATTCCCATTTTGATGGAAAGCGATGATTTTGACGGCATCATATTCAACGGGATCGGATGGATTTACTCCATGGTGGATCCGGTGAACAACCCCCAGGAAACAAACATGGTCCGCAAAGGGGCCCAGCGCGTGATTGATAAAGAGGTCGAACTGAGCCATGTTCTGACGGAATATTCCGGCAAATGGGGCCTGCCCCTGCTGATCTGTTCCAAGGTCGCGCGCCTGGCCATTCGGCGGGAGTATGAGGCCATCTTAAACCTGCTGCGAAAAGACATCATGCTGTACCCAACCGCCCATGACGTGGTCAACGTGTTTTCCGCCCTGGCCGACCGATATGAATTTTTAAAACGAGAAGGGGCGCTTCGGGCCAATGGAGAACATAGCAGACCTCTCGTGGAGACGGCTGAATGATCCCTGCAACCGCCACGGCGCTGGGCATCAGCGAAAAACAGGTTCAGGCCGTGGCCGCCCTGCTGGAAGACGGTGCCACCATCCCCTTTATCGCCCGTTACCGCAAGGAGGCCACCGGCAGCCTGGATGAAGTGGTGGTTGCCCGGATTCGTGACACCCTGCACCAGCTCAAGGAATTAGACGACCGGCGCCAGGCGGTTCTGGCGTCGCTTGAAAAAAACGGCCACCTTACGGATGAATTAAAACAGCGGGTCCTGGCGGCAGACACCCTGACCGTGCTGGAAGACATCTATCTTCCCTTTCGGCCCAAGCGCCGGACCCGGGCCGTGATGGCCAGGGAAAAGGGCCTGGAGCCCCTGGCCCTGGTTCTTCTGGAACAAAAAGGGACAGACCCTCAGGCCGAAGCGTTGCCCTTTGTTGACCCGGAAAAGGGCGTGGCATCGGTTGACGAGGCCCTGGCCGGGGCACGGGACATTATCGCGGAGATGGTCAGTGAAGACGAGGCGGCCCGGGCGGCCCTGCGGGATCTGTTTTTCACCAAAGGCATGGTCTCGTGCCGGCTCGTGATGGGAATGGAGGAGGCCGGGGCCAAGTTTAGGGATTATTTTGACTGGAAAGAGCCGGTGGCCACGGTGCCGTCCCACCGCATGCTGGCCATGCGGCGCGGGGAAAAGGAAGGTTTTCTTGTTCTCACCATCGCCCCGGAAGAGCCGGACGCCATTGCCATTCTGGAACGCCTGTTTGTAAAGGGCGAAACAGATGACGCGATCCAGGTGGCCCTGGCGGTAAAAGACAGCTACAAGCGGCTGCTCTCCCTTTCCATGGAAACCGAAACCCGCCTTGCTGCCAAAAAGAAAGCGGATGCCGAAGCCATCCGGATCTTTGCCGAAAACCTTCGCCAGCTCCTGCTGTCCCCGCCCCTGGGCGCGAAACGGGTAATGGGCATTGACCCGGGATTCCGGACCGGCTGCAAGGTGGTCTGCCTGGACCGGCAGGGAAAGCTGCTCTGCTGGGACACGGTGTATCCCCATTTTTCCCAAGGCAGGGAGCAGGCGGCGGCGGACCGCATAAAATCGCTGTGCGACCAGTTCGAGGTGGAGGCCATTGCCGTGGGCAACGGCACCGCCGGCAGAGAAACCGAGGCGTTTGTAAAAGCCATTCCCTTTTCCCGGCCGGTGCAGGTGGTCATGGTTAACGAAAGCGGCGCCTCCATCTATTCAGCCTCCGAGGTGGCCAGGGAAGAGTTTCCGGACCACGACCTGACCGTGCGGGGAAGCGTTTCCATTGCCCGGCGCCTCATGGACCCCCTGGCCGAGCTGGTCAAGATCGACCCCAAATCCATTGGCGTGGGCCAGTACCAGCACGACGTAAACCCCGCCGAACTGAAGCAGTCCCTGGATGACGTGGTGGTCAGCTGCGTCAACCGCGTGGGTGTCGACCTGAACCGGGCCAGCGCCCAGCTCCTTACCTACGTGTCGGGCCTGAATGCCGGCATTGCCAGAAACATCGTGGTCTATCGGGAAGCCAACGGTCCGTTTGCCTCCCGGGAGGCGTTAAAAGCCGTGCCGCGTTTCGGGCCCAAGACCTTTGAGCAGAGCGCCGGTTTTCTGCGCATATCGAATGCCGAAAATCCCCTGGATGCCAGCGCGGTTCACCCGGAAAGCTATGCCATTGTCGAGGCCATGGCCAAAGACCTGGGCAAACAGGTGGCCGACATCATGCATCAACCGGATCTGCGTAAACAGATCGATCTTTCCGCCTATGTCACCGGCACCGTGGGCCTGCCCACCCTGACCGACATTCTGGAAGAACTGGCCAAGCCGGGCCGCGACCCCCGGCAGGCCTTTGAGTCGGTCTCTTTTATTGAAGGTATCAATACCATCGATGACGTGCAGCCGGGCATGAAGCTGCCGGGCATTGTCACCAACATCACGGCCTTCGGCGCCTTTGTGGACATCGGCGTGCACCAGGACGGGCTGGTCCATATCAGTGAAATGGCGGACCGGTTTGTCAAATCTCCTTCAGATGTCGTCAGCGTCCAGCAAAAGGTAATGGTGACGGTGCTTGAAGTGGACAAGGAGAGAAAGCGCATCGCCCTGTCCATGAAAGCCGAACGCCCGGCACCCACGGCGCCCCGGGAGCAGACCGCGGGACCCTCTTCCAGGCCCGACACCCCGAGCAAGGCAAAAGGGAAAAAGCCGGAGAAAAAAGAGAAGAAAAATATCCCGGCAAACTCGGCCCTGGCGGACGCCTTACGAAAAAGCGGCCTGACCTGATTTTCTCTCATCATTGTCATTTTTCGACCCTCTTTTTTTTTGCCATTTCCCGGCTTTCTTCCTCCCTCGTGTCCATCCATCTGTCTTGACGCTTCATAAAAGGATTGTTTTTTCAACTGATAAGAGGCATTGTGGAAGAACAGGCGCATCCTTTTTCAGCAAGAACGCATTCCACAAAAAAGCATAAAGAGAGGGACCGACATGACAAACATCGATTATTTTAATCTGCCATGGAAAGACCAGTGGGAGTGGGAAAGGGTTAATTTACCGACATTAACCCAAAAATTTCTTGAAAACGCCAAAAAACACGCCAACAAGGATTTTCAGCGGTTTAATGCCGCGCTTTATAATGGTGACAGCAACGGTAAAATGACATGGGCAGAGACTGCCGCCAGAGTTGAAAACTATGCCTGCGGGTTAATGAGCATGGGACTCGGGAAGCAGGAAATGGTGGGACTGATGTCCGCAAGCGGCCCCTACTGGACCCATGCCGACCTTGCGCTTGCCTGCGCAAACGGCGTCAGTGTGGCCATATATCCGACCCTGTCATTTAAGGAAGCATCGTATGTCGTCAACGATTCAGGGAGCAAATTCCTTTTTCTAAGGGGCGACACCATTCTTGAAATGATGCTCAACGGCTTTGACCAGATGCCCGGGCTCGAAAAGATAATTGTTATGGACAGGGAGTACAAGAGCAGCGATGCGAGAGTTATCAGCATGGGCGATCTTGAAAAAGCCGGCATCGAGTGGAAAAAAGACAGCAGGCATTTTGACGCTTATGTGGCAAGAAGAGATGGGGTTGCTCTTGATGACATCTACACGATTCTCTACACGTCAGGCACAACCGGCCGGGGTAAAGGCGTTGTTCTTACGCACCACAACTGCTCAGCCAGAATGAACGGCGTAAACGAATTCTTTGATTACTGCGGCATGGGCTTCAAGACGGAATATACAACCCTCTGCTTTCTCCCCCTCGCGCATATTTTCGACAGGGGATCATGCCAGGGCGTTGCCATTTTCAACGGCTGCACAATTGCCTACGCGGACGCTCCGGGAACGCTTTTAGAAGACCTTCAGAAATACAACCCCCACTGGATCAACTGTGTGCCAAGGCTTTATGAAAAAATATATATTCAGCTGCAGGAGAAAATGGGGCAAAGCGGCCCGAAGCGAAAACTTTTCGACTGGGCGCTTAAGGTCGGGGAAGCGGTTTTCATGCAGCGGTATGATGCTGAAACAGGCACTTATAATATGGGGCATGATTTCGATATTACCGGCAACCTTTCGTTTGGGATGAGAATAAAGTATAAAATTGCCGACAAGCTGTTTTCAAAGGTCAGGGCACTGTTCGGTAAAAACTTTAAGCATTCTTTTTCAGCCAGCGCGTCAATTTCGCCTGAGCTTCTGAAATTTTTCTATATCATTGGACTCAGAGTAAGCGAAGGCTACGGATCAACCGAAAGTTTTAACGCCTGTTCAAACATGCCCCTTGTGGCCTGCAAACCCGGATCTATCGGTCTTGAGTCAAATGGAAGCAGGCTCAGGGTGTCAAGCATAGGCGAGCTTGAGATCTCCGGAGCCGGTATTTTTAAAAGATACTGGAACAAGCCCCAGGAGACGGCCGAATCCTTCACTGATGACGGATGGTTTAAAACAGGGGACAAGGTTGAGGTTGACCGGTTTGGTTATTACAAAATAGTTGACCGTATTAAAAATATTATCTGCCTTTCCAACGGAAAGAATATCGCCCCGGCAAAAATTGAAGCTCTTTTTACCACAAGCCCCTATATTGAGCAGCTTTTTGTTGTTGGTGATGAACGGGCCGTAATAAGCACACTGTTGGTCCCAAGCCTTACATACTTTAAAGACAGGTTTGACAAAGAAGGTATTGAATACGATAAAAGCCAGGTTGTTATAGATACGTCAGCGGGAACCCCGATTGTGGTGAAGGTCGGTCCGGATTTTATCGAAAAAGGAAACATCAAAGGCCTTATTGCTGAAGAGGTTGCAAGAGCAAACAAGGAACTGGAAGGGTTTGAGAAGATAAAACAGTACACCATTCTCCGTGAAAGATTCACAGAGCAAAACGGCATGCTGACACCGACGCAGAAAACAAAGAAGAGGGTGATTCTTGACACGTATGCAGCTGAAATCGAAAAAATGTATGCTCGGAAATAAGTTGTGAAACCTGGCATAAGACATCTGATAGAATAACCCCAAAAAGCCGTGGACCTTTTCGCGGCTTTTTTACTTGTGTGTACAACATGCGGCGTGGCGGCGGCGTCCGGAATCATTGGTAACCGCTTCGGGTCAGGGGGTTGACAGTGCCGGTCTCAAATGAGTTTCTCATCTTTGTGCTGGACCAGCTGGCCGAGTGGGGCGGCGTTACCGCCCGCAAGATGTTCGGCGGAGCCGGGCTGTACCGGGACGGCCGAATGTTCGGACTGATTGCCGGTGACGTGGTCTACCTCAAGGTTGATGACTCCAATCGCGAGGCGTTTATCCGGGCCGGGTCATCGGCCTTCAGGCCGTTTGCCGATAAACCCGTCAGCCTGTCCTATTATGAGGTACCGCCTGATGTTCTGGAGGTTCCGGAAGAATTGATTGACTGGGCCGCCCGGTCACTGGCTGTGCAGAGCAGAAAAAAGAAGAAGTGAATTAAAGTTTTATCTGTTATCTTGTTCTGGGACCGAAGGAAATTCAGACGCATTAAGGAGTGTTTCATGAATCAATTGAAGGTCAATACCGTTTGTGAGGATGCCCTGGGAAATTCGGATGCTACCGCGCTTGCCAAACGCCTTGCAAGTGGTGACGTAACACCAGCAGAACTGGTAGAAGCGGCGATCAACCGGGCAAAGCGGGCAAATCCTGAGCTGAATGCCATTGTAACAGACACCTTTGACGCAGCGCGGGAACAGGCAAAAATGCCGCGGAAAGGACCGCTTGGCGGCATCCCCACATTCATTAAGGATAATGTCGAGGTGGAGGGTGTTCCCACACTGTTCGGCACCCGCGGGTTGCCCAGACATCCGGCGCGCAAAGACCATGCCTTTATCCGGCAGTTTAAATCGTTGGGCATGATCAGCCTGGGCAAGACCGCCCTGCCCGAGTTCGGCATTCCGCCAACGACAGAATCGCTGCTCCACGGCGCAACCGCCAACCCCTGGAATATCCAGTATTCCGCGGGCGGTTCTTCCGGTGGATCGGCCGCCATGGTGGCTTCCGGCGTTGTGCCCGTGGCCCATGGAAATGATGGCGGCGGGTCGATTCGTATTCCGGCCGCGTGTTGCGGCCTGGTTGGATTAAAACCCACCCGGGGCCGCCTGGTCACCGCTCCGGAACTCAAGCTGCTGCCCATCAATGTCGTGTTTGAAGGGGTTATCACACGAACGGTAAGAGATACGGCTTTATTTATGGCGGAAGCGGAAAAGTACTATGCCAACCCCCGCCTGCCGTCACTGGGGCTGATTATCGGACCCGGAAAAAAGCGGCTGCGGATTGCTGTTATTACCGAAGCAATCAACGATATTGTTGTTGACGACGAGGTTCTTGAAGCCGTTCACGCCACTGCCGGATTATGTGAGCGGCTCGGTCATCGTGTAGAGGCGCTTCCCCTTCCCTTTACAGATCAGATCGGTGAAGATTTTATACTGTATTACGCATTTCTGTTTTTCATGCTTCACCGGTTCGGCAAAAAGCTGCTCTCCCCTGATTTTGACCCGACGCAGCTGGAAAGCCTGACCCTGGGCATGAGCCGGCATTTTACGAAACATATATTTTCATTTCCTTTTGCCACCCGACGGTTAAAAAAAGCCATCAGGATGACAAAATCTTTTTATCAACAATATGATGTGGCGCTTTGTCCGGTGCTGGCTTCAAAAACCGTCAAAAACGGGACACTGCTTGATCCCGCCCTGCCCTTTGACAGGATGCTTGAAGGCATCCGCAACTATGCGCCCTTTACCGCACTGCAGAACATCACCGGGGAGCCGGCCATCTCCCTGCCTTTGGGTATGAGCAAAGAGGGTTTGCCCATTGGTGTTCAATTTGCCGCCCCGCTGGGTCATGATCAGGCACTGCTGGAGCTGGCGTTTGAACTGGAACAGGCCCAACCATGGCCGCATTTTCCTGTTATAGATCCTGAATAGGCCGGGTCAGGATATTGTCCGGCCAGGACTACATTAAATTATTCAAACAAGCTTTTATGCCTTTAATAATGTCCTCCACATCCTGATCCGTGATTGTGAGCGGTGGGCGTATGACAACGCTCTGTTTGGCGACCTCTCCGCTTTTTACCAGCACCCCCTGCTGAATCGCGCTTCGACAGAATTTTTCAGCCTCTTGTGCGCTTTCAAATTCCAGGGACAACATCAGTTCCGACACCCTGCACGGATTTGAGTTAAATTAGCTGTTCAATGAATTTCAACTGACGGTGATAAAAAGATAGCTGCAAATCATGTCTTCAAGCTCTTTGAGCAGCCGGTCTTCATCGATCGCGTCTTTATGAATCATGATCCGGTGGATAATCTCATCGCTTGTCCTAAACAGCAAGACTGCAGCGGCTTCAATATCATCCACACGAATTAACTGCTTATGCTGTTGTAAGAGAGTGATTAAAAATGCGATTATCTTTTTGTCTTCTTCGCTGCTGATATTTCTAACATCTTCATCCAGAAGAATCAAAGCTGTGGTTTCCTTGTGAAGCAGCGGATTGATGGCATGGGATTCCTTTAAAGATTTAATTATAAATCGAACAAGCTTTCTTCCCGTATCAAGGTTTTCCGCAACGTTGTCGCCGATCTGTATGTAAAAATTGGAGAATGCCTTTTTAGATACTTCTTTATAGAATCGCATCATTAACTCTATGCCAACTTCCTTCTTGTTATTGAAATATCCATAAAAGGATCCCGTGGCTATCCCGGCTCGTTCGGCCAGCTCATTCGTATTAGTTTTAAAATATCCCTTTTCAGCAAAAAGCTCCCACGCTGCGTTTAGGATTTTTTCCTTGGTTTCGATGCTGCGCTTTTGTACCGGTATTCGAGCTTTATTTTTTGATATAGTCACAATTGCCCTCCAAAATGGAATTATTTTAAACTTTTATAAAAAAACACCTTCTTATGCAACCCTAATTTAAGGATCAATAAAAATATGATATCTATATCATATTTTTATTGATAATATGATACAGATATCGTATTCATATTACTGTAAAGATGATAATAATTAACAATTCTGCGATGTCAAAAGTGAGGGGGACGCGTCAGCATGGAATATAAATATCTGAAAACATGGAAAAAAAATTATACGCTCTGGGTTGAAATAAATAATCCACCGGTAAATTTCCTGTCCGTGGCTATGCTCGAGGAATTGTTTGATCTGGTCAAACAGGTATCTTGCGATGATTCCGTCAGAGTTTTCATTCTCACCGGCGGCATTGAAGATGTCTACATCATGCACTTCTCCATTCCTGAACTTCTTCAATTATCCAAAGACAACAAAAAATTGCTTCTTAATCTTTTCGTAAAATCAAAAATAACAGGCGCCATCTTAAAATATTTTACAACCTATACCAACTGGCTGATGGATTGGTTCTGCTGGTACGAAACGCTGATGCTGAAAATCGCCAAAATTATGAGTGGTTATTCGTCGAGTTTGTATCTGTGGTTTATCATGCAAAGAACTTATTTTGCCATTGAACGCCTCAATAAAATAACCATCGCCGCGATCAACGGCAATTGCAACGGCGGCGGCACTGAACTTTCCGCCTGTTTTGATTTGCGCTTCATGGTGGGCGATCAGGGTTTCACCCTTGGGCAACCGGAAGTGCTGATTAATATCGTACCCGGCGGCGGTTCAACGCAGAGACTGCCGCGGCTGATCGGCCGGGCTAAAGCACTGGAGTTTATGTTGCGCGGCAATCAGTTGAACGCCGAAGAAGCCCGGCGCATCGGACTAATTACGGACTTTTTCAATAAGGTAGAATTCAAAAACAAAGTACAGGAATTTGCCGATCTGATGAGCAAACGCCCCCTGACAGCCGTGGACGCGATTAAGAAGTGTGTTCATGACGGCATGGAAACCACCTTAAGACACGGCTTGAGCATCGAGATGGAGCAAAACATCCGCTGCCTGGATACGGAGGACACGATCAACGCCATGCAGGCCTATATCCGTTATCTGGATGAACATATTAACCCTATCGACCGTCAAAAAATAACTACTGAAGATCTTAATCATATCGTGCAGGAAACAGTAGAGCATATGGAGAAAGGCAAACTCTATAAATTTAAACACTGATATTTCATAAAAGGAGGTTAACTATGAATAAATCAATACTGGTAACCGGCGCGTCAACCGGCATCGGCTGGGCAACGTCGCTGGAACTGGCCGAAAAAGGCTGGCGAGTGTTTGCCGCTGTCAGAAAAGAAGCCGACGCCAAAAAACTGCGGGACGCCTCCTCCGGCAAAATCACGACGGTGATCATGGACATCGTCGACTATGAAAGCGTTAAGCGCAGCGCTCAGGAGATCGAAAAGGCCCTCGGCGGCGCCGGCCTGGACGCGCTCTTCAACAACGCGGGGATCTCGGTCCAGGGACCACTGGAAATAATACCCATCGAACTGTTTGAACAACAGATACGGGTCAACGTTTTCGGTCACGTCTTCGTGACGCAGACCTTTCTGCCGCTCCTGCGCAAGGCAAAAGGGAGAATCGTATTCACAAGCTCCGAGAGCGGAAGGATGACGCTGCCGCTGATGGCGCCCTATTCCGCGTCAAAATTCGCGCTGGAGGCCGTGGCCAGCGCTCTGAGGATAGAACTTCGCCCGTGGAAAATCAGGGTCTCTTGTGTGGAATTACAGACCATAAAAACACCCATGTGGGAGAAGATAGACATCAGCACCGAGAAAATGATTGCGTCTCTCCCGCAGAAGGCCAGGGACCTGTACCAAAAAGAGTTGAAGACCCTGAGCGTCTTTCCTAAATGGCAGGCGGAAATGGGGATATCCATGAAAAAGGCTGTCAGGGTGATCATCCGCGCCCTCAGCGCAAGAAGCCCGAAGGCCCGCTACCTGGTGGGTTATGAGGCCCGATTATTAGTCTACAGCCACGCAATCACGCCCACTTGGATGATGGACTGGTTTGCCAGCAAAAGCATGGTATTGTTGGGTAAATTTATAAAGCCGAAATGAACGGTTAGCCGCAAACGTATGGCAGCAGCAATATATCTGCTATGGTGTTGCTCAGCAAGCTGTGGCGCGTATTGAAAAAGAAGAACTATCGGGTTCAGTCACCATCAAGACCATGCGCCGAATCGCAGACGGTCTTGATTGCGTATTTGTTTACGGGTTAGTGCCACGAACAAGCCTGGGAGAGGCTGTCGCCCGTCAGGCGAAACAAGTCGCGATCAAGCGCCTTTCTCAAGCTTCTCAAACCATGAGCGTGGAGAATCAATCACTCAGCAGGAGAGAGAACGAGCAAGCCTTATCAGCCCTGGTTGATGAACTCATACAAACGCTTCCTTCAACTCTTTGGGACAGTAACAATGGTGATTGACTTCAAATATCCGGAGGGAGCTACCCCCATTGATCCGAATGAGGCAAATGGCTTGTTGCTTACTCACATAACAGCGCAAGGCGAATTGAATCAAGGAACAGATATATCAAAGCGCTTCAAGAGGCGGACAATGGGAACTATATTCCCCTTTTGGAGTTCGCAAAATCGTAGGAAATCGAGAGACAGAATGACGAGGTATTTCGCTATGGCGTTAAATCTTCCAGTTCTTCCCAGCGGCGGTAACAGGTGCTGATTTTGTCTTCAACTTCCTGCAGGCGTTTTTGCCGGGCCTTGATCTCTTCTTTTGCCTGCCTGTAGAAAGCCGGGTCAGCCATGGCGGCCTGGAGAAGGCGCTGTTCGGTTTCCAGGGTTTCGATCATAGACGTCCCCCCACCTTGTTCCTATGCCGTATCCTTAAACTGTTTGCGGTTGCGTCCTGCCAGGAAACACAAGAAAGGATGGGAGCATGGACATCAGGCACTGCCCGCCAAAATAGATCACCCAGTTATAGGCATACAGTTCGCGGCCAGGGTTATCCGGGTTCCCCGGGAGCCAGGAGGCGAACAGAATCAGGTCCGAATAGGGGAGAAAGACGCCGGCAATGAGGATGATCCAGCCATGAATCGCCCAGCCTGTTTTATAGGCATAATAAATGCTCAGAACAGGCATGGCCACGTAAATTGTGGCGTTGAATCCAAGCCCGCCGTAATGGAGCAGGGTGAAGTCTCTTACCAGTTCGTCAATGTAGATGAACCATGAGGCCACATTGTTGATAAGAATAACAAGAACCAAAGGAATGAGTGCTATCAGGGGCATCTTTCGGGAAGGATCACCCGTATTTTTGATGGCCTGCCACAGATTGTAGTTATACAGGAGATAACCCGTGCCAAAGAGAAACAGGGCGAAGGTCAATTTTGTGGAAACCGGTGTGATGTTGGTCAGGCTGCCGTTGACAAGGTCGCCGATGCCCGTGCAGACCAGGGCGACCGCGGTGAGGGCCGGAACTTTGACGGAAAGCACTTTTTCCCGGAAATCCTTGATCAGGAGAAGCTGACCCGCGATTAACAGTCCCATGGAAAAGAGATGGACGAGCTGATAAACAGGATTTGAAACCGCCTCCAGCTTCGCCAGAAGGCTCATCTCAAAAAGACAGGTCGCCGCGATTATCAGGCTTACAAACACGATATGATTTTTAGCGCTCATTTCAGGCCTCTGCTTTCTCTATCTGTTTTTGGTTGATGGATGGTTTTATGGCGGTATCGTACCTTCTGAACAAGCGGTCCGCCAGTTCGACGCCGGCCAGGATGTCCGCCAGGAGCGTTTCCCTTCTCCGGGAGCTGCTGAAGCTTTTCCCAAGCGACAGGACATTTAAAAACAAAATGAAAATTTCGAAAACGCCTTCAGTCTCCCAGCAATTCCCACAATTCCGCGCACAATTCCGGGGACGCCATACTTTATTCTGGCTATGCAGAGGGGGGGGGATAAATTCAGTATGATCTCGTAAATCTTTTCCGTAAATCCTTATCTAACCGACCGCAAATTTTTCCTGTTGTGCCCGATTCGTTTTCCGTGGATAGGCCAGGTAGGGAATAATTTTTGAGTTCTTGAAACTCCCGGTCCCGTCGTAGGTGATGGTGACGACGGGCACGCCGGTTACATCCTCGATTTTGCGCGACATTGCCTGGGTTACGATGGAAGGGCAGCAGAAGGCCGGGTTGGTCTGCACGAACAGGGACACATCCGGGCAATGTTTTTTGATGTAATAAACCTTGAGGATATTGTCCATGGATTCGCCGGTGTGCTCGAGGCCCATGTTAAAGCCGGCCAGGATCTTCTCCGGGTCGTCCTTATAAGCGTGCTCCGGTTCGCCCAGCACACGTTCAAAATAACGGTAGTACCTGCGTTCCATCCACTGAACGGACGACAGGAGCGTCTTTGAGGAAAATGTGTGCCAGTATTTTCCCTCCCGGAACCATTTGCGAAAATACGGACCCGCTATCATCCGGGCATAGGTGCTGTATGGCGTGGTGATGACTTCCCCGCCGTTTTGCTCGATAAAGCGGATGAGGTCCTGGTTGATGAAGCGGTTGTCGCGGACATAAAGGTCGCCGAAAATCGCCACCTGGGGGCGACGGGGTTCGGCGTTGACGTCGATGGCCGTAAAAAGCGCGGTGGCGGCTTCAGCCGCCTGCTCCCTGTCCCGAAGGCCCAGGAACGCCTCGGTGCATATGCGGACGCTCTCGTCCAGTGCCCGGTCTGTAGCGCCGGGATCACTTTCGTACGGCCGGACGCGGCAGGCCATTTTCCGCAGCATACCGCCGAACATGAAGGCAAAGTAGGCGTTCAGCGACAATTTGGGAGATATGTCGATCATGGTGATGTCGCCGTTATATACCCCCGCTTTTTCCATGCCGTTGCCAAAGGCGTTTACCAGCCGCTTGATGTGATAGGGATACAGTTTGAGGTTGCAGGCGATTTCGCCGCTGGCCATCCACAGCACTGTCTGGGCCGGGTCGAGATGGTGGTGTTCGACATAATCGGCATACTCCTGGGCGATGATGTTCAAGGGGATGCACTGGCCGGTATTGTGCCGCAGGCTTTTGCGGACAGCGGCTTCGGTTTCCTCCAGCAGACGGGCGTCATACCCCTCGCGCTGGAGGGTGGCGACCAGGAGGCGGCAGGTGATGTCGTCCCAGTTGGGCATGAGAACGGTTTTGCCCTCAAGCTGCCGGGCGTGGTCAGGCTGCAAAGAACGGCAGGACGCGCGGGGAACCGGGGGCGCGACACTGTCGTTATGGTTGCGGAACGCCCGGACAGCCGCTTCGATACGGGTCTCGTAGCCGACGCTGGAGCCATGCTCGTCGATCTGGAGGATGAGATACGGCTTGTTGTGGAGGTCCATGATGTGACGGAAGTAGTCCATGACAAAGGAATCCGGGGTGCACATGAACGAGGTCAGCAGGACCGGGTACAGGGATTCGGTCTGGGCCGCGACAACGGCGGCTTTGAGTATTTCGGCGGCATGTTCCCAGTGAATTTCATCCAGCAGGGGTTTGACGGTTTCAAGATCCGCGGTCGAAGGATCGAGCATGTCCTGGTAAAAGACCTTGATACCAAGGGTCGCGAAAATATCCGGGATGTGCTTGTTCATCTCCTTTGAAAGGACCGTATACGGGCGGCCGATAAGGACGACCCGGATATCACCGGAGGACTCCTTGTGCTGCCGGTAAATCTCCTGCAGCCGGTCCCGGGCGGCGCGGCGGAGGGCCATGGCGTTTTCATAGGCCGTGTTTACTTCCATAAAATGGACGGGTTCCGGGCAGATGGATTTGAGCATCCGGTAGAGCTGTATCTTGGTGTGGAAATGGCTGTAAAGATAGCTGACCAGAGGGGTGAGGACGCGGGACGGCCCCAGGTCGGACACCAGGGCCGGGGCGTACTGGGTATAGTAGCAGTACTGGCGGCGGGTGTGCTTCTCCTTGTCGCGGTTTTCAAAATAGGCGGGCACAAACACGTAATCGGCCCGGTCCAGGAGATGGCGCACGTGACCGTGCAGAGCGGTCATGGGGGCGCAGAACTCGGCGCCGGAAAGTTGTTTGCCGGTTTTTACCCCGTCAAGAAAATGGTCACTGACAACCGTGCGAATGCCGAGCTGGGTAAAAAAGTGGGTCCAGAACGGCAGGTCGTCAACCATGTGCAGCGCGGCCGGGATGCCGATGGAGAGGCTCCGGGTCGGGGCCGCTTTTGCCGGGGACCTCAGCGCGTCACGGCGGGCGGCCAGGAGGTCGAACCCGGAAGTGTTATTGCGGACGAAGTGGCGGGTTTCGTAATCGCGGCCGCATAAAAACCCATAAGCCACTGTTTCGGTTCCCACGTTGGCCACGGTTATCTTGCAGTGATTGGTGCACAGGTCGCAGACTTCATTGCGGATGGGAATCTGCTCCCGGTACAGCCCGATGCCCCGGAACGTTGAAACAAACCCGTCCTGCCGGCGCGCGGTTTCGGCCAGGGTGAGAGCGGTTCCCAGGGCGCCGGTCAGGTGGCAGTACCGGGAAACATGGATGGGCCGCTCCAGCCGCTGTTCAAAGGCAGCCACCAGTGCCCGGTTTTTCGCCGTGGCTCCCTGAAACAGCACCGTCTTGCCGATCTGGCTTTCGGTGGCCACCTTGGTCAGGTAGTTTTCCCGGACGGCATGCAGGCTGGCGGCCAGCATTTCGTCCCGGGAATAACCGGCGCTCAAAAAGTGATTGATGTCCCGCTCCATGAAGACGGTGCAGCGGTCGCTGGTCATGGGCGACTTGCATCCTTTGGTTCGGGAGGGGAAGGCGTCCAGGGGGCATTGGAGGCGCTTGGCCTGTTCCTCGATAAAGCTGCCGGTGCCGGCCGCGCACACGGTATTCATGGCCGAGAAGGTCACGCGCCCGTTTTTTAAGGTGGTGAACTTGGCGTCCTGCCCGCCGATTTCAATGATGGTGTCCACCGAGGGGTTAAGCGCCATCGCCGCCCGGGCGTGAGCGGTAATTTCATCCAGGATCAGGTCGGCGCCCAGGACGCGGCCGACGAACTTACGGCCCGAACCGGTGGTTCCGGTCCCGCGGATGGCGATGCTGATCCCCTTGCGGCGGCCGAGGTCTTCGACGGCGGCCAGTACCGACTGGATGGCGTCCACCGGCCGGCCGGCCGTGCGGGTATAGAAGCCGGCCAGTACCTCGCCGGCATCGTCCATTAAAACCGCCTTGGTGCTGGTGGACCCGATGTCGACCCCGAAAAAGGCATCCCAGGTTGTTCCGGAGGGGGCATCCGCGTAGAGGTCAACTTCGACCTGACATCGCGCCTCTCCCCTGTCCGGGAGAAAGACATATTGCTGGTGGGCTTCAAAATCCGGGTATTGGGAAAGCGTCAACTCCAGCGGGGGGTTGGCGTATGATCGTTCGTTTCGGCGGCGGGATATGATGTCATCCGGACAGTGAATGTCGCCGGTGTCATCAAGGGCTTTGGGCTCGGTAAGGCGGCTTAAGGCCGCGCCGTATGCGCCATACAGGTGGGACCACTGGTCAACGACAATCTCCACATTCGTGAGGGTGTGGATATGGCCGGCGACCGGCCGGTTGTGAGACACCCCGCCGCAGAGCACTACCGGGGAGAGGGGCTGTTCATTGGCGAAAAGCGTGTCAACGATGTTGCGGGCCAGGCCATGGCACAGGCCGTCGCAGATGCTTTCCAGACAATAGCCTTCCTGCTGGGCGTGGATCAGATCAGTTTTGGCAAAAACGGCACAGCGGCTGGCGATCCGGGGAATATCGCCCGTGTTGCCGTTGGCGTGGGCGCAAAAGTCTTCAATTCCGTTCAGGTTGAGACGCCCGGCCTGCTGATCAAGGAAGCTGCCCGTACCGGCTGCGCAGGATGTATTGGAAAGGTACTTGCGGTAATTGCCGTCTTCATCAAAGAGGATGAGCCCGAATTTTTCACCGCCGATTGAGAGGATGGCCCCGGCGTCCGGGTGGATTTCGCGAGCGGCGGCTATAATAGCCACCTGATCATCATACCGGAACCGGGCCTTTATTACCGGTGGGGTTGATGAGGTGGCGGCCACCTCGCTGATCACTGACAGGTCGACCTGCGCCAGCATTTCCCGGACGGTTTCCCGGATATTTCCGCCATGGAAGCGATAGTCGCTGTGGATGATGTTTCTGTCCGGAGATATCACGACCAGACCCGCGGCAACGGACCCGATATCGATTCCCAGAACCTGTTTCTGAACAGCCATGAGCCAGCCCCCTAAGGGAACCTCTAAAAATTGTCTTTTGGCCCGAGGTCGGCGTTATGCTCAAAAGCCAGTTCTCGAAATACGGAAATGTATTCCTAGGGTTAAACTTTTCGCACGCCTTGACCTCGAACCCAAATTCCAGTTTTTAGAGGGTCTTTATGCTAAAAAAAAGAATTATCAGGCAGTTGGACAGGAAAAAGATCAGGTACGGTGATGTGGAGGCCAGTATCCTCAAAAGAGCTTTTACAAAACTTTTACAATTCAACAACGGCTTTGTCAAGAAGGAAATTCGGAATTTCGGGGATGGAATGACCAGGGAGGTCTGGATTATCCGGTCCAGCCGAATAATGACGTCATTTTTTATTGCGCCAAATCTTCCAGTTCTTCCCAGCGACGGTAATGTGTGTTGATTTTTTCTTCGACTTCCTGGAGGCGTTTTTGCTGCGCCTTGATTTCTTCTTTTGCCTGCCTGTAGAAAGCCGGGTCCGCCATGGCGGCCTGGAGTTGGCGCTGTTCGGTTTCCAGGGTTTCGATCATGGCCGGCAGTTTTTTAAGCTCCCGGTTCTGGGCAAAGGTCAGTTTTTTGGGTTTGGCCGGCGCGGGCAAACGGCGGGCGGGCGCGGGCTTGGCCGCGGCGGGTTCCGGGGCCACCGGTTGGGGGCGCTGGGCCAGCCAGTCATCGTATCCGCCGGCATATTCCACCACCTGCCCGGGGCCTTCAAAAGCCAGGGTGCTGGTCACGATATGGTTTAAAAAGCTCCGGTCGTGGCTGACCAGCAGCAGGGTTCCGTCAAAGGAGAACAACAGCTCCTCCAGTAACTCCAGGGTTTCGGCATCCAGGTCGTTGGTCGGTTCGTCCAGCACCAGCAGATTGGCCGGGCGGATAAAGAGTTTGGCCAGCATCAGCCGATTGCGCTCTCCCCCGGACAGTACGTGAACCGGGGTGCGGCAGCGTTCGGGCGAAAAAAGAAAGTCCTGCAGGTAACCGATTACGTGCCGTTTCTGGCCGTTAAACACGATAAAATCATTGTCCGTCGAGATGTTCTGCACAACCGTTTTCTGCTCGTCCAGCTGGGTTCGGAGCTGATCGAAATAGGCCGGCTGCAGGTGAGTGCCGTGGCGGACCGTGCCGCTGTCCGGCTGGATGGCGCCCAGCAGCAGCCGGATCAGGGTGGTTTTGCCCGCGCCGTTGGGGCCGATAATACCGACCTTGTCTCCGCGCATGATGGTGGTGGAAAAATCACGCACGATGGGCGTTTGGTCGTACCTGTACGTCAGACCTTCCGCCTGAATGACCAGTTTGCCGGTGCGCTCGGCCTCCTGCAGTTCCAGGCGCACCTGGCCTGTTTTGGCCCGGCGTCGGCGGGCCTTTGCCCGCAACTCCTGCAAAGCGCGCACCCGGCCTTCGTTGCGGGTGCGCCTGGCTTTGATGCCCTGCCGGATCCAGGCCTCCTCTTTTGAGAGCTTCTTGTCAAAATTGCGCTGGTGCTCGGCTTCCACCGCCAGTTCCGCCTCGCGACGCTGCAGATAGGTCTTGTAGCCGCAGGCATACGAAAACAGCCGGCCACGGTCCAGGACCATAATCCGGGTGGCGATTCGTTCTAAAAAAACACGATCATGGGTAATAAACAGCAGGGTTTTGACATTGCGCAGGAGAAACGATTCCATCCAGATGATACTCTCTATATCCATATGGTTGGTCGGTTCATCCAGAAGCAGCAGGTCGGGCGACAGGGCCAGGGACCGGGCAAACAGGGCCCGCCGCTTCATGCCCGCCGACAGATCGGCAAAACGCCTTTTCGGATCAAGGTCGGTCCGCGAAAGAATGTTTTCGATCTGTTGTTGCAGCACCCATCCGCCTTCGGTGTCCAGCGCCTGCTGCAAACGATCCCGTTCGGCGGCAAGGCGCGATTCATTTGAGGACGCCATGGCGGAACACACCCGGTGAAATTCGGCCAGCTTTTGTCCGACAGGGCCCAGACCGCACGCCACCACTTCAAAAATGGTCTGGTCTTCCGGGGATACCTTAAACAGACAAGGGGTCTCCGCGTCCACCTCCTGTTCCAGGGCCGCCACCTGAATACCCTGGCCGATGACGATCTCCCCGCTGTCCGGCAGGATCTCCCGGTTCAATAACCGGAACAGGCTCGACTTTCCAACACCATTGCGCCCTAACAGCCCGACCCGTTCTCCTTTTTCAATATTAAAGCTGATGCCGTCCAGAAGGTATGGTTCGCCGAAACCCCAGCGGACATCCTGCATACTGATGAGAGCCATTGAAGTATTTTCCTTAAACACAGCCCGTCACTGGCGGGACTGAAAAATTTTATGAAAGATGCGGGATAGAGACAGTTTTTTGAAATTTAGAACCATCTGAATTTACAAATTCCGGAAATAAGACAGAAAACCAGGTTGTTTCTGGGGAAGCAAATCTTTTATATACCACGTCGGGGCATCAATGGCAGGCCCCGTCCATTGCAGCGCAGCCGAGCGTAAATGCTTTTTTCGGGAAAAAGCGGGCAGGCTGTTTGAGCACCGCAACGCGGGCGAGTTCCTGCCCGCGCCGAAAAAAGCGTTTGCGCGAGGGAAGCCGAAGGCCAAGCTGCACGGGCCGGTTCTTTTGGTACTTTTCTTGCCGCCAAGAAAAGTACACGGATAAACAGGATAAGGGAGATAGTCTTTGAGAGCACCGCCGTAAATACAATTCGATTCGATACCGCATATCCGCCGATCAGCAGGTATTTAACAGCCCGGCCGTTCAACAACCTCAAGAACTCTTTGAAGTCTTCCGGTAGCGCTATGGCCATAATTAATCCTTCTCAAGGTTTCAACCTGCCGGAGCCTGTCTGTCGGACTTTTTGCAAGCCAGTACGCCTTGTCCTCAGAGGACTCGGCCAGTGAGACAACGGAAAACATGGTTTTATCAATCTTCAGATCGACCAGAGGCTGTTCCATCTTTTCTGCCTTTGTGTGTACGCTGAAAAAAATTCCGCGCTTCTGGCTGATTATTATGGTTTTGGTTGTATTTGTCAACGGTTAGGGCATATTCAGGGCGGGTTTGTCGGTGGTGTCAACATCAGTTCAGCCATGGCCGTATCAACCCAGCTTTGCATGCGGGGGCCTGTCAAAAAGCCGCAATGCCCGCCCTGGTCGGTCAGTGTCAGTTTCAGGCTTTGAGGCCGTGCCAGGTTTTTGTAATCCCGCGACGGAATGATCGGGTCATCCAGGCTGGCGATGATATGGGCGGGAACGGTCAGCGGCGCCAGCACGTCGCCGGTGATGGCGTAGCCTTTGAGATAGGTGAGCATGTCCGGAAAATCCGTGTACCTTTCGACCATGTGCGCGGTGATAGAGGAGAGGCTTTTGAATATGGCCGGATCGTCGAAATCATAAATATCAGGAAACAGAGCCTGCTTTTTGCGCAAAGACTGTTTCCACTTGTGAATAAAATAGTGGTGGTAGACAAACCAGCCCTTTTCCAGGGATGCCATGGAGGTGGGCGGATAAAGCACCGGGCAGACCGCCACCACCTTGTCCAGGCCAAACCCACGGCCGGGCGCCCGCAGGGCCACGCGCAGGGCAAAGTTTCCGCCCAGGGAAAAACCGGCCAGAAAGGTTTTTCCCCCTTCGGCGAGGTCGGCCTGAATCTGCTTGACCGCCCCGGTCACCTCATCGATCCGGCAGGAATGAAAAAGGCCCGGATTCAGGTGGTGGCTCTCTCCATGGTCCCGCAGGTTCAGGCGGAACACGTTCAGGCCCCGGTCGTACAGATGGCCTGCCGAAGAGACAAGATACATGGAATCGCTGCTGCCTTCCCATCCATGAATCAGAATCACCAGGCCTTTACCGGCCTCGTCGGGTTGGGGGGAATAAAAACCCTGAAGCCGGACCCCGTCTCCGGCATCCACGATCATCTCCCGGCCGGCCCGCAGCATGGCTGCCGCCCGGCTGCGGACCAATGGCCTCCGGAGCTTGATGGACGCGGCAATGGATTGAAGGTGCGGGTTTCTGAAAAGCAGCGGCGGCGCAAAAGGGTTCATAAAAATATCACAGCCCCCGCATGGCATCCGGGCGCAGGGCACTCATGTCCCGGGAGGTCAGAACGGCATTGACGGTCTGGAGCATGGCGGCCTTGTCTTTCTGGAGTTTTCCGCTGACGGGCAGGTAATTGGAGGCATGGGCGCCGATGAAGGTCAGGTTGTCGATGGTGATGTTTTCAAACATCACCTTCATCTCTTCTAAAGTTTCAAAAGGATCGGGCAGAACAAAGGCCCCGGATTCATATTTTCTGAACAGGGCTGTGTGGGGCACCGGAGTATAGGTCAGGGCCGCCAGATAACGGGGTTTCATCCGGTTGGTGATATCGGCGGTAAGGGCCGCGTGCTGTTTTGCCGGCGCTCCTGTTCCGGCGATACCCAGAAGCACCATGGACGACAGGTTGAACCCTGTCTCCACCAGCCGCCTGCCCGCCTCCAGCATCTGCGCGGCGGTTACCCCCTTGTTGATATCCCTGAGCACATTGTCATCGCCGGACTCCACCCCCAGATAGGCCTTGGTCAGGCCTGCCTGCCTCAGGTGTTCAAGGTCGGCCATGCTTTTTTCCAGAGTGCTCTGGGGCCCCACATAGGTACCCACATGGCGAAGGGAGGGAAAGGCTTCGTAAAGTGCCCTTAAAATGGCCAGCAGGGCCTCGGTGTCCATGCACACGGCGTCCCCGTCGCACAAAAAGACTTTCTCCGCATCCCCGTAGTGATCCCTGGCCATGCGGATATCTTCCAGAATCTCATCCGTGGACCGGACCCGGAACCGGCGGTCCTTGTACATTCCGCAAAAGGTGCACCCATTGTGCGAGCACCCGATGGTACACTGCAAAAGATAGCTGTTCGCCTCGGAAAAGGGCCGGTAAATCTGTCCTTCGTACCGCATTCGGTTCTCCTGAAATATGATGGCTTCGTAAAAAGCCCAATATCTGCGTTGCGCTGCACCCCTCGTCATTGCGACGTACGACAAGTACGCCTCATTCCTCGGGATTTGCGACGCCTTGATCTTGAACTTTTTACTTTGCCATCCCAAATAGACTTTTTACGAGAACATCAAGTATGCGGACTAAAATAGACGGTTTTCGCCTTCAAGACAACCATTGGTCTATAGGGCATATCTAAAAATTGATTTTCTTCCTAACCCAAAACGCCAAATATTGTTTTTGGCGGTCTGTTTTTTGTCTCGCAAAGACGCAAAGTACGCAAAGGCTTATGTTTTCTGCCTTATACACAGTATTCTTGCTTTTCTTTGCGTCCTTCGCGTCTTTGCGAGAAATTTAATTTTTCGAGATTCCCTGTGTCTTTGGCCACCGGATTCGGCCCGGTCGGTCCTGGCTGCCCTTGTGCCCTTGACACAGGAGGTTTTGCTGTTAATATTACAGACCTTATCAATTTTAATTCAAAGGAGATTTTAATGACTACGGTTAAAAACGGCTTGTTCGTCAGTGTGAATTATAAAGGGACCCTGGGAAACGGGGAGGTGTTTGATTCCAGTGAGGGCCGCCCGCCCCTGGAAGTGCAGGTGGGCGCGGGACAGGTGTTTGATGGGTTCGAGGCGGCACTGATGGGAATGTCGTTGAATGAAAAGAAGACCTTCACCCTTGAGCCGGAGGATGCCTGCGGACAGCGGAACGAAGACTATACCCAGACATTCTCACGGGACGAGGTGCCACCGGACGAGACCCCTGAGGAAGGCCAGGTCATTATTCTCAGTTCGCCGGAGGGCCAGGAGATTCCCGCCCGCATCATTGAAGTGACGGATGAAAAAGTCGTTGTGGACCTGAATCATCCCCTTGCCGGGGAAACCCTGACATTTGAAGTTGAAGTTGTGGGCATCAGCGAAACAGCGACCCAGTCCTTTGCAGGCGGGTGCGGCTGTGACGATGACGGGTGTGGATGTGATGATGGCGGCGGGTGCGGATGCGACGGAGGCGGGTGTTCGTCTGATTTGGGATAGCCCGTAGATTTCAAGCGTTGATTCAGGCGAAAGGCGCAAGGCGCGACATGCGATTGACATGATCGCGTCAAGAAATTCGCGTTTCTCATGAATCGGAAAGCCGGGTGGCGCCTGTCCTTCGCGTCCGACATCCCCTATGTTTGGGACCTCGGAGGTCAGCGTTGCGGAAAAGCGGCCTGGCCTGACTCCTTAAACCAGGGCCATTTCCAGCTTATGCTTTCTTTTTTGCCAGTCCGGCATGTGTTGCTCCAGGCAGCGATAAAAAGCGTGGTCATGACGGGAGTGTTTTAAATGACACAGCTCGTGGGTAATCACATAATCAATGCACTCCTGCGGCGCCCGGATCAGTTCCATGTTTAAAGAAAGCCGTCCCTTTGACGACAGGCTTCCCCAACGGGTGCGCATTCGCCTGATAATCAGCAGGGGAGGGGTTGCATCGATTTGAAGAAATTCCGGCAGGCGCTGGTTTAAAAGTGTTTTAAACCGGATGGCGGCTTTTTCTAAATACCATTGATCCAGCAGTTGCTTCACCCGTTGCGCGGACGGGTTTCCGTTTACCGTTACATAAAAAAAACCGCCAATCAGTTTTACCTGGTCCGATCCGCCCTGCCGGATTTTCAGTCGGTACCGCCGGCCGAGATACAGATGGCTTTCTCCTCCCACATACCGGCGGGCCGGGGTTCGGGGTTCAAACTGGTCAAAGTAATTTAACTGCCGTTCGATCCATCGGGCGCGTTTGTGCAGTCTTTCCCTGATAATTTGGGGATCGGTCCCTGTCGGCGCTTTGACCACTACCTGCCCGTCCGGATAAACCGCGATCTCCATGGTTTTGCGGGCCGCAAATACCAGCCGAAAATCAATGGTCCGGCCGCCATAGGTGATGTGATTGTTTCCCTGAGTCGTCATGACGGCATCCGGTGCCTGGCCAGTTGCATGGACCGTTCGATGATTTCATCCATCTGTTCAGTGGAAAGCGTGATGCCCCGCTCTCCTTTAATTACGTCATACAGATAATCGTCGATTTCGTTTATAACCTGCTTTTGCGCCACATCATCATCCCAGAAAGCCACTTTCCAGTTGCGCTCAAAAAGGTCATACACCGCCATGGCCATCTCCCCGGCCACATCCCGGCAGGCCGCCTCATCCGGCTGATGCGCCTGCACAAAAGGTTTGAATATCCCATAAAAGGCCAGCGCATGGTCATTTCCGGCCAGCTTTTCCGGAACCTCATCCCGTTGCCGGGTCACAACCCGGTGGCGCAGGTCTGTGACGGTGTTAAGATATGCCAGATCAGACAGGCGTTTGGCCCGAAAATCATCTATCGCCTGTTGAATAAGCCTGGAAAATTTTTCGTAAAAGGCCGGGTCTTCTTCCATCTTTTCGGTGATGGCCCGCTTGGTGGCAAACGCAATGGCATCGGCCTTGGCCGCCGTTGATTTATCTCCCCAGACCCCCTGTTCCTCTTTGACGCGGTTAAAATTCTTTTCATCAAAAATATTGACCGGCTCATTGAGTTGATACACGGTGTGGGCCTGAATATGGGTATCTAACAGCTTTTTGATTTTCGGTTCATAGTCCCGGTAATCAATGCCTTCGGCATATCGAATCTTTACCGACGCCTTCAAATTCTGAAAGCGTTTCAGGTCGTCTTTGTACCGGGCCAGCTGCGTATCGGACGCGCTCATAATAAATTGTTCGCAGGAAAGGGCCAGGGCCAGGGCCTTGCCGTATTCGTGCAGCCGCTGGTAAAACTCTTTTCGCCGGGCTTCATCCCCCAGAAACTGTTCGTAGGCCTCTTCGTCATACCGGTTTTTGATGGTTTTAAAAATATCCCAAAGATCGGCGTACCGTTGCGGCAGCCTGGACACCTCATCTTGAATGGCGGTTAGCGTCCCTTCCAGATCTTTTTCGTCAAAGTCCTCCAGCCCGGCATCGGCATACATGGTCAAGGCCTGGTCCAGCTCGCCCAGAATGCTGGCATAGTCCACGATAAATCCGTGTTCCTTGCCTTCATACAACCGGTTGACCCGGGCCACGGCCTGAAGCAGGGTATGTTCCTTCAGGGTCCGGCAAAGATACATCACGGTATTGCGGGGCGCGTCAAAGCCGGTCAGCAGCTTGGAAACCACGATCAGAATTTCCGGGTCATGGCCGTTGAGAAACTGGTTGATGATCTGCTTGTTGTAATCCTCTTCGGAGCCGTACCGCTTCATCATCTTATCCCAGAAGGCCACCACTTCATCATTCGGCCCGGCCTCCACCTCATCAAACCCTTCCCGGGTGTCCGGCGCGGAAATAATGATTTCCGAGGAAACATGCCCGATTTCATTTAAATACTGCTGATACTTGACGGCCGCCAATTTGCTGGGCGCCACCAGTTGGGCCTTGAAAGGCGTTTTCCCCTGCCAGTTGGCCCGGAAATGTTCGCTGATGTCAAAGGCCCGCATGTAAATCACCTGGTCGGCCTTGTTGAGCATTTCGGCCCGGGCGTATTTTCTTTTCAGGTCTGCTTTTTGTTGCTGGGAAAGGCCCTGGGTGTGCCGCTCAAACCACAGGTCAATGGCCTTTTTGTTCTGCTCCATCTCCACATGGCGGCCTTCATACAGCAGCGGCACCACGGACTTGTCTTTGACCGCCTGCAAAATGGAATAGTGGGGTTCGATCAGGCTGCCAAACCGGACAAAATTGTTCTTTTCTTTTTTCATCAGCGGCGTTCCGGTAAACCCCAGATAGCAGGCCTGCGGGAACATGGTTCTCATTTTTGCCCAGAACGCGCCAAATGTGGTGCGATGGCTTTCGTCCACCAGCATGAAAATATCGGCCGACTCATCTTTCACCTTGCGGATGTTTAGCGCCTTGTCAAATTTGTGAATCAGGGTGGTGACGATGCCCGCTTCCTTTTCCGTGATCAGCTCCAGCAGGTCTTTTCCTGTTCTGGCCCGTTGCGGGTCAAGGCCGCAGGCGGCAAAGGTGTTTTTTAACTGTTTGTCCAGGTCCACCCGGTCGGTCACCAGCACAATGCGGGGATTGGCAATGTCCGGATCAAGGGCCAGGTTTCTGGCCAGCCAGATCATGGTCAGCGATTTTCCCGACCCCTGTGTGTGCCAGATAATGCCGCCCTGCCGCCGTTTGTTTTGGTCAAACTGCTTCACCCGGGTCAGTGTGGACTTGACCACAAAATACTGCTGGTAACGGGCGATCTTTTTAATGCCGCCTTCAAATATGGTGAACCGGAAGGCCAGCTCCAGCAGCCGCTGAGGCCGGCACAGGCTGTAAATGATGCGATCCTGCTCGGTCGTCAGACGCTGGCCCTCACTTTCCAGGGCATCGAAAAACTTGCGGGCCATGGCAAACTCTCCGGAAAACAGGCTGTCTTTTGCCGCCTTTTCCAGGGGCCGGGTGACCGCAATTGCCACGTCCGCTTCCTTGTCTTCCAGCTCCTGCCAGATGCTCCAGAATTTCTTTTGTGTGCCGGCCGTGGCAAACCGGGCCTCGTTCTTGTTTACGCCTATCACCAGTTGCACCGTGGCAAACAAGCGGGGAATATAGTCGTCCCCCTGGTTGCGGATGCATTGGGAAACCGCCTGATCCACCTCCACCTTGGGAGATTTGCATTCGATTACGGCCAGGGGAATGCCGTTGACAAACAGCACAATATCCGGCCGGGCCGCTTCCGTGCTGCGGGTCCGCTCCACCCGGAACTCTGGCGTGACATGAAACCGGTTGTTTTCCGGGTTCTGCCAGTCGATATAGCGCAGGGTAAAACTCTTGGAATCCCCTTCCACGGTCTGCTCCAGGGCCGTGCCCAGGGTCAGCAGGTCATAGGCGGTTTCGCTGGCTTTCTGCAACCCGTCCCACTTGAGGCCTTTAAGCTTTTGAATGGCGGACTGAATATTTTCTTCGGAAAACAGGTATTCCCGGCCTTTATACTGAATGCGGTTGATGGCCTTTAGCGACTCACGCAGCACATCTTCCAGAATCACATTGCCGGCCCGCCCGCCCCGGCCGGCCAAAGCCTGTTCCGGCGTCAGATATTCATATCCCAGGTTGATCAGTTCCTGGATGGCCGGAATCTGGGACAGATATTTTTCATTAAAGCGGAAACCGCTGACGCCGTATTCTGTTGTTGGTTCGCTCATTTTTTCTTCTTCCCTTTTTTATCAGAGATCCCTGCCTGTTTTTCCATCAGAACCTTGCGGGTATTTTCGATCTCTCTGGCCAGCTTGTCTTCATCGGGTAGAACGGTACGGTATTCCGCCGCCAAAACTTTATTGGGCAACCCTTCCAGGGCATATTTAACAACCGCCGAATCTTTATAGGAACAAAGGATGATGCCAACAGGCGGGTTTTCATCCCGGTAAGTCCATTTTTCCCGGGCATAATTAAGATAAAGGTGCATTTGACCGGCATCTGCATGGGTAAACCGGCCCAGCTTAAGATCAATCAACACCAGGCATCGCAACCCCCGGTGATAAAACACAAGGTCCACCCGATACCACTCCGCGCCGATCCGCAATCGTTTCTGGCGGGCCACAAAGCAGAAATCCCCGCCAAGCTCCAGCAGAAAAGTTTCCAGGTGACCAATCAGTGCCTGCTCCAGATCGTTTTCCGAATACTCGTCTTTCAGCCCCAGAAACTCCAGAACAAAAGGGTCCTTGATAACCGGTTCCGGGGACCGGTCGGACAGATTGTTTTCTTTTTGCATCAAGGCGGCTTTGTTTTCAGAAAGTGCCAGACGTTCGTAATACTGGCTGTCGATCTGCCGCCGGAGCTGCCTTACCGACCAGCCGCCGCGCAGGGCTTCGTCATGATAGAACTTTTCCGATTCCGGGGACCGGCAACGGGCGATCAGCAACACATAATGGGACCAGGAAAGGGGGAATGCCGTCGAAAGCATCTCCATTGGGGGTGCAGATTTGCCAGACAGTGTCTGGCAAATTGCATCTGTAAAATCGCCGGACGCTGTCTGGCGAATCCGGCTGACCGGATAGGCCAGATAAAACTGGCGCATGTATTGAAGATTTTGCCGGGAAAACCCCTTACCAAACGTTACGGACAAGTCTTCTGAAAGGCGTTCCATCAGTCTCTCGCCATAGCCGGCCCGGTCCTGTCCACCCTGCTCAAACTCAACGATTCTTCTGCCGATTTCCCAGTAGGCAGCCACAAGGATGGTGTTTACAACCCGGCCGGCCTGTTTTCTGGCCCCGGACAAAAGGGCGGAGATGTCCTTGAAAAACCGGTTGTAATTGTCCGGCTTATCGGGTTTTGCAAGCTGTTTTGAATGTTGAGGTTTAGCGGTCATCTTTTTTGTTCCTGTGTACAGGATTTATGCCTTAGCCATTAAAGACCATTTTTACCACCTGGGAAAAATGGTCTGATCGTTGCGACAGTGTGGCAACAATCCGTGCTCTATTCTCAACCATCTCGTGCATGACCACGGAATGGTTTTCCCTCTCAGGGCCGATTTAAAAGTTTTTCGGTTGACAGCAGTCTTCACGTTTCCCATTATTCAACTGAGTTTTCTGCCCATCGGGTTTGAACCTATCAAGGGCTCGGCCTGCTGAACCAGCGTAGCGAATCAGCGGCCATAAAAAAAACAAAAGTACATAATGAAAGCGCCGGATGACAAAACAACAAAAAGGCAACAAACAGAAGCAGACAGTGGAACTTTATCTCGCCAGAATTTGAAATTTTTCTGTTCATTTATCCAGTCTATTTGTTGCTGCCAAAAAAACTTGTAGTGTGCGAACCAGTCGCTGAACAATATCTGTTTGCTTATACAGCTAGAGAAAAATCTTGATTTAATTTCAGAAAGTTGTTTTTCCTCTTCCAAAAAATCTGACTTGTCTGATGATTTAACATGGAAATATAAAGTTTTTAGCTCATTAAATAACTGTGTCAAAAATACGCCTGTTCTTTCGTAGTTCTGTTTAACCTCACTATATGAATTTATGATTAGCCCACAGATACCAATGATAATAAGAATAGCCGAAATATGTTGTGTTGCGAGTATATCCACGAACAGAGCAAAAACACCTACCCCCATTGAGATTAATCCTATCCAACCCGGTGCTTTTTCAACAATATCAAATGTAGCAAAATGTTTTTTTGCGCCAAAGCCAACATCATAAGCTGCATCCACGATTTGGGTCAGAAGGTATTCCTTTTTCATTTTTCTATTCTCCTGTTTGGATTGGAACGTCTATACGATCTTTCGCAACGACAACGCCATTTTTAATCGCATAACACTCAACCAAATGCGGCCCTCTGAATTTCGTATTTTCCCTTTTTGCCTGAGACCCTGTGTCCCAAACGATTTGACCACGGATTTCATTCCGTTTCTTGGCGATATCGCCACGATTCAATATTTTCCATGCGATCTGATAGGGCTTTGGAACATCAATATATTTGATCTTGAAAAGTAAATTTTTCTTCGCAAGTAACGGCATGCGTTTAAGAAGCATGTTATATAAAGTGTTTTCGCGATATCCGTTTTGAGACACATCACAGTCGACCTCAAGGTTGAAACGAATATCAACAGGATATTTGTCTTCAATAAATTCTTCGGTATTGTCCCATGAAATATTTTCATTCAGGGCAGCTTTTTCACTAATGGCTGCGGATGCTGGGAAAGGCCGACCAAAAAGTTTTTTCCACTTCCCGTTGACACCTGATTGTCCTTCTGCTGCGATTGCCTCCAAACAAAGGGAATATGCTTTCTTTGCCTTTCTTTGAAAATTTTTCTTAACAATAACGTGCTGATTGCTTCCAGGTGCTAAGAAATAATTCTGCTCGGGTAATTCAGAAACATATTTGAAGAAATCCCGCATCATAAAATCGTAGTATAAAAAACTTTTGTCGTCATATGTGGTGGTAGAGTCCAAAAACTTATATGCCAATGTGTCTATCAGCATTCCGCTCATGACAACATTGCGCTTGTTTTTCCATGCTCGAATCATTTTGCACAGCCGGCGTAGATTTCCGTTTTTTTTATTATCCAAATCAGAAACGGCCTTGATTTCGCTACGGGGTCTGGTAATAGGCCAGCTTCCTCCATCATTGGTGTTTGGATATTTAAAGTTCCCGTCTTCCTGCTCAAAGGCAGGAAGTACTTCTATTTCATGATTATCAAAAGAAACAACAACTACCTGGCCGTCACCCCAAGCTTCTGTTCTGGAATATCGGTCTTTGATCGCATTTTTGACTTCTTGTAAAAGAGCAGACTGTCGACCATCCTTAAACCGCTCCCATTCTGATTTTGGCATCATATAAATCATGTCTAAATCAGAGATCCCTTTTATAGCCGTTTTACGGCCATAAGAACCGACTTGAAGGCTATTGGCTGTCTTGGAATCAGTGCCTCTATACTTTTTGTTTAGGCATGAGGTAATTTCGCCATATCGGTTACTGATTTGTTCCTGGTTATCGATGGCGAGATTGTTGATAAATTGTTCAAACATTTCCGCAACAGTCATGGGGAAACCTCCTTTGCCTTGGGCGCCTTGACCAGCCACTGGCCGGTTAAAAGCTTTTGCATGAGCCCACGTTTTTGTTTCTGCAGGGCGGCGAGTTTGTTGCGCAGCAGAGACAACTCCGCGTCACAGGTTTTCAAAACCCGGGCAATGGCTTTTTGTTCTTCAATATCGGGAATAGTGACCTTGATTTCGCTGAAGTGGTGAAATTTCAGATTCCAGGTGTCGGAGGTAAGACCTTGGGAGTACCGATAGAAAAGATGGATGGGTTTGGGCAGCTTAAACAAATAAGCTATGAACTCACCATCCACGCCTTTTTTGGGCGTGGCAATAGTATAGGCGGGGCTGACGATGCCTTCATAAGCAGAAAGGGCGGATACCCCCTGCCACATGCGCATGGTGTTATAACCGATGTCGCCTGGACAGATGCGCAGGTATTTTGATTTGTCCGCATTGGAAGTGTCTTTGCGACCAACGTCTTCACGGGGAATTACCCCTTCTTCACGAGTGATGGAGAGAAGCGGCAAATGGTTGTTGGCCCTCTCTGATCGTTCTTTGAAGAGATCGCCAAGACGAAATTCGTGCCACGGCTCGGTAAAACATGGCAGCCGTTTTTTGCCGGTCAGGAGCCGCTGCATGAGGCCCTTTTTTACCGCCTCCTTGGCCGCAATCAGCCGTTCCGTTTTTTCAATGGCGGTGTCCCAAGTGGAGAGGCAGGCGGCAATTTTTTCTTGTTCATTTTTAGGGGGTAGAGGAATGTAGCAGTGCTTTTTGAATTCAGTAGGATTGATATTGGCTTGACTTATAGCTCTTGTAGCAATTCTTTTTATTGTTTTCTGCGCGGGATAGCTGTTAAGCCAATAATTTACATACCACGTATCTGCCTTCTTTATATTAACCTTAAGCCGGACTAAATATGATACAAAAGCTGCTTTTTTATCTGAATCATATATTCCAATCTTACCCACCAAATCGTAGCTGTTTGTCCGATTTAGCAAGAGATCCCCTTTGCCCAACAAAAATTTTTTTTGTTCATTTTTATCAAGGTCAACGGCAGATAATTGATCTGTGAAAATTTTACCGCCCGAAATGTCTTTCATCCCCACAACTGGAGTGTTCCCTTCGTTAGACGAAGGTGCATTAGTGCCATATTGGGCAACATCAATTACAGCGCCGATCGGAAGAAAATTCCAATGGGAAGGGAGTGCCCCTTTATCAATTGGGTACAAAGAATAGGTTTTATCTGTCATATTGCCTCCCACCAGCACTGCCCAAATCAATTAAAAACCGTTTATATGAAATCGCCGACTTGCTGGGCAACAGGAACCATTTTCAAATTTCATTCATCTGTTATCGGGAACCAGTGACGACCATTTTGCTGACGCCAGCAAAATGGTCGTCACTGGTCGTATGTATTGATTTTTAATTCCGTCAAATTCGGCTTGTCCAGGCCCAAGGCAACATCCTGATCAAGGACGGTTAGCTTGGTCACGGCATGACCTCCTTTAAATACTCCGCTATCTTGGCCCGCACGTCTTTCAGCTCGGCTTCGATCTGGTCGATCTCCTTTTGCACGGCCGCAATGTCGATCTCTTCTTCCTCTTCAAAGGTGTCCACATAGCGGGGGATATTGAGGTTAAAATCATTTTCCTTGATCTCATCAAACGGCGCGCAATGGGCGTATTTGTCCATGTCTTTTCGCTTTTTATAAGTGGACAGGATCTTCTCGATATGCTCGGGCAAAAGGATATTTCTGCTTTTGCCGGACTGAAACTCCCGGCTGGCGTCGATAAACAGCACGTCTTTTCGTTTTTCGTTTTCCCCGCCGGTTTCCCGGGACCGATCAAACACCAGGACGGCTACGGGAATGGAGGTAGTGGGAAACAGGTTGGCGGGCAGGCCCACCACTGCGTCGAGAATATTGTCTTCAATCATTTTCTGGCGAATGCGGCCTTCGGCCCCGCCCCGGAAGAGCACGCCGTGGGGCACCACCACCGCCACCCGGCCTTCTTTTTCCTGGGCTGCTTCCACCATGTGGCTGATAAAGGCATAGTCGCCCTTGCTTTTGGGCGGAATGCCGCGCCAGAATCGGTTGAAACGGTCGCTTTCCGCATCGTCCGCGCCCCACTTGTCCAGGGAAAAGGGCGGGTTGGCCACCACGATGTCAAACTTCATGAGCCGGTCGTTTTCCACCAGGGCCGGGCTGGTGAGGGTGTTACACCATTCGATGCGGGCCGAATCCATGGAGTGGAGAAACATGTTCATGCGGGCCAGGGCCCAGGTGGAGCCGTTGGCCTCCATGCCGAACAGGGCAAAATCCCGGCCGCCCACCTCTTTGGCTGCTTCGATGAGCAGGCCGCCGGAGCCGCAGGCCGGATCGCAGATTCTATTGCCGGGTTTGGGCCGGACCAGTTTGGCCAGAAGCTGGGAGACCTGGTAAGGGGTGTAGAACTCGCCGGCTTTTTTGCCGGCATCCGAAGCGAACCGTTCAATCAGATAAATATAGGTGTTGCCGATAACGTCTTCGGATACCCGGCTGGGCCGCATGTCCAGGCTGGGCTTGTTGAGATCTTCCAGCAGGAGTTTTAACCGGCGGTTGCGGTCTTTGGTTTTGCCCAGGTTGGCCTCGCTGTTAAAGTCGATGTTGCGGAACACGCCTTCCAGCTTGACCCGGTTGGCGGATTCTATGGCGTCCAGCACGATATTGATCAGGTCGCCGATGTCGGGCCGGTTGCGGCGGTCGTACAGGCTGTAAAAATCAGCTAAAAAAGTTTCTTTTTGCCCGGTGTCTTTGTCTTCAAAGGCAATCATGGGCAGCAGGAAGCGCTCCCGCTCCAGCTTGCGGCGAATGCGCTCGTCATTGTCGCCGTATTGCTCCCGGTACTTTTGGTAATGGTCTTTCCACACATCGGAAATGTATTTTACAAACAGCATGACCAGGATGTAGTCCTTGTACTGGGCCGGGTCCACCACCCCGCGAAAGGTGTCACAGGCGGCCCAGGCCGCCGCATTGATCTGGTTCTGATCGATTTTTCCCGTCATTGGTTTTTCTCCCCGATTATCGTTTTGTCGCGAACTTTATTAATATTCCGTTTATATATGATTTTTTCTTTTCCGCCAGAAGGCGGATCAGCTCCTGCTCCCTGGCCGCCAACCGTGCGATGGTCACAACTTGTTTCTGGCGATCAAGGGACGGCAGCTCGATTTCCATCTCTGCCAGGGCCTTTTTGTGGATCATGCGGGTAATGGTGCCGGACGCCTGCCGTTCAAAATAGACCTGGGCTTTGGGCTGGTTGATGTACCAGGCCAGGTACGCCGGCAGCACCTTGTTTGTATCGGGCCGAATCCGGAAAAGCGGGGCAGCCGCCACAACCCCGCTAAGTTCCTCTTCAACCAGGGCGGCGGTATTGACCCGGCCCCGGGAACGAAAAATCAGGTCCCCCTTTTCGATGCGGTGGATATCTTTTATATCCATAAGCGTTACCGGCGTTAAGTCGCCGGTATTCAGGCGGCTGTTTTCGTCTATGTCTTTCATTTGAAGAACATAGAGGTTGCCCGAGGCATCCACTTTCAATCTGCCGCGAAAAGGATACCCCATCTGGATGGAGGCTATTTTTTTGAGAACTGTTTCCATGAAAATTTTCGCTATAATGTGTTTACGTCAATATTTTATGGAAACAATAGCAACGACGGTGCAGGTTGTCAATAAAAAAATGCAGAAATTTTATTACAACACAGTTTTTGTATGAGGATGGGGGCTGTGAGTGGCGGGCCATTCAGCGTAAGAACTTGAAATGCTAAAAAAGTGATTTAAAAACCACAACAAAAAAAGCTTAAGCAGGTGATGAGGATTGGCGCACCGCGTTTTCCAGTACCGGCAGAAAGATAAAAAACAGGGTCTGTTTGACCCACTGCAGGTAGTCCCGGCTCTGGCTGGGAAACCCCATGATTTCCGCCTCCATGGAGCCGGCCCCCAGAAAGTGCAGAATAAGGGCATTGAGGCTGCTCAAAAACCGGCTGACATCTCCGGCTGCAAACAAGCCTGGAAATACGGTTTCAAAATCCCGGCGGGTGTCGGCCAGAAAACGGGTCAGGTGGTGATAGCCCGGCAGGGTGGCCGGATCATCGTGGGAGAGGTTGTTGACAATGATGCGAAGCACCGCGGGCTGTTGTTGAAAATATTCGATGAATCTGTCTAAATAGGTGGAAAGCGCTTTGTCCGGTAAAAAAGCCGATATCTCCAGTAACCATTCTTTGTTGGCCTGACACAGGGAACGGCAGGCCTCTTCCACAACCGCTTCAAAAATTCCGGCCTTGTTGGGAAAATGGTACCGGATGAGGCCGTGATAAAAATCACCCTGTGTGGCGATCATGCGGATGCTGGCGGCATTATAGGGATGCGCGGCAAAGACCTGTCTGGCGGCGGCCAGAATCATCTGCCGGGTATCATCTTTTTTTTTCCCGGGCAAGCCGGTTTCGGCCGGTTTTTTTTGGGTGGTTTTTGTTACGCTTTTCATTTTATAAACATATAGTTAAATGTTGATCCCGCGGTACTACTTATACGGTTGTGCAAACTTTTTCTTGACTTTGTTTTCAGCTTGCCCGATCTTATTTACACGATCGTGCAAAGTCAACACATTTATTCAGCCGGCAGCCGATATGTGCCGGAATAGGCAAAGTAAAAACCGTTCAGGAGCCCGCCATGATAACCGCGGAAACCATCAAAAAGACAATTACGGAAAGCGGCGTTGACCTGGTGGCCGTGGCCGATGCGCAAAACCTGGTGCTGGCGTATCCGCCGCGGCCGGCCACGGCCCTGATGCCCACGGCCAGGAGCGTCATCGTCATGGCGGTGGCCCACAGCCTGGGTGCGGTTTACGCACCGGATATCATGCTCTGGACGCGCAACAAGATGCAGACGTCACGGATTCTGGATGAGACGGCCGAGAAAATCGGACGAATGCTGGAAGCTGAAGGCTTTCTTGCCCTGCCGGTATCGGCCGACAAGCCGGTGGAGATTCACAAGACCGACCCGCAAACCGGGAAAAAGTTTCCCCAGACCAAAGTGGTGGGCCATCTTTCCTTGAAGCACGCCGCGGTCAGTTGCGGTCTGGGTGAAATCGGCGCCAACAATCTGCTGTTGACACCTGAATTCGGGCCGCACCAGCGACTGTGCGGCATTATCACTGAAGCACCCCTTGCATTTGATCCGCCCAAGGACATGAATCTCTGTCATAAATGCGGGGCCTGCCGGAAAGCCTGCCCTTCCGGAGCGCTTACGGATAAAGGATATGACGTGGATCCCTGTTTCAACTACTGGGCCTACGGGTTTAAACGCCGCTTCCCTCAAAAGCTTCGGGAAATTCCAGGCTTCTTGAAAATGCTGGCCAGACACAACAGACGACGGGATATGCTGGTAGAGACGGGCCAGACGTATATAACAGATGTGGATAACTGCATTGAATGCATGCGGGCCTGTCCTGTGGGCAGCCACTGGAAAAAAATCCGGCCGGAGCATATGAGAGCCCAGAAATCGTTTGGAACAGAATGATACCGAAGGGGGATATTAAATTATGACAATTGAAGAATCGATACGCGAGTTTCTGACCGAACGCGGGGCGTTGCGGGTGGGCTTTTCCACCCGGGAAACACTGGCCGGCGGGCCGCCCAGCGCGGACCTGACCTATGTGCTGCCTTCAGCGCGGTCGGCCGTGACGTTTGCGCTGCCGCTGGACCGCGATGCCATGCGCCAGTGCCTGTCCAAGAAAAGCCAGTTTGCTTTTGAACAGCACAACATCGACGTCAACCGGAAGGCCGGCAGCATCGCCAAGGAGCTGGCCCAATGGCTGGAGGAAAAAGGATACAAGTCCGTTCGGTTGCATGCCAACAACGTCTACCGCAAGGATGTGCCCAACTGGCAGCTGGCCATGCGGCCGGACGTGTCCCATCGCTACCTGGCGGTGCGTTCCGGCGTGGGGTCGTTCGGATGGTCGGGCAACGTGGGCATTAAGGGATACGGCAGCACCATCATTCTGGGAAGCGTGGTCACGGAGATGGAACTTGAGCCCACGCCGCCCCTGCCGCCGGAGGAGGGGTTCTGCGACCAGTGCAAACTCTGCGTGGCATCGTGTCCTTCCGGAATGTTCCATGAGTCCCGGGAAACATCGGTGATCCTGGGCGGACAAACCTTTTCGCACAGCCAGCGCATCAGCTATCTGCCCTGCCAGCTTGTGTGCGGGGGCTTTACCGGTTTGTCTAAAAACGGAAAATGGTCCACCTGGTCGCCGGGACGCTACGCCATCCCCGACCCCACCGACGAAAACAGCCTGCTGGAAACCCTGGTGCGGGCCATTGGAAATTACAGCAAATGGCCCAAGCGGAGCGACGGCGAGGGCGGCTTTGAAACCGGGGCCTTTGGCGGGCTCAACCTCCGCCTGACCTGCGGCAACTGCCAGATGATCTGCTGGGGGAACCGGGAAGAAACCAGAGAGAACTATCGCCTCCTGACCACTTCCGGGTGCGTGATTCAGCGGGATGACGGAACCATCGAGGTGCTTGGAGCGGAAGAAGCAGCACGTGAATTTGAGCGCATGCCCCCGGGGCATACCAATCTTTACCGATAAAGGAGAGAGCATGAACCTGACGGACTTTCAGCAACTGGGAAAAGAGTTATACGAAAAGCTCCATCTGCCCACTTACCCCGTGTCCATCACCTACATTAAAAGCGAGGATGAGATTCCGGCCAAGGCCATGCGGCCGTCGGCCATGGGCCAGAAAATGAGTATCTGCCAGACGTTTACCTATGCCCGCTCATGGGGGGCTCATGTGGCGATAACGGCGGAGGACAATTTCTGCGTTCCCGGGTCAGCCGGGCATAAATGGGTGGATGTGACGGACGAGGAGTTTATTGAAAGCCAGGTCACCCAGGGGTGGCACAAAAGCCGTGAAGCTGAGATAAACCGCATAAACAGTTATAACCTTCTTTTCAGCGGACCGGATGGCCAGGCCCGGCTGGCCAAAGCCAAAGCACGGATAGGTCTGGTCGCGTCTCCCCTGCACCATGCCCTGCTGGAACCGGACACCGTCCTGGTGTTTGGCAACGGGGTTCACATCACCCATATTATTCAGGCGCTCTGTTATGATTACAAGGCGCCGATTATGTCCGTGTTTGAAGGGTTCGGCGAATCCTGCATGATGGGTGGCATGCTGCCGTTTCTTACCGGTCAGCCCCAGATCGTCATCCCCGGAATGGGGGACAGGGCGTTTGCGGGAATTACACCGGATGAAATCGGTATCGGCATTCCCGCGTCGAAACTTCCCACGGTACTGGAGGATTTGTTCAAGACCGGCGGGCCCATGAATATCGGCATGCCGTTTAAAACCATGATACCGACCAACCTGACCGAAGCCATCACCCCGGGGTTTGCGTTTTTAAAGAAAATCGTGGATGAAAAAAACAGACCGGCCTGAAAACAATTCCAAAAACGGGGGAGCATATGAACAGATCAAAAGAACAGATTCTGGAGACCGCCTTTAACGCGGCCAGGAAATATGAAATGAAAAGCGGCGGGTGCCCCCAGTGCACGCTGGCCGGTTTTACAATCTGTTTGACCCCGCTGATCTGTCTGCCGCCATGGAGGCTGGCATGCTGAAAAGATGCGCCTCTCTGGCCGGAGAAGTGGCCCGCATGACCACGGAGATCATTCTTGAAGCACAGGGTAAAACCTGAAACCCTTGGACTAAAAGAGGAATCCAATGATAGAATCCGCCTACATCAATCTCTGGAAAAAATTAAATGAAGGTCCCCAGACCGCCCCGGCAGATGCCGAGGGCAACCCCCAGCCTTCTTTCATAAAGCACCTTGAACTTTGCTACAGCACGGAAGAGGCTGAACTGCTTCAGCACATGGAACGCCCCTTACGTTTCATGTCAACCCGGGAGGTGGCTGACCGGGCCGGCCGGCCCTTGGAAGAGGTGGAAGTGATTTTGGAAAATATTCGTAAAAAGAACGGGCTGGTCGGAATGCCCGGTATTTATTCTCTTCCGCCCATGCCGATCATTTTTAATATTCATCAGTTCTATCCCGAAGTAAAACCCGACGACCTGAAAGCCGCCCAACTTTATCAGGATTATTTTATACAAGACAAATTCTACCGGTACTATGAAGGGTCCATGAAGGGGACCCCTGTTTTTCGGACCATTCCTGTGGAAATGGCCATTGGGGCGGAACAGCGGGTTCTGCCCGCCGAAGAGGCCCATGACTTTATCCTGAATCATGCGCCTGAAGAGCTGGCGCTGGTTCCCTGCCCCTGCCGCACCCGGACCGAAAAAATGGGCATTCGTGAATGCAAAGACAAAAACCCGGTTGCCTCCTGTATCATGATGGGACCGGTCGCGTTTCATTTTGAAATGCTGAACCTGGGCAAACGGGTTACCCGGCAGGAAGCTGTCGAGTACTTTGATAAAATGCAGGAACTGGGCCTGGTGGGGCAGACTGACAATGCCCTTACAGGAAATTCGATCATCTGCATGTGCTGCGGCTGCTGCTGCTCACAGTTGCGCGGCAGAACAAGGTGGGGCAACATGTCCGCCATCCTGCCGTCAAACTTTATTCCCGTTGCCGGGGATGACTGCATTCAGTGCGAACTCTGCACGGAACGGTGTCCTTTCGGGGCGTTGACCATGGATGATGAAGCCGGCCGTCCGGTTGTTGCGCCGGATAAATGCATCGGCTGCGGCGTCTGCGTGTTAACCTGCCCGGAAGAAACACTGAAGCTGGTCCGGCACGAGCGTTCCACACCCTTTAACACCGCAAAAGAGATGATCAAAACAATCGCCCTGGAAAACAGGGAATGATGTACTCAAAAAGGAGCTGAAATGCCCAAAACGAAAGAACTGATCAATCCCCCGGGAACCGAACAGATTTATAAGTCAATGCAGTTTTCCCAGGCCGTTAAATCCGGCAACACGATCTATGTATCCGGCCAGGTGGGGGTTGACGAAAACTTTACACCGGGATCGGGCATTGAAGAACAGGCCACCCTTGCTTTTTTGAATCTTCAGAAAGTCCTTGCAGAAGCAGGTGCAACACTTGAAGATATTGTGGAGCTGGTCACATTCCATACTTCAATGAAAGAGATTCGGGGCTTTTCAAAAGTAAAGGCAAAGTTTATCCCGAAAGACTTTCCCGCCTGGACGGCGGTCGGCGTGACGGAACTTGTTCTGCCGGATCTTCTTGTAGAGATAAGGGCTACCGCGATTCTATCCGGTTAAGAACCGTAAACATGCACGAAGGTGTCGATATTAAAATGAGAGAGGGAGAAGAAATGACAAGAGATATTTACAGGGAACTTCAGGAAAGACTGGACCTTTTTTCCATTGGTTTTCCGCCGGCGCCTTCCGGTGTGGAGATTACGATTTTAAAGAGATTGTTTTCAGAAGAAGACGGCGATCTCTTCCTTAAATTAACGCCCCTTCTGGAGCCGGCTGAAAAGATAGCAGAGACTCTGGGATTACCGGCAGACGCGGCCAGGGCCAGGCTGGCGGACATGGCCGGCCGGGGCCTGCTGTTTTCCAAGGCCAAGGGGGATACAACACTTTACGCGGCCACACCGTTTGTTCATGGTATTTTTGAATACCAGGTAAACCGGATGGACAAGGAGCTGGCCGAACTGATGAATCAATACGGCATGGAAGCACTGGGCCTTAACATGCTACAGCACGGCGGCTCTTTTTTGCGGACCATTCCGGTGAACCAGGCCCTGACCCCGGAAAATCAGGTGGCTTCCTATGACGACGCCCTGGCGATATTGAAGAGCAAGCGCACCATCGTGGTGACCGATTGTATCTGCCGCAAAAAGCAGAGCATCCTTGACAAGGACTGCGGCAAAGTCGTCGAGGCCTGCTTCATGTTTGATACCATGGCCGAATATTACCTGGCCCATAACCTGGGCCGGCAGATCACCGTTGATGAGGCCGTCGACATCCTGGGAAAAGCCCGGGAACAGGGCCTTGTCACCCAGCCGGCCACATCGGCGAATCCTGACGGCATGTGTAACTGCTGCGGGGACTGCTGCGGGGTATTGCAGGCCCTCAACTTTCATCCCAAGCCGGCGGAGGCTGTCAGTTCCAACCATTATGCCGTTCTGGACCGGGACGCCTGCACCGGATGTGAGGCCTGTATTGACCGGTGCCAGATAAACGCCCTGTCAATGGATGAAGACGGGCTGGCCGCCTTAAACCCGGACCGGTGCATCGGCTGCGGTCTTTGCGTCATCACCTGCCCGTCGGAAGCCCTTACCCTGCAGGCAAAATCTCCGGAAAAACAGTATCAGCTTCCCAAAGACGGCATGGACCAGATGGTTGCATTGGCGCAGAAGCGGGGCATTCTTTAATCTGCAAACACAATTTCAAAAAATCCGGAAAAGTAACGCATCATGACCATTCGCAGGAAAATGACAGACCGGTACCGCAAGTTCCCCTGGCTTTCGGATTTCGCGGGCATGAAAAGCGCCATCGGCGAGATGCGCGGACTCGGCTTTCCCAGACAGCCGCCGCTGCATAGGGTTGTACCATCGCAAGACGACGTGCCGGTGTTTGACGAGGCGTGGTTTGTTAATGAAATAAAGCGCAAAATCGCCACCCATCCTGAAAACTGCCTGGAGTACCCTTATTCCACAGAACCCATCTTTGATGAGCCGCTGGTGGGGTTTGTAAAAGGCGATGATCCGATTTTTCAGGAGTTGAAAACCGTCATTGGCCCCCATCACTATACACCCCGGGAGATCATGGCCTGGCAGGCGGAAAAGAATGGTGTTGCACCCCCGCCGGCTGAAGAACTTTCGGTGGTCTCCTATGTCATGCCGATTACCAGAGCGACCAGGCAGCAGAACGCCAAATGCAGCCAGTGGCCGGCGGAGCGCTGGGCCCAGACCCGGTTGTCCGGTGAAATATTCAGCCAGCAATTCACCCGGGAAATCGTTACGTTTCTGATGAGCAGGGGCGTTCTTGCCATTGCGCCGGATGTAACTCCCCTGTTTAATAAAAAGCGCTATCCCAATGTGGGCTGGGCCTCGCCCTGGTCTCACCGGCATATTGCCTACGCGGCCGGCCTGGGAACCTTCGGCATGCACGATTTTCTGATTACGGAAAAGGGGTGCGCCCACCGGCTGGGCAGTTTTGTGGTGCACAGAGAGCTTGCGCCGAATCGGCAGCGGCCTGACGACATCCATGCCTATTGCCTTCAGTATCAGGGGAAACAATGCCTGAAATGCGCACGCCGATGTCCGGTCGGCGCCATCAGCAAGGAAAACGCCCACAACAAGGAAACCTGTTATAAACATGTGGCGGCTTCCCTGAAATACTGCCTGAAGAACTACCATATTTTCATCTACGGCTGCGGCATCTGCGCCACCGGCGTTCCCTGCGAATCCGGCATACCGGTGAAACAGAAATAGCGCGGCTCTCCCCGAAGTAACTCGCCCGGCACCATCAATCATGGCTTTGCTGCCGGGGTTGTTTTGCGCGTGGCTGTTTGAGGCTGTTTGCGATCATGTTTTATGAAAGACGCCCCATTTCCCCTCTTTTCACCTGAACGGTGCCAAAGAAAAAATTCTTGACAAGCGCAAACTTGAATTGCATTATAGTCAAAATTTTTAGGACTGACTGGTCAGTCCTTGGCGGGTAACAACTAAAAAAATGAAGGAGAAAACAATGCCGAAAGCAGTAGACCCGTATAAGAAACTAAATAATATATTGAATATGTTTGATTTAAAGGTCCCTAAATCCAGAAAATTTACAAAGCTGCTAAAGCTGTTGTACACACCGGAAGAGGCAGAGCTGCTCGGGCATTTCGGGACCCCTTATATGCACATGGAGCCGATAAGAAGGACAGCCGAAATTACCGGCAGAAACAAAGAAGAGGTTGAAGCGCTTTTTGATAATATGGTGAAAAAGGGAACTCTTTTTTTCCAAAATGGGGACAATGGTGAACGCCTTTACAGTCTTCCTCCTTTTATTCCTGGTATTTACGAATTTTATACCATGAGTGAAAACGATCCGTTTGAGACAAAAAAGGATATTCTCAAGCTGCTGGATGACTATTTTTTTGAAACCTTTGTACCTGAAGCGTTTAATTCGTCAAATTATCCATGGTTCCGGGTGCTTCCCGCAGAGCACCCGGTAAAACGGACAATAAGCATTGAAAAGAGCGTGGACGCCAGAACCCAAATCCTTCCATTTGAGATCGCGTCTGAATATATAAGCTCAGCTCAGTATATTGCGGTTGGTGACTGTGCGTGCCGTGATCACGCTGCCATGCAGGACGGCAAACCCCGCTGCGACAAGCCAAAGGATGTCTGCCTTGTGTTTGAGAGCGTCGCTGAATACTGGGTTGAAAAAGGCATCGGCCGGCGCATCACCCATGAAGAAGCCGTGAATGTGCTGCAGCGCTCTGCCGAGGCGGGCCTTGTTCACTGCACCACAAACAACCAGGTGTTTGGAGAACGAATGTCCGGCATGATATGCAATTGCTGCCCGTGCTGCTGCTTTATCCTGCAGGGCGTTTTGCGAACACGCGGTCAACAGGGAATAGCAAAAGCCAACTTTCAGCCTGTCATAAAACCCGAGGAGTGCAATCTCTGCATGGCGTGTGTGGACAAATGTCCGGTAAACGCCCTGTATCATCACAAACCCCACAAAGACGATGGCTCCGATAATTTTATCGCCTTAAATGAGTCTGAATGCCTGGGATGCGGCGTGTGTGTCATGGCCTGTGACAATGAAGCCATTCAACTGGTGAAAGTCCGTGACACCGTTCCTGAGATAGATGTGCTTCATATGGGGGATCGTCACAACAAAGAGCGGAAGCATTGACCCGGGTTTTTCATGCAGTTTTTATCCTCAATGCGTTCATGACAGGTTGTGTTTTATATAAAAATTTACAAATGCCGAAAAATTTCATGAGCTGTTCGGGCTGGAAACGCTTGACCTTTTATGGTGAAACGATAATGTAGTATCCCATGAGCAAAAAAAACGTTATTCTTGAAAAGTCCGGCGGACGTAAATTTGACCTGTACGCTGAGGTTGGAAAATACTTTTCATCTGCCGGACAGCTTGATGAAATCGCATTCAAGCAGGCGCTTCATGAAAAATTAAAAGCGCTGCAGGAAGGTAACCCACCGGATGGCTTTATTCAACAGGCCACGGAGTGGCTGTCGGGTTATCTTAACGAGATACTTAACTATCTTCGAGAGAAGGGCATCTCCGACCCCGCACTGAAACTCTTTAAAATCGCGATAAACGAATCCTCCCTGTATGGCCTGGAAAACATTTCCGTATCTGTTGACTGCCTGAAACATATTGTCAGTGAACTCCCGGAACCGCAGAAAACACCGGTAGAAAAGAAGGGGGCGGCCGATGAAATGCGGCAGCGGATTTTCGCGGCTGCCATTGATGTGTTTGCCGAAGACGGGTTCCACCGGGCCACAATAGATAAAGTCTCGGAAACCGCGGGAATAGGCAAAGGGTCCGTGTACCGCTATTTTAAAAGCAAAGAAGAGATCCTTGACGAACTTCTCCGAAAAGCATTTCAGGAAGTTGTAGAGCGTATCAGCACAATCACATCAAAAGAGATTGATATTCTTCAGATGGTTCAGGAAATGATCGAGTCGTGGATACTTTTTATTTCCAACAACCACAAGCTCTACAGAATCATTCAAACCCAGGCCATGTACGGCCAGACCGGCAGAACCGTCATGTTTTATGATTATGTGATATCCCGTCTGCCGCTTTTTAAAGAGCGGCTGGTCTCCCTCAATCGGGACAAAGAACTCAAAACAACAAACCTGTATACGGTTTTCTATGGCATCATGGGGTTCATTGACGGCGTTGTTCAGAAATGGTTTCGATGCGGCATGGACTACTCCCTGATCGATGAGGTACCCGTAATCCTGGAAGTGCTTTTCAACGGGTTTGTCGGTGAAAAAACCACTCGTAAAGTCTTTTTCATCCCACCGGAAAAGGATTAACACCTATTGCCGGCACCATGCCCACGGCTTCTTATGTGCCACATCAGCGGGGGTTTAAACCCGGAGAGAACCTATGAGAATTAACGCGACGCTGTTTGAGCTGTTTGAAAAGAAAGCAAAGGAAATCCTGGTCACCCACCTGTGCATGGGCCTGGGCTATACGGCGGTGACCACGTCGGACGGCGGCATCGGCATTGCCTATACCTTTTTTGAAAACAAGACCACCTGCATGGCTCAGAAAAGTTACGAAAATCCCGAGGGGGCGCCTGCCATCGGCCTGGTGGAACATATTCTGTCCGACAGCCCGATTCTGCGCACCCAGGCCCTGGCCGCCATCAATGCATTAAATTACGGCGCAGCTGCCGCACTGGCACAGGGGCCGGACAACGCGGACCTGCTGGCGCAGATGGGCGTGGAAAAGGGAACGCATGTGGCCATGGTGGGGGCCTTTAAACCCCTGATCAAGGTGATTCGGGAAAAAGAGGCCGAACTGGTACTGATGGACACGGGCAAGGGCATCGGTGATGAGCAGGACTTTTATGAAAAGCTGGGCACCTGGGCTGATGTGCTGATTCTTACCGCCACCACCCTTCTGAACAACACCACGGAAGCCGTTCTTGGTCATGCGGGCCCAGGCGTGCGCACCGTGCTGCTGGGGCCCAGCACCCCCCTGGTCAAAGAGGCGTTTGCCGGCCGGCCCGTTGATTTTCTGGCAGGAACGGTGCCGGTGGATGCGAAAGGTACGATTCAGGCCATTCGCCACGGCACAGGCACGCCGGTGATTCAGAGGTTTGGCAGAAAAGTGATGATGGCGATGGGGGGCAGAGGTAGCACGTAAGTGTTTTGGTGGGCAGGCCGGCTTTTTGTATTTGCCGCACTGGTGTGCGGCGCTCCCGGGGCTTCATATCCCGAGGACATGATACACGATTCCGGGTGTGGTGCTTCCGGGTGTGCAGGGGTGGCGAGTACGGGCACGAGCACGGGTAAGAGTAAGAGTGGGGGGGTTACAAATTCAGGGAGTCTTTTATTTTTTTGCTGATCAGCCGTTTGTGAAGAATGGGGGAGATTTTGTGAAACAGGTCAAAGGAGCGGCTGGCATACTGGTTGACCTCCTCAAGGGAGAGGTTACCGCTTTTCATGTTGTTCATGAAGAGGGAGAGTTCTTTGTTGACCAGGGTCTCCAGGGTTTTGAAGTGCATGATGAAAAACTCGGTTGAAAACCCCTTTTCTTCGGTGAGCTGGCTCCGTATCTGGGCCAGCAGCATGGCCACCTGAATATTTTCCCTGTCAAACCGATCGTTTCCGTCTTTTAAAAGAAAGCCGGCGTCCACGGCGGCGTCAAAGTCTTCAGCGCCCAGCCCGGAAGCACTGATCAGTTCCGCACGGGTCATACCGGCCTCATGACTGGGGGGGGCGACCTCGGACCAGACCCCCTCTTTTTCCTGGACCAGTTTTTCCACGATCTCCTGAACCATGTAGGGCGCGCGTTCGTGGCCCACCTCTTCAATAGCCTGTTTGATCACGTCCAGGGGCAGAAAATACTCTTTCTGAAGTTTTTTGACCAGGTTGACCAGGGCGATATAGCGCTCGTCATAGTAGGCCATGTTCTTGTGGGTTTTGTGCGGCTGGGGCAGCAGGCCCTGGTTGATGTAGTAGCGGATCGTGGCGCTGTTTACGCCCGTGGCTTCGGACAGATCCTTCATCTTCATGGCCCTGGGAGGGGGAGAGGCCTTTACGGTCTTGGGTTTTTTCGGCATAACAACAATCGTTCCTTGAATTTTCCTGCTGGCTCCGGCCGGTCTGAAGTCAATATCGTCCGTCGCTTTTTTTCTGGTCTGCGCACCCTAAAACTGCGAACAATGCCTTTTTACTTTACAGTTTTACACGCAGGGTGTCAATCTTTTTGTTTGATTGAAAAAACAAGTATTTTTAGTTTGTTATTTTAATTTTAACCCGCTTTTGACCGGTCTGGACCTGCTTTACTGGACACGGTTCACACCCATAAAAAAGCTTGACAGGAACATTTTGTCAAGTTAAAAGTGAAAAGTCTAGCTTTTTGCTATTTTTTTTTCTGCTCAGCGGGGTGATGATGAAAACCAATCTTCTGACAGACCGGTTCGGCAGGCATCTGAGCTATCTCCGGGTATCGGTCACCGACCGGTGCAACCTCAACTGTCTCTATTGCCGGCGGTGGGATTTTTCCGAGTACTTTCCCTCTTCCGAGATTCTTTCCTACGAAGAGATGCTTCGGCTGATCCAGATCGGCGCCGGCCTGGGCATTACTAAAATCCGGATCACCGGGGGCGAACCGTTTGTTCGAAAAGATGTCTGTTCCTTCATCGACCGGGTGGCGGCCCTTGACGGCATTTCCGATATCTCGGTTACCACTAACGGCCTGCTGCTGGGCAGGCATCTGGACCGGCTTCGGCAGGCCGGAATCCGGCGGCTGAACATCAGCCTGGATTCCCTGAAACGGGAAAAATACCGGCTGATCACCGGCCGGGATGTTTTTTATACGGTCTGGGACAACATTCTGGCGGCCCTGGATGCCGGCTTTGATCCGGTAAAGGTCAATGTGGTGGTGATGCGGGAGGTGAACGATGACGAGATCGCGCGATTTGCCGACCTTACCTTCCGGTTCCCCCTGCACATCCGGTTCATTGAATACATGCCCTCCTGCAAGTATCATCTGGACAGCTACCGCCAGATGTTCACCCCCGAGATTCGGGAGCGGGTGGAGGCCAATGGCTCCCTGATACCCATCGAAACATCGGACTCCAGCAATATCGCCCATCGCTTTAAATATCAGGGAGCAAAAGGGGAGATCGGTTTTATCAGCCCCATGAGCAGTCATTTCTGCGCCGCCTGCAACCGGCTGCGGTTGACCGCCGACGGCATGCTGCGGCCCTGTCTGCTGTCGGACCGTTTTGTAAACATCAAGACACCGATGCGAAACGGGCTGACCGACCGGGATATTGAAGGGCTTTTCCATCTGGCGGTGCTTTACAAACCCCGAAGTTCAGGGATAAACCAGGACTGCGGGGCCCGGCTGCCGGAGCTGATGTCGGCCATCGGAGGATAAAGGTATTATGTCCTTTTCTTTGGCGCAAAGAAAAGGACCAAAAGAAACATGCCCCGCAGCTTGGCCTTCGGCTTCCCTCGCGTAACCGCTTTTTTCGGCGCGGTCAGGAACTCGCCCGCCTGCGGCGGACTCAGACAGCCTGACCGCTCCTCTCCGAAAAAAGCGGTTGCGCGAGGCTGCGCTGCAACGGGCAGTGTCTCTGTGTATGAAAATTTTTTCTCAAGACGCGGGAACCGGGTTGGATGTGCAGGCGGATTTTCAGTGTTTATTGACGGACAAACAAAAACACCCCTTTATTCAGCGACCGCATGACGTTTTCGGACGGCAAGCGGGAAAAGGGATTTAGAGAAAGGAACACGCCATGTTTGGACTGGGTATGCCGGAGCTGGTTATTATTCTTGTGATTGCGCTGATCGTGTTTGGGGGCCGCAAGCTGCCGGAGCTGGGGTCCGGCCTGGGCAGCGCGATACAGAATTTTAAAAAATCGGTTTCCGAGGTAAAACACGAAGGCAAGACAGCCCTGGAGGAGGGTAAAAAACAGGAAGAGGCCACCCCGTCCGCATAAGTTTAACCGGACGTCCGCGGTCTCCTGCATGAGCCGTAAGCTCGGTGATCAGGTTTTACGCAGTTCCTCGATTTTCCGGTTCAGGAGCTGGCGATAGCAGAGGGGCAGCAGCGTGGTCAGCACGTCAACGGCCTTTTCCGCCAGTTCGTTTGCATCTTCCACCGTGATGTTCTTGTTGATAATATTTTTGAAAAACGCGTTAAACTCTTTTTCCACCAGGGACTCGGTCATCTGAAGCTGCATGTTCAGAAAGTCGAGCAGAATCTTTTCCTTTCCCGCGCCCGTGCCCTTCAGTTGAGACAGCAGCAGGGCCAGGTCCAGGTCGTTTTTGCAAAACAGGCCGTTTTTATCCGGCATGATCAGTTTTTGCGCGATGGCCTTGTCCAGATCTTTGGGAGAGAGGCCGGTGGCCAGGACCAGGGCTTTTTTAGTGAGAAATGGCTTGTTGTTTGCGTCCACGATGTGCTCAAACCAGGGCATTTTTTTTGCCCGGTTGAGCTTTTTCGTGAGTTCACCGCTTTCCTGAAGCGCTTTTTCATGGCCGATTTCATCTATCACCTGCCGAATGATGGGCAGCGGAAGGGAATATTTGTTGTGAAACCGGTCAATCATGTTGATCATGTTGACGCACCGGGCGTCGTAATAGGCGGTGGTGCCCCGCTTTTTTTCAGGCGGCGGCAGCAGGCCGGCATCGATATAGGTCCGAACGGTTTTGGGTGACACTCCGGACGCTTTGGCCAGGCCGGTCATTGAGAGGGGAGCCAGCGGTGTTTTGGCAGCAGGCTGTTTTGTCTTTTTTTTCATGGTTCGTGCTCCTATGAACCTGTGTGGTAATAGTCCTTGCTCTGGCAAGCCAGGCAGGGCGTGCCCTGGGCCGCGGCATAGGCCTCGTTGCAGGCGGGACAGACCGCGATTTCTCCCTTTTTCTCCCGTTTTGCGAAGTCGGGCCGCACGGTGACGGGTTTAACGGAGAGAATTTCCCGGCCGGCGTCAAAGATGGCCGGAATCAGGATCTCTTTGGGCAGATCCTTTTTGGAGACAAGCCCCCTGAACCAGTTATAGACATGGGGGTGGGCTTTGGCCTTGTTCAGGTCCAGCCATACCCTGAAACCGGCAAAAGTGTGACGATCATATAAAGTGAGGGCAAACTTGTCAAGGTCGGCGATTTTGAGCCAGCCGTTGCCTACGGTGCAGGGGGTGAGAATCTGCACGGCGTCGGGCAGGCAGTGACGGGTTTCCACCACGGCGTCGGCTTCGGTTGCAGGACCAATGTGCTCCCGGGCCAGGTCCACCATAAAAGCCCCGATCACCAGGCCCGGCGCCACAAAACCATGAAAGCCCTCAATGTCCCGAATCAGCTCGTCCGGGGTTCTTCCGCAAATCATGATGCCTCCTCTGGTGAAGCGTTATAAATGCAAAGCAGTATAGATATAAAAAGTAAAAAGGTCAACTTGTTATTTAACAAAATTTAAACAGCCGTATATTTTTATAACACCCCATATTTTAACGACTTTTCTTGAAATAAAAAAAAGCTTGACATCCATTGCCGATCTTTGTAAAAAGTATAAAGTGTGACTTTGGACTTTTCATGAAGTTCATTCGGCCATTTGCCGCCACAACCAAACATCAGGGGGTTTTATGATTGTAAGCATTCTAGGGGCCTTGGGCTATTCGATTTTGATCACCGCCATCTACGCCGTGGCCGCCAACATCTGCTTCTTTCTTTTTCACGGTGAAAGTATGTATGCCAACCTGCACGGCTATGTGTGGGTGGAGTATGCCATTGCCGGTGGCATTATCCTCGGCGCTGTTTTCTTTTTTGACATCACCCGTCGCCTCCTTGCGGACGGGATCCGGGCCGTGGGATATGGGGTGGTGGCGGCCTTTTTATACCTGGCCATCGCCGCCAATGGGCTTCATTTTTTCTTTTTCAGAGAAATGATGTTCCGCTCGGTGGCCCACTGGGCTATCGCCATCGGTCTTCTGGTTGTGGCCGTCGTTGTGGTGGAAGGGGTTCGTGCGGTCAGTGGAAAGAGCAACGGTTAAGACCGCAAAGACGATGGATGCGTCGGGCGTGAGGGCCGGTGGTGCCGGCCGGTAAGCAAGAGGATCGAAAAATGAGTTCACATGTGACCACCAGTGAAGGCGTCTCCCTGCCGGGGCGAAAAGACGCTTCGGCCGGCGGGCTTTCGCGAAGGGAGTTTTTGGGCAAGGGCCTGGCCGTTGCCGGCTGGGGCGTGATGTTCGCCAGCCTGGGAGCCGGGCTTTACCAGGGCATCCGGTTTTTATACCCGGCCGTGGTGTTTCATCCGCCCAGCACCTATGTGATCGGCCAGCTCAAGGATTTTGTCACCGATGAGCGGCCGGACCAGTACGGCGTGATTTTCGTGGACCCCAAATTTAAGAAGGACCACCGCTTTTTCGTGGTACGCGAGGCCGGTCGCATTTATTCGCTGTTTGCCCGCTGCACCCACTTGGGCTGCACGGTGAACTGGTTTGAAGAGCTCAACATTTTTAAATGCCCCTGTCACGGCAGCGAGTTTCACTCCAACGGCGTGGAGTTTGCCGGCCCGGCCCCCCGGCCCCTGGACCGGCACCACATTACCGTGGACAACAGCGGCAACATCATTGTGGACACGGCCCGTGTTTACTCAAAAGACGAATTTGAAGAGCAGAAAATTTTTATCGAGGTGGGATAATGACCGGCAGCGTTGCCGCCATGCAGGATGCCCTGACAGCACCGCCGAAAAAGGTGCGTACGCCCAAGCGGCAGGCCATGATCCTGGACTGGTGCACCGGGTGCGGCGGTGTACCGGTATGCCGCATCTACTGCAAGTTCGATGCCCTGCAACTGGTGGCCGACGAGGCCAACTATCCGTTCAGGCGCATGACCGTGAATACGATCCGGTGCGTGGGGTGCGGGGCATGTATCTCCAGCGGTCCGGACGGGCTGGTGCTGACCGGGTGTCCCTGGAACGCCATTCGGCTGGTTCCGGTGGAAAACAACCCGCATCATTATTCTGAAAAAGAGGATACCCGCGGTGCTGATCAACCTGCCGTCTAAGCTGCAACAGCAGATTGCCGGGTTCCGGCATGTTCATACACGGGACGGCCCTTACGGCCCCCGGTTTTACTCAGGCATATGGACCATCGACAAATAAACAACACAAGACAATTAATGCAAGTAAAGGGGGCACTATGAAGGAAGTAAAAATCTCCCGAAGGACCTTTCTGAAGGGCACCGGCGCCACGGTTGCGCTGCTCTCCCTGAATTCACTGGGTTTTCTGGGCGGCAACACCATCGCGAATGCCACTGAGAAAATTTTTGAGGACTGGAAGTATGCCGGATGGGAGAATCTGCACAGGGAAGAGTGGACATGGGACAAGGTCACCTACGGTACGCACCTGGTGGACTGCTATCCCGGCAACTGTCTGTGGCGGGTCTATTCCAAGGACGGGGTGGTGTTCCGTGAGGAGCAGGCCGCCAAGTACCCGGTCATTGACCCCTCCGGACCCGATTTCAATCCCAGGGGGTGCCAGAAGGGCGCTTCCTACAGCATTCAGATGTATAACCCCGACCGGTTGAAATACCCCATGAAGCAGGTGGGGGGCCGGGGCAGCGGCAAATGGAAACGGGTCAGCTGGGATCAGTGCCTTGCCGAAATCGCCGAAGGCATCGTGGACGGCCTGGCGGCCCAGGGCCCTGAATCGATCATCTTCGAGTCCGGCCCCGGTAACGGCGGTTACGTGCATGTCATGGCGGTTCACCGGCTCATGGTCTCCCTGGGTGCCACGGTTCTGGACCTGGATTCGACCATCGGCGACTTCAACCGGGGCATTTACGAGACCTTCGGTAAGTTCATGTTCATGGATTCGGTGGACGGCTGGTACTTCGGCAAGCTGCTGCTGATCTGGCACATGAACCCGGTCTACACCCGGATTCCCTCTTACCATTTTATATCAGAGGCCCGTTACAATGGTGCTGAAATCGTCTCCATCGCACCGGACTACAACCCCAGCTGCATGCACGCGGATGAATATATTCCCGTGGAAATGGGGTCCGACGCGGCCCTGGGTCTGGCCGTCTGCCAGGTGCTGATGAACAAGAAGTGGGTGGACTATCCCTTTGTAAAAGAGCAGAGCGACCTGCCCCTGCTGGTTCGAAAAGACACCGGCCGGTTCCTCTCCGCCGCCGAGATTGAAAAGGGCGCGCGGGAGGACCAGTTCTGCTTCTGGGATTCAAAAAACAACAAGGTGGTAAAAGCCCCGCTGGAAACATTGAAGCTGCCCTGCGATCCGGCCCTGGAAGGCGTTTATAAAGCCACCCTGATTGACGGCAAGACCGTTGAGGTGGAGCCTGTTTTCAATAAGCTCAAGGCCCTGCTGGACAGCGACTATACACCGGAGCAGGCGTCCGAGATGTGCCGCACCAATCCGGACACCATTCGGCGCCTGGCGGAAAAGTGCTACAAGGCCAGCGGTGGCATCCAGGTCATGGTGGGGTGGAACTCGCCCAAGTACTATCACGGTGACCTGATTGAGCGGGCCATGTGCCTGGTGCTGACTCTTACCGGCAGCCTGGGCAAGAAGGGCTGCGGTATCCGCGGCTGGAATGAGTCCCTGTTTGAAGGGGCCTTTACCCAGATCTTCAAGCAGAAGATCGGCCTGATGAACCTGACCCGGCAGCTGCCCCTCATGCGGCGGGTGTGGGAGGGTTTCAAGAAGGCGGACCCCACCATCTCCGATGAAATGGCGTCCATCGAACAGGAACGGGTCATTGACCGGAACATGGTCAACTACACCATTCCCGCCTTTCTGTATTACAACCATTCCGATTACAAGAAGGCCTGGGACAACAAGGCGTGGCACTGCCCCACCATGAAGCGGGAGTTCAAGGAGTATTTTGACGAGGCCGTATCCAAGGGCTGGTGGGACGGCTATATCAAGCCGGCCAAGGACCAGACCCCCACGGTCTACTGCTGGATGGGCACCAACCCGGCCCGCAAGAACCGCGGCTGGGAGAAGAACATTCTCGGCTCCCTGTGGAACAAGTACAAGACCATTTTCGGTTTTGAAACCCGGTGGACCACCACCTTGCTTTACGGCGACTATGCTTTGCCCTGCGCCGGTTTCTATGAAAAGCTGGACACCCGGTTCCCCACGCCCCATGTGCCCTGGCTGACCCTTACCGACGCGGCGGTCAAGCCCATCGGCGAGTGCAAGACCGAATGGGAGATCTGCCTGATGCTGGCAAAAAAGATTGAAGAGGCGGCCAAAAAGCGGGGCAAGACCAATTTTGTGCCCAGAACACCGGTCCAGGAAGAGTACAGGACCTTCCTGAACCAGTTTACCGTACGGGACGAGAAAGGCAACGTGGATCTCAGCAATCTTCACGACTGGCAGCTCATGGGGTCTTCCGGTAAAGACTTTGAAGAGATCATGGAAGACGCCTTCCAGTCCAGCGTGATGCTGGGCAACCTGCCGCCCGGCACCAACCTCAAGTACATGCGGGAGCACGGCATCGTCCGATTCGTGGATGTGTCCATCTTTGACCCGGTCACCATGAACCTGGCCACGGACATCAAGCCGGACGAGCCCATCATTCCGTTGACCTGGCACACCGGCGAGAAAAAGGTGCCCTATCCCACCTACAACCGCCGGATTCAGTTCTATATTGATCATCCCTGGTTCCTGGAGGCCAAGGAGGAGCTGCCCGTCCACAAGGACAACCCCAAGATCGGCGGTAACTACCCGTTGCGGCTCACCAGCGGTCACCAGCGGTGGAGCATCCATTCCATCTGGGTTTCCAACGAGCAGCTGCTGCGGACCCACCAGGGCCGGCCCTTCATGTTCATGAGCCCTGAGGATGCTGAAAAGCGGGGCATTGAGGACGGGGACATGGCCCGGGTATTCAACGATTTTGCGTCGTTCAAGATCCATGTCAAGGTGACGCCGGCGGCACGGCCGGAAAAGGGCGCGGCCAAGCCGGGCCAGGTGATCATTTACCACGCATGGGAGCCCTTTATGTTCCCCGAGTGGAAGAGCTACGACATCGCCATTCCCGGCATGATCAAGTGGCTGGACCTGGTCAACAATTACGGTCATCTGCACTACTGGCGGTGGAACTGGTGCGCCCAGCCCATTGACCGGGGCATCTCCGTAAACGTGGAAAAGGCCTGATTCAAGGATACCAAATCGCATAAACGAAAAATATAGGGGTGAGCTATGGAAAAAGTAATATGCAAAAAGGTCGCGACCGCCACCAAGGAGTTGCTTAACTGTGACAGCAGTGTGTGGCAAAGCGGAAAGGCGGTCCTTGAAACAGCGGCCACACCGCTGGCCAACCAGCCGTCGCCGTATATCAAGGGTGTTTACGATGAGACCAAAATCGGCGCCGTAAAGAAAATCACCGTCAAAGCCGTTCACAACGACAAGGATATCGTGTTCTATTGTGAGTGGGAAAGCGGCAAGCCCAACAAGGAGATCGGTGATATTAACGTGTTTCCCGACGGGGTGGCCCTGCTCTTTCCGTTCAAGGAGATCGACAAGACTCCCATCAACGAAATGGGCACCCAGGACTATCCCACCAATGCCTGGTACTGGCGGCCCGATTTCGAGGAAAAGCCCAAAAATCAGGTGTCCCATGGGCTCTCCACTTCCCTGTACACGGAAAAAAGCTCGATCGCTTCCTATTCCAAGTGGGCCAGCGGCAAGTGGTGCGTGGTCATGGCCCGTCCGTTAAAGGCCAAGCAGCCCGGCGAGGAGACCGTGGACCTGAAGCCGGGCCAGGCCATTGGTTTCGGCATTGCCGTGTGGGAAGGCTCCAATGGTGAACGCGGCGGCATCAAGGCGTTCAGCAAGGAGTGGCGGGAGCTGGTAATCGAGGCGTAGGCCGGCGTGTGTGACGCAGACAGAATATTCGACATTTAACATAAAGGAGATATACCCATGGCTGTTGATGAAAAAATCCTTACAGACAGGGAAAAGGAGCTGGCTGCGGCCTTTGAGGAGACCAAGGAGATGCTGCGCAAGTCCAATCGCCAGATCGGCATGGTGATGGATTTGAACAAGTGCATCGGCTGTCAGCTGTGCTCCATGGCCTGCAAGACCTTGTGGACCAGCAAGGAGGGCCGGGAGTACATGTGGTGGAACAAGGTCAACACCATGCCGGGCAAAGGCTCGCCCAAGGACTGGGAAAAGATGGGCGGCGGCTACAAGGTCAAGTTCGGCGGCAAGGTGATGGAACCGGTCCAGGGCAAGCACCCCACCCGAAAAGAGTTCGGTGATATGTGGGATTACAACTGGAACGACGTGGTGAACAACAAGGCCGGCGCGGTTCATCTTCAGGCCAGGAACCAGACTGACGGCAGTGTGCCGGACTGGTCCATGAACTGGGACGAGGACCAGGGAGCCGGCCAGTACCCCAACGGGTTTTATTTTTACCTGCCCCGTATCTGCAATCACTGCGCCTACCCGGCATGCGTGGATGCCTGCCCCCGGAACGCCATCTACAAGCGGGACGAGGATGGCGTGGTGCTCATCGACCAGGACCGGTGCAAGGGATACCGTTTCTGCCTGGAGGCCTGTCCCTACAAGGTCATCTATTTCAACTTTCTTACCAGCACCAGCATGAAGTGCATCTTCTGCTATCCCCGGCTGGACGAGAAGGTGGCCAATGCCTGTGCCCGTCAGTGCACGGCCCGGGTCCGGTGGATCGGCTACACGGAGGAGCCGGAGAGTGTGATCTACAAGCTGACCAAGGTGTGGAAGGTGGCCCTGCCCCTGCACTCCGAATACGGCACCAACCCCAACATTTTTTATGTACCACCCCTGGCGCCCCACCGGCTGGCGCCGGACGGAAAGATCGACCCCTCCAAGCCCCGCATTCCCAGGGAGTACCTGCGGTACCTGTTCGGGCCGGAGGTGGATGCCTCTCTGGATGTTATGCAGAAGGAGCTGGACAAGGTGCGGGCCGGCGGCCGGTCGGAACTGATGGAGACACTCAAGGCCAAGGAGTGGAAGGGCATGTTCAGTGAGTTCACCAAGGATCCGGCCGTTATGGATCGCAAGCCGCCCAAGGGCGTGACCTTTGTCCGGGACGGCATCAGCACCACCACGAAGTAGAAATTTATTGTAATCATCCTCAGACGGGAACGGGAGAACACCATGAATCAAGCGGCAGTAGATATGGCAAACGGGTATGACGATGCACAGATGGCGGCGTTTCGTTCCGCTGAACTGACATCGGATGCAGACAGGCAGGCGGCGGCCAGAAGCGACATGTACGCGCTCATGGCTGACCTGTTCCGGTATCCGGACAAGGAGTTCCAGGCATTTGTCAGAAACGGAGAGCTTCGGGACGTGCTGGTCGGCATCACTGGAAACCTCCCCTTTGCCTGTGCGTTGAGTGATGGGGAGAGGGAAAAACTCCAGTTCTCCCCGCTCCTGGATGAAGATGGTGTGGAATCCGGCTTCATTCGGCTGTTTGAGGCAGGGCCGGGAGACCCTCCCTGCCCGCTGATCGAAGGCAAGTACGTGAAAGACAGCAACCGGCGGGCCATTTTTGAGGACCTGATCCGCTTCTACAATCATTTCGGGTTGAGTTACGCGGAAGGGGCCCACGAGGACCGGCCCGACCATGTCATTTATGAAATGGAGTTCATGCACTATCTCTGTTTTCTGACATTGCGGGCGGGTCAGCAGGAGAAGCCCATAGGGGATCTGCTGCTGGCCCAGCGCGATTTTCTGAAACATCACCTTGTAAAGTGGGCCGGCAAGGTGGCCGAACGCGTCGGTGAGGTCGTCAATGACATCCCGGAGGATTATGCCGGTACATTTTACACCAATGTCGCGCGGCTGCTGGCCCGGTTTATTGAAGCCGACTACGCTTACTTGAACGAAGCACAAACCCGCTGATTCATAAGAGCTCATGAAATTTAAAAAACTTCGGGAAAGCGCCCTGTGGCGGTCGGTGTTTCGGCACAGCCTTGCCGACACGCCCCGCAACAGGGCACTTGCTGTTACGTCCAATATTTTTCTGCATGTTCACCCGGTCCAGACAAAGGCCGATGCCGTCAAGTTTCGGTTTACCTTCTGCCTGGGCGGGCTGACCCTGCTGATGTTTATTATTGAAACCGTTACCGGCGTGCTGCTGATGTTCTACTACCGGCCGGTGACCGAATATGCCTATCTGGACATGAAGCTGCTGGAGCATACGGTCCTGTTCGGCATGTTTCTGCGCAACATGCACCGGTGGGCCGCCCATGCCATGGTGATCCTGGTAATGCTGCACATGCTGCGGGTCTTTCTCACTGGCTCCTACAAACCGCCCAGGGAGTTCAACTGGGTGGTGGGGGTGGTGCTGCTGGTGATCACCCTGCTGCTGAGCTTTACCGGTTACCTGCTGCCCTGGGATCAGCTGGCTTTTTGGGCCATCACCGTGGGCACCAAGATGGCGGGAGCCACGCCTTTTCTGGGCAACGAAGGCCCGTTTCATCAGCTGCTGGGAATTCACCCGTATAACGATCTTCAGTACCTGCTGCTGGGCGACAGCGTGGTGGGGGGAAACGCCCTGCTGCGCTTTTACGTGCTTCACTGCGTGCTGCTGCCCCTGGCCTGCGTGGTACTGATGGCGGTCCACTTCTGGCGAATAAGAAAAGACGGCGGCATATCAAGGCCCCTGTAAACCGGGTTAAGAGAGGATATCGATGGCGGAGGAAGAAAAAGGGCGAAAGATCAAGCCGGAACCGCCCGAGGCGGCCGGCCGGGGGTACGTGTTTACCGTGCCCGACCTGGTGGCCAGGGAGTTTGTCGCCGTTCTGTTGGCCCTGATCGTTCTGTGCGTGTGGTCTATCGAGATTGACGCGCCGCTGCGGGCCATGGCCGACCCCAACTGGACTGAAAACCCGGCCAAGGCCCCCTGGTACTTTGTGGGGCTGCAGGAGCTTCTGGTCTATTTTGATCCATGGATCGCCGGCGTGGTGGTGCCCGGCATCATCATGGTGGGGTTAATGGTGATTCCTTACATAGACACCAATCCCCGTGGCGTGGGGGTCTATGGTTTCAGGGACAGAAAATTCGCGATATCAATGTTTATGATCGGTTACACGATGTGGTTTGTTCTCATTGTGATCGGAGAGTTTTTCCGGGGCCCCAACTGGCATTTTTACTGGCCCTGGGAGAGCTGGGATACCGCGAAGCTGGCCGAGGAACAGCTGGTCAACATTCCCAACACCCTGGGGTACGCGCTGCTGGGCGCCTATGTGGCCCTGGGCTTTATCCGGCTGCCGGCCTTTTTGAAGCAGGGGCGGCACAGGGAGCCGGGGTTTCTGATCCGTTATGCCACCACGGTGATGCTCTTTCTGTTGATGTTCGGAGTGATTATTAAAATTGTTCTCCGGCTCTTCTTTCATGTAAAATACATTATTGCCACACCCTACTTCTCGATATGAACGCAAAAAAAACGATTCAGGCAAGTTTTGGCATACGGGTTCTGTTTGTCCTTGTTGCCGCGGTCCTCTTGATTGTCACCGCGTGGGTCATTATGGGTGAAAAAAAGGATCTGCAGCAGTGGCAGCAGCATCAGGCGGCCTATAATGATCAGTACGCGGCCATGCTGGCGGAAAAGCTGGCAGTGGCAAAAGCGGCTGAAGACGAAGAGGCGGTAAAAAAATGGGCCAAGCTCAAGGACGGGCATGACCGGTCCATGGATATCAAGATGCGGGCCGTGTTTCTGCCCGACGCCCAGGTGCGGGACCTTTGCCAGTCCTGTCACATGGCCATGGAAAACCCGCTGTTTGCCACGGCCGAACATCCTTTGAAGGCCCATTCTCCGGAGATCCTGGCGGACCACAAGATCACCCGTTACGGATGTTCCCTCTGCCATCATGGCCAGGGGGCCGGGCTGAATCCGGAAAAGGCTCACGGGTTTGAGGAGAACTGGGAAAAGCCGAGAATTCCGCTCAAGTATATCGAGAGCGCCTGCTTTGAGTGCCACGAGAACGTGTACGGGCTCAAGGGCGCCGAAAAGGCGGCACAGGGAAAAACGGCCTTTACGGAAATGGGCTGTTACGGGTGTCATGACGCCAACGTCATTGAAGGACTTCCCAAGTTTTCCGTACCCTTTTCCGGCATGGCGAAAAAGATTTCCAGCAAAAAATGGGTGTATAAGTGGATTGAAGATCCCCAGGCCACGCGGCCCGGGACCCTGATGCCCACGTTTCGGTTTGAGCCTCAGGAGCTGGCAGATATTGTCGCATATATCTATACCCTGGAGGACAGGGATTTAAAGCTGACCCGGTTTAACATCCGCAGCGGCAGCGCCAAAACCGGGAAAGCGGTTTTTACCGACAAGGGGTGTATCGCCTGCCACAGCCCGGACCGGGGCAAGGCCGGTCAGTCCCGCCGGGTGCCCATGCTGTCCGATGCCGGACAGAAACTGACCGCAGACTGGCTTTTCAAATGGATCGGGGATCCCCAGTCCGTGAATCCGGACACCTGGATGCCCAGACTTGATATTACACCGGAGGACGTGAAAAACCTCGTGGTCTATCTGGCCACGGTCAAAGACCGGGAAGTTACGGCCCGGCTCGACTTTGACATGGCGGACGGGAAAAAAGAGGACGGCAAGGCTTTGGTGCAGGCCCGCGGCTGCCTAGGATGCCATATCGTGAAAGGGGCCGAGGACCCCTCCAAGGTGGGGGTCTCCGTGGCCGACGTGGCGGACAAGCGGATGGAGGAACTGCCCTTCGGCAATTCCGACGTTGTCCACACCAAGTGGGACTGGCTGGACAACAAGATTCACAAGCCGGAGATTTACAAGACCGACGACATGCCCATGTACATGCCCGACTATGTGATGACAGACGAGGAGCGGGAGCACCTGGTCATCTTTTATCTGTACAACCGCCTGTTGGATCTGCCGGAAAACTATATTGTCCGGGCTTCCCGGGGGCAGGTTGTCAATGAGCGCGGCGACTGGATGATTCGCCACTTTAACTGCAAGGGGTGCCACGAGATACTTGACGGCGAAAAACCGCGCATCGATACGTTTATCGCCAAAAAGTCCATGGTGCCGCCCCGCATCGTCAACGAGGCGGAAAAGACCCAGCCCACATGGCTTTTCAACTATCTGCGGCGACCGTCCCCCATGCGTCCCTGGCTGGAAATGCGCATGCCCACGTTCAATTTTACCTATGACGATGTTCCTGTGGTTATCGAACACCTGCATGGGCTGATGCCGGAAAAAAACCGGCACGTGAGCCCCATTCCTTATGAACCGGCCCTGGTGGAGACCGATTATGACGAAGAAACCCTTGAAATGGGCAAGTACCGGTTCCGAAACGACAAGTGTATGCAGTGTCATCCGGTATCCTTTACCGGCGAACTGCCCGAGGGCAAGCAGCTGGAAGACCTTTCCATCAACCTGATGACCTCCAAGACCCGGCTGCGGTTTGCATGGATCAAGAATTTCATGCGTGATCCCAACACCTATGCCGGGGTGGGCACAAAGATGCCCTACGTGTTTTACACGCCGGACAAGGTCCCCCGCATTCCCGATCCCGAGGCGTGGCTGGACCGTACCGCGCTTTTCCTGATGTTCATGGAAGAGGTGCCGGAGGCCGTGCAGGTGGAGGAAAAACAGCGTGAGGTAGAGGAATTTGATTTCAGCAATTATTAATCTGGATGTGGTTTGAAAAGATTCTGGCTTGCATGAGTAACGATTTTGTTTTTCCTTACCGCCGGGAGGCCGACGGCTTTCCGTGTCGAGTGCCTGTATATAAAGGTTGTTGCCGTAATGCCCCGGGTTGGGACACTCGGCACGAAAAAGGAGGTTGCCATGGTTTTCCGCGCTTATAAACCTGCTTCGATGGTCCGGCTGACGGCCGTCGCTGTTTTTCTGGCGCTGTTTCTTCCCGCCTGTACGCTTTACCGGGTCACCCACCTGGACAAGTATGAGAATTTTGCCGAGATCTCTAACACGGTATGGGCAAAGCTCTATTTTGTTTTCAAAGACGTGGACCTGCCGGGGTACGATGCGATTATTTACGCCGACACCCGGTGGCGGGTCTCGGACAGCCCGGTGGTGATCGATAAAAACACCTTTATTCTGCCCGGCGTTTACCTGACCATCGATCCCGGTGTTGAAGTGCGGCTGGCCAAAGATATTCTGGTAACCAACCGGGGGGTGATTGTGGCCAGGGGCACCCCGGAGAACCCCATCCGGTTCACATGGCAGACCGAAGGGGAGAGCTGGAACGCCATTGAGAACCTTAACTGTGTCGGCAGAACCGGTAAATCCAGCGAAGTGGTGTACGAGCACTGCATTATCGAGCATGGCCGCGGTCTTGTCATCAACTCCAGCCTGGGCCGGGTTGAATCCTGCGTGTTCCGGCATAACATCGATTCGGCCCTGAAGTTCCAGTACGCCGAAGGGGTGATTCTGAACAGCACGTTTTACCAGAACTCTTCGGAGCGCCAGGCCGAATCGGGCAACGGGGCCGCTATCAACGTGTACAGTGACAAGACAGTGCGGGTGGAAAACAACGACGTTTATGACAATTATTCTCACGGCGGCCGGGACGGTGGCGGCGGTATTTATGCCTTTGCCTACAACGACGGTGTGGTGGAGGTGATCAACAACCGGGTCCGGAACAACCGCAGTGATCGCAAGGCCGGCGGTATTTTCGCCTATGCGGCCCGGGTGAGCAGCAACACGGTGATTGACAATGAGGCCGCCATGACCGGCGGCGGCATTCACGCCATCGAGTCGCTGGTGGAGAAAAACGTGATTGCCGGCAACCGGGCACCCAACGGCGGGGGCATCTATTCCGAGGCCAGCCGCCTGAAAGGGAATCTGGTGCGGGCCAACCAGTCCGACAACGGCGCCGGCCTTTATCATCTTGGCGGCGGCGAGATCCTGGGCAATACTTTTGTGGAAAACACCTGCACCGGAAAAGAAAAATGCGCCACCATCACCCTGTCCGGCAGCCCGGTACTTTCCCGCAACAACATTCTTGCCCGCACCGGCTATGCGCTGGCCTTCAAGTCCCACAGCCTTTCACCGGATTTAAAGGCCCATGAAAACTACTGGGGGACAACGGATAGACAGGCCGTTGAACAGCTCGTAAGCGACTGGCTGGAAGACAGCCGGGTGGGGCTGGTGAACTGGGACGCCTATCTGTCGGCGCCGGCGCCGGACGCCTGTCCCATTCCCGAAAATGCCGACACAACGGTGTCGGTTGACGTGCCTGCGATGCCGGCCAACGCGATTCGGGGGCTGGTGGAAACAGACACTCTGCTGGGCAAAGACGGCCGTCGGTCCTATACCATTACCGGCAATCTGCTGGTGCTGGACGGATGCGACCTGGCCGTGGCGCCGGGTACCACCCTGAAGTTGGATCCGGGCGTCACCATTCGCGTCCGGGGCACCCTGACCGCCGAGGGCGCGGAAAAACAGCCGATCCGGTTTACCGGGGACCGGGAAACCCCTTGGGGTCAGCTTTTTTTTGAAAACAGAAGCACCGGCCCGGCCCAGACAGCGGACGAAACCATCCGTCCACCGGACAGCCGTCTGCGCCACTGCATTGTTGAGAACGGCGGTGGTATCGTGATGGATGGCCACGGCGCGGACCTGTATGGCTGTGTGATAAGAAATCACAGGGGCACCGGCGCTCGCATCAAGGAGGTGTCGGTATCGGTCAAGGACTGCGATATTTATGGTAATGTCAGTGATTCGGACGGCGGGGGGCTTTACGTTTACGGCAGCCGGTCCGTTTTTATCGAGGATAACCGGATTGTCGACAACCGGGCCGCCGACGGCGGCGGCATTTTTGCCTATGGCTACCAGTCCAATGCCGCCGTGGATATTCGCAACAACCGGATTGAAGGCAACACCAGCGAGGGGGACGGCGGCGGGGTCTGGATGTCCCGGTCCGCGCTGGTGGACAACCTGATCATCCGCAATAAAACCCAGTCCAAGGGCGGCGGCCTTTACGCCGGGTTTGCCCTGGTGGAGGACAACCGCATATCCGAAAACCATGCCGCCGAGGGGGGCGGGGTGTTTGCAGAGGCCAACTGCTCCTTCAAGCGAAATGTAATTTCCGACAACACTGCCACCAGCCCCAGGGGCGGGGGCGTTTATCTCAACTACTGGGGCCTGAGCGAGCACAACAAGGAATTTCTGGGCAACCGGGTGGAAAACAATACCGCTGCCGGCGCCAAGGCCACGGGAGGTGTGATGATGAACGGGCAGATGGATTTCCGGCAGAACAGCATTACCGGTAACAGCGGGATTCAGCTTTACAATCTCAACCCGGCCGGCGTGAAGGACATTGTCGCGCCGCTGTGCTACTGGGGAACCCTGTCGGAAAAGGCGGTGAGCGGTTATATTTTCGACGGTAACGATGATGACCGGCTGTCCATTGTGGATTTCCTGCCCCTTGCAAAAACAAGACAGGCCGCCATAACAAACGCGGAAAGCAAGCCGGAATAAGGAGTGTGTTATGCAAAACATCCTGCACCAGCCGGAAGTGCCCGTTGCCGAGAGCAGTCCGGTGCCCACGGAGAAACGCACCGTGGTGCCGGCCTTTGACCGGCGCCTGTTGGATTACGAGACGGCCCTGGAAACCTGCCTGTCGGCGGTAACGGAGAGCCTGCCCGCGGAAACCGTGAGCCTGGAAAAGAGCCTGGGCCGGGTGCTGCGCCGGTCCGTGGAAAGCGCCATATCGGTGCCGCCTTTTGATAAATCCACCATGGACGGTTATGCCGTGAAATCCGCGGATGTGGCCGGGGCGTCGGACACGGCGCCGGTGACATTGACCGTGATCGACGAGATTCCTGCGGGCCGGGTTTGTCGGAAAATTCTCCGGTCCGGCCAGGCGACCCGGATCATGACCGGGGCGGCGGTCCCCCAGGGCGCCGATGCGGTGATCAAACTTGAAAACACGGCCCCGGCCGGCCCCGAACGGGTTCATATCCTCAGCGGCGGACAGGAGAACAATTACATTATTTACAAAGGCCAGGACCTGCTGCCGGGAAGCCGCGTGGCCGAAGCCGGGGCAACGGTCACTCCGGCGCTGCTGGGCCTGCTGGCCAACTGCGGCACCCCGGAAGTGTCGGTTTCGCGAAAACCGGCCATCGGCATCATCTCTACGGGCAGCGAACTGATGTCGCCGGGAACCCCCCTGGCCGAGGGCCGGATTTACGATGTCAACAGCTACCTGCTCTACGGGCTGTGCATCGAGGCCGGCGGCGATGTCGCCCTGCTGGGCAAGGTGGACGATGTCAGCGACACCCTGCTGCGCCTGCTGGACCGCAGCGCGGAAGCCGATATTCTGCTGCTGTCCGGCGGCATGTCCGTGGGCGATTACGACATTGTTCACGAAACCCTGCAACGGGCCGGTGTGGAAGAGATTTTCTGGCGGGTGAAAGTCAAGCCCGGCAAGCCGCTGTTCTTCGGCCGGCGGGGTTCCACCCTGGTGTTCGGCCTGCCGGGCAATCCCATATCATCGGCCAACAACTTCTACCTGTTTGTCCTGCCGGTCATTCACAAGCTTATGGGCCGGGCCACCCGGGGACTGAAAACCGGTCATGCAACAGTCTGCAACAGCATGATCTTCCGGCCGGGCCGGCGAAAGTTTTTGCGCGCCCAGCTGCGGCAAGACCGGGAGCACCAGGGGGTGTGGATTTTTCCCGAACAGCGCTCCGGCGTGTTTGGTCCCATGGCCGAAGCCGAGGTGCTGGTGGAGGTGTCCGAGGAGGCTAAGATGGTCCGGGAGGGGGACCCGGTGAAGATTTACTACCTGTAATCGTTTTGACAACGGCGCGGCGCACGGCCGTGTCAGGAGGAACATCATGATTTCCCGCTCACAGACAAAGGCGCTTCTGGAAAGAGAACCGAAGTTTGACGACATCATGGGCAGCCTGCGGGCCACCGGAAAGCAGCCCAAGGGGGTCATCGGAGAAGTCAGAACACTGATGGCCGTTGCCCGCCGGTTCAATGACTCCTTTACCTCTGGCTACTGGCGGGAGCTGGACCTGAAGATGCACGAGGATCCGGACTACCTGCCGTGGGAGGTGGTGAAAAAAGCCAATGAACTGAATTTCTATTCTCTTTTTATTCCCAAGATATTCGGCGGGAAAGGCTACACCATTTCGGCCATAGGGCCTTTCCTGGAAGAGATCGGCTCGGTGTGCGCTTCGGTGGCCAACCTGATCGGTGTACACTACCTGGGCTTCGTGGGGCTGGCCGCCTCCTGGAACATGCGGCTGGTCGACATGCTCTGCCGGGAGGTTGTCAACGGCGAAAAGACCGGCGAGCCCTGCCTTATGTCTTTTGCCATGACCGAGCCGGACGCCGGCACCGACTCCCAGAACGTGGAGTTCATGGACACCGGCTCCCTTGCCTGCCACGCGGAGAAGGTGGAGGGCGGCTACAAGGTCAACGGCACCAAGATTTTTATCAGCTGCGGCCACCTTTCCACCTGGCACATCCTGTTTGCCTACACCGATCCGCAGAAGGGGTCGGAAAGCATGGTGATGATGGCGGTGAAAAACGGCACCAAGGGATTTTCCTTCGGCAAGAAGGAAAAGAAGATGGGCCAGAAGGCCTCCCTGGCCAGCGAGCTGGTGTTCAAGGACTGTTTTGTCCCCGACGACATGGTGCTGCTGGACAAAAAGCAGTCTGCCGGCCTTTCCCGGTCTCCCCGGGACGTCACCGAGCTTATTCTGGCCAACATCTGGGCTGCTTCCCGGGTGGGCGTGGCCGCCTTCGGAGCGAGCGCGGCCAAGGGAGCCTTTGAACAGGCCCTGCGGTTCGCCTCGGAGACCGAGGTGGACGGCAAGCCCCTGGTCACCCACGAGTGGTGCCAGGCCATGCTGGCCGAGATGTACAAAAACGCGGCCGTGGCCCGAATGGCTTACAGCGAGGGGGCCTATATCAACGGAATGGACGGCATGGTAAAGATATTGAACGTGAAGCCGTTGTACTACATGATGAAACACACGCCCGTGTCCCTGCTCGATCCCATCATGAAGCCGATCAATAAAATGGCATTTACCACATGGATATCAAGAAAAATCGCTTTTGACTGGGTGGACGACGCCACCGTTGACCGCACGGACGGCTGGGGGTCTCTTGTCAAGTTCACGGCCACGGACATGGGTATGCAGAACGGCCGCATGGCCCTGGAGCTGATGGGGAGCGCCGGTGTGCGCCACAGCCAGCATGCCGAGAAGATACTGCGGGACGCCAAGCTGTTCCAGATTTACGAGGGCACCAACCAGATCAACCGGATCAACGTGTTCAAGCGACTGGTGGCGCGCACCTGCCCCGGCACCGAATGCTTTTGCAGCGCAAACCTTTAATCACCGTTTTGTCGCGGGGGCGTTCTGTCAACCACCGCCCGCTTTGGATAAAAGGAGGCACACCGTGTACGCATCGGACAACAAGGAATTGAGCCTGCTGGACAAGAGTTCCCTGGAGTTTGCCAAAAAAATACTGGCCCCGGGCCGGGAGGAAAATGACCACTATCCCTTCGGGCCGTTTTTCGATCCGGTGGTTCAAAAGGCGTTTGATCTCGACTTTTTTCATATTCTGTTGCCCGAAGACCTGGGCGGCGTGGGCCAGGGGATTGGCGCCCTGTGCATTGTACTGGCCAACATCTGCCGGGAAGACAGCAGCCTGGCCGGCATCATGTTCACCAACGCCTTTGCCCAGAACCTGCTGCTGGCCGCCGGCTGCACCGACGTGTTGAAGGATCTGGCCGCCGGGGCTCAGAAGCCTTCCGATTTTCTGATTGCCTGCCCGGTGCTGTGCAATCCGGCCCAGCAACCGCGTCGGTTGTCGGCCCGAAAAGAGGGGGACGGATATGTGCTGTCCGGAACCGCTGAATACGTGGTGCTGGGCGGCATGGCCGGCCATGCCCTGCTGCCGGCGACCGTGGCCGACGGCCATGCCTGGTTCCTGGTCAACCTGCCTGATGGCGCGATTTCGGTCACCGACCCGGTGGTCAGCCACGGCATGCATGCCTGCCCGGCGACCGACATGACCTTAAAGGATGCGTCGGCCTGGCTGGTGGGCGCGGAAGAAGAGGGACCGGCTTATTTTAAGAAGGTGGCCGATACCATGCAGCTGGCCGCCGCCGCCATGGCCGCCGGCGTGATGCGGGGCTCCCTGGAAGAGGCCCTGGCCTATTGCCGGGAGCGGCGCCAGGGGGGCCGCAAAATCAAGGACTGGTCCGAGCTTCAGATGCTGCTCTCTTCCATGGCCGTCCAGGTCCACGTGGCCGAGATGCTGGTCTCCCGGGCCTGCCAGGCTATGGAAAACGATGCAAAGAACTGGCGGCTTTCCGTCCAGGCCGCTGCCCTGCACGTGATTTCGGCCATGGCCCCGGTGGTTACCGACGGCATTCAGGCCCTGGGCGGGGTTGGCTACATGAAGGACTTCGGTCAGGAAAAGCGGTTCCGGGACGCGGGACATATTCAGGCCCTGCTGGGCTATCTGCCCATGAAGAAGCTCAATTTCATACGGCAGCTTTTGTAGGCATGCCGGTAAAACCGGTTGTACGCAGGCAATACGCAGGATATGATGGGGGCACGGCAACAGGCCGCGCCCCTGTCGTGCATAGCGGGAGCCGACATATTCATAACCGTCCCTGTGGGGGGAAACACGTATGGCACTTGGTTTTATAACAAAAAGCTACCGCAACCGGGTGATGGCCCTGGTGCTGCCCGTGGTGGTGGGCGCCGTGGTGCTGGTGACCATTCTCGCTTATATCTTTATTCTTTCCAACATGGTCAATTTTCAGCGGGAGAACATGGAGACCGCCCTGGTCGGCATGGCGGATGGCCTGGACACCCGCATCAGCGAGGCCCGGAACGCCATTTCCGTGTTGAGCAGTCGCCCGGTCCGCCAGTCCGACGGTACGGCCGTGCTGGCGCTGGCCCATGCAGCGGCCCCCACGTTTTTCGCCCTTTTTCTGTCCGACCCCGCTGGGGGCCTGGTGACGGCGGTTGGAGAAACCATTCCCGAACAGGTGGTGCTGCCGCCGTTTGAAACGTTTGATATGGGGACCGGTCCGGATGGCCGGCGAACCGTATTTGTCGGATCGGTGGAACGCATCCCCCCCAGCATGACCCCGGTTTTCCTGGTGGCGGCCCCGGTCCGTCTGGTGGACCCTTTCGGCGGGGAAACCGATGGCGTGGTGGGTGGCTATGTGGATATCAACCGGCTGTTTGACGCCTGCGTTGCTTCCTTTGTGCCGCTGCGTACCAGTCATGTGTTTCTGGCCGACGCCGCGGGTAAGACCCTGGCCCGCTCAGGCGAGGACGTGGCCACGTCGGTTTTCCTGGCCAAAAAAACCGGCGTTAAAGAAAGCGAGTCCCTGTTCCACAAGGACGCCGCGGGCGTCCGGTTCCTGTCGGTGGTGCGGCCCTGCCTTGACGGCTGGTGGGTGGTGGGCCTCTCCGTGCCGTTAAAGGCGCTGTTCACAGACCTGCCCCGGCTTGTTGTCTATTCGGTGCTGCTGGGCCTTGCCACCATTTTTCTGGTCTCCCTCATGGCATGGGTGATCACCGGCATGATGGTGAAAACGATCAACCGCCTGACTGATAACCTGAAAAATATCGTGGAGGGCAAGGGGGACCTGACCCAGCGGCTGACGGTAAAGGGGGAGGATGAAATCGCCGGTCTGGCCATGTGGTTCAACCGGTTCGTGGAAAAACTGGGAGAGATGATTACCACCATTGCCAAACAGGCGGCCCGGGTGGGTGAGGCGGCCCGGGTGCTTCAGGAGTTTTCCGGTGAAATGACCCACACCGCGGGGTCGCTGAAAGATTTGTCGAAAACCGTGGTGACCTCCACCGATGATGTGAATATGAACATGGCTTCGGTTTCCGCCACCATGGAACAGTATACCCACAACCTGGATACCATGGCCTCGGCCACCGAGCAGATGACCGCCACCATCGACCAGATCGCTCAAAGTTCCGGGGTTTCCATGAAGCGCACCAACCAGGCGGTGTCGTACACCCAGACGGTGCATGAAAGCGTGAAAGACCTGGGTGATGCCATGGAGGCCATCGGCGGCATCACCGACACCATTGCCCGCATCTCCGGCCAGACAAACCTGCTGGCGCTGAATGCCACCATTGAAGCGGCCCGGGCCGGAGACCAGGGCAAGGGATTTGCCGTGGTGGCCGGAGAGATCAAGACCCTGGCCGGTGAAACCGACACGGCCACGAAAAACATTCACGACCGGGTCCTGGGCATTCAAACCTCCTCCCGGTCCACCATCGAGTCCATTGACAAGATCGCGGACATCATTCGGGCCATTGACGAGGTTGTGTCCAACACGGCCACGGCCCTGGAGCAGCAGTCCACCTCCACCCGGGAAATCGCCGCCAACATCATGCAGGCCTCAGAGGGCATTCAGGACGTTCACCGCCGCATCTCCCAGAGCACGGCCGGGCTGAGCGGTATGGCCAGAGAGATCAAGACCCTGGACGACCGGTCGAAGATCATTTTTCAAAAAAGCGGAGACATCGACCGCCGGGCCGCTGAACTGGCCGCCATTGCCGAAGAACTTACCACCATGGTCAGCCAGTACAAAGTATGACGGCTTCGTAAAAAATTCAATTTCTGCGTTGCGCGGCGACCCGTTCGCCGATTGACTTTGGTTCGCATTGCGCCTAAGAATACAGCCATAACCATCAATTCAATTCCGGGCGGAGCAGAAAAATGAAAATCTTTCATATCGTGGGCCGGTCCAAAAACGGAAAAACAACGCTGATTTTAGAACTGATCGCGGAACTCAGAAAACGGGGGCTTGCCGTGGGCACCCTGAAACACAGCGGCCATGCCCATGAACTGGAACCTGCCGGAAAAGACTCCTTTCGCCACCGTCAGGCCGGGGCCGTGCCTTCCGCCGTGGTCACCACCGACCAGATGGCCGTGTACCTGCCCCGCAAGCCGGAGGAGAACCCTTTTGACCGGCTGGGCCACCTGTTTGCCGAATGCGACGTCGTTCTGGTGGAAGGATATGCAAACGGCCCGGGCGCAAACATTGAGGTGTGGCGGGCCGCCAATGGAAAGGACCCCCTGTTTCCGGAAAGAGACGACATCCTGGCCGTGGTCACCGACGACCCGGTTGAAACCGGCCTGCCGGTATGGCCCAGAAGCAACGTGGCCGCCATTGTGGATGCCATGATGCGCCTGTAGCGTCGAAAAAATGCAGCCTGTTTTTTTATCGTCATTGAGTATGGTTCTTGACAATCGCTATGTTCTTTTATATATAACGCCATGGCCAATGATAACAAGAAAAGAACGAAGGCTTATCGTTTGCGGGGTCGAATCTGGATAGAGGGGCCGGACGGCACTTTTCTTGGCTACGGGCGGGTGGTTCTGTTGGAGCGGATTCGGGATTACGGCTCTATCAGCGCTGCGGCCCGGTCCATGAAAATGTCCTATCGTCACGCCTGGAAACTGGTGGAATTCATGAACGGTCAAAGCCAAATGCCGGTGGTGGAAAAGAGTACCGGTGGCATAGGCGGCGGTGGCGCGGTACTTACCCCGGCGGGTGAACGTGCAATAGCGTGTTTCTGGTCTGCTTATAAAGAGTTCAAGGCATTCCTCGCTCAGGGTTCGGCGGAGCTTGAACTGTAGTTTTTTTTGTGTTGCGTTATGTTTGGCGGAATATAACCGATGGTAAATATTCATCACAATCAACACGGCGGTCCAAAGGGAGGTAATAAACATGCGAAAGACCATTTTTTTCTTACTAGCCGGACTCGGACTCATGTTGTTTTGGGGAGGACAGGCAACCGTCAAGGCGGAGGGCAACGCTATAACGGTTTTCTGCGGGTCAGCGAACAAACCCGCAATGGAAGAGATTGCCGCCAGGTTCAAGCAGGAGAAAAACATCGACGTAAATATGATCTTCGGCGGATCGGGCACGCTGCTTTCCCAGATTGAGCTTTCCAAAAAAGGAGAAATCTACTTGCCGGGCTCGCCGGATTACATCATCATAGCCGAACGGAAAAAACTTATTATAGAAAACAGCGCCCGGATCGTGGCCTATCTTGTCCCTGCCATTATAACCCCTGCGGGGAATCCCGCAAATATTCATTCGCTGAAAGATCTTGCCCGGCCCGGTGTTCGCGTAGGCATTGGGAACCCGGAAACAGTGTGTCTGGGGCTCTATGGCATTGAGCTTCTGGAGAAGAACAACCTGCTGGCACCGGTTTTAAAAAATGTCGTAACGTTTGGCGGAAGCTGCTCAAAAACGGCAAACCTGGCCGCGATGAACCAGGTTGACGCCATTCTGGGATGGCGGGTGTTTCATTACTGGAATCCTGACCGTATGGAGTTTGTACCCATTGATCCGGCGCAGATACCAAGAATTTCCCATATTCCCATTTCTATCCCCATCTATACCAGGGACATAAAACTTTCAGAGGCCTTCATTGAATTCGTGCTTTCCCCGGTGGGAAAAGCGGCGTATGAAAAATACGGGTATCTTACCTCTCTGGACAAGGCGCAGGTGTTCGCTCCCCAGGCCCCTGTGGGCGGGGAATACACCCTTCCCGCCGCCTATTTTGACATTATGAAAGATTTAAGGCAGCAAAAATGAATCGTGTTTTTGATGCCATCATCTGGGGAACCGCAGGGCTTCTTATTCTTGCTTTTATCGGCCTTTTCGCGGGCATGCTGGTCGAACTGGGGCAGGAGAAAGTTCTCTCGTCTCCCGATTTTGGAAGAGTCCTTTTTGCGGTAAAGCTTTCTCTTTTTACAGCCACCATCGCCTCGGTTTTCGCGCTCCTAGTTTCCGTGCCCGTGGCATATCTCTTTTCCAGGCATATTTTTTTTGGCAAACGGTTTTTTGATACGTTGCTTGATTTGCCAATCGTCCTGTCTCCCATTGCCCTTGGGGCCATGCTCCTTATTTTTTTTAATACGCCGGTGGGAAAACAGCTTAACCACTATTTCGGCCCTTTTGTTTTTGAGGTGAAGGGAATTATTCTGGCCCAGTTTTTTGTGGTGGTCGGGTTGTCTCTGCGATTGCTGCGGGCCACCTTTGAAGGGATTGATGAGGAATATGAAAACCTGGCCCGAACACTGGGGTACAGCAAAATGCGGACGTTTTTCCGTGTGGTGCTGCCCATGGCCGGCAAGGGGATTATCTCTTCTTTTCTGCTGGTCTGGGGAAGGTCCATCGGTGAGTTCGGCGCCACGGTGACCCTGGCCGGCGCCATGACCATGAAGACAGAAACGATTCCCGTTGCCATCTATTTAAGCTTTGAGTCCGCCAACATTACGGGCGCCCTTATTTATATTACCCTTCTGGTGACCATGTCGCTGGCCATTCTTTTTTTTGTAAGAACGTTAAAGGTGGGAACCATATGAATCGCTCCCATCTTCAGGTTGATGCGCTGGCCCTCTCCCTGGGCGGATTCTGCCTTCGGGATATTCATCTTTCATGTGCAAAAGGAGAGTACCATGTGCTGCTGGGGCCCACGGGAAGCGGCAAGACATCATTGATGAGATGTATTCTGGGCTTCTACAGGACCCATCAAGGGACCCTCTATTTGAACGGAAAAGAGATTACCCACACACTGCCGGAAGACCGTCATATGGGATATGTTCCCCAGCACTACTCTCTTTTTCCCCACCTGAAGGTGGAGGGAAATATAAGATTCGGGTTCCGGTCCGGCAAATACCCGTCTCACAACGCCGACAGGATTGTAGACCGGCTGTGTGACATGCTCCAGATTCAGCATCTTCGGCAAAGAGATGTTCGACATCTTTCCGGCGGCGAGAAACAGAAAGTCGCGCTTGCCCGGGCCCTGGCCATTCAGCCCGACATTATATTGCTTGACGAACCCTTTTCATCCATAGATGAAGGTGCCAAGCGCAGCCTGTGGATTAACCTGAAGGCAATCATTAATGAAATCGGCATCACCGCCTTTCACATCACCCACAACCTGGAAGAGGCCTACAGCATGGGCGAGCGCCTCTCGGTGCTGCTAAACGGCGAGCTTCATCAGAGCGGCCCCAAAGAGGATATTTTTGAGCGGCCGGCAACCCGGGAGGTGGCCCGCTATCTGAACTACCGGAATCTTTTTTCAGGGGTAGCCCATGAGCATCCTGAAGGCGTGCGGATTGACACCGACGGCTTCAGTGTCGTGCTGTCAAAAAAAATTCCCCCCGGCAAAAGGGTAAACCTTTGCGTCCGGCAGCAGGACATCAAAATCGTCAAGCAGGACAACGCCGTAAAACCGGCCCTGCGGCATAACATACTTCATGGCCATATCGTTTCCCTGTTTCCCTTTCCGGAATATTGCCTGGTCTGGTTTAAAGTGGAGGGAAGCGCCCGGGAGTATGACCTGGAAATAAAACTTCCGCCCTATCTTCGGGAACGGTATAATCTTTTTGTCGGCAAACAGACGGGCGTGGCCTTCTGGGAGCCCAGCATCATTGTGTTTCCCGATTAAAAGGCCGCTCAACGACACAACCGAAAACCTGTTTGGAGGGGTCATGTCCACAACCGTGTACGACCAGATAAAGGAACGGTTTGCAGGCATCTGCGAGCAGCAAGACCTGATGGACCATGATGTGACGGTCAAGGCCCGTACCCTGTCCATCGAAGAGGCCATTGGCGATCCGGAGGCCGATGATTTTCCCCTTCAGCAGGGCCGGGAGCGGCTGATGCAGGCCGATTTTTCGGGCTCCCTGGGCCAGGCCTTTACCGACAGGCACGGGGATTTTAAAGGCCCGTTGCGCGAGATTCTGGCCATGCCCCTGGAAAACAACTACCGCCGGGCCATTTTTGTGGCCACCGTAAACGCGGTGATGCGCCACCTGGGCCTGATCGACAAAACCATTCACTGCAAAGACAAAGGCCCTGCCGACTGCGCGTCTGCCCTGGTCGCATTTCTGTCCGAAGAGTACGGCGACATAAAAATTCTTCAGGTGGGGTTTCAGCCGGCCATGGTGGAGGCCCTGGTCAAACGGTTTGACTATCGCATCGTGGACATAGACCCGGACAACATCGGCACTGAAAAGCGCGGCGCCCGCATCGAAGGCCCGGATGCCACGGCCGAAGCCATAAAATGGGCCGACCTGCTGCTGGTCACCGGCACCACCGTAGTCAACGGTACCATTGAGCAGTTTCTGACCGACACCCCGGTGCTCTTTTACGGCACCACCATTGCCGGTGCCGCCGAACTCATGGGCTGGCCCCGGTTCTGCGCCTGCGGCACATGACGGCCGGTGGGGGCCTGGCCCGGTCGCATTAGCATGGCTTGACTTATAGCAGAAAAGCATAATATTGTTTTGCCAGATGTTCTTTTTTAGAACGCCATGAAACCGGCGCGCCGGTCAAAAGATATTGGCCCGGACGGCGCCGGGTTTGTGCCGGAAGAGAACACAGACGGAAGTCCAACCCCCTTTACCAGACAAGGAGGCTGAAAATGTACGACAAGCAAACACTGTGTGACAAGATTCGAAAGATCTATCCCGATATCGGGGAGTGCGGTATTGATGTGAAGGTCGATTATGACGAGGGCCAGAAGGCTTGGACGGTGTTGCTGAAAAAAGGCAACCATGAACTGAAAACCTATCTGGAGCCGGAGGATGCCGACACCTGCATGGACGGTAAGCAGTGTATCGGTCTTGGCATTCAGATCGCTCAACTCAAGGACAATGTCGGCCTGTAGTCTTCGGCCATTTAAAAAAACCTTTAACGCCGGCAGATGTGGGAATTCGCATCTGCCGGTTTTTTTTGAAGAAGACATTTTGCACAATCTTTTGATCTGAACCGTTACCCGGAAAAGATGTCGGACAACAGGCGTACCGTTTCAGGATGATTTTCAAGGAGAACGAAGGATGAATCAACGATTCCGTTTTTTCGGGGCTTTGACCGTCTGGTTTTTTACACTGATCACCGCCGGGATAGCGGCCGGTTCTGAAAAGCCGGAGATCTTCGTGCAGCTGGGTCATTCCGGAGACGTGACGGCCCTTGCCGTCACCCCGGACGGGAAGTACGCGGTTTCCGGCGGCGCGGACAAGTTTCTCAAGCTCTGGGATATTGCCGCCGGAAGAGAGGTCCGGACCTTTAAGGGACATACCGGGCGGGTGCTTTCCCTGGCCATCAGCCCGAACGGGCGGACTGCGGCATCGGCCTGCCAGTCCCTGGCCGGCGACCGGGACGGTAACTGCATTCTCTGGGATCTTGAGACCGGCCGGAAAATCAGGTCGTTTGCGGGCAACACCGGATTGATCCTTTCCGTGGCCTTCACCCCGGACGGCCGGTATCTGGTTACGGGGACACAGCACCAGAGATCCGTCTGGGACGAGGCGGTCACCGGGGAAAAAAACATTCGGGTATGGGAGATTGCCACCGGCCGGGAAGTGCGCGCGATGGGAGAGTGGAACGGCGCGACGGCCTTGGCCGTTACCCCTGACGGCCGTTACGTGGTTGCCAACAGTTGGGACGGGCCCGGGCATTCCATCAAGCTCTGGGACATTTCAACCGGCCGGCAGACAAGGGTTTTTGAGGGGCACAGCCGGACCATCAATGCCGTGGCGGTCAGCGCGGACGGACGGCGCCTTGTTTCGGCCAGTGATGATCACACCGTCCGGGTATGGGACCTGGCCACCGGACGGGAGCTTCGTGTTTTCAAGAAGCATGACGATTATGTCAAGGCGGCGGCCATCAGCCCGGACGGAGAGTTCGTGGTTTCGGGCGGATGGGATTCCATGGTACGGATCTGGCAGGCCGCCACCGGCAGAGAACTGTTCAAGCCAAAGGAAGAAAGGCATTGGATCACAGCCGCGGCGGTTATTCCGGGCGGGGAATACGTCCTTTCCGGAGATTCATATGGCACCATCAAGAAGTGGGATATGCCCACCGGCAATGAAGTAAGCACATTCAAGGGGCATGCCAGACCCGTCGGCACGGTTGCGACCCTTCCGGATGGCCGCCACGCGGTTTCCGCCGGGTTTATGAACCATACGCTGAGCCTCTGGGAGATGGAGGACGGCCGCAAGGTAAGGGCGTTTGAGGGATATTCCGGGTCCGGCCGTTTTATCGCCGAAAGCCCGGATGGCCGGTATCTGCTGCTGCAAAACGGCGATATCACCCTTACCGTGTGGGACGTTGCCACCGGCAGGCCGGTCAAAACGATTTACGGTGGAGAGGGGTTGTTTAACGCCGCGGCGTTCCATTCCGGGGGACGGTGGGTCATTGGGGCAAGTAAAAGTCAGCTCAAGCTGTTTGATGTCCATGCCGCGCCTGGCGGGGTTCTGGTGGGGGGGGTGGTCGAGGGATCTGCCGCGGAAAAGGCAGGTCTGCTTACCGGTGACATTGTAACCGCCATTGAGGGCGCGCCCGTGGTGGTCTGGGCGGACCTGACCGGCGTGGTCCAGCAAAACCCCGGCAAAAAGCTGCGCTTTTCCGTCAGCCGTGCCGGCCGGAGTTTTGACGTGGCTGTCACGCCGGCGGCTGTCAAGGTGGATGATTGGGAAGGGAAAAAGCAGACCGTGGGCCGTGTCGGCATCAGCCTGGCGGACATGAGCGTCCGGGTGTTTACGGGGCATGCCGGCGATGTTACCTGCCTGGCTATTACCCCGGACGGCCGATATGTGGTGTCCGGCAGCAAGGACAAGACCCTGAAAATCTGGGAGGTGGCCACCGGCCGCGAGGTTCGGACCCTTGCGGGCCATGCCGGGGAAGTGAAAGCTGTTGCCGTCAGCCCGGACGGCCGGTATGCGGTTTCAGCCGGCAGCAACAGCGCAGAGGGGGAAGCCCCCATTCGTTTATGGGACCTGGGTAGCGGTACGCAGGTCAGATCCTGGGGGGCGTCGCTTTCGCGATTTACCTGGATCAACGCCGTTACCTTCAGTTCGGACGGCCGGTATGTCATATCCGGCGGCAGTGATGACATGGTCCGGGTGTGGAACGTGGCCGACGGTACGGAAGCCGGGTCATGGGAGGGGCATGCCAGCTGGATCCACTCTCTGGCGGCAACACCGGACGGCCGGTATCTTCTTTCCGGAAGTTTGGACGGCACCACCCGTGCCTGGGACATGGCCACCGGCCGAGAGACGGCCCAGTTTATCGATTTTGAGGACGGCGAGTGGATCGTCATCACGCCGGAAGGTTATTTCAATGCCTCTGCCAATGGCGAACGGTACCTGAACGTGCGCGTGGGAAACGCGGTGTACGGCATTGAAAACTACCGGGAAGCCTTTTTTCGGCCGGATCTGGTCAAGGTTGCCCTGGCAGGCGGGTCACTGAAGGCGTTCAAAACCATCGCCGACGTAAAAGAACCGCCCCTGGTGCGCATCGTGGATACGCCGGCGCGCGTGGAAAACGGCGAAGTCGCCGTCAAGGTGGGGTTTACGGACCAGGGCGGCGGTATCGGTGACATACGACTTTACCTGAACGGCGCGGCAGTCGTGCTGGACAGTCGGGCCATTCAGCTTGTCGGAATCGGCGATAAGGAGGAGTTCAAAACCTATGTGGTCCGGCTGACCAGCGGAACCAACCGGTTGACGGCCGTGGCCTTTAACGCAGACAACTCCATGCGGAGCAACGCGGCCGTGCACGAGGTGACCGCTGTGTTCAAGCCCGCGGCAAAGCCCTCGCTGCACGCCCTGGTGGTCGGGATCAACGAGTTTAAAAACGCGAAACTGACGCTCAACTATCCGGTGGCCGATGCCATGCTGTTTGCCGAAACCCTGAACAGGACCGCCTCCGGCCTGTTTGAGCAGGTAAACATAAAGGTGCTTGCCACCCGAGAGAAAACCACCCGGGAGGCCATTGTGGGGGCACTGGGGGACTACCGGGCACTTTCGCCGGACGATCTGTTTGTCTTTTTTGTGGCCAGCCACGGCACGGTGGACGACGGAGAATACTTTCTGATCACCTCCAACGTGGGGTCTACGCGCACCGAACGGCTGCGGGAGGACGCCATCTCCCAGGAGACAATGAAGGCTGCCATCTCCAATATTCCGGCAACCAAAAAGTTGATTATCATAGACACCTGCAATGCCGGCGCTCTGGGAGAGGCTATTCAGGTGGCCATGCTGACCCGTGGTATGAGCGAGGACGCGGCCATCAAGATACTGAGCCGCGCCGTGGGCTCTACCATTTTGTCGGCCTCCACCTCCATTCAGGAGGCACTGGAAGGGTACCAGGGCCACGGCCTGTTCACCTACGTACTGGTGGAGGGGTTGAAAGGAAAGGCGGACAGGGGTAAGTCGGGTTATATCCGGACCACCGAGCTGGCGGATTACGTGGACAGAGAGGTGCCGGAGCTGGCGGAAAAGGTGTTCAACCGGGCCCAGTATCCGACGGTGTCCATCAGCGGGCAGTCCTTTCCGGTCGGCCGGGTGGAGTGACGCGACTCCCGTGTCAGCTCTGCAGGTAATCTTCCAGCACGGTGTGTGCCGGCCGATTGTCCACGGTCGACCCCGTCTGAATGGCCTGAATCAGCCGGTCGTCTGAAAGGATTCTGGCCACGATGGCCGGGTCGGTGGTGCGGGACTCAAGGTAGGCGCCGAGCAGAAATTTAACGGCCTCTTTGCGGGCCGGTTCAGATCCCCACGCGTAGAGCAGCTTCTGTGAAACCATGCCGTTTTGCGTGGTGACCAGGTCGTAGAGGGGCACGTGGCCGGCCATCAGGTCGATGACCGCTTTTGCCTGAATGATCTCGGCCAGGCGGGCCGAGGCGATCTGCTGGGTGCGGGTCCTGTCGGCCAGAATCCGGTCGCACAACGCCTTGTCCGGCGACTGTTCACCCAGGGCGATGTATTTTTCCGTCACCGCCTTTTTTTTCATATTGGAAAGTTTGTCAAAAAGAAACCGGTTGGCGATCATTTTGGAAAGGGTCTCCGGCAAGCGGCCGGCCAGGTCCACGTTGTACTGGTAAATCACCCCGGTTTTGTTCGGCGTGATAAACTCGAACGTGTAGTGGCCGGAGAACATGGGCACCCGGACCAGACCGGAATCCGTTTTCGGCCATGCGGTCACGTTTGTCAGGTCGATGAATGCCCGCCCGTGATCCAGGGCATAAACGACCTTTGCGTGCATGATGATTTCCCGGTCGGAAAGGGGCCAGGGCAGGTCCAGAATGATGCGGACTTTTTTGTCGTCCCGGCTCACAAGGTCCATGGAAGACCCGTGGGAACAGTAGGGCATCCAGTCGGTATAGGTCTCCACCTCCCGGACCAGCTCGCTGACCACGTAGATGGGCGCGTTCACCACGGTGACCGCCTTGAATTCAAAGATCCCCGTACCCTGGTATTGACGGCTGTAGGACTTTATGCCGTTTTTATCCATCACCCGTTTCCAGCCGCCGGCCTCCATGGGGTCGGAAGCAAAGGCAGAGACAATAAGAGAAAACCACAGGACTAGAACAGCCGCACCGCATTTTTGAAACATGAGATCACCTGAACAAAGCGTTATCTGTTGACATGTTGGCGGGCCGGCGGAACAGGTGCGCCCACGGACACGGACCAAGAGGGTATTTATATGCCGCCGGTGGCTTGCATGCAAGCAAAACCGGCAAAAAATCCGGTGCCAGGCAACCACGCCGGCTTTGAAAAACCAGCGGAATGTGTTTTAACCCGAAGGGCGTGAGTATAAAATAGAGGGATCATGAAAAAAGCGTTGTCTTACCGGCTGTTTGGGTTTGGCGCATTGCCGAAAAAGCTGCGGCCGGAACTTGAATCCGAAGGAATAGTGGTTGCCGATGAAGGCATGGCCGGCCGGTTGACGGCAAAAAACGTCAATGGTCCGGTCCGGCGGTATCGCGGGCGGGTCGAGCTGTTTTCCGGGTGCCTGGTGGTGACGCAAAAGCGCCTGGTCTGTTTTACCTATGGAAAACGGCAGATTCATATTGCCACTGACGACCCGAAAATATCGGGCCTGTTTGTGGCGGTTCCCGCGCCGGACACCCTGGTCATCTCTTTTGAATCGGCGGATTTCCGGGACGACTGGCGCGGCGTTCTGGAGTTCCGGCTTAAAACACAAAAGGCCTGGTGGTTTTTTGATGTCCTGACCTCCCTGGGTGTCCGGCAGGGCGTGGCGTCGGCCGGGGCTTGAAGCATACCGGCCGGGTGTGCTATAAATAATGCTCTTACTCCGGACATTTCATGAAAGATCCGGGTTATAACTCTTGACAGAGCAGGAACTGCCGGAATGTCCGCTCCCTATTTCGTGGTATACAATCCGCTGACCTACAAGCTGATGGACCTGATGCCGGCCAAAGATATCACCCCTGTGGAGGTTATTTCCTACCTGTCCGGCAGAAACGCCCGGGAACTTGACGAGGAAAACTTTCTGGGGTTTATCGATTTTCAGCTGGAAAAGCAGCGGGTGACCATGGTGGACACCCTGGCCATTGAGATGTATTCGGGTGTCTACATTCAGAACCAGCTGGCAAAGCTTGCCAAAGACCACCTGGTGATCATGCTGGACGGCAAACGCAGGCGGTTTTCCCGGGTGATCGGGGAAAAAAAGCGCCTGCCTCGGGCCGTGTTCATCACCTCCATGAGCTCCAACTTTCCGGCGGCCGCGGCCGCGGCCCTGGTGCTGAACCACGCAAAAATTCCTGTGGTGCTGGGCGGCATTCACGTTTCCACCATGCCTGAGGATGTGGACACCTTTATTCGGGCCTATGCCCCCCATCCGGAGATCATCTCCATTGTCAAGGGCTCCGGGGACTCGGCCACCCTGGCCGAACTGCTGGAAGACCTGGGCAACCGCCGGCTCAAGCCCGAATACACCGGCTACCGGCTGATCGAAGACGGCATCTGGGGGGAATTCCCCAACGTGGAGCCCCTGGCGCCGTTAAAAATCGGCATGCTCAACAAGCTGCCGGGCATTCGGTGGACCCCGTTGAAGGACTTTCGCATCAACCCGGTGGCGCCCTATACCGGGTGTCCTTTTTCCTGCAAGTTCTGCTCCATCTCCACCCTGCCCAAAAAGCAGCGGGCCGTGCGACTGCGGGATCCGGACGACTTTATCGAAGAGCTGCGGCTGGCCCAGAAGGGGCCGGTGGATTTCAAGAACCGCTATTTTTTCTTTACCCCGGACAACTTGCTGCTGGGCAAGAAAAACCTTCACACCCTGCTGGACAAGATCATTGCCAGCGACCTGTGCATCAACTACGCGGTACAAATCTCCATTGACGTGGCCAATGACGAGGCCCTGCTGAAAAAGATCCGCCGGTCCGGGGGCACCCATTTTTTCATCGGGCTGGAGTCCCTGGACCTTCGCAACTTGAAGTATATCGACAAGCATATTGTGGGTGACATCGAAAAGCGGGGCATTACGGCGTCAGACTATTATGCCGAAAGGGTTCGAAAGATTCACGCCCACGGCATTTCGGTGCACGGCTCCTTTATCGTCGGCCTGCCCTATGACTATTTTCATTCGATTTCCGACAACACCGGCATCGACATCGCACGGTTCTGCAGAAAAAATCGCATCGGGGCTCAACCCAGCACCATCGTGGACCTGCCCGGTTCGGTCTTTTTCAACGAGAGTCAGGAAAACAACCAGTTTCTGTACGGCCGGCGGGGCACCATGGACTATTTTGTCTCCCTGTCCATCACCGATCTGGCCGAAACCAACAAGATTCCACCGGACGCGTTGTACAACAGCCCCCTGGTGATCGCCGCCATGGTGTATGAAATTGCCAGCCGGGTCGGTTCTCCCATGACAGCGGCGAAAAATTCGGCTATTATTTTTACGCGGTCCTTTTTTCGCCCCACAAAAAACGGTCGGGGATTCCGGGTGCGACAGCGGTTTCTCGACGCGCTGTGCTCGGCGGTTTCCCAGACGGCAGTCAGCCTGTACAAGGAGCAGGGCGAGTACCTGGTACGCTCCGCCCACGGTGTGCGGGGGATCATGGAACGCCTTTACGACGAGGAGAAAAACCCGGAGGTGCGCCGGATGTTTGCCCGGTATGTGACGCGGTTTACCGAACAACCCGGATAAGGATAACGGATATGGTAGATGTAAAGCTTTCAAAGGAGCGCAACAAGAAGGGGGAGATCATTTCCGCCACGGTTTCCATTGACCGGAACGGCGCCATTGAGCGCCGCCGGTTTGCCACCGAGGAGGAAGCAAAGGCGTTTATCAGAAGGATGAGAGAAGAGGCGGCCAGGGACCAGTAGCGCTCATTCCGGTTTCCCGTTCCCATCGTCTGGCAGCCATTACGGATAAAGCCTGCCGATAACCCCGATGTTTCTGTTTTACAGCCGTCCGGGCGACGGCGTTGTAAAACGACCTGTTGCCTTCCCACCGCAAAGTCTCCGCAGCCGGGATCGTTGTTGAAAACAGCGGCATGGTTTGATAGGGTATGAACCAGCGGCATCTGCCGGTCCCTTGAGGAGCTTGCAGGGCATGCCGCTTTTTGCGTTACACGGGTTGCTCCGGCGGTTCTCGCTGTCCGGTGCCGACGGAAAAGAAGATGACGCTCAAATCAAAAGCCCTGGAAGTCAACCTGGCCAGCTATCATGTGGATGTCTCCATCGAGGACCGCTACATGGTGCTGGGCGATGTCATGGCCGACTTCCACGGCCTTGCCGAGCGGCTGGATACCTTTTTAAAAGAGCTTTCTCACCCGTACAGGAACTGGCGGTTTATCGTCAACGAGGCCCGTACCTTTTCCCTGGACTATTTTTACCAGCTTCACAACCACGAAAAAGGCCCCCAGGCCGCTGACCTGTATGTAAAGATTTTTGCCGGCGCCATCAGCGCGGCCCAGCAGGCACTGGTAAAGGTGGACGCCGCCGACAACCTGCTCTTGTTCCTGCAAAAGGTGGCAAAAGAGGGCGGGCCGGACATGGCCCCGGTGCTCCAGGCGGGCATTGATACGATCGCGCGCCTGGAGGGCGACAGCTTTTCTTTTTTTGTCAACAGTTACTACCAGTTAACCGATATGGCGGCCGCCATGCTGCAAGGCAGAGCCGCCCACCTGCTGGATACCGCGCGTCTCGGCCGCCTGCTGGAAAAATACCTGGTTGCGGTGTGTCGCTGCTGGCAGAAGGAAAAAGACAGCCTGGCCTGGCTGAAAAAAGAGATCGGCTGGACCACCCCGGCCACCCCGGCCCAGGAGGAGGTGGTGGCCCTGATTTCCGGGGTGTCCCACAACGCCATCAGCCAGATGCTTGCGCGAATACGGCAGATGGAAGCCAAAACCCCGGATTCCCGGGAATGGTGCCGACAACTGGCCCAGCTGCCCGGTTACGAGTTTTTTGTTTCCGCCTACCGGAACCTGCCCGACGCTCTGTATGCCGCCGGTGTCGACACCGGTCACGGCCACCAGTGGAAACTTCTGGCCCTGTTTCTGGTGTTGAACATGTCAAGCCTTTCCGGGCTTCACGAGGAGGCGTTGCGGGAAATCAACACCACCCTGACCTACCTGATTTCCAGCAGCGATATCAAGAAGAGCCGGGAGTGGATCAAGCGGACCTTCCAGGTGCTGCATGATCAGACGACCCGTTTTCCGGCCACGGCCCTGAACTGCGTGCGCAACGTGGGGGAGAGCGTTCACAAGACCGGGGACGCCGAGCTGGTGAGCTATTTTATCGACGGTGTGATCGGCCTGGGGTTTCATGCCCCCATGGTGGAGGGGGTGGACAACGACTGGAAGATAAAGGCCAACAAGGCCCATATTCAGAACATTCGGGCCTGGCTGGCCCTGATCCGGGAAAATCCCCAGCGCTCCTCGCGGCTGTTGTCGGCGCTTATCGTTCATCTCACCCTTGAGGGGGTGTTCATTCGGGACACCGACCTGTTTCCCAGGGACATCACCGAGCTGCTCAACAGTGACATCGGCCCGGTTTATAACATGGTCAAGCAGTTCACCCGCCTGCTGCCGGTCTTTTTCAACGATATCGGGGCCGAAGGCGCCCTGCGGGATATCTCCACCGACCTGGACGAGACCTGCCACCGCAAGGATGTGCTGGTTCATTTTTTACGGAAACAGGGCCACGTGGAGGGCAGCAACCGGTTGATTCCCTTCATGGAGGCGGCTATCCGGTTCTGGCTGACAAAGGACAAGGCCGTGGTAAGGGATTTTCTGCCGCCGGACATGTATGAACAGGTACAGGAGAGCGGGCCTTACGTGGACCAGATGCACGCCCTGTTTCTGCACCTTGCCGACAGCGGCGTGGATCTGCCCCGGGGGCTGCTGTCCCTGGGCGCTGAAGGGGTGGCCGCGCTGTCTGAAAAGGTGCCCGGCGTGTCGGACCGGGAGCGTCGACGGGTGGTGCTGGTGACCGAGTTCTACAAGCTGCTGGACCAGAAATACACCATCAATCCGTCCGACATCGAGGGGTATGTAGCCCGGCTCAACACAGTCGATTTTCCGGATTTAAAGGAGCTCAAGCGGGCCTTTGCCGAATCCAAGGCCAAAAACAAGGCGGCCCGTCTCATCACCTACCTGGAGCAGCTCAAGGCCCTGATCCTGTCCGACGAACGGTTTGAGATTGAGCAGAACATCTACGAGAAACGCCATATCGCCGTGGACATCCCCTCCATGTACGGCAGCTACCGGGAGACCAAGTTCGACGCCCTGGGCCTCACCTTCCGGCTGGAGGCCCTGCTCAACGTGCTGTTCGAAGAGATCGTCAACGACATCGACCTGGGCCTGATCACCAAGACCACCTTTTTCCAGATTTATAACTGCCTGCGGCTCTTTGTGCGGGCCCTGGCCGTGGACGGCTTTTCCACCAAGGAGATCGAACTCCAGCTGGACCTCCTGTCCCAGGGGATCAACACCCGGGGGTTCTCCTTTACCCAGTTTTTAGACATCTTCAAGCGGTTTGCCACTGCGGTCAAACACATCATCGCCGACCATTTTCACAACCGGCACGCAAAGAACCTGCGGACCATCCTGGCCGGTGTGCCCTCCGGCGTGGTGCTGCCCAAGTACCTTCCCGGCGACGGCAGCCGGAGCGCCGACATGGATGCCGACAAGCTGACCCACCGGGTGTCCGAGATATTTTTCCGGGAAAAGATCGCTCTCTCCCTTGGCCTTCCCCAGCTGGACCTGTTGCTGACCCGGGTTCTCAACGTGCTGTTTCACCAGGCCAACACCCTGCCGGCCGAGCGGCTGGAGCGGCTGCTCAACTACGACCCGGCCCGCACCATCGCGGCCATCGATGTCCGGGAAACAAAAAAATACGGCATCATTCATCTGGGCAACAAGGGGTTTAATATCATCAAGCTGTCCGGTTACGGATACCCGGTTCCACCGGGATTCATCATCACCACCGAGGTGTTCCGGTGCCGGGACATCATGGATGCCTACGCCCCGGCCGAGGAAATTTTCCGGCAGCAGATGGCCCATCACCTGAAGCACCTGGAAAAGGCCGCGGGCCGGAAATTCGGCGACCCGGCAAATCCCCTGCTGCTGGCGGTAAGGAGCGGGGCCGCCATCTCCCAGCCGGGCATGATGGATACCGCCTTAAACGTGGGCATGAACGAGGAGATCGCACAGGGGCTGGCGAAACAGACCCGGAACGGCTGGTATGCCTGGGACAGCTATCGCCGGTTTCTGCAGTACTACGGCATGGCCTTTGGCCTGAAGCGGGACGCTTTTGACGCCATCATCCGCGACCACAAGGCCCGGCGGAGCATTCCCCTGAAGCGCTATTTTTCCGGGGACCAGATGCGGCAGGTGGCCCTGGACTATAAAAAAATGCTCGAAGACTGCAAAATAAAGGTTGCGGAGAACCCGTTTGATCAGCTTTATGTAACCGTGAAAAACGTGTTTGCCTCCTGGTATTCCCAGAAGGCGGAAAACTACCGGAAGATCGTGGGCATCTCCGATGACTGGGGCACGGCGGTGACGGTACAGTCCATGGTGTTCGGCAATCTTTCCCGGCAGTCGGGCAGCGGCGTTTTTTTCACCCACAGCCCCCGAATGCCGGGTGACACGCCCCGGCTGTGGGGCGACTTTACCATCGGCAACCAGGGCGAGGACGTGGTGTCCGGCCTGGTCAACACCCTGCCTATTTCCGTGATGCAGAAAGAGGCGGAGCAGCGCCGGACCGACATCACCCTGGAGACCCACTTTCCCGAGATATATGCCGCCCTGAAGCGGTGGGTGGACGAGCTGATCTACGAGCACGGCTGGAACCCCCAGGAGATGGAGTTTACGTTTGAGGGTCCCACGGAGGGCCAGCTTTATTTCCTGCAGACCCGGGACATGACCATTCGGGAGAGCAAAAACATCACGATTTTCGACCCGGACGACGTGCTGGAGAGCGACCGGTTCCTGGGCCAGGGCATCGGTGTGAGCGGGGGCGCCATGAGCGGTCGTATCGTTTTCTCCCTGGAGGAGATCGACAAGTGGGCCATGGTGGAGCCCGATACCCACCTGATCCTGATACGGGGGGACACCGTGCCCGACGACATCCGGGAAATATCGGCCACCGACGGCCTGCTGACGGCCAGGGGCGGTCTTTCCTCCCATGCGGCGGTGCTGGCCCACAGCCTGGGCAAGACCTGCGTGGTCGGCTGCGGGGCATTGGTTTGTGACGAGGAGAAAAAGACCTGCCGGTTCCATGACGTGGTGTTGAACGCCGGAGACTATATCAGTCTTGACGGCGCCGAGGGATCGGTTTATTCAGGGTTTTTAAAAACACGGAAGGTGGAGGCGTACCTGTAGGTACGCAAACCGAGGGCGCGCGGCGTGCCGGTGATGCGCCGCGCGGGGGTCATTGAACAAAGGAGTACGAATCATGAAAAAGCAAGGCGCCGTGAAGATCGGCATAAACGGTCTGGGCAGGATCGGCAAACTGACGCTGTGGCATCATGTGAGCCGCAAGTATTTTCAGGAGATCGTCGTCAATATCGGTCGATCCGCGGGGTCTTCCATGAACGACATCGCCCATTATATCGAACGGGACTCCACCTACGGACGCCTGCACAGCTACCTTCACGGCTGCAACTCAAAACCAGTCATTGAAGAGGTGGACGAGGTGGCCGGCACCATGGTCATTGACGGGGTCAACGTGCGTTTTCTTCGCAAGGAGCGCAACCCCGCCGACATCGGTTGGCGAAACTTCGGCGTCAAGCTGGTGGTGGACACCACGGGCTCTTTCCTGGATCCCACCGTGCCCGCTGACGCCCCCAAAGGGGCCCTTCGTGGCCATCTTGCCTCCGGTGCGGAGAAGGTGGTGCTGTCGGCGCCCTTTAAGATCAGGGACAAGCAGGCGGCCATGCCCGACGACGCGGTGACCACGGTAATGGGCATCAATGAAAACGATTACGATCCCCGGCGGCACGTCCTGGTCTCCAATGCCTCCTGCACGACCACCTGCCTGGCCCACATGATCAAACCGCTGCTCAACCATTTCGGGCCCCGAAAGATACTCTCCGCATCCATGGCAACGATTCACGCGGCCACGGCCAGCCAGGAGGTGCTGGACCGGCTGCCCAAGTCGGGAAAGACCGACCTGAGAAAGAACCGGAGCGCACTCAACAATATTATTCTGACCACCACGGGCGCGGCCAATGCGTTGCGCCTGGTGATTCCGGAGATGCGGCAGATCGGCTTTATCGCCGAGTCGGTGCGGGTGCCGGTGACCTCTGGGTCCCTGATCATCCTGGTGGTCAACCTTCAGGAGGAGATTTCCGGTGATCAGATTCGGCGCGAGCGCATTAACAACATCTACCGGCAGGCGGCTTCCGGCAGCCCGAATGGGTACCTGCTCTACACGGACAAGCAGAACGTGTCCGCCGACATCATCGGTGCGCCCAGGGCCGCGGCCGTGATCGAGGGCAGCGAAACCCACACGCGCACCGCCGAAGTGGCCATTGATCTGCACAACGTGCCCGGCCTGGACAGCCGCATCCTGGATGCCGTGGAGAACGCCACCATTCGGGTGCCGGTGACCCAGACCGTGATTTTTGGGTGGTACGACAATGAAATGGCCAGTTATGTGAATATTCTGGGAGACCGGTGTGTGTCTGTGGCCGAAACGCTTAATTAGTTTCCATCCACTCATGGATGGAAACTAACTGAAAAGCCGGCCCATTGCGGTGTGGAAAGGGTTATGTCAATAAAAAAGCCGGATGCGAGCGCCTGGCGCCCGCATCCGGCTTTTCGTGTTTTTAAGCCGGTTCAAAAGAACCGTTTTCTTTTTATCTGTTAGACTTTTTCCACCAGCAGGGCCGCGCCGTTGCCAAAGGCGCCGCACAGGGAGGCCAGGCCGTATTTTGCATCCGGCGCATCTGTCTTTAAGACATTGAGGAGGGTGACAAGGATTCGCGCTCCCGACTCGCCCAGGGGATGGCCCAGGGCGATGGCGCCGCCCCACATGTTGACCTTGTCAAAGGGGGCGTTTTCTTTGTCCAGCTTGAGTTCCCGAATGCAGGCCAGGGCCTGGCTGGCAAAGGCTTCGTTAAGCTCGATGGCGCCGATATCCTGGGGGCCCAGGCCGGTGCGGGCAAACAGTTTCTGTACCGCCGGCACCGGGGCCATGCCCATGATGGTGGGGTCACAGCCGCCCAGCACGCCGTAGCTGTACTTGTAGGTGTAGGACAGGCCCAGCGCGTCGGCCTTTTTGCGGCTCATCATCAGCATGCAGCAGGCGCCCTGAGTCAGGGGGGAGGAGGTGGCGGCGGTCACACTGCCGTCCGGCTTGAACGGGGACTTCATGGTCGCCATTTTTGCCGGGTCCACCTTGTCGCGGATCCACTGGTCATGTTCTACCAGGAACTCGTTGCCTGCGTCATCCAGGCCCTTGACCGGAACGATTTCATTTTTGAACTTGCCGGCATCACGGGCAGCGGCGGCCTTCTTGTTGGACCAGATGGCCATGTTGTCCATGTCTTCCCTGGAGATCTTGTACATCTCGGCCACCTTTTCAGCGGTGGAGCCCATGGGGAATTCGGCCAGGTTGTAGCGGCCGAAGAGCCGGGGCGGAAAGTCCATGTTGGCGGCCATGGGAACCTTTTCCATGTCTTCCACGCCGGCGGCGATCATGATGTCGGCCTCGCCGGTCATAATGGCCCGGGCCGCGTGCATGGTCGCGGCCATGCCGGACGGGCACTGGTTGGTGAGGGTGTTGCTGGGAACGCTTTCCGGATAACCGCCGGCCAGCCAGCCCAGCCGGCCGATATCGTTCTGCATGCCGGAAATATTGGCGCAGCCAACCATGATCGCATCAATATCTTCGGGTTTGACGGCCTTGTTTCTTTCAAACAGGGCATCGTAAGTGGCCGTAAGCAGCTCGTCGGGCCGCAGTTTCCGAAACCAGCCTTTTTCCGCGTGGGCTCTGCCGTTGGGAGTTCTTACGCCGTCAATAAATACACATTCTTCCATAACAAAACTCTCCTTCACGTTTGAATTAATTGTTTAAACTGCCTGAAAATTCCTGTTCCGCCAATTTGCGGATCTCTTTTTTATTCAGCTTCTGCACCTCGGTGAGGGGCATGGCATCCACTATTTTCACGGCCTTGGGAACCGCATACTTGGGCACCCGTTCCCGAAGAAAGGTGATGATCTCCTCGGGGGTCAGCTTTTCCTTATACGCCTCGGTGGGCTGCACATAGGCCACCACCCGTTCGCTGCCCTCTCTTTCGGGGTCCGGAATACCCACGGTGGCGCCCATCTCCACGCCGGGGTGGCCGGCCAGGATGTCGTCAATTTCCCGTGTATACACCTTGTAACCGGAAACGTTGACCATGTCCTTGGTGCGGTCAACAATATAAAAGTAACCGTCCTTGTCCACTGTTACAACGTCGCCGGTGTGAATATAACCGTTTTCATCCATGCCGCTGCCCGGATCCGGCCAGTAGCCCAGCATGCGCTGGGGCCCTTTCAGGCACATCTCGCCGCGCTTGCCGGCAATAATGTCCTCGGGGGTCAGGACCGCGCCGGTATCCACGTCAACCAGCAGGATTTCCGTGTCCGGAAACGGAATACCGGACGTACCGCGTTTTTCAATGGAGGTTTTTTTCTTTTCTTTTGTTTTTCCCGTGCGGTTGACGGTAAAGGAGACAAACCCACCAAAGGCCTTGCCCACGGCCTTTGGGCCGATCAGCCGCATGCCCCGGTTCAACAGAAACGCGGACCCCGGCAGGCCGAGGGCTGTGCTGTTGAGGCGCTGGGGAATGCGTCCGCCGGCGAGCCGCAGCAGAAAAGAGGTGTTCAGGTGCGTGCACGGCGACATCTCCGACAATCCATATCCCTCCATGATGGCACCGCTTGACTGCTTTTCAAACTTTTCCTGGGTACTCGGCGGAAGCGGCGCGGATCCGGAAACCCCAAGCATGCCGATCCCCTGGAGCTCCTCCTGGGCGATCTTGAGGAACTGGGTGGGCACTCCCATCTGCATGAGGGGCCGGTATTCCTTGATCATTTCCACCATGACCTTGGAGTCCCGGGCGTCGGTGATCAGTATCTGGTTTACGCCCAGCATGGTCATGACGTGCATGATCATGTGGCCGTAAGAATGAAAAAGGGGCAAGCCGAGTAGAACGGAAATTGCCCCTTTTAATACTTTGTGCGCCGCTCCCTGGGCCCAGCAGGACTGCATGCTGTTGGCGTAGATGTTGCGATGGGTCAGCATGCAGCCCTTGGGCAGCCCGGTGGTGCCGCCGGTAAACAGCAGCAGCTCCAGGTCCTTTTCAACATCAAAGTCTACCCGGGGCGGATTGGGCGGTGTGTTGGCGATCAGGTCGGCCATCCATACGGCGTTGGGAATATCCAGGGCCTTATGGGTTGCCGGCGGTGTTAAAGAGTAGTCGTCCAGGCTCGACACAATCAGGTGTTCTATGCCGGTACTTTTCATCACCTCCACGGCAATGTCCAGGTACTCATCCAGGCAGATGAGTGCCCTGGGCGAGCCCTTGGAGAACTTGTGTTCCAGCGTACTGGGCGGCTCAAGCGAGCTGCTGGGAATCTGAACGAGTCCGGCCTTGGCAATGGCGTAATCCGCGATCACAAACTGAATGCTTGTGGGAAGGATGGTCGCCACCCGCTCTCCCTTTTTCAGCCCCATGGCCGCCAGGGCCGTGGCCAGCCGATCCGCGTGGTCCTTTACTTCAGGATAGGTCATCTTGAAGTTGTTCTGGATGAGCCCCGTCTTCTTGAACCGGGCGGCGGTGTCGTCCAGAATGTCACCCACGGACTTGTTCGGATACGGCTCCAGGGATTGCGGAATACCAAAAACCTTGTACTCTTTAAACCACGGCATCTGTGCGCTCAACGATATACCTCCCTCCGGCGTTTGTGGGTTTGAAACATCTTCTCGTGCCTTTCGGCCGCTGATACCAGAATTTTTGTCGTACCACTATATGGGATATAAATTGTACCGTCTACTCTTTTTTACTTAGGTAAACAGGGGCTGTGTCTGCATGGCAAAGGCCATGTCCCCTTCGATCTGCATGCCGCCGGACATGAACAGGTTGACCGGGTTGGTCTCTTTTTTCACCAGGGCGATGGAGTCCGCTGTCTTCATCTTGAAGGTCGCGGCCGGGGTGTCAGCGCCGTTGAACACGGTCTTGATCGATACGGTGCTGCCGTCGTCATTGGCCAGCTTGGCCATGAAGCTGCCCTTGAGGGTCTGAAGCGTGTTGTACTTACGCTTGTTCAGGTCGCTCTGAATGCCCAGCAGCATGTCCAGGCTGTTGGTTTCGACCATTTTCTGAAGGTCTTCCGCGGTAATGCTGATTCGGACCAGGGGGTTGTCCAGGTCGCCTTCCTTGACGTCAAACTCGGTGCCGTTTTTCACCACGTAGGCAAACTTGTCCCCGGAAACCTCGACCACCATGGTGAACTCAGTGCCGGCCAGTTCAGTGGCGGCGCCGCTTTCAGCGATCGTTTTTTTTGCCAGGTTGGGGGAAAAGTCCAGAAGAAGTTCTTTTACGCTGATTCCTGCAGGTATATCCATAATATTATCTCCTTGCTGCCAGGCACTCTGTCCTGACGGCTAAACAACCATTAATATTCATCCCATGTGTTTTCTGTCAACAAAAATCTGGTTCAAACCCGCCACACCAGAAGTGAAGGTGGGCTTTTTCAGGATGTGGTTTTTTCGATAGGACCTCCTTTCGTTTCGGGTTGCCGGCAGCCGGCTTCAAAAAGGCCGGTTGACAATGTTTTCAGTTTGGAGTAAAGAAACTGACATGTCAGTTTTATTATTAACCATGACGCATGTCAACAAGAAAAAGCGCGGGTTGCTTTTTTATAAGAAGGACGTAGTATAGAGAGCCGGTCAGCGGCGGCACTGTTGACCGCTTTTGAGAGGATAATCATGAAAGCGGAAAAACGAAAAGACCTGATTCTGGCATGTTCCAAAAAACTGTTTGCAAAACAGGGGTTTTACAGAACACAGATTTCAGACATTATAGATGAAGCGAGGATTGCCCGGGGAACGATATACCAGTACTTTAAAAACAAAGAAGATATTTTTGTTTGCCTGCTGGAAGGCGCCTACGCCCAGTGGGAGCAGGCCGTTTCCCAGGCCGTGGCCGTCATTGACCTGAAAACCATCACACCGGTGGATTACTTCCGGCTGCGCATAAAAACCACATTGGAGTTTTTGTTAGCCGATCCGGATATTTGCAGCATTGTCATGTCCATGGGATTCGGTCTTCCCGAAGATCTGGAAAAAGCCACCCGAAAGCTTGAAAGCAAAATTCGGGATATCGCGGTCAACGACTTCATGCTGGGCATTCACAACAATCATGTTCGAAAAAACATCAACATCGACCATGCCGCCGAGATGATTGCCGGGGCCGCGTTCCGGTCGGCCTACTATCTGCAGAAAAAGGCCAAAAGCGGTGACCGGGCCGACATCGACTCCATGACCGACGAGATGGTCAACCTGCTGGCCCCCGGCATTTTTCTTCCTGAATCCCTGAAGTTGTAAGACCGGTTGTTTTGCGAAAAAAATTTTTGTTGCGTACGCGCCCGCTGCCTCACTCATCCAGCGAGCCCCGCTTGACCAGGGTCTTGCCGAACTTTTCCGATATGGCAGACACCGAACGGTCCACCTCCTCCCACCGGGTGTCGCGCCGCGCCTCCCCGTCAAATAACTCCATCTGCACCCCTCCGGAGGTCACCACCAGTTCGGTGACACCCACGCCGATGAGCCGCACCGGCTGGGCAAGGTTCTGTTTGTCCAGAAGGGCTGTGGCCTGCCGGTAAATGGTGTCCGAGGACTGGACCGGAGCGTCCAGGGTGGTTTGCCGGGTGGTTTGGGAAAAATCGGCATATTTTATCTTGATAAACACCACCCGGGCCCGGGCGTTCAGCTTCTGAAGGTGGCGGCACAGGTCTCCGGCCTGGCGCAGCAGATGGTGCCGCAGTTCCTGCTTTTCCGCCGTGTCCCGGGAAAGGGTGGTCTCCTCGCTGACCGATTTTGCCGGATGCCACGGCACCACCCGGGAATCGTCGATTCCCCGGGAGAGTTCTTTTAATCGCCTGCCGAACTTTCCCAGTTTTTTTTGCAGCACCTCGTCTGGCAGCCGAACCACGTCGCCCAGGGTTTCAATGCCCATCAGGGCCAGCTGTTTTTTTGTGACCGCCCCCACCCCCGGCACCTTGTGAATCGGCAGGGTTTCGATAAACCGGTCCGCCGCTTCGGGTAAAATCACCATCAGGCCGTCGGGTTTGTTCATGTCCGAGGCGATCTTGGCCAGGAACTTGACCGGCGCCACGCCCACCGAGCAGGTGATGCCGAGCGTATCAAAAACCCGGTTCTTGATGGTTTTTGCAATGGTTTCAGGAGTGCCGTGCAGCCGCTCGCATCCCGAGATGTCAAGGTAGGCCTCGTCGATGGAGACCTGCTCCACCAGGGGAGAGACCGCGTCCAGAATCTCCATGACCCTGGCAGACACCTCCTTGTAACGCTCCATGCGGGGCGGTGCCACAATCGCGTCGGGGCAGAGCTTCAATGCCCGGGACATGGGCATGGCCGAATGCACGCCAAAGGCCCGGGCCTCGTAACTGGCTGCTGCCACCACTCCCCGGCCGGAGCTTCTGCCTACCACCACGGCACGGCCCCGCCACTCGGGGTGGTCCAGCTGCTCCACTGACGCGAAAAACGCGTCCATGTCAACATGAAGAATCATGATGGTTCCAAACCACTATCCAAATCGGTATCGAAATCGAGTCGGACATACCGTTTCCAGATCATTGCGTCTTGGACCGGACCCACTTTCAACACATCCGGTTCAGGCTCAACACATACCGCACAAAGGCGGAGAGATCCGGCAGGATCACGTAGGGTTTTTCCTTTTGTTCGCTCAAGGGCAGCATCCTGAAAACCGGGCCCCCGGCCAGAATGGTGGTAACCCCAGGCATGCGCGGCGCAATCCCTTCATCCAGCAGGCCCATGGCATCTTCCCGCAGCACGGTCAGCCCGAGCAGATCGGGATAACCGGTTTTGCACTTTTCAACCAGAGCATCCGGCTCCATCAACAGGCCCCACCGCTCTACCCGCATACCGGCCACACCGGCGTAAAGCTCGATCAGGTCAAGGCCCATGCCGATGCCATCGTCCAGGGTGGCGGTGGCCAGAACCGGGGGCCGGGGCCACAGGCCGGGAATGTTTTTGTCCTGCCGCCATTGGGCCATCTGTTTGCCCACGGTGATCAGGCGGTGCCGGGAAAAAAGGCCCCGGGCCTCCCACGCGTTGCACAGCCGGGAAAGGGCCGTTTGCAGGCGGTTATCATTCATGGCCCACCTGGAAAGATATGCGTTTATCCCGGGTTTTCAGGCGGCCCCCGGCCCCGGGTTCAAACGTCCGCTCCACAAACAGGCCCCGGCCTTCGCCATCTATCAGGATCACCGACGAGCTGCGGGTGCCGTAATCCGGAGAGCGAATAAACATGGGTGAAAGCACCCGCTCCCAGGCGATGCCCACGCCCGTGTCCGGCAGCCGGTTGTCCGGCGGCATCGTTGTGTCGTGCAGAATCTCCAGCAGGTCCTCCGGAGAAAACGGTTTTCCCTTACCCAGCAGGCCCTTGAGCCTGTTCCTGCCGGTTTCCACCTTGGGCCAGGGCGTGTCCAGCAGGTGGTTGGAAAGGCCGTGCAGGCCGGGGGAGATGCGGCGCACCTGCTGTTCCCTGTTGGAGTAATAAAACAGGCCATCGTCCAGGGTTCCTGCGACCAGGTTGAAGCCGCTGTACGGCCGGTTTTCCTGTTGAAGATCAAGAAGGTATTGATCCGGAGCTGTAGTCCCCGAAAGAAAGTCGCTTACCAGCGCGCCCCGTGAAGGGGCCGACGGATTTGCCAGCCGGGGATCCCGGAAGTTGGTCACAGCGGCAAACCGGCCGGTGGTGGTAACACCCAGCCAGGTGCCGCCGGCCTTTTTGTCCCTTCCGGCCAGCACCCGGGGCGCGTCCTCCCAGAAGTCCAGCACCGCCGTGGGCCGGTCATAAAACTCGTCCCGGTTGGCAGCAAGGATCAACGGATAGTCGGCACGATACCGGTTGGCGATCAGTATAAGACACATGAAAACAGTATATCCTTTTTTTGCGTTCCGGCAACCGGGCAAAGGTAAAATCCAGGGGAAAAGCATACTCTTTTTGATTGACATTTACCGCAAACTTTCATACACATACCCCACTGATCCCCAGTAGCTCAGTCGGCAGAGCAGGTGGCTGTTAACCACCGTGTCCGTGGTTCGAGTCCGCGCTGGGGAGCCAAATATAAAGGCGGCAAGATTTTTTCTTGCCGCCTTTTTTCTTGTCCGGTCATGGATCGGGTGTATACTCTTGGAAAAAATTGTTGCGTCAACCGGTATGTATCCATTAGGCTGAAGAATTGTTTCATCAGGGCCGACAGGATAATGCGATATTTCCGCGGGACTGTCAGGGACACACGGATATTTTTGGAAAAACCTGTTGCGGCAGGTAAATATACAGTAATGCCGGAAGTTTTTAAATATATGGAATTAAATAATAATCAGGACTGATTGACAGGAGGAGTGTTTATGAAACGGTTTTTACTGATGTTCGGAATTTTCTTTGTGGTGTCTTCATTTGTTCTTACCGGTTGCGGTAAGCCCCCTGACAGCAAGAGCAAGCCGCCGAAGGGGTATGTCGCAAAGCCTGTTTCAAGGCCGGCGCCGAAAGTTGAAAAGCCGGCACCGGCGACGCCGGCGCAACAGGCAGCCCCGCCCGTTGCCGAGACCGCGGCAAAACCGGCTCCTGTCCCATCGGCCGGTGCCACAGGCGGCGCCGATGGCGACATCCTTGAAATGAAAAATACCAACGCCTTTGACCCTCATAAAATGGCCATCGTCATGTTCAGCCACGCAAAACATTTTTCCGCCGCCCCCGGCGGATACGGTATTGCCTGCGGCGAGTGCCACCACGACAAGGACGGCAATCCCCTGGCGCTGAAAATTGGGGATTCGGTTCAGGGGTGCATGGAGTGCCATGACAAGCCGGGCAAGACACCGAAAAAACCGACCGGAATTTCCGCGGACGAGTGGGATGCCATGCAGCTGGAATACTATTACGGCGCGATCCACGCCAACTGCATCGACTGTCACAAGGCCGGCGGCGCCGGACCGGTGAAATGCACGGACTGCCATATCAAGCCCTGACAGCAGGCATCTGATGATGGACCGGTGCGGTTGTGCTTCCGGTTCACAAAGGGGTTACCAGGAAAAAAGGCAAAAAAGGATAGCAGAGCCTCCTGCTGTCCTTTTTTCAATGGATTGTCGTGCACCTGCCACTATCAGGAAGCGGGCGGCAAAGAGCTGTTTTTTTGTTCCGGCAGGGCCCCATCTGTATGTTAATACTTGCAAAAAAAACGGCGATCGCTTATGAACAGTAGACGATAATCGGCACCGGATCCGCCGCATCCTGCCGGAGATACCGGCCACACGTAAAGGAGTTTGTATTTTATGCTTCAATTCATGCGCAACAAAGCCTCATCCATTATCATCAAAGGGATTTTAAGCCTGGTCATCCTGGCCTTTATCTTCCTTGGCATCGGCAACTTCCGGGAGCAGCAGGAGGTGACGGCGGCCACGGTCAACGAGGAGATCGTTACCGGCCGGGAGTTTCAATACACCTACCAGCGGCTGCTGGACACCTACCGCCAGCAATTCGGCGGTGCCTTAAACGACGACCTGCTCAAGATGCTCAACCTCAAGGAGCAGGCCATGAACCAGCTGATCTCGGAAAAGATCATTCTGCAGCAGGCGGACAAGTTGGGCCTGAACGTGTCGGACAGCGAGCTGGCCGCTACCATCAGCAGCATTCCCGCGTTTCAGAACAATGGCCGGTTCGACAAAAACCGGTATAACCGGCTGCTGCAAAGCAACCGCATGACCGCCGCCGCCTTTGAACAGAGCCAGAAACAGGCTCTGCTGGTCAACAAGTTGCGCACCCTGATCACCGACAGCGTGCTGGTGTCTGAAAACGAGGCCCGGCAGTGGTTTGACTGGGAAAACGCCCGGGTGAAGATCACGACCGCCGTGTTCAGGGCAGAGGGCCGCACCGACGTTGAACCCGCCGAAGCGGCGGTGGCCGCCTATTATGAGGAACACAAGGACCAGTACAAAACACCGGAAAAACGCAAAATTACCTATGTGCGGGTGGCGCCGAAGCGCTACCTGTCCGAGGTGAAGGTGACCGAAGGGGAGATCGCCGAGTTTTACCAGGCCAATCAGCAACTCTACTGGAACGAAGAGACAGTGGAGGCCCGCCATATTCTGGTTTCCCTGGAAAAGGACGCTGACGAGGCCCGGGTTGAGGAAGCCCGGCAGAAAGCCGCCGATATTTACGCTATGGTGACGGATGGGGGCAAGGACTTTGCCGAAACCGCCAGGCAGTATTCAGAGGGTCCCAGCGCCGACGAGGGCGGATACCTGGGTGCCTTTACCCGGGAAGACATGGTGGCGCCGTTTTCGGAAAAAGCCTTTTCCATGGCGCCGGGAGAGATCAGCGAGCCGGTGAGAAGTCAGTTCGGCTGGCACATCATCAAGGTGGAAAAGATCAACCCGGCATTCACCACACCCTTGGACGAGGTCCGGGCGGAGATTGAAAAGCAGCTGCTGAATCAGAAGGCCGGAGAGTACGCTTATGAGGAGGCCCTGACCCTGTTTGACATGGCCCTGGACACCGACAGTGTTGAGCAGGCCGCCGCCGCCCGGAACCTGACGGCGGTCACCACCGACGCCATTACGCAAAACGATACCCTGGCCGATGTTGAAGCCGGTCGCACCATGGTACGCCAGGCCTTTGAATTTGCCGAAAAAGAGATCAGCGACGTGATTACCGAAGGCAATACGCACTTTGTTTTTCAGGTGGCCGAAGTTGTGCCGGCCGCGGTGCCCCCGCTGGAGAGCGTTCGCGCCCTCGTGGTACAGGATCTGCGGGAACAGATGCGGCAGGCGGCGGCTCAGGCAGAGGCGGAAAGCGTGCTTGAAAAGGTAAAGGCGGGCCAGCCCCTGAACGCGGCCTGTTCCGGCACGCAGGCCGAGATCGTGGCCACTGGCTTTTTCGGCCGCACCGGCGAGATTCCTGATATCGGCAACGAGCCGGCCCTGTCCAGAGCCGCCTTTGACCTGACCGAAAACCAGCCGGTGGCTCCGGATGTGGTGGAGGGGAGAACCGGTTATTACGTTGTGGTGTTAAACGACCGGAAGGCCCCCGATGCATCGGGATTCGAAGAGAAGCGGGACGCGGTGATCAGGCGGCTGACCGCACAGAAGAAAAACGAGGTGTTCATGTCCTGGCTGGAGGCCATGCGCCAGGAAAGCGACATCACCATGGAAGAGGCATTCCTGAGGTAAGCTCCCCAGGCGGCACATAACGATTCACGGGCAGAGGGAGGCGTGTGATGTTTGGCAAACGATCATCATCAGGCAGGGGCAAGGGCAGGGGCGATGAGCCCGTTTACCGTTCCTATAAACAGTGCCCGGAATGTCTTGCCAGGATGCCGCTGAACGCGACCAAGTGTCCGGAATGCGGCCAGCGTGTGGGGGAGATTCAGGCCGACGGCAAGGCGCTTAAACCCACCGACTGGAAGAGCTATATCGTTACCGCTCTTCTGTTTGCGCTGTTCTATTTTTTCGTGCGCTGGGCCTTTTTTACCTGATTCCCAGTCGCCGTTGCCAGGCCCGGCGTTTTACACAACCCTTGATTTACAAACATTCAGAGGACGGAGCAGATGTCAAACAGTAAAAATTTCTGGTATGCCAACATGGCCGGTGCTGTTGCAGGCTGGGTTTTTATCCTTTTCGGCGCGGCCTCGCCCTTTTCCGGGATTCTGTACGGCCTCTGGGTCGTTGTGACCCTGCTGTGGGTCATCGGCCATCCCCTGGAACTGGCCATGGCCGTTCCCGTGGCCATGAAAGCCGGCTATTCACCCGCAGCCGCGGTGGTCTATACCCTTGTTTTCGGTATCACCTGGTGGATACCGGTCAAGATGGGCGTTTTTAAACCCTGACGGATATTGCTGAACAGCGGGGTCTCTTTTTACACCGCAAAGAGTTATATTTTTCCTTTATATTCAGCGTTCATGTTTGCCTTTGCGTCCTTTGCGTCCTTTGCGTCTCTGCGGTGAATTTAATTTTTCGAGGTTTCCTCAAGGCTGCCGGTGTCACGCAACAGGCCCGGCATACCCGCGTCTGGAGCGCACCGTAAACAGAAAAGGAGTCTGGCGATGGAAGTTAAAACCATAATGGTTATCGGCGCCGGCCAGATGGGCAACGGCATCGCCCAGGTGGCGGCCCAGGCCGGTTATACCACCTTTATGAACGATATCTCCGAAGAGTTGGTGGACAGGGGCATGGCCGCCATTGCCGGCAGCCTGGACCGGCTGGTCAAAAAAGAAAAAATCACGGCCGATGACAAAACGGCCGTTCTGGGCCGAATCACGCCGGTGGTGACCCTGGACCCGGCTGCCGAATGCGACCTGGTGATAGAAGCGGTGGTGGAAAAAATATCGATCAAGGCCGATATCTTCAGCGCCCTGGACCGGCTGGCCCCGGCCCATGCTATTCTGGCCAGCAACACATCCTCGCTGCCCATCACCGGCATTGCCGCCCACACAGGGCGGCCGGAAAAGGTGATCGGCATGCATTTCATGAACCCGGTGCCGGTGATGAAGTTGGTGGAGGTCATCAACGGCCTGGCCACAGACCCGGAGGTGACGGCCACGGTGCGCGCGGCGGCCGAAGCCATGGGCAAAATACCGGTGGAGTGCCGGGACGTACCGGGGTTTGTCTCCAACCGGGTGCTCATGGTCATGATCAACGAGGCCTTGTGGGAACTTTACGAAGGCGTGGCCACGGCTGAAGGCATTGACCAGATCATGAAGCTGGGCATGAACCATCCCATGGGTCCCCTGGCCCTGGCCGACCTGATCGGCCTGGACACGGTGCTGGCCATTCTGGGCGTACTTCAGGACGGGTACGGCGACCCCAAGTACCGGCCCTGCCCGCTGCTCAAGTCCTACGTGGCCGCCGGCTGGCTGGGCCGCAAAACCGGCAGGGGTATTTACGAGTATAAGTAAGAGGAACCGGTTAAATGCCGACGATTGATGAGCTCAAAGCCCAGCTGGCGGCCCTGGAAGAAAAATTGGAAGCGGCCCGTGCCCGGATGCCCGCCCACTCCACAAAGCCCCTTACGATGCGCACCCTTCTCGACCTGGAGGACGAGCGGGACGCCCTGCTGGCGAAAATTGAAAAGGCGGGATAAGGTTTTATTCTTTCTGCTCCCACGTTATGCAGAAGTCCGCAATCTCCGCTGCCAGGACCCGGGTCTCTTTTGCCGGTCCGCCATCGGCATGCAGAAACCCCATCAACTGCCACATTTTTCGGCCCAGGGCCACGGTTCGCGTTACATCCGGCGGCAGAACCGTTGGCGCACCCGCCGCGCCCTTGTCCCGTCGTTTTGCACAAACGACCTGCACTGCCTCAGGAATATCGGCCAGTCGGCCCGCCACCGGCCCGCTGGCAAGGCCGGTGACCATGGAGTTGTCTCTTCCCCGGAACACGGACCGGCAATCATTTTTGTAAAGCACCACCGGCTTGCCGGCCATAAAGGCGATGGCCGCCTCTGCCACGGCTCCCTCGTCCGGCACCCGGCCATTCATATTCACCACAATGCATTCGCACCGCTCGACAATCTGAAACACATCCAGGGCAAAGATCAGCCGGTCCACCACCTGCCGGGATTTTAGAACGTTCATGCCCAGAGGCGAGTTTAGAAATTTCATCACATGGGCTTCCAGCCCGTCCCGGTGGGGAAGAAACGTGGCATACCCTTTTTGTTCCAGCACCCCGGCAATGGCGGCCATACCGCCAATCTCCTCGGGACAGAACAGCGGACCGGAACAGTAGATAACAGCGTCTTTATCCGTATGCGGCATGTTGTAATGTCCCCTTTAACCTGTCAAACCGCGTGAGGTGGTGAGGCGGCCAATAGCCGGTACCAGTGTTGTCCCACATAAGGGATGATACGTTGAGTTCTGATCGATTCGCCGAAAGAGGGGATCCTGTCATTTCCGGTTGGAATAGTTTCTTTTGGGTTTTCCCTCTATTTTTTCAATAGGGTCGTTCACATAGACTTTGCCAAGCCCGATGGCCGAGGTCAGTATCCCGCCCCGCTTGTCTTCGCTGATCCCCTCTGAATATCCCAGGTCCACCGGCACCTTGCCCCGTCCGCCCTGGGCGTCCACCACGTATGTGGGCCTCAGGAAACCGGTGGTGGAACCGCAAAGGTCCCGGCATATTTCTTTGCCCCTGTAAATTTCCGTCCTGAAGTGGCCGGTGCCCTCCACAAGATCGGCATAATAAAGATAGTAGGGCTTCACGCCCATCCTGCCCATCCCGTGGACCAGCTCTCGCATGGTATCCGTGTCATCGTTCACTCCCCGCAGCAGCACACACTGGTTGGCAACGGGAACCCCAAGCTCCCGGATTGTTTTAACGGCCTGAAAGCTGGCCGCGGTAATCTCGTTGGGGTGGTTGAAATGGGTGTTGATATAAACCTGAGGCTCTTTCAAAGACCGGGGCGTATGGGCCCTTAACATCTCCACAAATTCCGCATCTTCAATGATTTTTTGCGGCCACACGCAGGGGACTCGTGTCCCGATGCGGATCAGGTCCAGGTGCGGAATCTGTTTCAGCTTTCCCAGGATTTCATCGAGCTTTCTGTTGGGAAGCAGCAGCGGGTCGCCGCCCGAAATCAACACATCCCGTATGTCTTCATGGGATGCCACATATTCAATGGCCTTGTTTAATTCCTCGGTTGACGGATTTTTCCGGTCGTCACCGACCTTGCGTTTCCGGGTACAGAACCGGCAGTACATGGCGCATTCGTTGGATGCGAACAGCAGCACCCGGTCCGGATACCGGTGAACAATCGTCCGGGGCCCGCCCAGCGGAATGTCTCCCTCCTCGTCCAGGGGGTCCGCGGTCAGATCCATGTAGTGCTCGAGCTCCGCAATGTCCGGAATGGCCTGTTTCCAGATGGGATCGTTAACCTTTTCAATAAGACCAAGGTAGTAGGTGTTGACCCGCATGGGATACCGGTCGATCACCTCCCGAAGTCGGGGATCGACCCTGGCTTTCCGGGCGGTCAACCACTTCTCAAGGTCTTCAAAAGACCGTATGGCATTTCGCAGGATGTCTTTATACCCCATTCTCTCTTCCCCCTTTTTGGAGTATGCCCGGCAGGTAAACGCATTCGCCCGGTTCAAAAAACGGTTGAGCGCCTTCTGGTCACTCATCCGGTAGCTGGTTCTCGCCTTGTGTCGCAGCCCCGGGTTTCCGGAAAAAATGAAAAAATCGTCCCGTAAACAAAAAAGTATGGGTTTTATGTAAAAAAATCAATTTAAAATCATGGCAATCTGATAAACTGTGTCCGCACGTCGGCAAGACATAGGCGTCAACTGGTATCTGTATTACAACCCATATCGACACGGCATCCGCTATGACCGGGACAGACTATCTGGCGATTGTTCAACAAATCGTTAACTGGCGCGGGCTGCTGGACATCTTCCTGCTGGCGGCCGGCATCTTCTTTCTCTACCGCACCCTCATAAGCCTGGGCACATGGAAAATCGTGACCGGCATTCTGCTGGCGGTAGGTGTGTTTCTTGTCGCCAGCCTGCTGGACCTGAAAGGCATCGAGTGGGTTTACCGGCACGTCAGCCACGTGGCCCTGATCGCCGTTATCGTGATTTTTCAGCCGGAGCTGCGAAAAATTTTTGAACGCGCCACTCTGCTCAGGGGGTCGAAAACCGTGGATCAGAGCGCGGAGCTGGCCGGTCTGGTGGCCGACACCATGGGAAAACTGGCTTCCCAGCGACGGGGCGCCATTGTGGTGCTGCCCGGCAGGGAGCCGATCAAGGAATGGCTGTCCGGCGGATTTCCGCTTAGCGGTATCCCAAGCGAACCCCTGATCATGAGCATATTTGATCCCCACTCACCCGGCCACGACGGTGCGGTCATTCTGGAGAACGGCCGTTTCACCCTGTTCGGCGTGAGGCTGCCGATTTCCCGAAGTACCCGTCTGGCGGAAGATTACGGCACCCGGCATCACGCGGCAATGGGCATGAGTGAACAGTCGGACGCGCTGATCATCGTGGTTTCCGAAGAGCGGGGCCGGATATCCCTTTTCAAGCAGGGCGAAATGACACTCGTCGCCGACGACGCCACCGTTTCCAGGGCAATCGTAAACCACTGGCAGGAGTCGGCCACCCTGCCGTTTGAGTTTTCAAAGGGCAGTCGCCGCAGGGCGGCCGCGGGCCAGATGGGGGTGAGTCTGGCCATCGCCTTGCTGCTCTGGGCCACCCTGATTTTTGACCAGAGTGAAAGCATCGAGCGGATGGTGTCGGTCCCGGTTCAGTATACGCTCTCATCCAGCCGGCTGATGCTGGTGGGTGACCGGCCCACTGAAGTTCGGTTGCACCTGGCCGGCACCATGACCGAGCTGGACAGGCTGCTGCCCTCCCAAATGAGCGTACAGGTCGATATTTCCAAGGCCGTTGAAGGGCGGCAGAGCTTTTACATCACCGAAGACAACCTGCGCCTGCCCAAAGGCGTGCGGCTTCTGGATGTATCCCCCTCCAGCCTTGAGCTTAATTTCGCCGCCATACGGCAGAAACAGGTTTCCATTGAGCCGCAGCTGGTGGGCAGGCTGAATGAAGGACTTGAGATGCTGTCCATGGAAGTAAAACCCGACAAAATAGCGGCCATGATTCCATCCGGCGAAAACGGGGACCTGATATCCAGCGTCACCACCACGCCTGTCTATCTTGAAAGCATCCGACAGGACACACGCATATACTGCAAGATCGTGGCTCCGCCCTCCGTGCAGCCCGTGGCCACGCACTGGCCGGATGTGGAAATATATATCAAACTGAAGTATGTCGCACCGACAAAACCCCCGGCAAAAAAATAGCCGCCTGTCTTTTCCTGCAGGGGTACCCTGAAACGGCCGCTCTTCTCCCCGACATCCAGGTCAAACCGCTTCCATGGTGGAGGTGGGCTTGGACGTAATGTTATAGGTCACGCTGACCACTTCCGGAATGTTTTTCGTGATCTTTTTGGCAACCGATTCCAGCAGGTCAAAGGAGAGCCTCGTGGGCCGGGCCTTTCGCGCGTCCACGCTGTCCCAGCAGCGGATTTCGATCTGATTGCCGAACACCCGCTTGTTGTCCCGCATGCCGGTGACCCGGTCCTCGTGCAGAATGGCCATGTACTGAAAGGCGTCAACGTCCTTGAAGGTCTTTTCCATGATGGCCGTGGCTTTTCGCACCAAGGCAATCCTGTCCGGCGAGGTTTCGCCGATGACTCGGGCCGCAAGGGCCGGGCCGGGAAAGGGCATGCGTTCAAAAACCGCTTCCGGCAGGCCCAGGCCCCGGCCCACTTTGCGCACCCCATCCTTGCGCAGCTCAATCAACGGCTCCAGGATCTTGTAGCCGAACGCCTTCTGAGGATCAATACCCAGCTGCTCAAAAACATTGTGCTGCCGCTTGATGCCGGCCACGGTTTCATCAACGTCTGTCAGGATGGTGCCCTGAAGCAGGTACGTGGCCTTGCTCTTGACCACCAGCTTGCCGAAAATCTTTTTGTAGAAGGTCTGGGTGATGGCCTCCCGTTTTTCCTCCGGGTCGGCCACTCCCTTGAGCGCGGCAAAAAAGGCCTTGGAGGCATCGATGATCTCTACCGGAATCCCCATCTTTTTGAAGGTCGCCACCACCCGGGCCGGTTCGCCCTCCCGCATGATGCCGTTGTCAATGAAGTAGGTTTTTAAATTTTTACCCAACGCCCTGTGGCCCAGCACGGTAACCACGGATGAATCCACGCCTCCGGAAAGGGCGTTGATGGCCAGCCCGTCTCCCACGGCCTGCTGAATGTCTTTGACCTTGCCGGCTATAAACTTCTCCACATTCATGTTTTTTGCCTTGATCTCCTTCATTTTGGCCATGGTACCGTCCTTTCTGAAAGCGAGTTGGTAGTGAGACGAAAAAGGGACTTGCTCCAACCTTACAATGAAACGATGTGAAGTTCAGCAATACAAAAAATAAGTGGTTTTGGCAAGTAACAGCCAGGGGTTGGACTACTGTTCAAGCATACGCAAGGCGTCATTGGTGTCCAAAACCGTTCCCAAAGGGACATTTAAACTTACAATCATCTGAATTTACAAATTCCGGGAACAAGACTGAAAACCAGGCCGTCTCTGGAGAAGCAATTTTTTATACACCACGTCGGGTCATCAATGGCAGGCCCCGCCCATTGCAGCGCAGCCGAGCGCAAATGCTTTTTTCGGGGAAAAGCGGGCAGGTTGTTTGAGCTCCGTGAAGCGGGCGCGTTCCTGCCCGCGCCGAAAAAAGCGTTTGTGCGAGGGAAGCCGAAGGCCAAGCTGCGGGGCGCGGTTCTTTTGGTACTTTTCTTGCCGTCAAGAAAAGTACACGGATAAGCAGGATAAGGGGAAGAATCTTTGAGGGCACTACCGTAAAGAGAATTCGATCCCGATCCCGATTTCGATAAACAACCGGGGACATGTCCTGCCATAATTAAAACTGTTTTTGGACAAGAATGGCAAGGCGTATATACTATGCAGCCACAACGAGAAACAGGCCTTTTGGCGAATCATTGAGAATCTGTCATTGTTTGGATTCAGGGTTCGGGCGTCACGTTGAGCCGGATAAACGGCCCCACGTCATCCTGTCCGGTGGCAAGTCTCGCTTTCAAGGCCCCCGTGCCGCTGCTTTGGTCAAGAATGCTTTGGTATAAGGTATCAAACTCTTTTTTCGTGGCAAACCGGGGCTGGTAGCCTGTGATCCGGTTGTCGCTCATGACGGGATAAAGGCTCAGCGCACAATCAAATTCCCCCTTTTCTTCCGTTACCGCCATCAACGCGGCCAGACTGAAAGGGGGGCCGTCATGTTCCGCATACCGGCCCGGGGCGTTGAACACAAAATTGCCCAGGCTGTATATGATCCAGCGGTCGCGATACATCTCAATCTCCTGAAGCCGGTGTGCCCCGTGACCCAACACCAGGTCCGCGCCGGAATCGATCAGGGCATGGGCCAGGGCCGTCTGCCCGGTGGTTTTCCACTGATAGTTTTTGCCCCAATGAGGAAAGGCGATGATAAAGGCCTCGGGGTTTTTTCCGCGCAGGGACCGGATCTGGGCTGCTGCCCTTGGGATTGACCATGCATTCACACCGCCTTTGTCTTTGCTGGCGTAAAACCGGAATGCCCTGTCATAGACCGGTCGGTACTCAAAACCGGCCGCCACCAGCACCCGCAGAGGGCTACCGTTGAGTTCATAAGACAGCGCAAGGGGCCTTGCTGCATCAGCCGCGCTTGCCCCCGCGCCGAAAGTCTCCAGGCTGTTCTGTCTCAACACATCCAGTGTCTGTTCCAACCCTTGCAGGCCGTAATCCATGGTGTGGTTGTTGGCCAGGGAGAGGTGCTTAATGTTGTGTTTTGCAAGAGCGGCGGGCGCCGCGTGAATGTCACTCCAGTGCAGATAGGATTTTCTGCCTGCCAGCGGAGACGCCGGCAGGCTGGTGACAGGCGTTTCAAGGTTGGCCACGACCCTATCCGCGCGCTTCAGAAGCGGCAGCAGGCCAGCAAACCCATGATCATATCCCCGGGTCCTGAGAATGTCCTCGCCCTTCTGTTGGACGATGACACGCTGATAGCTTTCGCCAAAGGCTGTGTCACCCGCAAAAAGGATATGGATCTGCCCGGTGCGGACAGGATCCCCGGAGGTGTCGCCGGAACGGCACCCGTAAACACCAAGGGCGATTACACACACCACCAGCAAAAGCCGGGACGGCGCGAAGCGGTTTTTGAGGGTCATGGTTTTTTGTCTTTTTCGCTGGAGACCGGTGCCGGGGTCACCGCACGAATCCAGGGTTCAAGACGTTTGCCATAGGCAACCTCCACCCCGAAAGCCGGGGGGGTGCCGGAATGCATTCTTTTTCGTGAGAGCAGGGTCGCAAACACCTGTTTGTAACCAACAGGCACGTGGATTCGCTCTACACTCAGCCGTTGAAGGTGGCCCACGATTTTTTCTTTTTTGTCGTCCGCGTAAAAGGTGTCCATGGCAACAATGGCCGGAGCAATGATAAAACGGTTTCGGTCGTTGTATTCCGCCCGCAGCGTTTTCGAGTCAGTGCCGGCATCCACGGCAAACAGCCGGGAGCCGCTGGTTTTTACTTCATTCACCCGTTCCTGAAAACGGGCATACTCTTTTTCAAGGTCTTCGTCGTTCGGAGCGGCCTGATGCGCGGCCCGTCTTTTCTCTAACGCGGTATCCAGCTCTTTGAGAAATGCTTGCCAGGGCTCGCCGCCCAACTCAAGTACAACAAACACCTCTCTGGGCGTATCGGGCTTGTACCGCTTTCGCGCCTTGTAGCGGTCCACGTTAAATCCCAGCTCACGAAGCTTGGTCTCGTCCAGCCAACGGGGATTGCGGGATCGGTAATCATACCACCGGTAGTTGTCTTCATGCGCCATGCCCAGCGTCTGCCACGCTATGGTCAGGGCCATGCCGCTGTTCTCCCTTGGCGTCCAATAGGGCAGATCGAGTTCGCGCTCAGAGAGAATCACAACGGCATTCGGATCGCCGGAGCGGTTGTATGCCACGCTGGACAACACAATGCCGTTGACCGCCGCGACCATTATAAAGGCCAGGATAAAAAGTGTTTTCGCGGAAAGGCGTTTTTTCATGATGTCACCTCCCTTGCCCGCGGCTCGTCGCTTCTGAGTCGTTTAAATATCAGCAGGGCCAGAATCGCGGTCAGCGCCACCACAAAAAAGAAAATGTATTTGGGCATCCAGTCCCACCACCAGTCAAAAAATTTGGTATACAGAAAAATCACGAAAAACACCGTGCCGGTGTTGACCACGTCGGGCCAGTTTTTTTGAAGGCCCAGCCATATGGCCAGGGCGCTGACCACGAACCCTACGGCCTGGTAAAAATATTCCACAATATTACCGTCGATGTTGATGTAGCTGACGCTGGCCCAGTTTGCCAGAACCAATACCGGCAGGAAAAAGAGCAGCATGGCAAATACCCGGTAAATAAGACCAAACCCGGAATAAAATCTATGAGAGACAAAAAGCGGAATCACAAACAAAAACAGCGCCACCGGGAAAAAGTTTTCCGGCCGGGTTCCGAAATATATCCAGTAGCAGCCGGACCACGTGCCGGTACGGGCGGACAGAAAACAGGCCAGGCTGATGATCCCTGCGGCCAACAGCAGTCTGGCATCGGTGGCATAGGCTAGGAGAAACGCGAACAGCGCCCAGACCAGAAAGGCGTTTTCCGACGGCACGATATTGAAGATTTGACCCAGCATGATCAGGTTCAGCACAAAACAGGCCACGCAGACCAAGCCGAAGATTTTTGAAAAATAGCCGGACGGTTCACGGATTAAGGCCGCGTATGCAAGGGCCAGGGTGACCAGGGGCGCGGCGGTCAGGATAATCACCTGCACCGGTGTGGAAAAGCAGCCCCAGAACTGGTAGAACAGAAAAAACACGCTGGCGGCCAGGGCCAGGGCACCCAAGAATGAGGCAATACGCATACCCAGGCTGAGCTGTTTTCCCCTGCGACTGGTATCGATGTCAAAACCGGAGGTAAAGGTTTCCAGCAGCCCTTTATGGTAGGCGTTCACCGCCGCCTTCTGATCCGGGGTCAGAAACAATACCTGTTCCTTTTCCAGCAGTGCCAGTTCCTCCTGAAATCCGGCAATCCGGTCGGCCCGTTTCTGTGCTTCGGATTTAGAGAGTTTCCCCATTTAAAGCCCTCCTCTGTTTATTGCCATCAGGCGGCGGCCCTGTCCTTGCGCCCGGCCAGGCGAGTTGTAACCATCATGGCCAGGCCGCCGGCCAGGGCGGTTACCGCGCTGGCGATGAACAGGGGCCGCGCCCCCGTGGTGTCGAAAAAAACGCCGTTGACAAAAATACCGATCATCATGCCCAGGCCGAAACTCACCGCGTTGTTTACGGCCTGTCCCATGGTTTTGGTGCCTTCCGGACTCACCCGGTCCATGTAGAGAATGCTGGCCATGTGAAAGGCGGCATAGGTGGCGGCATGCAGCAGCTGGCCCAGGAGAAGCAGCGGGGCTGAGACGGCAAAGGCCATCAGCAGCCAGCGGGCAACGGCCACGAAAAAGGAGAAGATCAGCATCGTCTCCAGGGAGAAGCGGGCAAAGAGTTTTGGAGAGGCCAGCATGACCACGATCTCGGCCAGGGATGCCAGGGCCCAGGCAAACCCGATGAAGGTGGCCCCAAAACCGAGGTTCTCCAGGTGAATGGAGAAAAAGCCGTAGTAGGTGCCGTGGCTGACCAGCATCAGAAAAGCGCAGACCAGAAACATTTTTACCCGTTTCTGCCGCAGCAGGGAGCCGGCGCCGCTCTTTTCCCGGGTGCTTTTTACCGCGGGCAGGGACAGTGCACCGGCGAACTGGAGCAAGGTGCCGGCCAGAATCAGGGGAATGATGATGTTAATGGAAAAGATGTCGGTGATACGGCCCATGAGGACTACCACCGCGATAAAGCTGGCCGTGCCCCAGGCCCGGACCCGGCCGTAGCTGTTTTTTTCCGCGCCCAGAATGTCCATGGAAAAGGCCTCCATGAAGGAGATCACCGGAGCGCGAAAAATGCTGTAAAACAGTGTAATGATCAGCATGGGGATAAAATTGGTGGTAAACAGAAAAAAGCTCCACAGGCCGGCGCTGACCAGGTTGCACAGCAGGTAGATTGGCTTTCGGGCCTCAAACCGGTCGGCCAGGGCCCCCCAGATCAGGGGAAAAACAACGGTGGCGCCGGTCTGAATGGCGGACAGGGTGCCGATCTGAAGTCCGGAAAAGCCCAGGTGGTAGCAGTAGAGATTAAAGAAGGGCAGAAAGATGCCCAGCACGGCAAAGTAGAGAAAGTATTGCAGTGCAAGGCTGATGCGGCTGGCTGGGGTTTCTTTTTCAACCACGAAACGTCTGGTCTCCGGCAGGGCATGAATCAAAACGGCTCGAGGTCTCACGCTTCCCTGCTTGATTATTGGCCATGTTCATGACATAAAATAAACAGTTGACCGGTTATAACCTTCAACCCGGATATTAAAATGAGCAACGTCTTTTCCCGCGTCAGGCCGCATGGTATCAGATATAAAAAGTTTTTGCCAAGCTGTTTAACGGCCGTTCTGCTGCTGGTGATGGGCTGCGCATACCGTGGCGCGGTTTCCACTCCGCCGCCGGCCAGGCCGCCCGGTGGTTCCTACCAGCAGTTCGGGGAGTGGTACACGCCGCTGCCCAGTGCCGTCGGTTTTACCGAAGAGGGCATGGCCTCCTGGTATGGCGAACCGTTTCATGGCCGGAAAACCGCCAGCGGCGAGGTCTATGACATGTATAAGCCGTCTGCGGCCCACAAGACACTTCCTCTGGGCTCCCGGGTCAGAGTGTACAACAAACAAAACGGAAAATCCCTTGAAGTACGGATCAACGACCGGGGGCCTTTTGTGGCTGGCCGGATTATCGACCTTTCCTATGCCGCGGCCAGGGAACTGGATGTGGTCGGGCCGGGCACGGCGTTGGTACGCATCGTGGCCTTGGAACCCCATCCCGGTGATGTGCGGCTCGGCAAAGAAGAGGGGGTGTTTGCCTTTCAGGTGGGGGCCTTTGCCAGCCGGTCGAACGCCGAAAATTTTCAGGCATCCCTTTCACAACGGTTTGCCCGTGTTCACGTGGTGGAATTTTTTGACGGCACCGGTACCCTTTACCGGGTGCGGGTGGGACGCTATCCGTCCCGGGAGGCCGCTGAAACAGCCCGACCCCAGATGGCCGCAGCCGGTTTTGAAGATGCCTTTATTGTGGCTGAATAATGGAAACGCCTGAACTTCGAAATGTCGTGTTCCTGGACCGGGATGGGGTGATCAACGAGGATTTTCCTGTCCCTGTGAAGAACTGGGCCGAGGTGACCTTTGTGCCCGGCAGCCTGGAAGCCATTCAGCGGCTCACCGAAGCCGGGTTCATCCTGATGGTGATCACCAACCAGCCAGCCGTGGGCCGTGGCCTGATGTCCCGGCACTGTCTTGACTACATGATTGCCAAGATGCGGCAGGAGGCGGAACACGCCGGTGGGCGCATTGATGACGTGTTTTACTGTCCCCATGTGCCGGCGGACCGGTGTGGATGCCGCAAACCCCTGCCCGGGCTGATTCATCAGGCCCGTGAAAAACACCACGTGGACCTGCTCTCTTCGGTGATGATCGGCGACAGTGCGGAAGACATTGAATGCGCCCGGGCCGCCGGGTGCGGCTGTTCGATTCTGGTCAGAACCGGGAGCGGCAGACAGGCGGAAAAAGAGCTGGCCGAAAAGCAGATTTTTCCCACCTGGGTAGCCGCCGACCTGCTGGAGGCGGCTCTCTGGCTGATCAAAAACCACGATTCGGATCCGGCCGCATGATCACGCTCCAAGGGGTCCTGGAGACCATTCGATATCGCCATCCTTCCACCTTTTACACCATTGCCGGCCTGCGGGTGGCCCGGCCCGGCACCCTTGTCACTGTGGTAGGCACCCTGCCCGGCGTGGCGCCGGGCCAGACCGTTACCCTCTCCGGCGAATGGACCACTCATGCCCGGTACGGCCACCAGTTTTCCGTAAAAACCTGTGAAGTCATCCTTCCCGCCACGGTGGAAGGTATCGAAAATTACCTGCAATCCGGCCTGGTCCAGGGCGTTGGAACCGCCATGGCCAGAAAGATAACCCGCCATTTCGGCAAAGAGACATTTTCCGTGATTGAAAGCCAGCCCGAACGGCTGGCCGAGGTGCCAGGCATCGGCCCAGCAAAGGCGCTCATGATACGGAATGCCTGGCGCGAGCATCATGCCGTCAGGCAGCTGATGGCGTTCTTGCAGGAAAAGGGAGTGGACGCCTCCCACAGCGCCCGCATTTTTCGGGAGTATGGAGAGGCGGCGGTGGATATCCTGCGGGCCGACCCCTTTCGCCTGGCCGAGGACCTGCCGGGCCCCGGGTTTGTGATCGCCGACACCATCGCTCTTTCTTCCGGTGCCAGGGCCGATGATCCCCGGCGGATAAGGGCCTGCGTGCGCCACACCCTGGACCAGAACAGAACCGCCGGTAACGTGTTTGCCTTTGTTTCCCACCTGGTGGACCATTGCAGTTCCCTGTTTCATATCGATCCGGCGGATGTGGAGACCGCTCTTGCCGAATTGGCCCGGGCCGAGGAACTGGTGATAACCGAGATGCCCGGTCCGGACCCGGATGTGGCTATTGTCTACCCGGCGGACCTTTACGCCGCTGAAACCGGCATCGCGGCCCGGCTGGCCGCTTTTGCCTCGGTTCCTGTCACCACGGACCGGGCCGACAGCGACCAGATTATGGCCCAGGTGGTGCGGCACCTGGCTATTCAGCCCTCTGCCGAACAGCTGGAGGTGATTCAAAACATTCTTTCCCACCGGGTGGTGGTGGTGACCGGTGGGCCAGGCACGGGAAAGACCACCCTGATCCGGGCTATTACCGCTGTGTTCGAGGGTTCCGGCAAAAAAGTGCTGCTGGCCGCGCCCACGGGCCGGGCCGCCAAACGCCTCTGCGAAGTGTCCGGCAAGGAGGCGGTCACGCTTCACCGGCTGCTGGGCATCGGGTTTGAGGAAACCCCTTTTCTGAAAAACCAGGACAACCAGCTTCGCGCTGACGTGATCGTGGTGGACGAGGCCTCCATGGTGGACATCTCTCTTTTTTCCGCTCTGCTGTCCGCCATTCCGGTAACCGCCGGTCTGGTGCTGGTGGGGGATGTCTATCAGCTTCCCTCGGTGGGGCCGGGAAATGTACTGCGGGACCTGATCGTATCCGGCAGCCTGCCGGTGTTTGAGCTGACCCAGGTGTTCCGCCAGGCCGAACAGAGCGCCATTGTTCAGAATGCCCATCGCATTCGCCGAAGCGAGTCGCCGGATCTGGAATCCGCCGCCGTCATGTCCCCGGATACCGGCTTCTGGTTTGTCGAAAAAGAAAAACCGGAAGAAATAGCCGCCGCCGTAAAAGACCTGTGTGTTGCCCGGCTGCCGAAAACCTTTGGGTTGGACCCGGCAAACGATATTCAGGTACTCACCCCCATGCACAAGGGCCCGTTGGGCACCATCGCTTTGAACCAGGCCCTCCAGCAGGCATTAAATCCTGACCGCCCCGGGAACAAAGAGTTTCTGGCCGGTTTCAAGCCCGGCGACAAGGTGATGCACCTGAGAAACAACTACACCAAGGAGGTGTTTAACGGCGACATCGGTACCGTGTCGGCCGTGGACACACGGCGGCGAATGATCGATGTAAACTATGACGGCCGCATCGTCGAGTATGATGTGGTCGAAGCCGATGAGCTGACCCTGGCCTATGCGATTACGGTGCACAAGTCCCAGGGATCGGAGTATCCGGCGGTGGTGCTGCCCATGACCACCCGTCATTACGCCATGCTGGAGCGTAACCTTTTTTATACCGCCATGACCCGGGCGCGGCAACTGGTGGTGCTGGTGGGTACATCAAAAGCGGTGGAAGTGGCCATGCGGAAAAATAACCCCAGAGCCCGGCTGTCGCTTCTGGCCGCCCGCCTCAACCCGGCTATTGTCGACGAGGATCGGACTTTTGATAACCAGGTTGATTGATGAACCACAGAGAACACAGAAAAAATTCTCTTTTCCAATCCCGATAGTATTCACCAAATATTCAGTTTACTGTGGAAGAACAGGCGAGAAGTAACAAGAACAGATAGAGCGCCTTGATAAAGCTTTCAACAACAAACCCTTGGACCCTCGACCCCTTGAATCCTTGAACCCTAAAAAAGTTCCAGTTTTTATAAAGCCTATCAGGAACGTCGGCTGGAGTGGAAACGGACGGCGTTGGCCACCAGGGCCGGAGCCCAGGTCGGTGTGCCCAAAGCGTGAATATGGGTGTAGGCGGCAAAGACGTTGGTGCGGCAGATGCCGTCCCGGTGGTTGACAAACCCTTTACCCCGGGTGGTCGAAAATACCAGATCGGCATCGGATCCCTCCCACCGGCGCACCGTAGAGTAGCGGAACTCATGGCCTCGAATCTCCATGCCCACGGGAAACCACGGATTCTCACGGTCCACCATCGAGATGGTATAACCGTGACCCGCCGGCCTGGCCGATATACCAAAGGAGACCGGCAGCACGTTGCACATGGGGAATACGGTATTCTCCAGCTCCAACTCTTTTCCCAGGTACATCAGACCGCCGCACTCGGCATAAATGGGCAGCCCGGCATCGGCCAGCTCAAGCACCCGCTGCCGGAATGACATATTGGCGGCCAGTTCTTCCGCGTGGGTTTCGGGAAATCCGCCGCCCAGATAAAGGGCATCGATATTTTCCGGAAGCGATGGGTCGGAAAGCGGGCTGACAAATACGAGGTCGGCGCCTGCCCGCTCCAGTGCCTCCAGGTTGTCCGGATAGTAAAACTGAAAGGCTGAATCCCGGGCCACCGCGATCACTGGCCGAAAGCCGGAAAGGGGCGCTGCCGCGGCTGCCGGTGCCGGCGACTCAACCGGCAGGGCCTCGTCGGCAATGGCGGCAACTGCATCCAGGTCGATATATTGCTGCGCTATATGGGCTGCCGCCTCCACCGCTTCCTGGGCCCAGGCATGCTCGCAGGTGGGCACCAGGCCCATGTGGCGTTCGGGAAACTCCTCCTGGGCCAGCTTGGGAATGGCGCCTACCACCGGAATGCCGCAATAGTGTTCTATGGATCGGCGTACAATGGATTCGTGTCGGGGGCCGGCTACCCGGTTTAAAACGACGCCGCGGATCCGGGTGGACTCGTCAAAGTGCATACACCCGGCCACCACGGCCGCTGATGTGCGGGTGGTCTTGGTGCAGTCCAGACAGAGCACCACGGGTGCGCCCAGAAGCTTTGCGATTTCCGCGGTGCTGGTGCGGCCGTCGATGTCAATGCCGTCGTAAAGGCCTCGATTGCCCTCGATAACGGCAATCTCCATGCCGGTGGTGTGGGTGAAAAACGAAGAAAGAACCGCTTCGGAAGGGATGAAGAAGGTATCCAGGTTCCGACAAAAAACGCCGGCTGCCAGTGAAAGCCAGCCGGCGTCAATATAGTCGGGACCTTTTTTAAAGGACACAACCCGTTTTCCAAGACGCTTCAGCGCGGCGGTGACGCCTATGGCAACAGTACTCTTTCCCGCCCCGCCTCTTAATGCAGAAAAGACCAAGCGCGGGCAGACAATGGGGTGTTGCATCGGAACCTCACCAGGGAAAAGGGTGCGCGTCCCTGTTTGTGTGGCAGGGTGCAGGCGAAGATCTAGTCTTCGTGCTCCGCCGAGGCCTGTTTTCCCGTTCCCTTCAGGCCGTACATGGTGGTGCTGCCGCTTGACCAGAACTCCAGGATCTGCGCTTCAACCATCTTGTTGACAAACTTCTTGGCGTCACGGGGTTTCAAGCCCAGGATCTCCTGAAGATCAGAAAAATAGAACTTGGACTTGGTCTTCTGCTTTTTCTGCAGCGCCTCGATAACCATTTTGTTTGCAGTTTCCTGATCCATATCCGCCATGGTCGCTCTCCTTCAAAAAGGCAAAAGAGAGACGGGGGACTCCCCGCCTCTCTTGTTGCCGGTTAAATGACTAGTCAGTGAACTTGAACTGGGTCGTCTGCCGCCATGTGTAGTAGGCGGGATCACGGAAGTCATCAATCAGGTGATGGGTGAATTCCAGGCCGCACTTCTCAAAGAAGCGTTCCCAGCCGATTCTCTCCGCCCATTCGCCGATCCGTTCGTATTTTCTGGCGTCTTTGGAATAGGCGTCAATGATCTGCTTGATGACCGCCGTGGTTTCCGGCCACAGGGGGGCATTGTTGGGCAGAAACGCCACCGCCACCTTGGAGAACTTGGGCGCGCTGATCCGGTTGGAGACCTTGCCGCCAACCATGATCACGATACCGTCACCCTCTTTGTCCGCCAGGGGCAGGGCCGGGCACATGGTGTAGCAGTTGCCGCAGTACATGCACCGGTCGTTGTTCACGGCCACGGTCTTGACCTCGGTGCCGTCCTCAAGCGCCTTCTTGACGGGCTTGATGGCCGCCGTGGGGCAGGCCGCCACCGCCAGCGGAATTTCGCACATCTTGTCAAGGTACTCGTCCTCAATCATGGGCGGTTTTCTGTGGTAGCCCAGAATAGCGATATCCGAGCAGTGCACCGCGCCGCACATGTTCAGGCAGCAGGCCAGAGAGACCCGCACCTGGGCCGGCAGGTCCATGCTCTGGAAATGGTCAAACAACACATCCATAGTCGCCTTGACCGGGCCGGAAGCATCCGTTGCCGGGGTGTGACAGTGAATCCATCCCTGGGTGTGGACGATGTTGGTCACGCCTGCGCCGGTGCCGCCAATGGGGAACTTGAAGCTGCCGCCGGCAAACTTACGGCTGGCCAGGTCTTTTTTCAGCGGCTCCACCTTGTCCTTTGAATCCACCATGAATTCAATGTTGTTACGGGTGGTGAAGCGCAGGTAACCGTCGCAGTGCTTGTCGGCGATTTCGCAGATCTCGCGAATGTGGGTGACCGACATCAGGCGGCATCCGCCGACGCGCACGGTGTAAACCTCTTCACCGGTTTCGGACACATGAACCAGAACGCCGGGCTCAAGGATTTCGTGATAGGCCCATTTGCCCTTGTTCTTGGCAATCACGGGCGGATAGAACTCTTCGTAGCTTCTCGGACCGATATCGGTGATACGGTCCTTCATCGGCTCAGCTGGATTATAACCAGAGGATATAAAAGCCATGGTTTTCCCCTTTCTTATCTCTGATGGTGTTTACGGTATTCTTTGATATCACGCTCGAAACCGCCGGGAACCTCGTCTTCCTTCCAGAAGATGTACGGGTTGGTCCTGGGCTCCTGAACATGCTGCGGCTGGGGTTCGATGCCGGTCATTTCAAGCAGCCTCTGGAAGCCCTGGCGCTTCATCAGCTCGCCCAGGCGCTCGCGGTTCTTGCCCTCTTCCATCCACCAGTCCCACACCGCCTCGATCACTTCCTTGATCTCGTCGTAAGGCTCTTCGACCTTGACAAAGGGAACCAGCAGGGAGCCCATCTGGGCACCGTCGAGAATGGGGGCCTTGGCGCCGGCCAGGATGGAAAGACCTTTTTCCTTGCCGGGTTTCAACGCCCTGGGCATGACATTGATGCAGTGCATGCACCGGGTGCATTCCCGGTTGTCGATCGCCAGCTTGCCGTTTTCGTACTTCATGCAGCCGGTGGGGCAGCGGTCGATTACTTCGGCCTTAATGTCAAAGGCGCCCCAGTCACGGCCGGCATGGGCGCCGGCATTGGGCGGATACTTGCCATCTACATATGCCTTGACCGCATCCTGGTCGACCTGAATGTCATCTTTCCAGGTACCGACAAAGGAGAGATCGGCCCGGGCGATGGAGGCCACGCAGCAGTTGGGGCATCCATCAAACTTGAATTTGAACTTGTAGGGGAAGGCCGGACGATGCAGTTCGTCCTGGTACTCGTTGGTCAGGTGGTGGCACAGGGCCTGAGTATCGTAGCAGGCATACTCACACCGGGCCTGGCCGATACAGTCGGAGGGGGTCCGCAGGTTGGAGCCGGAACCGCCCAGATCCTGGTTGTGCTTGTGGGTCAGTTCAAAAAAGATCTCTTCCAGCTGGGGCGTGGTGGTGCCCAGGAAGATGATGTCGCCGGTGGAGCCGTGCATGTTGGTCAGGCCGCTGCCCCGGAACTCCCAGAGGTCGCACAACTGCTTGAGGTAGTCGGTTTTGTAGAATTTGCCCGACGGCTGGTTGACGCGCATGGTGTGAAAATGGGCCACGCCCGGAAACTGCTGGGGCTGATCACAGTAACGACCGATAACGCCGCCGCCGTAACCGAAAACGCCCACGATGCCGCCGTGCTTCCAGTGAGTGACACCGTCCTTGAAGGACAGTTCCAGAACACCAAGAAGGTCTTCCACCACGTCCTGGGGAATCTGGTACTCAATGTTCTTCTCGTTCTTCGCTCTTGCCTCTGCTTCCTGCTTGAGGTCGGACACAAAGCTGGGCCACGGTCCGGACTCCAGCTGGTCAAGCAAAGGAGTCTGATGTTTTGCCATTCTTTTCCTCCATTTGTGAATAATGAAAATGATCTTGCCTGACGGCAGTCAAAACACTCATGCCTCGTACTGCTATATATAGTCCCCGCTACCAGGGGATCCTATCGGGTATTGCTGATCTCTTTTTTGATCTCCGGTGCCACGGCGTATCCCAGCTGTTCGGCCTTTTCGCAATGGGCCGCGGCCAGTTCGACTTCTCCTTTTTCCAGGTAGGCGATGGCCAGATTGTTGTGGGCCACGGCAAAAGCCGACTCGATTTCCAGTACCTTTTTGTTCGTTTCGATGCTTTTGTCGATCTGCCCGTTCATCAGGTAGGCATTGCCCAGATTGGTGTATGCCTGAATGAAATTGGGATTGAAGGTCACCGCTTTTTCCAGGGCATCAATGGCCGCCTCGATTTTGCCCTGCTGAAGATAGACAAAACCGATGTTGCCGTACCCTTCGGCAAAGCCCTCTCTGGCGTTGACCGCTTTCTGGTTGTAATGCAGGCAGCCCTCCAGGTCGTTGTGCTGCATGCGAATGCCGCCCAGCAGCACATACGCCTCGGAAAAGGTGGGGCTGCAATCGACCGCCTCCTTGAGCTCGTGTTCGGCCTCATCAAACCGTTTTTGGGCCAGCAGGGCCACCGCGTAATTGTAGCGGGTCATGCCGCAGGTAGGGTTGGCCCGCACGGCGTTTTTATGCTGCTCCAGGTAGGCGTCGGCGTTAATGGATTGTGTCATGAGCCTCTCTTTTGGCTCGGAATATATGAGCCGGAATTTATAAAAACCTCTGCTATATAAAGGAGCTATTCTAAGCTTGACCATGGGGGGGTTGTCAAGAGAAAAGAAACCAAAACCCAAGAAAACCGTCCCGCTTTTCAACTTTCAACTATTTTTCGAACGGGCCGGGAACAGGTTTAAAGAGGCTTTTGATATTGTTATTCGCCGGCGTGTGTGATAACAACCAGTAAAACCATATTGTTGAAAGATATAAGGAGGAGATATGACACCGGGATGTTATACGGCGCTGATCACACCGTTTGATGGCAACGGGGTGGATGAGGAGGGTCTTTCCCGACTGGTGGCATTCCAGATGGAAAACGGCATTACCGGCATCGTGGCCGTGGGCACCACCGGTGAAAGCCCCACCCTGACCTGGGATGAGCACAACCGGGTGACCGAGCTGATCGCACGGCAGGTGAAGGGCCGGGGCACCTGCATCGCCGGCACCGGCAGCAACAACACCGCGGAAACCATTTCAGCCACGGAACACAGCGTGCGGGCCGGCGCCGATGCCGTGCTGCTGGTGGACCCTTACTATAACGGTCCCAGCTCCCTTGAGATTCGCAGGGAATATATTGAACCCGTGGCCCGGGCCTTTCCCGACACCCGGATCATTCCCTACGTGGTGCCCGGCCGGACCGGCGCCCAGGTGCTGCCCGAAGACCTGGCCCTGGCGTTTCATCGTTTTGCCAATGTGGACACGGTCAAGGAGGCCACCGGCAACCTGGAGAACATGCGGCGGACCCGTCGATGCTGCGGCGCCGCCTTCAATATTCTGTCCGGGGACGACAACCTGGTGTTTCAGATGATGACCGACCCGGAGATTCGGGCCTGCGGCGTTATCTCAGTTTATTCTAACATCTTTCCCGGCGCCATGTCCCAAATGGTGGCGGCCCTGGAACGGGACGACAAGGAGGAGGGCCGTAAAATTTCTTTGGCCCTGTCTCCCCTGCTGGAACGGGTCACTGTGACTTCCACGGAAGAGACCCCCCTGGGTCCTGTTCCCTGCCGGGCCCGCAACCCTCTGCCGGTCAAGACACTGATGGCCCTGCTGGGCATGCCGTCGGGTTTCTGCCGGCAGCCTCTGGGCAGAATGACCGCCGCCGGTCTTGACAGTCTGACCACGGCGGCCCGAAAGGTGTTTACCGGCGCACCAGAGCTGTTCACGCCACTGGCGGAATTCTTCGGCATCGACGTGGAAGCCCGGCTGTTTGACAGCGGCGTCATGAAAAGCCTGGTTTACCCGGACTATTAACCCGGACATTTCATGAAATTTTTCGACATTGGTTAATTTTTATATGAGATACCGTGTGTTGAAATTGATTTCAGGCGTTTTTTGAAAGTACAAACTGTCATGAACGGTTTGAGGCATTTTATGTCAATTTTATGCCGAACAATTTCACCCTTCGGGCGAGTCGCCTTGACCGCATCTGCTGTGTTGCTGGACATTCGCGGTAGATTGACTACAGCTTCATGTCCCGCGCCTTGCATCTGCGGCCAAATCAACTCGTGAAATATCCGGGTTAAGGACAACAAAAAGGTGACAACCATGGTGGAGGTACACGGATATTGCGATTCGGCCTTTGAAAAGGTGAGAAAAGCCTTTGTGGCTAATTTCAAAGCCGGAAAGGAACGGGGCGCCGCCGCCGCCGTCGCGATCGACAATAAGCCGGTGGTCAACATCTGGGCCGGGAAAGCCGGTTTTACAAGCCACGGGCCCTGGCAGGAAAACACCCTTGCCAACATCTATTCCGCCACCAAGGGGGTCACCGCCATCTGCGCCCACCGTCTGGCTGAGGAGGGCCGGCTGGACATGGACAGACCCGTGGCCGCCTACTGGCCCGGGTTTGAAAAAAAGGACAAGGGCCACATCACCGTCCGCATGTTGTTAAACCACACCGCCGGCATGGTGGCCCTTAAACGTCGCCAGCCGGCCAAGACGCTGTACGACTGGGACACAATGGTATCGGCGCTGGAAATCCAGTCCCCCTGGTGGCGTGACGGTACCCTGGGATACCACCCGGTCACTTACGGCTGGCTGGTGGGCCAGGTGATCCGCAACATTACAGGCAGAACCGTGGGGCAGTATCTAAAAGAAGAGATCACCGGGCCATTGGGGCTTGATCTGCACATTGGTCTGGATGAAGCCGAGCACCACCGGTGCGCCACCATGGTAATGCTGCGGCTGCCCACAATTCATAAAGACTGCCTTCGGTTGACCGCCGAGATGATACGCCACCCTTTTGGCGCCACGTCCTGCGCCTTTGGCAACCCGACAAGCATCGCCACGGGTGTCAACACACGGGCCTGGCGCAGCGCCGAAATCCCGTCGGCCAATGGCCAGGCCACGGCCCTGGCCCTGGCCCGGCTCTACGGCGTCCTGGCCGGCGGCGGTACACAGGGCGGCACCCACGTGCTCTCGTCCGATTCCATCAACCGGTGCATTCAGGAGACTTCCGGAGGCCCGGACGCCGTGCTGAAGCTGAAAACCCGGTTCAGCCTGGGCTTCATGCTTAACCAGGACAACCCGTCCGGCAACATGGGGCCGGGCCCCCGGGTCTTCGGCCACCCCGGAGCCGGCGGGGCACTGGGGTTTGCCGACCCGGACGCGAAAATGGGGTTCGGCTACGTGATGAACAAAATGGATACCTTCATTCTGGTGGACCCCCGGGCCAGACACCTGATCGACGCAACGTACGAGTGTCTATAATCCCCCCTCCCCGTTGTACCTTTTTGCCCAAATCGCTATCGGTATCGGGATCGGTATCGAATACCCATTGCCTTTTTTGAAAACATATTGTTTTTCCCTGTACTTTTATTGGCGCCAAGAAAAGTACACGGATAAGCAGGAAGGTATTACAGATCAGTTTTATGCTGGATTACCCGGTCAAGCCGGGTAATGACGACTACGGTGGCGGTCAGCCCGTGGCACCCGTCAAAAAACGGGGCAAAGATCAGCCGGTCTTGATTTCGATCCCGATCCCGATAGCGATTTGGATGGGGCTGATGATTCTGTGGGTAGAGCCCGGATGGGGCTACTGTTTGACGGTAAACCCATCGCCCTTGAAAAAAATCGCTTTCAGCCAACGGAACCCGAATTTGAGCAGCTCCACCTCGCTGTTGCGGATTTTTTCCACTGTGTCGGGGTCAATGTCGTAGCGGGAGAGAAAGGTGCTTTCAAAGACAAAGCGTTTGAAAGCGTCCACGTCGTAGGAGACCATGAAGAACATTTTTTTGGCCTGCTCGGTGAGCTGAATGTTGGCCGGAAAGGATCGCTTGCGCACCACCAGGTCGGTCCATTCGGCATTGATGTCGTCGTGAATGTCCACGCCCTGGTCTTTTCGCCACTCGGCCACGGTCCACTCTTTTTTCTCCTCAAACCCCTTGCAGTGGGGCTCGTTGACAAAGAAAAAGAAGCCCTCGCCGTCCGGGGCCGGCATATCGGTCTCCTTGTGGCTCAGGGTGGCCACGCCCAGGGGATAATAGCGACAGGCAGTGGGGCGGTCCTGGTAAATGATGCACCCGTCGTCCCGCACAAAGGGGCAGGAGGTCTGTTCATCGTCCAGCAGCTTCAGCGACACCACCGGCAGGTCGGTTTTTTCCAGAAGGTGAGGCTCGGTGTAAATGGCCAGAAATTCGGTGGAGGAAAGGTCCAGCCGGTTCTTGAGCCGGACGATATCATAGGGGGTCAGCAGAATGTTGATGCCCCGGCAGCAGGAGGTAAAGCAGGAAACCCCCTTGTGGCATTCAAACACGAACCGGCTTTCCAGACCGAACCGCACAGGGTTGATGGTCGCGGCACCGCCGGATGAAGTGGTGTTGTCCGTCATGGCGTTAAAAACTCCTTTTAGTTTATTTTGTCTGTCCGTATTTTTCACATTCCGCATCAATAGTAAAGACAAAACCAGGAAACAGCCCTTTTCTGTTCCTTTTTGCAACAGCAGGTGAGCCTGAAAACCGCCGGCCGGGAATCAAACCGTTGACAAAAAATGCTTTGCGGATTCTTGCGTTTGGTGCTAAACCGCTGTAAGGTGTGTGACTTGGGTGGTCTTTGGCCATGGATTGAAACAGAGGAACAACATCAATGTCCGGTATCGCAGGTCGGGAGTTTGGAACAGGCAGGCGTTTTCTGGGCCGGTTGGCCCACGGCACGGATATCCTTGGTTCCATAGAAGGGTTCTGCGTCCAGCATGGTATTCAGACCGGTGTTTTTTCCCTGATCGGCGCGGTATCGTCGGCCACCATCGGGGCCTACGACCAGCAGCAGCAGGTGTATGTGACGGTAAAGGAGGACCGGGAGCTTGAGATTCTCTCCTGCACCGGCAACATCTCCGTAAAGGAGGGCCGGCCCTTTGTTCACGCCCATATTGTGCTGGCCGATATTCACGGCGCCACTATCGGGGGCCATCTGTTTTCCGACACCACTGTTTTTGCCGGTGAAATTGAGATTGTCGAGCTGGTGGGCACCCCGCTGGAAAGGGGCCATGACGACGTCACCGGCCTGATGCTGTGGAAAATGGCAACGGACGCCTCATGAAAAAGGGCCGGATCCCGGCAGATGGAACCAACACAACCACATTCGTCATTGCGAGGAGCCAGGCGACGAAGCAGTCTTAAGGCACACGTATCGCATATATATGAATAAACGGCAGGAGATGGAAGATGGAACTTACCCTGAACCGGGCAGGGCAGTTAAAGCCCCACCCCAAGGACGATGAACTGGCCTTTGGCACCGTGTTTACCGACCACATGTTTAATGTGGACTACTCCCCTGAAAAGGGGTGGCACAGCCCCCGCATTGAGCCTTACGGACCTTTTGTGCTTTCGCCGGCCTCCATGGTGCTTCATTACGGGCAGGCCGTGTTTGAGGGACTCAAGGCCTACCGCACCGCCTCCGGCGGGGTGCAGCTGTTCCGGCCGAAAAAGAACCTGGCCCGGCTCAACGAGTCGTGCCGGCGGTTGTGCATTCCCGAATTCAACGAAGCAGATCTGCTGGACGGTCTCAAACAGCTGGTGGCTCTGGACCAGGCATGGGTGCCCTCGAAACACGGCACATCCCTTTACATCCGGCCTTTTGTCATCGCTACTGACCCCTACGTGGGCCTGCGGTCATCCCACACCTACCGGCTTGCCATCATTCTGTCGCCGGTGGGGGCCTACTATCCCGAGGGGTTCAATCCGGTCAAGATCTGGGTCACCCGGAAATACGTGAGAGCCGTGCGCGGCGGCGTGGGACACGTGAAAACCGCGGGAAACTACGCGGCCAGCCTCTATGCCACGGAAGAGGCCCACAAAGAGGGCTATACCCAGGTGCTGTGGCTGGACGGTGTGGAGCAGAAGTACGTGGAAGAGGTGGGCTCCATGAACATCTTTTTCGTGATTAACAATGAACTGGTGACCCCGGCCCTTAACGGCAGCATTCTGCCGGGCGTGACACGGGACTCGGTGATTGAGGTGGCCCGGTCCTGGAGCATGCCGGTGGCCGAGCGCAAAATCTCCATTGACGAGGTGTTTGCGGCGCAGAAAAGCGGTGCTCTTTCCGAGGTGTTCGGATCCGGCACCGCCGCGGTGATTTCACCGGTGGGCATGATCAAGTGCGACGATCTAGAGGTGACCATCGGCGACGGCAGCGCCGGGCCGGTGTCCAAAAAATTCTTTGACACCCTCACCGGCATTCAGTATGGCGACGCGCCGGCGCCAGAGGGGTGGATCGAACCGGTTGCATAGCTTGAAGAAAACTGTTGATAAAACGGCGTCCTGTGGCAAAACTGTGCGGCCTGGGTCACGGGGCGTCGTTTTTTTCGTTTTTCACCAGAATGTCGATGATTCTGGGAATATAGTCATCCGCTCTGTCTGCTGAAAAGGTGCAGGCCCCGGCCCCCCGGTGGCCCCCGCCCTCAAATTGAGACAGCATCTCCCCCACGTTGACGTTGCACCCCCGGTTGAAAATGCTGTGGCCCACGCTGACAATGACCCGGCTCCGGTCTTCGGCCGGATGGCGGATCTTCACGCTGACCACGGCGTCGGGAAAAAGCGAATAAGCCAGAAACCGGTTGCCCGTGGGCGCAACGGTAAGGGTTCGAAAGTCGGTGACCGCCACGTGGCCGTGAAGGGTGGTGTGCTTTTTAAGGTGGCCCGCCAGGTTCCGGTTGTCTTCAATGGTCTGCCGGCACCGGGCCTGAACTGCTTCGTGGGCCATCACCCGGTCAATGGGCAGGCGGCCCAGCAGGTCCACCAGCAGGTTCCAGTAAGGCGCTTCGGACCAGTCGTGGTTGACAATGGTCATGGAGAGAAGAATATAAGGGTGGTCTTCCGGCCGGGCCACCTCTTCCGCGGACAGGTCCGCGGCATCGATCTTGTCGGCCTGGGCCACCAGCCCGGAAAAGTCCCGGCTCAGCCTGTCTCTGTAGTACTCATGCACCAGGCCGGCAGCGGACGGCGCCACCCGGAAAAGCCCTTCAAAGGGAGTGTCCACGCGGTTGGAGTGGTGATGGTCGAACCAGAGGGAGCAGTTCTCATGAAACGGCAGGTTGGCGAGAATGTCGCCTTTTTTGATGCTCACCTCCTTTTTCTGGATCTGGCTGGGCTCCACCCAGGCAATGGGCGCCGTGATATCGGTCACATCGGCAATCAGGACCGCGCACACAACGCCGTCAAAGTCCGGACGCGTCACGATTCGCATGGTTTACTCTTTATTGTCTGTCGGTTATATAAAAACAGGTCTATTTTTGTGCCAGCCTAACAGCTATCCTTCTGTAATTCAATCCTGTTTAACCAAAAAACAGGCCTGCCGCTGCATACGTCATCGCCGGGCTTGACCCGACGATCCAGTGTAAAATTGATGTTTGATACCTTATTATCGCTATCGGTATCGGTATCGGTATCGACATCGATTCCGTCCGGCTGCAACAGCGGTAATTTACATTGTGTTTGTAGTGACGCCGTCAGGCGTTTCTCGGCCGGGCAGATTCGATGCCCTTACGGGCACACTACAAACAGGCCTTTTCCCGCCTTCTTATTCATAAGGAACCGTCCGGCCGCACATGCTGGCATCCGCCGGCCATGTCTGGTAAAATACAAAAACTGGAAAAAATGAAGCTTCTCGCAAAGACGCAAAGGACGCAAAGAAAACAGGGGCCGGCGAGACTTAACCCTCTGCGCGCTTTGCGCCTTTGCGGTGCAACAACAAACGGCAACCACTGTAAACGGGTTCGATTTCGATACCGATAGCGATGCCGATTTCGATGCGTGGAAAGGAGGGAATATCATGCTGGCGAAAATCATCATCAAGCGCCGTTTCAGGGAAGGGGCCACAGACGAGATACTGGCCCTGCTCCACGACCTGCGGTTTGCCGCCATGTCCCAGCCGGGGTATGTGTCCGGCGAGACCCTGATGCAGCACGACGATCCCCGGAAGCTGGTGGTCATCGGCACGTGGCAGAACATGGAAAGCTGGCACCAGTGGAAAAACAATCCCCGGCGCAACGAATTCGAGGTCATGCTCAATGTCTACCAGGAAAGCCCCACGGTCTACGAGGAGTACGTGCTGGGCACGGCACTGCGCTGACCCCGCGGCACCTCCTTGCATGACGCGCATCATGGGGCGGTCTCGGTTCGGTTGCGGCCGTTCTTCTTGGCCCTGTAAAGGGCCCTGTCCGCCGCCTTGATCACGGCGTCGGGGGTTGTGTAGCGTGACGACCGCTGGGCCAGGCCGATGCTGACCGTTACCGACACGCGCTTTCGCTTTCCGGGCTTTGCCTTTTCCGGGGCACTGCCGTTGCCGGCTTTCCGGGCCGGCTTCCGAAGGGTAAAGGCGGACCGGCATACCGCGTTCCGGGCTGCTTCCGCCGCCGCTTTTCCCCGGACCAGGTCTTTTCCCGGAAAAACAAGGGTAAACTCTTCCCCGCCGAAGCGGTAGGCGTTGCCCCCGGCTCTTTTGAGGGCCGTTGCCACTTTTTTCAGTACCTCGTCGCCCACGTCATGGCCGTACCGGTCGTTGAACCGCTTGAAATGATCGACATCCACCATGGCAATGGTGTAGGTCCGGCCCAGGGCCTGCAGTTTTTCATTCAACGCCCTGCGGGACGGCAGGCCGGTCAGTTCATCCCGGTAAGCAAAAAAATGCCCGGTTTCCACCATGGACACCAGCAGCACCACAATGGCCCCGGAGGCAGCCAGATGGAACGCCTCGGGGCCTTTCTGAGAGAAAAAACCGGCGGATACAATCGCTGTTGCCCAGAAAAAACCGGCCCGGGCCGGGGAGGGATCGCGCAGGTACATGGCCAGCAGAAGGGCCAGGGCCAGCAGGGCGGCCACCAGGGGAACCAGGGGAACGTCCGGGTGTTGCGGAAGAACCCGGTGCAGGACAAACCGTGCCAGGTCGGGGTGATGGACGATATCGGGAATCCTGCCGGCGACCGCCGCGGCCGTCGGCACCAGGCCGATCCACAGCAGGCGGGACAGGCCCCACATGTTGAGCAGGCCCCGCTCCCGCCACCAGGCGAACACCACGAAATGCAACGGTGCCAGGACGGCCGCCGCATGATAATAAAACCGCTGCTGGGCCGTGGCAGACGAAAAAGCGGCCGGCACCAGCATGGCCGAGGCCCCGGCCATGCCGGCCAGCACAAGGACCGTGAAAAAATGGTTGCTTCTGCCCAGCCGCAGGGAAAAAAACAGGACCGGCACCAGCGCGGCAATAAATATCGTGTCGGAAAACCGTAAAACAGATTCACGGGTTCCGTCTGCCCACAGCAGTATCATGAGTGCCAGGGCAATTCCACCGGAAGGGAAAAAAAGGCGTCCCAGTTTCTTCACGTTCACGCTCCTTGTTGACCGGGCCACACTTTACCAGCACAAGACCGTTTTGCCCAGCCCCGATTTTCAGCGTGTCCGGTCAGGATTGCGGATTTGTTTCTTCCTCTTTCTGATGACGACCTGCCTGTTCTCTTTTCCATACTTGTCCCGAACCCTTCGGCCGGGTATAAAGAAATGACGGCTTCGTAAAAAGCCCAATTTCTGCGTTGCGCTGCATCCACTCGTCACTGAGGCGTACGACAAGTACGCCTCAGTCCTCGGGATTTGCGACGCCTTGAACTTGAACTTTTTACGTTGCCGTCCTGGGGGTCAGGCAACAGACCATAACCATGACTTGACAAACAGCCGAAACATTCGGTTTATGGATTGCAATTGAATATGATTCACCAGCAATTAAATTTACTTCGGAATAACAATAGAGCAGTAACAAAAACAGGAAAGCAACAGGGATGCAAAAACGAGTGGGCGTCATATCGGACACGCACGGGCTGCTGCGGGAATCGGCAGCCGCAGCCCTGCACGGGTGCGATCTGATCCTTCATGCCGGCGACATCGGCCACCAGGGCATTCTCGACACGCTGGCATCCATTGCCCCGGTGTCGGCGGTGCGGGGCAACATGGACCGCGGCGAATGGGCCGACCGGCTCCCTCTCCTTGAAACCGTCACCGTGGCCGGCAGGGACATCTATATGCTGCACGACCTTCTGGCCCTGGACCTGGACCCGGCCGGGTATTTTGCCGTGGTGGTTCATGGCCACACTCACGCACCATCCAGCACGGTCAGAGACGGGGTTCTTTATTTCAATCCCGGCAGTGCCGGACCCCGGCGTTCCAGCCTGCCGGTGTCGGTGGGGCTGCTGACCCTTGATGAAACATCGGTGAAAGGGACGTGGGTGATGCTGGATGCCTGATCCGGACAGGATTGTTTCGCTGCGCGCAATGACGTTTGAATTTTAAAGCAGGCGTTAAATTACAGGCCTTTCAACCGGTCCACCTGCGGCTGGTAAGACTTGTCCAGCTTGATTGCTTTTTTGAAAAAGGCGTCAGCCGCACCAGCGTTTCCCGACTCCAGGGCATCCACGCCCCGGGCAAAGAGCAGTGCCGCCTCGATGCTGCTCCTGGAGCTTGCCTGGGCCACCGCCTCCTTGGCCTGCATGGATTTAGCGATTTTTTGCGCCAGGTCCCGCTCAAGAGTAAAAAAATCATCGGTCTTTCCGGTGATGGACTCGGCCATGATCAGTGCACCGGTCTCCACCTCGACCATTCTCATGTCAATGCGGACGTTTTTACCCATCACCATGAAGGCCCCGAAACCAATGGCCTGGGCCCCGAGCATCTTGCCCATCTTCACGGCTGTGGATGCGTCAATAACCCCGGTCTGGCCCAGGGCGATTTCGTCAAGCAGGGCACGGATCTTTTCCCGCTCCACCAGTTTGAATGCGGCCCCGCTGTTGGCCAGCTCGGTCATCAGCATCACGGACAGGCCGCTTTTCAGGGGGTCATAGGTTTCGGGCGTGGTGACGGAGTTGTTCTCAAAAGGCAGAATGGCAAGGGTCCGGTCCCCGTCCGGGGCCGCACCTGCCGGCCCAAAAGGCAGTAAACATGCCATCACCAAAATGGCCATGGCTACAGACAAAATCCGTGTTTTCAAGGAGGGGTACCTTTCTTGTTAAAATTTAAACCGTGAAACCGTGATCATGGGTTAAGGCGGCTCCGATTCTGAAAAGGACCGGAACCGCCCGGTTATCAAAATTAATGGCCTCCACTGCCGCCGCTCAACGAGTCCTGCTTGGCCTTGTCCGCGGCCGCCTGGGCGTTTACCGCGGCGTCAAAACTCTTTTTCAGCGACTCGGGGGTCACCTGGCCCATACCGCCCGTGCCGGATGAGGAGTCGTCCGGGCACGAATCGCGGCCCAGCAGGGCCAGTTCAAAGCTGGGGTCGGCCTGAAGGGCCTTGTTGAAAAGATCCAGGGCCGTTTTCCAATCCGCCTGGTCCATGGCATCCAGGGCCTGGCCATAGTAAAGCACCGCGTCGATGTTTTTGGTGTGAACCTTGCCCACAGCCGCCTGCTCGGCCGGGGTGAGATTGATGCCCTTCATCTCGGCCACACCTGCGGCAATGGCGCCGGGCAGTTGAAAAAAGTTCTCCCGTTTCACGGTCAGGGCCGCGTTGCCGAGCACCTTTCCTTTTGTGGTGGAAGCCAGGGCCGTATCCGTGCGGATGTCCTTGGACAGGGTGCCCACGATCAGGTGTTCCGCACCCACCAGCCGGCCCATGCGCGGCGCGGTTTTTGAATCCACAATGCCGGTCCGGCCCAGGGCCATCTCCTCCATCAGGGCCTGAAGCCGAAGCCGTTCAACCACCTGAATGGAGTTGATCTGTGAAAGGTTGCTGATGGTCATGGCGGCCAGGGCCTTCTGAAAGGCCGCCAGGTTCTTGCCGGATGTTTTGTCTTCATAATAAAACACGGCATAGGTCTCTACAGGGGGCTTGACCGTGGCCAGCTTTTTTTCTGATGCCACTGCCTCTTTGGCCAGCTTTTTGTTGTAGTCGATTTTCAGCAGGGTGATCTGCTGGCGTACCGCCTTTTCCAGCAGGGGCCGGGAGGGGTCTTCAAAACTTTCAAAAGTGGCGATGGCGTTTTCATAATCGGCTTTTGCCACGTAGGCCACGCCCAGAAACAGGATGGCTTCCGGGTCGCCGGGATTTAATTCCAGAGCCTTTTTGAGGGTGGCCACCGATTTGTCCAGGTCGCCCTTTTCCAGGTAGGCCCGGCCCAGCATGTAGGTGGCCTGGAACGAATCGGGCTTCTGCGTCAGGTAGGCTGTAAAATCGGCAATAGCGCCGTCATAGTCCTTTGTCTGGAACTTGTAGTCCCCCTTCACGTAAAGGGAACATCCGGCAAAACCGGCCAGCAGAAAGCCGACCAGGCACAGGCATGTCAAAATTCGTTTCATCATCGGGTTTCCTTTCTTCTCAGCATTTGATTATATTGTTTATAAATGGTGTTATGTCATGGCGAACGGAACGCAGCATGCGTGTTTTTCAAATGTTGCGTATCATACCGTTTCAGGCCCTTGTTGTCAAACATCAGGGCCGGCGATCAGCCGTGCCGGAGCGGTTGACACGGGCCTGCCCCTGCGACTATGCTTGATGGCAAAGTAAAAAGCCCAATTGCCGCAAGGCGGCCGGCTGCGTTGCGCTGCACCCCTCGTCACTGCGGCGTACGACAAGTACGCATCATTCATCGGGATTTGCGGCGCCTTGATCTTGAACTTTTTACGGGTTGATCATGCCTGTATTGCAGCAGCAATCAAGCCGCTTTTTTAAGTGCAGGAACAAAATGAATAAAAACAGGTTGCAACGGTTTTTCTTTCCGGCCCTTACCCGGCGGTATGCCCTCCGCATCGTCCTGGTGGCCATGAGCGCATTCCTGTTTTTCGGGTATGTGTGCATACCGTTTCGCATTCAGGGCCACAGCATGGCCCCCACCTATAAAAACGGGTCCATCAACTTCTGTTTTGCCCTGCGTTACCTGTTTTCCGACCCCAGCCCTCCGGACGTGGTGACGGTCCGGCTGGCCGGCAACAGGGTGATGCTGTTAAAACGGGTGGTGGCAACCGAAGGCCAGGCCGTTGCATTTCGAAACGGCGACCTCTTTGTGGACGGCCGGAAGGTGGACGAGGCTTATGTGTCGAAAAAAAGCGACTGGAACCTTGAGCCCCGGACAGTGAAACCCGGCCATGTCTATGTGGTGGGGGACAATAGGAGCGTACCCATGGAAAACCATCAGTTCGGCCAGACGCCGACAACCCGCATTGTGGGGGTGCCGTTATGGTAAAAAGAAAGTATTGGATCGTGGCCCTGGTGCTGGCCGGGGCGGGCATCGGCCTGACCCTGGTGCTGGTGGACTGGGAGGCCAGGGCCGTAAAAAAGCAAATGAAGGCCATTGAAAAAGAGCTGCAATGGGCCCCGGGTGACAACGACCTGGTGGTGGCGGCCCGGATCAAGCGGGTGGGGGCCATGGTGACCGACCCCTGCCGGATCGACATGCCCACCTATCAGGTCGCCCGGTCCTTTTCACAAAAGGACGTGGCCCCCTACCTGATGATGGGCCGCCGGCGGTACAGCCGGCTGGCCCTTGAGTTTCAGGACATGGCCGTGGATATTCCCCGGACCGGGGAGGCCCGTGTGACGGCCACCGCCCATGTCCGGACCGTCTCCCCGGACGGGCAGCGGACCGATGAGGTGATGGAAACCGCCCTTGTGCTGCAAAAAACCGAAAAGCAGTGGTATATCCAATCGGTTGAAGAGCAGGTGGTGCTGGAAAGATAAGACATCAACGGGTTGGAAAAATTTTTTGTTTTTGCACCGCAAAGACGCAAAGGACGCAGAGAAAAGCAGGGACGCATTGGCGCAAAACAGCGACCGCCTTTTGAATTAAGGAGACATGCTTCTTTGCGCTCTTTGCGTCTCTGCGGTGAATTAAATTGGGCTGATTTTTAAAATGCTATGCCGGCACAGAAAAGACAAAAAAAGCCCTGTCCCGTTTCCGGGTGCAGGGCAAATCGTTTCCGGTATGAGATCGCACGATTTATACGAAATTCAGAATCATACTGTCGTTTGGAACAAACATGGCGTGGGCCAGGCCGCTTTCCCTGGCAAGATAGCCCGGTGTGGCCACGCCTGAATCAAACTGGGCATAATCCACAAATGTCCGGCCGTCGACACGCACCTTCATACCGGCTGCCGGAGCCTTTAACGGCACAATGGCGCTGGCCGCCCCGAGATGGTCGGGAAGGCCGGAAACACCAATGGTTTCAGCCTGTTTTCCGATATTGACCTCCAGGTAGTGACGCGCATGGGGGTCAATACGGTCTTTATATGTATCACCAATGGCGGTAATAATGGTATCAATGGATGCGTTCATCTTTCATCCTCCTTCAAAGCGGTTGTTTGTATGGTCGCCCGGATGAAACGAAAACGGGTTCCGGGAAGTTCGGCGTAGTAAGAAGATAAGGCCCTGGGCCGGAAACGCAAGCCCGGCAGGTTTGAATCGAGGTTTAATGAATTGAAAAAACAAGAAATAAATATAGCGCCGGCAAAACCGTTTGATTTCTGGAGTGACCACTCCAGGACCTTTCTTGAAATGGCCTTTGACATGACCCGCCGGGGGAAAATAGCCCTTCCGGACGGACACGGTGAAAAAACCGGGGAGTGCGGGGATACGGTTGAAATGTTTATCAAAACAGACCCGAATGGCGCCATCGAACAGGTGCGGTTCGTCATTCGCGGCTGCCGCAATACCCATGCCAGTGCCAATGCCGTGGCCGTGCTGGCCGAAGGAGAAAAGACCGAAGCGGCCTGGGAGATCACCCGTGAATCCGTTATCGGCGTTCTTGAGACCCTGCCCCCTGACCATTTTCACTGCGCCGAACTGGCGGTGGGGGCTTTTTATCTGGCCCTGGCCGACTGCCGGAACAGAATACCCATCGAATAGGCCCCGGCCGTGAGGGACAAAAAACAGCAGGACCCGCCACAGACAGTGTGTCTGATCTGGCGGGCCTGCTGTTCAGGGGGGCAGACTAATTAAAGAAATGGCGCCACCACAGGGGGAAGATGTTTTTCCCCGGTGAAATCGGGTCGACCACCAGGGTGCCGGCGCCGGTGGTTTCAGAAAGCAGGTCCGGCAGCGTACTGCCCACGGATATGAGCATGTCGGCCGTCAGGTCAAAGGAGATCACGGTCACCGGCTTGGAGGGAATGCCGCCGCCCAGGTCGGTTTCCGACTCCACCTCGCCGGTCAGGTAGCCGAAGGAATAGAGATACCCGGTACCGCCGGGCACGCAGGGATCTGAGGTGTCTGGCTTAAAGGTGGTGACATAGGCCCGTTTAAAAAAGACCGTCAGTTCATCCAGAATTTTTTCTCCTTGCGCAAACTCATAGTAAAAACCGTTATCCGTTAAAAAATCGGCTGCAACACCACCGCTGACATCCACCAGGTCCGCCGCCGTGTAAACCGTTGCCGAATGGCTGTCTTTGACGGCATAGAGCCTGTCCGCGGTCGTGGGATTACAGGCGTCTTCCCGGTCCCCGGTGCCCCAGAACACCACGTCGTATCCCCTCTCCACCGTGGCCACGGGCGGATAAAAAACCTTGCCCGCGCCGCCGCCGTCAAATATCTTTTCCGCGGTCCAGTTGTCGATGTTCTCATCGCAGGCCGGATAGGGCAGCCGGGTCACGCCGTCAGGGGCCGTAAACCGGCCGATCCGCCATATATTGCCGCCCATGTCGCCCACATATATCTTGTCAATATAACCGTTGTTGTTGTGGTCCAGCGTATAGACCGTGCTGGGAATGCTGTAGTCCATGCCGGTGATGATGCCGTCGTTCTGAAAGGACTTGAGCATGGCGCCGGACTTGACATCAAAGATATGGACCGACTTGCCGGAACCGTTGGCGGGATCATACCCGCCGCCCACGACAAACACATACCGGTCGCCGACGGAGGTTTTCACCTTGCCGAACTGGGGAACGGCCCAGCTTTGCCCGGACACATGGACAAGACCGCTCCAGCTTGCCGGCGGCGTGGGCATGGCATAGGGATTGGTGACATCCAGGGCAAAATAGGCATTGCCCCCTTTGCGCTGACCGCAAATAAGAATGGCCGCCTCGCCCGGGTCCACCACCGTGTCGTCGTTGCCCCCGACAATAGCCACCTTGGGACTGCTGTCCACGTAATACTGGTGGCCCGCGCCCTCGATCATGTTTTTCAGCCGGGGCAGCAGGTTCTCCGGAATGTAGGCCCACAGTTCGGTGCCCCGGTTCCGGGTGACCTCGTCCATGTCCAGCACGGCATGGAGCATGCCGTCATTGGCGCCGAAATAGACCACGTTGTTTTTTGAATAAAGATTATTGTACTGCACCACCACCGGCTCGCTGTGAAGCACGTCGCCGGTGATCACCTCCCGGTTTTCTCCGAGAATGCCGTCCCTGTCTTCGTCAAACATGTCGGCGCCGAGAGTATAAGCGATCACCTTGGTTCGTCCCGGATATGTGGTGCCGTTCACGACCACGGAGGTCGGGGTCCCCAGCATGGCGTCGGTGATATTGGCATTACCAAAGGTAAACTGTTCCAGAGAGGAGGTTGAAGAGAGGTATGTATATATCTTTCTGGCGCCGTATGCAATATAGTTGGTGACTGCCGGGTCATCCGGTGTGGGGTCGGCCCAGGTCAGGGTGGTCCAGAAGGGCTTGGCCTCGTCCCGGATGGCGCCGTTGGGCCAGGTGGCCGGGTTGCCGTTCCGGTCCACGATCACCAGGTCGTCGCCCTGTTTGGAGAGCCCGAATTTGGTCACATTGCCGGACCAGAAGTTGGCGTTGTCCGGCTTGAAAAAGGCCATGTAAATGCTGTTGCCGCTGGTGGTTCGCGTTACCGGCACGACCGGCGCGGTAAAGGTGGAGGTGGCCGACAGAATATCAAAAATCGCGTCCATCAGGGCCTGGCCCAGCTCCTCGATGGTGTCGGCGGAAAAGTGCTGTTTCCCATAGTCGGGGTCGGTTTCGTCGTAAAGGTTGAAACTTCCGTTGCCGTTGTTGGAGGCGTTGATCAGAAACCGCCGGGCCCCTTCCGTGGTCATCACGCCCAGGGTATAGGTGGCCACCGGCTGATACCCGGTCACATATCCCACGATGTCGTGAGTGTAAAGATAGTGGGCCACGTCGTCCAGATAGGTGGAGCCGTTCTGGTTCAACGGAATGGTGTAGGTCGTAAAAGAGACGCCGTCGGTAATGGTCAGGGTGTTGCCCTCGCTGTCGCCGTCATAGTCGGAAAGACTGGCGGGCGAAGACTTGGACGCGCAGGCCTGGTCCTCGGAAGAGAGGCCGGAGGTGACCACCAGGATAAACAGCTTCTGGCAGTAGAGCCCCACGTCGGCCGCGGTATACGGATCGGGCACACCGGAGGAACTGGAGGCGAAATAGCCGCCCGCGCTGGCCAGGCCCTCGGCCAGGGGCGCATAGTTGACCGTGCCCAGGTTGTTGATGTTGTTGATCGTGCTGGAATCAAGCGTGTTGAGGGACGGATCGGCCGCCAGGGGGGTGTTGACCACGAAGGCCAGGGGCTGAACGTTGGAAGCGCCACTGGACGCGGAGGTAAACGTGTAGATGCCGAACTTGGCCAGGTTGGCGGTCTGCTTCATGGCGGCCATCAGGGCCTGCTTGGCCACGTAGAACCGGGTTACATTCGGCAGGGGGGTGCCGTCATACTGGCCGACGCCGCTGTAAAAAAAGAGCCAGTTGAGGTAGTTGGCCGAATACCGGAAGATGGTGGCGTTGTCCTTTACGCCGCTGGCATCCACCGCCGCCGAAGGCACCAGAGGCAGGGTGACTGAGCGACCGTTGATGGTCCAGATGCCGAGGACAGGGTCGGTGGCAACCATGCCGTTGGCATAACTGTCCGGAAACAGATCGGGCAGGATCTTGACCAGGAACGGCTTGCCGCCCTTGATGACGATGGAATAGCCCTGGTCATTGAAAAACCCGTTGCCGATACCGTCCACAGCCTCATCCTTGGCCGCCACAACCGGCGTATAGTCGGTTTTGTGATCAAAGCCGGAGTGCCACTTGATCTGCTCCATCTCCGCGCTGTTGTCCAGAAGGATGATAAGATAGGGAGGTATGTCATCGGCGGTGGTGGCAAAAATGCATGTGTCTCCGCCAAAGGCTGTGCCGCCGAAGACCAGCAGCAGTGCGGCCAGCAGTGCTCCGACCGTTTTGTGATAGATGAAAGCCTTCATAACTGCCCCCTTTTTATGTCAAGTTGCTAAAAGCCGATCCGGTAAAACTGCATCTGTACCTGCTGGGTTCGCCCATTCCGGCCGAAAGAGTTGCAGGTCATGGTGTAGGTGTGTATTTTGAACTTGCCGGCCGCATATCCCGACCCCGGCGGTGGATTGCCGGACCCCGTGTACTCCACCCCGCCGGAAAACCCCTGGTCCCATTCGATAAAAAACGGTGTGGCCGGCTCGGCCGTGACTCTGGAATAGACATAGGTGGAGGGGTCCGGTCCCCGGTCGATGGGGAAATAGTGAATGTTGGCCGTTCCCGGCGTGACATTTTCCGGGCCGTACAGCTCGGTGTTGGCAATCACATAGGCCCTTGCCGCCTCGGCCGTATAAACGGTTTTTACAAACTCCCGCTCATTGATGGCCACCTTTGTTTCAGACACCGTGGTGTCAACCATTGCGATACCGGCGATGGAGAGCAGCACCAGCACCAGCAGGGTAAACACCATGGTGGAGCCGGACTCGTCATGAAGCAGCTGTTTCATCTCAACCTCCCTCGTTGGGGACCAGATATCGCATGGCAAACCCGTCCTGGCCGGTGCGGGGATGCACAACGCGCAGATCCACCCGCTTGGATTCGTTAATCCCGTTCTGATCCAGGTCCACATCGGTCACATCCCATCGGACGATATACCCGCCGGCCGCCATCTCCTCATGCGGATTGGTGGTCGGCTCGAGGTCCGCATGGTCAAAAGGTCGGGTACGCAGGGTCTCAAGGACGTTGGTGCCGATGATCGTCATGTCGGTCACGTTCCGGGATGCGGAGTTGCTGTTGGTCGCCGACACCTGCATGCCGGCCACCGCCAGAATACCCACGGAAAAAATAGCCATGGAAATCATCACATCCACCAGGGAAAAGCCCCTGCTGTTTTTTCGTGCCTTTGTTTTCTCCCTGTATTTATACATCTCGGTTTCCTCGGTTAAAAATAGAGGTTGGGGCAGATCACCCGCCGGAAGAGCCGCCGCTGAATCGTGCCCTGCTGACCGGCCGGTTCATCTACCACCAGCAGAACCAGGACGTTGCGAATCGCGGACAGATCGGCCGGCACCGCGGCCAGCGCATTGCCATCTTCATCAAAATAGGCAAAAACAGAGTCGGCCACGTTCATGTTGCCCATCAGCGTGTTGGGACCCTCCTGGTCCGCAGTCCCTTCATAAAGCGTTTCGGTAAGGTTCCGGGCAGCCGGATCAATCTCGTAGGTGACGCGCTCAAACTGGTCGTTGTCGATCTGTCCGTTCATGTTATAGTCGGCCGTAAACCGGATCCTGTTCGGTGTTGCCACCTCAATGCCGAAATCCGGAGCCGTTGGATCAGGGTTGACGCCGCCTACCGGGTTATAACCGGCCATTGACAAATTTAAAGCCATAATAGAGAGGCTGCCCCGCAACCCCTCCTGGGCGTTGACCAGTGCCTCCTGGCCGGTGTAGGTCCGGGTGGCTCTGGCATACACGCCGATGATGCCGGTCAGCAGCATGCCGGATATGGCCATCGCAATCATCAGTTCGATCAGTGTAAGACCCTTGTTTGAATTCATCTTTGCCCTCATAAAACCCCGGTTAGGGGATGGTGATCCGGCCCACGCGGGTGACGGCGACGCGCTTCTCGATACCGGTCATCTCCAGCACGATTTCACCGTTCTCACTGCAAATCCCCCGGCTGCTGAAAGTTAGCAGATCGCCTGAAAAATCAGTCTTTTTCAGAGAAACGGTCGTCAGTCTTTTGTTAAGGATCACCCGCTCATCCGCCTCACGGATAAGGTTGTTCGGAGTGGCGCCATTATCCAGAAAGGCCATGTATCCATTGCCGGAAAACACCACAACCGCTGTGGCGTTATCCGTAATAGCCTTTGATTTCACGCCGCTGAGGTCATGCTTCAGCGTTCGCACGGCATTACCGACCATGGAGTTATTGCGCCAGGAAACGATGTTGGGAACCGCAATGGCCGTCAATATTCCCAGCACGGCAACCACCACCATCATCTCCATGAGGGTAAAGCCCTTATTCTGAAGTATTGTTTTATGTGTCATGAAACGCCTCCGGATGATAAAAACCGACTTTCTTGACGATCGGTCTCCACACAGGTATTAAGCGAATCCCGTGCCAGACCACCGCAATTCGCCTTAAAATTTTTTGTTTATAAATTTCAAATATTTATTTTTTTAGTGCGGCTTTCCGGCCAGGATTATTAATATTGATATGCGTAGATCCATCCTGAAAAATTGGACTCGTCCTGAAAAATTGGACTCCTTTTTCCTGTCACACAACACATATGAACCACGGACAGATGACCGCGATTTTGGCCTTTCTAATGGCTGTAAATTTAAAAAAATAAGTATTTTAAGTGTTTAGTCCAATGGACATGCTGGTTTCAGATAAAACCCTAAAAGGAGCCGAATGTCGGGGGACAACAAAGGAAGGGAAAACCGGATAAAGAAAAAACAGATTGTCACAAAACAAAAACACCCGAAAAGGAATTATCGCTTTCCGGGTGTTTTTAATGTGTTATAGCTGTGTTCTACCAGCCCAGGGTCAGGTAGTCGTGAATGGAGTCCGCAGCAACGCGGCCGGCGCCCATGGCCAGAATAACCGTGGCCGACCCGGTGACGATGTCGCCCCCGGCCCAGACCCCTTTCCGGGTGGTCTTGCCGGTCTTTTCATCGGCCACGATATAGCCCCGCCTGTTCAGGTCCAGCCCTTCGGTGGACTTGGTCAGCAGGGGGTTGGCCCCGGCGCCGATGGCGATGATCACCAGGTCGCAGTCGATACGGAACTCCGATCCCTTGATCTCCACGGGCCGGCGGCGGCCCGACGCGTCCGGCTCGCCCAGCTCCATCTGCAACGCCTCCATGCCGATCACCCGGCCGTTGTCGTCGCCGAAAAACCGTGTGGGGTTGGTCAGCAGCTTGAACTGAACCCCCTCTTCTTCGGCATGGTGCACTTCCGCGGCCCGGGCCGGCAGCTCGGTCTTGGACCGGCGGTACACGATGTAGGAGTTTTCCGCGCCCAGGCGCAGGGCCGTTCGGGCCGCGTCCATTGCTACGTTGCCCCCGCCCACGGTGACCACGTTTTTGCCCCGGATCACCGGGGTGTCATATTCGGGAAACCGGTAGGCCTTCATCAGGTTGGTCCGGGTCAGGTATTCGTTGGCGGAAAACACGCCGGCAAAGTTTTCGCCGGGCACGTTCAGAAACATGGGCAGGCCGGCGCCCACGCCCAGAAACACCGCATCATATCCCTGCTCGAACAGCTCGTCCACGGTGACGCTGCGGCCCACCACCACGTTGGTCTCCACCTTGCCGCCCAGGGTCTCAAGACCATCCACCTCGGAGAACACGATCTCTTTTGGCAGCCGGAACTCGGGAATGCCGTAGACCAGGACCCCGCCGGGCCGGTGAAACGCCTCGAAGATGGTGACATCATGGCCCTTTAACAGCAGGTCCCCGGCCACGGTCAGGCCGGATGGACCGGAGCCCACCACCGCCACCTTCTTGCCCGTGGAAGGGGCCTTTTCCGGAACAGGAGCCTTGCGGTTGGCCCGCTCAAAATCCGCGGCAAACCGCTCCAGGTTGCCGATGGCCACGGGGTCGCCCTTTTTACCGAGAATGCACTTTCCTTCGCACTGGGCCTCCTGGGGACAGACCCGGCCGCACACAGCAGGCAGGCCGTTTCGCTCCCAGATTTTGCTGATGGCGCCGGTAAAGTCGTTGTCTTTTATTTTGCTAATAAACCCGGGAATATCCACCCGTACCGGGCACCCTTCCACACAGGAAGGGCTCTTGCACTGAATGCACCGGGACGCCTCGGCCACGGCCGCTTCCGGGGAGAGGCCCAGGGGAACTTCGTCAAAATTTTTCGCGCGCACCTTGGGCGGCTGTTCCGGCATCGGCTGCCGGGGAGTTTTCTCTTTTTTTTCTGTCTCTGCCATGGTTCACCCTCTTTATGTTTTATTTGATCTCTTTGTAAAATTGATTCTTAAAAATCATATTACCGGATGAAGCGGTAAAAGTCTTTTGTGAGTGAGATTCGATCGTTCCGGGGAAAAGGGGCAATGCCCTTTGCGTCAAAAATTTATCGCTGTTTGAGGGCGTAAGCCCGAGTTCGAGAAATTTAGCAAAGGGCTTTGATCCCGCCCGGAAGGATCGTCGAACGAACAAAACGGACTTTTTATGAAGCCACCCCATCATGCTTTGGCTTTATTCAAAAAACAGGCGTGGCTCTCTTTTTCGTCCGCCGTATAGGCCCGCAGCCGCAACGCCAGCTCGTCAAAATCCACCTGGTGCCCGTCAAACTCCGGGCCGTCCACGCAGGCAAACTTGGTTTCGCCGCCCACCGACACGCGGCACCCGCCGCACATGCCGGTGCCGTCCACCATGATGGGGTTCAGACTCACCATTGTTTTGACCCCGAACGCCTTTGTCAGGTTGGAACAGGCCTTCATCATGGGCACCGGCCCGATGGCCACCACCAGCTTGATGTCGTTGTTCTCGGTGAGAATGGTCTTGAGCACGTCGGTGACAAACCCGTGGTGCCCGTAAGAGCCGTCATCAGTGCAGACCCGCAGGTCATGGGAGGCGGCCTTCATCTGCTCTTCTAAAATCAGCAGCTCTTTGTTCCGCGCCCCGATGACGCAGAACACGTGGTTGCCCGCCTCTTTTAACGCCCGTGTGATGGGATGGAGCACGGCCACGCCGGTACCACCGCCCACACACACCACCTTGCCCAGCTTCTCGATATGGGTGGGAGCGCCCAGCGGACCGATCACGTCCATGTAGGCGTCCCCCTCTTTGAGTGTGGCAAACAGGGCCGTGCTCTTGCCCACGATCATAAAAATAATGGTGATGGTGCCCTTGTCCGGGTCGGTGTCGGCCATGGTCAGGGGAATCCGCTCCCCGGTCTCGTTGGCTTTGAGAATCACGAACTGGCCCGGCTTTGCCTTGGCCGCGATCAGGGGGGCCTCGATCTCGTTGAGCACCACCGTGCCCTGGGCCATCTCCTGTCGTTTTACAATTTTAAACATGGTATGCCTCCTTTGCGAAAAAGCACTACATCCATCCCGCTTTTTTCCCGCATCTATTTTTGTTTCCACCGGCAAAAAGACCTGACTTCCACCGATGGTAAACCCGTTTCACCTGTGGTATGAAAGGACAATCTATAGCACACATGACACAACAAAAAAAGAAATTCCGGAAAGAGCATCATGACGCAACTGTTTGACAGCCACTGCCACCTGGATGACCGGTGCTATGCCGACGACCTGGACAGGGTGCTGGATCGGGCACATGCGGCCGGGGTGGTGGCGGCCATGGTGGTGGGCACCACCCTGGAAAGCTCGAAACGGGCCGCGGCACTGGCAGAGCGGTACGAAGGCGTGTTTGCCTCGGTGGGGGTCCACCCCCATGACGCGGCCCGGTGCACCGAGGACCACATCGAAAGCATGGGCCGCATCGCCGCCGGCACCCCCGGGGTAAGGGCCTGGGGCGAAACCGGTCTGGACTTCAACCGCATGTACTCGCCCAAAAACGACCAGGAAAAATGGTTCGAGCGCCAGATTGCGGCGGCACAAGAAGCCGGGCTTGCCATGATCTTTCATGAACGGGACTCACAGGGCCGGTTTCTCCAGATACTCAAGGCCTGTTTTTCGAACACGCAAAAAGGGGTGGTCCACTGTTTTTCCGGCAACCGGGACGAGCTGTCCGCCTATCTGGATCTGGGCCTTTATATCGGCATCACCGGCGTGCTGACCCACAAAACCCGGGGCCGGCAACTGCGGGATCTGGTGCTCCACATTCCGGACAGCCGCATCCTCATCGAAACCGACGCCCCCTACCTGACGCCGGCGCCGGAGCGCAACCGATTCCGGAGAAACGAACCCGCCTTTGTAAAAAGCGTATTTAACACCCTTGCCACCGTAAAGGACCGGGATCCGGCGGACCTGGGCGCCGTGCTGTGGGATAACACCTGCCGTCTGTTTGACATTGAAGGCTATTCCTGAAGTGTTTTTCGGTTCATCTCCCCATTCGTGGTAGTAAAAATTTGCATACTTTTCAGTGCTGTCGCTGGTTTTGAAAGGGGCCGAGGGTTCAAGTGGCCAAGTGAACTGCCATAATATAAAGAGGCGACAAGCACCAGAACATTCGGTTTATGGTTTGAAATGGAATACTGCTCACCAATGATGCAATTGCCTTTGTAATACCAGGAACAGTAACACAAACAGACACCGCCGTGATGCGCCTAATAAACAACCCCTTGGACCCTCGACCCCTTGAATCCTTGAATCCTGTGTACCGTTAAACTGGAAAAGATCCAGTATTTCGGGGAGCCCCCGAATTTAACCCGGCACCTGCCCATGGTGCCGATTCATCTGGCCTTCTGTTGCAACCCATGCTATATTATTGAGATAATGTGTCGGGATATATGAAAAAACTAACCAGGAAACGAAGGAGGGCAAATGGCCATCAAGGATTATAAAAATATTCATGAAATGCTCAAAGATACGATTGACGCCCGTGCCGATCAGACCGCCTACCGGTGGTTCCGTGAGGCCGGTGTGATGGATTCCATCACCTGGGCCGGGTTTTACGACCAGGTCCGGAAGGTGGCCAAAAGTCTTCTTGCCCTGGATGTGAAAAAGCAGGACAAGGTCAACATTCTCAGCTACACCTGTTACCAGTGGGTGTTGTGCGACATGGCCATTGCCTCCTGCAACGGCGTCACCGTGGGCATCTACCAGTCCAACCTGCCCCATGACTGCAAATACATCATCAACCATTCGGACGCGGTGGTGATCTTCGCAGAAGACCAGAAACAGCTGGACAAGCTGCTTTCCATAAAAAAAGAAATTCCCAATATCCGCAAGGTGATTCTGTTCAAAGGCAAGGGAACCGGAGATGGCTGGGCCATCAGTTTTGATGAGTTTCTGGCCCTGGGAAAGGATGTATCCGACGCAATGCTTAAGGAGCGCACTGACGCGGCCAGTTCGTCGGACCCGGCGGCCATCGTCTACACATCCGGCACCACCGGCGTTCCCAAAGGGGCCGTTCTCTCCCACGACAACCTCACCTTCACGGCCCAGTCAGCCAGAGACTGCGCCGACATCCACGAGGGCGACAACACCTTCCTGTTTCTGCCCCTGGCCCACGTGTTTGCCCGGCTCTGCGTCTACTTCTCCGTGCTGACAGGGGCCTGTACCACCTTTGCCCGCAGCATCGACACCCTGGTGGACGACCTGAAGGCGTCTGAGCCCGACTGGTTTGCCAGTGTGCCCCGCATCTACGAAAAGGTTTACGCCAAGGTGATCAGCGGCGCCGAGGCCAAGGGCGGCCTGGCGTTGAAAATATTCCGGTGGGCCTGCGCCGTGGGTAACGAAGTCAGCGACCGGCGGATCAACAAGCAACCGATTCCCGCGGGAACGGCCTTCAAATATAAGATCGCCACCAAGCTGGTCTTCTCCAAGCTTCAGGCGGCCCTAGGCGGCCGGGTGCGCTGGTGCATCAGCGGCGCGGCGCCGCTGAACCCCGATATTGCCAAGTTTTTTCATGCCGCCGACGTGCTGATCCTGGAAGGGCTCGGCATGAGCGAGAACACCTCCTTTACCAACGTCAACCGGGTGAACAACTACCGGTTCGGATGGGTGGGCCAGCCCGGTCCCGGCATTGAGCAGATGATCGCCGAAGACGGAGAAGTGCTGTTCCGGGGCCGCAACGTCATGAAAGAGTACTACAAGATGCCCGAGGAGACCGCCAAGACCATTGCTGCCGACGGCTGGCAATCCACCGGCGACCTGGGCGAGATCGACGACCAGGGATTTCTGCGGATCACCGGCCGCAAAAAAGACCTGATCATCACCGCCGGCGGCAAGAACATCGCACCATCGGCCATCGAAGGAGTGATCGCCACTTCCAAGTACATCGCCCAGATTACGGTGATCGGGGACCGGCGCAAATATCTGACTGCACTTGTGGTGCTGGACCCGGAAACCGTGGCCGACTACGCGAAGGAGAACAATATCGCCTTTACCGACATCAACGATCTGGGGACAAAGCCGGAGATTCTCAAGCTGATCGAGACCGAGGTGGCGGAAAAGAACAAGGCCTTTGCCTCGTTTGAAAGCATCAAAAAGGTGACCATCGTGCCGGAGTTTACCATTGATAACGGCCTGATCACCCCTACCTTCAAGATCAAGCGCAACGTGGTTATGGAACGGTTTGCCGAAAAGATCGACGCCATGTATCCCAAAGACTGATCAGCAGCCACACTTCCAAGACACAAGAGCCCGGACAGGAACCTGCTGTTCGGGCTCTTGTGTTTCGCGCCTTTACCGCCTCTAATCGAAATCGGGATCGAAATCGAAAAGCTGTTATTCAGCTTTTTGTCACCCCGGTCCCCGAGCCGGGGTCCAGTGCGGCCGGCCATCAACGGGTGGCACGGGCCAAGGCCGAAAGGCCTTGCCCGTGAACATCAGTCCGGAAACAAAGCACGGGCAACCTGCGGTTGGCCCGTGGCACCCATCAAAGACCTGGCGGTTGATGGCGGGCCGGGCGTCCATGACGGTTCCCCCGCCCTTTGCGGCGCAGCCGAGCGCGGACGGTTTTTTCAGATAAAGCGGGCAGGCTGTTTGAGCACCGCCGCAGGCGGGCGAGTTCCTGCCCGCGCTGAAAAAAGCGTTTGCGCGAGGGCAGCCGAAGGCCAAGCCGCACGGGCGCGGTTCTTTTGGTACTTTTCTTGCCGCCAAGAAAAGTACACGGATAAAAAAAGAGGGAGATAATTTTTTAAGAGAACTTCCGTATATAAAATTCGATTTCGATACCGATCCCGATAGCGATTTCGATTTGGATACACAATACAAAAATATCCCGTCATGATTAAAACCCTTCTGCGACAACCGTAATCCGGGCTGTTCGGTTCGGCGCATGTCCGGCCTGACGCACGCCGCTATCAGGGCGCCATCTTTTCCACCCGGCACAAAAGGGCCTTGATGGGCACCGACGCGGTCACCGGGCACAGCGGCTCGTCATTGGTCACCATGTTGATGTTGAGCCGGCGCCACCCCTCCTCCACCCCGTACCAGAAGCCGTGGGGCGCGTGCACCACCCGGGGGTCGATCTCTTCGAAAAAACGGATTTTTATCTCCACCTTTGCCCGGGGCGTGGCCAGAAAAACCCATTCCCCCTCGGAAACACCCAGGTCGGCGGCCGTGTCCGGATGGATCTGAAGCTCCGGGTCCGGCGCTTTTTTTCGCAGGGAGGGAATGTTCCGATGGGATGAGTGATAATAGACGATGTTGCGGCCCCCGGTGGTCAGGATCAGCGGATATTCCTCGTAAAGCTCGGGCTGGCTCACCGGTCCTTCGTCGGGCTCACGGAACACCGGCAGGGGAGCGATGCCCAGCCCGGTCAGGTATTCGGCATACAGCTCCACCTTGCCCGACGGGGTCCGAAACCGCCCCATCTTTTCATACCGCCTGTATTCCACCGGGTTGGCAAACACACCTATTTTCTTAAATTCCGAAAAGGTCATGCCCACCGGCTCCAGCCGGTAGTCCAGAATTTCGGTAACCGACTTCCAGTATTCTGTAAGCCCCATTTTTTGTGCCAGGCCGATGAGGATCTCCTTTTCGTCCCGGCATTCCGGCACCGGCTCCACGGCCTTTGGCTGGCAGAAAAGATGGTTTTTCATCAAAAGGTCTTCCACGTCGTCCCGCTCACTCCAGTGGGCCGGGGGCAGAATCACATCGGCCAGTTCCGTGGTGGGGGTGTGAAAATAGTCCACGGAAAAAAGAAAGTCCAGGTGCTGAAGCACCGACCGCACCTTGGCCGAGTGGGGATAGGCGCACACGCTGTTGTTGGCAAACAGGCCCAGGGCCTTGACCGGATAGGGTTTGCCCTCTGTGATGGCCGGCCACACCGCCTGGGGCGGACAGGGAATGGGCACCAGGCCAAACAGGGGATAGATGTCGGCGCCCAGCTTCTTGGCGGCCTGGTCCGGGGGGAGGTTCCTGGGCGCGTCATAGTCGGAACCATAGCAGCTGCGCCTGCGGGTGGGCGGTGTGCAGTTGAGGTTGCCGCCGGGCACCTCCAGGTTGCCGGTGATGGCGGCCAGGATGGTCAGGCCCCGGGTCAGGTCAAAGGCGTCGTTGGCCTGGCACACGCCGCCCATGCCCGGCCCCACCACCGCCGGCCGGGCCGTGGCAAACACCGTGGCCGCGGTTTTGATCTGGCCGGCCGGCACCCAGGTAACGGCTTCCACTTTTTCCGGCGCAAAGTCGGCCACATACTTCCGAAGCCGGTCAAACCCGGATGTCCATTGCTCCACAAAGGCCTTGTCGTAAAGATCGTTTTCAATAATCACGTGAATAAAAGAGAGCACCAGGGCCACGTCCGTGCCGGGCCGCAGCCGCAGCCAGTGATCGGCTTTTTTGGCAAACCGGGTTCCCCGGGGATCCACAACAATCAGCGTGGCCCCGTTTTTCAGCCCCTGGTTGATATCGTAAAGGTAGAGCCCGGGCCAGGAGTTTTCCGGGTTGTGGGCCCACAGCAGCATGCACCGGGTGTTGGCGTAATCCGGGTCCACCAGACCGAAGCCGGTGGTGGTGGCGCTGCCCAGGGCCAGGGGGCCGCCGCTCATGTTGGAGGGGGCCATGAAGTTGGGGGAACCGAACAGGGCCAGAAACCGGTTGATGTAGGGCGCCATGCCCCGGGTGGTGCCGGCGCCGAACACCACCGACTCGGCCCCCCACTGCTCCCGGCTTGCCAGCAGCCGCTCGGCAATCAGGCCCAGGGCATCATCCCATGATGCCTTTTCAAAACGGCTTCCCCGCCGGTCTCCCACCTTTATCAGGGGCGTGGTAATCCGGTCCGGGTGGTAGATGATCTCCATGCAGGCCCGGCCCTTGGGACATGAGTAGCCGTGGCTGTGAGGATGGTCCTTGTCTCCATGGACGGCCGTCACCCGGCCGCCCTCCACCTCAAGCACCAGGCCGCAGCGGGAGTGGCACTCAAAACAGATGGTTTTAACCTTTGTGGTTGCCATTGCCATTACTCCTCTTTGTTATACGATCACTTTCCGTCACCCCGGCCCCCGAGCCGGGGTCCAGTTAAAACTGATTCAAAACACCTTTTCTCATCGAAATCGCTATCGGTATCGGTATCGGGATCGAAAATCATACGCCACCGTACGCTTAACCGTTTGTTATCCGCCTGTCCCTTTTTTCGAACCGGATTTGGCGATTTTTTTCTTTTTCATCGAGGCCAGCCACTGGCGCTGCTCGGCCTGGTATTCGGCCTCGGTCTGGCGGTACCGGGAAAAGTCGGGATTGTCCAGGTCCGGCTTTTGCCCTTTCCATTTTTTGAGAAGATCGATCAGCTTTTTGATGCGGTCTGTCATTCCTCTATCCCGCCGCCGTGGCAAGAACCTCCAGGATTCCTTTTCGCACCAGCATCACGGCAATGGCGGCCAGCAGCAGGCTGGCGATTTTAGAGGCGGTGCGGGACCCGGTCTGACCCAGCCACCGGGTAATCGGATCGGCAAATCCGAAAATCAGGCCGGCAATGGCAATGTTGGTCACTGCCGCGGCAGCGGTGATCAGCTTGCCATGAACGCTGGCCAGCAGGATGCAGGTGGTGAGCACCGCCGGACCGGTAATCAGCGGAATGCCGATGGGCACGGCACCCAGGCTCTCCGAATCAACCTTGCGCTGGGTCTTCTCCCCGGTAAACAGGTCGTTCAGGGAGATCGCAAACAGCAGGAGACCGCCGGCGATCATGAAATCCGGCACCGTGATGCCGAGAAATAAAAGAAGGGCCGGGCCAAAGGCCAGAAAAGCCAGGGCTGTCAGGGATGCGGTAATAAATGACTGAACAGCCACGGCCCGCCTTCTGCTCCCATCCATCCCTTCGGTCAGGGAAATAAAAATCGGCAGAACCCCTACCGCGTCCACCGCCACAAACAGCGGCACAAAACAGAGCCAGAACTGGTGCATGAATACTCCTGTTGTAAATCGTACTCTTACTCGTGCTCTTAATCGAAATCGCTATCGAAGTCGAAAAGTTGTTTTTCTGCTTTCCGTCAGCCCGGCCCCTGTCCGCCATAGCCCTGATGGCGGCGGATACGACACACACCCGTCATTGCGCGACGCGACGAAGCAATCTCCTTCGCATCTGTTCAAGATTGCTGCGCTGCAACGGGCGGGGCAATACTTTTATGTCCAATTTTCTCCACAGCCCAAAGGTCTGGGAAGAGAAGGCAACGTCCGGCTTTGCGGGCATTTGCCCCTGCACCAGGGTGTTGGTCAGTAATGATAACGTGCCTGTACAAAGTCGACCTGATCGTGCTCAACAACATACACCAGCCGATGTTCCTGCGTTATCCGGCGGGACCAGACGCCGGCACCTAAAAATTTAAGCGGTTCAGGCTTGCCGATTCCCTGAAAAGGGTCTCGCATGATCGCTTCGATCAGCTGAAAAATACGAAGGGCTGTTTTGCGGTCCGTCTCCACCCAGTATCGCAGATCCTCTCTGAATTCCGGCTGGAATACGGATTTTTTCAGTTGTTTGGCGCCGGACGGTTTTTTCTCTTTTTTACTCAAACCCGACCTCTTTTCGAAGGTCGTCGATCGTTTGAGGGGAACCCGATTTTTTCCGGACCCTGCCAAGAGCAGCAAGAAGTCGTTTCGCATTATTCGGCGACCGGAGAAGGTGCGCCGTTTCCAGTACCCCGGCCAGCTCATCGGCGGTTATCATCGCCACGTCTTCACATCCACGGCGCTGGATGATGACAACCTCCCTGTCTTTCGTAACGGCATCCAGTAAAGAAGCCAGACCCGCCCGTGCCTGAGTATATGTTGTTTGTATGGCCATCGTTACCTCCTGATTTTATGTACACGATTACAGTACATACTATGGACAGGATTGTCAATACCTTCAGTCGCGCGGCAGACTCAGACAGCCTGCCCGCAGCGGGAAGACCGTTCGAGCGAGGGCAGCCACGCCTGTGGCGTGGCCAAGCCGCAGGGCGATGTTTCTTTTGGGTACTTTTCTTTGCGTCAAAGAAAAGTACATAAAAAATGGGTGAGAAAATCATTTTTAATTGTAAAGACTGCTTCGTCGCTTTGCTCCTCGCAATGACACATGGGGCGGGTGGGGACTGCTTTGCTGCGCTCGCGGTAACGAGTCCGATGGCGGTCAGCCCGTGGCAACTATTGGATCGATTTCGATACCGATACCGATCCCGATAGCGATAGCGATTTGGATACAGATATACGGGAATGCGAGCCCTCCGTATGTCAGGCCAGCGGCGCCTCCCGGCGCAGCTCCTTTGCCTGGCTCTGGACCCGGTTCAACCGGTAGTAGTACCCCTGTTGCGCCATGAGCTGGTTGTGGGTGCCGGATTCCACGATCCGGCCCTTGTGCAGCACGAGAATCCGGTCGGCGTCGCGGATGGTGGAGAGCCGGTGGGCGATGATGACCGCGGCCCGGCCCTTTGCCAGGTTGGCCAGGGCCTGCTTGATGTGCTGCTCGGTTTCCAGGTCAATGTAAGAGGTGGCCTCGTCAAACAGGATCAGGTCCGGATCGTTGGCAAAGGCACGGGCAATGGAGACAAGCTGCCGCTGGCCGCTGGAAAACAGGGCACCCTTGTGGGTGAGCACCGTGTCCACGCCCTTTTCCAGGCCGGCCACCAGGGAGGTGCAGCGGGCCTGTTCCAGAATGGCGGCAAGCTCATTGTCGGAAACCTCCCTGTTGCCGAACACGATGTTGTCCCGCAGGGTGCCGGAAAAGAGAAACGGGTCCTGCATCACGTACCCGATTTTCGACCGGGTGGACGAGGTGGAAAGGGTCCGAATGTTGACGCCGTTTACCGTGATGGCGCCGGACCGGGGCTCATAGAACCGCAGAATCAGGTTGGCGATGGAGGTCTTTCCCGCGCCGGTGGGGCCCACGATGGCCACGGTGCGTCCCTTTTCCACGGTAAAAGAGATGTTTTCCAGAATGGGCTCGTTTTCCACATAGGCAAAAGAGACATCTTCAAACGACAGGGTTCGAATATGAAAGCCGTCCCCCGGTTCACCGGTCGCGGCGTCGGCGCCGGGCCGCTGAACCCGCTCGTCGGTGTCAAGCACCTGGAAAATTCGCTCCGCCGACGACATGGCGTTCTGGGTGATGTTGTATTTTTCCGCGATGTCCCGAATGGGACGGAAAAACATTTTGATGTAGGAGATAAAGGCGGCCAGCACGCCGATGGTCAGCGTGTCGGACAGCACGCCCCGGCCCCCGGCGTAGATCACGATAGCCAGGGCCACGGTCCCCAGCATCTCAATGGCCGGCATGAACACGGCCACCACGTGAATCTGCTGCATGCCGGCCCGGTAATATTCACGGTTGGCCCGGTCGAATTTCTCAAAATTGCGGGCCTCCTGGGAAAAGAGCCGGATCACGGAGATGCCTTCAATGGTTTCGGAAATCCGGGCGTTGATCTCGGCGATCTTTACGCGCATGGCGCGAAAGGGTCTTCGGGCGGCGCCGGCAAAATAGACGGCGGAAAGGATCACCAGGGGCAGCACGGTAAAACAGGCCAGGGCCAGGCGAGGGGAGAGGAGGGCCATCACAACGGCAATGCCGATCACCAGGAACATGTCTTTGAAAAAAAAGGTCAGCACCGAGGTAAACATCTCGTGCATGTTCTGAATGTCGTTGGTGGACCGGGTCACCAGCCGGCCCACCGGGTTTTTCGAAAAAAAGTCGATGCTCTGGTCCTGAATATGGGTAAACACCTTTATTCTCAGGCTGTGCATGATCCGCTGGCCCGCGTATTCCATGATCATCACCTGGGCAAAATTGAGCACGAACATGGCCACGGCCACTCCCAGAACCAGCAGGGCCGCCAGGGCCAGGCGGCGAATGTCGTCCTTTCGCAGCAGGACAAGATCGGTCCTGTCCAGCTTTTCCAGGTGCTCCATGGAAATGCGGACGGTCCGGCCATCGACCTTGGAAAACAGGCCAGGGTATTGGTTCACCACCTTCTTTTTTGCCGGGTCGGACAGGTCCACCACCAGGTACCGCCCCTTTTCACCGGAACCGGCATCGGCCTCGGACACCACGGCTCCGGGCACCATGTAGGCGTCGATGACCACCTTGGTGATATAGGGAATGGAAAGGTCGAGCAGGGTCACCAGCATCACCACGCTCACGGCCAGGGCCAGCCATCCAGCCTGAGGCCGGATGAAGGGCAGCAGCCGGACCATCAGGGCCGTGTCCCGGCGCTTGCCCAGGGCGGCTTCGGCAAAGCGGTCTTTTCCGGATCGGGCAGGCAGTGTCACGGGGCCTCCTCTTCCAGTCGCTGCAGGGCCCAGGACCGCGCGTAGTAGTCACTGGTCGTCATCAGCTGCTCATGGGTCCCTTCAGCGGTGATGCGGCCGTTTTCAAGAACGATCACGTGGTCGGCCAGCCGGGCAAGGGAAAGCCGGTGAGAAACAAACACTGCGGTCCGGGTCCGGGCCGCGGACTGAAGGGCCGAAAGAATATGGCCGGCGGTTTCCGTGTCCACCTGGCTCACCGGGTCGTCCAGGATCATCACCGGGGCCGCGTGGTACAGGGCACGGGCCAGGGCCACCCGCTGTTTCTGGCCCCCGGACAGGATCACGCCCTTTTCTCCCACAATGGTGTCAAACCCGTCGGAAAACAGGAAAACGGTCTCCAGAAGCCCGGCGTTCCGGCAGGCATCAACCAGCTTTGGGTCATCGTCGGCCACGGTGTCGTCAAAGGCGATGTTCTCCCGAATGGTGCCGGAAAAAAGAAACGGCTCCTGGGGCATGAAAGCCACCGCAGCCCGCAGGTCGGCGATGCGAATGGTGCGCAGGTCCATGCCGTCCATGGCCACGGTGCCGGTGTCCGGGTCGTAGAGCCGGGCCATCAGGTGGACCAGGGTGGTCTTGCCGCTTCCCGGCGGGCCCACGATGCACAGGATTTTTCCGGCGGGCAGGTCCATGTGAATATCGGAAAGCACCGGTTTGCCGCCGGGTTTATACGCAAAGGAAACATTATGAAAAGAGAGCGCCCCGCCGGGGTGCGGCAACGGGCGGGGGTCAGGTGCCTCCTGAATTTCAGGGGACGCGGCCAGCACCTGGTTGATCCGGTCCAGGGAGGCCCGGCCTCGCTGCATCAGGTTGGCCACCCACCCCATGGCCATCATGGGCCAGGTGATCAGGGTCAGGTAGCTGAGAAACGCCACAAAATCACCGATGGTGATCTGGGCGGCAATGGTCTGGCGGCCGCCCACGTAAAGGACAATGGCGATGCTGATGTTGGTGAACAGCAGCATCAGCGGGAAAAATGTGCCCGTGACCCGGGTCAGATCCAGATTTTTGCGAATATAGTCCTCGGAAATGCGGGAAAACCGTTGTGCCTCCGCGTTTTTCCGGTCAAAGGCCTTTATCACCCGAATGCCGGCAAACCGTTCCCGGGTGACTTCGGTCATGTCTGAAAAAGCGGCCTGCACCGCCAGGTACATTCGGTGCATGCGGCGGCTGAAAAACCGGGTGAGAATCACGATCATGGGCATGGGCAGCAGGCTGTAAAGGGTCAGTTCCACGTTGATGTACGCCATGAAGCCGATGGCGGCGATACCCAGGAACACGGCATCGATCAGGGCCACCAGGCCCAGGCCCATGGCCATGCGGATATTGTTGATATCGTTGGTGACCCTGGCCATAAGGTCCCCGGTGGACGTGACATTGAAGTAGGCGGCGTCCAGGGTCTGGAGATGGCCGGCCAGCCGGGCCCGCAGGTCCCTTTCAACCGTGCGGGAGGTGCCGATAAGGCAGCGGCGCCACACGTAACGGAACACCGCGATAACCAGGGCCATGGCCAGCAGAAGGGCCGCGCACCCGGCCAGGGACCGAAGATCGGCTGCCAGCAGGCTCAGGTCGTCCACAGCCCGCTTGACCACCCGGGGGATCAGCAGCTGGAAGGCGTCCACCAGCACCAGACTGACCAGTCCGGCCAGCAGTTCCCACCGGTTGCTTAAAAGAAACTCTTTTGCGCGCGCTTCAGCCAATTGCTATCACTCTTTCTACCTTTTAAAAACCACATGGAATAAATGATGGTCTCATAAAACATCACAATCCAGGCGGCTTCGTCAAAAACGTAAATAATACTATGGCGCCGGCAGATGCGCAAGCACAGGAAACCGGCCAGAATGGTCCGTCACCCTTCATGATACCACCGGCAACAAAGAAAACAGGCAGGATATTTCCCTTGACAGGAATTGCCCGCAAGTGGTATTCGGGGTCTGTTCTTCCGTCGGGGCGTAGCGCAGCCTGGTAGCGCACTTGCATGGGGTGCAAGGGGCCGCAGGTTCAAATCCTGCCGCCCCGACCAGAACATCCTTCCGTTTCCTCCCGGCAAACCGCCACCGCACACGTCACTGCCCGGCTTGATTGGGCGACCCAACATAAAATTGACCTTCATTCCTTTATAATCGAAATCGCTATCGGGATCGGAAGCGACACCGGCTGGCGGGCAACCACGGGTTTCCCCTGCATAATTGCCCGTGACACCCATCAGAGTTCAATATTTTCGTTACGGCCCGGCCATTTAACGTACGACACCCGCCCATTGCAGCGCAGCCGAGCGCAGACGGGTTTTTCGGAAACAGCGGGCAGGCTGTCTGAGCGAAGCGAGTTCCTGTCCGCGCCGAAAAACCCGTCTGCGCGAGGGAAGCCGAAGGCCAAGCTGCGGGGCGCGGTTCTTTTGGTACTTTTCTTGCCGCCAAGAAAAGTACACTGTTAAATAAGAAAGAAAAAAAGAAGATTAAATGAAGCACGGGCAAGCCTGCAGTTTGCCCGTGGCGCCCCTTCGATTTCGATCCATATCCCGATAACGATCGGGATATGATTCCCTGTCTCCAGATTCAGATTGCACCTTCTCTTCTTTCATGATAGGTCACAGGTCAAATGTTTGGTTTCTGTTAGAAAATGATTGGCTTTGATTCGGGTTCCGCTTAAAAAATAATAATTTCAGGCTTATAAATATCGGCGGCCCGTTTTCCACCCAAAGGGAAGGGCCGGGGAGAAAATAAAGCAAAATGAGTCTTGAGTACGTGATACTGGCCTGCGGTTATGTGTTCGGTTTTTACATGGCCTGGAACATCGGCGCCAATGATGTGGCCAACTCCATGGCGTCGGCCGTGGGGGCCCGGGCCATCACCCTGCGACAGGCGGTCTTTATTGCCGGCATTCTGAATATCATCGGCGCGATCTTTATCGGCTCCCATGTCACCAACACCATTCGCAAGGGCATCGTGTCCACCGATGTACTGGCCGACCCCAACATGGCCCTGATCGGCGGATTGTCGGCCCTGCTGGCCGCGGCCCTGTGGGTATCGTTTGCCACCTGGAAATCCCTGCCGGTCTCCACCACCCACTCCATTGTCGGCGCCATGATCGGCTTCGGTATCATGGCCGGCGGCTTTTCCGTGATCAACTGGGCCAAGCTGGGCCAGGTGGTGGCCTCCTGGATCATCTCCCCTTTCTTCAGCCTGGTGATCGCCTACCTGACCTTTCAGATCATTATCCGGTCCATCTATCGGAAAAAAAACGCTTCCGGTACGGCATTAAAGCTCTCTCCCCTGTTTATCGGCATGGCGGTGCTGATCGTGGCCCTGTCGTTTCTTTTTAAAACCCCGCTGGGTGAATCAATGAATGTCAGCACCCCCATGGCCATCGGCTGGGCACTGGTGATTTCCGCGGTGTGCGGCGTTGCCGGCAAAGCGGCCATCATCCGCTTCGGCATGCGCCACGAAGGGGATGAGACCGAGACCATTTTCCGCCGCATTCAGATCGGCACCTCCTGCTATGTGGCCCTGGCCCAGGGCGCCAATGACGTGGCCAATGCCATCGGCCCCCTGGCCCTGATTTATTATATTGTCAAAACCGGCAGCGTGGCCGGCATCAACACCGTGCCCGTGCCGATCTTTCTGCTGGCCTTCGGCGGCATCGGCATTGCCACGGGAATTGCCATGGCCGGTCGCCGGGTGATCGAAACCGTGGGTTCCCGTATTACCACACTGAACAACACCCGCGGGTTTTCCGTGGATTTTGCGGCGGCCACCACGGTGATGGCCGCCTCCAAGATGGGCCTGCCGGTCTCCACAACACATGCGGCCGTGGGCGGCGTCATCGGCGTGGGCCTGGCCCGGGGCTTTGAGGCGGTAAACTTCCGGGTCATTTATTCCATCGTCATATACTGGATTCTCACGGTACCGGCTGCGGCCATCACCAGCATGGTGGTGTTCAAACTGCTTCAATTTATGCTATTTTAAGGAGGCAATATGCGTATCCCGCTTGTTTCCCTGTTTACCACATCGCCCTTTGAAGGGCTTCAGGAACACGCAGAAAAGGTCAAGGAGTGCGCATGGGCCTTTCAGGAGGCCATGGAGTGCCACATGTCGGACCGGTGCACCACTTTTGACAACCACAAGGGATCCGTGGATGTGATTGAGCGGCAGGCCGATGCCATCAAGCGCCGCATCCGGGGGCACCTGCCCAAGGGCACCATGCTGCCGGTGGACAAGTTCCAGCTCTTCCGATACCTCCGTGAGCAGGACAGCGTGCTTGACTCCATGAAAGACGTGCTCAGCTGGATTGCCTACCGCGAAAGCCAGGGAATTCCCCCGGTGCTGCACAAGGAGTTCGCCCGGCTGGTGGACAGCGTGATCGACCCCATCGAAACCCTGGACGACATGGTAAAGGAGGCCAGAAAATACTTTACCAGCTTTTCGGAAAAGCAGCGCATGGTGGTAAAGGAGATCATTCGCAACCTGCGCCAGAAGGAGCACGATTCCGACCAGGTGGAACACGCCCTGAAACAGAAGATATTCAATGTGGACATGGACCCGGTTTCCGTGTTTCATGCCGTCATGCTGGCCGAAAAGATTGGCAACATCGCCGACCACGCGGAAAACGCAGGCGATATGATGCGGGCCATGATCGCCCGGTAGCCTGCATATTTTATGAAATATCCGGATTAGCAGGCGTATCTGCACCCTCGTATTGACTTGGAACGCCGAATGGCTGTAGAATTATAAACGTAATTCGTTCTCTGCATTCCCGGGTCATATCAATCGGGGGGTTCCGTGGGAAAATTGTTTGACCGGGCACTGTCCGCCTATTCACACGCAGATATCGACCGCCAGCTCAAGGCCCGGTTTTTCCTTGTTTTATGCATCGTCATTCTCGCCACGATTCTGGTTCTGACCTTTCTTGCCGGCATTATTCAACATCTTAACGTGGGCGATATGGTTAACAGCGTCATTGTCACCCTGCTGTTAAGCACCGTCTGCGTATTTGTCGTCCTGTGGCTTCTGATAAAGGGCCGTTTTCTGACGGCCTCACACCTGCTGATTGTCATCATCATGACAGCGGTCTGGATCGTGATGGCGGTCGATCCGGGCGAACCCGTGGCCCGCCTGGATTCGTTTGTTTACATCATCAGCCTTCTGGGGCTATTGCCTCTGGTCATTCACCGCCGCAAATCGGTCATTGCGCTGTATGGCCTGATCAACCTTGTTTTTCTGTTCGGGTTTGTCTATTTCTTCCGGCCCCAACTGGCAATACCCGACTATGCGGTCATGGATTTTCTGACCGACAACTCCCTGGCTGTGATTGTCTCCTGTTTTGTCGCGGCCAGTGTGTTTGCCATCAACAACTCCGCCATTAAACGGACAAAGGCGGAAATCGAAGAGCGCAAACGCGCTGAAGAGGAAAGAAGCAAGCTTGAGGCCCGGCTTCACCAGGCCGAAAAGATGGAGGCCATCGGTCAGCTGGTCGGCAAGATGGCGCACGATTTTAACAACATGCTGTCGGTTGTCATCGGCAATACCGAGCTGATAAAAATGCAGCAGGATCTTGACGAAAACGGCCGGGAGCAGCTGCAGACTATCCAGTACGTGGCATCCCGTTCCTCGGACCTGATACGACAACTCCTGGCGTTTGCCCGAAAACAGACGGTGATTCCGAAAATCATTGATATCAACCAGGCTATTGCAGACATGCTGCCCATGCTGAATCAGCTTGTCGGCGTCAATGTTTCGTTAAAATGGCTGCCGGGAGAAAATCCCGGCCATATCCTGATCGACCCCTCCCAGATGGACCAGGTGCTGACCAACCTGCTGGTCAACGCCAGGGACGCCGTCGGCGACGCCGGCACGATAACTATTGAGACCCGGCGTCTGCTGCTGGAACAGGGGTATGACATCGGCCAGGGGGAACGCCTGTCCGGCGCCTATATTCTGCTGGCTGTCAGCGACACCGGCTGCGGTATGGACAAAGAGATCCAGCCCCAGGTGTTTGAGCCGTTTTTTTCCACGAAAAAGGGGCAGGGAACCGGCCTGGGACTGGCCACGGTTTACGGCATTGTCCGGCAGCACAGCGGTTTTATAAGAGTATACAGCGAACCGGGCCAGGGCACCACTTTCAAAATCTATTTTCCCGCAGTTGAAGGCCAGGCGGTTGAGGAGGGGGCAAAGCACCCGGCCAGCTCCCTGATACCCGGTGGAACAGAGACCGTTCTAATGGTGGAAGATGATCCGGCGATTTTAAAGTTCGGCGTCACTGTGCTGGAGCAGCTCGGCTACAGGGTCCTGGCCGCCGATTCTCCGGAAAAGGCGTTGGCGCTGGTGAAGTCCGATGGCCATACCATCGACCTGCTGCTCACAGATGTGATCATGCCGAAAATGAGCGGCCACGAACTGGCCGGGTGCATCAGGGAAACGATTCCCGCCGTCAGGTGTCTCTACATATCCGGCTATACGGCCAACGCGATCAGCAACGGCGACCTGATTGAACAACATATTTGCTTTCTGGCCAAACCCTTTTCCATCCGGGAACTGGCTGAAAAGGTCAGGGAAGCGCTGCAGTGAGCCACCCCCCTTTTACTCCTCCTCCAGCCTGATCCCCACGGCACTGGCATGGGCGTCCAGTCCCTCTACTCCGGCGATGCGCATCACATCATCGGCCTCTGACAGAAAGGCCGCTTTGGAATAGGATACAATACTGGTCCTTTTTAGAAAATGGCCGGTGGACAGGGCCGAGGCAAACCGGGCGCATCCCGATGTGGGCAGGGTGTGGTTGGGTCCGGCGACGTAATCACCGATGGGCTCGGGTGTGTAGAGACCCAGGAACACGGCGCCGGCGTTCCGGATTTGATTCAAATCCTTTTGTGGATTTTTCGTGTGCAGCTCCAGATGCTCCGGTGCGAACCGGTTGACCAGGGCAAAGGCCTCTTTCCTGCTTTTCACCACAAACAGGGCCCCGTAAGCGGCAAGGGCTTTCCGGGCGATCTGCCAGCGGCCAATGCCGGTTATCTGGCGCTTGACCTCATCGGAAACGGCCCGGGCCATCTTCAGGGAGGTGGTCACCAGGACCGCGGCGGACAGGGTGTCATGCTCGGCCTGGGAGAGCAGGTCCGCGGCGATATACCGGGGATCGGCGCTGCCATCCGCCACCACCAGGATTTCACTGGGCCCGGCCACCATATCAATGCCCACGGTGCCGGCCACGATTTTTTTTGCCAGGGCCACGTAGATGTTGCCCGGTCCGGCGATCATGTCCACCCGGGCAATGGTTTTGGTGCCATGGGCCAGGGCCGCGATGGCCCAGGCGCTGCCCACCTTGTAGATTTCATGGACCCCGACCTTTTTTGCCGCCACCAGCAGATGGGGGTTGACCGTGCCGTCCTGGCGGGGGGGGGTCACCATCACGATGCGCCTCACCCCGGCTGTTTTCGCGGGAATGGTCCCCATAATCACGGTGGAGACCAGGGGGGTTCGGCCCCCGGTGGCGCCGGGCACGTAAATGCCGGCCGAGTCCACCGGCGTGATCTTTTTTCCCACCACCACCCCCGGCCGCGGCTCGGCGGTCCAGGTCTTTTCCAGGCCCATGGCATGAAATTCGCTCACCTGGCCAATGGCCCGGTTGATGGCCTTAACAAAGGCACGGTCCACTCCCTTTGCGGCCGCGGCCATTTCCGCTGCCGTGACCCGGAACCTGGACGCCGCGAGTTTCGGGGCGTCAAATTGCCGGGTATAGCGTTCCAGGGCCTTGTCCCCGTTTTTTTTCACATCCGCGACAATAGCCGCCACCTGGTGAAGCTGTTCCGGCGTATAGTCCAGTCCCCGGTCGATGATGCGGTCCAGCCGCCGGGCCGCTTCCGGCGTTCCAAATGTATAAATTTTCATGATTTTTCCTGTTTTTAAAGGTAAAAGGCCATGTCCGTGCCCGGACCGAAACAGGCCGGGCATTCTCAAATTACCATTGACATCTTTTGGTAAATCGGGTTAAGTCATCTTTTTTATCGGATTATACCAGAAAAACAGTTTGTGTAAACGGAGGTTTGCAACATGTCGAAACGTATTTACAATTTCAACGCCGGACCGGCCGCCCTTCCCTTGAGCGTGCTGGAAGAGATACAGGCCACTTTTCTTGACTTTGCCGGCACCGGCATGTCCATCACCGAGGTCAGCCACCGGTCCAAACCCTTTGACGCCATCATCAACGACGCCGTGACCCGCGTGAAACGGCTGTTGGGCATCGGCGACGACTTTACGGTACTGTTCATTCAGGGCGGCGCCAGCATGCAGTTTGCCATGGTGCCCATGAACCTGCTTCCCGACGGCAAGTCCGCCGACTACGTGAACACCGGCACCTGGTCCACCAAGGCCATCAAGGAGACAAAAATCCTCGGCAAAACCGTCAACGTGGCGGCCTCGTCCGAAGACCGGAACTTCGCTTATATTCCAAAGAAACTCTCTCTTGACCCGAATGCCGCCTATGTGCACATTACCTCCAACAACACCATCAAGGGCACCCAGTGGGCCGGTTTCCCCGACACAAAGGGCGTTCCCATTGTCAGCGACATGTCTTCCGACATTCTGAGCAGGCCCCTTGATATGAACAAATTCGGCCTGATCTATGCCGGGGCACAGAAAAACATCGGGCCCGCCGGCGTCTGCATGGTCATCGTGAAAAACGACATGCTGGAAAAGGCCAACACCGGCCTGCCCTCCATGCTGGCCTACAAGACCTATGCCGACTCCAATTCCCTGTACAACACCCCGCCCTGCTTTACCATCTACGCCATTGACCTGGTGCTCAAGTGGCTTGAAGAGACCATCGGCGGGCTGGAAAAGATGGATGCACTCAACCGCCGCAAGGCAGCCCTGCTTTATGATCTGTTTGACGCCAGCAGCTTTTACAAGGGCACGGCCGATGCCGACAGCCGGTCCCTGATGAACGTCACCTTCCGCCTGCCTTCCGAAGACCTGGAAAAGCGGTTTGTCGAGGAAGCGGCAAAAAACGACCTGGGTGGACTGAAGGGACACCGGTCCGTGGGCGGATGCCGGGCCTCCATCTACAACGCCATGTCCATGGAGGGGATTCAGGCCCTGGTGGATTTCATGAAGGAGTTTGAGCGGACAAACGGCTGACCGAATATTTCATGACATATCCGGGCGAATCGCCCGTTTTTCGCCGTTTGGCGGTAGCAGGGGAAAAGAATGAACGCAAAAGCGGCTTTAAGCCTCAAGCAGGATCTTTCACTGGATATCGACGCGGTGTGCGGCCGGATTGCCGCCACTCAGCGGGAAAACGGGGATATTCCGTGGTCCGAGGGCGATAAAACCGATCCCTGGGACATGGTGGAGGCCGCCATGGGCCTGACCGTGGGGGGCCATTACGACCGGGCACGGGCCGCCTACACCTGGCTGGCGGAAAAGCAGCACGCCGACGGCAGCTGGCACGCCGCTTACAGGGACGGTGTATCCGAAGACCGCACCTACGACACCAACATGAGCTCCTACATTGCCGTGGGCGCTTTTCAGTACTACCTGATCACCGGGGACCGGGCCTTTCTGAAGTGGATCTGGCCCACGGTGGAGGCGGGCATCAACTTTGCCTTGAGCCTTCAGACCGACAGCGGCGAGATTCACTGGGCCAAAAGCCCTGAGGGGAAAATTGACCCCATGGCCCTGCTCACCGGTTCCAGTTCAATCTATATGAGCGTAAAGTGCGCACTGGCCACCGCCCACATTCTGGGCATCCGCCGACCCCGGTGGAAAACCGCCCTGGCCCGCCTGGGCGACGCAGTGGCCAATCGGCCCCACCTGTTTAACATCGCCAAGTCCCGGTTTTCCATGGACTGGTTTTACCCGGTTCTTTGCGGCGCACTCTCCGGGGAAGCGGCCCAGCGGCGTATCGACAAGCACTGGAAAAAGTTCGTGGTAAAGGACACCGGGGTCCGTTGCGTGTCCGACGAACCGTGGATCACCATTGCCGAGACCTGTGAGCTGGTGCTGGCCCTCTCGGCCATGGGAAACGAGGAGATCGCCAAGATGGTCTTCGGCTGGATCGCGGACCGGCGGTTTGATGACGGTTCCTACTGGTGCGGGTTCACCATTCCGAAAATCGTGATCTGGCCGGGCCAGAAAATCACCTGGACCAACGGGGTTGCCCTCCTGGCGGCCGATGCCCTGTACCGTCTGACACCGGCCTCTCGGCTGTTTTCCCACGATTTCTGGACATCGGAATACCCGTTTCTGTTTGCCTGAAAAATACGCTTCCAAACGGAATAATACCGTAAAAACACAAACTCCGGGCTTTTTACGAAGCCGTCAAGAGCAGGCCTGTGCGAAAAGACCACCGTCCATATTACATCAAGCAGATCTACACCCGGTTCCAGATACTTTATGTGAACCATTTTCTGCGGCCCCAGTTCGAGAGCCTGGGAACGAATTTTACCTTTATTCATCCCTGGCACGTGGAGGTATTTGGCGGTCCCATTCGTCTGGGCGAGCATGTGTGCGTCATGGCCGCCGATGACAACAAGGTCCGTTTTTCCGTCTGGTCCAACGAAAAGGACATCGCGGGCATCACGGTGGGCGACGCCTGCCTGGTCTCGCCCGGAGCCCGCATCAGCGCGGCGAAAAGCATCACCATCGGCAACAGCTGCATGCTGGCCAGCGGTGTCTACATCACCGATTCGGACTGGCACGATATTTACAACCGGGTCACCCTGGGCCCGGCCCGGCCGGTGGTGTTGAAGGACAACGTGTGGGTGGGGGACAACGCCATGATCGGCAAGGGCGTGACCATCGGCGAAAACACTATTGTAGGGGCCCGGGCTGTTGTGATGAACGACCTGCCGGCCAACGTGATCGCCGCGGGAAACCCGGCCCGGGTGGTGCGGGAGCTGAACCCCGATGAACAGCCCTTTTTCACACGGGGCCAGTGGTTCGAGGACGCCGAATCCCTGCAACGGGGCTTTCAGCTGATCGACCAGGGCATGCTTCAGGGCAACACCCTGCTGGGGTGGCTGCGCCATGCGTGGTTTCCGCGCCGGGGCGAGTAATTGCAACGTCTTTGCCTGCCGGTTATCCCGGACATTTCATGAAATTTTTCGATATGGATGATATCCATATCAAACAGAGTTTGTTGCAATAAAATTCAGGCTGTTTTTGAAAAGATCAACCGGTTTGAGCGGTTTGAGGTATGTTATGCCAATTTTATGCCGAAGAATTTCACCCTTCGGGCGAGCCACTTTGGCCGCATCTGCTGTGTTGCGACATGCTCGCAGTAGACCGGCTACAGCGTCGCATGCCGCGCCTTGCATCTGCGGCCAAATCAACTCGTGAAATATCCGGGTTATTCCGTCAATCCTTTTCCCGCCGTTCCCATCGACACAAAGTGTTGTTAATTCATTAATTTTGATATAAAACACGGCGGTAGAAAGCAGCTGTTCCAATACCCTGGAAAAAGACCGTGGCAAACGCGCCAGGTCGGAGAAAGACCATGAAAATTCTTATTATCGGCGCCGGGGAGGTGGGGTTTCACATCGCCAACCGGCTTTCTTCTGAAAACAAGGACGTGGTGGTGGTGGACAAGAACCCGGACGCCCTGCGCAGGGTGGCGGAGTACACCGATGTCCAGACTGTCGTGGGATCGGGCAGCAGCCCGGCCGTGCTGGAAGAGGCTGGCCTCAAGGAGGCGGAAATCATACTGGCCGTCACGGACAGCGACGAGACCAACCTGGTGGCCTGCCTGACGGCGGATATTCTTTCCCCCTCCACGAAAAAACTGGCCCGGGTGCGCAATGCCGACTTTGATCCCTACCATGAGATTTTCCGTGAAAAGGCCCCGCACATCGATACCGTGATCAACCCGGAAATCGAGGTGGTCAAAACCATAGAGCGGCTGATCAGCGTATCCGGCGCAGTGGAGGTCGAGGATCTGGCCGACGGCCGGCTCAAGCTGGTGGGGCTGCGCCTGGACGGCAGTTCGGCCTTTAACGGTCAGCGACTCTCCGAGGTCTCGGTAAAAACCGGGGACAGCAACTTCCTGGTGGCCGCCATTGTGCGAAACGAGAAGATGATCGTTCCCCGGGGCGACAGCCGGCTGATGGCCAACGACCTGGTCTATTTTATCAGTGAAAAGGAGAAGCTGGCCAATTCGTTAAACCTTTTCGGAAAGCCCCTGCAGCCGGTAAAAAGGGTGATGATCGTGGGCGGAGGCCGGGTGGGGACCCGTCTGGCCCTGCGCCTGGAAAAGGAAGACATCAAGGTCAAGATCATTGAATCCAACCCGGACCGGTGCGCCCAGCTGGCCGAAAAGATGACCCGTGCCGTGGTGCTTCACGGCGACGGATCGGACCAGGAATTGTTAAACGAAGAGAACATCGCGGACATGGACGTGGTGGCCAGCCTCACCAGCGACGAACAGACCAACATTCTGATCTCCCTGCTGGCCAAACGGATGGGGGCCGCCAACACCATCACCAAGATATCCAAGTTCACCTATATTCCCCTGATGGCTACCATCGGCATCGAGCAGATCATCAGCTCCCGGCTGTCGGCCATCAACAGCATTCTGCAGCATATTCGAAAAGGCCGGGTCCTGTCCGCCATCTCCCTGAAGGGGGAGCAGGCCGAGGTGATCGAAGCCATGGCCCTGTCCACTTCCGGGCTGGTGGGCGCGCCCCTGCGAAAGGTCTCTATGCCCAAGGGGTCCCTGGTGGTGGGCGTGGTCCGGGACCAGGAAATTATCGTGCCTTCCGGCGAAACCGTTATCGCCCCCAACGACCGGGTGATTATTTTCGCCCAGCGGGAAACCGTGCCCAAAATCGAAAAACTGCTTTCGGTCAAGCTGGAGTTTTTTTAAATGAGCTGGCCCCGAATTTTTTATATCACCGGCTATCTGCTGGTGTGCATCGGCCTGTGCATGGCCCTTCCCCTGGGTGTCAGCCTTCATTACGGCGAGGCCGGGGCCTGGCCATTTATCTGGGCCATGGCCGTCACCGTAAGCTGCGGAGCTTTGCTGATCGCCGGTTTCCGGGTCGGCCGGGGAGAGATGATCTCCCACCGGGAAGGCATGGCCATTGTGGCCTGCTGCTGGGCCGGGGCCGGTTTTTTCGGAGCCCTGCCGTTCTATTTCGGCAATGCCATCCCCTCTTTTACAAACGCCCTTTTCGAATCGATTTCAGGGTTTACCACCACCGGGGCCTCAGTGCTCTCCAATATCGAAGGACTTGAAAAGGGGTTTTTGTTCTGGCGCAGCATGATCCAGTGGCTGGGCGGCATGGGGATTATCGTTCTCTCCGTGGCCATTCTGCCCTTTCTGGGCGTGGGCGGCATGCAGCTTTACAAGGCCGAGGTGCCCAGTCCGGTGGTGGATAAACTTCAGCCTCGCATTCGGGACACCGCCAAAATCCTGTGGCGGGTCTATCTGCTCATCTCCGCCGTACAGGTGTTTCTGTTGAAGGTGGGGGGCATGAGCCTGTTTGACGCGGTGTGTCACGCCTTTACCACCATGCCCACCGGGGGCTTTTCAACGCAGAACCTTTCCATGGCCGCTTACAACAGCGCCTACCTCGACTGGGTGGTGGCGCTTTTCATGGTGCTGGCAGGCGTCAATTTTTCCCTGCACTACCAGATGCTCCGGGGAAACACCCTGGCCTTCTGGAAAAATCCGGAGTGCCGATTTTTTCTCCTGCTGGTACTCTGCCTGGTGGCCGTGGTCAGCCTTGACCTGCATGGGCAGGCTTATGAAACCATCGGCCAGTCCCTTCGATACGGCGCCTTTCAGGTGATCTCTCTTCTCACCACCACCGGTTTTGCCACTGCCGACTATGAGACATGGCCGGCCCTCTCCCAGCTGATTCTTTTTATCTGCATGTTTGTCGGGGCCTCGGCTGGCTCTACCGGCGGCGGCATGAAGTGCATTCGCATCATGCTCTGCGTGAAATACTGTTACCGGGAACTGTTTTCCATGGTTCACCCAAAGGCGGTGACCCACGTAAAAATCGGCGGTAAAACGGTTCCCGACGAGGTGATGCGGAGCGTGCTGGGATTTTTGTGCCTCTATGTGCTTATTTTCATCGCCTGCTCATTTTTACTTGCCGCCATGGGAGTGGATGCGATAACATCAGCCGCCGCTGTGGCGGCGTCCATCGGCAATATCGGGCCGGGTTTCGGGGCGGTGGGACCGCTGGATAACTATGCAAACATTCCCGTAATGGGAAAATGGCTGCTGATGTGGTGCATGCTGCTGGGACGGCTTGAAATCTATACCATACTGATTCTGCTGGTTCCCGAGTTCTGGCGAAAATAACATAAAGCAGCGCCGGTCCGGTGCGACTTTATTTTTGGTCCTTATTTTTTTATCTTGATTTTCAGTGCCGCGATATTATGGTGGTGGCAGCCGTGACCACCCAATTTTTTAGATCAAGGAGAAAGCAGATATGAAACAGCAATTTTTAGTTGTCCGGGGAGAGGCAAAAACCGACCTGCTGATTCGGGAGTTTGCCGAGCTGGAGAAAAACGAAACTTCTCTGGTCGGCGAGCATTTGTTCAAGGCGTCCGACCTGAAAAAGGCGGCCCAGACCGACCTTGGCGAGCTGATCGCCCGGCTGCGGACCACGGATTTTTTCCCCCCGGCCTTTCTGGCTGAAAAACTGGCCCAGGCCGTAATCGAGATACTTAAGGATGCCGGTAAGGAGTCCGTGGAAGTGGTGATGGATGACATGACCATCATGAAGGACCAGGAGGCCGATTTTGTCGACGACGACGACCTGGACGATGATGAAGACATCGACGAGCTTCTGGAGGACGACGAAATTCCCTTTGAAGATGAAAGCGACGAGGAAGAAGAGGAGGATCTTTCGTAGACCGGCGGCCCCTGCCAGAGGCGGGAGGGGCCTTCTTCCCATAAAAAACGTGTCTGGTTATTGAAGTTTTTTTCATTTTTACACCGCAAAGGCGCAAAGAGCGCAAAGGGCCCGGTTTCACTTCGCGAAAAAGGAAATCGCTGTTTTACGCGCAAGCGCCCATCTTTTTCTTTGCGTCCTTTGCGTCTTTGCGGTGAATTTTAATTTGAGAGTGTCAGGACGCATGAAAGATACCTTGCAGGCCATGATTCAGGCTGCGGCCATGGCCGCCTTTGAAAAAGGCGCTCTGACCGACGCCCGGCTTCCCGATATCGAGCTGGAGGCGCCCCGGTTCAGGGAGCACGGTGATTTTGCCACCAACCTGGCCATGGTGTCGGCATCCACCCAGAAAATGGCGCCCCGTAAAATCGCCGAGGCCATCGTGGCCCACCTGTCCGACGCCACCGCTATCCTGCTCAAGACCGAGATCGCCGGACCGGGGTTTATCAATTTTTTTATCCGCCCGGAAGCCTGGCTGCCGGTGTTGCACCGTATTCACGAAGACCAGGAGCGATTCGGGGCCTGCGACCTTGGACAAGGCAGGCGCGTCCAGGTGGAATTTGTCAGCGCCAATCCCACCGGCCCCCTGCATGTGGGCCATGGCCGGGGTGCCGCCGTCGGCGACAGCGTGGCCCGGATTCTGGCGTTCTGCGGCTGGCGGGTGCACCGGGAATATTACGTCAATGACGCGGGCAACCAGATTCTGACCTTGGGCCGGTCCGTGCTGCTGCGGTGGCGCGAACTTTCCGGCCAGGTAGTGAATTTTCCGGAAGACTGCTACCAGGGCGACTATATCCGCTCCATTGCTCGGCAGATCGACGCCCAACACCGCCAGGTGTTAGAAAAAATGGAAGAGGCCGAAGCCGTGACCTTCTGCGCCCGCATGGCCGCGGATCATATCCTGGACGGCATTCGCCGGGACCTGGCCGGCTTTTCCATCACCTTTGACCAGTGGTTTTCGGAAAAGTTCCTGGTGGAAACAAAGGCCGTTGAAACCACCCTGGCCCGGCTCAAAGAAGCGGGTGTGGTTTACGAGTCCGAAGGGGCCCTGTGGTTTGCCGCCTCCCGTTTCGGGGACGAAAAAGACCGGGTGGTGGTGCGCAACAACGGCGAGACCACCTATTTCGCGTCAGATATCGCCTATCACAAGAACAAGTTTGACCGGGGCTTTGACCGGGTCATTGATGTATGGGGCGCGGACCATCACGGTTATATTCCCCGGGTCAAGGCCGCGATTCAGGCCGTTGGCAGAAGCCAGGACGATCTGAACGTGATCCTGGTCCAGCTGGTGGCCCTGTTGCGGGAGGGGCAGCCCGTGGCCATGTCCACCCGATCCGGCGAGTTTGTCACCTTAAAGGAGGTGACAAACGAGGTGGGCGCCGACGCGGCCCGGTTCATCTTTCTCTCCCGCCACTACGACAGCCCCCTGGATTTTGACCTGGAGCTGGCCAAGAAAAAAAGCAACGACAACCCGGTGTATTATGTGCAGTACGTGCATGCCCGCATCGCCAGTATGCTGAAAAAGGCCGCCGAAGAAAAGGGCATTGGCCGCGTCACCGCCGACGCCGGGATCGTAAAGCATCTGACAGAAACAGAAGAGATTGACCTTGTCAAACTGCTGGCCCGGTACCCGGAAGCGGTCAGCCACGCGGCCCGGTTCCTGGAGCCCCACCGCATCACCTTTTACCTTTTGGACCTGGCCGCCGGGTTTCACGGATATTACAGCCGGCACAAGGTGCTTACGGAAGACGACGGCCTGACCCTGGCCCGGCTCTACCTGGTGTGCGCCGTCAAGCAGGTCATTAAAAACGGCCTGGCCCTGCTGGGGGTGTCGGCTCCGGAATCCATGTAAACCGAAAATTTCATAAACGCTTTCGTGTAAAAGAGCGGCTGACTTTTTCGCGAAGTGAAACATAATCCTTTGCGCTCTTTGCGCCTTTGCGGTGCAAAAACAAAAATTGCTGACGATGCGGGGATATGGCGCAAAACAGGAAAAAACGCACATCCGGCAGAAAACGGTTCTCCATGGAGATGTCCAGCGGTGAACTTTTCGGCTGGACCGGTTTGCTGCTGGTGGTGTGCCTCTGGTTTTTCGTGCTGGGCCTGCTGGTGGGCCGGGGATGGGTGCCGGTGCCGGGTGTCGGTTCGCCGCTGAAAAAAGAGCTGGCACAGGCTCGGGAAAACACACTGGCACAGAAAGCAGCCGAGGCCCAGGTCCGCCTCGACTTTCATGAGGCCCTGAAAACAGACGACCCCCGACCCCCGGAAGGCCCGGCCGTCCTGACGCCGGCTACGGTCAAGCCGTCGTCCCCACCGGAACCTGCTCCCAAACCCGCTCCGCCTGAAGTTCCAACCGCCCCCTCTCCTGAAAAACCGGCCCCAACCGATACAGACGGCAAAATATTCACCATTCAGGTGGCCGCGGTCAGGGACGCAAAGGCAGCTGAAAAAATGATTGAGACGCTGAAAGAAAAGGGGTTTGACGCTTACACCACCCAAGCCGAAGTGACGGACGGCATTGTCTGGCACCGCATTCGGTGCGGCGCCTTTGAAAGCCGCGAAGAGGCGTCCCCGCTGCTCTCCCGCCTCAAGGACGCGGGATATGGTCCCATGCTGGTAAGACGGTGACAGAAAACCCCCTGCAAGAAGCAACGGGGTTTTTTCTTGTACCCTGTTTTTTCAAATCGAAATCGGTATCGGGACCGGTATCGGGTTCGATTTGATTTACCTCTTTTTGAATTTCGATTCCGACCCCGATAGCGATCCCGATTGAAGGGAAGGAAATGGTGTTTTGGGATCACTTTTACTCTGGATTACCCGATCAAGCCGGGTAATGACATTACGGCGGAAGGGTTAACCTACCTGGTAAAGCAGGTAAGTCCCCAGCTTATCGTAGTGCTGGTCCGAGGCAAACCGCACGCCAACGTAAAGCCCGTGCACGCTGCGCACGATAACCTTGCGTTTGACCAGGGTCTGCTCCTGGTCATCCAGGTGAAACTCAATGTTGAGCTGGTCGTCTTCTTCAAAATAGTGCTGCATGTGCATCTTGAACCGCAGGCCGGTGCGGGAGATGTCCACCACGGTCATTCTTCCCTTGATGTCCATACCCTTTTCATCGGCGGTGTAGGAGCCGATCAGGCTCACCGGCTTTCGCACGTGCCGGCGCCGCTCCAGAAGCACGCTGTAAACATGGCCACAGGGACACTTGACCTTGACCTTGACGGCCTTGTCGATGTCCTTGTACTGGGACACATCCATCAGCCGGGCCTTGTTGCAGACAGGACAGGTGAAGTTGGCCTTGTTGTCCTTGTTCATAAATACTTTTTGTACAGGTTGCGTCATGTCACTCGTCCATATATTTACAAAAAATCATGTGTCGAAACTTGAACCCTTTTGATAAACTACCAACAACCACTTTAAATATCAAATGTTAATTCATCCGGCCACTCCCGCATATGACCGTCGACAGGCCCTTTTCTGCACGCGTCAATGACCATGCGGCCTTTTTTGATCACCATGTCCCGGTCCGGGGACACATTGTTGAACAGCTTCCACAGCATCAGGCCGTTGTTTAGGATATCGACGGACCTATCAAATAATACAAACACCCGAACCATGTCAAGTTGTTGAATTTCAAACAGGGTTTCAGCCATCTGGTCCGCGGGCCGCTTTTTATCGATTTGTAGTACAACAATGCGGTTGACCACCGTGTCTTTCGGTGTCAGCCCGGAAAAGGGATCCCGGCAGGCAATGCATTCCGGCAGGCCGGACGTGAGAAGGGCGTCCATGTCCAGGGGCAGCGGCGGGGCCGGGCCTTTGCTGTTCCGGTCCGGCTCGCCGGCAAACCGGTCGCACAGGTCGATGCCGATCTTGCCGCCGAACAGGGCATCCGGGGCCGAATGGTCCAGCACGTCTAGCACGCCTTTTGTCACCACGATATCCGTGTCAATGTCCAGGTGGGTCAGCAGGCGCTTTGCCACGGCAGCCCCGTCCTGGGGGTTTACGCCTTTGTCCACCACCAGGATGGCCTTGCAGAAGCTCATCTGGCCCTGACCCCACAAACCGTTGATCAGCTTGTAGGCATGTCCGGGGAATTCCTTGTCAATGGAAACAATGACGATGTTGTGAAACACGCCCTCCCAGGGCAGCCAGTAATCACGGATTTCCGGCATCACCGCCTGAAGCATGGGCAGAAAGAGCCGTTCCGTGGCCTTGGCCAGGTAACAGTCCTCCATGGGCGGCGGCCCCACCAGGGTGGCGCTGTAGACCGGGTTTTTACGATGGGTAATCGCGGTGACGTGAAACACCGGGTAGTTATCGGCCAGCGAGTAGTAGCCGGTATGGTCACCGAACGGCCCCTCGATCCGCGTTTCACCGGGATTCACATACCCTTCCAGCACAAACTCGGCATAGGCCGGCACCTCCAGGTCCACGGTGACGCATTTTGCCATCTTCACCGGCTGCTTGCGTATAAACCCGGCGAGGATCATTTCGTCGATGCCACGGGGCAGCGGGGCCGTGGCGGCATAGGTGGTGGCCGGGTCCGCGCCGATGGCCACGGCCACGGGCATGGGTTTTCCCGCGGCCGCGTATTCGTTAAAATAGTGAGAGCCGTCCTTGTGAATGTGCCAGTGCATGCCCGTGGTGTTTCTGTCAAACACCTGCATGCGGTACATGCCCACATTGCGCCGGCCCGTGACCAGGCTTCGGGTAAAGACAACGGGCAGGGTAATAAATGGGCCGCCGTCCTTGGGCCAGCACTGGATTACGGGAATTTTCGAAAGGTCCACGTCGTCCCCGGTTTGCACCACCTCCTGGCAGGGCGGAGTGCGGGAGCCCCAGGATCGGGGGAAAAAGCTGGCCAGTTGCAGGGCACGGGGCACCAGGCTGGCGGCCTGGCGCAGGTTCCTGGGCGGGTCCATCTCGGTATAGTCGCGCACCCGGTCGCCCAGCTCGTCCAGGTTTTTTACGCCCAGGGCCATGTGAATGCGGCGATAAGAACCGAAAATATTGGTGGCCACGGGAAACCGGCTGCCCTTCACCTTTTCAAAAAAAAGGGCCTTGCCGCCGCCCGGGCTTTTGGACTGCTCATCGGTGAGCCGGCTGATCTCAAGATGCGGCGACACCTCCTGCGTGATGCGCATCAATTCGCCGGCCCTGTCCAGGGCCGTCAGAAACTCCTGCAGGCTGTTATAGTACATGGTCCTCCTGAAGATGCTTCATGGATCATTCACCGCAAAGACGCAAACTCAATTGTGAAAGGCGGTCAACTGCCTGAATGTTCTCCCCAGCGCGGGGTCAGTGTGTGCTCGATGCCCAGCTGGTCCAGGATTCGGGCGCACACGGTATCTGCCAGGGTATCTATGGTCTGCGGTTTGAAATAAAACGAGGGCATGGCCGGCAGCACAACAGCCCCGGCCCGGGTCACGGCCACCATGTTTTCAAGATGCACCAGGCTCAACGGGGTCTCCCTGGGCACCAGGATCAGCCTGCGCCGCTCCTTGAGACAGACATCGGCGCACCGCAGCATCAGGTTGTCGGCCAGACCCGAGGCAACACTGGCCAGGCTCTTCATGGAGCAGGGCACGATCACCATGCCGTCATGGAGAAACGAGCCGCTGGCCGGGGGCGTGTAAAAATCGTCAATGCCGCATACGGAAAGCCGGGCATCCTTGTGAAAGGCGGTGTTTTTGGAAAGCCACGCCTCAATGCCGGAGGCCTCAATACCGGTCTCCATTTTCAACAGTTCGGCCCCGGTGTCGGAGACAATCAGATACACATGCACCGGACACGCCGCCAGGGCTGAAAGCAGGCGCACCGCGTAAATCGCGCCGGACGCCCCGCTGATAGCCACCACAATTTTTTTCATAACCATTTTTCCACCATAAGGTCCGCGGCAATGCCGCAAAACAGGAGAATCGAGATGATGCCGTTGATATTGAAAAAGGCCATTTGAATCGCCTCGGGCCGGTTCGGCCGGGCCACGGCATGCTCTATCACATACAGGGTAGCGATCATAATAACAGTTATAAGATATACCACGTTCAGGTCAAACACAAACAGCAGGGCCACAAAGGCGGCCGTGGAAAAAACGTGAAGCAGGGAAGAAAGATGGAGGCTGGCGCGTGTCCCGATTCTGGCCGGCATGGAAAAAAGGCCGGTGTCGCGGTCAAAGGTCGTGTCCTGGCAGGCGTAAATAATGTCAAACCCCGCGATATAGGTCAGCAGGGCCGCTGACAGGAAGACAATCCGCCAGGAAAACTCACCGGTGACCGCCATCCAGGCGCCCAGGGGCGCCAGGGAGATCACAAACCCCAGGTAGAGGTGGCAGAACATGGTAAACCGTTTGGTAAACGAATAGGAAAGCAGCAGCACCAGTACCGGAAAGGAAAAATAGAAGCACAGCGGGTTCAACATGGCCGCGGAAAAGACAAAAAGCGCAGAAGAAAGCCCCACAAACAGCGTGGCTGACAGCAGCGAAATTTTTCCCGCTGGAATCTCCCGGCCTGCCGTGCGCGGGTTTTTGGCATCAAACCGGGCATCCACAATGCGGTTAAACCCCATGGCCGCCGACCGCGCCCCCACCATGGCCAGCACGATCCACAGAACCGGCCATGCCGATGAAACCGGATGCTCCCGCAGGGCCAGCAGCACCGCGGAGAGGGCAAAGGGCAGAGCAAAAATGGTATGGGAAAACTTGATCATTTTCCCATACGTAAAAATATGCCGGGTTACCACGTTACCTCTTCCTTAATAATCGAAATCGCTATCGGGATCGGTATCGGTATCGAAATCGATTCCGTCCGATCGCAGCACTAATACATTATTTTAAAGTCATTGCGAGCGAAGCGAAGCAATCTTTATCATTAAAAAACGGTTTTTTCTATTTGCTTATCCACTGTACTTTTCTTGGCGCCAAGAAAAGTACACGGAAAAATGTTTTAAGAAAGATCGATTTTAAATGGTAAAGATTGCTTCGTCGCTTTCGGTATCGCAATCGATTTCGATACCGATACCGATCCCGATTTGGATAATAAGGTATCAAAAATCAATTTTATACTGGATTGCCCGGTCAAGCCGGGCAATGACGAGTGTGGTGCCGGTCAGGTCTCATCTTCCTCCTCCGGCGGCTCAATCAGCTCCGGAGCGGAGATCTCTCTTGAGACCACATTCACCGGTTCGATCTTGGGGATCTCGCTTTTGATGCTGCTGTCCAGCTCGGAAAAGCGGCGGGCCGCCGGCAGGACACGGGCCTCCAGTGACCCCACGGCATCGTTGTAGCTTTTGACGGCCCTGTCCAGGGATTTTCCCACCGTGCCGAAATGGTCGGCCATTCTGGAAATCCGCCTGTACAGATCGGCCCCAAGCTCCTGAATGTGACGGGCGTTTTCCGCGATCTGCTCCTGCTGCCAGCCGTAGGAGACCGCCTGAAGCAGAGTGATCAGGGTGGTGGGGCTGGCCAGAATGATCCGGCGGGTCACGCCGAACTCGATCAGCCCTTCATCCTGCTCCAGGGCCGCGCTGAAAAAGGGTTCGCCGGGCAGGAAAAGCACCACAAAATCCGGGGCCTGGTCGAACTGCTCCCAGTAGGCCTTGTCTGACAGCTGCTGAATATGGTTGCGAAGATGCCGGGTGTGCTCAGCCATGAATTTTTTGCGCGTGGCCTCGTCCTCGGCGCTGACCGCCGAAAGGTAGGCCTCCAGAGGGGCCTTTGAGTCCACCACCACCAGCTTGCCGCCGGGCAGGCGGACCAGCAGGTCGGGCCGCAGGGTGCCGGTTTCGGTCTTTACCGAACTCTGCTCCACAAAGTCGCAGTGGGGCAGCATGCCGGCAAACTCCACCACCCGGCGCAGCTGGATCTCGCCCCACCGGCCCCGCACCATGGGCTTGCGCAGGGCCGAGACCAGGTTGCCGGTTTCCGTGGAAAGCTCCTTCTGGCCGCGCAGCAGGGCCTCCACCGTGGCCGTCAGCGACCCGTAGGCCTGCTTGCGGCTTTTTTCCACCTCGGCCACCTGGGTGTTGACCTTGTCCAGGGCCTCCTTCACCGGCCGGACAATCTCTTCCACGGCCTTCTGCCGCTGGGCCAGGTCTCCGGCGGCCTTGACGTGAAACGACTCAAACGCGCTTCTGGCCAGTTGCAGAAACTGCTGGCTGCTCTGGGCCAGGGTGTCGGCGGAAAGTCCCTTGAAGGTGTCCTTCAGCGTGGCGGTGGCGGCCTGGGCAAAGGCGGCCATCTCTTTTGATTTTTCCCGTTCCTGCTCCAGGGCCGATTCAAGCCGGGCGAACTGGGCCGAGCGGTCGGACAGCTCGCCGCGCAAAGCGTCCCGCTCGGTTCTGACGGTCTCACGTTCGATGGTTGCACTCGCCAGCCGGTCGGCCAGCACGGCCCGGCGGGCCCGCATGACCAGCCAGGTGAAAAAGATGCCGGCAAGGGCACCGGCTGCCGCGCCGTAGATGATTTCCGGAATATGCATCAGAACCTCACAAAGATTGTAGGGTATGCAAAAAGATTGGATATTTAGTGTAATGTAATGGAACCGTGCGCCGATTTCAACGGAATATCGCTGTGCCGATGTGAGTGTGGCTGAAGCCTTTGTCCATCGAAATCGCTATCGGAATAAAAAGGGCTATCGATCCCGATCCCCATTTTAATAAGGTTCCTGTTGATGGCAGCACTAATGTTATTGAATAAACATCCATATTTTAGTAGGTATGGGTGAAAAACCGGACACGACACAAGGAGTTTGCGCCAATGAGCTCACGAGACGAGCAGGTATTGCGGGCCGCCAAGGAAGTGGTGATAAAGTTTATCGAAATCGGCAGAATCTCTCCGGCAACCTTTCCCGAATCCTTCAAGCAGGTATATGAAACCATTGACACCACGGTCCGGCAGCCGAAAGAGGCTGATCTTCCGCCCAAAAAGAAAAAATCATGATGCAGGGCAAAGGTTTTCCGTGCCACGCGTCATGAAATTTTTCTTGTGGTGGGCGATTGCCGCCGCCGCTCTCCTGTCATGGTACGGGCACCATGCCTCGGCAGCGGACACGGCCGGCGACCTCTTTCGCATGGACCCGAAAACCGCCTGGCACATCGATGCCGGGGCCATCACCTATGACAAGCAGGCCGATCTCTACCTGGCGGTGGGCAAGGTGACCATCACCAAGGAGGGCAAGCGGATTGTCGCGGACAGCATCTGGTTTGACCAGAAAAACCAGCGCCTTTTTGCCGACGGCAACGTGACCATGACCGCCGGGCCGGATGTGCTTTCCGGGGACCACATGGAGATGGACATGGCCGCTGAGACCGGCACCATCTCCAACGGCACCGTGTTTTTAGGAGACCGCCATTTTTACATTATCGGCGACACCATTGAAAAAACCGGGCCGGACACCTACACCGCCGACCGGGTGAGCTTCTCCTCCTGCGAGCCGGGAAACCCGGACTGGCAGATCACTGGACAGGACCTTCGCCTCACCGTTGAGGGATACGGTTCCCTGCGCCACGCGGCCCTGTGGGCCCGGTCCATGCCGGTTCTGTACACGCCCTACCTTTTTTTCCCGGTGAAAATCAAGCGACAGACCGGTTTTCTGGTGCCCCGGGTCAGCTACTCGGAAAGAAAATGGGAAGAGATTGAGCAGCCCTTCTACTGGGTGATCAGCGACAGCGCGGACATGACCTTTTACGCCCACCACATGGGCCGGCGAGGCGAAAAACTGGGGTTTGAGTATCGCCAGGTGATGGACGCAACGTCCCAGACCACGCTCATGTTTGATTTTCTGGAGGACCGCAAGGCCAACACCGATCCCGGGCAGGACTGGGCATACACCCATGACAGCTGGCTTCGCCCCAACAACGACCGGTACTGGCTGCGCATGAAGCACGATCACGGCCTGGGCCCCGGCCTGTCGGCCCGGCTGGACATCGACCTTGTCAGCGACCAGGACTACCTGCTGGAATTCGAAGACGGGTATACCGGGTTTGACGCGGCGGACCGCTATTTTGAAAAAGTCTTCGGCCGGGACCTGGACGACACGGACAGCCCGGTGCGCACCAACACCTTCAATCTCCAAAAAAACTGGACCCAGAACAGCCTCAATGCCGGGCTGCGGTGGGATGACGACGTGATCAAGCGGCGATGGGCCGACGAAGACGACACGGTTCAACGGCTGCCCGAGGTCTCCTTTGACGCCAACAAACAGAAAATCGGCGCAACCCCTCTTTTTTACGAATTAAACAGCGAATATCTGTATGGATACACCGAAGATAGCCTGCGGGGCCACCGTGCTGATATTCACCCGCGCATCGCGCTGCCCGGCCGGGTAAAAAACTTTTTTTCATTTGAACCGTCCGTGGGCTTTCGGGAGACCGTGTGGCGAATGGACCGGGATGCCGGGGCCGCGGACACGGACCGCGCCCAATCCCGTGAGCTGTTCGACCTTGGGGCCGACCTTTCTTCCGAGCTTTACCGGGTGTTTGACGTCAACGCCGAAACCGGCAAGCGGGCCTGCCACACCATTGTGCCCCGGCTGGAGTATGAATACGTGCCGCACAAAAACCAGGACGACTTCCCCCGGTTCAACGATGCCGCCGATGTCATTGAAAAAACGAACACCGTCACCTGGTCGGTCACCAACCTGCTGACCGTAAAGGAGTGGAGGGGCGCGACGTCTTCGGCTGCCGATGCCCTGGAAACACCGGAATCCCATTCCCCGCCCCCGGTAAGGGACGCCCTCTACACCGAAGTGGTCCGGCTCAAGCTCTCCCAGAGCTATGACATCAACGAGGCAAAAGAGGACGATCCGGCCCTGTGGGAAACTCTGGACCAGCGCCGGCCCTTCTCCCCGGTGGCAGTGGAGCTGGACGCCCGGCCCGCCAATTTCGTACGGCTGGACGGAGACGGCCTGTGGTGTCCCTACACCGGCGAATGGCAGGCCTATAACGGCGAGATCGCCTTGAGCGACACCAGGGGAGACAAGCTGTCCGGCGGCTACCGGTACCGGCAGGGGGTGTCTGAGTCGGTTTACGGCAAGGCGGCCCTGGAGGTAAACGCGGCGTTTCTGCTCTATGGCGAATATGAGCGCAACATCTTCAGCAGCACGGATATTCTGGTTCAGACCGGCGTGGTCTACCGGGCCTCCTGCTGGTCCGTGGACGTCAACTACACCGACGAGCCCGGGGACCGCACCTACACCGTGATGATCAATCTTTACGGCCTGGGCGAGTTCGGCACCGACATTTCCGGCGCCGATGTTGAACAGTCTCCCTGATGTGTGTGGCCGTTGCGAAAAAGTGCCGGTATTTATAAAAATCTCTATAATTTCTTGACTTCCCATGCGTGAATATGGTTTAACATTCCTGTTTTTTAAAACCCGGATGATAAACAGAAAAATCATCGTGCTGTTTCATATTTTCCAAGGAGGATAGATGAACAAACTGGAACTGGTCACCGCCCTGAAAGACAAGACCGGCGTTTCAAAGGTCGAGGCCGCCAAGATCGTCAAAACCTTTTTTGACACCATGGCCGACACTCTGGCCACCGGTGAGCGGGTCGAAGTGCGGGGCCTGTGCAGCTTTTTTGTCAAAGAGTACAAAAGCTACACCGGCAGAAACCCGAAAACCGGCGAAAAAGTCACCATCGCCCCCAAGAAACTTCCGTTTTTCAAATGCGGAAAAGAGCTTAAAGAACGGATCAACAGCTAGGGCCGTGCCGCGACTTGATGCTCTGATGGATCAGGAAAAGCCACTGCGGATCCTTGCTGGCATCCTGGCCAGAGGCGATATTCCCCACGCATTTCTCTTTACCGGCATTGACGGCATTGGAAAACGCAGTGCCGCCATGGGCTTTGCCATGGCCTGCAACTGCCTTGCCGCCGTCCAGGAAACGTCCCTGCCGGTGCCCGTTCCCGGCGATGGCGGGCTTCCCTTCTGCGGCGACTGCCGAATCTGCCGGGCCATTGCCGCAGGCACCCATCCGGATGTGATCACCATCGCGCCGGAAGGAAACGCCATCAAAATCGGCCGTATTCGGGAGCTGATCGAAAAGGTGGTCTTCCGGCCCCATGAGGCAAGGATGCGGGCCGTGATTGTTTCCGATGCCTGGGCCATGAATCCGGAGGCCGCCAACGCCCTGCTCAAGTCCCTGGAAGAACCGCCGCCGCAGACCATTTTTTTTCTGACCGCCGAACACGCATCCGACCTGCTGCCCACCGTGGTCTCCCGTTGCCGGCACATCCGGTTTGCCCCGGTTGCCGCCGATCGTATCGAAACCTTTCTGCACCAGCGCCACGGCGTGGATGCCAAAGCGGCCCGGTCGGCGGCCCTGATGTCCGGCGGCAGCGTGGCCAGGGCACTGGCCCTGACCGACGTCCCCCTGGGCGCGTGGCGGCAATGGCTGGCCGCCGAGCTGGCGGCCCTGCCGTCACGGCCGGTGCCCCTGGTGCTGGCCTTTGCGGAAAAGCTGCAGAAAAACAAAGACCAGGTCGGCCAGTGGCTGGGCATGATACAGACCTGCCTTTATGACGCGGTGGTATGGAAATACCAGCCTGGCCGCATTATGAACATTGACATGGCCGACGCCGTGGCGGCCATGTCGGACCAGGAGAGCATCGCCTCCCTGGGCCGTAAAATTGATGCCGTGGTGGCAGTGGAAAAGGCCCTGGATCGAAACGTAAACCCCCGACTGGCCACGGAAAAACTGGCCCTGGAGCTGGCAAACCGATTATGAGAAAAACCGTTGAAATAAAATTCAAGCCCGACGGCAAGGCCTATGTGTTTGACTGCGGGGCTTTTGTGCTGGAGGTCGGGGACACTGTGATCGTGGAAACCGAACAGGGATTCGGCATGGGCGTGGTCTGCTCCCTGCCTGCCCCGGCCAACATGGAGCGAATTAAAACACCGCTTAAAAAAGTCCATCGCAAGGCCGTTGAAAAGGATTTTGCCCAGCTTGAGGAAAACCGGGCTCTTGAGGCAAAGGGATTTGATTTCTGCCAGGATCAGATCAGCGCCCTGAACCTGGAGATGAACCTGTTTTCCGTGGAGTGCACCTTTGACTCCCGAAAGCTGACCTTTTTCTACACCGCCGACGGCCGGGTCGATTTTCGGGAGCTGGTCAAGCGACTGGTCAAGGAGTTTCGCATCAAGATCGAGATGCGCCAGGTGGGCATTCGCAACCAGGCCAAAATCACCGGCGGCATCGGCCGGTGCGGACGGGAGATCTGCTGCGCCAGTTTTCTGCAGAAGTTCGACCCCATATCGATCCGCATGGCCAAGAACCAGGGACTCTCCTTAAACCCCACCAAGATATCCGGGCTCTGCGGCCGGCTCATGTGCTGCCTGGCCTATGAAGAGGCCTCCTACAACAAGCTCAAAAAAGGGATGCCGGAAACAGGGCGGCGCGTGAACACCACCGCGGGAGAAGGAAAAGTGGTGGAGATCAACCCGGTAGGGGGCCGGATTGTGCTGCAGAAGAATGACGGCACCCGGGTGGATGTGGCCCTGGCCGACATTCTGCCGCCGGCTGAAAAACCGGCCGGAGAACCGGCAGAAGAATCAAGCGAACAGGCAGCCGAAGAATAATCTTATCAGGAAAAAGACCATGCCCGACTGTTTTTACATCACCACACCGATCTACTATGTGAACGCAAAGCCCCACCTGGGTCACGCCTATACCACCATCATGGCCGACGTGGCGGCCCGGTTCCACGCCATGACCGGCAAAAAGGTCTTCTTTCTCACCGGCACCGACGAACACGGTGACAAGATCATGAAGGCCGCAGCAGCCCAGGGCGTATCGCCCAAGGCCTATGCCGATTCCATTTCCGCCCTGTTCAGGGATCTGTGGACCGAACTGGACATCGGCTACAGCCACTTTATCCGCACCACCGACGAGAGTCACAAACAGGTGGTGAGCCGGGTTCTGGCCGCCATTTATGAGGCCGGCGACATCTACTTCAGCGAATACGAGGGGCTTTACTGCTTCGGCTGCGAACGGTTCTACACCGAGCGGGAGCTGGTAGACGGCAAGTGCCCGGACCACGACACCCCGCCGGAGCGGATTCAGGAGGCCAACTATTTTTTCAAAATGAGCAAGTACCAGCAGTGGCTGATTGATCATATTACCGACAATCCCGATTTTATCCGGCCCGAAGGCTACCGCACCGAGATTCTGTCGTTTTTAAAAGAGCCCCTGGACGACCTGTGCATCTCCCGGCCCACGTCCCGGCTGGACTGGGGCATTCCCCTTCCCTTTGACGACCGGTATGTGACCTATGTATGGTTTGACGCCCTGCTCAACTACGTGTCGGCCCTGGGGTATCCGGACGGCGACAGGTATAGAACCTTCTGGCCCGCGGTTCAGCACCTGACGGCCAAGGATATCATCAAACCCCACGGCATCTACTGGCCCATCATGCTCAAAGCCGCCGGCATTCCGCTTTACAACCATCTCAACGTGCACGGGTTCTGGCAGATTGAATCGTGCAAGATGTCCAAAAGCCTGGGCAACGTGGTCAACCCCCTGGATATGAAAAACACCTATGGCACGGACGCCTTTCGCTATTTTCTCTGCCGGGAGATGTCCTTCGGCCTGGATGCCGGGTTCTCCGAAGAAGCCCTGGTCCAGCGGATCAACGCGGACCTGGCCAACGACCTGGGCAACCTTTTTTCCCGGGTTCTGGCCATGACGGCCAAGTATTTTAAAAACCGGGTGCCGGCAGCAGACGAAGCCAACCTGCCGCCGTGCGACCTGGACATCGGCGCCCTGGCCCGGACAACCGTGGCCGAGTATGAGGCCCAGATGGAGACCTTTCACATGAACCGGGCACTGGCCGCGGTCTGGGACCTGATCAGCGCCATGAACCGGTTTATCGACTACTCGGCGCCCTGGACCCTTGCCAAGGACCCGGTCAAAGCCGATGCCCTGGCCGCCGTGATTTACACCCTGTTAGAAGGACTGAGGATCGTGGCCGGCCTGGTCTACCCGGTGATGCCCGCTACCGGAAAAACCATGATGGCCCACCTGGGCCTTGACGGCCCGGATTCGGAGCTGTTTCGGCTGAAGGACTTAAAGCAGTGGGGACGGCTTGTGCCGGACACTGTGGTGGCAAAGCCGGCCTCGCTTTTTCCCCGGGTGGAACTGGCGCCATCGACGGACAACTCCTGCGCAACCGAAGACGCGCCACCGGCCATTGCGTTTGCGCCGGAGATCGACATCGACACCTTTTCAAAGGCGGACCTGCGCGTGGGTACGGTGACGGCTGCCGAGAAAATTCCCAAGGCCCGCAAGCTGCTCAAGCTCACCGTGGACATCGGTGAGGTCCGCACCGTGGTGGCCGGCCTTGCCGAAGCCTACGCGCCGGAAGACCTGGTGGGCAGACAGGTGGTGATCGTGGCCAACCTCAAGCCAGCCGTCCTGATGGGCGTGGAATCCCACGGCATGGTTTTGGCAGCGGTGAACGGCAAAAACGGCATCACGGCCACGGTTGACAAGCCGGCCCCGCCGGGGACGCGGCTTAAATGAGATACGAAATATTTTAAGGAGAACAAAATGCCCGGGTTTGAAATTTTCGGCGACGAGGAGAGAAAAGAGGTCAACGACGTGCTTTCCACCGGCGTGCTGTTCCGGTACGGGTTTGACGCGGCCCGCAACAACCACTGGAAAGCAAAAACCTTTGAAAAGGAACTGTGTGAACGCACCGGCGCCGGGTTTGCCCTGCTCTGCTCCAGCGGCACGGCGGCCCTGTCTGTTGCCCTGGCCGCCTGCGGCATTGGCGCCGGAGACGAGGTGGTGGTGCCCTCCTTCACCTTTGTGGCCACGTTTGAGGCGGTGCTCAATGCCGGGGCCATTCCGGTATTCGCGGAGATCGACGAGACCCTCTGCCTGGACCCTGCGGCCGTTGAAAAGGCCATCACCCCGCGCACAAAGGCGGTGATGCCGGTGCACATGTGCGGCAGCATGGCGCAGATCGATGCCCTCAAGGAGTTGTGCGACCGAAAAGGCCTGGTCCTGCTTGAGGATGCCTGCCAGTCCATCGGCGCCACGTTTGGCGGCAAAAGCCTGGGCCGGTTCGGAAAAGCCGGGTGTTTCTCTTTTGACCCGGTCAAGACCATCACCTGCGGCGAGGGCGGCGGCATGATCACCGACGACCGCGACTGCTACGTGAAAGCCGACGCCTATGCCGACCACGGCCATGACCACATCGGCAACGACCGGGGCAAGGAGGACCATATCGTGCTGGGCGCCAACTACCGCATCAGCGAGCTCAACGCCGCCGTGGGTGTGGCCCAGCTGCGAAAGCTGGACCACATTCTTGCCGTGCAGCGGGCCAACAAAAAGGCGATTCGGGAGGCCATGACCGAATTCAAAAAGATCTCCTTCCGGCACATTCCCGACCCGGCCGGCGACTCGGCCACCTTTCTCTCCTTTTTCCTGCCCGATGAGGCACAGACCCGGCAGGCGGCCAAAGACCTGGCCGATGCCGGCGTGGACGGCTGCTTTTACTGGTATGCCAACAACTGGCACTACATTCGCCAGTGGCACCACCTGAAAAAAATGGCGGTGGCGGCACGGATGGCCGCCTCCCTGGCCGACATCTTTCCCGACTATTCAACGGTGGACCTGCCCCGATCCGACGCCATCATGTCCCGGTGCATCTCCATGCAGATCAAGCTTTCCTGGAGCCCTGAACAACTGGCCGACAGGATTGAAAAAACAAGAACCGTCTTTTCAAAGTAACAGGTGAGCCATGTTTCGAAACTTTCGCATGATTTCCAGTGTGGTGTTCGGCAGGGGGTCGTTTAACCAGCTTGACGACATTCTTTCGGCAAAAAGAAAAGATGCCTTCATGGTGTTCCTGGTGGATGACGTGTTCAAGGGCAAACCCTTGAGCGGCCGGGTGCCGGCCAAAGACAACGACATGACCATTTTTGTCAATGTGGATGACGAGCCCAAGACCAAGTATGTGGACAGCCTGGTGGCCCAGGTAAATGGTCACGCCTCCGGCCTGCCCGACGGCGTGATCGGCATCGGCGGCGGGTCCACCCTGGACCTAGCCAAGGCGGTTTCCCTGATGCTGACCAATCCGGGCTCGGCCGCGGACTACCAGGGGTGGGACCTGATCAAGATTCCGGCGGTCTACCATGTCGGCATTCCCACCCTGTCCGGCACCGGGGCCGAGGTCTCCCGCACCACCGTTCTCACCGGGCCCACAAAGAAGCTGGGCATCAACTCCGACCACACGGTCTTTGACCAGGTGGTGCTGGACCCCGAGCTGATTGCCGGGGTGCCCAAAGACCAGTGGTTCTATACCGGCATGGACTGCTACATTCACTGCGTGGAGTCGCTTCAGGGCACCTTTTTGAACGCCTTCAGCCGGGCTTACGGTGAAAAGGCCCTTGAGCTCTGCCGCCAGGTCTATCTGGAGGACTGGCCGGACAGCGACGACCGGCTGATGATGGCCTCCTATTTCGGGGGCATGAGCATCGCCTACTCCCAGGTGGGGGTGTGTCACGCCATGTCCTACGGCCTGGCCTTTGTGCTGGGCGTGCACCACGGCATCGGCAACTCCATTGTTTTTGATTACTTAGACGAGTTCTATCCCGAGGGCGTGGCCGAGTTCCGGCGTATGCTGGAGAAAAACAAAATCGAGTTGCCGCGCGGCATTACAAAAGACCTGACCGAAGAGCAGTTTGACACCATGACCAACGTGGCCTTTGGTCTGGCGCCCCTGTGGGAGAACGCTCTGGGCAAGGAGTGGCAGACCGTCATGCCCAAAGAGCGGATCAAGGAGCTGTATCGGCGCATGTAGCCCAAACAGAGGGCGGATTTTAGGCCGCCCTGTTTTAAACGGCTTATTCGCTGTACTTTTCTTGGCGGCAAGAAAAGTACCAAAAGAACCGGCCCTGCAGCTTGGCCTTCGGCTGCCCTCGCGCAAACGCTTTTTTCGGCGCGGTCAGGAACTCGCCCGCTTCGCGGTGCTCAAACAGCCTGCCCGCTTTTTCCGAAAAAAGCATTCGCGCTCGGCTGCGCTGCAACGGGCGGAAGCCATCATTTATGGTCGCTGATTACATGATCCACCAGGCAATTGTTGCTGGAGACGCTTGATTTTCAAAAACAGCCAAACACATAGACGCAATCGTCATAACAGCATAAATGTCTCTCTCGGGAGTCTTGAAAGAAAGGTGATCCTTCATGTGCGGCATTGTCGCCATTGTTCCGTTTCAAAACGGGGCCGGACCGGGACCGGTTGTTGACGTATCCCGCCTTCAGGACATGGTCGACCGGGTGCGGGAAACCACGCTGGACCGAATGATCGAAGCCGGCGGCTTTTCAGCGGACCGTTACCTGGGCGGCGACGCCGTTTGTGACGCCCTGGCAAAAGCCGCCCGTGACCTGAAAACCGACGCCGCTTTTTTCCATCTTTATGCCCATGCCGACGCCGCAAAGGCGGTGTGCGACCTGGGAATAGGGTTTCGGGGTCTGATCGCCGCCGAAGCCGCGGCCATGGATCGGCAGGCCGGTCAAATGGAAGCCGCTGTCGCTGCCGCGGCCTTTGACCGGCTGGAAACGCTTCGGGACATCTGCTGGTGCCTGGAAACCGAGGTGTGCGACAATGTAAAAAAAATCGGTGCCCTTGCCGGGGGCCGGAACCTCTCTTTTTCCGCCGCCTGCCTTGTCCGAAAAATCAACACCACGTTTAACAGCCTGGACCGGCTGGAGGTGCGGGGCCGGGACTCGGCCGGCATCTCCATCATGGCGGTTCTGGATGCCACGGAGTTTGACCTGTTTTCCGCCTCCCTTGCCCAAGCCGGCCTTGACAGCGAGTTTGCGCATCGGACCAACCCGGGCGTACTGTCAAACCGCTCTGTTGCCCTTTCCCGCACCGGCCTGAAAGCGCCGGTCTGCCTTGCCTTTGTCTACAAGGTGGCCGCGGAAATCGGCAGCTTGGGCGATAATGTGCGGTTTCTGCGGGAGCAGATTCAGGGAGACGCCCTCTTCTGGCGCCTGCTGGCGGGGCCTGTGCGCCACTGCACCCTGTCAGCCCATACGCGGTGGGCATCGGTGGGCACCATCACCGAAGCCAACTGCCACCCCCAGGACAGCCGGACCAAAGACCGGGAACCGCCGGACCAGCCGGTCATCCATGTCTGCCTCAACGGTGACATCGACAATTTTCAGGAACTCAAGGCGGAATACGAATCATCAAACAACCCGGTTCCTGAAGCGATCACCACCGACACCAAGATCATCGCCCTGCGCATTCAGGTCCACCTGGAGCAGGGGCATGACATTGAATCCGCCTTTCGCCTGGCGGTAAACGATTTCAAGGGCTCCCATGCCATCTCCATGCAGACCAGCCTGGCGCCGGGTAAAATGTTTTTCGCCCAGAAGGGCAGCGGCCAGGCCCTGTTTCTGGGCCTGGCGCCGGACCACTATATTGTCTCCTCCGAGCTTTACGGCATCGTGGAAGAGACCGCCGGTTTTATCAAGATGAACGCGGGCGGCGCGGGCACCGACGGCGGCGGCCAGATCGTGATCCTGGACGGGGCCGGAAGCGGCGGCATCGGCGGTGTAAAGACTCTGTGCTACGACGGCACCCCGGTGGCCGTCGATACTCACCAGGCCCTGACCACTGACATCACCTCCAGGGACGTGGACCGCCAGGGCTATTCCCACTATTTTTTAAAAGAGATATCCGAGGCCCCGGCGGCCATTGAAAAGACCCTTTACAACCGCTGGAAAACCGTGGATGGCGGCCAGGGCCTGGAAGTCGCCCTGGAGAAGGCCAGCCTGCCGCCGGCCCTGTGCCGGGCCATGGCCGACGGCACGATTCGCCGCGTCTTTTTTATCGGCCAGGGAACAGCGGGGGTGGCGGCCCTGGCCTGCGCCGGCATCCTGGAGTACTACCTTTCCGATCCCTCCATGGGGGTGCGGGCACTGAAGGCTTCGGAACTCAGTGGCCTGGACATGATGGAGCATGCGGACACGGACACACTGGCCGACACCCTGGTGTGCGCCATCAGCCAGTCCGGCACCACCACCGACACCAACCGGGCCGTGGACATGGTGAAAAAACGGGGGGCCCACACCCTGGCCATTGTCAACCGCCGGGATTCGGACCTCACCTTCAAAGTGGACGGCGTGATCTACACCAGCACCGGCCGGGATATCGAGATGTCGGTGGCCTCCACCAAGGCCTTCTACTCCCAGGTGGTGGCCGGGGCGCTGCTGGGACTTGCTCTTGCCCGTATTCGGGGCGCCAGGGACGGAGACTTTATCACCAGCGAGATCAAACAGATGCTGCGGCTGCCCGTCTGCCTGCGCCGGATTTTTACCCACCAGGAAGCCATTGCCGCCTGCGCCGACCGGCTGGCCTCGGCCCGTACCTACTGGGCCGTTGTGGGCAGCGGACCCAACAAGGCGGCGGCCGACGAAATCCGGATCAAGCTCAGCGAGCTGTGCTACAAGACCATCTCTTCGGACTACGTGGAGGACAAGAAACACATCGACCTTTCCGCCGAGCCCCTGATTATCGTTTGCGCCGCCGGGGCCCGTGCCCGGGTCCTGGAGGACATCGTCAAGGACACCGCCATTTTCAAGGCACACAAGGCCGTGCCCATCGTCATCACCGACGAGGGGGAAGAACGGTTTGCCCCCTATGCCGAGGCTGTTATTCCCGTGCCCCAGGTGGCCGAACATTTTGGCCCCATTGTCAACACCTTTGCCGGCCACCTGTGGGGATACTACGCGGCCCTGGCCATTAACAAAGGGGCCCGGCTGCTGCACGAATTCCGGGAAACCATGCGCAGCGACATCGCTGCTTACATGCAAAAGGGGCTGGACCTGTTCGAAATTCTGCTTGAAAACGGGTTCCGGGAAAAAATCGCCCGGTTTTACACCGTGTTCCGGTCCCGGCGGCATGACGCCGACTGTCCGGCGGCCATCTCCCTGGCCTCGGACCTGGCCCTGCTGCTCAAATACCTGTCCGGCCGCCTGCCCTTTTCCGATTTTGAACTGGACTTCGGCAAAAAAGGCACGGCCCCCAACATGATCGATACCCTGTTTGAATACCTGGGCCGCTCCATCAACCACATGGCCCGGCCTGTGGACGCCATCAAGCACCAGGCCAAAACCGTGACTGTTGGCACCAGCCGGACAAAAGAGACCATGGAGGGCATTCTGTTCGAAACCCTTGCCGGCTTTGACCTGCATATCTCCCAGCTAACTAACACCAACATCGTGGTGCTCAGAAACGTTCAGCTCATTGTATCGGAGATCAAGGGCGCCATTCTGTACAAGGTGGACCACTTAAACCTGCTGGGCGAGCCAACGGACGAGACCACCATCGCCATTCTCAAAAAGACCGGGGTCCTGGCCGATATCCCCTCCCGGGTGGAGTCCGACAACCGACTCAAGGGCACCAAAAAAATCATCGTGCGGGAGGGCAACGTCTATATCGGGAAAGGCCGCAAGGACGACCGCCATATTGTTGTGATCCCGGTGCTGTCGGCCTCCCCGGCCCGGGGCGGCATGATCCGGTTCATCCTCCTGCTCAACATCGGATTTAGAAAAGAGGCCTCCCTGTTTGAAAAGAAAAAGGCTCTGGGCGGCAAGGCGGAACGCATCAAAAATATTGTCCAGGAGAGCAGCGTGGTATGGCAGGACAGTTTTATTGAACTGGTGGACATCAAGGACCTGTTTGGTAAATCCGCGGAAAAAATCGCCGAATCCATTGTGACGGCAGTGGAGAAAAACCGTGAATAGGGGGGTTCAGACCACAGCCCTGCTGCAAGTCGCCACCGGCATCGGCATCCTGCTGTTCTGGGCCGCCTTTTTCACCATCGGCCTGGCGCCTCAAAATCCGCCGGAATGCTATTTTGCCTATGAGCACGCCTTTCCCCTTCCTGACAGCGTGCTCGCGGTGGGCCTGGTTGTGGCCGGATACCTGCTCCTGGCCGGAAAATCCGCGGGCCGGGCCCTTTCCCTTGTCTGCGCCGGGGGCCTGATCTTTCTGGGCCTGCTTGACGTTTCCTTCAACCTCCAGAATGGTATCTATGCCGCCTCCCCGGTTGAGCTGTTCACCAACGGCCTGATCAATGCCTGGTGCATCGGCTTCGGCGGGTTTATTACCCTCTCCCTGGGCCCAAAGAGATAAACCTCTTTCCTTATTTCCAAATCGCTATCGGGATCGAAATCGACAGATCGATTCCCGATGGCTCTCCTTCCATGCGTCATTGAGGAGTAAAGCGACGAAGCAATCTTACCCTCATGGTACGTCATTGCCCAACTTGATTGGGCAATCCAGAATAAAATTAACCGTAATACCTTTTTGTTTATCCGTGTACTTTTCTTTGCGCCAAAGAAAAGTACATGGATAAGCGAGTTTGAAAGATAATAAAGATTGCTCCGCTACGCTCAGTAACACCAAAATACAGTACGGCTGTTACAAGCTGACGGAATCGATTTCGATACCGATACCGATACCGATACCGACAGCGATTGGTATAAAGCAGGGAATAAAAAAGCCCCCGTGCGGTTTACAGGGGGGCTTTTTATTGTCTATGAAAACTTGGAGAAACGATTATCCGCGCCACTCGGTGTCGTCCACCGTGGTCTTGAAGTCCGGGGTGACAACCGACGGGGCCTCTTTGTCCGCCACCGCGGCCAGATCTTTTTCAGACGGCTTGCCCACCAGCACGATGCCCTTCTGCGGACATTTGTCAATGGCCTTAAAAATGTCTTCCAGGTGCTCAGGATCGTAATCGTCGTAGTTGATGCAGGAAAGATTGTCCTTGATGGCAAACAGGCCGCAGGCCCGCTCGCACGCCTTGCACCCCAGGCAGCCCACGTCGCACACCTTCTTGACTTCCTTGCCCGCGTCCTTGTTGGAGCAGAGTACGGCAAAAACCCGGTCCGCCTTGAACGGGGTCATGGTGATGATGTTGCGCGGGCAGGCCTTGGCGCAGGCCCCGCACCCCACACAGGCGGTGTAGTCCACAACGGCCAGGCCGTCGATCACGCGAATGGCGTCATAGGTGCAGGCCTCTACACAGTCGCCAAACCCCAGGCAGCCGTAGGTGCAGCCCTGCACATCGGCCACGATATTGGCGGTGACGCAGCGCTGCTCGCCCCGGTAGTCACTGATGCCGTGCTTGTCTTTCGTGTGAGCGCCGCAATGAACAATGGGTCGGTAAGGCAGGGCCTCGCCCACCTCCACGCCCATGATCTCGGCAATTGCCGCCGCGCAGTTGGCGCCGCCCGGCGCGCACTTATTGACCGGTGCCCCCTGCATCACAACCGCTTCGGCATACTCGCCACATCCAACAAAGCCGCAGCCGCCGCAGTTGGCGCCGGGAAGGGCCTTGGAAACCGCATCCACACGGGGGTCCACCTCCACATAAAAGGCCACGTTGGCCCAGCCCAGTATGTAGGTCAATATCACCGCCATTCCCACCAGGGTTCCGGCTGCCAGTCCGATGGTTACCGCCGACATAGTCATCCTCGCATTTAAATATATTTAGGCAAAAGCGTTAGTTCTTGTATGACGCCTGGGTCTCCATCTGGCTGGCCAGAGCCAGGGATGGCGCCGCATTCTGTGAGTTGATGTTCATCTCCTGGGCCGGTTCGGGTTTTAATGCCTTTTTCAGACCCGCGTCCACGCCGGTGAATCCCATAAATCCCATGGCCAGAATTCCGGCGGTCACCAGGGTGATGGCCGCTCCCTGAAGCGGCTTGGGCACGTCGCACATGTCCAGCTCTTCCCGAATGCCCGCCATGATCACGATGGCGATGGTAAAGCCCACACCGCCGAAGATGGCCAGCACCAGTGCCCGGCCCAGATCCCAGGCCTCGGCCGGATTGTCCACGGCCACGTTGCTCATGATGGTAAGACAGGCAAAGAGAATGGCGCAGTTGGTGGTGATCAGGGGCAGAAACACGCCAAAGGATTTATAAAGGGGCGGAAAAAACTTGCGCACGTACATCTCCACGAACTGCACCGAAGAGGCAATGGCGAAAATATAGACGATGTAGCTCAGAATGGTCAGGTCCACGGCCGCCGCCTGCTCCGCGGGCAGGAAGAACCCGGCGACAAAGGCGGTGAGCGGTGCCCCCGGAATCAGGACAAAAGTGGTGACGGCCCAGCTGATAAAGGCGGCGATGGTGATGACAAAGGTTACGGCGCACCCCATGCCGAAGGCCATGCTGATGTTGCGGGACACGCCGATAAAAGGGCAGATGCCCACGAAGTAATAGAGCACGAAGTTGTTGATCAGGGCCGCGCTCATGGCGATCAGAAAAATGTCGATAATATAGTTCATCGCTGTACCTCTGTTGGGTTAGCTGTTTTTTTCTTTTTTGGCTCTGTTGGCCGTAAACCAGTTCACCAGGCCCAGCAGCAGGCCGAAGGTGAAAAACGCGCCGGGCGGAAGGGCCATGATGACCCAGTCGGGCCAAACATCCGGCAGCACGGGAAGGCCGAAAAACATGCCGGTGCCCAGGATCTCCCGGACGGCGGCGATGCTGCCCAGGGCCAGGGCAAAACCCAGGGACTGGCCGATGGCGTCGGCCCCTGCGTGAAACACCGACTGCTTGGAGGCGCACACCTCACACCGGCAGATGATGATGCAGTTCACGATGATCAGCGGAATATAGGGCCCCAGGGCCTTGCTCATGTTATACATGTAGGCGGCCAGAAACCGGTCCACAATGGTCACAAAAGTGGCGATGGTCAGGGTGAAGATAACGATCCGCAGATGGGGTTTTAAGATGTTGCGAATCAGGCTGATCATCACGTTGGCGCAAAAGAGTACAAAAAGGACGGCTCCGGCCATGGTCATGGCCGACTGCATGCTGCCTGTGACCGCCAGGGTGGGACACAGGCCCAGCAGCTGGCGGTAGACCGGGTTTTCCGGAATAATGCCCTGCAGGAATCTTTCCATCGGTGTGGGTTCAGTCGACATTCTTTACATCCTCATGTGTTGTTGAATTGGCGCAACCTGTCAGTCGGCGGCGGAAAGCTGCCCTTTTACGTCGTTCAGCGTGCTGTTAACAATCGTGCACACGGCCCGGGAAGAGATGGTGGCGCCGGTGATGGCGTCGATCTCATTGGGGGCTTTGGCACCGGTCTTCACCACGGCCAGGCCTTTGTCGGTCGCTTTTGCGACAAACTGATTCCGCCAGTCTTCCTCAATGATTTTGTTGCCCAGGCCCGGCGTCTCTTTCTGGTTTAACACAAAAAGGCCGGTGATGGCGGACAGATCCGGATTGACCCCTACCAACAACTCGATTTTGTCGGCATACCCCTGGCCGGAACTCTTGATAACCCAGCCGGCCGGCTCACCGTTCTGCATGGCCTTGTAGACGTCGTAAAACACCTGCCGGCCGTTTTTCTCCAGCGCCAGGGTGGTGGACTCCATTTCAATGGGCTCGTCGGCCCGGTCAGCCCCCAGCACCAGGCCGGGTACCTGCTGCCGGGTCTCGTTGATCTTGTTTTCAAGAATCTTCGGAGAAAGGGTCAGCTGAACACCGGCCAGTGCTCCGCCGTAAAAAACCGCCAGCAGCAGCACCAGCCATGCCTGAACAATGTAGTTGTTTTTCATCTGTTTTGTTCCTGCGTTACGTTTAACAGCACGTTATGGTTTTCAGGCCGCTTCTTCGACCTTGACCGTTCCAAAAGGCTTGGGAATCATCCATCGGTTGATCAGCGGAGTCATGGCATTCATCAGCAGCACCGCGAACATGACGCCCTCGGGATAGCCGCTGAAAATACGCAGCAGCATAATGATGGCGCCGACCCCCAGGCCGAATACAAACTTGCCGCCGGAGGTCAGCGGACTGGTCACCGGGTCGGTGGCGATATAGAAGGCGCCGAACAGCAGCGCTCCGCCGAACAGGTGGTGCAGAATGGTCCATTCAGAGTCGGGGTTGGCCAGGCTGGCCAGTCCCGCGCACACCACCACGGCCAGAATCACGCCGGCCGGAATTTCCCATGAGGCGGTGCGGCGAATGCACAGGTAGGCGCCGCCGATCAGGCAGGCCAGGGCGCTGCCCTCCCCCAGGGAGCCGTTGGTGGTGCCGATAAACAGCTTGAACAGCGGCGTTACCACCCCTTCCTGTTGAAACAGGGTCAGGGGCGTGGCCTGGGATACGGCGTCCACTGCCCCGCCGGCGGTCATGTAGCCGGAGGCGGCCATGGCGCCGGCAAAGGCGATCATGACAAAAGCCCGGCCCACCATGGCCGGGTTAAAAATGTTCATGCCCAGACCTCCGAAAATCACTTTGCCGATGCCGATGGCCACAAAGGACGCGATCACCCCGACATACCAGGGCGCCGGTCCGGGCAGAGACAGGGCCAGAATCACGCCGGTGATGGCCGCCGATCCGTCTCCCAGGGGAATGGGCCGCTTGCGCATGTGGGTAAAAATCGCCTCCGCCGCCAGGCAGCTGACCAGGCAGATAACGAGCTGCTTGACGGCAAACATGCCGAAGACATAAACCGCCATACCCACCACCGGGATCAGGGCGATGAGCACATCGGCCATCATGCGCCGGGTGGTGAAAGACTCGTTGGACAGATGGGGAGACGGGGCCGTCTGAAGGACCGGGCTCGCCGTGGTCTCCCGGGTTTCTGCTTTCTTGTCTGCGTTTTCGTTCATAACCTGCTCTATCTTTGTCTGGTGATGATGTTATTTTTTTCTGGTGGCCATGATAGCGGCCTTGCCCATGCGAATCAGCTGGACCAGGGGAAGACTGGCCGGACAGGTGTAGGCGCAGCAGCCGCACTCCAGGCAGGTAAAAATATTGTACCGTTCCGCCACTTCCAGGTTCTTGTTCCGGCTGGCGACGGCCAGCTTGCTGGGCACCAGGTTGAGGGGACACACATCCACGCACCGGCCGCAACGGACACAGGCGGTCTCTTCGGCTTTTTTCACATCATCCCGGGTCAGCACGGTGACGCCACTGGCACCCTTGGTGACCGGCATCTCCATGTCGGTAAAGGCAAAGCCCATCATGGGGCCGCCGGAGACGATGCGGGCCGCTTCGGGCCTCAGCCCGCCGCAGAACTCAATCAGCTCGCCGTAGCTGATGCCGATGGGCACCAGCAGGTTCTTGGGCTGCACAATGCCGCCACCGGTGACGCACACCACCCGGTGGGTCAGGGGCTTGCCCCGGAGCACGGCCCGGGCCACGGCCACTACGGTGCCCACGTTGCTTACCGCGGCCCCCACGTCCAGGGGCAGCTTTCCGGGCGGTACTTTTCGCTTCATCACCGCCATGATCAGGTGCTTTTCACTGCCCTGGGGGTACTTGGTTTTCAGCACGGCGATCTTTACGGGTGTTCCCTGGGCCGCCCGGGTCATGGACTCTACGGCCTTGGGTTTGTTGGCCTCAATGCCAACCACAATCTGCTTGGCACCCACGGCCCGTCCGGCCAGGAGCGCGCCGCAGACCACTGCGTCCGCCGCCTCCACCATAATCCGGTAGTCCGGCGTCAAAAAGGGCTCGCATTCGCAGCCGTTGATCAGCAATGCATCCACGGGCCGCTTGTCGTTGGGCATGATCTTCACATGGGTGGGAAAGGCCGCGCCGCCGAGCCCAACGATGCCCGCCGCGGAAATGGCCTCTGAAATCGCCTTGGGATCGTACTTGTCCGCCGCGTCCTTGGGCCAGTCGCCGCCGAGAATCTCCTCCATCAGGGCCGCGCCTTCCAGCTGTTCGCCGTCGGCCTTGATGGGCACCGCCGGCACATGACGGCCGTTGGGAAGGGTCACGTTTAATACTTTTTGCACCTTGCCGTTGATGGGAGAATGGATCGGCACCGACACAAACCCGGTGGCCTTGGCAATCATCTCGCCGAACGTCACGTCCTGCTTGGCCTGGACCACGCATTCGCTGGGCGCGCCGATGTTCTGCATCAGGGGCACCACCACCTTTGCCGGGGTGGGTACCACCTCAATGGGCGCATCCTGTGAAAAGTTTTTATGGCCCGGCGGGTGGACGCCCTTTGCAAAGGTGCCGCTGCCTTCAAAACCTGCTAATTTCAGCCCCATGCCGTCTCCTTAAACAATGCTTCCAGATAATAACGGGTAAGTACGGGCATGGTAAACTCCATGCCAAATCGTTTTCTATATCACCTGAAAAACGGGTCTGTCCATATTTTTTTCCCTGAATTTTCATTTTTTGGCCGGTGCCTCATGAATATGGTTGACACGGCCCCGGTTTTGGTCTACTGCTCATAACTTTGGATGAAGAGGTTAGTCTTTGGAATAAGGATATCGTAAACTTTATGTTAAAAAATTAATTGGTTGTAAAGGTGCCGGTAATGATGAAAAAGAAAAACCGTGTATTTATGCTGAGCGTGATGATGGTGGCGACATGTGTCTGCCTGGGCGGCCTTTATGGACTTTCAACAGGTGCCGATTGGGCCGGGGATGTGAGTATTCTCCAGATTGACGCAATGCAGCCGTTTGCACCCCTGGAGCGGCCGGTGGTGCGTTTTTACCATGACACCCACACGGCGGCCCCCTCGGGACAGGACTGCACCGTGTGCCACCTGGGTGACGGCTTTGCTTTTGTCGAGATGCCGGCGGATGCCTCCGGCAGGGCCACCATGGACGCCTGGCACAAGGCCTGCATGGACTGCCACAAAGACCTTGTGAAAAAGGGAGAGGCCACCGGCCCCATGACCTGCGGTGAATGCCATCCCAAGGGGGCCCGCAAACTGCTGCCGGAGATGCCGGCCACCGGCTTCTACGACGCGTATCACGATTTTCACATGGACGCCTTAAGCGGCGGGTGCGAACTGTGCCATCACGATTATGATGCCACCGCCGGCGAACTTTATTACGCCGAAGGGGAAGAGACCGCCTGCTTTGAGTGCCACGGCGAGACCGCGGACGGGGACACCCCCTCTGTTAAGGACGCATCCCACCTCTCCTGTATCAAATGTCACCTTGACATGGCGGTGGGGCCGGTGGCCTGCGGAGAGTGCCATCAATAAGGGAAACTCTGTAGGATTTTTGTAACTATATAAAATATTTATAATTAAAAGGAAATACAGGTTCAAGGAGGCCGTATGTCGGATCCAGTAAAGTGGGATTGGGACACAGGCGAAAAGCTTGTATCGGACATCAACCAGTGGCAGTCCGATTACAGATGGGTGGAAGAGCCCTATGCCAGCCCGGACGGGGAAAAAGTGGCGGCCATCGTCAATGTGGACGAGGGCGAGTTCAATATCTGCGTGAACGGCGAGGCGTGGGAGCGGGAGGCCAATTTTGAAAAGGCCTGGTACCTGCGGTTTTCTCCGGACGGCCGCCTGACGGTGATCGCCTCCGAAGACATGGCATGGACCGTTGTGGTGGACGGCGAATCCTGGGAGGAGAGCTTTGACTACGTGTGGGACACCCGGTTTTCCGCCGATGGCAGCGTGATCGCCGCCGCCACCCAGGCCGATGGCGAATATGCCATGGCCGTGGACGGGGTTGCCTGGGAAAACCGTTACGGCAATATGAACTGCATGCACCTGAGCGCGGATGGCAAAAACAGCGCTGCCGCGGTTCAGGCTGAACCCTGCGGCGAACCGGAAATATTCAAATTCCAGGAAGGGGTGTATACAGCGGCGTTCAACGGCGAAAAATGGGACCGCAACTTTCTCAATGTCTGGAACATGGCCTTTAACGCCGACGGCACCCGCCTGGCCGCCGAAGTGCGCCTGAACCTTTACGACTATACCATCGCGGTCAACGGCAAGCCCTGGGACCAGGTATTCGGCTGCGTGTGGGAGCCGATCTTTCATCCGGTAAAGGGCACGGTACTGGCCCCGGTCAAGGCGGACGGCGGATGGACCCTGGCGGAGAATGGCAACCTTATCTGGGACAGGCGGTTCATCCAGGTGTGGCACCAGATGGTCAGCCCGGACAACCGGAAAATCGCCGCCATCGTGGCCCCCACCTTCGGCCGATGGACCATGGCGGTAGATGGCGAGCCATGGGACATCACCTTCGGCGATATGGTGACCGACGCGGTGTTTTCACCGGACAGCCGTCGCCTGGCCTGCCTGGGAAAAGAGAACGAACGCTATGCGGTGGTGGTGGACGGCAAACCATGGAGCGCCGCCTTTGACATGGCTTGGAAGCCGGCCTTTTCACCGGACGGCAGCATGGTGGCTGTCAAGGTGGAAACCAACGGACGATACACCATCGCCCTGGACGGCAAAACCTGGGGCCGGTCTTTTGAGGCCCTCTGGGATCCGATATTTTCACCGGACGGAAAAAAGCTGCTCTGCCGGTGCGTGGAAAACGGAAAATACTTCCGGCGCGTGGTGCCGGTGACCGAAATAAAGTAAGATCAGGGAGATAACCATGAACACTCCGGATACCTTTGACGTTCTATACAACATTGTCAGCGGTCCCCTTGTATGGGCGGCCTTTATCCTGTTTATCGGGGGAAGCATCTACCGGCTCTGGAAAATGTTTGCCCTGGTCAATAAAAAAGACCGATTCATCTATACCTACATGAGCCTGTCCCACAGCCTGCGATCCATCGGCCGGTGGATGCTTCCCTTCGGCACCACCACCTGGCGCATGCATCCGGCCATGACCGTGGCCACCTTTGCCTTTCACCTCTGCCTGATCATTCTGCCGATTTTTCTGACCGGTCACGTGGTGATGATCGCCTTTTCCTGGGGAATGAGCTGGCCCACCCTGCCCGCGGTTCTGGCTGACGTGATGACCGTGATCGTGATCGCCTGCTGTATCTTCTTTCTGGTGCGCAGAATCATTCGAAAAGAGGTCAACTACCTGACCACTCCGTCGGACTATGTGCTGCTGCTGATAACGGCGGCTCCGTTTATCACCGGTTTTTTTGCCTATCACCAGTGGCTGGACTATCGCACCTGGATCACGCTTCACATTCTTTCGGGCGAGATCATGCTGGCGGCCATTCCCTTTACCCGGCTGAGCCACATGCTGTTTGCCGTGTTCACGCGCTCCTATCTCGCCTCTGAATTTGGCGGCGTGCGGTTTTCAAAAGACTGGTAACCTAATACAACGACTGCTTTTTGTTCCCATGCAAGGAGGAAATATAGATGGCGGAAACAGCGGAAAAAGAGAAAAAAGTGATAATAGACGAGGGGCTTGATACCGGCGCCAGGCGGCTCACCCCGGAGCGCATCAAGAAAGTTTACGAAAAAGAGCTGGGCAAAGGCGCCATGGGCGCCAAGATCCGCACCTACGTGGACACCTGTGTTCACTGCGGCCTCTGTTCGGACGCCTGCCACGTCTACCTGTCCAACGACAATGACCCCAAGTACTCCCCGGCCGGCAAGGTGAAACGATCCCTGGGCGAGTTTATCAAAAGAAAGGGCAACGTCTCTCCGGCATTCATCAAGGAGATGTCAGAGATCGCCTCCACCGAGTGCAACCTGTGCAAGCGGTGCGCCATGTACTGCCCCTTTGGCATCGACGTGGCCTACCTGCTGCTGGTTGCCCGTCGCATCTGCCACCTGTGCGGAGTCACCCCCCTGTACATTCAGGCCACGGCCCACAGCCACTCGGCCACCATGAACCAGATGTGGGTAAAAGAGGATGAGTGGATCGACACCCTTCAATGGCAGGAGGAGGACGGGCGCGAGGAGATGCCTAATCTGCGGATTCCCCTTGAAAAAGAGGGGGCTGAGGTGATGTACTCGGTGATCGGCCCGGAGCCCAAATTCCAGCCCACACTGATTTATATTGCCGCCTACCTTATGAATGTTGCCGGCATTGACTGGACCATGCCGGCCACGCCGGGGTGGGACAACAGCGACATGGCCATGTATACAGGGGACAACGAGATCATGGGCCGGGTCAAGCGCATTCACTTTGAAACAGCGGCCCGGCTTAAGGTGAAAAAGATTGTCATGGGCGAGTGCGGCCACGCCTTCCGCTCGGTCTACGACATGGGCAACCGTTGGCTGGGCTGGAAAATGCCCCCGATTCCGGTTGTCCACGCCATTGAGTTTTACTATGACCTGCTCAAGTCGGGCAAAATAAAAATAAAAGAAAAATACAAGAAGAAGGTCACGCTTCACGACCCCTGCAACGTGGTGCGGGGCCGGGGTCTGCATGAAAAGGCCCGGTATGTGGTCAACCAGATATGCGATGACTTCGTCGAGATGTACCCCAACCGGGAACACAACTACTGCTGCAACGCCGGCGGCGGTGTGATCAACTGCGGCCCTCCCTTTAAGAACAAGCGGGTGGTGAGCAACGCGGTAAAAGCCAAGCAGATCGCAGACACCGGGGCCGAGATCTTGATCACCCCCTGCCACAACTGCCACAGCGGCATGGAAGACATCATCAGCCACTACAACGTGAACATGCACACCAAGTTTCTCTCAGAGATCATCTACGAGGTGATGGAAAAACCCGAGCCCGCCGAGTAGACGAATACGCTTCATGAAAGACAAAAGCCCCTCCTGACAAAGGAGGGGCTTTTTTTTATCGGGATTTTCTCCAGTCTAGTGGATTGCGCAGGATTCAAGGATTCAAGGGGTCGAGGGTCCAAGGGTTTGTTATCGAAAAATTTATCAAGGCTCTGTACCTGTTTTGTTTCTGTTCTATGGTTATTACAAAGGAAGCCGACTCATTGATGAGTAATATCCTGATTCGGAGCCATAAACCGAGCGTTCAGATGTTTGTAAAGTCTTTGTTGATCGTGTTTTACTTGATCACTTGAATCCTTGAACCCTTGGCCCCTTGCAAAACCATCGACTGCACTGACAGGCAGCAAGTCTTTACTGCCATTAATCGGGAGATGAACTTTTTGTCCACCCGGCCCGGAAGATCACGCACCCCAGGGAAAAAAACATGAAGATCATGGATGAAAACAGGTGAAAAAAGTTCAGCACCGGCATCATGGGAAAATCCACGGACACTCCCGGCAGATTCTTTATCGCCATCACCAGGCCGGACAGCAGGGCCAGCGCCAGGAAAATAATCCGCAACGCACCGGAAGTTGTCAGGCGAAGCCCTTTGGCGCGCAGGCCGGCGTAAACAATGGCGGCATAAACGACCAGGGCCATCAGCACTGCACCGGCCACATAATGAATCTGCACATTGACCATGAAGTTGCTCGACCAGCCGAAACCCGGCACATTCCCCACGTAGTAACGGCCGTAAAGGGGCATGTTGCCAAACCCGGTAAAGATCGCCACGCCGACGCCCACCCGGTAAATCCACAGAAGAAGGCGGTCTGTTATCCCGATCATCACATGTTCTCCTTTCCATGGTCTTTATTGCCGGCCAGCAGCCCGAACCGGGCCACGGCCCCGACGATGCCGGCCACCGGCGCAATGGCCAGGGCCGCAAACATCCGGTTAGGCGCGGTCATGGCATCGGCCACCGGCTGCAGGTGAGGCTTTCCCGGCCCCTTTTCTACAGATCCGTTGAGCACATCAAAAGGCACCGGAGACACGTAGATGGTGTTGGTGCCGCCGTTCTCCTCCAGACCGTAAATAAACCCGTTGGTCTCCTTTGCCAGTTGTCTTGCCTTTTCGAGAATCCGGCTTTGCGGTCCGATCTGCTGAACATCAGCAGGACACACCTCAATGCAGGCGGGCAGTTCGCCTTCGGCCACCCGGTCAAAACACCGGTCGCACTTGTACATGACCCCGTTGCCCGCGTACTGGGGCATCAGGTTCAGGTGAAGCCCCACACCGGACTGGCGTTCGGGAATGTGCCAGGGACAGACCGCCTTGCATTTGGCCCCGCCCATGCAGATATCCGGGGAAATGGCCACGATGCCGTTGTCCTGCTGATAGGCCGCGCCAAAGGGACAGAGCTTGGAACAGGGCGGGTTCTCGCAGTGCATGCACCGCCGGGGAATGTTGAGTTCAAAGGGTTCGCCGTTGTACTCGCCGTAGGCCCGCTGAATGTAAAGCCAGTTGTAGGGGGTGAGCCGGTCGGAGACGGCCCGTTTTTCCGGGGCCGACCAGTCGGCGATCTTTACCTTTGCCTTCGGAATCATCTCGGGAATGGGGCCCTTGAGCTCCGGGAACTTGTGGCCGTTGACCTCCCGGCAGGCATACACGCATTCTTCACAGCCGATGCACCGGCTCAGGTCGAGCAGTGTGCACAAGGGCTCGTCGGATGCAGCCCCGGCCAGGGAGGCCAGGCCCGTGCCCGAGGCGGCCACGGCCCCGGCCGTGATCAGGCCGGCCTTTAAAAAATTACGCCTGGAAATGGTGTCGGACATGTTGATGCCTCCTTGCGCTTAAAATCGCTGTCGATATCGGGATCGGGATCGACAGAAAACAGCCGACCCCGATACCGATTTCGATAGCGATACCGATGGTGCCCATCTAAAAAACCACCCCGGCATACCCCACAAAGCTGTCGCCCGGGCTCTTGTCGTAACTGGTTGCATACTCGGTGAGCATGGCCGTGTCGGTACCCATTTCCAGGCCCGCGGCCAGGGCCGCTGCCACGGCCCCGGCGCAGCAGGCGTTGTGGCTGGAGTGGGCCTCGTCCAGAACCCGTTGGGGGGCAAGGGCCAGCATGCGGTCGATGATACGCCGGTCCTCGTTGGCCCGTACCTGCCGGTGGGCCGCCTCGCCCATGCCATAATGGGAAAGGCCGAAGTGGGCCCCGTAGTGGGTCAGGTCGGTGGATCCCACCACCTTGACGGAGATGTCCATGTCTCGGGCCGCCTGCACTGTGAACCGGCCGATTTCAACGGCCATGGCGTCGGGCGGCACCCCCACGGGAACGATCTTCACATCGCCGAAAAGATACTTGATAAAGGGCAGTTGAAGTTCGATCGTGTTGTCCGGGGCAAAATGATGGACGCTCTCTGCCTGAAAGGCAAACCGGTCCATCAGTTTTGCGGCCAGAGCCCCATTCACGGCCAGCATGCCCAGAGGCGTGGCCATGCTGCCCTCGGGCAGAATGCGGGGGGATGACTTGGGGTAGAGATGGTGGCCGTAAATAACAATGGTATCCGGTGTCTGGTCGCCCTTTAAAAGGGCCAGGGTGCGGCAGGCGATGCCGCCGGAATAGACCCACCCGGCATGGGGCACAATGGCGCCGCAGGGCTCCCGATCCGGGGGGGGCAGTTTTTTTTCAGACAGAAAGTCCTTGATCTGGCGCCGGCACTCCGCGGCGGTATCGGGATACCAGCTTCCGGCATATGTTGCGGGCCGAATCTCCATGCTGTGTTCGCCTTGGTTTTTTTCGAATATTCAGCAGCTCAGTCTTTTTTGGCCGCCACTTTTTTTCGAATCCACTGAAGCCAGGGAGCCAGGCCTTCACCGGTTTTGGAGGAGGTACGAAATACCGGCATGTCCGGATGGACCTGAAGAATATTGGCCTCCGCCCTGTCAATATCGATTTCCAGGTGGGGCAGCAGATCCACCTTGTTGAGCAGGGCCACGTCGCACACACGGAACATCAGGGGGTACTTGAGGGGCTTGTCCTCTCCCTCGGTGACACCCAGCACCACGGCCCTGGCATCCTCACCGATGTCGAACTCAGCCGGGCAGACCAGGTTGCCCACGTTTTCCACGATCAGCAGGTCCAGGCCGGCCAGGTCGAAGTTGGCGGCCGCGTTTTCGATCACATGGGCCGCCAGGTGGCAGTCTCCACCGAATTCGTCGGTATTGACCTGCACCACGTCAACGCCTGATTTTGCCAGGCGGTCGGCATCGTTGGTGGTGCAGATGTCTCCCACGATGACGGCGCACCGCACCTCCGGCATCAACTGCTCCAGCGTTTTTTCCAGCAGTGTGGTCTTGCCCGCACCCGGCGAACTCATCACATTGAGCACAAACACCTTGCTGTCGGCAAACCGGCGGCGGTTCTGATCCGCCATCATTTCATTGACATCCAGAACCCTGCGGACAACCTTGATCTCTTTCATGGCAGAACCTCGCTTGACGGGATAACAGAACCGCGCATCATGTCATGCGCAGGTTCTACTTTAAATGACCCGCCCTTGAATGTTCAAGAGATTTTTTACGGTCGCGGTAAAGTTGGCGGTCGTGCTTGCTCTGTTGAAAAAGCAGAAGTTATAAACATTCTGATGTTAAAACCGCTATTTTATTGATCCATAACACAAAAAAGGCCCTTTTAAAAACCGAGGCGCAGTTTTTCAACCAGGCTATAGTTCATTTTATATTTTTAATTTCAAATAGTTGTAGCTATTATCAACATTTTATCAACAGCGTGTGAATTTCATGTTTCTTGACAGAACGTCTTTGCCCGGCTAGAAACCATTTAATGACATTCGGCAGTATGCGGTAAACATGCCTCATCATTAAAAACGGAGACTGTTGTGGTCAATTTTACCTATCGGCATAAAACCGGCAAAAGAGACTTCTCAATGGAGGGCCCCAACGAGAAAGACTATATCATCAACTATATTGATGAAAAAAAATCGTTCTACGAAATCGACCTGCTTGAATACATGGATTTTATAACCCGCCACGAAAACCGGTCCGGTGCGGTCTGCATTGATGTGGGGGCCAACATCGGCAACCACTCGGTTTACATGGGGGCCTTTATCGGGAAAAAGGTGGTGAGCATTGAGCCCAATGCCAGGTTGTACAAAGCGCTTTACCATAATCTTGAAAATAACGTCGCCGATTATCATGTGATTGAGTGCGCGGTGGGGGAGCAAAAAACCGAAGGCCGGCTGGTGTTTCCCGTGGATTCGGAAGGCAGCATGGGCCTGGCCCGGTTGGAATCCCCGGAAGATTCCGCCCCGTCGGAAAACCGGCTGCTGAAGGGCGACGCAGTAGTCGTTGACACGCTGGACGCGGTGGTGTCCCGGCATGTGGATAATCACGCCCGTATTCTGCTTATCAAAATCGACGTGGAAGGCAACGAACTCTCCGTGCTCAAGGGCGCCGTCCACACCCTCGAGCAGCAGCATCCCCACCTTTTTGTCGAGGTGTGCCGGCCGGAGCTTAAAAACGACCTGGACCGTTATCTTGCCGAACGCCACTACCTGCCGATTTCCCGGTGGGCCGGCACACCGGTGTATCACTATGTCTACCGACCGACCCGCAGGCAGAGAGTCAGGGCCTCCCTGTTCAGGTTAAAATATGTGCTGATCACCCGGCACATCAAATCCATCAAGCGGCGTCTGCACTGGGTGTAACCCGAATATTTCATGAAAATTTTCGATATGTGTAAAGCTTTCTTAAACATACAATGTGTTGTAATAAATTTCGGGCTTTTTTTGAAAATGCAAACTGTCATAGGCGATTTGAGGTTTTTTTCTCCGATTTTATGTCGAAAAAGTTCACCCTTCGGGCGAGTCTCCTTGGCCGTACTTGCTCTGTTGCGGGACATTCGCGGTAGATTGACTACAGCTTCATGTCCCGCGCCTTGCATCTGCGGCCAAATCAACTCGTGAAATATCCGATTTAATAACCGCCCTCCTGTCTGTAAGGAGATTGATCATGCACCTGTTTGACCGGGACATCGCGCTGGAGCAGCAGGCCCGGCAGCTGTTTTCAGCCACTGTGACGCCCAACTGGTCGGTAAACCGAAACCCCGACGGCGGCTATCTTATGGCCCTGATGGCCAACGGCGTTCTACAGCACGCGGAAAAGCAGTGGGTCACGATTTTTACGGCCAATTTCGTGGCCCGGTGCGTTCCCGGACAGGCCTCCCTGACAGTGGATTCGCTTGGGGCCTCTTCCCGGTTTGAACGTTGGCAGGCGGTCCTGGAACAGGAGGGAGACACAAAGGTCGTTGCCCTCTGCACCCTGACCGACAACGCTGTTGAAGACCCGGAAACCCGGTACGAGGCCGACCCGCCGGTGCTGGCCTCCCGCCAGGACTGCCTGGCATTTCCCGCCGTTCCCGGCTACACTGTTTTTGAGCAGATGGATGTGCGGCTGGATCCCGCCTGCGCCGGCTGGCTCTCTTCCGGCACCCTGACCGACCGGTCCGAACAGAAAGGATGGATCCGGTTCAAGGATGACCGGCCCTTTGACATGCTCTCTCTTTTGCTGGCTGCGGATGCCTTTCCGCCGCCGGTGCTGGCCAGCCACGGCATGACGGCCTGGGTGCCCACCCTGGAAATGTCGGTCAATATCCGGCAAAAGCCTTCCAGCCCGTGGCTCAGGTGCGTGTTCCGTTCCCGTTTTATTCACAACGGCATCGTGGAGGAGGACGGCCAGGTATGGGACGAAAACGATCGACTGGTGGCCATTTCCCGCCAGGTCTCCCAGTTCCGCAAAACCGCGTGACCCAACAGGAGAGACTATGACACAAAACGGCGGAACCGACTTCCCCCTCTCCGGCTTTTCTGATGCCATGCTGGCGGGCCAGCGGCTCATGGCCGGGTTTGAGGGCACGGCCCTGAACGATGACGTAAAGTACCTGATCGACACCCTGAAGGTGGGGGGCATTATTCTGTTTGCCGTCAACCTGGAGCACCCCGATCAGATTCGCACCCTGTGCGCTTCGGCCCAGGCCCATGCCGCGGCCTGCGGGCTGCCCCCCCTGTTTGTGGCCATCGACCAGGAGGGCGGCCGGGTGGCCCGGCTCAAACCGCCCTTTACCCAGTTTGAAGGCAGCCCTTCGATCACCACCGATGACCAGGCCCGGCACTTTGCCCGGATCACCGCCCATGAACTGGCCGGCATCGGGGTGAACATGAACATGGCGCCGGTGCTGGACGTGGCCGACAGGATTGCCGACAGCGTCATGGCCGACCGGGCCTTTACCGGCGGCCCCCGGGAAGTGGCCCGGCTGGGTGGTGTGGTCATTGAAGAGATGCAGAAAAACGGCATAATGGCCGTGGGCAAGCATTTTCCCGGAATCGGCCGTACCACGGCTGACTCCCACATCGACCAGCCGTGGTTGGAGACCGATCCCGCGGAAATGGAAACCACCGACCTGGTGCCGTTTGAGACCGCCATCGGCCGGGACGTGTCCGGCATCATGCTTTCCCATATCCGCTACACCGCCCTGGACCCGGACCACCCGGCCAGCATGTCAATGCCCATTGCAAAAACCCTGCTGCGGGAAAAGATGGGCTACAACGGACTGGTGATGACCGACGATCTGGATATGGGCGCCATTCGCAACCATCATACCGTGAGCCAGGTGGTGCGCTGCGCGGACCGGGCCGGTATCGACATGGTGCTGGTCTGCCACAAGGGACCGGACAGAAAAAGGGCGGTTGAGACCTTCAGGGAACTGCTGGCAGCATCGGACACCCACCGACAACAGGCCCTGTGTTCAGTAGAGCGGATTCTGCGGGCCAAAAACCGTTATCTAGGATACTGCTAAGCCCACGCGGGAATAGACGTCGGCGGACAGGTCGACCGGCCCGGCCCCGGCTTTAATTTGAAAAAAACCGGCTGCCCCGATCATGGCGGCGTTGTCCCCGCACCAGGACGGCGGTGGAATATGGACAACAAGCCCCTCCTGCTTTGCCGCGTGGCGCAGCTTTTCACCGATGCGGCGGTTGGCCGCCACCCCGCCCACCAGGGCCATGTGCCCGCACTTTTTTACCTTTGCCGCGTGAACCAGCTTGTAGCATAAAACGTCGGCTACCGCCTCTTGGAACCCGGCGGCAATATGAGGCGATTCAGGGGCCAGCGCGTCGCCGGCCTCCTGAATAAACCGCCGGGCCGCGGTTTTGATGCCACTGAAGCTGAAGTCAAAGGCCGCTTTGTCCAGATAGGGTCGGGTAAAGGCATATTTGGAAGGATCTCCCCGGGCTGCCAGGTTATCAATGACGGCACCGCCGGGATAACCCAGCCCCATCATCTTGGCAACCTTGTCGTAGGCTTCGCCCGCGGCGTCGTCCCGGGTCTGGCCCATGAGGGTGCTGGTCACAGGCCCGGTCACGTGGTAAATGGCGGTATGGCCGCCGGAGGCCAGCAGGGCCACAAAGGGAACAGCCGGCGGGTCATCGGTCAGAAACAGGGAGGCCAGGTGCCCGTCCAGGTGATTGACGCCCACCATGGGCACATTCGCGGCATAGGCAAAAGCCTTTGCAAAGGAGAACCCCACCAGCAGTGCCCCCACCAGGCCGGGTCCCTGGGTGGCGGCCACGGCGTCGATGTCGCCGGTTTTCAGTCCGGCCTCAGTCAGTGCCTGGCGAACCACCGGCAGAATATGCTCGATATGTTTCCGGGAGGCCAGTTCCGGCACCACACCGCCGTAAGGACTGTGCAGGGCCACCTGGGACGACACCACCGAGGAAATTACCCGGCGGCCATCCGCCACAACAGCGGCCCCGGTCTCGTCGCAGGATGTTTCAATACCAAGAATAATTTGCGGTGGTCTCATATCCGGTTGTCCACGTCGAAATCCGTATTGATCCTCATGGGGCACTCAAAACGGATTTTTCTTCCTGTGTTAAAAATTGAATTTTGGGAGATTTCCTTTTGTTTTGCACCGCAAAGGCGCAAAGAGCGCAAAGGATTCTGTTGTGCTCCGCTGAAAGACTCTCTCTTTTTCACGCGCAGGGTTAATTTTTTCTCTGCGACCTCTGCGTCTCTGCGGTGAAATTTGATTAAGACGTGATTTTGCACCAAAACACGGAAAAGCGGATATAGGGTCATTATTTACCCGGCCGGCCCGGCGGGCGATGGATGCCTCAGCCCCCCTTGCAGGATGAATTCTGCCGGGCCTTTTCAACCGCCTTGAGGTAATCGGCAAACGCCTTGCGCAACCGGTCAATAAAACCGGGTCTGGATGGTTTGGGTGTTTCGGTCATGTTCTGTTGTCCCGGTAAAAGGGTCATTGCGAGAAGCGGATGTGCCACATCCCTGTCAATGCGAGGAGCAACGCGACGCGGCAATCTTTTTCCCTTATGGACAAGATTGCTTCGCTGCGCTCGCGATGACGTTCAAAAAAATTTAAACCTGGAATTATATCAGTTGTACCTGGGGCTCATCTGCTTTTCTGGGGGTGATTTCACCGATCAGAAACGGTTTTTCCCCCACGGCCCGAATGCTTTCCATGGCATCGCCGGCCTTTTTCGCGGGCACCACCACCACCAGGCCGATGCCGTTGTTAAAGGCGCGGGTCATCTCGCGGTCTTCAACCTTTCCGGCCTTTTGCAAAAAAGAAAAAACCGGAGGCACGTCCCAGGATCCTTTGCGAATGGTGGCCACGCAGGCCTGGGGCAGCACCCGGACCACGTTTTCGGCCAGACCGCCGCCGGTGATATGGGCGATGCCGTGAATCGGAAAGAGCTTGAGCAGGCTGTGAACCGTCTCCGAATAAATGATGGTGGGGGTCAAAAGCTCCTCGGCCAGGGTTTTGCCCAGCTCGTCGATATGGTCGTCAATCTTGAGCTTCAGTACGTCAAAACATATCTTGCGGACCAGGGAGTAACCGTTGCTGTGCAGCCCGCTGGAGGCGATGCCGATGATGGCGTCGCCCACGTGAATGTTGGAGCCGTCGATAATGGCGTCGCTTTCCACGATGCCCACGGTAAAACCGGCCAGGTCATACTCGTTGTCTTTATAAAAACCAGGCATTTCAGCGGTTTCCCCGCCGATCAGGGCGCATTTGGCCTGTTTGCAGCCTTCTCCGATACCGGTGATCACCTGGGTGGCGATCTCTGTGTTCAGCTTGCCCACGGCCATGTAGTCCAGAAAAAAGAGCGGTTTTGCGCCCTGGACGGCAATATCGTTGACGCACATGGCCACCAGGTCGATGCCCACGGTGTCGTGCCGGCCCGCCATGAAGGCGATTTTCAGCTTGGTGCCCACACCGTCGGTGGAGCTGACCAGCACCGGATTTTTCAGGTCCGACAGGTTCAGGGAAAAAAGCCCGCCGAATCCGCCGATGTCGCCCATTACGCCCTGCCGCCGGGTCTGCTTGGCGATTTTCTTGATGTTATCCACAAGCGCGTTGGCTTTATCAATATCCACGCCGGCATCCGCGTAGGTCAGAGAACTCATAACTGTTTCCTTCTGCTTGTCGGGTTTGAAACCATGAATGCTTCTGCTGATGCAGACACTGCAAAAGAGGGTCTCATACTATCTTCGGCCCGGCTGAAAGTCAAATCCAATTTGCCGTGCGTGGGCCGCGCACACGGGGGCCAAAAGCGTTTGCTACCCTGATTCACGGGTGCCAGGGTCGCATGAAGCCAAAATTATTTTTGACATGTGTCTGTACCTTGTGTATTTTATTAAAGTTTAACCTTTTACGCTGCAAGGAAGGCGGAAAATCAGGCCATGGACATGACAAAAAAATTTGGACGGCTGGACCGGCTGCAACCCTATGTTTTTGCTACGGTAAACGCCATCAAGATGGAGGCGCGCCGGGCGGGAAAAGACATCATCGATCTGGGTATGGGAAACCCCGACCTGCCCACGCCGAACCACATTATCGAAAAGATGGTGGAAGCGGCCCGCAAGCCCCACAACCACCGGTATTCAGCCTCCATGGGCATTCGCAAGCTGCGTCTGGCCATTTCGGACTGGTACAGACGCCGGTACGACGTGCCCATCGACCATGAAGAGGAGGCCATTGTCACCATCGGGGTCAAGGAGGGGTTTTCCCACCTGATCCTTGTGACCATCAACCCGGGGGACCTGGTGTTTACGCCCAACCCCACATACCCCATCCATCCCTACGCCACCATCATCGCCGGCGGCAACGTGCGGGGCATCCCCGTGGGACCGGGCCAGGATTTTCTTAAAAACCTCATCGACGGCACCCGGCAGAGCTGGCCCAAACCCAAGGTGCTGGTGATCAGCTATCCCCACAACCCCACCACCGAGGTGGTGGACCTGGATTTTTTCAAGGAGATTGTGGCCTACGCCAAGAAATACGACGTGATGATCATTCACGACTTTGCCTACGCTGATCTGGTGTTTGACGGGTACCAGGCCCCCAGCTTTCTCCAGGTGGAGGGGGCCAAGGACGTGGGTGTGGAGTTCTTCTCCCTGTCCAAAAGCTACAGCATGGCCGGCTGGCGCGTGGGGTTCTGCGTGGGCAACCCGCATATCGTGGCGGCCCTGCGCCGCATCAAGAGCTACCTGGATTACGGCATTTTCCAGCCCCTTCAGATCGCCTCCATCATTGCGTTGAACGAAGACCAGCAGTGCGTGGCCGATATTCGCGAGACCTACCGGTCCCGGCGGGACACCCTGGTCAACGGCTTAAATCGCGTGGGATGGGAGATTGAAAAACCCAAGGCGACCATGTTCGTGTGGGCCCGGATTCCGGAAAAGCACCGGCATCTGGGGTCGGTGGAGTTTTCCAAGATGATGATCCGCGAGGCCCAGGTGGCGGTGTCTCCGGGCCTGGGATTCGGCGAGTACGGGGACGACTATGTCCGGTTCGCCCTGATTGAAAACGAGATGCGCACCAACCAGGCGGTAAGGGGCATCAAAAAAATACTATAAGGACTTATAATGCAACAGATCAACATAGGCATCCTGGGCTGTGGCACCGTGGGCAGCGGCACGGCCCGTATACTGCTGGAAAAACAGAAGCTGATTTCAGACCGCACCGGTATTGACGTGCACCTGCGGCGCATTGCCGACATTGATCCGAACCGGGGCAAAGACCTGCCCCTGGCCGACGGCGTCATGACAACCGATGCCGGGGCCGTGGTGGACGACCCGGAAATTCAGATTATCGTGGAGCTGATCGGCGGCAAGACCCTGGCCAAAGAGCTGATCACCCGGGCCATTGACAACGGCAAACACATTGTCACCGCCAACAAGGCCCTGCTGTCGGCCCATGGCAACACCCTCTTTCCCCTGGCCGCGCAAAAAGGGGTGGACCTGGCCTACGAGGCCAGCGTGGGCGGATGCATGCCCATCATCAAGTCGATCCGGGAGTCCCTGGTGGGCAATGCCATAAGCTCCATCCGGGGCATTTTAAACGGCACCTGCAACTACATTCTCTCCCGCATGACCGCCGAGGGATGCGCCTTTGACGAGGTGCTGGCCGACGCCCAGGCAAACGGGTTTGCCGAGGCCGATCCCACCCTGGATGTGGACGGGTTTGACGCGGCCCACAAGCTGGCTATCTTAAACGCCATCGCCTTCGGCATGACCATCAACCTGGAGGACGTTTATGTAGAGGGCATTCGCCGGATCACGCCCATGGACATCGAGTTTGCCGCGGACTTCGGCTACACGGTCAAGCTGCTGGCCATCAGCAAGCAGACCAACGGCGCCGTAGAGGCGCGGGTCCATCCCACAATGATCTCCCATGATAATATCCTGGCCAGCGTCAACGGCTCGTTAAACGCGGTAACGGTTTCCGGCGACTGCGTGGAAAATGTCCTGCTTTACGGCCACGGCGCGGGGAAAATGCCAACGGCCAGCGCCGTGGTAAGCGACATCGTGGACATCGCCCGCAACATCGTGTTCGGGGCTCCGGGCCGGATTCCAGCCCTTGCCTGCCGGCCCGAGGCGATTCAAACGATTCCGGTCCTGCCCATCGACCGGCTGCACACGCGCTACTACCTTCGGTTTACCGCGGCAAACCGGCCCGGCGTGCTCTCCAAGATCGCCGGCGCCCTGGGCAGCCACAATATCAGCATCAAGTCGGTCAACCAGAAGGGCCGGTTTTACGGAGACCACACCCCCCTGGTGATGATGACCTACAAGGCCTGCGAGGCGGACATGAAAAAGGCTCTGGCCGACATCGCGGCTCTCAACATCGTGGCCGATGACCCCATCGTGGTCCGCATTGAGGAAGACAACGGCGGTTTATAAAGCAGAAAGGCGCAGAACATACATGAACATTGTCTGCTGTGACTTAGAAGGGGTGTTTGTTCCGGAAATATGGATCAACGTGGCCGAAAAGACCGGCATCGACGAACTCAGGCTCACCACCCGGGACATCTCCGACTATGATGTGCTGATGAAAAAGCGACTGGCCATTCTGACGTCCCACGGGCTGAAGCTTGCCGATATCACCGACGTGATCGCCACCATCGACCCCCTTGAAGGCGCCCTGGAATTTCTTACCTGGCTGAGAAAACAGACTCAGGTCATCATCGTGTCCGACACCTTTACCCAGTTTGCCGGCCCTTTGATGAAAAAGCTGCTCATGCCCACCCTGTTCTGCAACACCCTGACCATCGGGGATGACGGCGCTGTTATCGACTATGTGCTGCGGCAGAAGGAGGGCAAGCGCCGGACCGTGCTGGCCCTGCGTTCACTGAACTACCATATCACGGCCATGGGCGACTCTTACAACGACACCGGCATGCTTGCCGAGGCCGATCTGGGCATTCTGTTCCGGCCCCCGGAAAACGTGGTCCGGGAGTTCCCCCAGTTTCCCGTAGCCACCGACTACGACACGGTGCGGACGCTGCTGGCCGATTCCCTGACAAAATAGATGATACCCGTCAAAGAGCACGCCTACACGCTTTGCTTTCCCCTGCTGGTGGCGCCCCGCTCCTCGAAAAACATGGTGGTGGGGGCCCACGACAACGCCCTGAAGATCAAGATTACGGCTCCCCCGGTGGATGGCAAGGCCAACGAGATGTGCGTGACCTTTCTCTCCCGGCTTCTGGGCATTCCCAAAACATCGATCACCATTACCGCGGGCGCGGCCTCCAAACGAAAAGAGGTGTGCCTCGCCCTGTCTCCGGATGCCGCCGGAAAGCAGGAAGCCGCAAGAATAAAGGCGCTGCTGGCCGGCTACTGACGGGTTTTCCCGAAAAACCCCTTGACAGGCCCATGCAGGTGGTATACAAACAGCAGATTAGATGATGCGGGGTGGAGCAGTCCGGTAGCTCGTCGGGCTCATAACCCGAAGGTCACAGGTTCGAATCCTGTCCCCGCTACCAAAATAAAAACAAGGGGTTATCGTTTAAAACGAACCCCTTTTTTGGTTTCTGAAAAGACCGTTCTCCCGGCTATACCCACCACAGAAAATAAGGACAGATCCATGGAGCACCTGGCGGATCCCAGTATCTGGCTGGCCCTGACGGCTCTGACGGCCCTGGAGATCGTTCTGGGTATTGACAACATCGTGTTTATCGCCATTCTGGCGGGCCGGCTGCCGGAAGACCAGCAGGCCGCGGGAAGGCGCGTGGGTCTGGCCCTGGCCCTGGTTACCCGAATTCTGCTCCTGTTTTCCCTGACCTGGATCATGCGACTGACCGCGCCCCTGTTTTCGGTGATGGACAACCCGGTGTCGGGCCGGGACATCATTTTAATCGCCGGGGGCCTGTTTCTGCTGGCCAAAAGCACGGTGGAGATTCACGCGGCCATTGAGGGGGAGGAGGACAGACACGCGGAACGAAAGAGCGGTCTCGCGCCCTCCTTTTTTTCCGTGGTGACCCAGATCATGGTGCTGGATATCGTTTTTTCCCTGGATTCGGTGATCACGGCCATCGGCCTGGCCCAGCAAATCTGGGTGATGGTGACGGCCATCGTGATTGCCGTGGGAGTGATGATCGTGATGGCTGACATGGTAAGCGCCTTTATCGAAAAACACCCCACCATCAAGATGCTGGCCCTCTCATTTCTCCTGCTGGTGGGCCTGGCCCTGATCGGCGACGGTGTGGATCTTCACATTCCCAGGGGCTACATCTATTTTGCCATGGGGTTTTCCGTATTCGTGGAGGTTTTGAACCTGCGGATCCGCGGCCGGAAGAAGCATGCGGCATGACAACAGCAAAGGGGCGCAAACGATGGCGCCCCTTCGTATTTATCAGTTTGTGAAAACAATCATTTACGCCTGTTTAAAGACAATCCCGTCGCCTTCCACGTCCACGGAAATTGTGCTGTTTTCCGGAATGTTGCCTTTTAATATCTCCATGGCCAGCGGGTTTTCAATGTGCTTCTGAAGCATGCGTTTTAAAGGCCGGGCCCCGTACACCGGATCGTAGCCCTTTTCCGCGATAAACCGCTTGGCCCCCTCGGACAGCACCAGAGAGACGCCCCGCTCGGCCGTGCGTCTGCTTAAGCGCTGCACCTGGATGTCCACGATTTTTGCGATCTGGTCCCGGTTCAGGTTGTGAAACACAATGATTTCATCGATGCGGTTCAAGAACTCAGGTTTGAAGTTTTGGCGCAGCACGTCGGTGATCTGCTCCTTGACCTGGTCGGGGTCTTCGTTGGCCCGGGACATTTCCTGGATCAGGTGGCTGCCGACGTTGGAGGTCATGATCACGATGGTGTTCTTGAAGTCCACGGTCCTGCCATGGCCGTCGGTCATGCGGCCGTCATCCAGCAGTTGCAGGAGAATGTTGAATACATCCGGGTGGGCCTTTTCAATCTCGTCGAACAGCACCACCGAGTAGGGCCTTCGCCGCACACTTTCGGTCAGATAACCGCCCTCTTCATAACCCACATATCCCGGAGGCGCCCCGATCAGCCGGGCCACGGAATGCTTTTCCATGTATTCGGACATGTCGACGCGGATCACCTGCTCATTGTCAAACAGAAACTCGGCCAGGGCCTTGGCCAGTTCGGTCTTCCCCACGCCGGTGGGACCCAGAAAAATAAAGGAACCAATGGGCCGGTTGGGGTCCTGAAGCCCGGACCGGGAGCGGCGCACCGCGTCGGACACAGCGGACACGGCCTCGTTTTGTCCCACCACGCGCAGGGCCAGCCGATCTTCCATGTGCACCAGCTTTTCCCGTTCGCCCTCCATCATCTTGCTCACCGGAATGCCCGTCCACCGGGACACCACCTCGGCGATGTCTTCGGCGTCCACCTCTTCCTTGAGCATTTTTTTGTCGGTCTGGAACGCGGCCAGTTCTTTTTCGGTTTCTTCCAGCTTTTTGTTCAGCGCCACGCTCTTGCCGTACCGGATTTCGGCGGCCTTTGCAAAGTCGCCCTGGCGCTCGGCCTGTTGCTGGGCTACGCCCAGCTCCTCGATCTCCTTCTTAATGCTCCGGATGGTCTGGATCATGCCCTTTTCCCGGTCCCAGTGGGCCTTGAGTTCGGCATGGTTCTCCTTAAGCCGGGCCAGCTCCTCTTCCAGGGCGTCCAGCCGTTTCCTGGACTCCTTGTCCGACTCCTTTTTCAGGGCCTCTTTTTCGATTTCCGACTGAACGATCTTTCGATGAATCTCGTCGATCTCGGCCGGCATGCTGTCGATCTCGATGCGCATCTTGGAGGCGCACTCATCCACCAGGTCGATGGCCTTGTCCGGCAGAAACCGGTCGGTGATGTAGCGGTCGGAGAGGGTGGCCGCAGCCACCAGGGCCGCATCCTTGATTTTGACCCCGTGGTGCACCTCGTATTTTTCCTTCAAACCCCGCAGAATAGAGATGGTGTCGGCCACGTCGGGCTCGCCGGTAAACACCGGCTGAAACCGCCGTTCCAGGGCCGCGTCCTTTTCAATGTACTTGCGGTATTCGTCCAGAGTAGTGGCGCCCACGCACCGCAGCGAGCCCCGGGCCAGGGCTGGCTTGAGCATGTTGGAAGCATCCATGGCCCCTTCGCTGGCACCGGCGCCCACCAGGGTGTGCAACTCGTCGATAAACAGAATGATGCGGCCCTCGGCCCGTTCCACCTCTTTGAGCACGGCCTTGAGCCGGTCCTCGAACTCGCCCCGGTACTTGGCACCGGCGATCAGAGAGGCCATGTCAAGGGCCACGATGCGCTTGTTTTTCAGCCCTTCGGATACGTCACCGGCAACGATGCGTTGGGCCAGGCCCTCAACAATAGCGGTCTTGCCCACGCCCGGCTCGCCGATGAGCACCGGGTTGTTCTTGGTGCGGCGGGAAAGGACCTGGACGATACGACGAATCTCTTCGTCCCGCCCGATCACCGGGTCCAGCTTGCCCTGCCGGGCCAGTTCAGTGAGGTCCCGGCTGTATTTTTCAAGGGCCTTGTATTTTTCTTCCGGGTTCTGGTCTGTTACCCGCTGGTTGCCCCGAATATCGAGCAGGGCCTTTAGCATGGCGTCTTTGGTGACGCCGTGCTGTTTTAAAACAAATGCGGCCTTGCCCCCCTTTTCATCCAGCAGGGCGAGAAAGAGGTGGTCCACGCTCACATATTCATCCTTCATGGACGCGGCCTGGACAAAGGCGGCATCCAGGACCGCCTTTGTCCGCCGGGAGATATAAACCTCGGCGGCCGCGCCGGAAACCTTTGGCATGGCATCCAGGGCCGCGGCCGTGTCCCGGCGGACGGCGTCCACGGACGCGCCGTGTTTGCCCAGCATGGAAGCCACAATGCCTGCATTGTCCTCCAGCATGGCAAAAAGCAGGTGCTCGGGTTCGATCTGCTGATGCCCCCGGGCGCCGGCATCGGACTGGGCCGTCTGCAGCAGTTCCTGTGCCTTTATGGTGAGTTTATCAAAACGCATAATTTTTACGCTCCTTTTCCTTTTTTCGCATGGTTGTCAAACATACGGATTGGTATAAAAATAAGCACAAAAATAGGGGTTTCAATAAAGATTTTTTTGTTTATGCACACCGTTTCCCCTATCCAAATCGCTATCGGGATCGGGTTCGGTATCGATGCGGTTTATTGTTTCTTGCTTTCGATCCCGATAGCTATAGCGATCCCGATTCGGAGAGGAGGTAGAGGCATTTTGAATCAATTTATGCTGGACTACCCGGTCAAGCCGGGTAACGACAGGGAGGGGGGATTTCCGGTCCGGCATGACGATGCCCGGGGATTATCGCTGACTCTTTCTGGCCCGATCCAGTTCCCGTTTGGCATCTTTCTGCTTGAGGGATTCCCGCTTGTCGAATTTGCGCTTGCCCTTGGCCAGGGCCACGACCACCTTGGCCTTGCCGCCTTTAAAATAGACTTTGACCGGAATCAGGGAGTATCCCTTTTCATTGATCTTACCGATCAGTTTTTTCAGCTCCCGTTTGTGTACCAGCAGTTTCCGGGGCCGTTCAGGCTCGTGGTTGTCGTAGTGAGCAAAGGGGTAGGCGCTGATGTGCATCTGGTAGAGGAAAAGCTCGCCGTTCTTTATCTTCGCATAGGCGTCCTTGAGGTTGGCCCGGCCGTCCCGAAGGGATTTCACCTCGGTGCCGGTGAGTACCATGCCGGCCTCAAGCTCGTCCTCGAGAAAAAAGTCGTGACGGGCCTTTTTGTTTTCCGTGACAATTTTTATGCGTACCGCTTCCACAGGGTGACTCCGAAGGTATCGGCCCATGCCGATGGTTTTGCTACTGCGTGATGTCGGGCAGGGAGGGGAAAAGGTCACCGAACCGCTGAGTCACCAGGTCGCTGATCTGGGCGGCCGTGTTTTTCGTAAACACCTCTTCCATAAACGTTTTGGTATCCCCGGCCTTCATGGACCGGACGGCATTTTTCATAATGGGAATGGCGGGCGGATTCATGCTCAGTCGCTCCAGGCCCAGGCCCAGAAGAATCGGCAGGTTGACCGGGAAGCCGGCCATCTCGCCACACATCACCACATCCACGCCCTTGCTTTTACCCACCTCGATCACCTGGCGGATCATGCGGATCACCGCCGGGTGCAAGGTCTGAAACAGGTGGGCCACCTGGCGGTTGCCCCGGTCGATGGCCAGGGAATACTGCACCAGGTCGTTGGTGCCGATGCTGAAAAAGTCCACGATATCGGCCAGCATGTCGGCGATGATCACCGTGGCCGGGACCTCGATCATGGCCCCCACCTCGATATCCCTGTTGTACTCAAGACCGTCCTTTTTCAGTGAATCAGCGGCCGTGTCCAGAGCCTCTTTTGCCTGCACCATCTCTTCGTAGGCCGAGATCAGGGGAAACATCACCTTGACGTTGCCGAATGCCGAGGCCCGGAGAATGGCCCGGAGCTGGGTCTGAAACACCTCGGGCCGTTTCAGGCAGAACCGGATGGCCCGCAGTCCCAGGGCCGGATTGGCCTCGTCCTCGGTCTGGTCATAGGCCATCACCTTGTCGCCGTTGATATCCAGGGTCCGAATGGTCACCGGTTTGGGGGCCATGGTTTCCACCACCTTGCGGTATTCTGAAAAAAGTTCCTCTTCAGTGGGAAACTCCTTTCGGCTCAGGTAGAGAAATTCGGTCCTGAAAAGGCCGATGCCGTCGGCGCCATACTCTTTTGCATGGCCGGTCTCCGCGGGCAGCTCAATATTGGCCAGCACCTTGACGGAGACACCGTCAACGGTCTGGGCCGGCAGGTGGCTGCTTTTGGCCACATCGATCTTGTAGGCCTTGTACTCCTGCTCCCGGTTTTGATACTTGATGATCGATTCATCGGTAGGGTTGACGATGACGAAGCCGCTTTCACCGTCCACGATGATGATATCGTCGTTACGGATCGTCTTGGTGGCGTTTTCCAGGCCCAGCACTGAAGGGATATCAAGTGTTTTGGCGATAATGGCGGTGTGGGAGGTGCGGCCGCCCCGGTCGGTGACAAATCCTTTGATCTTGTCAAGCTGGATCTGGCTGGTGTCGGCCGGGGAGAGGTCATGGGCCACCAGAATCACCCGCTTGTCGATCTTGCCGATATCCACCGAGGTGGTGCCCAGCAGCTGCTGCATGATCCGGTTGGTAACCTGAGCGATATCGGTCACCCGGCCCTTGATGTAAGGGTCGGCGATATCCCGGAACATCTCCCGTACATCGGCCACGGTTTTTTTCAGTGCCCACTCGGCGTTGACCTGCTCGTTCTCAATGATTTCAATGGTCTTGCCGTAGAGCATCTTGTCTTTAAACATCACCATGTGAGTTTCGAGGATATGCACATGGTCCTGAAGGTCTTCCGGCACATCCTTGATAATGGCGGACAACTCGTCCTTGGCTTTTTTGACCGCGGCCTTGAACCGGTTGACTTCCCTGGAGATGTTTTTGCTGTCGATGAAATACTTCTCCACCACCTCCACACCGGACGTGTCCGTATCGATAAGATAGGCCTTGCCGATACAGATGCCGGGCGAACCGGCCACACCCACCAGTTTGATTTCGTTCCTGCCGTCCGTCATGGGTGTCTATTCTCCAAACCCGTTATTTACGAGAACCGCCATCTCTTCCAGTATATGAATGTCGCCCGCTGAATCCACCTTCAGGGTCACGGTCATGCCCCTGGAACAGGCCAGGGTCAGAATATCGATCACGCTGGTGGCGTCCACCGTCTGCCCGTTGCTTATCAGCCACGCACCGCCGCTTGCCCGGCCCGCCACTGCCGCCAGTTTGGCCGCAGCCCGGGCGTGAAGCCCGAGGTCGTTGACAATGGATACGGTTTTTTCAAGTGTGTGAGTAGAATCGTCCATTACGCAAGGGGTGTTTATAGCATACCCGGCGCGGACGTGTCAATTGCAGAACCACAGCCAAATCAAAAGATTTAAAAGGGTTGCGGGCCATCGGATAATGGTTTTACCCGGTTTCCGACATCGCGAATCCCGGATAAGCAGGCTGTTTTGCATTGCCACGGGACCGGGGGATGGTCTATAGTATTAAAAACTTCAGCCACATAATCCTCAACCTGCTAATCGATGGTACGTTTGATATTTGAACCGTCAGAGAGGCATTCATGAACCACGGATCACGACTTTCAAAACGGCTATCCCTGGCGGCATTCCTGCTACTCTGTGTTTTCCTGTTACCTACCCTTGCCGGTGGAGACAAGCACGGCGCCCTGGAGCTATCCCCGGAAGAACGGGCATGGCTTGATGAAAACCCGGAAAAGCTGGTTCTGTGGTTTAATACCGAATTCCCACCCATTGAATTTGTTTCCGACACCGGCGCTTTTATCGGCATGGGCGCGGATGTAATAGCCCTGGTGGAAAAACAGCTGGGTATCACCTTTATCAAACAGCCCTGTGAGGACTGGAACCGGCACCTGACGGCCCTGGCTTCCGGTGAATGCGCCATTGCCCCCACCATTGTGGCGACTTCTGAAAGAGGGGGGTACGCCTTTTTCACCCAGCCCTATGCCACGGTGCCGGTGGTGATCATCGCCCGCCGGGGGGGCTCCCATGACATGGTCGTAGACGACCTGCTGGGCAAACGGGTGGCCGTGGTGTCCGGATATGCCACGGAAAGCTACGCTTCGAAGCAGTCTCTGCGGGTGGGGTTTAACGTGGTGCCGATGTCCAATGTGGTCGAAGGGCTTCACACCGTCTCCCTGGGCCATGTGGACGCATTTCTGGAAAATCTGGCCGTGGCCGCCTACTACATTGACAGGGAGGGCATCTCCAACCTGTCCGTGGCCGGTTCCACGGACTACGCCTTTGCCTGGAGCATCGGCGTCAGCCGTCGGTATCCGCTGCTTTACAGCGCCATTCAGAAGGCCCTCGATGCCATTCCCGAAAACGAGATGCAGGCCGCCCACCGAAAATGGATGTCCCTGGAAATATCCTCCTGGCTGAGCCCGGAAACATGGCGCCTGATCTGGGTTATTGCCGGGTTCGGTGTCTTGCTGATTGCAGGGCTGGTTGTCATCACCTATGTGCTGCGTCGCCGGCTCAGGGAAAAGGTCGCCAACCTGGAACAGGCCCAGCAGAAAATCATTGAGCAGGCCGATCGACTGCGGCTGGCCACCGAAGCCCTTCACGCCGGTATCTGGGACTCCTACCCCATTCAGAAAAAAACTTACTTAAGCCGTCAGTGGTGTGCCATGCTGGGCTATCCGGACGTAGCCAGAGAACTCCCCGAGGAGGAATTCATCAGGACCTTCATTCATCCCGACGACCTGCCGGCGGCAGACAAGGCCTTTCAGGGCCATCTTGCTGCCGGCGGCCATGGACAGTTTGAGGCCGAATTCCGGCTGCGCAGGGCCGACGGCTCCTGGTGCTGGGTGCTCTGCAGCGGCCGGGCCGTTGAATGGGATGAAAGCGGGGCTGTGTCCCGCATCATCGGCATGGACGTCAACATTCAGAATCTCAAGGAGAACCAGGAACGGCTGGCTGCAAGCGAGGCCCGGTTTCGTGCCATTTTCGAAAACGCGCCCTACGCCATTGTAATCAGCGACCCGGAAACCGGGCAACTGCTGTCGGCCAACAATGAGTTTTTTCAACGCCGGGGTGTTGACCAAAAGACGATGACCACCACCAACATATGGGATTTCCCTTCCCTTCCCGAAGATGAAATCGTCGAAATCATCAACACCCTGTGGACCACCGGATCGATAAAAAACCGCGAGGCCACGGTGACCCGAAAGGATGGCAGCCTGGGTCACGTGCTGTACTCGTCGGTAATACTGGAGATTGAGGGCAAAAACCAGATCCTTACCATGACCATGGATGTGACGGAGAAAAAGCAGGCCGAGGAAGCCTTGAAACAGAGCGAGGCCCGGTTTCGGTCGCTTTTTAAAATGGCGCCGGTTCCCCTGGCCACCATTTCCCTGGATGGCGAGATACTGGATGTCAATGATCGTCTCACCGAGGTGGTGGGCTACACCATGGACGACGCGCCCACCATGGATCACTGGTGGCGCCTGGCCTATCCCGATCCTGATTACCGGAAACGATTGATGGCGGGCTGGCAGGGCACGATTGACCGGGCCGTGAAAAGCCCCACTCCGGTCACCATGGGTGAAATCCGGGTTACCTGCAAAAACGGCATCGAACGGACCATGATCATCGGCGCCAACCGCATCGGCGAAAGCCTGCTGATCAGTTTCTTCGATATCACGGCCCGAAAAAAAGCTGAAGCGGAGCGGGAAAAACTTCAGGAGCAGCTGCTCCAATCTCAAAAGCTTGAGGCGGTGGGAGTTCTGGCCGGGGGCGTGGCCCATGATTTTAACAACATGCTGGGCGCCATAATCGGGTTTGCCGAACTGGCCATCGAGGCAACGGACAGCGACAGCCCGCAATACAAGTATCTGGAAAACATACTTCAGGCGGCCCGCCACTCCGCCGATCTCACCGGTCAACTCCTGGCCTTTGCCCGCAAGCAGACCATTGCACCCACCGTGCTGGACCTCAACACATCGGTGGAGACTGTTCTCAACATTCTTTCCCGGCTCATGGGGGAAAACATCGAACTGGCGTGGCGGCCCGGCCCTGGGCCCTGCACCGTCCGGCTGGACCCATCCCAACTGAACCAGGTGGTGACCAACCTCTGCATCAATGCCAGGGACGCTATTCCGGATGTGGGCAACATAACCATTGAGACCGACATTCTCTTTTTTGACCAGGATTACTGCGACACCCATGCCGAGTTTACACCGGGCGAGTATGTGATGCTGGCGGTGAGTGATGACGGGATCGGCATGGACCGCCAGACCATGGACCATGTGTTTGATCCCTTTTTCACTACCAAAAAACAGGGCAAGGGAACCGGTCTTGGCCTGGCCACGGTGTACGGCATCGTCAAACAGAATAAAGGATTTATCAACGTATACAGCGAACCGGACAGTGGCTCCATCTTCAGGGTCTATTTCCCGCGACACAGAGCCGGGGAGGAAACAGACCGGCCGGAATCGCGTAAGCCGGAAGAAACCACCGGAAAGGAGACCATCCTGATCGTGGAGGATGACCCGGTGCTTTTGGAAATGGGAACCATCATGCTGCAACGGCTGGGATACCCGGTCCTGTCGGCGGCCACTCCCCAGGAAGCGCTGGAAATGGTGAATACGCACGGTACGGCTATTGACCTGATGATTACCGACGTGGTGATGCCGGAGATGAACGGTAAAGATCTGGCGGCCCGGATTCGGTCCATTCGCCCGGACATCCGACTGCTTTTCATGTCCGGCTACACCGCCAATGTCATTGTTCACCAGGGTGTGCTGGAAGATGGCATTGATTTCATACAGAAGCCCTTTTCCCTGCAGAACCTGGCTGCCAAGGTCCGTGAGGTGTTGGACCGGAATGCGTAGTCGCGGGGTTGAAGTTTTTGAGCCGGCATTCAGGACGCCGGCTTTTTTATAGACAATAGCAGCAAATGGAGAGGATCATGCGCATTCTTCCTGAAAAAACGTGGCACGCGATAACTGTGCAGGAAGTTGTTTCCGTCCTTGAGTCCCATGAAACCAACGGCCTTTCCCGTACAGCGGCCGATGAGCGGGCAAACCGGTTCGGCCCCAACGAGCTGACCCGGACAAAGGGCCAGGGACCGCTTATCCGGTTTCTGCTGCAGTTCAAGCAGCCCCTGGTGATCATCCTTCTGGCCGCGGCCCTGATTACTCTGCTGCTGGCCGAATATGTGGACTCGGCGGTCATTTTTGCCGTGGTGCTGGTCAATGCCGTCATCGGTTTTGTACAGGAATCCAAGGCAATGAAGGCCATCGAAGCCCTGGCCGACGCCATGACCAGCGAGGCCACGGTGATCCGGGACGGTGAAAAACAGCGTCTTGCTTCCCGCCTGCTGGTACCAGGGGATCTGGTGCTGCTGCAATCCGGGGACAAAGTGCCGGCCGACATGAGGCTGATAAAGGTTCGGGAACTGCAGATTGATGAAAGCGCACTGACAGGTGAAAGCGTTCCGGTTCAGAAAGCGGAAGGAAAACTGGAATCCGACATGGGCATCGGAGACCGGCGCAACATGGCCTACTCCTCCACCCTGGTCACCTACGGCAGCGGCCAGGGCTTGGTGATCGCCACCGGAGATGATTCCGAGATCGGCCGCATCAACCAACTCATTGCATCGGCTGATGTGCTGGAAACCCCCCTGACAAAAAAGATTCACCACTTTTCCAATATTCTCCTCTATGCCATCCTGATCATGGCGGCCCTGGCCTTTGTGGTGGGGTTTATCCGGGGCCAGGACCTGGTGGAGATGTTCATGGCGTCGGTGGCCCTGGCCGTGGGCGCTATTCCAGAAGGTCTGCCGGCGGCCATCACCATCACCCTGGCCATCGGTGTTTCCCGCATGGCCAAACGCAACGCCATTATCCGCAAGCTGCCGGCTGTGGAAACCCTGGGCTCCACCATGGTGATCTGTTCGGACAAAACCGGCACCCTGACCCAGAACCAGATGACGGTTTTAGAAATTGTGGCCGGAGGGCCGCGTTACGAGGTGTCCGGCACCGGGTATGCGCCGGAAGGAACCATCTCGCCGGTAAAGGACCTTGTTGATCCGGCGCCCAACAGCGCCCTTGCCGAGCTTTTAAAAGCAGGACTGCTGTGCAACGATTCACGTCTGAAAAAAATCGACAACGGCTGGCGGGTGGAGGGAGACCCCACGGAAGGCGCACTGATCGCGGCGGCGGCCAAGGCCGGTTTTGATCCCCGTCAACAGGAAAAAGAGATGCCCCGGCTCGACACCATTCCCTTTGAGTCGGCCCGCCAGTACATGGCCACCCTGCACGACCGGGGGGAAGGAAAACCGCCGGTGCTCTATGTCAAGGGATCGATTGAAAGCGTCTGCGTGGAGTGCGCTACTCTTCTGGGACCGGACGGCGAACCGGATATTGCCGGGCCGGGGGTCATTTCCGAATGGGTGGAATCCATGGCGGAAAAGGGGCTGCGGGTTCTGGCCTTTGCTCGCAAGGAGATGCCGGCGGGCACCACCACAATCACTCACGCGGACGTGGAAGAGGGCATTGTTTTTCTGGGTCTTCAGGGCATGATCGATCCGCCCCGGCCCGAGGCGGTAGAGGCGGTGGCCGCCTGCCAGGCCGCGGGCATCCGGGTCAAGATGATCACCGGTGACCATGCCGGTACGGCCGGGGCCATTGCCCGGCAGATCGGCCTGTGCGGCGACACCTGTTCCTACCACACCCGCGAGGTTCTCACCGGAAAGGAGATTGCCGCGCTTGAGGCCGAACAACTGGCGGAGACCGCGGACAGCACCGCCGTGTTTGCCCGGGTATCGCCGGAGCAGAAGCTGCGTCTGGTGGAGGCGCTGCAGCAAAGGGACTACGTGGTGGCCATGACCGGGGACGGGGTCAATGACGCGCCGGCCCTGCGCCAGGCCGACATCGGCGTGGCCATGGGCATGACCGGCACCGAGGTCTCCAAGGAGGCGGCTGACATGGTGCTCACCGACGACAACTTTGCCACCATCAAGGCCGCTGTGGAAGAGGGACGGGGTGTGTTTGACAACCTGATCAAGTTCATCACATGGACCCTGCCCACCAACGGCGGCGAGGGCATGATCATCCTGATCGCCATTCTCCTGGGCACCCGCCTGCCCATTCTGCCCCTGCAGATTCTCTGGATCAACATGACCACAGCCCTGCTGCTGGGGCTGATGCTGGCCTTTGAGCCCAAGGAGGCCGGCATCATGGACCGCCCGCCCCGGGATCCGGGCATGCCTATTCTTACGCGGCCCCTTATTCTGCGCATTCTGCTGGTCAGCCTGCTGCTGGTGATCGGCGCCTTTGGCCTGTTTAAAATTGAACTGGCCCTGGCCGGCAATGACGAGGCCCTGGCCCGAACCCTGGCGGTCAATGTTTTTGTGTTCGGTGAAATGTTTTACCTGTTCAACTGCCGCTCCATGAGCCGACCGGTGTGGGAACTGGGCCTTTTCAGCAATCCTCTGCTCTGGGCCGGGGTTGGGGTAATGACCCTGTTGCAGCTGCTCTACACCTACCTGCCCGCGTTTAACACCGTTTTTCAGAGTGCGCCCATGGGGCTGACCGAGTGGGCCATGGTGCTGGGCGCCGGCCTGATGATTTTTGCGGTGGTGGAATGTGAAAAGTGGCTTCGCCGCTGGAACGCCCGCCCCGCCTGATCGGCAACACATAGACCGTTTTAAAAAATTACTCAAAACGATGCTTGATTGTTCTGTGATACAACCGGCCGGGGCACCGAAGGGCACACGGAAAGCGGGCGGAAGAAAGGGGCGCGTGGCAACTGAAAAATTTTAATGGTGATCCCAGGGGGAATCGAACCCCCGTTACCGGCGTGAGAGGCCGACGTCCTAACCGCTAGACGATGGGACCACATCTCTTTCAGACCTAACATGAGTACCGGAACCGCGGCTTTTTGTCAAACAGAAAATAGACGGGTTTGATGAAAAACAGCGGATTTTCCATGGCCTTCTGGTAAACGCCGGTTAGCCCGGATATTTCACGAGTTGATTTGGCCGCAGATGCAAGACGCAGGACATGAAGCTGTAGTCAATCTACCGCGAATGTCCTGCAACACAGCAGGTGCGGCCAAGGCGACTCGCCCGAAGGGTGAATTTTTTCGGCATGAAATTGACGTAAAACACCTCAAAGCGTCTGTGATAACCTGCCTTCTTAAAATTTGTTTGAACTTCACTTCAACACATTGTTTTTTTATTCAAATTTATACATGCCGAAAAACTTCATGAAACATCCGGGTCACGCCGCAGCCGGCCGGTCCAGGTGCCGGCTTTGAATGGCCTCGGCAACATGGGCCTCGGTGATGTTCTCTTTTCCCTCAAGATCGGCAATGGTGCGTGCCACCTTCAAGATACGGCTATAGGCCCGGGCCGAAAATCCCAGCCGGTCGATGGCGGTTTCCAGCAGGCGGGCGGCGCCCGGGCCGGGAATGCAGTGCTTTCGAATATGGCGGTTGGTCATCTGGGCGTTGCAGTAAATCCGGGTTTTTGCAAACCGCTGTCGCTGTGTCAGCCGGGCCGCGGCCACTCGTTGTTGAATCACCGCAGAGGCTTCGGCGGTGCCGGTTCCGGCAAAATCACGAAAGGCAACGGCCGGCACCTCCACATGAATGTCGATGCGGTCCAGCAGGGGGCCGGATATGCGGGACCGGTACCGCTGCACCTGAGTGGCGGAGCAGCGGCACTCGTGCCGGGGATCTCCCAGGTGGCCGCAGGGGCAGGGGTTCATGGCGGCCAGCAGCATGAAGGCCGACGGGTAGGTGATGGCGGCGGCGGCCCGGGAGATGGTGACCTGTTTGTCCTCCAAAGGCTGGCGCAACATCTCCAGCACCGTCTTTTTAAACTCCGGCAGCTCATCCAAAAACAGGACTCCGTTGTGGGCCAGGCTCACCTCGCCGGGCTTGGGATGGGAGCCGCCGCCGATAAGACCGGCATCGGAAATGGTGTGATGCGGAGCACGAAAAGGCCGGCCCGTCACCAGGGCCTGGTCTTTTTCCAGCCGGCCGGCCACGGAAAATATTTTGGTGGTCTCCAAAGACTCCTCTAAGGTCATGTCCGGCAGAATGGTGGGCAGGCGCCGGGCCAGCATGGTTTTCCCCGATCCCGGAGGGCCGGTCATGATCAGGTTGTGGCCGCCGGCCGCGGCAATCTCCAGTGCCCGCTTGGCATGCTCCTGGCCCGCCACCTCTGAAAAATCGTCGCTGGAATGCCCGGCGGATGTGAAAATCTTTTCCATATTCAGCTGTATCGGCGTTATAACCGCAGTACCGCACAGAAAATTGGTGGCCTGAGTCAGGTGCGCCACCGGGTAGACCGCGAGACCTGAAACAACGGCGGCTTCCCGGCTGTTTTCCTCAGGCACGATGACACCTTTATACCCCGCGTCCCTGGCGGCCATGGCCATGGGCAATACCCCGGGCACCGGCTTTACCGCACCCCCCAGTGAAAGCTCTCCGGTAATCAGGTAATCGGAAAAAATCGCTTCCGGAATGACGCCGCCGGCTCCCAGGATTCCCAGGCCAATGGGAAGGTCAAAGCCGGTTCCGGTTTTCTTAATGCCCGCCGGCGCCAGGTTCACCGTGATGTGGTCGTCGGGAAACGAAAATCCGGAATTGACCATGGCCGCCTTGACCCGGTCCCGGCTCTCTTTTACCGACACCTCGGCAAGCCCCACGGTGGTAAAGTAAGGAAGCCCCCGGGCAATATTGACCTCCACTTCCACGATGCCTGCGTCAATGCCGGTGACGGCGCTGGAAAAAACCCTTGTTAACATGTCTGTCTAGATCTCCGCGGTGTCGAGGTGTTGCGTCAGGGAAACAGCTCCAGGCGGCGCCAAACAACCAACGTTATATTGACCGGCGTTCTTTTTTACATACCAGAGGAGCCGGGCATGGGCAATACCTTTTCACAGTCTCCTCTTTAGATTTATAGCCGGACAACTTACCTGTCCTGCCAACAATTGTTTAAGACAGATTGACGAAAAGTGCTTGACAATGCGTGGAATTAATGGTGTATATGGTGAAACTGATTGCCCGCCTTTTGAATAAGTGTAACCTGCTGGTCAGTATGCCTTCTATTTTTCATTAGCACACTCAAAGGTTTGGTCGGAATAAGGTGGTTTTGACAAAAAGTATCTTAACGGCCGCATGCGTCTTGTCACGGCGCCGGCGGTGTGGCACAAACGCATAACCCAAGTGGCCCAATCCACAGCCACGTTTCGGAAAGGTGATGGAGGATGGATATATCCGAACTGAAAAAAAAGAAGATGGATGAGTTAAAAGAGATTGCCGCCGGTTACGAAATCGACAGCGCCGGCATGAAAAAGCAGGAGCTGATTTTTTCGATCCTGCAGGCCGAGGCTGAGAATAACGGGTATATCTTCGGTGAAAGTACGCTGGAGGTCCTTTCCGACGGGTTCGGTTTTCTGCGGTCCCCGGACAGCAGCTATCTACCGGGACTGGATGATATTTACGTGTCGCCTTCCCAGATTCGGCGGTTCAATCTTCGTACCGGCGACATCGTTTCCGGCCAGATCCGTCAGCCCAAGGAGAATGAGCGCTATTTCGCGCTGCTGAAGGTGGAGGCCATCAACCACGAAGACCCGGAGATCGCGCGCCACAAAACCCCTTTTGACAACCTCACGCCCCTGTTTCCCAATGAAAAGATCAAGCTGGAGCGCGAGTCGGACAACTACTCCATGCGGATCATGGACCTGCTTACCCCCATCGGTTTCGGCCAGCGGGGGTTGATCGTGTCACCGCCCCGGGCCGGCAAGACCATGCTGCTGCAGAATATTGCCAACAGCATCATTGCCAGCCATAAGAAGGTAGTGCCCTTTGTGCTGCTCATCGACGAGCGGCCTGAGGAAGTGACCGACATGAAGCGCTCCGTCAACGCAGAGGTCATCAGTTCTACCTTTGATGAGCCGGCGGACCGTCATGTTCAGGTGGCGGAGATGGTCATTGAAAAGGCACGGCGCCTGGTGGAGCATAAAAAGGATGTGGTGATTCTGCTCGACAGTATCACCCGTCTGGCCCGGGCCTATAACTCGGTGGTGCCGTCCAGCGGCAAGGTGCTGTCCGGCGGCGTGGATTCCAACGCTTTGCACCGGCCCAAGCGGTTTTTCGGCGCGGCCCGTAATATTGAGGAGGGCGGCAGCCTCACCATCATGGCCACGGCCCTGATCGACACCGGCAGTCGCATGGATGATGTGATTTTCGAGGAGTTCAAAGGCACCGGCAACATGGAGCTTCATCTGGACCGGAAGTTGGCCGACCGGCGTGTCTATCCGGCCATCGATATTAACCGGTCCGGCACCCGCAAAGAGGAGCTGCTGGTGGAAAGGGATGTGCTCAACCGGGTGTGGGTGCTGCGCAAGCTGTTGGCGACCCTGAACTCCGTGGACGGCATGGAGTTTCTGCTGGACAAGATGAGCAGCACCAAAAGCAACAAGGATTTCCTGGATGCCATGAATTCATAGGGGGCCTTATTTAGAATGGACCCGCACAAGTTTTTCGATCCCGATCCTGGTAGCGATTTGAATTTGGATAAAGAGGCCTTTTTTAGGATTATAGAATTATATTGAATCGTGTTGACTTTTTGCCGGAGGAAACGTATATAACCTCCGGCCAGACACCATGAATTTTTTAAGAAAGTCTTGATTTATAACAGGAGGCAGTAGCGTGAAACAAGAGATTCATCCCGAATATCATCAGGCAACGGCCCGTTGCGCGTGCGGGAACGAGTTTACCGTGGGTTCCACCAGGGAGAGCATCAAGGTGGAAATATGCTCCCAGTGCCATCCGTTTTTCACCGGCAAGCAGAAGCTGGTGGACACCGCCGGCCGAATCGAGCGGTTCCGTCGCAAGTACGCCAAGTTCGAGCAGCAGAAGAGCGACAAATAAAACTTCCGGCCCAAAGCAAGGCCCGGTCTATGGCCGGCGGCGGCGAATGTTATGTTTGACAGACTTCAAGATGTGGAACGGCGGTTTGGCGAGCTGGAGGGGCTCATGGCCGATCCCTCCATTGTCAACGACCGGGAAGCCTACCAGAAGCACAGCCGGGAGCACGCCGAGCTTGCCGACATCGTTGATGCCTACCGGCGCTACAAGGCAGTCGCCGACGAGATCGAAACCAGCCGGGATCTGCTGGATGACCGGGATCCGGAGATACGGGAACTTGCCAAAGAAGAGCTTTCCCGCCTGAAAGCCGAACGGGAGCGGCTGGACGGCGAGTTGCAGAATCTGCTTACCCCCAGGGACCCCAACGATAACAAGAATGTGCTGGTGGAAATCCGGGCCGGGACCGGCGGGGAAGAGGCCTCCCTGTTTGCCCACGATCTGTTTCGCATGTACTGGCGGTATGCCGAAACCATGGGCTGGAAGACCGAGGTCATGAGCAGCAGCGTGACCAGTTCCGGCGGGTTCAAGGAAGTCATCTTTATGGTCTACGGCAAGGGGGCCTACAGCCATCTCAAGTTTGAAAGCGGTATTCACCGGGTGCAGCGGGTTCCCGAGACCGAGGCCCAGGGCCGAATTCACACCTCGGCGGTCACCGTGGCGGTGCTGCCCGAAGCCGAAGAGGTGGAACTGCACATCGACCCGTCCGAGATCAAGACCGACGTGTTCCGTTCCAGCGGGCCGGGGGGCCAGTCGGTTAACACGACGGATTCAGCGGTTCGTCTCACGCATCTGCCCACCGGTGTGGTGGTCATCTGCCAGGATGAAAAATCCCAGTTGAAAAACAAAAACAAGGCCATGAAAGTGCTACGGGCCCGTCTTCTGGACCGGATGATTCAGGCGCAGAACGAAAAGATCGCCCAGAACCGCAAGGATCAGGTGGGATCCGGGGACCGGTCCGGCCGCATCCGTACCTACAACTTTCCCCAGGGCCGGGTGACCGATCACCGGGCCGGCATTACCCTTTATAAACTGGAAAGCGTTCTTCAGGGGGATCTCTCCGAACTGATTAACGGCCTCTCCACCTATTTTCAGGCCGAGCGGCTCAAGCAGGCCGATGCCTCCTGACACCCGGGTCTGGACCATTCTGGATGTTCTTTCGTGGACCGCCGCCTTTTTTTCCGACCACCGGGTGGAAGCCCCCCGTGTCTCTGCCGAACTTCTGCTGGCCCATGTACTGGGCATCAAGCGGCTGGATCTTTACCTTCGATATGACCAGCCCCTGACGTCCGATGAACTGGCTGCCTTCCGGTCCCTGATTTCCCGGCGCAAGGCCGGGGAGCCGGTGGCTTACATTCTGGGAGAGAAGGCCTTCTGGTCCATGGACCTGGCCGTCACCCCGGATGTACTGATTCCCAGACCCGACACCGAGTGCCTGGTGGAGACCGCCCTGTCGTTTCTGTCCGGTCCTGAATCCGATGCCGAGGAAGAAAAGTGGGTGCTGGAGCCGGCCACCGGTTCCGGTGCAGTGGTGCTGTCCCTGGCAAAAAACCTGTCCGACTGCCGGTTTTTCGCCTTTGACCGGTCGCCGGCGGCCCTTGCCGTGGCCCGGAACAATGCCGTTCGATACGATCTGGCTCACCGCGTGGTATTTTTTGCGTCTGACTGGTTTTCCGCCCTGGGAAACACCGCCTGCGGCCGGTTTGACATGATTGTGGTCAACCCCCCCTATGTCGCCTCCGGCGATATCGATCACCTGGCCCCTGAGATCGGGTTTGAGCCCCGCATGGCTTTGGACGGCGGCGCTGACGGGCTGGATCATGTCCGCCATATTCTTCAAGCGGCGGCCCGGCTGTTAAAACCCGGCGGTCGCCTGCTGATCGAAATCGGGTGGGACCAGAAGGAACGGGTGGCCCGAATCGCCGAACAGGCCGGCCTGTACACGGCGATGGGGTTTGCAAAGGATCTGGCCGGACACCACCGGGTGGTCCACATGCAGCGGGTGGGCCAGTAGCCTTTCCTACCGGGAGGAAAACTTTTTCCGTACAAAACAGATTCCCTGAAAACTGAAATTCACCGCAAAGGCGCAAAGGAGGCAAAGGAAAATATGGACTGTGCGTAACAGGAGATTGATTCCCCGCGAAGCGCAACAAAATGCTTTGCGCTCTTTGCGCCCTTGCGATGCAAAAAAGAGTCCTTCCTAAAAAACAGACCCCGTTTCTTTACAGGAAGAAACTCAAATTTTGAGAGGTGTTCAAAAAAAGAGTTGTTTTTATATTGTAATTTCTGTTAAATTAGCACGTTTAACGTAGGGATGGAACCATCACACACGCCCCCGGACATGGCCGCCGGTGCTTTTTCAATAAAGTCGCGGACATGGAAGAAAGGGGCGGAGGAATCAAACAACCAGTAAAGGAGAATGAGTATGAGTTACGTCACAATGAAGGAACTGCTGGAGTCAGGCGTCCATTTCGGCCATCAGACCCGGCGGTGGAACCCCAAGATGAAACCTTATATCTTCGGGGCGCGAAACGGCATCTACATCATCGATCTGCAGAAGACCGTGCGCATGTTCAAGGATGCGTATGATTTCATCGGCCATGTCACGGAAAAGGGCGGCTCCGTGCTTTTTGTCGGCACCAAGAAACAGGCCCGCGAATCGATTTATGAAGAGGCCAACCGGGCCGAGATGTTTTATGTGCACAACCGATGGCTCGGCGGTATGCTGACCAATTTCCAGACCATCAAGAAAAGCATCGACCAGTTGCACTATTTGAATGAGCTGGTCAACGACGGCTCCATTGAGCGTTACCCCAAAAAAGAGCAGGCCGGACTGATGCGGCAGAGGGAGAAGCTGGACAGTGTGCTGGGCGGAATTCAGAGCATGACCCGACTGCCGGCGGCCCTGTTTGTTATTGATGTCCGCAAAGAGGCCATTGCCGTGGGCGAGGCCCGGCGGCTGGGTATTCCGGTGGTGGCGGTGGTGGACACCAACTGCGACCCGGACAACATCGACTACGTGATTCCCGGCAACGACGACGCCATTCGGGCCATTCGTCTGATGTCTTCCCGTGTCGCGGATGCCTGCATCGACGGCAGAAAGCGGTTTGAAGAGAAGAAGCAGGCATTTGAAGACAAGGCCGATGTCGATGAAAAGCCCCAGGTAGCACCGGCTGCAGCGTCGGCTGCCGAGGACCGGAAGCCCGTGGAACGGGAGGTGATCTCCGACGGCACAGACGGTCCCATTGTGGAACGGATTCGCAAGACCTTCACTTCGGTGGCGGACTATCAGGAGCCGGAAGAAGACGTCGATGAGGAGAACAACGAAGCATAATCAGGCGGCATGACAATATAAAGGAGTTTGTGGTTATGGGTACAATCAGCGCGAGTCTGGTAAAAGAGCTCCGGGACAAAACCGGAGCCGGTATGATGGATTGTAAAGAGGCCCTTACGGCCTGTGACGGCGATATCGAGAAGGCGGTGGATTTTCTGCGGCAGAAGGGCCTGGCCAAGGCGGCCAAGCGCTCCGGCCGGGAGACCTCCGAGGGCATTGTCGAGTCTTACATTCACATGGGCGGCAAGATCGGCGTGATGGTGGAGGTGAACTGCGAGTCCGATTTCGTGGCCAAGACCGATGACTTCAAGGAGTTTGCCCGCAACGTGGCCATGCAGATCGCGGCCACCAACCCGGCGGGCATCGCCCCCGAGGATGTGCCGGCCGACCTGCTTGAGCGCGAGCGCCAGGTCTACCGGGCCCAGGTGCTGGAGATGGGCAAGCCCGAGAACATGGTGGACAAGATCGTGGACGGCAAGATCAAGAAGTTTTTCAAGGAATCCTGCCTGATAGAGCAGCAGTACGTGAAAAACCCGGACATCACCATCGGGGACTACCTGAACGAAACGGTGGCGAAAATCGGCGAAAGCATCCGCATCAAGCGGTTTGCGCGCTTTGCCCTGGGAGAATAGCCTGTGACACCTCGGTATAAACGCGTACTGCTGAAACTCAGCGGCGAGGCCCTGATGGGAGACCAGACCATGGGCATCAGCCCCGACGTGCTTCAGTACGTGGCCGAGGAGATCGAGTCCATTTGCCAGATGGGGGTCCAGTTGGCCGTTGTGGTGGGGGGCGGCAACATCTTTCGGGGTGTGGCCGCCAGTTCCTACGGCATGGACCGTACTTCCGCCGATCACATGGGTATGCTGGCCACGGTGATCAACAGCATTGCCCTGCAGGACGCCATTGAAAAACGGGGCATCGCCACCCGGGTGCAGTCCGCCATCGAAGTGCATGCCGTGGCTGAGCCGTATATCCTGCGCAAGGCACTGCGTCACCTGGAAAAGGGCCGGGTGGTGATTTTTGCCGCGGGCACCGGCAACCCCTATTTCACCACCGATACCGCCGCCGTGCTTCGGGCCGAGGAGATTCACGCGGAGCTGCTGCTCAAGGCCACCAAGGTCAATGGCCTGTATGATTCGGACCCGGTGAAAAACAGCGGCGCCCGGTTTATCCAGCGGATTACCTACATGGAGGTCATCAAACGGCAGCTGGCGGTGATGGATGCCACGGCCATCACCCTGGCCATGGACAACCATTTACCCCTGGTGGTTTTTTCCATGCGGGACAAGGGGAATGCCAGGCGCATCATCTGCGGCGACGACCTGGGCACCTATATCGGCGACGACGCTTCAGCGGACCAATAAATCTGAACAGACGGCGGCCCGGCTGCCGCCGCGGTGAGGAAAAGGCCATGTTGGAACTGGTTTACGAAGAGATCGAAGAAAAGATGGGCAAGACCCTGGAGGTGTTCAAAAACGACCTGAAGAAGGTCCGTACCGGCCGTGCTTCACTTGCTCTTCTGGATGGTATCGTTGTGGACTATTACGGCACTCCCACTCCGTTGAATCAGCTGGCCTCCCTGTCGGTGCCCGAAAGCCGGCTTATCGTTATTCAGCCATGGGACGCGACCGCCATCAAGGATGTGGAAAAGGCGATTCTTCAGGCCAATATCGACCTGACCCCCAGCAATGACGGCAAGGTGATCCGTCTCTCCATTCCGCCGTTGACCGAGGACCGGCGAAAAGAGATCGCCAGGCGGGTCAACCAGATGGCCGAAGAGCACAAGGTGGCCATGCGCAACATCCGGCGGGACGCCAATGAGACCTTAAAACAGATGAAAAAGGACGGCGATATCTCCGAGGACGAATCCTTTGCCGGCAAGGACAAGGTGCAGAAAGTCACCGATGGTTATATCGAACGGATCGACGAGGTTTTTAAGGCCAAAGAGAAGGAAATCCTTGAACTCTAATGCCCTTGCGGTACTTGATTCCGCCATGCTGCCCCGGCACATCGCCATTATCATGGACGGTAATGGCCGGTGGGCCAAACAGCGTTCCCTTGAGCGGCTGGAAGGCCACCGCCGGGGTGTCCAGGTCATTGAGGCCATTGTCACCGCCTGCACCGAGATCGGTGTTTCCCATCTGACCCTTTACGCTTTTTCCACGGAAAACTGGCAGCGACCCGCTCCCGAGGTGGAGGGCATCATGGCCCTGCTGGAGCTGTTTCTGGCCGCCAAGCAGCAGGAGCTGAAAGACAACGGGGTCCGGCTGAACGTGGTGGGCGAGATCGACATGCTGCCCGCCGGTGTGCGCGCGGCCCTGGACCAGGCCATCGAACACACAAAAAGCGGCGACACCCTGGTGCTGACGCTGGCCTTAAGCTACGGGGGCCGGTCCGAAATCGCCGCCGCGACCCGACGCATCGCCGCTGATGCGGCCGCCGGACGGGTCGATGTCAAGGATATTGACGAAGCCCTTTTTTCCAGGTACCTGTATACTCATGACATGCCCGATCCGGACCTGATGATCCGCACCAGCGGTGAGATGCGCATCAGCAATTTTCTGTTGTGGCAGCTGGCCTATGCCGAGTTGTATGTCACGCCGACCCTGTGGCCCGATTTTGACAAGGCCGAGCTGATTCGAATCATCGCCGATTTTCAATCGCGGGATCGCCGGTTCGGTAAAGTATAGACCCATCGGAACGAAGACTCATGCATTTAAAACGATGGCTCACGGCAGCCGTGGCGATGCCTATCCTGGTGTGGGTGGTTTTTTTCTCCCCGGCGTGGTTTTTCGCCCTGTTTATCACTGTTGCCGCTGTTCTTGCGCTGTTTGAGTATTATCAAATCGTCTTTTCCGGGAATACCGATTCCCCGCTTTCCATCACCCGGCTGTCAGGCTATGTGTCAGCGGTCGTTATTATCGGCGCGGCCCTGACCGGACGGTTTGACGTGATCTGCCTGGCCGCTTCCGGCCTGCTGATTTTTTCCGGCGCCTGCTCCCTGGCCGGGTACCGGGCCGGCAACCCGGTTTTCGACCGGGTGCTCAGGCAGGTGCTCGGCATTGTCTATCTTCCCGTGGCCCTCTCTTTTCTGGTGGTGATACACGCCACACTCCATGGCCCGCTCTGGATATTCTTTCTGCTGCTGCTTGTTTTTCTGGGAGATACCGGGGCCTTTTACGGCGGCCGGTTTTTCGGAAAGCACAAGCTGCTGCCCGCCGTCAGCCCCGGAAAAACCATCGAGGGCGCCGTGGGCGGCATGATGGCCACCGTGGGTGTGGGGACGGCGATCAATCTTTTTTTTCCTGTGCTTCCCTGGGGCCTGGCCATGGACAGGCTTCCCTGGACAACGGCATTGCTCTTTTTCATGGTGGTCAGCATCGTGGGCCAGGCCGGTGATCTGTTTGAATCGACCATGAAAAGAGATGCCGGCGTAAAGGATTCGGGCGCTCTTTTCCCCGGTCACGGCGGCATTCTGGATCGTATCGACGCCCTGATCTTTGCCATTCCGGTGGCCTACCTGTTCAAAGAATACGTGTTTTTCTTATGAAGCGTTTAACCATACTGGGATCCACCGGCTCCATTGGGGTCAACACCCTTGAGGTGATGTCGCGGTTTCCCGACCGTTTTTCCGTGGCGGCGCTGTGCGCCCGGGGCAGTGTGGATACTCTGGCGGAACAGGTTCAGCGGTTTTCCCCGTCCCTGGCCGTTGTGATCGACGCGCCCACCGCCCAGGCGCTTAAGGAGCGGCTGCCGGCCGGTTCGTCCACGGAAGTGGTCTTTGGCGAAGCCGGCTACTGCCAGGCCGCCGCCCTGCCGGATGTGGACATGGTGGTGTCGGCCATGGTGGGGGCCGCCGGCCTGGCGCCCACGATTGCCGCCATGGAGGCGGGGAAGGCCGTGGCCCTGGCCAACAAGGAGGTGCTGGTCATGGCCGGTGAAACCGTCATGGCCCTGGCCGCTCGAAAGGGTGTTCCCCTGCTCCCCATCGACAGCGAGCACAGCGCCATTTTTCAGTGCCTGCAGGGAAACGATAAAACGTTTTTATCAAAGATTCATCTCACCGCCTCGGGCGGGCCGTTTTTAAACAAGACCCGGCAGGAGGTGGCAAACGCCACCCTGGCGCAGGCCCTCTCCCATCCCACCTGGACCATGGGCAAAAAGATATCCATCGACTCGGCCACCCTGATGAACAAGGGACTGGAGGTGATCGAGGCCCATTTTCTGTTTGACGTGCCGGCGGATCGCATCCAGGTGGTGGTCCACCCCCAGAGCATTATCCACTCCATGGTCTCCTATATCGACGGCTCCATGATGGCCCAGCTCTCGGTGCCGGACATGAAAGGCGCCATTGCCTATGCCCTTTCCTTTCCGGAGCGGCTGGCCTTGAACCAGCCCGCCCCGGATCTGGCGGCCCTGGGCCGGCTCACCTTTTTTCCCCCGGACCTGGACCGGTTTCCCTGCCTGGGCCTTGCCTTTGAGGCCTGTCGCAGAGGCAAGACCTTTCCGGCGGTGCTCAACGCGGCCAACGAGGTGGCGGTGGACGCTTTTTTGTGTGAGCAAATCCCCTTCGGCCATATTCCCCGGGTCATTGAGCAGGTGCTGGCCAAACACACGGGGGTGACAGACCCGTCGTTATCTGATATTAAGGATGCGGACGCATGGGCCAGGCAAAGGGCCGGTGCCCTTTTACCTTGAGCGTATTGTGCCGGCAGATAATGTTTTTTTGTTTCTCACCGCAAAGGCGAAAAGGACGCAAAGAAACATATAGGGGCTGCGCATAAAAAAACAATCGTTTCCCGCGAAGCACAAGGCCTTGCGCTCTTTGCGCCTTTGCGGTGAATTTTAATTTTTAAAGATTCTATATACCTATGACAACGCTTTTTGCTCTGATTATTGTTCTGGGAGTTCTGATCTTCTTTCATGAACTGGGCCATTTCCTGGTGGCCCGGCTGTTCGGCGTGGGCGTGGAGAAGTTCTCCCTTGGATTCGGTCCCCGGATCTTCGGCTTTAAATCCGGCATCACCGACTACCAGGTCTCGGCCATCCCCCTGGGCGGGTATGTGAAGATGGTGGGCGAGGACCCGGAAGACGAAGTGGGTCTCAGCGAGACTGAACAGGCCATCTCCTTTACACACAAGCACGTGGCCAAGCGGTTTTGTATTGTGGCCGCCGGCCCGGTGTTTAACATGCTGCTGGCCGTGGTGATCTTCTACGGTCTGTTTCAGGTCTACGGCATGGCCCACCTGCTGCCGGTGATTGGCGAGGTGGTACCGGAAAGCCCGGCCGCGGCGGCCGGTATGCAGGCCGGGGACCGGGTGGTGGCTGTGGATGACACGGCTGTAAACACCTGGGATGAGATGGCCCTGATGATTCGGGACAGCGGGGGACGGGCGTTGCGGCTCACGGTGGAACGGGAGGGCGGCCTGTTGAAGGTGGATGTGCAGCCCGATCCCACTGACGGAGAAACCATTTTCGGTGAGCCCCGCACCGATTACAAGATCGGGGTGGCCGCCGCCGGCGAGGTGGTGCGCGAAAGGCTCAACCCGGTTGAGGCCATGGGCAGAAGCGTGGGCCAGACATGGGAGGTGGTGCGGCTGACCGCCATCGGCGTGGGCAAGATGATTTCCGGTACGGTCTCCGCCAAGAACCTGGGCGGCCCCATTCTGATCGCCCAGATGGCCGGCGAACAGGCCCGACAGGGCAGCGCCAGCCTGCTGGCCTTTATCGCGTTTATCAGCATCAACCTGGCCATATTAAACATTCTGCCCATTCCCGTCCTGGACGGGGGCCACCTGCTCTTTTTCGCCATTGAGGCGGTGCGCGGCAAGCCGGTTTCCATCAAAACGCGGGAGACGGCTCAGCAGTTCGGCATGTTTGTCATCCTGATGCTGATGGTTCTGGTCATGTACAACGATATTTCCCGGTTTTTTGAATAAGGAGGAAGGATGGCCCACCGGCTTGAAATTGCCTTAAAGCCCGGTTTAACCGATGCCCAGGGACAGAAAGTCAAAAAAAGGGCCGCGGACTACCTGTCGATCGTGCTGTCCGACGTGCGGGTGGTCCATGTAATCACCCTTGACGCGGAGCTGTCCGAGCCCCAGCAGTGGGCGGTTCAGGAGATATTCACCAACCCGGTGACCCATGTCTCCGCCTTTGATCCTCTGGCCGTGGCCTTTGACTGGATCATCTGGGTGGGGATGCGGCCCGGCGTCAAGGACAATGCCGGCGACACCGCAAAAGAGGCCATCTCCGACAGCCTGGGCCGTACGTTTACAGATGACGAGGGGGTTTATACCTCGAAACGGTACTGCCTGGCAGGCGACGGTCTTTCCCGAAAGCAGGTGCAGACTATTGCAAGAGAGCTGCTGGCCAACGACACCATTGAGCAGTGGCGCCTGTTTTCAAAAGAGGAGTGGGCCGATACAACCGGCATCGGCCTGATCATTCCCAGAGTGCGGCTGGCCCACAGCCCGATCGTGACCCTGATCCCGGTGGAAAGCGATGCCGCCCTGATGAAGGTGAGCGACGAGCGCAACCTGGCCTTGAATCCCAATGACGTGCCCGTGATCCGTGAATATTTTGTGCGAAAAGAGGTTCGGGAGCGGCGCCGGGCCGTGGGCCTCTCCGACCCCACCGACATCGAGGTGGAGTATATTTCCCAGGCCCGCAGCGACCACTGCAACCACAACACCTTTGGCGGCCGGTTCCATTATAAAGACCTGATCACCGGGGAAACCCTGGAGATCGACAGCCTTTTTGCCACCTGCATTCGGCAACCCACCCTGGACCTGCAAAAAGAAAAACCGTGGGTGGTGTCCGTGCTGTGGGATAACGCCGGCATGGCCCGGTTTGATGAGGATCACTGTTACGTGATCACCGGCGAGACTCATAACTCCCCCTCCAACATGGAGGCTTACGGCGGCGCCATGACCGGTATCGTGGGTGTCTACCGGGACCCCATGGGCACGGGCAAAGGCGCCCGGCTGGTCATGGGGGGCTACGGGTTCTGCACGGGTAGACGCGACTATGACGGGGACCTGAAACCCAGGCTTTCTCCCCGGCGCCTGCTGGACGGGGTGATCGAGGGGGTCAAGGACGGCGGCAACAAGAGCGGCATTCCCACCACCTTTGGCCAGCTCTATTTTGACGACGGTTACATGGGCAAGTGCCTGGTCTTTGTCACGGCCATCGGCATTCTGCCCGCGTATATTAATGGTGAGCCCTCGGATAAAAAGACCACACGGCCCGACGACCTGATCGTGATGTGCGGGGGCCGGGTGGGCAAGGATGGCATTCACGGCGTGACCGCGTCGTCCGAGGTCTATTCCGAGCACACGCCGGCAGGCCATGTGCAGATCGGCGATCCCTACACCCAGAAGAAGATGCACGACTTTCTGCTGTGCGCCAGGGATGAGGGGCTGATTCAGTTTATTACCGACAACGGCGGCGGCGGGCTCTCCTCGTCTGTGGGCGAGTCGGCCCTCTATTCAGGCGGGTGCGAGGTGTGGCTGGAAAAGGTGCCGCTGAAATACGCGGGCCTGGACCAGTGGGAGATCTGGGTCTCCGAATCCCAGGAGCGCATGACCGTGGCCGTGGCCCCGGAAAACATCGACCGGTTTCTGGCGCTGTCCACCGACCATGCCGTGGAGTCCACGGTAATCGGCAAATACACCGATTCGGGCATGCTCCATATTCTTTACGATGGCGTCACCTGCGCCTACATCGACCTGGATTTCATGAAGTCCGATTTTCCCCAGTGGCAGTTTGATGCCCACTGGACCCCGCCAGCGGCCCGGGGCCTGTGCGAGCCGGTGCTGGGCGGCAGGCCGGATTTTAACGCCCTGCTGTCCGACATGCTGGCCCGGCCCAACATCTGCTCCAGAGAGTGGGTGACCCGGCAGTACGATCACGAGGTCCAGGGCGGCAGTGCGGTCAAGCCTCTGGTGGGCGCGGACCGGGACATTCCCTCGGACGCGGCCGTGACCCGGCCGGTACTCTCTTCGGAAAAAGGCATCGCCTTTGCCCAAGCCCTGCTGCCGGCCTACTCAAAAATAGATGCTTACCACATGACCACCGCGGTCATTGACGAGGCGATGCGGCGGCTGGTGGCCGTGGGTGCCGACCCGGCGGGCATCGGCGGGGTGGACAACTTCTGTTGGCCCAACATCGCCTACGATCCGGTATCCAACCCGGACGGCCGGTTCAAGGCGGCCCAGCTGGTGCGCTCCTGCCTGGCCCTGCGCGACGCATGCAACGCCTTCGGCATTCCTCTTCTCTCCGGCAAGGACAGCATGTACGTGGACGGCCACCTGGCCGGCCGGTACGGCGAGACCCGCAAGGTGTCGGCCCTGCCCACCATGCAGTTTTCCGCAACGGCAGTGGTTGACGACGTCACGGCCTGTACCACGTTGGAGGCCAAGACCGAAGGGGATCTGGTCTATGTGGCGGGCATCACCCGGAACGAACTGGGGGCATCCGAGTATTATGAGCTTCTGGGTTTTACCGGGCTTAACGTGCCCCAGGTCCGGTTTGACGAAAGCATGGCCGTGTGCCGGGCCGTGGCAACCGCCATTGGCCGGGGGCTGTGCGCTTCCGTGCACGGCGTCTACTGCGGCGGGCTGGGGGTTCACCTGACCCTTGTGTCCATGGGCGGCAACCTGGGCATGACCGCTGACCTGTCAAAAATCATTCAGGAGCCGGGTCTTTCCGATCACGCGCTGCTTTTTTCAGAAAGCCCGGCCCGGTTTGTTATCACCGTGGCCCCGGAAAACCGGGCCGCCTTTGAATCTCTATGGCAAGACGCGCCCTGCGTCTGTATCGGCGCGGTGACCGGTAAAAATGGGCGTCTGACCCTTTCCGGGCAAAACGGCAGCGTGCTGGTGGACCGGGAGGTGGCCGCGCTCAAAGAAACATGGAAACAACCATTCGGAAACCTGATATGACACATCATGTAAGCGCTCTGGTGCTGACCGGATACGGACTCAACTGCGATAATGAAACCGCCTTTGCCTTTGAACAGGCCGGTGCCCAGGCCGAACGGGTCCACATCAATGCCCTGATATCAGGGCAAAAGGCCCTGGACGCCTTTCACATTCTGGCGTTTGTGGGCGGTTTTTCCTGGGGCGACGACCACGGGGCCGGCGTGATTCAGGCCCATCGCATGAAAACCCGCCTGGGTAAAGACATGGTGGCCTTTGTGGAGCGCGGGGGCCTGGTGATCGGGATCTGCAACGGGTTTCAGACCCTGGTCAACCTGGGGCTGCTGCCCGGTATCGGTGGTGACTACACCACCCGGTCCGTGGCCCTGATCGCCAACGACTGCGGCAATTTCCGGGACGACTGGGTGACCCTGGCCGTGAACACGGCCTCGCCCTGCGTGTTTACAAAAGGAATCGAGTCTCTGGATCTGCCCATTCGACATGGTGAGGGAAAGTTCTTCTGCGAGCCCGAGACCCTGGACATTCTGGTGGCCAATTCCCAGGTCGTGATGCGGTATGCCGATGGCACCGGCACCCCTGCAAAGGGCCGGTTTCCACAAAACCCCAACGGCTCCGTGGACGATATCGCCGGTATCTGCGACACCACGGGCCGGGTGTTCGGCCTGATGCCCCATCCCGAAGCGTACAACCACCCCACCAACCATCCCCACTGGCCCCTGCAAAAGGAAAAGGCCGTCCGGTCCGGGCAAAGCCCGGTTTTTGCTCTGCCCACCGACGGCATCCGCCTGTTTTTAAACGGGGTGGATTTTGTAAAAACCGAGGTGTTGTAGTCCGGTCGGGGCATGGTTGTTTTTAAAGAAAAACGACCCGGGAAGCGGTTTATGAAACTCAGACGTAAAATCTTCTGGCCGGTTATCTTTCTTTTTTTTTCGTGTTGTGTGGCGGCCTGCAACCGGCCGGACCCGACGGAAAAGGACGGGCACACACCGGTCCGGCAGGTCGCGGTGCTGGCCGCAAAGCATCTGGCCGACCAGGTGACAAAAAACGGACAGTTCGTGTATCACGACAACCTGAACCCAAAGGTGCGCGTGGCACCCGGGTACAACATTCTGCGTCATGCCGGCGCCATTTACGCCATGGCCATGTATGACGCGGCCTGGCCCGACAAAAGGGTGCGGGCCGCCATGTTAAAGGCCGGCCGCTACCTTCACAACGAGGCGGTTTTTCCGGTGCCGGGAAAGGAAAACCTGTCGGCCGTCTGGTCCCGTCCGGAGGTGAACAAAACCGGGGCTCCGTTGCAGGCCAAGCTGGGCGGCACCGGCCTGGGCCTTGTGGCTCTGCTCTCCATCGAAGCGGTACAGACCGGTTTTACCCCCATGGCGCAGCTCACCGACCTGGGCCGGTTTATTCTTTACATGCAGAAGCCCGAAGGAAATTTTTACTCCAAATACATTCCGGCATCCGGTGGGCCGGATGACTCCTGGACCTCTCTTTATTATCCCGGTGAGGCGGCCTTCGGCCTGACGATGCTGTATGAAAGAGACCCGGACCCGGCGTGGCTGGACGGCGCGGTCCGGGCACTGACCTTTCTGGCTGACAGCCGCCGGGGCGCTGTTTCTGTGCCGGAAGACCACTGGGCCTTGATCGCCACGGAGCGGCTGCTGGCCCTTTCCGGATCGGCGGCGGTGCCTGAGGGAACAAGGGATCTGCTTACCTCCCATGCCATCCAGATATGCACCCGCATGGTGGACCGCTACGAAAACAGCCGTAAACCCGGTCGAAAATTTGCAAGCGCTCTCAGCACCACCCAGGTCGCCTGTACTCTGGAAGGACTTCAGGCCGCCCTTGCCGTACTGCCGCCGGAGCATCTGCTGCGGCCCCGCATGAAGGCCGTGATAGAAGAAGGGATCGCGTTCCTGACAGACGCCCAGGTGACCGACGGTCCTCACCGGGGGGCCATTCCCCGCATGGCCGGTGGCAGTGCCGGCCCGTTATCCGGCGCTGCTGATCCAAAGGCCACGGAAATCCGTATCGATTATACCCAGCACGCCTTGAGCGCCCTGGTGCGTTATTCGCAACAGACCGCTGCCGAAGGAAAATAAAAACCCGGACATCTTATGAGACATCCGGGCTGCAAGGCTGGGCAACGATTCTTGTCAGGGGAACGCTTCCTGGGCCGGTGCCGGTTGAGGCACATTTTTGTTTGTGCCTTCAAGGGTTTCTTTCAGGAACTGTTTTTCTTTTGTTCTGTAGGCGTCCACCTCTTTTTGAAAAATCTCTTTTTCCTTTAGATAAAGCGATTTTTGCTTTTGGTAGGCATCGGCCCGCTGATTGTAGGCTTCCACCGCCGCATTGTAACGTCGCATCTCTTCCGGCGTGTTGACCTTTTGCCGGACCGTTTCCAGGCGGTCGTTTTCCGTTTTGATCGCCTGCCTCTCGGTATCCAATGCCTGCCACTGTTCTGAAAGCGCCTTCTGCCGTTCGTTGTTAAGGTACTCTTTTTCCTTTCGAAGCTGAGCCAGGGGGGTATTCGGATCCTCAGGATCAGCCGAAGCCCCGTTGTCTTCCTTTTCCGGAGCCGCTAAAGGAGCCTGCGTTGCCGTCGGCGCTGCCGTCGGCGTTGGCGTTTCTACCTCCTGGTCAATCACCACATCTTTTCTGGAGGCTTTGGGAATGGACTCCGGATTGTTGGTGTAGTGTATCCGGCCCTTGTCATCCACGTATTTGTAAATATCGGCAACAGCCGGACTTCCTGTCAACAGCCAGCCTGCCAGTAATAAGATGATGGTGATACACAGGAGCTGTTTCATCGGACCTCCATGCGGCTATCAGCGTAAACGAGTTATAATTTCATCGTGTTATTATACTTAAAAAAAGTCCCGAAAGTCAAGAAACAAACCATTCAGACAACAGGGCTGCTTAATTCTCAAGGGTTGTGATTATAAGAAGGTCTGGCGCGTTTGTGTTAAAAAGTTTTTGCATGCCTATTAAAAATTTTAATGGTTTGGGTCCCAAAAAGGTCGAAACAGAATTGTCCTTCTCTTATTCGAAGCCGGCTGGACAACGGATGGATGTAGTTTTTATGTTTTATTTTAGCACATTAAATATTTTTCTAACGGCAAGAGGCAAAAACACCAATTCCGGGTATGGTTCTTGTATTCTTGGTAGTAAACAGTGGAGGTAACATGCACACCAACAAAGGTCTGACTCTGATAGAACTGATGGTGGTTCTGGGCATCATGGGCATACTGTCTGCCATAGCGGTTCCCAGTGTTGTGTCATGGCGCAATGGCATGCAGTTGAGTGCCGCTGTGCGGGAGACAAAAAACGGCATTGAAAAAACACGCATCATCGCTCTCAAGACCAATGCACCGGCCCGGCTGGAGTTTGGCGCCAGTGGGGCGTTCGGCATCGCAAGATGGGACCCGGCCGTCAATGATTTTGGCACCCCGGAGATTATCCGCATGCCACCGGGCGTCACCATTAATGCCAATGTGGGTTCGTTGGCATTCAACGGCAGAGGCCTTTTAAATTCCCCAGGCGGGACATTGACCCTTCAGCATCCGACCGGGGCCCTGTGCCGCCAGATCGTCGTCGCCAGCACCGGGTCTTCCAGAATCGCGGAGTGCCCTTAAATTGAAGACGGCAAAACAGAAGAACGGGAGTTTTTTCATGAGGCAGGCACAAAACAGCGGATTTTCACTTGTGGAACTTATGATCTCTTTGGCCGTTGCTTCGGTTGTTATGGCCATTATCATGTCCGCCTACACAGCCCAGGTGCGTTCCAAGAATACACATGAGATCATTACCGATCTCAACCAGGCGGCCCGTGCCGTTCTGGAAATCATGGTCAACGAAATCCGCACGGCCGGCCTTGACCCTGAAGGTGGTGCGGATGCGCAGATTTTTCTGGCGGACACCGCTGAACTGATTTTTTCTTTTGATAACAGTAGTAATACCGGCCCGGCCAATGCATCTGACGGAGACTGTTGCGATGTCGGTGAACAGGTTCGCTACCGCCTGACCAACGATGCGAACAGTGATGGTGTAAACGACGCCATTGCTCCCGGCGTAGAGTGTCACCTGGGCAGGGAGACCGGACCGGGCCTGATTGCCGCTCTGGGATGCGGCGGCGGTACCTCGGGGTTGCAGCCCCTGGCCCGCAATGTGGATGTGCTGAATTTTGTCTACCTTGACCGGGACGGAGTCGTGATTCCCGCGCCGGTGCCGAATAATCGGCTGGATGATATCCGGGCCGTTGAGGTTACCGTAGTGGCCCGGGCCGGCACTCAGTCCAGAGGTTTTTTTAATTCATTTACCGATACGCAGCCTTACTTCAATCTTCAGGGCCAGCAGGTGCTGCCGGGCCAGGGGGACGGTTTCCGGCGCCTGAGGCTGGCCACCACCGTCGGCTGCCGTAATGTGGGATTGTAATTAGTGTCCATCCATTTATTCTGGGGACACATATTTAAGCATGAGGAAAGAGCGATGAAGCAACCGTTTCAGAAAAATATTGATAAAGCCGCGGCTGTTTCCGGTTTTACGCTCATTGAAGTCATGATTGCCCTGGGAATTTTTTCATTGGGCCTTCTGGCCGCGTCCGCTCTGCAGAATGCTTCTTTGAAAAGCACCGGCAATATCGCCCGGACGGCAGAGGCCCTGACCGTTTTGGAGGATCACACCGAGCGGCTCAAGGCCATGCCTTTTTATGCCAATGATGACGGTATGGATAATGATGCTGATGGTGATATCGATGAGATTGATGAAACGCTTCCGGAACTGGTGGCTGGTGAATACAACGTGGCCCGGGTTAACGGCCGCTACGTGTTGAACTGGCGGGTGGTCGACGATGTGCCCATCGGCCAGCAGGATGAAACCGTGCTGCCCGGCGTGACACCGGGAAACTACACGGTTTCCAAAACCATTTTTGTCAGGGTGGCCCGGGCCGGACAAAACCCTCAGACCCAGGCCCTGGCCATGGTAGAGTTTGTAAAAACATGGGCCGCCGAAGGCATGCCGTGACGGAGAAAGGCTTTGAAAATCGCCCGGACCATTGACAGTAGGTATTCCGGGACCTTGTAAGAACGTGGAGGTGGCATGAAATCATATCAATCAAAAGACCGACGGCTTTCTCAGGGAAGCGGGGTTATGGCAGGGGACGGGTGTTTTAAACCCGGCAGGGCATGGCGGTGCCTGGAAAATTGTCTGAAAAATCAGAATGGTGGAACCGTTATCGTGCTGGCCATGATGGTGCTGCTCATCATGACGATTATCGGCCTGGTCTCGTCCCAGTCGGTGGTTACGGAAAACTACATTATTCGGAATCAGGCCATTCACAAACAGAACATCAACATGGTGGAGTCTGCCCTCATGGTGGGGTTGCAGCAATTCATGCAGATACCTGATGATGATCCCGTGAATTTTGACATAAACAACCCTGCCGATACATGGCTGAACAATATTCGGGACACTTGGGCCGCCACGGACTGGTATACGGAAAACAACATGGCATCGATTCTGGATGGCACCAATTCAGCGCCGGTCCCTGACACACAGATACAGACAATTCGCGAGGAGGCGGGCAATATTCGCACCTCAATTGTGGGGTGGGAAACAGTGACCCTGGCCAGCGGCGGTGGTGAAAGCCTGCGGGTTTCTTCTCCCCGGCAGAGCAGCGTGTGGCGCCAGGGAAAAATTCTGGCCGAGTATGTGTCCGACCATACCCAATACGGCCGGCTGCGCATGGAGATCGGCATCAAGCGAAGAATCCCGATCAACTGAGACGGCCTGAACGATACAAAGTTTTGATGAGAACGGTTCACCCGACATAAAAAGGCAGGTGACATATGAAAACAGAGCGCAAAACAACATTGTTAAAGTCCTGGCAGCAGGTCGTCGGCACTGTTCTGGCGGTACTGCTGGCAGCGGGACTCGGCGCGGTTCAGGCATACGGTTCCTGCATCGCCATTGACGACATTCCCCTGGATACTCAGGAGACCAAAGCCCCGGGCATTGTCATGATCATTGTTGACGACTCCGGCAGTATGGACTGGACAACCATATGCAAGGGGTACAGCAATGGTGCGTTTGATGGTAAGTACGAATATGTGTTTGCCAACCCGGGAGATAATAATTATACGACCGGCACCACATACGGCAGCGTTCTGGAAGGCAGCAGCGACGCCAACAAGTGGCAGTCCCAGTGGGCCGGACATAACCGGCTTTACTACGATCCGGCCGCTGTTTATCCGCCATGGCCGGGGTATGTAAACGCCGACATGAACACCCCCCGTTCCAATCCGGCCAACGCTACCCCCACTCTGAATTTAAATGCCACCTACCATGATTTTGGTTCGGGTTCCGGCGAGTTGACATCCGAGGATATTCTAGGCGCCGGCGGTGTGATCGTGGACAACAAGGTGACCCTCATGCCCGAGCTGATCATGGACAACAAGGGGCCGGTGGGGGCCACCAAAGGCTCCTTTTCCACTGCCGGATCAAGCAGTGGGGCCTGGGGTACAAGCTCTGCATCCTCAGACTATGACGATGATTACCTGTACTCTGCCAACGCCAACAAATGGGATGTGGCTGCCTGGCAATACACCGACCTGATGGCCGGCAAATATGACGTGTATGTCTGGTATGTGGCGTCAAGCAACCGGGGCAACTCCGTTAACTACAAGGTGTATGATGCCGGCGGCACGGAGATGGCCTCCAGGAGTTTTGATCAGGAATACAACGGAGGAAAGTGGAACCTGCTGGCATCCAACATTTCTCTGTCCGGTTCCGCCAAGGTGGAGCTTCGCCATTACTGTACCAGCACTTACAATAACCGGGCCTGCGCGGATGCGGTGAAACTGGTGCCCAAATTCAGTAATGCCGATGTGTCGTTTAGCGCCGGCACCGGATGGAGTTCCACCACCACGGCTATTGATTATGGGGATGATTATTTATACTCAAGTGACGGCGACCGGACCTACACCGCCTCCTGGACGGCGAGCAATCTGGATTCTTCTAAGGACTATAACGTGTATGCCTGGTGGGTGAACAACTCCTCCCGGTCTAACGATGTACACTATAAAATCTATGATGATGCTTCTGAGGTGGCCGACACATCGGTGGATCAGGAGTACAACGGTGGCAAATGGGTGCAAATCGCCGAAGCGGTCACTTTCTCCTCGGGCACCGGAAAAGTGGAGATTGATCAGTATGGCGGCAATTCCAGTTTCTGCGCCGATGCCGTGGCCTTCATGCCCAATATCGGAGTCAGCGCCCCCAAGGTGATTCGAGCCCACTATTATACCGCCAAGAAGGAAGATGACGGCACCATTACAGGTGTCTATCTGGTGAACCTGGACGGCGGGTTCAAATATTTCAAGGTCAAAGACCTGGATAATGATGGCAATGTGGACGGTGCGGAGGAGCTGGAGAGCCTTACGCCAGATGAGGCCGCGACTGCCGGCATTGTAACGGGCCGCACCTACACCGAGGAGCGGCAGAATTTTGCCAACTGGTACTCCTATTACCGGCGCCGGGAGTTTACCGCCAAAAACGCCCTGGCCAGAATGCTGGAAGACATGCAGGGCATTTATGTGGGCATTCACTGTCTCAACAGCGGCCTTAAATCCGCCATTCAGCCGGTGCGGGTGACCCTGAACGGTACGTTGTTTGATGAGTCGCCTTCGCTGCTTACAACGCTTTACAGCATCAATTCCAACAGCGGCACGCCTCTTCGGACCGCCTTGAATAATATCGGTCAATATTTTATGGGCGACTATGGGAAGCCGGCGGTGGCGGATATGCCGGAAGGGAGTTTTTCTGAGGATTCCTACCCGTTTTTCACTGCTGATGCCGGCGGCACCTGTCAGCAGGCCTTTACCATTCTTACCACCGACGGATACTGGAATGACACTTTTTACTGCACAGACCACGACGGAGACGGCTACGCGAACACCCTGGCCGATGTGGCCATGTACTACTACAATACGGACCTGAATACCAGCCTGAACAATGATGTGCCTATCAGTTCACGGGATATGGCCAACTGGCAGCACATGGTGACCTATTCACTCTCCTTTGGTCTGGATGGCACCAAGCCTCAGAGCGACTATCCCGACTGTTCGACTGCCGGCGGATGTCCCACGTGGCCACAACCGTTTGCCGATGGACCGACCACCATTGACGACCTGTGGCATGCGTCGGTAAACGGCCACGGCAAGTATGTGAATGCGGCCAGCCCACAGGAACTGCTGAATGCCCTGGCTGAACTGCGGCAGGATATTGAGAGCCGTCTGGGATCGGCAGCGGCCCTGGCCACCAACTCCATTCAGCGACAGGTGGGTACCGTGGTATACCAGGGCACTTATAATACCGCGGGCTGGACCGGTGAACTTTCAGCCCTGCCGGTCAATGTGCGGACCGGTCAGGTCAGCGACCCGCTGTGGCGGGCCAGCAACCATATACCGTCCTGGGAGACCCGGAAGATATTTTCCTACAATGGTTCGTCAGGCATTGAATTTTTTTACTCCAACCTTACTTCCGCCCAGATTGCTCAACTGAGCGCCAGTGGTTACGATCCGGAGAAACTGGTCAATTTTATTCGGGGCGATACGTCCAACAGCCTGACCTATGGCGGATCGTTCCGGAACCGGATTCACCCCATGGGCGATATTATTCACTCGTCGCCTTACTATTACAAAGGGACGGTTTATATCGGGGCCAATGACGGCATGCTGCATGCCGTGGACGCGGCCACGGGCCAGGAAAAGTTCTGTTATGTGCCCAACATCGTTTACGATCACCTGTCGGATTTGGCAGTGCCGGGATATACCCACAAGTATTACGTGGACCTGACCCCGGTGGTGGGCAGGGTGGACGGCAGGGATGTACTGGTCTGCGGCCTGGGCAAAGGCGGCAAAGGCTATTTTGCCCTGGACGTCACCAATTCGAGTGAACCGACGGTGCTGTGGGAGTTTGCCGGGGACCCGGATCTGGGATACAGCTTCAGCCAGCCCGCCATTGTTCAGACCCAGGACCCGGATAATCCCCATGTGATGGTGTTCGGCAACGGGTATGACAGCACCAACGGATCGGCTGTGCTGTTCATCGTGAATCCCAATACCGGCGCCTTGATCAAGAAACTTTATACCAACACCACCGGGTGCAACGGTCTCTCCTCGCCGGCTCTGGTGGATGTGGATGGGGACGGTGTGGTGGAGTCCGCTTATGTCGGAGACCTGCAGGGGAACATGTGGAAATTCGACCTGCGGAAAACAGCGGCGGACTGGAAGGTCTACTATACCTATGGCACCACCCCCATGCCCCTGGTTACCGTGAGAAACAAAGACGGCGACATTCAGCCTATTACCGTGGCGCCTGAAGTGATGGCCGATTGCTCGCAATCCAATTTTGCCCGGCTCGGCCAGGGCGTCATGGTGATTTTCGGCACCGGTCAGTATCTGAATGCCTCTGATTTTGACGACGCAACGGTCCAGTCTTTTTACGGTATCTGGGACTGGGGTAATCTCTGGGAAAACAAGGACGGGTATGACCAGGCCAGGGGAAAGTTTCTGGGGACGATATTTACCGACCGTAAGCTGTCCGCTTTTCCCTCAAAATACCTGCTGGAGCAGACAATAACCGAGATCACGGCAACCATTGAAATAGATGGTGAAACAGTCGTGGATGACAGCTGGCTGAAGCACAGCGACAATCCGATTTTCTGGTATAATCCGCTTGATAACTCGGGAGATCACCTGGGCTGGTTTTTCGACCTCCCGGTGCCGGGTGAGCGGGGAATCCGGGAGCCCATGCTGCGCATGGGCGTGGCCGTGCTGATTTCGGTTATTCCGTCTTCTTCGCCGTGTGAGGCTGGCGGCAGTTCCGTGCTTTACCAGGTGGATGGCTGTACCGGCGGACTGCCCCATGAGCCGCAATTTGATGTGAACCAGGATGGTAAGATTGACGATGAGGATCTGGTGGATGGCGAACCGCCCTCTGGAAAAAAGTTTGACCAGATGCTGTTTGAGCCCATTGAGATTGTCGATCAGCTTTACCTGTCCGACTCCCAAGGGGATGTTAATCGGCTGGTTGTGCCGCCCAACACCATGGGCATGCAGTACTGGCGGATCATTGAGTAACCGGCCGGTGTGTTTGCCCGATGCCGGGTGTCCATATCAGAATAGGAGCGATGCCATGATAAGAATATGTAAAAATCGTAACAGCAGGGCTGTGATTCTGCTGGCCCTGCTGGCCGCTTTGGTGATTGCGCCGGTTTTTGCCGGGAATGCGGCTGATAACCAGAGTCCCACGGCTATCAAGTCCATCCCCGAAATGGTCCACGAGCCAGGCCGGGATTTCCGGCAGCAGGCGGAAGCTTATTATGATATTATCGCGCCCGTGGATGATGTCCAGACAGAAGGGCTTGTGGTGGGCGATACGTATCATCCGCTTGCCGCCAAGGCAAAAGTGTCCGGCGCCCAAAAAGGCACCATGGTCGGCATTATTCTGAATGACAGGGGAGAGATCGTTCTGTGTGAACCTGTTAAAACAGAGGGCCGTTAAAAGGGGTGTGAGGATGAAATACATGTTTGGAAAAATGTTTTGTTTTTGGGCGTTTCTGGCACTGATCAGCCCGGCGGGAGCGGAATATTATCAGTATACGGATCAGAACGGCCAGCTGCGATTTACCGATGATCTTTCCCAGGTTCCGGCATCCAGACGGGATACGGTGGAGGTTTTAAAGTCTCAGACCGGCACTCCTTCCCAGGAGAATGCCGGCGTGACGTCTTTATCCCCGAAGGCGACGGCCAGGCCTGATGGCCCATCCGGGGAGAACGTTTCTCCTGCGTCAGGCATCACCACGTTTGAAATTCAGGCCACGGAACTGAATCGTACCCAGGAACGGCTGCGGCGCATGCGTCAGGAACTGGACAAGGAGCGGACCGCGCTGAATGCGCGGGAACCGGGACGGGATGCCACAAGTGATGAGAAGATCGTCTATTCACTGGAAATCGAGGCCCTGAACGAAAAGATTGCCAGGTATACTCAGGAACTCCGGGCTTTTGAAGAAAAGGTGGCGGAATTTAACGCCGGCAATCGGGACGGTAAATCAGATCCTGAGTAATGCTTAACGCCGAGTCGAAGGGGAGTGCGGTTTTGGTGTGAGGAAATAAAAAAAGAGAGCCGCTTGAACAGGAATGGTTTCAGGCGGCCCTTTTTTGTCCCTTCGGACAGTTGCCCGAAGCCTTTTGAAATTGAATTTACAAAACAACGGCCAGCTGGGCCAGGTCGGTGATCACCATGTCCGGGTGAAAATTGCTGCAACAGGGGTCGGATGGGTAAAGGCGCAGGGACCGGGTGTCGCCGGCAAACAGCACGGTCTGGAAACCAGCGGCCCTGGCCGGAGCCATGTCTTTTTTCATGTCGTTTCCCACAAACAGGGTTTGTTGGGGCAAAATGCCCTGTTTTGCAAGGGCACAGGTCGCCAGATCAAAGAGGACCGGCGAGGGTTTGGCAATGCCGTGGCGATAAGAGTAAAACACCAGGTCTGGAGCGGCCCACGATGCCTCGGGGACCTGTCCCAGAAAATATTCAAACAGTACAGGTGTGTAAAACTGGGCGTTGGAGATAATACCGGCGGCCAGTTTTTTTTGTTCCATTTTTTTTATCAGCTCTTTAAGATCGGGCATGGGCCAGACCGGGTTGCCGGCCATTTCAAAGGCAAAGGCCGCGTTGCGGGCAGTCTGAAGATCATCGGTGTTTAGTATTTGCTGCCACAGCCGATCGATTTCAACCTCCGGGAAATCGATACCTTCTATTTTTTTTTGTGCATGGGCGTTCTGAATTTCCCGGGCCAGGGCCTGGTTGGCATCAGCGGGAAAATGAATGTTTGCGTCTTTCAGCACTTCCTGCAGCAGTGGCCCGGTCCGCGGGTTTAGTGTCTGCTGGCCGGTGTCGCCCGCGGCGCTGATAAACAGGGTGCCGTAGATATCAAACAGCACGGCGAAAATCGGGGGGGTGAGCTTGCCCGTGAGCGCCATTCGTGTGGGGATCGGCGTCATGGGAGCCAGCAGCCGGTCGGCGCATGTTTTATAGAACCGGTTCATGGGGTTCCCCACTTTAAAAGAGAAAAGGTTTCCGGGCAGAAGAACCGGTCCAGCAGAACGGTTTTGTCGATGTTGTGGACCGCATCCACACCGGTTGCGGCCCGGTAGGCGGAAATCAGCCGGTCGGCGCACACCGCGCTGTTGAACCCGGCCTGCACGGCGTTGCGGTTCTGTTCGATGTGGGATTCATCCAGCCGGGTGCCCATGCTGTTCAGCCAGGGGTTTAACGCGTCGACCGCCTCTTTTGCCTGGTTCGATGCCATCAGGCGGGCCAGTACATGCTGCTGCATGGCCTCGTCCAGCCGGCCGAAATCAATAAAAGATGCGTCGGCCAGGGCCGTGAAATGGTTGACCCGTGTTACCGGGTCAATTCCAAAGGAGTGGCAGCTTTTTTTTACCGCCTGTTTGATCCTTTCTGCCAGAACCGCTTTACCAATCCATTCCACCGGAATGTTGACCGTTTCATACAGGTGTCCCAGGTCCAGGCCGGCACCTTCAAAGTCGGCGCAGATATCGGGCAGTTTTCTGCCCCACAGAGTCTTGCCTGCGGTCCATGGTTCTAAAAAGGAGAACCCGAACCCTTCGGTGATGCTGGTGGTGATGATAAAGGCCGACGCGGCCACCAGGGCCGCAAAGTCCTGGCCGGCGGACGCTTCGAACCGGATGTCCATTCCGTTGTCACGGGCAAAAGTTTTCCATTGGTTATAAGGTGCGATGTCCGACGGGCTGTTGGGCCCCAGGGTAATGGCCACTGCCTCCCGGCCGGGGAAAAACAGGGAAAGCAGCAATGCTTCGCCGATGTTTTTTCTGCGAAGGGCCCGCACCGGGTAGAGAGCCAGGTTTTCAACAGAGGCGGGGGCCGGGGCTGCCGGCAGCGGGGTTACCATGTTGGGCGTCAGGTGGACCCCGGCGGCATCGGCTCCGGCCTGAACCAGAATGTTTCGGTCTCTGGAGTTGATAACGCAGAAATGGCATGTTCGCGGATAGGGATCGTCGGCAAACCAGGCGCCTGGACGGCCGTCTTCGGCAAAATCGTGAACATGGAGCAGAAGCCTTGCCCCCCGTGCCTCCAGGGCGGAAAGTATCTTTAGAAAGTGGTGGTTTTTGGCCAGCAGCGGGTTGTGCACATGAATCAGGTCGCACCCGCCGGGCCAGCGGCGGTCAATGGCGGCCAGAATCCGGTCAGCCCCGGCCGCCGGGTCAGTGCAGGCCGGTCTGTCGGGCCTGTCATAACCGATATCCGGTACCACCTCGGTGGTCACCGCCATAGCGCCTTCCGGGGCCTCTCCTGAGATCACGAGAAAATCAAGGTCGTTTTTCAGCGCCGCCACCTGCCGGGCAATCACCGTGGTGACCCCGCCGGGCTTGAGATGGTAGTGAAGCACCGCGATTTTCATGGCATTGGATAGATTAATCATTTGGATATTGTTGAAATATAATTTCTTCTCCGATTTAGTGGGTGCACAGAATTCAAGGATTCAAGGATTCAAGGGGTCGAGGGTCCAAGGGGGTGTTATTGAAAGATTTACCAAGAATCTGTACCTGTTTTGTACCAGTTCTATGATTATTGAAAAGAAAGATTACTCGTTGGTTAATAATATTCTGATTTCAATCCAGAAACCGAACGGTCAGTTTCTGCAAAGTCTTTGTTGATAGTATCTTACTTGGCCACTTGAATCCTTGAACCCTTGGCCCCTTTCAACACCATCCACTTTACGGGAAAGTCTGCAAATCTTTTCCCATCACTAATCGGGAGATGAATCAAAACATAAAATGTGCCGCCCACGGCCAAGGGCCGAACCAGGGTTATGATGGCACACCTGAAAACAAAGCTCAAGCCTGTAGGGTTCACAAACGATGCGGGCAAGGGTGGGCAAAAGGGGAAAAAAGGAACCAAGAACCCCCGGCCGGGCCGCCTTTTTTCAGCGACTGCCGGCGCGGGGGAGCTTGGAGGGAGGCGGTGTCAGGCCGGTAGCGACATTCTGGCAATATCGGCCCGGCTGGTGTGAAACAGGGACCGGGCCAGGGCGGCGATGTTGTCGGTGATGCCGTCCCGGGTGTCGGTGCTGTAAAAATCGATGGTGTCGACGAGCTCATCGGCCACGTTTTTTCCGGCAAAGGCCTCGTTGATCCGGCTGTCCGCGCAGAGGGAGCGACGGGTCAGCACCAGCCATGGCTTTTCAGGTTTGGCCCGGTCGATCACCAGCAGGGATTTGGTAAAAGGGGTGTAGCGGGATTCTCGCACCACTCGAACCTCGGCATCACCGAAATGGAAAAGAGTTCCGGTTTTTGCCACTTTCCCGCCGGTTTTTTCTTTGGCCTCAAGAAACCATACTGCGGCGCCTGTGACCCCGGCCAACTCTTCCGCGCCGCTTTTCCTGGCATCAAACCCGGCGGTTTCAATAATATCGGTTACCTGCATACCGAACTGCGCCGCCGTGTCCATGTATTCCTCGATATCCTTTTTCGGGTTGACCACGCACGCCTTACGCGCCTTGGGGCAGCCGATAAAATAGGAGAGGGTACCCGACCCGTCCAGAATAATCTGTTTGAAAAACATGGTACACCTCCTTGTCGATAAAGTTAAGGAGCATTGAGACACAGATCCGTTGCACTACAGGAAAATAAAACAAGAAACGTGCCAATGATTTTATGTCGGCGAAAAAAGGTTGAATAGTGCCGAGTTTGATTTTAAGTGTTTAAAATATATATTATTTTTTAATTTGCTGTGGCAGGGGCGAAAAAAACGGGCGGTCTGGTTTTTTGTGCATCCAGGCGCTGAAAAGGAAAAATCGTCCTGTTCGACAGGAGCAATCCTGTTTTATGATACAGTCTGTGGTCCAGACCGGACAGTCGGCGGTTGACAACTCTGTTTCAGCCGGTCAGGCCGGATATACCATGAGATAAAAGGGTCCAGGGGGGCCAAGGATTCAAGGGGTCAAGTAAAATACGATAAACAAAGACTTGACGAATGCCTGAACTTTCGGTTTATGGGTGAAAGCCCGAATATTATTCAGGGGCGATTGAATTTACCTTGGAATAACAATAGAGCAGCAACAAAAACAGGCTCAGAGCATTGATGAAGTTATAAACAACAACCCCTTGAGCCCTTGAACGCTTAAATATTAAAGGAGTAACTTTATGACCGGGATCGGCTGGACAATTCTTGTGCTGCTGTGTGTACACTACGGAGTGGAGCGTCTGGCCGACCTCTTTAATCTGAGGGCCACTTCCCCGGAAGTGCCAAGAGCCTTTGTCCCGTGGTATGCTCCGGAACGGTATGCCCGGTCCCAGGCCTATCTGAAAAGCACCACCGGCCTGGCCATGGTGGCAGCATCTATAGAGCTGGCAATACTGGTGATCTTCTGGCTCGGCCGGGGTTTTAGCTTTCTGGACCGGTGGGTGTCCGGCCTCGGTTTTTCACCAATTGTTTCCGGGCTGATCTTTATCGGGGTTCTGGTCGGCGCCCGGACTTTTTTGTCCCTTCCTTTTTCCATCTATTCAACATTTGTGATAGAGGAGCGGTTCGGTTTCAACCGCACCACCTGGCCGCTGTTTCTAAGCGACCGGATCAAGGGGCTGTTTCTGGCTCTTCTGCTGGGCGTGCCCCTGCTGACCGGTGCGCTGTGGTTTTTTGAAAACCTTGGAAAAACGGCATGGCTCGGGTGTTGGTTCGGATTCTGCCTGGTGGTGCTGGTGCTTCAGGTGGTGGTGCCGGCATGGATTCTGCCGCTGTTTAACAGGTTTGCTCCCCTTGAACCCGGAGACCTGAAAAGAGCCGTGCTGGCCTGTGCCCTGGCCGCCGGCTTTCCCGTCCAAACCGTTTATGTGATGGATGGGTCAAAACGGAGCGCAAAATCCAACGCCTTTTTTGCCGGTCTGGGCCGGCATCGACGCCTGGTGCTGTTTGACACCCTGATTGAAAACCATCCTGTTTCCGAAGTCGTGGCGGTTGTGGCGCATGAAATCGGCCATTACAAAAAAAGACACCTGCAGCGGCAGACACTTGCGGCCATGGGCCAGGCCGGGGTGATGTTTTTTCTGTTATCCACGGCGGTTGCGTGGCCGGAGCTTTTTGCCGCCTTTTATGTATCCACTGTGTCGGTGTACGGGGGCCTGGTCTTTTTTTCCATCCTTTATGGTCCGGTGGCCGCTGTTTTGGGTTTGCCGGTTTACGCCCTGTCCCGGCACCATGAGTTTCAGGCCGACGCGTTTGCCGTGAAGATTACCGGTGACGGCCCGGCCCTGGCCGATGCCCTGAAACGGCTTTCCGCGGACAACATGGCAAACCTCACCCCTCATCCTTTTTATGTGATTCTGCACTATTCCCATCCGCCGGTAATCGACAGGATACAGGCCATTGAGAAAAAGCAGGGCCAGTAAGCCGGGGCAGCATCCAAATCGCAATCGTTATCGGGATCGATACGGTCTGTCGTATACTAAAATTCGATTTCGATCCCGATAGATTTCGATGATAAGGAAAAGGTATTGCGGGTCAATTTTATGCTGGATTGCCCAATCAAGTTGGGCAATGACGGGTGGTGCGGTGTTATTGAAAAACAACACTGGGCCTCTTGAACCCTCGAACCCTTTTCGGGTTAGACATAGCGGGTGGGGTCGGGCAGGCCGGCGTCAACAAACCCTTTTTTCCGAATGCGGCAGCTGTCGCACAGGCCGCAGGCCAGTCCCTCCGGCGAAGGGTCGTAACAGCTTGATGTAAATGAATAGTCAACGCCAAGGGCCGCGCCGGTGCGAAGAATCTCCGCCTTGGTCATGTGAATAAGGGGGGTGTGAATGGTAAAATTGATTCGTCCTTCCACCCCGGCCTTGGATCCCAGGTTGGCCATCCGGGTGAAAGCTTCGATATATTCGGGCCGGCAGTCGGGATAGCCGCTGTAGTCCACGGCGTTGACCCCGATAAAGATGTCCGCCGTGGCCAGGGTCTCGGCCCATGCCAGTGCATAGGCCAGAAAAATGGTATTCCGGGCCGGTACATAGGTCACGGGAATGGCGTTTTCAACCGGCCCTGTTTTGGGTACCGGGATGTCGGCGGTAAGGGCCGACCCCCCGATTTTGCGAAGGTCGGTTTCAATGACCAGGTGTTTTGCGGCGTTCAGATGACGGGCCACGGCTCTGGCAGCGGAAAGTTCATGCCGGTGGCGCTGGCCATAGTCAAAGGTCAGGCTGAAAACGGCAAACCCCTGAGACCGGGCCATGGCCATGGCCGTTGTGGAGTCAATGCCGCCGGAAGAGAGCACCACTGCCTTTCTGCTGTCTGCTGTCATTTTCCCCTCGCCTCCCCCCACAGAATTTTGTGAAGCTGCAAGTGAAGCCGCACCGGCAGACCGTCTTCCAGGATCCATTGGGCAAGCTGTGCCGGGGCCAGCACACCGTGAACCGGCGAAAAAAGAAGGTGATCCGGATCTACCGTGGTGATCCGCCCGGCGGTTTCTTTGGCAAAAAGGTAGTCGTTTCTGTCTGATATGACAAACTTGACCTGGTCATGGGCGTTAAGGCGGTCCATGTTGGAGAGGTCGTTTCTTGGGCTTTCACCACTGGACGGGCATTTTACGTCAACGATGCGGATGCAGGACTTGTCCACCAGGCCGATGTCCTGGGTGCCGTTGGTCTCCACCAATACCCGGTAGCCGGCGGACAGCAGGTGCTGAATCAGCAGGGGCGTCTCCTTCTGGAGCAGGGGCTCGCCGCCGGTGATCTCCACCAGGGAGCAGTTGAACCGGGCGACACGGTCCAGAATTTCCGGGATTTCCATGGGGGTGCCGCCCTGGCGGGCGTAGGCGGTATCGCAGTAGGTGCAGCAAAGGTTGCAACCGGCCAGCCGCACAAAGGCGCAGGCAAGTCCGGCATCCAGGGATTCCCCCTGAATGCTGAAAAAGAGTTCGCTGATCTGCAGGCTCATCCGGTGTTGACCTTTTTGGAAGCAAACAGCAGGCACGGCCCGGTAGCGGTGCGGAACACCACCTCCGCCGGGGGCCGCCGGCCCTTAAAGACCATGGCCCGGCACCGGTACGGCAGGGGCGCGTCCGGGGTTACCTGGTAGTGCCGGCACCGGTCGCATTGCACCGGCAGCCATGCGTCAAGAGAGAGGGTCATTGTTGTGCTCCTTTGATACCCGGAAAAGATACCATGCCTGTATCGGTGTTTCAATCCCGGCCCGGTATCATTATTGTCCAAAACGGTTTTAATTATGATAGGACAGCTCCCGGTTGTTTATCCAAATCGGAATCGCTATCGGGATCGAAATCGAATTGTCTTTACGGCGGTGTTTTTGTAGGGGCGGCCCCCTGTGGTTGCCCATCAGTCGGGCGGCCACAGGGGGCCGCCCCTACAATACAGACCCGCTTTTTCCCGAAAAAAGCATTTGCGCCCGGCTGCGCTGCAATGGGCGGGGCCAGCCATTCATGCTCCGACGTGGTGTATAAAAAGCTTTGTTTCTCCAGAGACAATCTGGTTTTCAGTCTTATTTCCGGAATTTGTAAATTCAGATGGTCGTGAAGCCTAAACGTCCTTTTGGGAGCTATTTGGGACACCAATGGCCCGGTAAAAAAGTTTCATCAGAGCCGTAACAACAACAGGTGCAGAGTCTTTATCGGTCTTTCAAAAACAGCCCCTTGGACTCTCGATCCCTTGCATCCTATAAAAAAGGGGATGCGACAGATCGCATCCCCGAATGGGAAAAAATGGTGCCGAAGGCCGGACTTGAACCGGCACGGGTCTCCCCACTACCCCCTCAAGATAGCGTGTCTACCTAATTCCACCACTTCGGCAATGTTTATTCCGCCGCCGGTTCGCCGGCCGGTGCTTCCGTTGGCAAAGTCTGTTCCGGTGCCGATTGGGTCGCCGGAATTTTCTTGTTCTCCATGATGGAGGCCGGCTGCCTGTGCGTTGATACATAGGCCAGGCTGAGGCAGGTCACCATGAAGACCACGGCCGCGCCGGTGGTGGCCTTGCTTAAAAAGGTGCTGCCCCCGGTGCTGCCGAACAGGGTCTGGCTGCCGCCGCCGCCGAAGGTGGCGCCCATGCCGGCGCCTTTGCCTGTCTGCAGCAGCACTATCAGGATCAACGCAATGCAGACAATCACGTGAATGATTGTAATCAGTATGGTCATTGGTCTGCCTTTACTTCAAAATTTAATACATTACAATGTCGGCGAAGGTGGCCGCCTCCAGGCTGGCACCGCCCACCAGGGCGCCGTCAATGTCGTCCATGGCCATCAGGTCCGCGATGTTGGAGGGCTTGACGCTGCCGCCGTACAGGATGCGCGTGGCCGCTGCTGCCGGGCCGCCGAACAGTTTTTCTACCACCGAACGGATAAACGCGTGGGCTTCCTGCGCCTGTTCCCGGGTCGCGGTTTTGCCGGTGCCGATGGCCCAGACCGGCTCGTAGGCGATCACCAGATCGCTTACATCCTGTAAAGCAAACCCTTGTAACCCGTTTCGAATCTGTTTGTCAAGTACAGAAAAGGTCTGCTCTGCTTCTCTCTGAGACTCGGTCTCGCCGATGCACATCACCGGCACCAGACCCGAGGCCCGGGCCGCCCGAATTTTTTTGTTTACCGTTTCATCGGTTTCACCGAAAAACTGGCGGCGTTCCGAATGGCCGATAACCACATGGGTGCAGCCCGCGGCCTTCAGCATGGGGCCGGAAATTTCACCGGTAAAGGCCCCCTTGGACTCCCAGTGGAGGTTCTGGCCGCCCAGGCCGATAATGCTGCCGGCAATGGCGGTTTGCACAGCGGCCAGGGCTGTAAAGGGCGGGGCGAGCATCACCTCTCGTCCGGTGACGCCGGCAATGCGCCGGGCCAGTTCCGCGGCCGTATCCCCGGCCTCGTCACCGGTCTTGTACATCTTCCAGTTTCCCGCGATCAGGGGTGTTCGAGCGCTCATGTTTTTTTCTCCGACGTAGTGTTTTCAAAGACATCACGTTAGTCGCGACCAGATTATTTCGTTCGAAGGGTGAAATATACGGCTACAGGCTTTCACCGATCATGGCCGCGAGATCCACCATGCGGGTCGAATAGCCGGTCTCGTTGTCGTACCAGGAGAGCACCTTTACCATGTTGCCCATCACGTCGGTGGTGAGCGCGTCCACGATAGAGGAGAGGGGCGAGCCGTTGAAGTCCGACGACACCAGGGGCAGGTCGCTGTAACCCAGAATGCCGGCAAGTTCGTTTTCCGATGCGGTTTTCAGGGCCGCGTTGACGTCCGATGCCGTGACCCCCGACGCGTTGATGGTGGCCACAAAATCAACGATGGAGACGTTGGGCGTGGGTACCCGAATGGCCAGGCCGGTCATTTTTCCCGCCAGTTCCGGCAGTACCAGGGCCACGGCCTTGGCCGCGCCGGTGGTGGTGGGAATCATGGAAAGAGCTGCGGCCCGGGCCCGGCGCAGGTCCTTGTGAGGGAAGTCCAGCAGCCGCTGGTCCCCGGTGTAGGAGTGAATGGTGGTCATCAGCCCGCCCTGAATGCCGAACTTTTCATGGATCACCTTGGCCACCGGCGCCAGGCAGTTGGTGGTGCACGAGGCGTTTGAGATGATATGGTGCTTTCTGGGGTCGTAGCCGGTTGAATTGACCCCCATGACGATGGTGATGTCCGGCTCCTTGGCCGGCGCCGAGATGATCACCTTGCGGGCCCCGGCTTCCAGGTGTTTGGACGCGCCCTCCCGGTCCCGGAAAATGCCGGTGCATTCGGCCACGATGACGGCATTGACGTCCCGCCAGCCCAGCTTGGCCGGGTCCTTGACCGCGAAAACCGGAATGGTCTCCCCGTCCACGATGATGCTGTTTTCCCCGGCCTTGACGGTGTGGCCGAACCTGCCGTGCACCGAGTCAAAGGCCAGCAGATGGGCGATGGTCTCGGCGTCGCTCAGGTCGTTGATGGCCACCACCTTGACCTGGGGGTGGTTCATGGCCGCCCGGAACACCATCCGTCCGATTCTTCCAAATCCGTTGATTCCCAGCCGTATGGTCATTTCATGCCTCCTTTAAAGGGTGAATCATCATGATTGCGTCATCGTTGTCGTCGTAATAGTAACCGGGCCGACGGCCGGCCACGGTAAATCCCGTTTTTTCATAGAGTTTTATCGCGGCAATGTTGGACGCCCGCACCTCCAGAAACGCCTGGCGCAGGCCCATTGTACGCGCTCGCCGGATCGCCTCCTTCATCAGCAGCCACGCGCCGTGGCGGCGCTGCCAGGGCCGGGCCGTGGCCACCTTGAGAATATGCATCTCGTCAAGGACCCGGCGAAAAAAAACATACGCGGCAATGCGGTGGGTGGCGGCGCAGCGGGCCGTCATCCCGCCGGCGTGGGGCGCCGATAATTCCAGTGTAACAGCGGCCATGCTCCACGGATCCTTGAAACAGTCGGTTTCGATGTCGAAGATGGCGGGAACGTCGGCCGGTGTGATACCGCTGGTGTAGAACAGCGGAAGATCATTCACCACGCTTGTTGCCTTTTAAAATGCTGCTGGCAATGGAGATGCTTTTCTTGCCGAACGCTTCCACCGTAAGGATCAGGTCGGCCAGCGGCATGTCCTGCCGAATCCGTATCGCCTTGATGAGAATCGGCAGGTTGACGCCGGACAGCACCTCCACCTGGCCCTCTTCAAGAAAGGAGTAGCTCAGGTTTGACGGGGACCCCCCGAACATGTCGGTAAGAATCAGTACCCCGTTTTCCCCCTTGACCATTTTTATGCCATCGGCGATTTTTTTACGAAGCTTGTCCGCGTTTTCATTCAGGTCGATGGAGACCGCCGCGATTTTTTCCGGCTGGGAGCCGAGAATAAACTGGGCCGCTTCGATCAATGCGTCGCCGAGTTTTTCATGGGTGACTATCAGTATGCCGATCATGTGGTCTGGCCCGCTTCTTTGAGGTCCCTGTGTGATATCTCCACGTGGCGCTCTCTTTTTTTCAGGTGGTTGAACACGTCGGTCGCCACTGCCACGCTTCGGTGACATCCGCCGGTGCAACCAACGGCCACGGTCAGGTATGCTTTGGGCTCATTCTTGTATAAAGGCAGAAGGAAGTCAATCAAGTTTAAGAACTTTTCTAAAAAAGCGCTGCCGGTGGAGTGGTGAAGTACATGGGCCGCCACGTCGGCATCCGTGCCGTTTTTATGCTTCAGGTGTTCCACGAAATAGGGGTTGGGCAGAAACCGCACATCCATGATGATGTCCGCGTCATGGGGAATGCCGTACTTATAACCGAAGGACATGACATGAATTCGCATGGGCATGTGATCGGTGCTTTTGCGGATTCTGGCCAGCAGGCGGATTTTCAGCTCGTGAATGGTCAGGGTGGAGGTATCGATAATGGTGTCCGACGAGGCGCGCAGCTCCTCTAAAAGCTCCCGCTCCCGCCGGATACCGAAGACAAGTCCCTTGTCCCCGGCCAGGGGATGGTGCCGCCGGGTCTGGCTGTAGCGCTGGATCAGGATGTTTTCCCCGGCCTCAAAAAAGAGAACGGTCAGCCGGTATCCCTGGGCCTTGAGACCGCTGAAAACTGAAGGGTAGGTGGCAAGAAAATCGGGCTCCCGCAGGTCCATGACAAAGGCCAGACCCGAGATACCGGATGCGGTGTTGACCGGGATTTCCAGAAATTTCGGCAGCAGGGCCACCGGCATGTTGTCCACGCAGTAGAAACCGGCGTCTTCAAAGACATCCAGGGCCGTGCTTTTGCCGGAACCGGACAGGCCGGTGAGAATGTGAATGATGAAGTTGCGCATAGCGGATCACGGCTCTTCGTCGTACTCCTCGATGATTTCCAGAACGGCATCCGCGTCCTGGGCATCGGCCAGCCGTTGTCTGAAGATATCGTTTTTCAGCAGCTTGGAGATGCGGGAGAGCAGCATGAGATGCAGCTCGGTGGAGCCTTCCGGCGTGAAGAGCAGAAAGAAGATGTGGACAGGCCGGCCGTCCATTGCGTCAAAATCAACGCCTTTCCGGCTCAGGCCGGCGCACAGGATAACGGTTCCCAGCTCTTTGAGCTTGCCGTGAGGAATGCCGATGCCGCCGCCGATGCCGGTGGTGCCCAGGCGCTCCCGCTCCATGAGCATGCGCACCAGCTTGCTGTGCTCAATGCCTGATATTTTTGCCGCCGGAACGGTCAACTCCTCAAGAACCCCTTTTTTGTCCCGGGCCTCCAGGTTGACAAGAACCGCCTCCTTACGCAGAACATCCAGAAGTTTCATGTTTACTACCTTTATAAAACAGCCGCCGGTTACCCTGTGCAACATCCGGGTTGATATGCCAGGCTGGAAAAATACGTCACTTGGCCGGCGATGTCAACCCGGGGCAGGGAGACCGCGTCGAACAGAGAAGGCGGCGGTTTGTTCCGGCGCAAAGGCCGAAAGGGTGACCCGTTTACGGCAGGTCCGGGTCCTCCGGCCGTTTGGCGGCCTTTCGGGTGGCCGGCCGGTGCTGCTTGATCTTCTGTTTGCTTTTCTTGATCTGTTTTTCTATTTTATCCATGACCAGGTCGATGGCCGCATACATGTCCTCCGTCTCTTCCTTGCCGATAATATTGAGCTTGTCGCCGGTCAGGTTGATCTCCGCGATGTTGCGAAATTTTTCCACCGACAGCAACACCTCGGCCTTGGCAGGGGAGTCGAAGAGCCGGTCGAATTTGTTGAGTTTTTCCGACACGAACTGTTTCAGGTGGTTCGATGCCTCGAGATTCTTGAATGTGACGGTTACCTGCATGACCATTCTCCTTAAAAATGTTTGCGTTTGGTGGATGACAGGATGCCCATGGCTTCCCGGTATTTTGTCACCGTGCGCCGTGCAATGTTGATATTGGCCGCTTTGAGTATTTCAGCGATCTTGTCGTCGCTGAAGGGTTTTTTGGGATTTTCGTTTTTTATGATCTGCCGAATCTTGTCCTGTACGCTGACCGAAGCCATGCTGTCGGCGCCGGTCCGGTTGATGGCGCTGTTGAAAAAGTATTTCAGTTCAAAGATGCCTTGGGGTGTGTGGGCGTATTTGTTGGTGGTGACCCGGCTGATGGTCGATTCGTGCATGCCGATATCTTCGGCCACATCCCGCAGGATCATGGGTCTGAGGTAGGCCACGCCCTTGTCAAAAAAATCACGCTGAAACTTAAGAATGCTGTTCATTACCGCGTAGATGGTCTTCTGCCGCTGCTGAATGCTCTTGATCAGCCAGGTGGCGGACCGGATTTTTTCCTGCAGATACTCTTTTGCCTCTTTTGATCCGGCGGCCCTGCCACGCATCGCCTGCCGGTAGTAGGGACTGATGTGCAGCCGTGGCAGGTCGTCGTCGTTTAAGACAATGACAAAATCGTTTTCGAATTTGTAGACAAAAATATCGGGAATGATGTACCCGGCGTCCTCCTGCCTGAAGCTTCTGCCGGGCCGGGGCTCCAGAGACCGGATCAGATTGACCGCGGCCACGATTTCTTCCGTGTCGGTTTTTAACGCCCTGGCAATGGCCTTGTAGTTTTTGGTCTCCAGATGCTTCATGTGATCGTTCAGAATGGCGGCGATCACCGGCGTGTCAATCCCCAGCTGGCGGGCCTGGATCAGCAGGCATTCCGAAAGGGTCCGGGCGCATACGCCAGGCGGGTCAAAGTTCTGGAGCATGGCCAGAATGGTCTCCACCTGCTCTATGGGGGCATTGGCCGTGGCCGCGATTTCCGCCACATCGGCCTTGAGATAACCATCGTCGTCCACGTTGCCGACGATCAGGCTGGCAATGGCCTCTTCCTGGCCGGTGGGCAGGGTCATGAGAAACTGCCACAGCAGGTGGTCCTTTAAGGATTTGTGGGAGGCGACAAAGGATTCATACTGGGGCTGCTCTCTGGCCTCGCTTTCAAACTGGACCCCGCCGTAGGAGTTGTATTCACTCAGGTAGTTTTCCCACTCCACCTGGTCGGAGATCTTTTCTTCAATAGAGACCTCCTTTTCCGCTTCAACCCTTTCGGGAAGGGCCTCCGTTTCCCTGTCATCGGTTGAGAGCTCATCTTCGGGCGCTGTTTCCGGGGCCTCTTCCAGTGCCGGATTTTCGGCCAGTTCCTGCTGGATCATATCCGCCAGCTCCAGCCGGTTGAGCTGCAGCAGTCGAATGGCCATCTGCAGCTGGGGGGTCATGACCAGCTGCTGGGTCAGCTTGAGGTGTTGTCGCAGATCAAGGGCCATATTATAACCTGAACCCCTCTCCCAGATAGATACTTTTTGCGGTTTTGCTCTCCGCGATCACCTGCGGTGTGCCAGCCTCAATGATCTGCCCGTTATTGAGAATATAGGCCTTGTCGCAGACCCCCAGGGTTTCCCTCACGTTGTGGTCCGACACCAGGACCCCCAGTCCCCGGTCGGTAAGGTGCCGGATGATGGATTGAATATCGGCCACGGCCAAAGGGTCGATGCCGGCAAACGGCTCGTCAAGCAGCACAAAAGCGGGGTTGGTGGCCAGGACCCGGCAGATCTCAAGGCGGCGCCGCTCTCCGCCGGAGAGCAGGCCTGCCTGCTGTCCGGCCAAACGCTCAATGCCCAACTCTTCCAGAAGGGTATGGGTTCGCTCCACCTGCTGCTCCATCGGCAGGCCCAGGTATTCAAGAATGGCCCGAATGTTCTGCTTCACAGTCAGTTTTTTAAAGACAGACGACTCCTGGGGCAGGTAGCCGATACCTTTGCGCGCCCGAATGTGCATGGGATCACCGGTGATATCGTCGCTGTCAACGGCTATGGCGCCGCTGTCGGGACGGATCATACCCACGGTCATGTAGAACGTGGTGGTTTTGCCGGCGCCGTTGGGCCCGAGCAGACCGGCCACCTGTCCGCTTTCAAGCTCCAGACTCACTGCGTCCACCACCCGCCGTCCGCTGTAATGTTTCACAAGTTTTCGTAAATAGAGTACCGCCATGCCGGTGGTTCCTGTTATTTTTCAGTCTGGTCGTCGTTTTTGGATCCGTCCGGGTGGATCACCGCCTGAACCCTTGTCTCCCCGCCGCTGATAACAGTGACGCTTTCGGTTTCCGTGTGCAGGGTGATGGTGTCTCCGGAAATGCGGCCGCTTTTGCCCGTGACCGAGGAACCGGGCCCCATGAGTACCACCCGGCCCGATTCCCGTGAATAGACGGCCTGGTCTGTTTTCGCAACCTTGTCGTCAAACAGGATGGTGACATTGCCCGTGGCGATGATCTCCCTGACGGTTTTGCCGGTACCGGTGTCAAGCCGGTTGGCGGTTCCGGGCGCCTGAGTGTCCGGGGCAGGGCTGTAAAAAACCTGAAGGGTGTCGGCCTGAATGTCAAACTTTTCGCCCACGGCGCGGACATTGCCGGTAAACTCGGCATAGTCGGCCCGGCTTTCAGAGACCAACCGGTCCGCAGAAATATGAATGGCCTTTGCGTCGTCCTGCGGGGGGGGCGGTGTGTCGGCCGGCGCAAAGAGCGCCGGAAACACCAGAAAACAGATTGTCAGCAGTCCGGTCTGTATTGTCATTGCGTTCCATGCACCTGTTTCGGTTGTCGGCATTACTGAAGCGCCAGTGTGTCGTCGGTGATGCGGCCGGTTACGTTTCCCGACAGCACCGCCTTGCCGGATGTCATGTCAAAGGTCATGGAATCACCGGTAAAACGGAACGAATCCCCTGTGACGACAACCGGTTCGGCAGAGTAAAGTATATGCCGGTTGTCGTTATAATGCAATGTCTGGGCATAAATTTTGCGAGCCCGGTTTTCCACCACCACCCCGCCGGAAAGGGTGGCATCGCCGGTATCGGTGGACAGCTCCCCCTGTTTTGCCGTGACCACCGAAGGGGTTCCGTCTTCGGCAAGAAACGTCAGTGTCACGTTTTCAAACACCGCCTTTTTGTCGTGGGCCAGAAGAAACGCCGTGTCGGCGGTCAGGGTATGGGCGATGCGCTCTTTCTGAATGAAGGTCTGGGAGACACCGGTCATGGAGATGTCGACGCCTGTGGCGGCCTGTTCAGCCGGCGCCGGCGGTGGTTCTGAAAGGGGCCTGCTCTGTACCAGCAGGTAGGTCACGGCACTCAGTGCGGCAAAAGCGGCGATCATAAGAAAAAAAGATGTGGGCCGGGCGTATCGCATGAAGTGGTCGAACTCCAGAAGGGCTAAAGAAATTTTCCGGCGGCCGTTTCCCACAGCCCCTGGGCGTGAAGGATGTGTTCGCACACCTCCCGGACCGCACCCCTTCCGCCCGGCGCACGGGTGACAAAGGCCGCCGATGCCTTGACCGCCGAATGGGCGTCGGCCACGGCAATGGCAAGGCCCACCCTTTTCATCAGGGGAATGTCTGGCAGGTCATCACCCATGAAGGCCGTTTGATCGGCCTGGACCCGGCACAGAGAAAGGATCTCTTCCAGGCACGCGGCCTTGTCTTTTACATTATCGCGGATGGTGGTAATGCCCAGCTCCTGGCACCGTCGATTCAGGGCATCAGAGGAGCGGCCGGTGACAATGCCCACGTGAATGCCATTGCGGATCAGCATGCGCAGCCCCAGGCCATCTTTGACGCTGAAGGCTTTTGTCTCCGTGTCGGTTTCGGTGTAGAAAAGGGTGCCGTCGGTGAGTACGCCGTCCACGTCCAGTAGCAGCAGGCCAATAGGTTCAAACAGTGCGAGATCGGTATCATGCATGGCCGGCCTGCTCTGTTACGGCCTGTCGAATGGCCACCAGTCCGGCCAGCAGGGGCTCGACCTGCTCCAGGGGCAGGGAGTTGGGGCCGTCGCACAATGCCTTTTCCGGGTTCCGGTGCACCTCCAGAAAAACGCCGTCCGCGCCGGCCGCCACCGCGGCCCTGGCCAGGCAGGGCACGAACTCCCGCTGGCCCCCGGAACAGGTGCCCTGTCCTCCGGGAAGCTGAACGCTGTGGGTGGCGTCAAAGATCACCGGTTTACCGGTCTGCTGCTGCATGATGGGAATGGCCCGGAAATCGACCACCAGGTTGTTGTAGCCGAACATGGCACCCCGCTCGGTGATCAGAATGTTCTCGTTGCCCGCGGTCCTGGCCTTTTCCACCACCTGGGTGATGTCCCAGGGTGCCAGGAACTGCCCCTTTTTTATATTGATGATTTTTCCCGTGGCCGCCACTGCGGTGATAAAGTCGGTCTGGCGGCAGAGAAAGGCCGGTGTCTGAATGATATCCAGCACCTGGGCCGCCGGGCCGATCTGAGATTCCGTGTGGACATCCGACAGCACTGGAACGTGCAGCCGCTCCTTGACCCTTTTTAATATGTCGAGTCCCAGGTCCAGGCCCGGTCCCCGGAAGGAGTGGACGGAACTGCGGTTGGCCTTGTCGTAGGATGCTTTGAATATAAAGGGAATCCCCAGTCTGTCGGTGACGGTTTTCAAAAATTCGGCGGCCTGCAGAGTGGTGTCATGGTCCTCTATGACGCAGGGGCCGGCAATGACAACCAGGGGGCCCCCCCCGCCGATGGAAATGTCGTTTAAAACAATGGTGTCGGTCATGTTTTTCTTCCTGATGAACCTGTTTCCATCCATAAGTGGCCTTTTTCCGCAATCTCTGCGTCAAACCGCGGGCTTCCTTGTGTGGCGTACAACAGTACGCCTCCGCTTCAGCCCTTGTTTTCCTTGATCTTGCGAAAAATTCTCATTTCTGGATTGGAAACCTTTGTCGTGTCCCCATAATCAATGGGTGGACACGAACATGTTGTTTGTCCGTGGTCTTTTGTATCCCGGAGAGTCGCCAAAGTCAAGGTGTTCGCACGGGTGGACGGGCCGCCGGAAAAATGATCCTGGCGTGAAAAAGGGAGGTTGCCAGGACCATCAATAGTGTCAGAGTAAAAAACGGGGCGAATGATGTTGACTCTTGAATATAAAGGTATTCCCTGATATGGTTACTCAATTTTTAAACAGTCGGCCGTGTGGAACGGTTTTTTTGCAAGGAGGTGGATGGTGCGCAGCAAAAGCGATGGAAAATCAAGAGCCTGGCCGATAATCCTGATGCTGATGCTGGCTGTTGGCGCCGCAACCCTTCTGGTCCTTTTTTTTCCCCGGCTGGAGGGGAAAGCCCCGACCGTGACGTTCTCTGATTTCAATCCCGCCATTGGCTCTTCTTCCTCCTTTACCGTCTCTGTCTCTGATGATAAAAGCGGACTGCGCCATGTGTGGATGGCATTGCTGGTCGACGGCAGAGAGGTGGTGCTGGCCGATGAGTCCTACGACGCGCCCGTGGCGACAAAAGATTTTAACCTGACCATCGAACCGGGTTCCATGGATCTGTCTGACGGGCCGGCCCTGCTGCGGATTTCGGTAAGTGACAACGCCGTACGGAACTGGTTAAAGGGAAATCTCACCTATCTGGAACAGGCCGTGACCATTGACACCCGAAAGCCGGATGTGTCGGTGATCAGCCGGCAGCACTATGTGAACCAGGGGGGCGCCGGCCTGGTAGTTTACCGGGTGGGGGAACCGGGCACCACCCATGGGGTGCTGGTGGGTGACAGTTTTTTCCCCGGCCATCAGGGGGTGTTTGCCGATAAAACGCTCTGCCTGGCCTTTTTTGCCGTGGATCATCGCCAGGGCAAAGACACGCCGCTTCTGGTCTCTGCCACCGACGCGGCGGGCAACACGGCAAAAACCGGGTTTTACTACCTGATCAAGCCCAAAACGTTTCCCAAAGATGTGCTGACCATATCCGACAGCTTTTTAAACCTGAAGATGCCCGAGTTTGATCTGCCTGAAGAGCCAGCGTCCCTGCTGGACAAGTTTGTGACCATCAACTCCGCGGAACGCAAAAGAAATGTGGAAAAGATCGTGTCCCTGTGCCGGACATCGGACAGCGCGCTTCACTGGAAAGGTGATTTTATCCGTCTGCCCAACGCGGCCCCCAGGGCCGGGTTTGCCGATCAGCGAGAGTATGTCTACAACGGTAAAAAGGTCAGCCATTCCGTCCACATGGGCATCGACCTGGCCTCACTGGCCAATGCCGAAGTGCCGGCGGCCAATGCCGGCCGGGTGGTGTTTGCCGACTGGATCGGCATTTTCGGGAAAACCGTGGTGATCGATCACGGGTGCGGCCTGTTTTCCATGTATTCCCATCTTTCCACCATGGACGTGACACCCGGGAAGATGGTGGAACGGGGCACGCCCATCGGTCGCACCGGCATGACCGGCATGGCGGCCGGGGATCATCTCCATTTCGGCATGATGGTCCACGGCACTTTCGTCAATCCGCTGGAGTGGTGGGACGCAGTGTGGATCACCAACAATATTACCTCGAAAATAGAGGCCGCGACGGACCTGCCGCGGCTGTAAAGAGCCGGCGGCCGTTGCTGCCCCGTATGTGAAAGAGACGACGATTGACCGGAGAAGAGACGCGCGTGTCAACGGAAGAGAAGCGGCCTGACGGCAGGAGCAGCCTGCGGGAAAATGTGGAGGCCGTGCTGGTTGCCGTTTTGCTGGCTCTGTTTATCCGGACTTTTGTGGTCCAGGCCTTCAAAATTCCATCAGGCTCCATGATCCCCACGCTTCAGATCGGGGACCACATTCTGGTCAATAAGTTTGTCTACGGGCTGGAGGTGCCGCTGCTGCGAATGCCCCTGTTTGATGGAAAGGATCCGGCCCGGGGTGATGTCATCGTGTTCAAATATCCCGAAGATCCGCAGAAGGATTTCATCAAGCGAGTGGTGGCCGTGGGCGGCGACGTGGTCGATATTCAGAACAAGAAAGTTTATGTGAACGGCGAGCTGCTGCCGGATGAGCATGCCATTCATACCGACTCCCGCATGCTGCCGGTGCGGGACAACCTGGGGCCCATTCATGTGCCCGAGGGCAAGCTGTTTGTGATGGGAGACAACCGGGACAACAGCCATGACAGCCGGTTCTGGAAATTCGTGGACATGAAGGCCGTGCGCGGCAAGGCGTTTATTGTTTACTGGTCGTGGAACGACCGGCCATCCGGCGTCGCCGACCGGGTGCGGTGGGCCAGAATCGGCCGGATGCTCAGGTAGGGGGGAAGATGGGGCTTTCAACACGCGATATTCTGGACATGGGGTCGCTGAGTCGCAAGGATATTTCCCTGGTTCTGGATACGGCCCGCAGCATGAAGGAGATATCCCTGCGGCCGGTAAAAAAGGTGCCCACCCTTCGGGGAAAAACTGTGGTCAGTTTTTTCTATGAGCCCAGCACCCGCACCAAGGTCTCTTTTGACGTGGCGGCCAAGCGGCTTTCCGCTGATTCGATTTCCCTTTCCGTGGCCACCAGCAGCATGACCAAGGGAGAGACCCTTCTGGACACGGTGAAAAACCTGGAGCGCATGAGCCCGGACGTGGTGGTGATCCGCCATTCGTCGGCCGGCGTACCCCACATGCTGGCCCGTCACGTGTCGGTGCCGGTGATCAACGCCGGTGACGGCATGCACGCCCATCCCTCCCAGGCCCTTCTGGACATGATGACGGTGCAGGAGAAAAAGGGCCGCATCGAGGGGCTGCGACTGGCCATTATCGGGGATATCGCCCGCAGCCGGGTGGCCCGGTCCAACGTGGAGGGGTTTCTGAAGATGGGGGCCAGCGTGGTGCTGGCGGCGCCGCCCACCATGATTCCGTTGGGAGTGGAGGCTTTTGGCGCGGATGTGACCCACAATGTGGATGAGGCCATTGCCGACGCCGATGTGATCATGATGCTGCGCATTCAAAAGGAGCGGGCCGCTTCCTTTCTGTTTTCCACGGTCCGGGAGTATGCCAGAACCTACGGCCTGACGGCCAATCGACTGAAGAACGCCAAAAAGGACGTGCTGATCATGCACCCCGGACCGGTGAACCGGGGCGTGGAGATCGCGCCCGAGGTGGCCGACGGCCCCTACTCCGTGATACTGGACCAGGTGGAAAACGGGGTGGCGGTGCGCATGGCCCTGTTTTATCTTGTGATGGGAGGGCAGCGGGATGCTGGTGATTAAAGGCGGGCGGGTCATTGACCCCGGTGTGCGGGACGGCGTTTACGATATCGTGATCGCCGGGGGGAAGATTCGCGGGATTGTTGAAAGCGCCACCGGCGCCGTGCCGGAGGACGGGGTCTCCCAGTGGATCGACGCGTCCGGAAAGATCGTGGCGCCAGGCCTGATCGATATGCATGTTCATTTCCGGGAGCCGGGGTATGAATACAAAGAAACCATTGCCTCCGGGTGCGCGGCCGCGGCCAGGGGCGGGTTTGCAGCGGTCTGTCCCATGCCCAATACGCTTCCGGTAAACGACCGGGCACAGGTGTGCGAGTTTGTTCGCAGCCGGGCGGAAGCCTGCGGCGTGGGCGTAAAGGTTTGGCCGATAGGCGCCGTCAGCGTGGGCCAGGCCGGAAAAGAGCTGGCGGAGTTCGGCGAGTTGAAGGCCGCTGGCGCCGTGGCCCTGTCCGACGACGGCCATCCCGTGTCCGACGGCCAGCTCATGCGAAGGGCTTTAGAATATGCCCGGGGATTCGGCCTGCCGGTGATCTCCCATTGCGAGGAGCTTTCCCTGGTGGGGCCCGGCGTGATGAACGAAGGGGCCTTTGCCGCACGCCTGGGCCTGGCCGGCATTCCCAATGCCGCGGAAAGCGTGATGGTGTGTCGCGACGTGGCCCTGTGCGAGCTGACCGGGGCGGCCCTCCATATCGCCCATGTAAGTACAACAGAGTCGGTGCGCATTATCCGGGAGGCCAAAAAGCGGGGCGTGCCCGTGACCGCGGAAACAGCCCCTCATTTTTTCATGCTCACTGACGAGGCCGTGGGCCTTTATGACACGTCGGCCAAGGTCAACCCGCCGCTTCGATCCCTGGCCGACCGGGAGGCGATTCGGGAGGGGCTTGCCGACGGCACCATCGACGTGATCGCTTGCGATCACGCACCCCATTCGGTACTTGAAAAAGAGGTGGAGTTCGACGCCGCGGCCAACGGCATCAGCGGCATCGAAACCTCTCTGGGCCTTTGCCTCTCTTTGGTCAGAGATAACGTGCTCTCCATGGCCGGCCTGATTGAAAAGATGGCCATGGCGCCGGCCCGGATTCTCGGAAAGCAGTGGGGTCTGAAAGAGGGGAATCCCGCCCATATCACCATTATTGATCCCACCCGTCCCTGGTTGGTGAATGCGGCGTCGTTTCTCTCCCTTGGGAAAAACACCCCGTTTGACGGGTGGGAGCTTTCCGGCCGGGCTGTGATGACCATTGCCGACGGCCGGGTGATTTTTGACGGCCGGGCCGCGTGACCCACCGGTAGGGATTGGATTATTAAACAAAGCAAACCCATAAACCGAGGAGCTTTTCCCATGACAGGCGCCAAGGCCAACCTGCTGGTGGTGGACGATGAACTGAGCATGCGGGAGCTTCTGGATGTGATGCTTTCCCGGGAAGGCTACAGGGTGGCCTGCGCCGAGGACGGCACTCAGGCACTTTCCATGCTGGAGGAGATGAAGTTCGACCTGGTGCTGTGCGATGTGCGGCTGGGCGACATGTCGGGCATTGATGTGCTCAAGGCGGCCAAAAAGGCCAACCACGACACCGTGGTGATCATGATCTCAGCCTATGCCACCACCGAGGTGGCGGTGGCGGCCATGAACGAGGGGGCCTACGACTTTGTACCCAAGCCCCTGGACAGCGCCGAGCTGAAGCAGACCATTGTCCGCGCCCTGTCCCTGCGCACCGTGGAGCAGGAGCGCCAGGCCCTGGACAACAGCCTGGAGGACCATCTTTATTTTGACCGCATTGTCGGCAGCCACCCCAAGATGAAGCACATCTACAACATGGTCCGGCAGGTGGCCCAGACCAAGACCCGTGTCCTGATCACCGGGGAGAGCGGCACCGGAAAAGAGCTGATCGCCCGGGCCATTCACGAGCAGAGCGACCGGGCCGGTCACCCCTTTGTGGTGGTCAATTGCGGCGGCATTCCGGAAAACCTGATGGAAAGCGAGCTGTTCGGTCACAGGAAAGGCTCGTTTACCGGTGCTGTCACGGATAAGAAGGGACTTTTCACCATTGCGCACAAGGGCACCATTTTTCTTGATGAAATCGGTGAACTGAGCATGTCGCTGCAGGTCAAGCTGCTGCGGGTGGTGCAGGACGGGGTATTCAAACAGGTGGGGGGAACCGAAGACATTGCGGTGGATGCCAGAATTCTTTCGGCCACCAACAAGAAGCTCTCCCAGGAGGTAATTGACGGCAATTTCCGGGAAGATCTGTTTTACCGGCTCAACGTGATCGAGCTGAACGTGCCGCCCCTGCGGGAGAGGAAAAGCGACATTCGGGTGCTGGCCCAGTTTTTTGTGGAAAAATTTTCCAAAGACCTGGGCAAGGAGGTGATCAAGCTCTCCTCCTACGCCCTGGACATGCTGGAAAAATACAGTTTTCCCGGCAATGTGCGGGAGCTTGAGAACCTGATTGAGCGCAGCGTGGCCCTTTCCACAACCAATATCATTCTGCCGGAAAGCCTCTCTCTGGCTGTTCATAAAAGGCGATGGATCGAAGGGGTGCCGGGCCGGCGGTTCGACCTGGAGGAGGTGGCCAGGGGAGTGGTGCTGGATGAGATTCTGGCCGACATTGAGCGGGCCTATCTCAAAAAAGCCCTGGATTGCAGCGGGGGCAACAAGAACCGGGCCGCCGAACTGCTGGGCATCAGCTTTCGCTCCTTTCGGTATCGGCTGGACAAGTTGAATGTAATGGTGGACGAAGAAGAATAATATGATGCACGGCCAATTTTCTGGTAACACCCGCAACAGAGACCAGATGCCCGGCCAAAACCACGGGTGACAAAATTTGTGAAAAACCGCACAAAATTTGTAACTTCTGCCCGGCCGGTTTGAGCGGTTTCGGCTTTGCCACAGACCCCCAGCCGAGGAGGGGCTAAGTTTTAAGTTATATAAAATCAATATGTTATGCTTTATGTGGCAGCTTATTGAAAAGGTGGCATCCTTTTTGCTTTTTACTTTGCACACATGATTCGGGACACATGCCTGACGGGTCTGTTTTTTTATCAGGCATGGAAAGGAGGATGGTTAATAGTATAGAAGAGTGACAAAAAGAGAAAAAAGGTGTATACGTAAACGTCAACCAACGAATCACAAAACCACCAACACAAAACCAAGGAGGATGTTATGTTAAGAAAAATGAGAGCAAAAGTCACACTGGGTACTCAGGGTTTCACCCTGATCGAGCTGATGATCGTTATCGCCATTATCGGTATTCTGGCCGCCATCGCCATTCCGAACTTCATCTCCTACAGAAACAAGACCTTCTGTTCGGCCACCGAGTCGGACGCCAACTCCATTGCGTCGGCGATTTCCGACTATTTTTCCATTCCCGCCAATGTTTCGGTCAGCAAGGGTGCGCTTGAGGGAGCCAACTCCACCGCCAAGGTTTATGTTGGCGCAACACTTTCCAACAACAACACCTGGACCCTTGATGCAACCAACATGGACAACATCGAAGTTACGGTTACCGATGTGTCCGGCCGGTGCCCGGTCGACTATCAGGACGCCATGGATGTCACAGCCAGCCCCCGTGGATACTGGGACGGCGCCAACGTCTATGTCAAGAGCCTGACCATGGAATAAACCGCTTGATCGCGGCAGTTTAAAAAGGGGAGGCATTTGCCTCCCCTTTTTTTATGTCTTTTTTCGGTTTGTTCCGTCAGAACTCTTCATGCCGCCAACCAGGGTTGTTTAGTGTTGTAAAAAAACAGAGTTTGATATAACTTTTTGAAATATAATTATAAAAATTTATGTTTAAGCGGTCTGAAAGCCCGGACATCCATGACTCCTTCAAAACGATGTGATGATGCGGCTGCCGGTGTTGACGCCGGCGGGAAAAAGTGGTCCGTTCCATGCCTGTTACTGGTGATCGGGCTTTTGGCCGCCAGCGGGTGTATCCTGATTCTGGGGTCGGTGCCGCCGGTGAGCCGGGATGCGCTGATCCATCATCTGGCTGTGCCTAAAATGTACCTGCGCCATGGGGGAATGTATGAAATTGGCTCCATGCACTTTTCCTATTTTCCCATGAACCTGGACCTGCTTTACCTGGTTCCCCTTTATCTTAAAACCGATATTGCCGCCAAGTATGTTCATTTTCTGTTTGCCCTGCTTTGCGCCGGTCTGATCTATCGATACCTGAAACAGGCTATGAACCGGGTCTGGGGACTGACCGGGGCCCTCTTTTTTCTCACCATTCCGGTGATTGTCAGGCTTTCCACCACCGTCTACGTGGACCTGGGGCTGATCTTTTTTTCCTGGGCATCTGTTTACTCTGTTCTCAGGTGGTATGACACCGGTTTTGCGCCGCGCCATCTGGTTCTGGCCGGAATGGCCTGCGGCCTGGCCCTGGGAACCAAGTACAACGGCCTGATTCTGCTGCCCATCATGGGGGCCATGATCCCGGTTTTGTATTCATACCGGCGGAACAGGGGGGTTCCCAGGCAAAATTTTCGGCTGCGATATATCCATTCCATAAAAGGGCTGGGCTGGGCCACGGTATTTATAGTAACGGCCCTGATTCTTTTTTCTCCCTGGATGGCTCGCAATATCGTCTGGAAGGGCAACCCGGTTTATCCCCTGTATAACAGTGTTTTCAATCCGCCCGCACAGCCGGCCCCTTCAGAAACAGTTGAAAAAGAAAAAAAACCGCCGATAAATGCCTTCTGGATGCGGCGTCATGTTTACAAGGAATCGTTCTGGCAGACATTGTCGATTCCTGTCCGGGCCTTTTTTCAGGGCCGGGACGACGATCCCCGCTATTTTGACGGCCGGCTGAACCCCCTGTTGCTCCTGCTGCCCCTGGCGGCTTTTCTGCGATGGGGGGCTCCCCTGTTTGCCGGTTTTAAGACCCACCGTTTGGTCCTGGCTCTCTTTGCCGTTCTGTTTTTGCTGTTTGTTTTTTTTAAAGCCGATTTTCGTATTCGTTACATGGGGCCGGCCATCCCCCCTCTGGTGATCCTGTCCGTGTTCGGGGCCAAAAGCCTGTCTGACCTGGCATGGCGGCACATGGGCCGGCTTTCAGCCCCTGCCCTGGTGCTGCTTTTTATTCTGTATAACGGGCATTATGTATATGGACAGTTTCACCGTATCCGCCCATGGGACTATCTTTCCGGCGCGGTGGACCGGGACACCTATATCAGCCGGTTTCTCCCGGAGTATCCGGTCGTCGTCCACGCCAATCAGATTCTGCCGGAAGATGCCCGGGTGCTGTGCCTCTCTATTGGTGACCGGACCTATTATCTGGACAGGGATGTACACCTGGCAGAAGATTTTTATGATACAATCAAAGGACAGTATACGGAGTCCGACCTGGTGCGCAAGCTGACACGGCATGGAACGACCCATGTCATTATCAATCGCGCTGTTTTTTTCAGGTGGCTCACGACTTTGCCGGTCGTGGATCAGGCGGTTTTTTTAAACGTGTTCAGCAGCAACACCCGGGTGCTGTATGAAAAAAATGATGTGCTGCTGCTGGAACTCGACCTTTTAATGGACAGCTGACAGGCCCATGAGATTACGCAAATTTTTTGAGCTGGGGGCGCCGCTGGCCTATGGCTGGTATGTCATACCGGTTCTTGTCATCGCATTGATCGGTTTCGCTGATTCGATCTATCTCGCGATTTCCCACTACCGGAATTACGTGGACATGGGATACCAGAGTTTCTGCGCCATGTCCCGGTCCCTGAACTGCGACACGGTCTCCCAGAGCCCTTATTCCATTTTCTTGAACGTGCCGGTTCCGGTGTGGGGCGTTTTCGGGTACGGATTTTTCCTTTTTCTGCTGGGCTTTGCCTGGCACCCATCCGCCGGCAAGAAACGGGTCTGGACCCTGCTTTTTATTATCAGCCTGGTCTTCAGTGTATACAGTGTCGTTCTGGCCCTCATTTCTTCCTACAGAATCCGCAGCTACTGCATCATGTGCATTCTCAGTTATGCCGTCAACCTGACGCTGCTGTTTTATGCCTGGATGATTCGAAGGCGGTTTGGCTGTGAACCGTTTATCAGGGCGGTGTCGCTGGATATGCGTCACCTTTTGCGTTTCAGAAAAACAACGGTACCGGTTGCCGTCGCCTTCGGTGTTGTCGGCCTTACCATGATTCTGGCCTTTCCCCCCTATTGGCGTCTGCGCCCGCCGGTCCTGTCGGCCCGGGCCCTCACCGGTGTTACCGAGGAGGGGGGACACCCCTGGATCGGGGCCCAAAACCCGAAACTGGAGATTGTCGAGTTTTCCGACTACATGTGCTTTCAGTGCAGGAAAATGCACTTTTTTCTTCGGCGTCTGATCAATGCCCATCCCGATGCCATTCGACTGGTTCACCGTCATTTCCCCATGGATCACGAGTATAACCCGTTTGTAAAAGAACCGTTTCATGTGGGTGCCGGCAAACTGTCTCTTATTGCCTGTTACGCGCAGAACCAAAAAAAGTTCTGGGAGGCCAATGATCTGCTGTTTACCATGGGGAAAACAGATATAAAGTTAAAAAATATTCTTGATCCGCTGGGGCTTGAGGCCGAAGGCCTGGCCGACGCCCTCAAGCACGGGGGTCTGGAGATGATGCTGATGAAGGATATCTACGCCGGTCTCAGGCTCGGCATTACCGCCACCCCCAGTTACGTGGTTGACGGGGTGGTATACACCGGCGTCATTCCTGTCGATGTTCTTAACAAGGTGATAACGCCCTGATACTGCTAACCCGGATATTTCATGAAACATTCGGGCTGAAGGCATTTCGGTGTTGGGCGACTGTGGGATAAAAAGGGTTTCCGGTTGTTTGGAGAGGTGGCATGAAGGTTCTGGTGACAGGCGGCTGCGGGTTTCTGGGGTCCCATGTCTGCGAATATTACGCCCGCCGGGGGGGACGAGTGATCTCCTATGACAACATGACCAAGCATGAGCTGGAACGGGCCGGGTTTGCCACGGAAAACGCCAGAAACCATAACCGCGATTTTCTTGCCGGGCTGGGCGTCGACCTGGTAACGGCCGATATCCGCGATGCCGAGCAGCTGCTCGATAACGCCGCCGGGTGTGACTATATCATTCACACGGCCGCCCAGCCTGCCATGACCATCAGCGTGGAGGAGCCGGCCCTGGACATCTTTTCCAATGTGGTGGGAACATTCAATGTACTGGAGACGGCCCGGCGATTGAAAATTCCCGTGGCGTCATGCGCCACCATCCATGTTTATGGAAACCGGATCAACGAGACACTGACAGAGGGCAAAACCCGCTATGCGCGCCAGCCTCAGGCCATTGGAGAGGATCATCCCGTCCTTGAGGGCGCCCTCACCCCGCTTCATGCGTCAAAGGCCGGGGCCGAGCTTTATGTGAGAACCTACATTGATACCTATGGCGTGAAAGCAGCCAGCTTCCGGCTCACCGGTATTTACGGCCCCCGCCAGTTCGGCGGCGAGGACCATGGATGGGTGGCCAATTTTGCCATTCGCAGCGTGCTGGGCCGGCCGCTCACCGTTTACGGCACCGGCAGGCAGGTCCGCGACATCGTGTTCGCCGCTGATGTGTGCCGCGCCTTTGATGCCTTCTACCAGAAGCGTGTGCCCGGCATTTACAACATCGGCGGGGGGCCGGAAACAGCCATCTCCCTGCTTGAGTGCATTGCTTTGCTGGAAAAGCTGAACGGCCAAAAACCGGAGGTCTCTTTTGGCCCGGACCGGCATGGGGACCTGAGGTATTTTGTCTGCGATATCTCAAAGGCCCGGTCTGTTCTGGGCTGGAGCCCCGAGGTGATGCCGGAACCGGGAATCAGGGCGCTGCTTGAGTGGATTCGGCAAAACAGGGAATGTTTCGGTTTTACAGCCGGCTCCAGGGGAGGGCTGCCGTGAAAGCATTGATTCTGGCCGGGGGCAGGGGCAACCGCATCAACGAGTTTTCCGAAAACAGAAACAAATGCATGGCGCGGCTCCAGGGCCGGCCCCTGCTGGAACATGTGCTGTTTCGCATGGCCGCCGAAGACCTGTCCGAGCTTGTGGTGGTGGTCGGTTATAAGGCCACGGAGATTATCAACCATTTCGGCACCCGCTACCGGGACAGGCGAATCCGGTATGTGCTTCAGAAGGAGCAGCAGGGCCTGGTGCATGCCATGGGGTGCGCCAAAGAGGCACTGGAAGGAGACTCCTTTTTTCTGGCCCTGGGTGATGAGATAATGGCCGGCACCCGGTGTGGTGAGATGATCCGGCTGTTTAAAGAAGATTCGGAGATTTTCGGCGTATGCGGTGTTGTGAAGGCCGAAGACCACGATCAGGCGCGAAAGACCTATGCCGTTGTGACGGATAACAGGGACCGGATATCCCGGCTCATCGAAAAGCCGATCCGGCCGGTCAACGACCTCCAGGGAACCGGCCACTGCATCTTCAACAACCGGATTCTGGACTATATCGAGATAACGCCTTTTCACCATGAGCGCCGGGAAAAGGAACTGCCGGACCTGGTGCAGTGCGCCGTTGACGACGGCAAAACCGTCCGGACCTTTCTGATTTGCGATCGATACGTAAATGTGAACTCCGCCGAAGATCTTGCCGCAGCGGAACCGCTTCTGCGGGCTGAAGGCCCTGACGTCGCCCGCCCCGATAATGCTGAAGGGTGACCGGAACATGATGACCAATGACTCCATGTATCCCCTGCGCATTCTTTTTATTTCACGGGCCTTTCCTCCGATTATCGGCGGCATAGAAAAACAGAACGCCGAGATATACAACAGCCTCAAACAGGCAGCGGATGTTACGCTGGTCGTCAACCGGCATGGCAAACGGTTTCTGCCGTTTTTTCTGCCGTATGCCCTTGTTTACACATTGTGCCGTGCGCAAAAATACGATGTCGTTCTGCTGGGGGATGGCGTCCTGTCCGTCTTGGCATTGGCGGTGCGCCTGGTCCGTCGTCGGCCCGTGGTGTTTTGCACGCTTCATGGGCTTGACCTGACCTTTCCCGGTGTATTGTATCAGAAGTGGTGGGTCCGCCGGTTTTTGCCCAGGGTGGATATGCTGCTTCCCGTCAGTCGTCAGACCGCCATGGAGGCTGTTCGCCGGGGGTTAAGCGCCGATCGCTGCCGGGTGGTTCCCAATGGCGTCGACCCGAGGATGTTTTCCCTGAAGCCGGATTTCGGAAGGCTTCAGCAATTAATGGGCCGCGATATTCAGGGCAAGCTGGTCCTTCTTTCCGTAGGACGTCTGGTACAAAGGAAGGGCGTCCACTGGTTCATAGAAAAGGTTCTGCCCCGGTTGCCCGATGACGTTGTTTATGTCGTGGCCGGTGACGGTCCCATGCGCGGGCGGATAGAAGAAGCCGTTGCGCGGGAAAATCTGGGCGCACGGGTCTGCCTGCTCGGGCGGGTCAGCAGCAAAGACCTGCAGGCGCTCTATGCTTCGGCCGATATTTTCATACAGCCGAACATTCCGGTTGAAAACGATATGGAGGGGTTTGGTCTGGTTGTTCTTGAGGCGGGCGCCGCGGGGTTGCCTGTTGTCGCGTCACGGCTTGAAGGCCTGGCCGACGCCATTTCCGATGGAGACAACGGGCAGCTGCTGCCGCCGGGAGATGCTGATGCATATGTGACAAAAATTCAGGAACTGGCCCGGGACGGGGCCGCCAGGAGGGATATGGGCCGGCACGCCCAGGCGTATGTGAGGCGGCATTTCCCATGGGAAGTGATCGCGGAGCGCTACCTCAAGGTGTTTCAGGAGTATAGGCGGGGGGCTGGATGACGGCCCGCCGGGGAGAAAAGCCGTGAGCCGGGGACGAGGCGCCCGGGCCGGGTTTTACCGTTCTTCAGGAATGGATGCGCCGGCGGGGGGCGTCCCTGCAATGGCGGACAGTGGCCAGGTGTCCGTGTATACCCCGTAAATCGTGGTTCCCACATGGCGTCTGATAAAATCGGCGTCATTCGAGGTGTATGCGTAAAGGCGCACGTCATTTTCAAAAAGATAGCGGACGATAAGCGGGTGGCTTTCCATGAAGCTCACGGGCAGGGCAACGGCCCGGATATTGTATTGATGGATGAATGACGACAGGTCATAACTGGTTGTATAGTGGTTGTAAAGCACGCGAATGTTGCAGACAGGCATGGCGATCCCCGCTTCCAGCGCCTCTTTGAGTGCCTGCTCAGAGAAAAGTTCCATCATCAGCCGCTTTTTATCGATAAAATTTTTTGCAAAATCAACGGGCCGGTTTATTTTGTCCGTGACCAGCGTGGCATCGGGGTGGTCAGAAAACCACCGGTTGATGGCCGCCATGTCCAGTGGGGTGAATTCGTCATGTATGCGTTGCTCCATGAAGGCCTCATGGGTGGGAGGGAGCGGGCCGTCATATCCGGTTATATCGGCCCAGTGGTCCCAGTCATGCGCCGCCACCAGTTGCTTGTCCGATGTTGTGATGATGTCCAGTTCAAACAGCCGGTAACCGGCCTGATAGGCACTGTCCATGGCTTCGAGAGCGTTTGTGTAGGTTTTTCCGCGGATGGCCCCGCCGGCGTGTGCGATATAGCGGGACGGGTCGGAGGCCGGAACCGGGGTAAAATGGTTACCCGCCTCCGGTTTTAAGGCGGTGGTCCGGGGTAGCCGGAGCATGAGCGACGCCCGGTCGCTACTGTATTCCGAAAAAACACCCCCGCGGGCGTGGAGGGCAATATATGGCTGCCCAGCGGGCAGACGCGCAAGGATTGAAAGGTCAAGCGCCTGCAGTTCATCCTGAATCGGCGCCACGATATGGGTGACGTCTCCATGGGCCACGACAGCCAGCAGGGCGCCGGTGTCGATGCCGGCCTGGATTGCATTCAGGAGGTCACCGGGCTGGGTCTCCGGCGTCAGGCCGCTGAACGCTGATGTCTTTAGCCTGTCGCGAAAGATGAGCATGACGCCGGGGTGCTGGAAGTTGACGCGGAAGTCATCAAATATCACATAGGATGGTGTGCTCTGGCTTCCCGAGCTTCCAATGGTGATGTGGCCGGGGTATGACAGGCGGTCTTCTGTTATGCCGTGGCTGTGAATTTGCTGCGCGAACGCGATCTCCTGGTTTGTGAAAGTGTACGTCTCCTGCCCTCTGAAACATGAGAACATGCGACCCTGTGTCCCCATGCATACGGAGTTGCCGCTCTGATTCAGCGTAAGCAGGAGGTTGGATGTGGTCCGGCCGTTGTGGACCACCAGGTCCCCGCTTTCCGTGATCTCAAGATAGGCCTTCCCCTGGAACCGCATCTTCCCGCCGGCTGATACCAGGATGTCCCCCCGGGGTGAAAAGTTTATTGTGAGGCCGTTTTTTATATTATAACGTGTCCACAGGCGAAGGTTCAGGTCGGTAAAATCCCGCTGGGACAGTTTCTCCGGGTCAAGGGATTCGGTCAGAAAGCGTATGTTTGAATCAATTTGCGCGCCTTCCAAAATGAGGCGCGGAAGATCAAACGTGCAGATCGGGTCAGCGGATTTTTTTTCAAAGACGGTTTTGGGGGCATTGGTTAATAAGTACAATGATCGATCTCCGGTTGCCTTCAGTTTTTCGAGAGCACTGTTCCCGGGCATTGCCAGGTGGTCCGGAAGGATGAAAATGACGGTGTCCCCGAGCGCGTCATGATTTAAGACAAAATCGCAGAAATCTTTTACCAGATAGTCCGTAACCCTGGCCATGTATTCAATTCCGCTGTCTTCCGGTTTTTTCATGGAAAGAAAATTTTCGTCCGCAATACCATCCGGATGGTGCGTGGACATGGTGGATATCCCGATAACAAACGGTTTGTTGCTCTTCGCAAGGGTGGCAATGCTCTTTTTTGCATGGTCAAAAAGATTCGCGTCGCTCATTTCAAAATTGGCGATCGAATGGTCGGAATCGTGGAAAATTTTGAAGTGGTAATGGGATAACAACTGGGCATTGCCCGCATGGGCCGGTTTGCTCATGAACCATGTCATGTCGTAGCCTGCCGTGTGAAACACATCACCCAGACCTGCCAGGCGGGTGCCGGTTGTGGTCTGAAAGATGTTGTTCCCATGTATGCCGAAGTAGGCCGGCATTCCCGTGAGCATTCCATAAAGTGCGCCACTGGTCCACTCGGCCCCCTTGCTCTGGGTAAAATTCGGGAAAAAAGTCCAGGATTCAGACATCCGCCTCAGGTTGGGCGCAACATCCGGGAATGCATCCGTATTCAGAAAGCCCCGCTCAAAGGACTCCAGGCTTATGATGATCACATTTTTGCCCGGAGCGCCGGATATGTTTTCCCTCGGGACATAGTCGCGGACCCCGTAGGTATTCAGCAGGGAAGCCAGATCCTGCCCGTTGCCGGAAGGGGTCAGGTTGCGGGTCAGATAGTAAGCCTGCCGCAGTATCCCGTCCTGGGGCAGGACAAGCGAAAACAGGCACAGGCAGAAAAGGATGAACACGGAGATGCGTCGCGCCGCGCCGGAGGAACCGGTGAAAAGAAGAGAGAGCAGTCTGTCCGAAAAGAAGTACACAAGGGCAAAAACAAGAAACAGGACAACAAGCAGAAGGACCTGAGGGCCGAACAGATCAAACGCCATGGCCACGCTGTCCGGCTGCATATGGGTAAATACTTGATAATTCAATGGCCTGCCGGTGGTATAGTAGGAGAGTATCTGCAGGGTTGTCAGAAACGAAAAAAGAGCGGCAAGAAAGATGGAAAAGGATTTTGACGTTTTTTTGTTCGTGAAACCTGAGGTGAGGCCGAACAGCAGGAACAGTGCCGTAATCTGATATATCGCCATGGGTACGCCTTTGGGGTAAAAGGGATATTGGTTGTGGGCAACCGGAATGCCTCAATCAACGGTAGAAAATTATACAGACAAAGCGTATTGTCCGTCAAGCCCGGCACCGGAAGGAATTCCAGGTCGGTTGGATTTTCTGTCTTGACTAAGGGGGCTGTATCATGGGAGCCTTGGCTGTGTCTGACGGTCGCCGCCGGCTGAAACCCTTTTACCGGGCCATGGTGCTGACGAATGGATAAAAACGGGGTGGAACAAGAGATGGTGACAGGCGCGGGTCAAGAGATTTTCTGCTCGATCTGCATCGCCAACTATAACGGCGCCAATGTGCTTGCGGCGTGCCTGGATTCTGTTTTGCAACAGGCATTTCCTTATCCGTTTGAGGTGATCGTGCATGATGATGCATCCACAGACGGATCGGCCGGCATTGTTGCGGAAAAATACCCGACGGTGCGACTGCTTCAAAGCCGGACCAATGTGGGCTTCTGTGTCAGCAACAACCGCATGGCGGCTGTTGCAAAGGGCCGGTTTATCCTGCTGCTGAACAATGATGCCGAGTTGCACAGGGATGCCCTTGCCACGCTTTATGATGTTGCGGTCAGGCAAAACGTGTACGGCATTATCGGCCTGCCGCAGTACAACAGAGAGACCGGAGAACTGATCGACCGGGGCAGTCTGCTGGATATTTTCTGTAACCCGGTTCCCAACCTGAACCCGTCCCGGCGCGACGTGGGCATGGTGATCGGTGCCTGTCTCTGGCTGCCCCGGCGCCTCTGGCAGGATCTGGGCGGCTTTCCGGAATGGTTTGAGAGCCTTGCCGAAGACATGTACCTCTGCTGTTGTGCCCGGCTTAAAGGATACCCGGTGACCGCCCTTTTCTCGTCGGGTTTTGATCACTGGGTGGGCGCAAGTTTCGGCGGCGGCAAGGTGGTGAGCAGAACGCTTCAGACTACCTATCGCCGGCGCACCCGGAGTGAAAGAAACAAGAGCTATGTCATGGCGCTGTGCTATCCCTCTCCTGTTGTCCAGGTACTGCTGCCTCTGCACCTTCTGTTACTGGGGACAGAGGGCCTGCTGCTGTCGATTGTCAAGGGGGAGCGACGTATCTGGCGGGAGATATACCAGCCCTGTTTTCTGGCTCTCTGGCGCCATCGTCACATGCTGATACGCCTCAGGCAGCGTGTGCAGAGAGACCGGCGGGTCTCCCTGAAGTCCTTTTATTCTGCCTATTCTTTAATCCCATACAAGTTTCTGATGCTCCTCAGACATGGTCTGCCGACGCTGAAATAGCAGGCAGCGCTTATGGAATAAGCATGTCTTTCACGGCGACCTGCCAGCTTGTTGAATACCGATGATAGTTTCCTGTTAACAGCTCTTTTAGAACAACCGGTATGCGGGCAAATCGCTGTGCAGGCAAAGCGCGCCTGATTTCCAGATGATGGAGCTTTGCCGAAATTTTTTTAACCGATTCGTGATCCGGCGGAAACCACCTGCGGAAGTGATCGTACGCGATCCGATATCGTTCAATCTCGCCGTCATAATAGACCCGTCTGTCTGTGTTCAGCGATTCTTTAATCCTGTATCCGATCCCTTTTGGCATGGCGCCGATCTGATTGTTTCCGTGCTGCCTGTATTGAATCAGTTTCTCAGCGATGATGGACAGGTTTGAGAAGCCAGCGATGTTGAGAGCGATCCATGCGTCATGCATCCAGCAGGGGGGGATGGGAACCAGTCTTTCTCTCCAGCACGACCGGAACGCAAGCGTTGCGCCTGTTACAACCAGTTGCCTTAAGACGATGTCCAGCGAATCCCCTCTCAGGGCGGAACGCTGGGCTTTTTTCCCAAAACGAACGACGTCCCAGAGAGAAAATCCGAGTTGACGCAGATGCTGATCGACGATGTCGGCATCTGTAAAAACCCCCCCCGCCGCGGGGTTTTGCAAAAATATCCGTTCTATATGCGTGAGTTTCCGGGGGTGCCACACGTCGTCCTGGTCGGAAAGGACAATGATGTCGCCGGAGCAGAGGCAAATGGCCTTTTCAAAATTTTTTATTGTTCCAAGGGTTGATTCGTTAATATGAAAATGTGTTTCAAAGGGGGCGCGGGCGGCAAAAGCGTGCAGCAGGTCCGGGGTATTATCCGATGACCCGTCATCACAAATCACCACTTCATCAGGCAGACGGGCCTGGGAGCAGATGCTTGCGAGCTGTTCATCCAGATACCGGGATCCATTGAAGGTGCACATGGCAATAGAAAGTTTCATTGTGGGGCAATATCTCCAACTGCGATCGGTTGTCGGGGCGCCTGCACATTCGTGTGTGCTGCCGACCCCTTGCACGGGTTGAGCCGGTCGAAAAATTCCATGAAATACCGGGGCCGAAAAGAAAAACTATTTTTCTGTTCGGCTTCTGATAAAATATTCACTAAACAGGAGTCCTGTTTTCATTTTATGCCGGAAAGTCTTAGAACTGTCCCGCATTTTTACGAAATTTAATTTAAAGTCATGATAATTACGGGCTTTCAAACAGTGGCGGGCCAACTGATATCTGACATCATTCAAGCTGTTGCTGAGTATTTTATTGACCCTGCTGTCGAACTTGTCGTTGATTACGTCAAGCATCTGTTCCCATTTTTCAAGGCGCCATGGTAAGCTTTCATGCTCCCAGATCCCCTTTTTGTGAACGCGATATGTTCCCATTGTCTGATTGATAAACTTTATTTTTCCATGGCGCGCATTTAATAAATGAAGTGGATAATCACCCACCGGACACAGGCGGAACCAGTCGGGAACCGTGGTAAAATTTTTTCGGAAAACGCATGAGGCTGTATAGATATAATTACCCCGTGCGATATTCTTTATTGTTGTTATTCCTTTCTGTCTGATATTAGACAGCCGGCTTAAATCCGGATAGCCGTCATATAGAATCCGCATATTATGAAAACAGATTGAAAAATCGGTATGTTTTTCCAGGAACGCAACCTGTTTCTGCAGTTTACAGGGGTCGGTCCAGTAATCATCACCCTCACAAAGCGCAATATAATCGCCCTTTGCCCGTGGAAGGTTGAATTCGACAGTCGGCCGGCTCCCCTTTGAATACTGGTTTTCCGTCTGATAAATGGGTTTTATCAGACCGGGATAAGTTTTTTCATATTCGCGGATAATCGCCGCCGTGTGATCGGTAGATGCGTCGTCGTATATCAGGATTTCAAAAGGGAAATCGGTTTCCTGGATAAGAAACCCCTTCAGTGTATCCTCAATATAGGTTTGGTGGTTATAAGCGGTGCAGCAGATACTGACAAGCGGCCCGGAACAGGGCCTCTTCCATTTCTGCACGATTTCCTGTTCGGTTCTCAATTCTCGCAAGAGTGCTCCTTTCCGCTGTTTCTGCTCAGAAGTACCTCCCGGGCAATCGTGTATGCCTGCAATCCGAACAGATGTGCCAGACCGACATAGAGCAGACATGAAGACAATGCAAAAACAAGGAGTTTTAAAAATGGTGACCACTCAACAAGGTGGGAGGCGCTGTAACACGCCATGGCGACAAGGAAGGCAAGAATCAGGCCGGGCATAAAATCAGCCAGCTGCTCACAAACCGTGTAGTCGATCAGTCTGTTGGTAAAATAACTGTTCGGTATATAGGCCAGCACACTGTTTATGATCTGGCCGACAAGAACGCCAAAAATGCCGAAACGGATACTGACAACAAGGATGACAACAAACATGACCTTCCTTATTATTTCAAGATAGAGGAACAATCCGGAGCGGCCTTTGACGGTAATGATATTCAGGTTAATGACATGCAGTGGATACAGAACACCGGCAAGACACAAAAGCTGCAGGTAAAGAACAGCAGGGTGCCATTCCGGCGGCAAAAGACAATCGAATAAAGGCTCTGCCAATGCCGCCAGCATCAGCATTGCCGGGAAAAGCAGAAAGGTTGTGACGCAGACTATCTTGCGATATGCCGATTTAAGACGGATGTCATCATCCTGCATGATGGACAGGGCCGGATAGGTAACGACCTGGATGGAAGCAACCAGCTGGTTGAGAACCATGTCTCTTATTCTGGCGGCAAAGAAATAATACCCGGCGATAGCGGCTGTAAAAATTTTTGCTATTACGACAAAATAGAGATTTAAAAAAATCGTGTTCGACAGATCCGCCAGGAACAGTTTGTAACCGAAGTTGTACATTCTCCACAGGGACGAGAAATCGATAGCGAGTGTAGGACGCCACCCCTGCAGTATCCATAATAGTATCGTTGTTATAAGAGCGGCCAGGAGAATTTGTATAATGAGCGCCCACACCCCGGCGCCCATATAGGCCAGGACCACCGCAACAACGCCGGAAATAGTTACCGCCGGCAAACTGGCCTTAAGCTGGGCTTTGAAGTCCAGTTCCCGGCTCAGCAGCACACTCTGGACCAGCTGGAAAGCGTTAATCAGGACGCCGGCGCCTGCCGTGCGAATCAGAAGGACCAGGCGGGGCTCATTGTAAAAATGCGCTATGAAGGGAGCCGATATGAAGAGTAAGACGTAAGCAATCGATCCCAGGGCCAGATTGGCATAGAAGGCGGTGTTGCAATCCTTTTGCGTGACCGTTCGCATTCGGATAAGCGCCTGACGAAAACCTGATTCCATGAGCATGGCGGCAACAGCCAGAAAAACGGTCATCATGGCCAGCAGGCCGAAATCTTCCGGCAATAAGAAGCGGGCAAGCAGCAGGGTGACGATCATTTGTATGCCACTGCGGCTGAGCAACTCAGAAAATTTCCAGAGGATACCGACGGTAGTCTTATGAGCCAGGGTCATGGATTGATTTTTTAAAAACGTATGGGAGTTGAAATTGTTTATATCAGAACCGCTGTTTCATGGAGAGATAACATTTCCGGGCGTTTCATGAAATATCCGGGTTAAGCCCAGACGTGAAGGGCTTTAGTGCCTGTATCAGGTCTTCCTCCCTGTTGACGCCATAAACGTAAGCCGTCTGGTCATTGAAAAAATTTTTGTGTTTTTGTATCTGCAGATCAAAGCCGGCATTTTTAATGCTTTCCAGCAGATGGCTTTCTCCAAATGTCCTCAGATGGTCTTGTTGACCATGAAAATAGGACCGTAATTCGTCTGTATTAATATTCTCATCTTCAAAATTGTTCTTCAATAACCGGGAAAAGGGGGTCTGCAGAACAGCAATGCCGCCTGGTTTGAGAACCCTGTAAAATTCCGATAGCGCCTTCATGTAGTCAGGAATGTGTTCCAGGATATGATTGGCGATCACGAAATCAAAAGTTCCTCCGTCAAAGGGAATGTCTGTCGCGTCAATTTTCCGAATGCTCTCAGTCTCCGGATATAAATCCGCCTTGATGTATATTTTTGGAGATTGGCGGCTTATTCTGTCCGACAGGTTTTTTTCAGGGGCAAAATGCAAAATCTCCGCATCACGCATCATGTCCCAGTACTGCAATTTGTCAAAAAACATGTGCAGATGTCTTTCCCTGTCGGTCGAACCGCAGAACATGCAGCCGAAATTATCGACATCGCTGCCAATCATATGAAGTTGTTTGCGAAAATCGGATTTTCCACCGGAGCCTTTTTGGTACCTGGTGAAACGATGAAACGTTCGGCCGCATACATAGCATTTTTTATTACTTCCAATGCTGTTGATAATTTTTTTTATTTCCGCGATTGACATGGGCCTTTCCCATCATTACCAAACAATCTCCGGGGCATGACATTGTCATGCCGGTGTGTTGTTTAACGGAGTGGTTCTGTCAGGGCCTTGCTGCTACGGACCGGACGGAAAAACACCCTCCAGGCCTCAGGGTATGCAACGGTTCCGGCCCCCCATCTTGAGTTACACCTTCCTGTAATATTTCGCCGGAATTCCATACCAGACCTCATTTGCCGGAACGTTTCGGCGAACCTGGGAACATGCGCCGATTTCCGAATTCTCACCGATGGTGACAGCCGGCATGATCAGAACATTGGCGCCGAACTTGGACCCCTTTTTAAGTATACCGGCGACCTTTTCGTCATTTCTGCTAAGATCGGGAGTATCCGCCACTACAAAGGAGTATTTCATGATCACATCATCTTCGACGATTGTCCCCGCGGATAGCGTTCCCCGGCTGCCCATTTTTACGTTGTTCCCCAGTTTGCAATCATCCCTGATCTCACAATAGGAGATAAAGGAACAGCGCTCTCCGATCGTCACCCTCTTCCCTATCTTTGAATAGGTGCCGATTCTGGTGTTTTTGCCTATCTTTGTCTCCTTCATTACCATTGAAAAATCTTCCACGGTAACGCCCTCTTCCAGGACGACATGATCTTCAATAATGCAAAAACGGCCGATGGTGACATTGTCAGCCAATATCGCTTTATTCGATACAAACGAGAAGTTTCCACTCATGACCCCTCCCTGTTGACTATGATATTTTTAGGTACGCCCGCATGCTTCTCTTTTGCCTGTATTCGTCTGGCCGGCACACCCGCATACACATTGCCGTCCTCCGTAATATCCTTAACCACAACGGCCCCTGCGCCAATAACCGTCTTCCCTGCAATGACGACATGCGATCGTATGGTACATCCGGATCCCAGAAAGGCTCTGTTTTTAACGGTCACGTTACCGGCAAGTGTTACATTGTTTGCACAGTGCACTTCATCCCCGATCCGGCACCCATGCCCGATTTTAGTGCCGTGCGCGATCATGCAATTTTTCCCGATTTCGGTCATTTCATTAACAGAACCCCTGACAACGGAAATGTCACTTCCAAGAAAGCAGCCTTCTCCTATTTTCACGCCGCCTATCTGCGGCTGGACAATCCGCTCTCCGCTTTCGGGGTCAAAGCGCCAGGCCACACCAGTCGCTCCGATGCAGGAATGAGATTCGACAGTGACATTGTTTCCAATGACCGTGTTGTCCATTACTACCACATGCGAATGCAATCTGACCCCTGCCCCGATAACCGCCCTTCCGATGACACAGAACGGTCCTATGGATGCCGTTTCGCTGATGTCCGCCGCATGATCAATGACTGCCGTAGGATGAATGCCGGCGGGGGGGGTGCCGTGCTTTTGAAAAAAATAATCCATAAGCTTGTAAAATACCAGCTGCGGGTGCGCAACCGTTATCGTGCTTATGTTTTTCTCATTCCATCCCGATGTTGTCAAAAACACGGAATCCGAAAAATCCCCACTCGGCAATGCATTGCCTTCGAAATAATAAAACCCGTTCGGCTCTGGCCGTCGCAGGCTGCAAAACCTCAGCATCCGGGGCTTCCCGATGATACGCTTTTGATATGCCGTTCCCAGTTCATCTAACGCTGAAAGAATATCAGACAGCGCAAAAGTTGATTGATTCATAGACCCTTCCCAAACCGCCGGTTTGTTTTTTTCAAAACATTCCGCCTTTGTTTTCAAAGGTGGAATGCCGTCGTTTTTTTTTATGCTGACAGGCAGGATCTTCACCGGGGAAGGTGGCTGCCAGGTCGACTCCTTTTTGTGTTGATGACCGGGCATGCTTATGCCCGGCGGGTTTTTTTCTTAGAGCTCTTTTGAAAGCGCATAATGATTTCTGCGATATTGTTCACGTGGCGGATTTCCAGGTCCGGATAAAGCGGCAGGCACAGAACCTGCCGTGACTTTTCCGTGGCCACGGGCAGGTTGGCCTCATCCGCGCCGGGCAGTGCCTTGTACATGTCAAATGTCGAAATCAGAGGATAAAAATAGCGACGGCCGAAATAGTTGTATGACTGAAGATGTTCATAAAGGGCATCCCGGCTTCGGCCATACTTCTTTTCATCCACGAATATGGGGAAATAGGCGTGATTGCAGACCACGCCGGGGGCCTGCTCCAGAAAGGTTATGCCGCTCATGCCGGAAAGCCTCTTTTTATATTGATTCGACAGGCGGGCGCGTTTTTCCACCACATGGTCAAAGTATTCAAGCTGCAAAAGGCCGAGCCCGGCCTGGAACTCATTCATTTTGGCGTTGATGCCGGGAGCGATCACGGTTGTTTCACCGGCAAAGCCGAAGTTCTTCAGGTAATCGATTCTTTTTTTGATTCTCGGGTCATGGCAGATAATGGCGCCGCCTTCAAAAGTATTGAAGACCTTGGTGGCATGGAAACTTAAAATGGATAGATCCCCGAAAGCCGTAACAGACTGGCCGTCTACTCGAACGCCGAAGGCATGGGCCGCATCGTAAATAAGGCGCAGGCCAAAAGTATCGGCAATCTCCCGCAGGCGCAACACCCGGCAGGGGTTGCCGTATACATGAACGGGCATGATGGCGGTGGTTTGCGGTGTAATGGCGGATGCCACCTTTTCAGGGTCGATGCAACAATAATCAGGCTCGATATCCACGAAAACCGGGCGGATGTTATTCCACCACAGCGAATGGGTGGTGGCTACAAAGCTGAAAGGGGTGGTAATCACCTCGCCTGTTATCTTGAGAACCTGCAGGGCAACCATCAGGGCAAGTGTCCCATTGGTAAACAGAGAGACATAGGGGACACCGAGAAAGTCGGCCAGGGCGCTTTCGAATGCTTTATGAAGATTTCCGTAATTCGTGAGGCATTTGCTTTCCCATATGGTCTCCAGAAAAGCGTTGACCTCCGACAGGGGCGGCAAAAACGGTTGTGTAACCGTAATTTTTTTCTCGGACCTGAACGGCACTTTTTTATCACCGGCAGTGACTGTCATTGAACAATCCCCCACGCAGGCTGTCTTTGTCTCAGCCCGAATATGTCATGAAATTTTTTGCCATGTATATTTCCCATAAAATACTCGGAAATCCCCCATGAAATATCCGGGTCAACCCTTTCGTCTGGGCGGGTTGGTGTCCGCCATCTGTTTCCACACCAAACAATGGGGACGGTTTTGGATGGTGGACAGAAAATCCGTGAATTCCTCTTCCTTTAAGACCAGAGTGCGGATTTTTCGTTTAATATAACGTTCAGTTTTTCTGCTCAAATCGTTCAGGTGATATGGGTCAATGTCGCCAACCAGCACCAGATCAATGATGCCAGAGTCCTTGCCTTCGGCATAATCGTCAATGATATAAGCTTTTTCCAGGTTCCCCAGGCGCGTAAGGATGCTTTCGATAAGCTGGTCCAGGCCCAGAAATTTGCCGACCATGGACTTGAGTTCCGGGAAAAGCGGATGGGCGGTGTTGGCCGCATAAAAGACATTCCGGCCGTTTTTTTGAGAGGTGAGAAGTCCCGTTTTTGTGAGCTGATTCAATTCTTCGCGAACGGCATTGGTGGAGACCTGGAACTCCTTGGAAAGCTCCCTGAGATAGGATCGCGTTCCGGGGTTGAAAAAAAAGCGTGTCAGCAGCCGGATGCGGGTTTTAGAGGATATGAGACCAGCGAAAATATCGTTCATGGGCACTTAAAACCTGACAATCGTAGTTGGTTTAATGAGTAGTTTTTCTATTCATAACATATTCAGAGTTTTTGTCAAGTTTTTTGAACCATCATCCGTTCACGGGGCGTAAGTTTTCGGCAGCGAAAAAAAGTATCATTTTTCTTGCGTTGTCATCGCGAAAATTCATATTTAAGAAAGGTCATTAACCCTTTTCGGCTTGAGTCATCACAATGGATTCCGGAAAACACCCATGTTCTCAAGAAAACGGTGAAAGCCACTCTTTCCGAGGTGCTTCCTGCCCGGATCCCCGTCTGGTCAAAGAAGTCGCGCACGGCAGGAAAATAAAAAACAGGGCAGGTGCGGTATGGAACTGGGAGAGCCCTGCCGGTGAAGTGCGATGGCGACGACGAGCGGGCATGCTGACGTCGCACATCAGGCCCCGGCATCAGGTCCTGGAACTGGGGTGCGGCACCGGCTATTTTACCAGAGAACTGGTTAAAACCGGGGCTGTCATTAAAGCCATTGATATTTCTCCCGATCTCCTTGAGCTGGCGGTGAAACAAGTTCCCGCCGATAATGTTGCTTTTGAGGTCGTCAATGCCTATGAGATGCCTTATCCCGGCAACTCTTTTGATACGGTCGTAGGCAGTTCCGTCCTTCATCATCTGGATATCGACAGGGCGTTGAAGGAAATTTTCAGGGTTTTGCGGCCCGGGGGTACCATCTGTTTTACCGAACCCAATATGATGAACCTTCAGATTGCACTTCAGAAGAATATTCCTCGCCTGAAGGAAAAGATGGGTGACTCCCCGGATGAGACTGCTTTTTTCAGGTGGCGCCTGAAACGGCAGCTTGCCAGAAACGGTTTTTCAAATGTGCGGGTTATGCCGTTTGATTTTCTTCACCCGTCTATTCCGGCGAGGCTGGTCCCTGTTTTAGAGAATCTTTTTTTGTGGTTTGAGAAAATTCCTTTTGTAAAGGAGAATGCGGGTTCCTTGTATGTCAGGGCATTTAAACCGGAATAAGACAACAGGGATTGCCGTTTCTCAACGGCGGACCACGGAACGGGCTGCTTTCCGGCAGTTGGTTGCCGCCGGGCCGGAATCAAACGAACTTTATACGAAGGGCCGCAAAAACAACCATTTTAAGCAGCAGCCAGCCGTGGCGCCAACGCTGAATATTGGTGTCACCATACCTTCGATAACGGTATCGAACAGGCATCTCGATAATTTTTAAGTTCAGTTTCGATGCGCCGAACAGCAGGTCAAAGTCGCCAAAAGGGTCGAAATCCCCGAAGTAGGATCTGTTTTTTTCAATATCGGCGTAATGGTGTTTCCACAGGACCTTTGTTCCGCACAGCGTATCCTTGATGGGCTGCCCCAGGAGCCAGGTGAATGCCAGGCTGAAAAATTTGTTGCCCAGAATGTTGAAAAACCGCATGGATTGGTTTTCCAGCGGATAGACCAGCCGGACGCCGTTGACAAACTCTCCCGCACCTGAGGTCATCAACCGCACAAAACGCGGCAAGTCTTCCGGAGGAACCGTCATGTCGGCATCCAGAATAATCAGGATATCGCCTTTGGCTTTCTGGAATCCCAGCCGCACAGCATCTCCTTTGCCTTCTCCGCTTTGCCGGTAGAGATGAAGGTCTTTTCCCGGATAGCGGCCCAGCAGCGACGCAATGGTTTCATAGGTACCGTCCCGGGAATGGCCCTCTACGAATATCAGTTCCGTAGACGAACCCAGATCCGGCATTCGGTTCAGCAGCGGCTCTATGTTGCCGGCTTCGTTTCGGGCGGGCACGATCACGGAAACCGAAGGCTCGCTTCGTTTGTGCGCAATAGGACGGCAGATCAGAAAATTGGTCAACGCCAGCCAGCTGAACGGTACTATTTTGGACAGATATCGGTTGGCAATACCGGAAACAAGCGGGACCGGGACAGGCATGAGAATATGAGGCGTTTTTTTAATTGTTTCGTAGCCGGTGATGTGAAGGAGGTTGATGACATCATTGGGGGAGAACCAGTTCTGTTCCAGTACTTGGAAGCCCAGCCCGAGTTTTTGCGCAAGAAAGAGCGGGGGCCTCCACAGGTTATTAAAAAAATTGATTATGATCCTGGTGTCCTCGTCACAAAAGTACTTCATATTTTCGAGGATTTGTTGCAGGTCCCAGACATCGTTAACCAGATCGGAAAGAATAATGACATCAAATTTCATGTCGAGCGGGATCTCACTTGCTTCCGCCTGAACAAAGTGTAAGTGGGGATATTTTTCCGAAGCTGTGCGGACCATGTCGGACGAAAAGTCAATACCGACGCCGAAAGAGGGAGAGACAGCGGCCAGCAGATCTCCATGACCACAACCGACCTCCAGCACCTTGACACGAGAAGGGACAAGAAAACGATAATACGCCTCCAGAAGCTGGTGGTAGTAAGCTCCTGGCCTTGCCTCCCGCTTTTTGTGCCGGGAGACGGCGTCGTAGTGCTGGATGCGTCGTGTCTTATCGGCGTGTTTCGCCGGATCCATTTGCTTTCTCCCCTGATACCGGTGCATACCGGATATCGCCAGTCTGAAACGAACGGGAACAGGGACTTTTTATCGCTATATCAGAAAACGGGTGATGATTGAATCGCTTTTACTTTTTTTGTTATCTGGGGAAGGGTCTCCTGGCTTGCCAGGTGCAGGGATTTTTCCAGATGCCACTGCCACCCCGCCTTTTCGATTCCTTTTCCGATAGCCCCTGCGGCGAGATGGATTTCGATCACCGATTCATCGTCAGGCAGTTTTTGCAACAGCCGTTGCAGGATGGCATAGGTGTCTGTAAAGAAGCAGCCGGAAGGCTTTTTCAGGCGGATGACGCTGAAACCTGTAAACTCAGTCACCTGAAGATCCGGGTCCTGAGAGATCAGGTGATAGTCAATGGACTTAAACCTCTCTTCCACCGGCATGAAGGGGTACCGGGAACGGGATGTAAGGTAATACTCACGCCACTGGAAAAGAACGACCACCGGTTCCAGGGGGATTCCTTTTGCGGGGACCATGTCCAGTATATGCATCATTCCGGTAATCTGGGCCGTTCCCCGGTAGTAACGGGGGAAACCGACATAGCTGGGCTCCCACCTGCCGTACGGTGAGAGGCTATCGAGAAGGAGTACATGCTGAGGACCAAAGTCGCTGGCAAGATAACGGCACAACCCTTTCCAGTCACTTCTTTTGGGAAATGTTTTACAGTCGGCGGCGGCGAAAATGGTTTGTGCTATTAAAATGGCGCCGCCCAGAAAAATTATGAAGCGGGTATACCGGGGTGAACGCATGGTATGTGTCAGGTCGAGGAGCTGCTGAAACCCCAGTCCGGCAAGCAGGAGTACGGAGGGAAGAAGGTAGATGGCGTAGGGAGGCCGGAAGGGCATGTCGGTTTTTGCCTGAAAAACGATTTGTTCCAGCAGGACGGAACCGGTCAGTACAAAAAAAATGAGTAGCGGAAAACCGTCTTTTTCCTGCCTGCTTTTTCGGATCACCATCACCAGAGCAAGCAGGAGCAGGGCCAGCAGCGGAAAGGTCAGCGGCTCCGTCTGGACGGCAAACGTCTGCCATATCGGGAAAGGGTCAAAACGGGACAAAGTCGCGGACAGGTCTTTCCAGCCGAATTGCATACGAGTATCGGGAAGATATTTGGCATTGCGCGCCAGAACGAGTTTCAGGTTGGGCAGATATAATAAAACGGCGAAAATAATGGCGGCCAGGGCGAGCCCCACGTTTTTTTTGCTCGGCAGCCGGAAAAAGAGGCTCAGAAAAAGGCCGGCGCCCAGGACACAGATGACCACCAGAGGGGAGAGGCTTCTCGTATAGAGGAATCCTGTGGCAACCAGAAGAAACAGGCAGGTGTTGCCCGGCAGGGCCTTTTGCGCGGCAAGCAGGCGTTGCAGGACATACAACAGGAGAAGGAAAAAGAAAATAGCAATGGCGTAGGGCCGGGCTTCCTGAGAGTAATAGAGTAAAAAGGGGGAAAAGGCGGCGATGGCTCCTGTGCCGGTACTGACGGGCAGGCTCGCCCATTTGGAGAGCAGCAGCATGACCAACAGCACGGTTCCTGTACCAAAAAGGGCGGCCGGCAGACGCAGGGCGAAGTCTGTGTCGTAAAAATTATGAATGATATGACCGATCCAGTAATCAAGCGGGGGTTGTGCCTGGGAGGCCGCATCAATGACCAGTTGCTTGAATGAATTGAAATAATAGGCAACCTGAAGCAACTCATCCATGAACAGACTTTCCGCGTCCAGGTGATGCAACCGCAGCCCCAGTGCGAGAAGGCAGATCGAGCCATATAATATCATCATCCGGCAGTCAGTTTTGAAGATGTTTCTCATGGTCGGGTCCGGATGCGACTTTTTCGTGTTTCAGGCGTTTTCAATAACATGTCAACTCAACCGTTTTCTCAGGAAAAGGCCGGCGACATACAGCGGAAACAGGGCCATGCCGTACAGAAAGGGGCGAAGCGGTACCGCATATCGCGGAAACGGTGCGCCAACCATATGGATGACGGTATAATATATCAGGAGCAGCGACAGCACTCTTGCAATAACTAACGGGGTTTCGTCAACACCGATACGGGTCAGGGGGAGCCATGCGACCAGCAAACCGCAAAAAGCCAACAGCACAATCGGTCCGTGCAGCAGGCGCATGAAGTTGTAACTTAATTTAAACAGACCATCGTTGAAGTATGGCGAGTGGGACGGGAGGTAAACAAAGGGGCCACCCGCACCCTGAACCATATCCCAGGACCAGAACACGGCCGGTTTGCCGATAAGAAACCAGCGCAGGTGCCGGGCGGGCTCCTCCTGGAATCGCCTTTGAATTTCCTGCAGTACTGTGGAGAGAGTGCGGCTGATTTCCGCGGACCGGGGATCAAAGCGATAGGGCACCCCAAAGCTTGTAGGCGTTTCTTCATAGGTAAAATCGGGATACAGGCCGTGGTGAAGGAAGTTGATCATAAGTGTTTTATCGCTGGTTGAACCGATTGTATTGGCATTCCGGACAAGCCATGGCGCCAGGCAGAGGGCAAAACCCAGGATGACCATGCCGGACAGCTTGGCCCCCCGGTCGCGACCAAACTGAAAGAGCAGAAAGAGTGCAAATAGAACGGCAAAGTACTGAAGACCAGGCCTTATCAGGCTTGCGAGGGCGACAAGACAACCGGCAATGGCGGCCTGCCATGCCCTGCGGCGCATGCTGAAGTGGCTGATGAACCAGGCCAGCAGAACAAGAAAAAAAGCAAAGAGCGTTTCTGATAAAAGATAGCTGTTGGCGGTAATAAGGTGCGGGCTGATGCCGGTTAAAAAGGTCGCGGCCGTTGTCCAGGCAAGGGGAAGAAAAGAGTTGAAAAGGAAAAAACAGAGAACAACGGTGATGCTGCTTAAAATCGCCTGCGCAAATGTTATGGTCTTGATCGTCCTGTCATCTGCCGGACCATTGATAAAAAGACTGAGGAAGAGCGGATACCCCGGAGAACGGACGGCATCCGGTACAGGGGCGATACCGGGCTCGTAAAGACCGGCCATGTCGCGTGAATAAACATGATGAAATTTGAGATTGTAGGCATACATGAAGTACTCGCCTGCATCCCGTTGAACGGGATCCGGTATCCATGTTCCAGTGGCCGAGGTAACCCTCATGTGAACGCTTATCAAAAGCAGAACGCCCAGCGTGAGAAGGGTAATGACCCGCTTTATGCGGTCGGAGAAGGTGCGATCCGGTGCCACGGCATTATACTGAAGTTTTGATTTCAAGTTATTTGCCCCGCAGCAGGTTGTATTTGATAATCACCCAGATCGCCCGGACCCCGTCGCGCCAGCCGATTTTTTTGCCCTCCTGGTAGGTCCGGCCGTAATAGGAGATGGGTACTTCATAGATGCGCAGGCGTTTTTTGGCGATCTTGGCGGTGATCTCCGGCTCAAACCCGAACCGGGACTCTTCTATGGTGATGCTTTCCAGCGCTTTTTTCGTGAAAACCTTGTAACAGGTCTCCATGTCTGTCAGGTTCAGGTCGGTGAACATGTTGGACAGCAGCGTGAGAAACCGGTTGCCCAGGTAGTGCCAGAAATAGAGCACCCGGTGGGCGCCGGAGCCGGCAAACCGCGATCCATACACCACATCGGCCCGGCCTTCAAAGATGGGTTGCAGCAGTACGGGATATTCAGCCGGATTATATTCCAGATCCGCGTCCTGAATCAGGAGAATATCCCCCTCGGCATGGGCAAGCCCGGTTCCAATGGCCCGGCCCTTGCCGCAGTTTTTTTCATGAAACACCCGCTTGATTTCCGGTGCGTCAAGGCCGGAAAGGATTTGCCGGGTGCCGTCGGTGGAGCCGTCATCAACGATGATTACCTCCTTCCGGTAGGGCACGTCCAGTACCCGCTCAACCACTTCCTGAACGGTTTCTTCCTCGTTATAGACGGGGATGATGATACTTAGCAGAAGGTCAGGGGGACAGGTCCGGCCGGAAGTCATCTTCACCTCTTAATTGAGTCGCCTTTCAGATCTTTGTTGGCCTCCATGTCGAACCACATGGCAAAAAGGGTAAACTGGCTGGCCGACATAAAGGAGAACATGGCGGCCAGTGCGTTGATGGGCGGAATATAACCGGCGAGATACCATACGTAAAAAAGCCGGGTAAAAAGGGCTGCGGTAAGTACGCCAAAAGCCATTCCCAGAAGGTAGAAAAAGACCAGTGGATGGAAATCCTTGATAATGTATTTTTCCTTCATACGCCAGAAGAACCGCTTGAACAGCAGCCAGCTGATGGTAAAAACAACCTTTTTGATACGGATGCCCGACTTTTCTCCCACATTATAAATGGGCTCCACCGGCACGTCCGCCACCCGGAAGTTGTCTACGTTCAGCAGAATCATCAGGTCGTTGGGCTGGCCGTATTTTTTATACATCCGGTCCCAGTTAATGGTGTTAAGGGCTTTGTTGCTGATGGCCGTATAACCGGACTGAAAGTCGGATATGTGCCAGTAGCCGGACACAATCTTGGTTAAAAGAGAGAGAAACGCGGTTCCGAAATACCGGACTTTGGGCATATGCCGGTAGGCATTGCCGGAAAAAAAACGGTTTCCCTTTGTGTAATCCGCCGACCCGCTGGCCACCGGTTCCACCAGGGCCGGCAGGTCTGCCGGGTCCATCTGGCCGTCTCCGTCCATTCGCACCGTGATGTCGACATTATGTTCAATGGCCCATCGATAACCGGACACCAGTGCCCCGCCGCACCCCTGATTAACCGCGTGGCCCAGGAGCACAACCCGCTCGTCTTTTTTTGCCTGACCGGTTACGACGTCGGCTGTTGCATCGGTGCTGGCGTCGTCCACCACAACAATATGGTCCACCCATTTCGGCAGGGTGGTGAGCACCCGAAGAATCTGGGTGGCTTCGTTATGCGCGGGAATCACCACGCAAACGCTTTTGTTCTGATACATGGCAGGTGCCTTTGTCGTGTCCGGCAGGTATTTGCAATCTTGTTGAAATTTTAATACGATATGCTAACTAATGTATAGACACGCCGTGTTTTTTTCAAGGCTTTTGTTTTCAAACAGTCCCCGGAAACGGTGAGAACGATGATCGACGATTTTGAGAAACTGTTTGCTCCCAGGAAAGTGTGCCAGATTCTTGTTGCCAGGAAAATGATCTTAAAGGAAACCGCCGAAGACCTGCTCAAACGGTATGGCGGCGTAAAGGCAAAACTGGAAAAGGCACAGAATGCCAGGCTGGCCGCTGCGCCTCCCGGCATAAGGATCAACAACCCCATCACCATCGTGGATGTGATAGTGTCCATGGGGTTGTCCAGGGCCGACACCGAGGTGGGCGAACTGGACGAGGAGACGGTGTTCCAGGCACTGGCCGAGGAGTGGGCCGTCCCGTTTAAAAAAATAGATCCCCTGAAGCTGGACCTGGAGCTGGTGACCAACACGATTCCGCGGTCCTTTGCCATGAACTACCTGGTTCTGCCCGTTGCCGTTGAAAATGGCGAGTTGATCGTGGCCACTCCCAACCCGTTCAACACCACGGTAATGGATGATATCGCCCGGGTGGTACACCGCCGGGTGGCGCCGAGGGTCAGTACCAAGTCGGACATCATTCGCACCATCAACGAGTTTTTTGGTTTTAAAAAATCCATTGCCGCCGCCGAGACCCAGTTCGCGGCCCCCACCGTGGACCTGGGCAACCTGGAGCAGTACGTACGCCTGGCCGGTGACGGTGAGCTCCCTTCCAACGACAGCCATATCGTCAACGCGGTAAACCACCTGTTTTCCTATGCCCTGGACCAGCACGCCAGCGATATTCATATCGAGCCCAAGCGGGACATCACCATGGTGAGAATGCGTATTGATGGCGTGCTGCACACCATCTATAAGATACCCAAGCGGGTTCATTACGCCCTGGTGAGCCGCATCAAGAATCTGGCGCGCATGGACATGGCTGAAAAACGGCGTCCCCAGGACGGCCGCATCAAAACCGACAAGGGGGGTAGCGAGGCAGAGGTGCGGGTCTCCACGGTTCCCGTGGCATTTGGTGAAAAGGTGGTCATGCGGATCATGGATCCGGACATTCTGTTTCAGCCCCTGGAGGGCCTGGGTTTTTCCGCCGATGAGATGAGCATTTATCAGCAGATGGCCAACCGGCCCAACGGCATCATCCTGGTGTGCGGTCCCACAGGCAGCGGCAAATCCACCACCCTCTACTCTACGCTTCGTTACCTTTCCACTCCGGACGTCAACATCACCACCGTGGAAGATCCCATTGAAATGGTGCATGAGGACTTCAACCAGATCGCGGTTCAGCCATCCGTCGGTGTTACCTTTGGCGCCATTCTCCGCAACATTCTGCGTCAGGATCCGGACATTATAATGATCGGTGAGATGCGGGATCTGGAAACCGCCCAGAACGCGATTCAGGCCTCGCTGACCGGCCACCTGGTGCTCTCCACCCTGCACACCAACGACGCCCCCTCCTCCATTATCCGGCTGCTGGACATCGGAGTCCCCAACTTTCTGGTGCAGGCCACGCTGGTGGGTGTCGTGTCCCAGCGTCTGGTGCGACGGATCTGCCCTTACTGCCGGGAGCCCCTTGAAATGGAGGCAACCGAGTTTGAGGCCATGGGCATTCAGACGGGAAAACGGGGGAAGCTGAAGCTGTACAGGGGAAAGGGGTGTACCAAGTGCAGGGGCACCGGCTATAAGGGACGAACCGGTATTTTTGAGCTGCTGCCCTACACGGAAGCCATTCGGGCGTTGACCCTTCCCCAGACTGATGTGGCAAAGATCCAGGCCAAAAGCCGGGAAGAGGGCATGATGACCCTGAGGGAGGCGGCGGTAAAAAAGATGCTGCGGGGTGAAACCACCTACCAGGAGGTGCTGCGGGTCACCTGGGAATGATGCGCCGGCGATATTACCGGGTGCCGCAACAGGGCATAAAAAAGCGGGGGCAGTCTGTATGCCTGCCCCCGCCTGAAACAACAGATTTTGATTTATAAAGGACTTCTAAAAGTCGCCCCCGGTTCAATCACGTCGTCGGACTGGGTGACCACTACGGTGGCCGTGTTCTCCCGGGTCAGCAGCACCATCAGCTTTCCGTATACGATGGGAGGCAGGGTCACTTTCTCGCCGCCCACCTTTTCTGTTTTCTGATAATAGACGTCATACCGTTGTCCGGCCTGGACGCCGTCTTTTTTGCCCCGGTTGATAAAGGCAATGGCGTATTCTCCAAAGATTTTTGCAGGCGCATCAACACCGATGATGGCGCCGGTCAGTCCCTCCGGACTTTCTGCCAGGGGGATTTTCGGGGTCCGTTGCTCAAAGGGCATGATCAGGTCGCCCACGGCGATTTCCTGAAAGGATCTGTAAATGTTGGCCACGACGTAGTCAGGGGTTAAAGCGGTGATTTCGGCGATCCCGGCGATGAGATAATGGTGTCCGGCATATTTCCCGGTGGTGGGGTCATCCACGGGGCTGATGGGTTTGTAAATCCGGTAGGTGTTGCCCTTTATAAAAGAGGTGTCCCCGGTCTGTTGAATATAAACGGTATCTCCCTGTCCCAGCAGTTTCCGTTCGTCACCCTCTACCTTGAAAATTCTTCCCATGTGGTAAGGATCCACGGGTTTGCGCAACAGGCCCGCTTTGTCCAGCTGCTGGACAAATCCGACAGAGTCGATGGGAGCAAATTCATAGAAAATCAACTCCTCCACCGGAGGCTCGGGCTCCGGCGCGGTCTGCTCCACCGGTTCAACCTGGGCCACCACTTCTTCTTCCGGTGGTGGCGGCGGTATCATTCTGTCCTGGTAGTCGGGAACATCGGTTTTCTGGTAGAGCCGGATTTTCTGGCCGGGATAGATGAGGTGGGGATTGGTCAGATCCTTGTTCTGCCCCCACATGGCGGGCCACACCCACTCGGAGTCGTAGAATTTTCTGGAAAGATCCCACAGGGTGTCCCCCGGCCGGACAGTGTAGTAAAACCCGGGTGCAAAGTCTCCGTCTTCCGGTTGATCCGCCGGTTCGTCCGCTATAGCAAGCCGAGTGCCGGTTGTTGTCTCCTGAAAAGCCGAAGTGTCCTCAGCCGGTGGTAAGGGGTCGGTTCCCGTGCCCTGAACAGTGGGCTCCCCCGGTGCAACGGCGGCGGCATCGCCGGCCGTTGTGGCTGCCGGTTCATCCGCTGCCATAGCGACACCGGTTGCGGTTGAAATGCACAAAAGGCCCACAAGAAACAGAACGATGAATGAAAGGAGGGGTTTTTGATCTGGCATAATTCACCTGTCTGTGGTGTGTAGAACGGTTAATAATTTTTACGGCGTTGATAATGACTATAACCTACATTTTACGGCCCGCAATTGTCAAGTTTTTAGTTTTTCTGGCGGGTTGGAGAAAACTTCGGACGGTGTGCCGCCGGGATAAGAAATCACAGGCTGACATGCTCAAGGACCACTTCCCGGCTGAGAATCAGCTGGGCCGTGGATTTGAACTGGGCCGTGATGTCGGACACCAGGAACCGGGCCGTTCCGGTTTTCGACAGTGAGCTCTCCACCGGAGGGTGATCGTCGATAAACGCCTTGACCGACCGGGCCACGGCCGTGGAGGAGTCAATAATGGCCACCCGCCGGCCGATTTTGTGACCGATGGTTTTTTTGAGAATCGGATAGTGGGTGCACCCCAGAATCAGGGTGTCCACCTGCCGGGTTTTGAGCGGGTGAAGGTATTTTTTTACGATCATGGCGGTTTCCGGCTTTTTCAGCCACCCCTCCTCCACCAGGGGCACCAGCAGGGGGCAGGCCTGGGAGTGGACCCTGGCGCCGGGCCGCCGCTCAAGAATTTTCTTTTCGTAAATACCGCTGTTGATGGTGGCCCGGGTGCCGATGACGCCGATGGCGCCGGTTTTTGAAAGCCGGGTCGCAAGGGCCACCGCCGGGGTGATCACTTCGAACACCGGAATGTCAAAGCGGCTCGTCACCGCTTCGGTGGCCACGCTGGAGGCGGTGTTACAGGCCATGATCACCATTTTTGCGCCGTAAGACAGCAGCAGTTCGGTGTTTTCCAGCGCGTACTTGATGACGGTTTTGGGGCTTTTCGCGCCGTAGGGGGTCCGGGCCGTGTCTCCGAAATAGAGGATGTCATAGCCGGCCAGTTCATCCATCACGGCCCTGGCAACGGTGAGTCCGCCCAGCCCCGAATCAAAGATGCCGATCATTGGTGGACCGTCCTTCAGGAACGGGTTGTTTCGAATGCCTGCCAGCGGCCGGCGGCAGGTCCGCCAGGTACCGTCGCACACAGGTCCGAATGGTTTCCGGTGATATCCCGGTTTTAATGCCCGGGCACATCGAGGACATGATCTCCCAGTTGCCCGGATCGATCAGTACGCTTTCAATGTAAGGCCATGCCCGGCACATGCGCGGTTTGACCGGATGAATGGTACACACCCTGTCCCAGAAGACGCAGTACCTGTCCTCTTTCTGGGCCAGCACCGGCCGGCTGCCGGAAAAGGCGCACCATTTTTCGACAAACTGTTTCGGGTCGGTATGAATATAGGCGGAAATGGCGGCGATATCTTCAGGGGTCACAAAAGTACCGCCATATCCCCGGCAGCAGTCGCCGCACTGTTTGCACTCAAATATCTCTTCGGGTTGTGTATGGTTAGAGGGCATAGCGTTTTTCCATGGCGTTTTTAAGGGTCACCGGGTCGCTGTACCGGACTTCTCCGCCGGCGGGCATGCCCGAGGCGATGCGGGTCACGGTTACGGGAAAGGGTTTTAACACCTCGACCAGGTAGGCGGCCGTGGCCTCTCCCTCCACCCGGGTATCGGTGGCGATTACGATCTCTTTGACACTCCCCTTTTTTACCCGGTCCACCAGCTCCCGAATGCGGATATCATCAGGGCCGATGCCGTCCATGGGAGAAAGTACGCCGTGCAGCACATGGTAAACGCCCTTGAAGACCGTCGTTTTTTCAATGGCCATCACCTCGGTGGGGCCTTCCACCACGCAGAGCAGCGAGGCGTTGCGGCCGGGATCGCCGCAGATGGCGCACACCGGGGTGTCGCTTAAGGTAAAACAGACCGAACACATTCGGGTGTTTTTTTTCAGGTCCACCAGGCTGCGGGCCAGTTCGTGCACGGCCCTGTCCGGCACGTGAAGCAGGTGCATGGCCAGCCGCTCCGCGGTCTTCTGGCCGATGCCGGGAAGCCGGGAAAGGTGGGAAATCGCATTGCGAATGGAGGGCGGATAGGCGCTCATCAAAAGGCACCTTTCGCGCCGGTCATGGGGATGGCCTCAGTCCTGTTCCGTCCAGCCGGGTGGCGGGCCGTTCCACTGTCGTCATGGCATAAAACACGCGGCCATGCGCGACACTGGAAAGCAAATTGAATCAGCGGTAAAAACATGGAATGCTCCGGGCAGCCGGTTTACATCAGTCCGGGAATGTTAAGGCCGCCGGTGAGCTTGCCCATTTCACTGTTCATCATCTCCTGGGACTTGGTCAGGGCGTCGTTGATCGCGGCCAGCACCAGGTCCTGAAGCATCTCCACATCCGCCGGGTCCACCACCTCTTTTTCAATCACCAGGGCCGTGATCTGCTGACGGCCGTTGGCGGTGGCCTTGACCATGCCGCCGCCGGCGGTGGCTTCAACGGTTTTTTCGGCCAGCTCCTCCTGGAGCTTCATCATCTGGGCTTGCAGTTTCTGGGCCTGCTTTAGCATGCCTCCCATGTTTTTCATCTTTACTGACTCCTTTGTTCCCGGTGGCCGCTGGCCTTGTCCGGATGTTGTTCTATGTATTTACGATGGTTCCACCAAAAATGTTCAGGGCCTCGGCAACCAGCGGGTCCGGACCTGCGGCTCTGGGTTTCTGTTTGTCCGGTTGCGCCGGCTGGGTGTCGCACGTATAGGTGACGGCAAGGTTTATATCGGTTTTAAAAAAATCACAACACACCTGTTTCAGGTTTTCCATGCTCTGATCCCGGGCAAGGATGGCTTTGTTGGTCCGGGAACCGTATACCTTGATCTCCAGCCGGTCGCCCTCCATGGCGGCCAGGGTGCTGTTGCGCAGGTTGGCCCCCAGCAGGGGGTATTGTTCGTCAATTCGGGCCAGGATGGCCTCCCAGGCCTCGGCATTGTCCAGAGGCTCCTGTTCCGTGGTATCGGCGGCGGCCGGTCCTGTCTCTTTAGACGGTGACGGAACCGACGGCGGAGAAGGCGTCCGCGGTCGATTTTCCGTGGGCACGGCCATGGCCTGGGCCGGCCGGGATGCGGAAACGCTGGCATCACCGTCGGCTTTTCTTTCGGGTGCCGCGTCTTTGGAAACCGCCGCAGGTGCATTGCCGCTGCCGGCCAGTTGGGCAAAGGATTTTCTGAGGGCATCCACTTTTTGAATCAGCGTATCAATGGGCAGCACCGGTTTGGTGTGCAGCAGCTTGACAAAAACCATCTCCACGGCGATTTTCGGCTGGCTGGAAAACCGGACCCTGTCCTCTTCCGCCAGCATCAGGGCCAGGGCCTGGTTTAAAAAGAGTTCGGTCACGTCGCGGGTCTGGGCCTGCATCTTTTCCACGGCCCAGCCAGGCAGGGATGCCAGGCGCTCGGCCCGGACCCCCAGCTTGACCATCAGCAGGTCTCGAAAATGGCCCAGCATCTCGGAGTAGAATCGCTTGATGTCGTGCCCGCCCCTGTAAACGGCATCCAGAATGTCCAGTGCTCCTGTCATGTCGCCGGCCAGCACGGCCCCGGACAGGCCGAAAATTACCTCCCGGTCGATGATGCCCAGGGACTCCAGCACCATTTCATGGGAAACCGGCCCCTGGGCGCTGCTCATCACCTGGTCCAGCAGGCTCAGGCTGTCCCGGACGCTGCCGCCCGCCTCGTGGGCGATCAGTTCAAGGCTCTTTTTTTCGATGGGGATGTTTTCTTTTTTGCACAGGGAGTCCAGGTGCGCGACCAGAGGGTCAATGCCCACAAAGGAGAGGTCGTGGCGCTGGCACCGGGAGAGAATGGTGACCGGAATCTTGTGGGGCTCGGTGGTGGCAAAAAAGAACATGACATGCGCGGGCGGTTCTTCCAGGGTTTTGAGCAGGGCATTGAAGGCCGGGCCGGAGAGCATGTGGACTTCGTCGATGATATAGATTTTGTAGGGGCTGTGGGCCGGCATGAACTTGACGTTGCTTCTGAGCTCCCGTACCTGGTCCACGCTGTTGTTGGAGGCACCGTCGATTTCAAATACATCGGTGGCGTTTCCCGACGCGATCTCCAGGCAGGAGCGGCAGGCGCAGCAGGGCGTGGGCGTGGGGCCCTTTTCGCAGTTCATGGCCTTGGCAAGAATCCGGGCGATGGTGGTTTTCCCGGTGCCCCGGGGACCGGTGAACAGAATGGCGTGGGCCACCCGTTCCGACGCAATGGCATTGGTCAGGGTGCGGGTCACCTGCTGCTGCTCGACAACCTCCTCAAAGGTCTGGGGCCGGTATTTGCGGGCAAGAACAAGATAGGACATGCTCGAAGCAAACTCCCTGCGCGGCGCATCGTATTGGATGACGGATGTCGGGTCTGCGTGTTGTGAGTGTGGCGGAGAGAGAGGGATTCGAACCCTCGGTGCCTGTTAGAGCACACACGATTTCCAGTCGTGCACCTTCAGCCAGCTCGGCCATCTCTCCGCATGGTGTTTTCGATGTTGTACCGCCGGTTCCGGGGCCGGTTTCCCGCAGCCGGGTCACGGCGCGGGTCATGGCGGAGAGGGAGGGATTTGAACCCCCGATCCCGCGTCAACAGGATGCCGCTTTTCGAGAGCGGTGCCTTCAGCCTCTCGGCCACCTCTCCTGCAAAGTCCCCGGAATGGGGCTGTCGGCCAATGGCGGCCCATGGGCCGGCCCTCGCCGAAAACAACCTGTCATTTGTATACTCTTTGGCTGCCGGTGTCAAATCAAAATGATCGGTTGATCCCACTTCCTCATATCATCGAAATCGGTATCGGTATCGGTATCGAAATCGAAAAACAGGGCCGATATCACGGCAGAAACATCCGTTCAACCTCAGGGGTGTACCGGTCGTCCGCGTTGTAGATCACCAGGGGCGCTGGAATGACGGCACCGGGCCGGCCGTTCCGGACTCCTTTTAGAAGGACCAGCCGGGCCGCTTCATCCTGCCGGGAGTGGATGGTGCGCACCAGCTTGGGTTCGATGCCCGCCTCCCGCATGGCACAGATCATGTCAGGTGCCCGGAACGCGGGGTAGATAACGACAAACTCGCCGGCCGTCCGCAGGGCCCGTTTTGCCGCCGCCAGGATATCTTTCAGGGTGACGGTCAGCTCGTGCCGGGCAATGGCCCGTTCCTCGTCAGGGTTGATCCGACCGGCATCCACTTTTCGAAAGGGGGGGTTGCACACCACGATGTCGGCTGTGCCCGCCGGCAGGTGATCGTCAGCGTTTCGAATGTCGGCACAGACGATGTTTACACGGTCGGTCATCTGGTTGGCGGCCGCGTTTTCCGTGGCGATTTGCGCGAGTTGTGGCTGAATCTCAATACCGGTGATTGATACCGATGGGTGGCGGCAGGCCAGTATCAGGGGAATGATGCCGCACCCGGTGCCCAGATCCACGATGCGGGCCCCGGGTGCCGGGGTGATGTGCCAGGCAAGGATCACCGCGTCAATGGAAAACCGATAACCATCCGCCGTTTGCCGGACGCAAATTTTGCCGTTAAAAAAAGTGTCTTGCGTGAGGGGCCGGGTCATGAGTGAAGGCCGCCGATTTTGAATCTCATGTCCGTGATCAGGTCCCGGCCGGCGGCCTGATTGATTTGCCGTATCATATCGTTCTGATGAAACCGGAGATGCTGAATCCAGGCCGGACTGGTTACATGAACGGTGAGGGTCTTCTGTTTTATGGCCGCCGGCTGAGCGTTCTGTGCGGTCGCCGCGTCCACAACGGTGGGCCAGATTTTGGAAATCAGCATCAGGTCGGCATGAAGGCCGTTCTGCATGCCCCGCATGACACCCTGAAGAATCGCACCGATGTGCTCAAATTCACCTTTTTCTCTTTTTCCCCTGGCCATGGCTGTTTAGGTCTCAAAAATCGGAGGGCGTGTCAATTAAAATCACGCATATTTTCGGATCGGCCTTGACTTCATATGGCCGCTGCTTTACAGTCTTTTTCAGTAACACGTCACGCGGTCAATGTCGACGCAGTCAAAAATCCAAAATAGGGTCTGTCATTCTATGGACACGGGAAAAACAATGAACTGGGACTGGGAAAAGCTTCAGCAGCAGCAGAAAAGCAGGCGGCCGTCCGGCCCCGGTCCGTCCGGCGGCGGTGGTGGTGGAACACCGCCTCAGATGGATGAACTGATAAATAAATTCAAGAACATGAAATTTTCCATGGGCCCGGTGCTGATCATTGTGGTGATCCTGGCGATCCTGCTTGGCTCCACCATGGTCTACACGGTGGAGCAGCGGGAGGTGGGAGTGATCCAGCGGTTCGGCAAATATGTGCGCACCACCTATCCCGGGCTTCACTTCAAGCTGCCCAGGGGTATTGAAACCCTTCATATTGTCAACGTGGACGAGACCCGATCCGCAGGCTTCGGGCTTTCAACGGCCCAGGCGGAAAAGACCCTGTTCTCCTCCCGGCCGGCGGCCCCGTCCAACGTCTATGACGAGTCCCTGATGCTCACCGGAGACCTGAACGTGGGCATCGTGCCCTGGGTGGTGCAATACAACATCAAGGATCCGATCCGGTTTCTGTTCAGAGTGCATGAAGCCGAGATTCTGCTCAAGGATCTGTCCGAGGCCACCATGCGCCTGGTCGTGGGGGACCGGAGCATCAACGAGGTCCTGCTGGTCCGGGAGGAGATCGCCTCCGAGTGCCGGAACCTTTTACAAAAAGAGCTGGATGACGCGGAAACCGGAATTCAGGTGACCGCTCTGGAGCTGGGCAAGACCAATGTGCCCCCCAAGGTTCAGCCCTCCTTTAACGCGGTGAACAAGGCCGAGCAGGAAAAGGAGACCATGATCTTTACCGCGCGCAAGGAGTATAACCAGGCCATTCCCGCTGCCATGGGCGAGGCCAAGAAAACCATCCTTGCCGCGGAGGGCTATGCGCTGGACCGGGTCAACCGGGCCGAGGGTGATGCCGCCAAGTTCCTGGCGCTTTACAAGGAGTATTCCAAGGCCAAGGATGTGACCCGCCGGCGCCTCTATCTTGAAACCATGAAGGATGTGCTGCCGAAACTGGGCAAAAAATACCTGATCGACGAAGATCAGAAAAATGTTTTGCCGCTGCTTAATCTTGAAACCGGAAACAGGGGTGTGACCAAGTGAAATCCAGAGGCATAACAACGATTGCTGTCGTGCTGGTCGTCGGCATTGTCGCTTTTTTTCTCTCCGCGTTTATCGTGGATGAAACTGAACTGGCCATCGTCACCCGCTTTGGCAAGGTGACCCGGGAACCGTTGATGGAGGCCGGGCTGAACTTTCGGGTGCCTTTTCTGGACAAGGTGTACCTGTTTCCGAAAAACCTGAGGGAATGGGACGGCGAAAAAGGGGAGCTGCCCACCCTGAACAAAACCTATATCTGGGTGGACACCTTTGCCCGGTGGCGAATTGACGATCCGGTGGTGTTTTATCAGCGGGCCGTGAATATGGACAAGGCCCAGCGGCTGATGGGCAATATTCTTGACTCAGAGGTGAAAAACGCCATTGCCAACCAGGAACTGATTGAGACGGTGCGGAACAGCAACCGGCAAATGGCCTCCCTGGAAGAGCTTTTTTCATCATCCTCCGAAACCACAGATGGAGAGGTCACCACCGGTACACGGAGGGGGACGGTGAAAAGCAGCGAGATCAAGGTCGGCCGGGAACAGGTGGAAAACATCATTCTGGAGCGGGCCAAACCCAAGATCGCTGAACTGGGCATCGACCTGGTGGATGTGAAGATCAAGCGGATCAACTACCGGGAGGACGTTCAGGAATCGGTGTACGACCGCATGATTGCCGAGCGGTCCCAGATCGTGGAACAGTTCCGGTCCGAGGGCCGGGGGGAGGCCCAGCGGATTCTGGGTGAAAAAGAGAAGAAGTTAAAGGAGATCCAGTCTGAAGCATACAAAACGGCACAGACCATCATGGGAAAGGCCGATGCCAGGGTCACGGAGATTTCCGCTGAAGCCTACTCAAGGGATCCGGAGTTCTATTCGTTTGTGAAAACGCTTTCTCTTTATGCCGAGTCCCTGGATGAATCCAGTTCAGTGGTGCTTTCCACAGACACCGATTTTTTCAAATACCTGAAGGGGTATTCGGATAAACGGTAGCCCGGGCCACAGCGTTGCGGACCGCGTCTTGTATTCGCGGCCAAACCGACGACTGCAATGTCCGGTTTAACACAACGGAAAAACGCCTTTGACACACGCATGGGTTGTGCCAAAGGCGTTTTAATTGCGTTCATATACTTAAAAAGCGCAGGCGCCTATCTGCCTTTTCTTCTCTGGTGGCGTGTGCGCGCAAGAAGTTTTCTGTGTTTATGCTTCCGCATCTTTTTCCGTCTTTTCTTAATAACCGAGCCCAAAAGCCCACCTCCTTTTTATTCAAATTTCTTGTGATTCATACCTTTTTTTGTGTTGCGTGTCCACACTATATGAATATATTTTCAAAATGCAAGAGTTTTGTTGCTCATATGACAGGGGGGGCTAAGTATTGACCACAATGCGGCAGAAAGCAAAGCAGGCCCGGCAGACCACAACCTGTTTTTCCTTAGACCAGCTCGCGGTGCTCAATGATTCGGTGGCCGTGGCCGAAGAGATGGTCTGCAATTTTTACAAGATGTCGGCCAGCCAGTGGCTTCGCCACCGGTATGATGTCAAAACACGGGCCGAGCTTTCCGGCACTGAGATTGTGGAGGGCCCTTTTGCGCAGATTGTCCGCTACGCGGCCCGGGGCAGCGATGCGTCTCTGGGCTCTTCTGTTTATGATTTCTATAAGATATGCGTCCAGGACCCGGCCATTCTGTCGGTGGTTTCCGCCACTCCCGGCCTCTCTCTCTTCCCCTTTCTCGTCTATGTTGTTGTGCACGAACTGGTTCACATTGTCCGGTTTGCCCGGTTTGATCAGCATTTTGACGCCCCGCCGGAAGAAAAGGAGCGCGAAGAGGAGCGGGTCCACCGGGCCACCCGAAGCATCCTGTCGCGGCATGAGATTGCCGGTATGGCGCCGGTGTTAAAATTTTATGAAAAATGGGAAACTTGTCAGTCCCCTGTCGATTTATAGAATAATCGGGTCTGCCGTTTATTTTGTTTGTTTTTTCACCTTGACAATGCCATAAAGAGACTTAAACTTTTGTCAACCAAATTTGAGGTATATGGGGTTTCAGGGTTTTTGAATGCCCCGGCCTGTGGCCGATGTAAAGAACAAGAGGGAGAACACGTTATGCCGATTTACGAATATGAATGCACCAAATGTGGAAAAATCCACGAGGCATGGCAGAAGATCAACGACAAGCCGCTGCAGCGGTGTGACGCCTGTTCAGGCAAACTTCACAAACTGATTTCCCACAGCGCTTTCCATTTAAAGGGTTCCGGCTGGTACGTGACCGACTATTCAGGCGGCGCAAAACCGGGCGCGTCAACGTGCCAGGCATGCGAATCAAAGCCGGCTGCATCCAAGGACAAAAGCGGCGCGTCTAAAGATCAATCAGAATAATAACAATATGATATTGGGTTTCCGGGCCGGCTTTGAGGCTGCCTTGGATTACAGGTGTATGCTTTTTTGTGTATAATAAACGCTTGACAGGCAAGGAGGAGAAAGAAGATGAAGTTCAGACCATTGCACGACCGGATTCTGGTAAAACGGGTTGAGGAAGAGACAAAGACCAAGGGCGGTATCATTATCCCCGACACCGCAAAGGAAAAGCCCATTGAGGGCAAGGTGATGGCGGTTGGCAACGGCCGGCTCGGTGAGGACGGCAAGCTCATTCCCCTGGAGGTCAAGAAGGGCGATCGGGTCCTGTTCGGCAAATACGGCGGAACAGAGGTCAAGATGGATGGCCAGGAGTACCTGATCATGCGGGAAGACGACATTCTCGGTATTCTGGAATAAAACAATTTTAAGACAAAAGACATAAAGGAGTGAATGATATGGCTGGAAAAGAGATTAAATATTCAACAAAGGCGCGTGAAGCCATGCTTGCGGGTGTCAGAACCCTGGCAGACGCCGTTGCGGTAACACTGGGCCCCCGGGGCCGGAACGTGGTGATTGAAAAGTCATGGGGATCCCCTACGGTAACCAAGGACGGCGTTACCGTGGCCAAGGAGATTGAACTGGAAGACAAGTTTGAGAACATGGGCGCCCAGATGGTAAAAGAGGTCGCCAGTAAGACCAGCGACACCGCCGGCGACGGCACCACCACCGCCACCGTGCTGGCCCGGGCCATTTACGAGGAAGGCCAGAAGCTGGTGGCCGCCGGCAATAACCCCATGGCCATCAAGCGCGGTATCGACAAGGCCTGTGAGGTGGCGGTCAAGGAGCTTGCCGGAATGAGCAAGCCCACCAAGAACCAGCGCGAAATCGCCCAGGTCGGCACCATCTCCGCCAACAGCGACGAGACCATCGGCAACATCATTGCCGAGGCCATGGAAAAGGTCGGCAAGGAAGGCGTCATTACCGTGGAAGAGGCCAAGTCCATGGACACCACCCTGGACGTTGTTGAGGGCATGCAGTTCGACCGCGGGTATCTCTCCCCCTATTTTGTTACCGATGCTGAAAAGATGGTGGTCTCCCTGGAGAATGCCTATATTCTGATCAACGAGAAGAAACTGTCCAACATGAAGGAGCTTTTGCCCATTCTGGAGCAGACCGCCAAGGCGGGCCGGCCCCTGCTGATCATTGCCGAAGACATTGAGGGCGAAGCCCTGGCCACCCTGGTGGTCAACAAGCTGCGCGGCACCCTGAACGTGGCCGCGGTCAAGGCCCCGGGTTTCGGCGACAGAAGAAAGGCCATGCTCGAGGATATCGCCACTCTCACCGGCGGCCAGGTGGTTTCCGAGGATGTGGGCATCAATCTGGAAGGTATCACCCTGGGCGATCTGGGGCATGCCAAGCGCATCACCATTGACAAGGATAACACCACCATCGTGGACGGTGCCGGCAAAAAGGCCGACATTGAAGGCCGCGTCAAGCAGATTCGCGCCCAGATCGAAGACACCACCTCCGATTATGATCGGGAGAAGCTTCAGGAGCGGCTGGCCAAGCTGGTGGGCGGTGTGGCCGTCATTAACGTGGGCGCCGCCACCGAGACCGAAATGAAGGAAAAGAAAGCCCGGGTGGAAGACGCGCTCAACGCTACCCGCGCGGCTGTGGAAGAGGGTGTTCTGCCCGGCGGTGGCGTGGCCCTGGTGCGGTGCCTGGACGCGCTTTCAAAGATCAAGATCAAGTCCGAGGAAAAGCTGGGCGTCAAGGTGGTGATGCGGGCCATTGAAGAACCCCTGCGCCGGATCGCCAACAATGCCGGCGTGGAGGGCTCCGTGGTGATCGAAAAGGTCAAGAACGAGACCGGCAGTTTCGGTTACAACGCCGCCACCGGAGACTACGGTGACCTGATCGCCGCCGGTGTCATCGATCCCACCAAGGTGGTGCGGTTCGCCCTGCAGAACGCGTGCAGCGTTGCCTCCGTGATGCTGACCACCGAAGCCATGATAGCCGAAAAACCGGCCAAGGAAGAGCCTCCCGCAATGCCGGGCGGCGGTATGGGTGGTATGGGCGGCATGGGTGGCATGGGCGGCATGATGTAACCCCTGCTCCCATCCGTTTTAGTACAAAACAAAAAGCCCCCGTGAAATATCACGGGGGCTTTTTTATGCAATCGTCCTGTCGTCTACTTCTGGGCGTAGGCGGACACCCCGAAATCCGGGTAGGCACTTCCTCCATGTTCGCCGACATCAAGTCCTTCGGCTTCCTCTTCAGGCGATACCCGCAGGCCGATGGTTTTGTCGATCAGCTTGAACATGACAAATGCCGTGGTAAAGGTCCAGGCAAAACAGGCCCCCATGCCCAGCAACTGTACTCCGATGATGGACGCCGATGTGCCGCCCATGTTGAAGATACCGGCGGCCAGCGTTCCCCATGCCCCGCAGACGCCGTGAACCGATACCGCGCCCACCGGGTCGTCTATTTTCAGGACACTGTCGACAAAGAGCACGGAGAATACCACCAGCACGCCGGCCAAGGCCCCGATGATAATAGAACTGAGCGGGGACACATTGGCGCATCCGGCCGTGATGCCCACCAGGCCGGCCAGGGCGCCGTTTAAGCTCATGCTGATTTCCGGCTTGCCGAACTTGAGCCAGGAGACGATCATGGCAGCCACACAACCGGCTGCAGCGGCCATGTTGGTGTTGACAAAGATCATGGCAATGCTTGTGTCCGCAACGGTGGTGGAGCCTGGATTAAAGCCGAACCATCCCAGCCACAGGATGAAGACACCCAGAGCCGCCAGGGGAATGTTGTGGCCGGGGATGGCCCGTACGGTCCCGTCCTTGGCGTACTTGCCCATTCGAGGTCCCAGGACGATGGCACCGGCCAGGGCCGCCCATCCGCCCACCGAGTGGACCACGGTGGAGCCGGCAAAGTCGATAAACCCAAAACCTTCCAGCCAGCCGCTGCCGTTAAACAGACTGCCCCAGGCCCAGCCGCCGAATATCGGGTAGATCAGGGCGCTGAGGACCACGCTGTATGCCAGGTAGCCGATGAACTTGGTCCGCTCGGCCATGGCGCCGGAAACAATGGTTGCCGCCGTGGCGCAGAATACCACCTGGAACATCCAGAAGGCCAGAACCCAGGGGTCGCCGTCTGGGGTGAAGTCGCTTAAGAAAAAACCGCTGGTGCCGAACCATCCGTTTGATACACCAAACATCAGGCCGAATCCCACGGCCCAGAAGACCAGGCTGCCGATGGAAAAGTCCATCAGGTTTTTCATCATAATATTGATTGCGTTCTTGGCCCGGGTAAAGCCGGTCTCCACCAGGGCAAACCCGGCCTGCATGAAAAAAACCAGACACGCCGCAACCAGGGTCCATAAGTAGTTGGCATGAGTCTGCACCAGTTCGATGGCAGCGGCATTGGCCGCCGGCGTGGCGGCATCTTCCCCGGCCCATGCACTGACTGACACGACCAGACCCAGCAGGGGTGCCATATATAATATCCGTTTCATCTTACAGTCTCCTTTCTTTGTTATATCGCGGCGCTGTCTTTCTCGCCGGTTCGAATGCGCACCGCCTTCTCCACCGGCAGCACAAAAATTTTGCCGTCGCCGATTTTCCCGGAACTGGCCTGTTTCATGATGATCGAGACTACCTTGTCGGCCTGATCGTCGCCGGTGATGACCTCCAGCTTGATCTTGGGGGTAAATTCCACCTGGTATTCGGCCCCCCGGTAAATTTCGGTATGGCCCCGCTGACGGCCGAATCCTTTGACCTCGGTGATGGTCATGCCGGTCACGCCGGCCTCGTTTAACGCGGTTTTCACATCGTCCAGCCGAAACGGCTTGATGATTGCCTCAATCTTTTTCATGTGTCGCTCCTCCTTTTATTGGAATGTGAAAGGTCTTGTGCCTTTTCGACAACTACAAAGAGCAAAGGGTGTGCCAGACAACTACCGGGGGATGACTGTTTAATATAACTACTTTGTTTTTTTATATATTTTTTAATATAAAGGTGCGGCTGAGATGGCGTCGCAAGTTATAGTAGAAAAAATAGTATTACGAAAATGTATCTATAGTATTGTGATATTGCATTTTTGTAATACGTTTTCGGGTGTCCATCACGGCCCTGCCCTTGTAAACACCGGGCCAGTGGTTTTTAAGATTTATGCCATCTGAATCTACAAATTGCTGAAATAAAACTGAAAACCAGGTTGGCTCTGGAGAAACAAATCTTTTTATACACCACGTCGGGGCATCAATGGCAGGCCCGCCCATTGCAGTAGGGGCGGCCGGCGGCCGCCCTGATGGGATATCACGGGTTGCCCCTACATCATCTCCTTTGAGGGAACTGCCGCAAAGACAATTCGATCCCGATCCCGATAGCGATTTCGATAAACAACCGGGGATCTGTCCTGCCATTAAATTGGAGAAGGTCCAAAACTTATACTTGTCGAAAGATTTTATGAAAATTCATGTTAAGTGCCTGTTTGCCTGATTCTTCTTGCAAAATCGGACCCGATTTAGCATAGTATGCAAATAAACCGGCAGATGTTTTGCAACAACCGGCAGGGAGGCCGGCCGTTTTGCACGGCCAGAAGGAGGAACCCATGACCCGGCCTGAAATCGACGATACCCTTAACCTGGACAAGGAAGCCCTTGACTTTGTCGAGCAGGAAAAATTTCAGGTGGAGGAGAAGGTCATCTACTCCGGACGGAAAAAAGGCGCCTGCATGGTCTTTGTTACCGGTCCGTCCAGGGGCAATGTGGTGGCCGTGCACAAGGGAACCATGACCATCGGCCGGGACCAGGCATCCGACATTGTCATCAACAAGCAGTATGTTTCCAAAAAACACGCGCAGATCGTCTCTTCAGAAGATGGGGCGAAAATCGTTGACTGCAAAAGCACTAACGGCACCTTTCTCAACGACACCCTCATTGAACAGGCCGAACTCAAGGATCGGGACGAGATCAAGATCGGCAGCGTGATCATGCAGTACTTCCGTATCGACCTGAATGACGCAGCCCAGGAGCCTGTTCCGACGGCTCTGGAGGATCAGGAGCCCTCGGCATTTTATAACAAGGTATTTGCCGAGGTTCAGCCCTTTTTCGGCCAGATGACCGGCCGGTTCCTGGACCGCCAGATTCGGTCTCACCTGGGCAAGAGCCCCCGCTCCCTGGAGGTTTCGGACAAGGAGAGCCTGGCCAGGTGGCTGCGCATTTCAGCCGGCCTGTTGCTGAATGAAAAAACCGCCGATACCCTGGCGGAAAAGATCCTGGCATTAGAGTAGTGTCCATCCATCTGTTGCAAGGGCACGAAAAAGGTTTCCATCCCAGGCCGCTGCACCTTAATATCCACCGCCACACGTCTATTTTACTGGAGCAGGCACATGGCAAACCTCACAGAGGTCGACCTGAGCCACCTGCTTGGCCGGGAGGTGGGCACGTCAACGCTTTTAAAGGAACTGGATCGCGGCGCCATGGCCGTTGTGTTCGTGGCCTTTCAGCGTACGCTCAAGCGCCAGATCGCCGTCAAGATTCTGCCCAAAGCCATTCTTACACCTGAAACGGCGGCGCTTTTCATTCAGGAAGCCGAGATGGCCGCCATTCTTTCCCACCCCAACATTATTCAGGTTTACGAGGTGGGAGAAACAGACGCGTTTCTTTTTTTCACCATGCAGTTGATTCAGGGCAACTCCCTCGCCTACCATATCGGCCGGGTCCGGGACCATGTGATTCCGTCCAGGCGGTTCCTGCCGATTGCCGCCACCCTGGATTCGGTGCGGGCCGTGTTGGATGCCTTGGACTATGCCCACAGCCAGGACATCGTGCACCGGGACGTAAAACCGTCCAATGTGCTGATTGAAAACCACACCCGGCGGTCCATTCTCATGGATTTCGGTATTTCCAAAAGTGTGCGCGAGCCCGGTGCAGCCGAGAACATCATTCTGGGAACCCCGGTGAACATGGCGCCGGAACAGATCCTGGGACAAGATATGGACAACCGGGTTGATGTGTACGGTGCGGGTATTCTGCTGTTTCAGTCTCTTGTTTCAAACCTGCCGCTGACACCCCATGAATCCACCAGGGAGCTGTTGAAACTTAAACTGGCCGACCGGATGTTTACCCGCACGCCTTCCAAAGTCAATCCGTCTGTTCATCCGGACATGGACGAAATTGTGGCAAAGGCCACCGCGTTTCATCCCCAGGACCGCTATGGCTCCTGCCGAGAGTTTGCGGAGGCGTTGAGACAATACACGGACATGCATTTGCAGGCAGAGCGCTGAAAGGAGACCCAATGGCAGCGCCGAAAGCCGGGAGCGCAGAATATGTCAAGCTGAGCCGCATGGTGTGCATGCTGTTGAACCGCGCCATGATGTACAAGGCCGACCACCCGCAAATTCGTGAGGCGGCCGCCAACCTGTATAAGGAACTCGTCCTCCTGCTTCCCCAGGTGGCCTCCATCTCCCTGATTTTTCATCAGGATCAGCTCTACCTTGATGAAGAACCGGTGGATCCCCGCATTAACGTGGGTCGCATCGTGGCCCTTTTCAAAAAAGCCGGCATTCAGTCGATCTCTTTTTTCAACGGTATGACCGTGGAAGATCTGGATTCGCTGATCGACATCGTTACTTCGCCGGCCCAGTATGCTGACAGCCCGGCCATGATCGAAGAGCTGCGGTTCCGGGGGGTGGATCAGTTGAAGATCAACCATGTATTTTATAAAAAAATCACCCGGGAAGAGGAGGTGATTACCCGGAAGGACCAGGGGGAAACGCCTGTTCCGCCACCGGTGTCTGATGCGGCGAAAACACAGCTCATGAAAACACTGTTGGAGAGCGTACTTGCCGAGGAGACGGATAAAACCCTTTCCATGCAGCGCCTGATGGCTGATCCGACGGGCGTGTCAAAACAAATGCTGTCCGCGGAAGAAAAAAGTATGGCCGCCGTGGCATCCGGCAACCTTGTACCGGGAGACGCCGGCACCGCCGGGGATATGGCGGCCATCACGCCGGGGGCCACCCTGCTTTATCAGATTCAGACCCTGGGCGACGATATCCGGCAACACCTGGAGACTGAAGGCCCGGCGAACATGGTGGATGTGGCTGATGCGATTTTTGAAATGAAGCGTCAGTTGACTTTGGGAATTGAGGCCCGGAAGGCGGTCAACCAGGCCTATGAAAACGAATCGGCGATTTTAGACCAGGTCAATACCCTGTCTGACGATGTGCTGGTGCAGTTAATTAAAAACGAGTATCAGCAGGGAAAGATCACAACCGTCCGACTGGCTCAGATCCTGCGGCGCATGGTTCCCGAACCCGGCGAGCTTCGACGGCTGTTGCCCAAAATCAAGAAAGCCCTGCTGGCCGAGGGCATGCCGGTGGCCGAGTATCTTGCCCTGGTGCGGCATCTGGGCAAAGAACTGGAAAGCGAAGGACTGGCCATGGTTCTCCAGGAAGCGGCCGGGTCCGTGGGTGTGGACGGTGCTGACCTGATCGGGGAGATTCAGAAAAATCCCGAACAGGTGGCCGGCCTGATTGCCATTGCTGCCGAGATTCGAAAGGGCGACGGAGACCAGCAGGCATTTATGGACATGCTGGTAAACTATGTTGAGGAACTGGGAAGCGGACTTCGGAAAGAAACCGCCGGCGGGGATGCGGCTGACGCTCACCGCATGATGACCGACCTGGGATTGAACCTGGCCGCCCATCTGAGGGGCATGGACATGGACCCTGAGGCGCTGGCCGAAATGGAGGCCCGGATCAGCGACCGCATTCAGGCGGTTTTTGAGCGCCTGGACGCCGGCCCGGCGGCACTGGGGGGCGGGGGCCCGGCACGCAAGGAACGCACCCTGCTGGAGATGATGGAACAGAGCCTGGAAAGCGATCAGGAGTTAAAACAGGTTCTGCAGGCCGTTCGTGCGGATGCCGAAGCCGACGCCCTTGACGAGAACAGCATTGAGCAGATCTACGCGGCCATCGTCAGGCACCAGGAGGCCCGACGGGAGAAAGAGTCAAAAAGACAGATGCCCGCCGGTGTGCTCAAGCCGGCCGAATTCCGGTTTCACCTTGAAAAGGAGCTCTCCCGTGCCGGGCGTCACAAGCTTTACCTGTCCACCCTGGCCTTGACCATTGTCAATGTCCGGCCGAAAACCAAAGTGCCGGCTGACGTGAAAATAAAGAAAACCGATCTTTTTACTGCCGCTTACCAGCGGCTGGTGGAAACGGTCCGGACCTCGGACATCGTGGGTGAGCTGGACCCGAACACCATGACCATTATCCTGCCCATGGCCGAAAAAGCCGGTGCCCGCCTGGCGCTGCAGCGCATCACGAAAATGCTTCACGACCAGCCCTTTGAAATTCAGGGCATTCCCCTGAACGTGATCATTGCCGGTTCAGTTACCTCGTTTCTGCCGGATGAAAAACCCAACACCGAAGCCTTTATCCGGACCATGGCCTATGAACTGGACCATGTGGCCAAGCGGGTCCGAAATATTCACAATTTAACCTGACCCGGCCTACTCGACCCACCGGATTCTGGCCCTTTCCCTTGCCACCACGTTGTCGATTCGCATCTTGGGCCATCCCAGGGCCAGGGAGCTGATGATCTCAAACTGGTCGTCAATGCCCAGCGATCTTCGAAAAGCCGGATAAAATCCCAGCCCCCTTACCAGCGAGACCCAGCAGGTGCCCAGACCCAGGGAGTGGGCCGCCAGCACCATGTTCTGCCCGCAGATGCCGGTGTCCAGCTGAATGGAGCCGATGCCCCGCTTGTCGGCCAGCAGGATGATGAGCACCGGCGCGTTAAAAAAGATGTGGTAGCCCGGATCGCTGGTCACGGTGTTGATGCCGCCCCGGGCCCGGGGCTCCACATCCCCGGTCTTGATCCGGCACAGCAGGGCCATCAGCAGATTCTGCCACCAGTTGAGCCTTGCATTCGGATCGCCGGGGGTTTTTTTGTCCAGGTAGGCGTGGGGCATCATGATAAATGTCCCTTTTCGAAGGGACCGTTTGCACTTGTCGTTGATCTCGTCAATCACCCGGCTGTTGGTAATGGCGATAAACTTCCAGGGCTGATTGTTGCCCGCCGACGGCGCGAACCGTCCCGCCTCGATCACCCTTTCCACCAGGTCCCGTTCCACCGGTTTTTTCTTGTAAAGCCGGATGCTCCGCCGCTTGTAGATCACCCGCTCGGTTTCGGTGAGCTGATCTTCAATCTGTTCAAACGGCTCGCCTGCCCGGCTGCGTATGGGCGCGGGCAGGGTCTTACCACCTTCAAACAAATGGGTGTTTTTCCAGAAACCGTCGTCTACCCGGTAGTCCCCTTCAATGGCAATGGCCTTGTTGGGGCAGGTGGCTACGCAGTTCTGGCAGGTGATGCACCGGAAATGGTCATAACGCCGGTTGGGGCACACCTTGCCGTCGGCAATCATGAGAATCTGCATAGGACAGGCCGCCACGCAGGCCCCGCACCCGTTACATTGTTCTTCGTCTAAAACAAACCGTGCAAAGGCGGCCTCTGGATTATTGGTCGATTGAAAAAATTTTCTGATCATGGCCGCCCCCCTGGTGTTGAAACGGGTTTAAACGATTAAGGTCATGCCGTCGGACCGATGATAGTATGGAGTTGACTCTTGAGTCAACTTAAAAAGAAATTCGAAATTTTCTTTTTCAAGGAGAAAGTCACTATTTAATGAACATCATAAGCATTGAGGATTGACCCCGGTCAGTAATATGTGTATAGTTTATGGTAAGAATTAAGACGGAGCAGAAAAAATGGAAAATACGGCGCAGTGGTTTCGCATCGGTGAACTGGAACGCCTGTCCGGCGTGGCCCGGCGCAACATTCATTTTTACATGCAGCAGGGCCTGCTTCACCCGCCCCGCCGCACCGGCCGCACCATGGCCTATTATGACGCGTCTCACATCAATAAGCTGGCCTACATAATGGAACAGAAAGCCCTTGGACGGCCCCTTTTTTCAATTCGGGAAAACATCAACCGCCTTGAAGCTGAAAGCCCCGGCTGCTTTTCGGCCCGACGGTCAACACCGGCCCGGACGGCGGCCGTCACCGGCCGGCGAATGCCCCGGCAGGGAAAAAGCATGCGTACCCGGGAGGCCATTCTTGATCTGGGCTCCGCCCTGTTCCGGCAAAAAGGATACAGGGCCACCAGGGTCAGCGATATCACCACCCGGCTCAACATCGGCAAAGGCACGTTCTATTTTTATTTTTCCGATAAAAAAGAGCTGCTTTTAGCCTGCGTGCCCAGAATATTCGGCGAACTGTTTGCCAACGGGTGGGACACCATCCGGCAGGAGGCCGACCCTCTCAAACGGCTGGAGTTGCGGGCTCGGGCCGTGCTGCCGGTGTTGGACGAGTTTTGCGCCATTCTGGCTATCTGTGAAGAGGCCCATGAAGATCCGGACCCCAAGCTCAAGCAGATGGGCCAGCAGACCCTGGTAACGATCCGGCAGCCCATGGAGTCGGACATTCGCAAGGGCATGGCCCAGGGCCTGATTCGAAAGGTGGACCCGGCCATTGCCGCGGCCCTGATGATCGGGGCCATGCGCAGCATGCAGGTGCTGCGTTCCATGGACCCGAACATCTCCGATGACGCTGTTTTACGCGAAGTGATTGGTGTGGTGCTTTCCGGTATTCGTCAGTGACAGTCAATCTGTACACTTACTTTACATCTAATCGACTCCTGTTCCTTAAAATAAAGGATTTTAATAAAATTTCTTGACTCAACAGTCCAAACCGGGATAGCCTTTTCCCACATCAGTAATCGTCAACCAGAAAAGGAGTGGCAGCAATGCGTGATGTGGCGATCGTGGGCGCGGGCATGACCCGGTTCGGCAAGTTTCCGGAAAAGAGCATCAAGGACCTGGTGAGAGAATCGAGCCAGGCCGCGATAAAGGATGCCGGCATTCAGCCGTCAGACATTCAGGCTGCTTATGTGGGCAGTGCCGTGGCCGGCCTGATGACCGGCCAGGAAATGATCAAGGCCCAGGTCACCCTGTCGGCCATGGGCATTGAGGCCATTCCCATGTACAACGTGGAAAACGCCTGCGCCTCTTCTTCCAGCGCCCTGAACCTGGCGTGGACAGCGGTGGGGGCCGGCATTTTCGACTGCGTGCTGGTGACAGGCTTTGAAAAGCTTTACGACGAGGACAAGAAAAAATCTTTTGCCGCCCTGGGCACGGCCGTGGACATTGAGCTGTTCAAGCTGTTTCTGGCCGAGTTCCAGAAAAACCAGGGCAAGGGGGAGTCGATCATCAAAGAGGGCAGCGGCCAGAAGCGCAGCGTGTTCATGGACATGTACGCCCACTACACCAAGATATATATGGACCGCTACGGCCTCACCCAGGAGCACTTTGCCAGGATCGCGGTCAAAAGCCACAAGAACGGGGCGCTCAATCCCCACTCCCAGTACCAGGAAGCGGTCACCCTGGAGCAGGTGCTGAACTCCGGTGATGTGTCCTGGCCGTTGACCCGAATGATGTGCTCACCCATCGGCGACGGCGCCGCGGCGGTGGTGGTTTGTTCAAAAGAGGCCGCAGCCCGGTTTGGGGCACGGCCGGTCTGGATCGCCTCCAGCGTGGTAGGCAGCGGCAAGCTTTCCGGCGACCTGGAAGACACCCTGACCAAACGGCTGGCGCCCAAAGCATTTGAGGCCGCCGGCATCGGGCCGGACGATATCGACGTGATTGAGGTCCATGACGCCACCTCGCCGTCTGAGATCATCACATTGATCGAGCTGGGGTTGTGCCCCGGCGCGGACGCGCCCAAGTGGATCGATGAAGGGTACATGGAGATCGACGGGGCCCGTCCGTCCAACACGTCGGGTGGGCTGGCGGCCAAGGGCCATCCCATCGGCGCCACCGGCTTGGGCCAGGTCCATGAAATCGTCAACCAGCTGCGGGGCACCGCCGGTAAACGCCAGGTGAAAAATCCGAAAGTGGGCATGACCCACAACGGCGGCGGCATTCTGGGCGTGGACGCAGCAGCCATGGCCCTGCACGTGTTTAAATGTTAAATCGTACTCTTGCTCGTACTCGTGATCTTGATTCAACAGCAGTCGGGTTTCGATCACGAGCAAGAGAACGATTACGAGTAAGATGAAAAAAACAGAGAAAATGTCAAGATCAGCATGTCGACTTTACGCCGGTGACATTCAAAAGATCAGGGAGAATATTTAAATGGACAACAATCAGCCCTACTGGAACATGGAGATCGAACCCAGGCTCAACACGGAAGAGATGCGCGAGCTTCAGTGGAAAAAGCTGGTGCCGGCACTCCAATGGCAGTATGAAAACACGCCCATGCACCGCAGCCGGTTTGAAAAGGCCGGCATCACGCCTGCCGACATTCGCAGCTTTGACGATTTTGCCCAGGCCCTGCCGCCCATGGGGCAGGCGGAAATCCGGGACCTGATCGGCGAAATCGGTCTGGACATGGACAAGCTCATGGGCCACCTGTTCGGTGAAAAGCGCATGAACGATCTTTACCTGCTCACCACCACCTCCGGCACCACCGGCATTCCCACGCCCTATCCCAACTTTGGGGCCTCCCTGGACGACGCAGCCGAAATCATGGCCCGGGCCGCCTGGCGCATCGGCATCCGGCCCGGCGACCGTGTCGGCATCTGCTTCGGGCTCTCCATGCACGCCGCCGGAACGCCACAGGTGCTGTGGTTTCGCAAGTTTCCGGGCATCACCCTGGTTCCCATCGGCGCCGAGGCCGGCACGGAAAAAATTCTGCAGTTCATGCAGCTGTTCAAGGTCAACGTGTTTCTGGGCACGCCGTCACTGGCCCTTCATCTTATTGAACGGGCCCCGGAAGTGCTCATGGGTCAGACAGTGAAATCTCTGGGCATCAAGGTGCTGATGCTGGGCGCCGAGGCGGGAGCCGGCATTCCCGAGGTGCGCGCAAAACTGGAGGAGGCTTACGGCGCAAAGGTGTTTGACCTGGGCGGCGGCTACGGCTGCTCCTGCGATCACCCGGTCTACCAGGGCATGCACTGGATTGCCGACGACTACGCCTACTACGAACTCATCGACCCGGAAACCCGCAAGCCCGTACCCATGGAAAACGGCGCCACCGGCATCATGGTGGGTACCTCCTTAAACCCGCCGGCCGCGGTCTGGTTTGACCTGCGGTTTACCATGATGGACATTCACCAGGTGTTTACCGATCCCTGCCCCTGCGGCCGGTCCGGTTTCCGGTATAAGATCGTGGGACGGGCCGACGACATGCTCAAGGTCAAGGGCGTGCCGGTCTACCCGGCGGCCATCGAAGGGGTGATCCATTCCTTTCCCGACAAGCTCACCGGCTCCTTCCGCATCGTGCTCGACGAACCGCCCCCCCGGGTGGTGCCCCCGCTTAAACTTAAAATTGAATACGCCGAAGGGATCAGGAAAGAAGACCTGCCCGGCATTGAGGCCGAACTGACAAGCCGGATGCATTCACTCCTGAAAATCCGGCCGGCCATCGAATGGCTGGCGCCCAACACCCTGGAGCGGGCCACAAAGAAAACCCAGCTCCTGGAAAAGACTTACGAGAAATAGGGTGAGCCGTCATTCCGTATAAAATTGATCAATACCTTGTCATCGCTATCGCTATCGGTATCGGTATCGAAATCGAGAACCCTTGCCGCATCGATCCCGATCCCGATACCGATTTGGATCGGCCGGGAAAAAAATTCATAAACCTTCAACCAGGAGGTAGACCATGGGTACCACCGTTGCCATCACCGGCGTTAACAGCTACTTTGCGGCCACCATCCTGCCGCTGCTGGAAACCGATCCCGACGTGGACAAGGTCATCGGCATTGACGTGTCGCCCTGGAAAGGGGGATATGGCAAGGTCGAGTTCCACCGGGCCGATATTCGGGACCCCCGAATCACCGACATCCTGGCCGGGGCCGACGTGGTGTATCACCTGGCCTTTATCGTGGGCCAGATTCAGGACACTCAAAAAGCCCTGGACATCAACATCAACGGCACCCGCAACGTGTTTGAAGCCTGCGTGAAAAACAACGTGTCCAAGGTGATCTACACCAGCTCCTCCACGGTTTACGGCGCCCATGCGGACAATCCCATCGGTTTTCGCGAAGACGCCCCTTTGCGCGTTAACGCCGACAGCTACTACAATGAAAGCAAGGTCAAGGTCGAAACCTTTGCCCGGGATTTTTTCCGCAATCATCCCGATATTACGTTTACGGTCATTCGGTCGGCCCTGCTGTTCGGCCCCCGTATCGACAACATGTTTTCAAAGCTTTACGATCTGCCGGTGTCGTCCCTTCCCATGGGCCGCACCACCCACAACCAGTACATTCACGAGGAAGACCTGGGCAGCGCCCTGCACCTGGCCATGGCCTGCGACCTGCCCGGCATCTACAATGTTGGGGCCGACGACGGCATGGCCACCCGGCACGCCTTTGCCATGGCCGGGGTCCGCATCATTCCGGTACCCACAAGCCTGCTCAAGCTGGTGGCGGCCGTTGGGTTCAAGCTGCGCCTGTTTCCGGCCGGCCGCGGCTGGGTCAGCCTGGGCGAATACACCATCTTCATGAACTGCGACAAGTTCAAGCAGGCCACCGGGTGGAAGCCCCGGTACACCTCCCGCCAGACCTTTGAGTCCTTTCTGGCGGCCCGCGAGCGCGACGCAAAGGACAACCCCATTCAGGCCACCCTGTCCTGGATATTCAAAAGCGGACCCCGTACCCGGCCCACCATGGCGGTGCTCAACGTGTTCCGGTTGGGCAAAATTCCGGGCCTGCGACGAGCCGTTCCCTGGATGAACCCCAAAAAGAACAGCATGAGCTACCTGCCGGTCAACCGCAGCCTGGGCCAGGTGGTGGACCAGGTGCTGCCCGCCCAGGTGGTGCATGATTTTATCGACGCCGCCAATATCTTTGTTATTATGGACAAGTGCGGATGCCGGCTGGCCCGCAAGTGCCAGCACCACACCCCGGATGTCGGCTGCCTGTTCATGGGAGAAACCGCCCTGAAAATGCCCCACGGCGTCAGCCGCCGGGTGACCCGGGAGCAGGCTCACGCCCACGTGGACCGGGCCATCAGTGTCGGCCTGATTCCCATGACCGGCAAGGTGCGGGTGGACAACTTTATTTTTCTTACCCCGGACCGGAGCAAGCTGCTGTCCGTCTGCTTCTGCTGTCACTGCTGCTGCATGATGACCGCGTTCAAGCACATTCCCGGCGACTACCTGGACGGCATCATGCCCCGTATCGAAGGCCTGGAAATCTCCGTCACCGACGCCTGTGTGGGCTGCGGCACCTGCGTGGAGTTCTGCGGATTCGGCGCCATCACCATTGAAAACGGAAAAGCGGTGCACAACGATCAGTGCCGGGGCTGTGGCCGCTGCGAAACCCGGTGCCCCAACCACGCGGTCAGGATTACCATCAACAACCCCAACGTCACCGAGGATGTGAAAAAACGGATCGAACAGTACGTGGACTTCAAAGGAACGGCGGCCTGAAAATGAAAGAATCCACCAGGAGAATCATCCGGTATCACGGCCTGCGTCCGGATCGGGCCTTTCACAACTGGCTCTATTTTGCCCACTACAGAATCTACGTCAAAACCATGCTGGCCGCCGGCCGGTTTCTGCAGAAGCACTTTGGCGGCATGTGGCTGCTCAGCCGCCCTTTCAAGGCCGTTTACGAGCGTTACCATTCCAAGGTAATGACCGAGGCCGATGTGAGAAAAATTCTCACCTTGAACCGGGAACTGGACCTGGGCCCCCACAAGCAGGTGATCCCCTATGCCTATGCCAACAAGATCATCTTTGACGAGCCGGACTTTATCGTGGTGATGGACTGCCCCTGCCGGCTGCACCGCGAGCACCACTGCGAGCCGGTCACCGTGTGCATGGCCGTGGGCCGCTATTACGGCCAGCTCTGGCTGGAGCACTCCCAGAAGTTTCATCCCCGCCGTATCACCCAGGAAGAGGCCCTGGAGCTGGTCCGGTCCCAGCGCGAAAAAGGGTGCATCACCACGGCCTGGGTCAAGGTGGGCACCGGCGGCCGCACCGGCATCATCTGCAACTGCTGCACCTGCTGCTGCGGCGGGCTGGAAGGCATGCGCATGGTGAAAACCATCAAGGGCGGAGAAAACGTTTCCAACGTGGCGCCCTCCGGCTACAAGGTGGACCACGACCCGGCCCTGTGCAACGCCTGCGGCACCTGCATTTCGAGCTGCATGTTCGACGCCATCACCGCCGATGACCAGGGCACACCCGTCTACAACAGCGCCGCCTGCATGGGCTGCGGCCTCTGCGTGGAACACTGCCCCCGACAGGCCCGCTCCCTGAACAAAGAGTTTGCCGAAGGCCTTTTCCCCTTAGACCTCGACATGCTCCAGGAAAAACAGCCGTAATACACCCACCGCAACAGCGGTTTGAAAGGCAGTTCGCCTGCTACCCACGGCGCCTGGCCGTGACAGGAAAGCACGTATACGTTCAGCAAGAAAAGTCCGTCATCGCCCAGCTTGACTGGGCGATCCAGAATAAGAATGCCCAATTCCATATTCAATAAGGAAGCAGTTCAATTTTACGCTGGATTGCCCAATCAAGTTGGGCAATGACGGATAAGGAAGCAGGGCAATTTCACACCGGGTGCCACGGACAAACCAAAGGTTGCCCGTGAAACCCCTCCGTCTGCCACCCACGGGCTTTTTCGCCATTCCCGCACGGCCCGTGTAGCGGAAGGCTTTAGCCTTCCATTCTCCCTTGACCCGAACGGAATTTCCGTGCCCCTCACTGTTCGGCTTGTTGTTTGCCGTGCCGGTATGCTATTTTGATTCAAAAGCGCGGGCCACCGTCCGCGTCAAGAGTCCATTTCCAAAGGAGAAAGAGAAAATGGCGGAACAGCCGAAAAGCAGTGACTGGGTATTTGTGGCGGCCGAAGTGGCCGGCGACTGGGCAGGCCAGTTTGTGGCCTACCGGGATGAGGTCTTAGATATTTCTTATGTGCCGGCGTTTTACAAAAAAGAGGAGGCCCAGGCCTGCTTTATCAACCTGCCACGGGAAAAGGGGAAAAAATATGAAATTCAGGCGGTGATGTTTGAGGACCTGGCCAAAGACGCCGCCGTCACCGGCTGCCTCATCTTCATGCTGGACGCAGAAGGCCGTATTCTTCTGAAAATTAATCCCGCCACAGTGGATTAAAGCCGACCTCTTCGATCCGCTGCCGGATGACATGCTTAAAGCCCTCTTTCCTTACCTCGCATACATCCTGTACCCATCGATTTTTTCCAGCAGCCGTGATGACAGATAACCGCTCGCTCCACCAAGGTACTCATGGATTGTCACGGCTTCCTGTAAATAGTCTCCGATCTTCTCCTTTGACCAATTCCCCGGTGGGGGTTGTAGATTGGTAATCCGGTCCGCCAGCTTCACCATCCATACCTCTTCAGGTTGTTGTTTTATCCTGCCTATACACTCGATCATTCGATCAGTCTTTTTAATATCCTTGTTCTTGCTTAATGCCTGAACACCATGCGCTACATACTGCCCGAATTTTTCTGCAAGCTGTTCACGGGTCGTGCCAGTGTCTTCAAGTGTATCATGCAACAGGGCGCACTGAACCGCCAGGTTACCGTCGCGTTCAGGATGAAAATCAAGAGCGGCTATCACCTCCATGCTCACAAAACTCAGATGCATAATATAGGGAATGTCAGTGCCCGGCACCTCCTGCCCCCGATGCGCATCAGCCGCAAATTTATAAGCGCTGATATAATTTTCCTGAGACCATTTATTCTGCTCTTCCATGCCACCACTCTACCTTTCTATACCCATCCTCGAACGGAGGTATATTCTGCCTTCCCTTTGGTATTAATTTCTAAGCCGCCTGCGCGGCGGTCAACGTTATTTACCTGTGCCTACATGCCGACGCCGAACCCGGTGCGCAGCAGGGAGTCGCGGCTGGATTTTAACTCTTTACGATGGGAAACTATCTGATGCTGCCCAGCCAGATGCCGGCCAGGGTCAGGACCAGGCAGCCGATATTGTTGAACAGGATGTTGGCCAGAGGCAGCAATGTCAGGCCGGCCCGGCCGGCGATAACGGTTTCCAGGGAAAAGGTGGAAAAGGTGGTCAGGGCGCCCAGGTAGCCGGTGACCAGCAGCAGGCGTACTTCCGGGGTGAGCAGCCGCACCCGGTCGGAGAGGGCGAACAGCAGGCCGATGAGGAAACAGCCGGCCAGGTTCACCGCCAGGGTGCCCCAGGGAAACCGGGTGCCCCACAGCCGCACCGCCATCAGGCCCACGCTGTAACGGCTGGCCGCGCCCAGGCCGCCGCCGATCATGACCAGGAATATTCTGTTTATTTCCAGCGAAACCATCCAGCCTCCTTTTAACAGATTTTTATCGGTAAAATATGTCAAAAAATGTATTTCAATTCAGACTTGAAAAATAGACCCCTTTGCGTTCTTTGCGCCTTTGCGGTGCAAAAAGAAAAAAAGCATTTCACCGCAGAGGCGCAAAGAACGCAAAGAAAAAAACATAGGTGCTGCGCGTCGGTTCGTTCCCCAATGCCTTTCCATAAACAAAAAAACCGCTTCCGGCAGGCCCTCACAACACCTGCCATACATTATATATAATCGTATCGGCAGGAGTCATCAGCCCGTCCAGGGCGGTTGTCCCCTTATGTTCCATGAGTCACCTTGGCCGCATCTGCTGTGTTGCGGCATGCTCGCGGTAGAAAACTACAGCTTCTCATGCCGCGCCTTGCATCTGCGGCCAAATCAACGCATGGCACATAAGGGGTCGGGGGACCCCATCCCCATCGTTTTTTAAAACCTAATGCAGGAAGCAGAAAAAGGCAAGCGTGAAATACTGAATCTGTTGTATGATAACCGCATGGAAACAGACGTCAAAACCGTTCTTTCCGCGTCCCGTCGCACCGACATTCCCGCTTTTTACATGGACTGGTTCATGGCCGGCATTAATCGGGGCGTTTTTGAGGTGACCAACCCTTACAACGGGGTGGTCCGGCAGGTGGAGTGCAGACCGGAAGTGGTACACACCATTGTCTTCTGGTCCAAGAACTTCGGCCCGTTTTTAGACGGCCGGTTCGGCGAAACCCTGGCTGACGCGGGCTACCATCTTTTTTTTAATTTCACCGTCAATTCCGAAGACCGCCTGCTGGAGCCGAATCTTCCGCCGCTGGACCAGCGGCTTTGTCAGCTTGCCGAGTTGGCCCGCCGGTTCGGGCCGGAGCGTGTGCAGTGGCGGTTTGACCCGATCTGTTTTTACTCCGCGGGCAACGGCGGTTTTAAAAACAACCTGGCCGATTTTCCGAAGATTGCGAAAGCCGCAACCGAAGCCGGCATCGGCCGGTGCGTGACCAGTTTTTTAGACCTTTACGCCAAGGTAAAGAAGCGGGCCGCCCGGGCCGGTGTGACTTTCATGGAACCGGGAATGGAAAAACAGGTCGAAATTGTCACGCGAATGGCGGCGCTGCTGGAAGGCCACGGCATTGCCCTGCGCACCTGCTGTGAAAAAGAGCTGGTGGCCGGGCTTGCCGGGAATGTGCCGGTGACGGCCAGCGCCTGCATCAACGGCAGGCTGTTTATGGAAAATGACGGCGGCGTGGCTCCGGTGCAAAAGGACCGGGGTCAGCGGACCGCCGCCGGGTGCGGGTGTACCGCGTCGATTGATATCGGCTCTTACGCTCAGCATCCGTGTTATCACAGTTGCCTGTTCTGTTACGCAAATCCGGCGGCTGTCACATCCCGTCATTCCGGCCTCCGAGCCGGAATCCAGAAAAAATAGACCCCACACCCTGTTCGTCATTACCCGGCTTGACCGGGTAATCCAGAATCAAAATGGCTTCATACCCTGTTAGTAAGGAATAAGATCAATTTTACGCTGGATTGCCCGATCAAGTCGGGCAATGACGGAGGAGGGGTTGGATTGCCGGGTCAAGGCCGGCAATGACGTAAAAAACAATGGCGCAATGACGGGGGAAGCAGGAAGGGCCATTCCGGAAAGGCCGCCTCATTTTTTTTCTTGACATGAATCTGGATGTGAACTAAGTTAAATTTAACTTTGTTCAATTTTCAAATGGAAAGGTTTGAACCATGGCAAAAGTAATCGTGCTGGGCGGATGCGGGGCCGTGGGCCGGGTGGTGGTAAAAACCCTGGCCGCGGATAATACGTTTGACGAAATTGTGATCGGGGACCTTGACCTGGAGACGGCCAGAACCCTGGCCGGTCAGGTAAAGGGCAAGCCGGTTTCCGCCACCGGCGTCAATGCCCTGGAACCGGAGAGCGTCAAAAAGGCCATTGCCGGCTGCGACCTGGTGGTCAACTGCGTGGGCCCGTTTTACAAGACAGTAATGCCCATTGTGGAGGCCGTCATCGAAAGCGGTATTCATTATGTGGACATCTGCGACGACGTGGACGTGACCTTCGACCTGCTGGACATGAGCCCCAAAGCCGAAGCCGCGGGCCTCACCATGCTCATCGGCATGGGCAACTCGCCGGGCGCCACCAACCTGCTGGCCAAACTGGCCGCCGACCACCTGCTGGACGAGACCGAGGCCGTGGACATCTTTCACGCCCACGGCGGAGAGCCCTTTGAAGGCAAGGGCGTGATCGGGCACCGGTTCCACTGCATGTCCATTGATATTCCCATGTTTCTGGACGGAAAGCTTCAGTATGTAAAATTCTTTGAGCCCGACGGCATGGCCCTGCGCCGGTTTTTTGATTTTCCCATTGTGGGCGATACCATGGTTTATCCCTATCCCCATCCGGAGCAGGTGACCCTGCCCCAACACCTGAAGTTGAAGCAGGTGACCAATCGGGGCACCATTCTGCCGGCCGCCTACTACCAGTTGACCATGGACGTGTGCCGGCTGGGCATGGCCGACAAAACGCCCCTGGATATTGACGGCACCCCGGTAAGCCCTTATGATTTTGCCGCCGCCTTTCTGATCCGGGAGCGGGACAGAATCCTTGCCGAGACCGGGTTCGGCACCCAGAAGGGATGCACCTCCACGGTGGTGACCGGCAAAAAGGACGGCCGCCGCCAGGAACTGCGGTTTCATATGGCCTCGGCCTCCCAGGCCCTGGGAGAGGGTACCGGCATTCCCGCGGCCCTGGGCGCCATCCTGGTTGCCCAGGGAAAAGTGTCCCGCAAAGGCATTTTCCCGCCCGAAGCCGGGGTCAATCCCCTGGATTTTGTGTCTCTGATTCCGGCCGTGCTGGAAAGAGAGAGCGCCGGGGATCCGTCCCGGGCCGCGCAGCTGACCATCGACATCATTGACGATGCCGGCAATAAGACCACCATGGATATGATGGATGCGGCAAAAATACTGACGGCAAAGGAATAGGCGCGGACAAGGCCTTTACAACCAACCAGAACCGACAATAAAGGTTGAAAGCCATGGCAGCGGAAAAATTCATACTGGCCATTGACCACGGCACCTCCGGCGTGAAAACCGCGATTGTTTCGGTTTCCGGCCGGGTGGTGGATGCGGCCTTTGAAAAAACCGGCCTGCACTTTCTTTCCAACGGCGGGGTGGAGCAGGATCCGGAGCAGTGGTGGGAGGCGGTGGTGAACACCTCGGCCCGGTTGATGGCAGGTGGAAAGGTCAACAAAAAACAGGTTGCCGCGGTATCGGTTTCCAGCACCTTTTCTTCCACCGTGGCCGTGGACCGCAGGGGCCGCCCCCTGACCAACGCCATCACCTGGATGGACACCCGGGGCGGGCCCTATGTCAAAAAAGCCATGGCCGGGTTTCCCAGCTTTGAGGGCTACGGTATTTTCAAGGCCCTGCGCTGGGTGGCCAGAACCGGGGGCGCACCCACGCTGTCCGGCAAGGACGATATCGGCCACGTCCTGCTGGTGCAGCACGAGTTTCCCGAAATCTACGACCAGACCCACCTTTTTTTGCCCAGCAAGGACTTTCTCAACTTCCGGCTTTCCGGAAAAATGGCCGCCACCTTTGACTCGATCCATCTTTTCTGGGTGACCGATATTCGGGACATCGGCAACATCCGGTACGACGACCGGCTGATTCGGGGATTCGGTATCGACCGGGAAAAGCTGCCGCCCCTGGTGGCGTCCACCGACATTCTGGGGTCCATCACCGATGAAAACGCCGACCGGATGGGCCTTGCCAGGGGAACGCCCGTGGTGGGAGGCTCGCCGGACCACCAGAGCGCCTGCATTGGCTCCGGCGCGGTGGATAATTTTGCCGGCCACCTGTACATCGGCACCTCCTCCTGGGTCCAGTGCATGGTGCCGTTCAAGAAGACCGACGTGCTGCACTCGGTGGCCTCTTTTCCCACGGCCATTCCCGGCAAGTACCAGGCGGTAAACGAGCAGGACATTGCCGGCGAGGCCCTGGACTTTTTTGTTGAAAACTTTTTTTTCGGCCCGCCCGGCACGTCGGGACGGGACATTTACCAGTATGTCAACCAGCTGGCCGAGCAGGCCCCGGCCGGCAGCGGCCGCCTGATCTTCACGCCCTGGCTCAACGGCGAGCGCACCCCGGTGGACAACGAAACCATTCGGGGCGGGCTGTTCAACCTCTCCCAGACCGCCACCACCGGCCATATCCTTCGGGCCGTGATGGAGGGGGTGGCCTATAACAACCGTTGGAGCCTGGGGTATGTGGAGAAATTTGTCGGCCGGAAACTGGAGACGCTGAACATTATCGGCGGCGGCGCAAAATCCGACCTGTGGTGCCGGATTTTTGCCGACGTGATGGACCGGCAGGTGCGCCGGGTCAAGGCCCCCATGATGGCCAACGCCCGGGGCGCGGCCTTTATCGCGGCCGTGGCCCTGGGAGAGATCCGGTTTGACGATATTCCCAGGCTGGTGCCCATTGACCGGGTGTTTGATCCCCGGCCGGAAAACCGGGAAATTTATGACGCGCTGTATGAGCAGTTTTTGCGCCTTTACAGGGCCCATAAAAAAATATGCAAAACGCTTAACCGGAACAAAACCTGATGAAAAAGCCCCGCCGCCCCGAAGAGATCGAGGCTGTCAAGACCGCCATCCTGGACCATGCCCTGGATATTATAACGGGCCAGGGGATGGACGACCTGACCATGCGCAACCTGGCCCGCCGCGCCAAAATGACGGCCCCGAACCTCTACAATTACTATTCGGGAAAAGACGAGATTTATCTTGCCCTGGTGGTCAAGGGCTTTGAAATGCTGCACGCGGCACTGAAGGCGGCTTATGAAGGTTCCGGCGAAATCCGCAGCCGGGCAAAGGCCATGCTGGAGGCCTACCTGCAGTTCGGTATCGGTCATTCGCGTTATTACGACATCATGTTTGTGCTGCCCACGCCCAAGTACAACGACTATAAAGGCACGCCGTTTGAAGCCCTGTCCGAGACCGAGTACAAGCTCTCCATGGAGATCGCGGCCATGGCTGAACAGGCCATTGAAAAGGTCTACGGCCGGAAGGTGGACAAGGCCGCTGTGACCCGCCGCCTGATCCAGGTCTGGAGCCTGGTCCACGGCATGGTGAGCCTGCACAACAGCCAGGTGGCCGCCTACGTGGCCGATGACCTGCCGTCCATTTACCGGCAGTCCATTGATGAACTGATCGACCTGGTCGAACGGCTGTGAGCCGGGAGGGCCGGATTGACACCGCCTGCCGGCTGCTGTACCATCATTCCTGACCGATTGTAAAAACGGTGCGGTATGCGTCGGCCAAAGTGCACCCAGATCCGGGCCATGACGGTGTAAGGATGTTGGGCGATGACGAACTACCTTATCCGTCATTACCCGGCTTGACCGGGTAATCCAGAATCAAAATGATTTCATACCTTATGAATATGGTGGAAGGTCAATTTTACACTGGATTGCCGGGTCAGACCCGGCAATGACGGGGTGGCGGACAAGATTGCTTCGCTGCGCTCGCAATGACGTTTTTAACCCGAATATCAACGCTCGCCAAACAGGGACACCACCATGCTGCCAGTCGATATTTTTGCCTATCTTTCCCAAAAAGTGATGGGCCAGGACCCGGTTCTCAGGCAGGTAGCAGTTTCGGTCTACAAGCACATTCATGGCATCAAGTGGAGCAACATTCTGCTGATCGGCAACAGCGGCACCGGCAAAACCACACTGATGAATGCCGTTGGCCAGTTTTACCGGGATCACGCCGACCTGGATCGCTACCAGGCCATGTGCGTGATGAATGCCAACACCCTGGTGGATGAAGCCGGTGAAGTCAACCTTCACCGGATATTCAAGGACATTGAGGCGGGGGTCCGCAACCGGCTGGGAACGGCGGTCACGGCCGAGGCGCTGAAGGCCCATATTGAAAACGCCACGGTCTGCCTGGACGAGATCGACAAGATAGCGGCGCAAATTTCCGGCAGAACAAACGTGACCGGTATTTCCATTCAACAGGCCCTGCTCACCATTCTGGAGGGTGAAACCCTGTCGATTGAGACATCCGTGGTCCGGGAAGGGAACACCCGGCGCGTCCGGATTCCCATCGACACGGGCAGAATGCTGTTTATCTGCGGCGGCGCGTTCGAGGATCTTTACAGCCAGGTCTATTCTCTTGCCGAGGAGGGAAAAGACGGCAGAAAATTAAAAGAGACTTACATCTGGGATGAGGCCAGGGAACGACCGGAAAGAAGAATCATTTTCAGCCTGAAGGACTATATTCGCCTGGACGACCTGTTTGAATACGGCATGGTGCCGCAGTTCATATCCCGGTTCAGCGCCATCGCCGTTCTGGAAAACCTGGAAAAGGACGTGCTCAAGCACATTCTTTTAAACGCGGCCGATTCTCCCTACACCGGCGCAAAGCAGTATTTTGAGACACTGGGCATTGACCTGGAGATCTCCGACGACGCCCTTGAACTGATCGCCACCCATGCCGAGGCAAACACAAGGATCGGGGCAAGGGCCTTACGGGAGGTGTTTAACCGGATCACGGCCGACCTTCAGTTTGACCCCTTTGGATCGGGCAGGCTGATCAAGCAGGATGACAAATGGCTGCTGGCTCTGGACAGAAGCGCGATTGAAGGTTATCTCGCACCGGCGGCTCTGTAACCCGAATATCTCACCCTTCGGGGCGAGCCGACCTGGCCCCATCTGCTGTGTTGCGGGATATTTGAGGATATACGGCAGGGGCGAACCTTGTGTTCGCCCTTTGATGGGCAACCTCAGGAGGCTGCCCCCGCAATATTTTGTCCCGCGCCTTGTATCCGCAGCCAAATCAACTCGTGAAATATCCGGGCTCGCACCCCGCATTCAGCGGCGGCCCCCGGCGCTCGTGGCTTTCCGCAATCCCATCACTGGCCAGCCGGTTTGACAACTCCCCACTCCACCAGGCGGTTGTAAGCGTACTGGGCCTGCTCGCCCTGGTTGACCTGCCTGAGGTAGGCCACGTAATCGGCGGCGGCCTTCTGCCGGTTGTTTGCGCCTTCGTAGGCATACCCTCTGTAAAAAGCGGTGTTGGGGTTGCCGGGCAGCTTTTTCTCATAGGCGGTAAAATCGGCGACCGCCGCTTCAAACTGTTTCAGCTTGATCTTTGCAAAACCGCTCAAGTGGTTGGCCTGGGCCTCCTGGGGGTAGGCCTGTTTGGCGGTTTCCGAAAACCGCAGGGCCTCCTGGTATTTGCCCTGGGAGAGCCGGCATTTTGCCATGATCACAAGGCCGGCATAGTCGGCCGGGGCAAGTTTCAGGCCCTGCTGCAGCGCGGCTTCGGCGGCATCGAAATTTTCTCTGGCCATGGCGGCTTCTCCTTTTTGAAACAGCTCAATGGCCGGTTTTATTTTGCGCAGGGACGCGGTGCTGTCCATGTATCGCTCCCGGTGAACGGGCAGGCTTTTGGCGGCGGCAAATTCGGCGCCGGCCTCGGCCACGGCAGTGTCGTACCGTTCCTGGCTCATGGGGTGGGTGGAAAACAGCAGGGAGACTGCGTCGGTGCCGCCCTTGTGAAGGGAGTTGAGCATGGCCATGAGATCAACCATGCCGTCGGTGCCGTATCCGCTTTGGGTCATGTAGACCAGGCCCAGGTGATCGGCCTCCCGCTCGTTGTCGCGGCTGTAACCGGCCAGAAGCGCCCCGGCGCCTATCATGCCGAGCTGCTCGGCCACAGTGCCGAAGGCGGCGCCATGGCTGCCGATGTATGCGCTGAGCCCGCCCACCAGACTCTGGGTTACCATGCCCCTGGACATCTGCCGGGCCGTGTGCCGGGCATTGACATGGCCCAGCTCGTGGCCCAGCAGCGCGGCCAGCTCAGCTTCGCTTTCCAGGGAGAGGAGAATGCCCCGGGTGGCGGCGATGCTGCCGCCGGGAAAGGCATAGGCATTGATGTAGGTGGCATTGACGCACCGGAAGGAGTAGGGCACCTGGGGCCGGTGTGTGTGTTTCACCAGGTTGGTGCCAACCTGCTGCACATAGCGGTTTACGGCCTGGTCCTGAATGGTTCCGTAGTCGGCGGAAAACTGGTGAGGCGAGTTCTGCCGGTCTACCTGGACCTCCCACTCCTCGGACACCAGCATGAGCTGTTTTTCACCGGTTACCGGGTTGACGGCGCACCCGAGAATCAGGCCGGCCGAGGCCAGGGCCGATATCTGCAGGAACTCCCGTCGGCTGAAGGTCCGCCGGGGAGCAGGGCTGTGAATTTTCATTTTATGTTGTCCTTTCACAAAGCGGGCGGTTGTCGAGATAAAAGCCGAACATGCTGTATTTGCAGATTAAACCCGGCTGCGTGAAAGTGTCAAGCAAAGAAACCGTCATGGGGCGGTTGGGCGCAACGTTCGGGTACAGGGCTGCATCAGGTAAAAGATTGACACACGAATGCGGCCCTGCTATGGATTACGACTGTTTCGGCAACGTCCCAATTCGGGTGCTTCTATGAAAAAACGGTGGAAAAAATTTCTGTATTCCTGGCTGCTTCCCTATGTGGCCCTGATCGTAATAAAATTTCTTTCCCTGACCTTCCGGGTCGAGCTGATCGGCGAAGACCAGGAGCAGGCCCTTATAGAAAAGGACGGGGGCATCATCTACGCCTCCTGGCATCAGCGCTTTTTTCCGGGCATCGCCTTTTTCGCCAAAAGAAAACCCATCACCATCATGATCAGCCAGAGCAAGGACGGCGAAATGGCCGCCCGCGTTGTCGATATTCTGGGCTGGCTGCCGGTGCGGGGTTCGTCCACCAGGGGGGGTAGGGAGGCCCTGGCCGAGATCAAGCGGCTGTCCAACAGCGGGTACAAGATCGGCCATATTGTGGACGGCCCCCAGGGGCCCTTCGGCGTGGTCAAAGCCGGGCTGCTGCGCATCGCCCAGGTATCGGGCAAGGCCATTGTGCCTACCATCACGTCGGCGGAAAAAAAGTGGGTGGTCAACAGCTGGGACCGGTTTATGGTGCCCAAGCCCTTTTCCCGGGTCAAGATTCGCTTCGGCGATCCCATTTATGTGCCGGACAATCTTTCGGAAGCGACCTTTGAACAGAAGCGGCTGGAGGTGGAAAAGGCCATGTATGCCCTGTATGAAGACACGGACCGGATGTGGCCCCAGGCCCGGGCGTGACCCGGACAAACCGTTACGGAAAACCGGTCTGCCTTGAATGAAGGGCGAAGTTGCTTGACAGGGCCGGCCTGCCATACTATAAAAAACGGCCAATGTTTTACGGGCAGACGAATTGATCATCAACTGAAACCGGTTGAGTTCATAATTTTTTAATCTTAATACATGGAGGTGACACATGGCGGACTGTTACATCAATATTTTCGTGGATGGCGACAAAGAGGGCAAACTCAGCGAAGCGGGCCTTGCCGGCGAAATCAAGGACGTGGGCGGCAAAAAGGCCATTCAACTGAAGGCCAGCGAAAAAGAGCAGAAAAAACTGGTCAAGGGGTTTCCCGACCTGACCTTTGATGATTCCAATGCCTGTGTTCTGCCCGAAGCGGCTGAAAACACGGTGTTTGACATTGTTTGCAGCGCCAAGACAACCGACGTGATGAAGATGGCGATCATGAAGATTTACAATCCCCTGGCCGGGAAGGCGCCCCGTTCCGCCCAGCGGTAATCCACATATTTCATTTGTTTTTCCCCATTCAAAGGGAACCGGCTGTTGCCGGTTCCCTTTTTTGTTGAATCACCATGCGCGTTTATGCCGTCTCACGGGATAGGTATTGAAAAAAACAACCGATCCCGATATGCTTTCCCCTGTCGTTAAACATCCCGGCCCGTATTGACGAAAAATTTCCGGGATCGGTGTATGGACCAGCCCTGCGGCATTTGTCCCGTTGTGTCATCCAGGAACCATGTTGCGGGCAGCGTAAAAAAACAAAAGGAGGCGTCATGGATTTCAAAGATGTTGTTTACGGCAGGCGGGCCGTTAATTTTTTTGACCCGGAGCGCGATGTTACCGATGCCCTGCTGCGGGAAATCGTTGAAACGGCGGCCACGGCGCCGTCCGGGTTCAACATTCAGCCCTGGAGCCTGATGGTGTTAAGAAGCCGGGAGGAGAAGCTGCGACTTCAGCAGCATGCATGGAAACAGGAAAAGGTCAGCGAGGCCCCGGTGACCCTGATCGTGCTGGCTGACATGGAGGGGTGGAAGCCGGGCAACCGGTTTGCAGAAAAAAACTTTGCCGAAATGGTCAAGGCCGGGGCCATGACCGAAGAAAAGCGGGAATGGTTCAACGGCGCCTGCCAGACCCTGTACGGCGCGTCCGAGGCCCGCGGCGTGGCCTTTGCCTGCAAGAATACCGCCTTTTTTGCCATGAACCTGATGCTGGCCGCCAAAAACAAAGGTGTGGACACCCATCCCATGGACGGATTCGACCTGGACGCCGTGCACAAGGAGTTCGCGATTCCGGACAACTACTGGATTCCCCTGCTGATCGCCGTGGGCTATTTCCGGAGCGACAAGAAGCTGGACCCGCCCAAGTGGCGCAAGACGTATGATGAAATTGTAGTGAAGTTCTAAAGTGTTTAAAGGTAAGCCCGTTTATGCGTTTCGATTTCGATCCCGATCCCGATTTCGATTTGGATAAATGATAAAAAATTATAACTTCAGTGAACAGGATGCCGACATGACCCAAAATGATGTGATGGTTTACACCCTGAGCACGTGCAGCCACTGCAAATCCGCCAAGCGGCTGCTCAACGATTGCAGCGTGGCCTATGATTTTGTGGACGTCGACCTGACCACCGGCGACGAGCGCAAGGCCATTCTGGATGATATCAAAAAGATCAACCCCAACTGCACTTTTCCCACCATCAAGATTAACGACAAGGTGATCGTGGGTTACAAGGAGCAGGAGATCAAGGAGGCGCTGGGCATTTCATGACACCGGAAAAGCTTTACGAGCAGCTTCGGTCGGTCCAGGAACCCAAAGGTTATTTTTTCAACACCGACCGGGAGCTGGTGTTTGATTTGTTGTCGGCCCTGCTGACCAACAAGGAGCGCTACGGCTACATGTGCTGCCCCTGCCGCCTGGCATCCGGGGACCGGGAAAACGACAGGGACATTCTCTGCCCCTGTACCTACCGGGAGGCCGACGTGGCCGAATACGGCAGCTGCTACTGCGCGCTCTATGTTTCAAAAGAATGGAACGACGGCGCCATTGATCATGTTTATGTGCCGGAGCGGCGGCCCGCTGAAAAACAGGCGTTCTGACAGATTCTGGATGGTGTGACCGGTATAGTCGGCTGGCGCCGGCCACGGACTTCAACTCCGTTGGGCGACCATGAAAAGTCTGCCGCTTGGTTCGATTCCAAGACCGGTCTTTAATTTTAAAGAAGGAGACCCTTGCTGCCATGAAACCGATCCAACCGATTTTTTGCGCCGCAATTTTTTTTCTGATGCTTGTTCTGCCGCCTTTTGCACGGGCCCAAGCCGAACCGGTCTGGACCGGCAACCTCAATGTGTTGATGGGGGCCAAGGCCCTGGACGAAGATGAATGGGAGCCGGCCCACGAGCAGTCGGAACTGGGCTTTGCCGTGGATTTTCGAAAAATCGGGTGGCCGGTCAATATCGCCATCGACCTGATGAGCGCCTACGGAGAGGGGTATGTTTTTCTGCCTGGTGCAGTCATTCTGGCCGAAAGCCGGACCACGGAACTGAACCTGGGGTTTCGCAAAATATGGGACCATTTTCCCCATGTGCGGCCTTTTGTTGGCGCCGGTGTGGCCCTTATCGCCGCCGAGGCTGAAAGCACGACCTACGGCCTGCGGATTTCCGACTCTGACCAAAGCCTGGGGTACTGGGCCGGCGGCGGTGTGTACTGGACCCTGGGCGACCATTTCAACATCGGCATGGAGCTCAAGGCATCCTGGGCCGACGTGTCCCTGATGGGGGTGAACGTCAATGCCGGCGGCGGCCATTTCGGGCTGCTGGCCGGATACCACTGGTAACGGGCTGAAACAAAATTCAGGATATTACGATGACCCCAAAAAAATTTTATGACTGGCAGACTGCGGGCGGTACGGATGATGTGATGCGCCTGGTCGATTGCCTTGAGCGGGCCGATATCCCATGGTGTGCCATCGGAGGGATCGCCGTCAATCACTGGGCCGCTGAGCCCATGGTTACACAAGACGTTGATTTTGTCGTTGCCATAGAGTCGGTAGACCTCGTGTTGGAACTGCTTGAAGCGGCTGGTTTTGTGTCCGAACGTTTTGCATGGTCGATTAATTTCCGTGGTGCTTCCAAGGTCAGCCTCCAGTTGAGTACGGAAGAATTTTACAAGGAGTTTCCTTCCCGTGCCGTGCCTGCGGACATACACGGCATTCTGATGCGGGTGGCTTCCCTGGAAGATACATTGAGCGGAAAGGTCAGAGCATGGCGGGATGCGGAACGAAGACAGAGCAAGAAGCTCAAAGACCTTGGCGATATTGCCCGGCTGGTGGAAAGCCATCCGCACCTGTGGGACCGGCTTGACCCGGACCTGAAAAAGACCATTCAGAAACCGTAAAGTGTCAGCCCGTCCCTTTGTCGCTTCATAATCCAGCCGCACCTCGTCATTACCCGGCTTGACCGGGTAATCCAGTATAAAATTGATTCTTCTCCTTATCCATAAGGAATGGAATCCATCTTGTTCTGGACCCCCGGGTCAAGCCCGAGGGTGACGGCATTACCCGGCGATGACCTTAAAAGGATATACAGCCCGGTTCGATTTCACACCCCCCGTTTTTTTTCTTGACACCGGTTTTTGCATCTCTTATATTGACTGTACGTTCAATTTAAGAACTCACCCTCCACATGGGAAACGCCATGGCTCCTGCAAAACGGACGCGCGGTCTGCGAAGAAATCTCAAGGAACAGCTGCGCCGTGACCAGATCAAGGAAGCCGCCATCAACCTCTTTTCCGCAAAGGGCTATCAGCAGTCCACCATGGACGACCTGGCCGCGGAAGCCGGGGTGAGCAAGTCCCTGATTTACTGGTACTGGGAAGGCAAGGGCGCCCTGCTCTCCGAACTGATCGACACCTGCATGAACCGGTATATCGATCTTCTGACCGATGCGGTCAACTCCGATGATCCTTTTATCGACCGGTTTTACCGGACCCTGTGGCAGTATCTTGAAATTTCCCGGCAGAGCGACCGACTTAACAAGCTGGTCCATTTCTGTTCCCTTCACACCCCCAAGGACAAAAAAGAAGATTTTGCCCGGCAGGTCAACACCCACTACCGCAAGGTCATGGATCTGCTGGAAGCACTGATCAGCCAGGGAGTGGCGGCAGGCTTTCTGCCGGCGGCAACCGACGGTCCGGCCATGGCCCTGGCCCTGCTCTCTCTGACCGAGGGTCATATCTACATGTCGATCCTGGAAGACCGCATCTCTCTGGAACGGATTTACACAGGACTCTTCTTTCTGCTGTTTGACGCCCGGCAAAAGGCCGGCCCGGCCGATAATGGGCCGGCAAAAAAACGGGTCAGGAAAAGCGGATCAGGGGCGGCCGGTGCCGTACCATTATAATATTGAACAGCCAGTCAAGTTAACATAACGCAGTCACATATTTTAAGGGGGTGCCATGAACGATCAGCAACTTGCGGCCCTGTCGTCGTTCCGGGAGAAATTTCTGGGATTCGACATCGACGCCATCGACCGGGAGGCGGACGGCATGCTGACCGCCGGGGTCACCGTACGCCAGTTTCTCGACACCTGCATGCCGATTATGGCGGAGGTGGGGGAACGGTTTGAAAAGGGAGAATATTACCTTCCCCATCTTGTGATGGCCGGGGAGATGTTTAAAACCGCCAGTCGCAAGATCAAAGGCTCCGTGCAGGCCGGTGAGTCCGGTCCGGCCATTGCCGAAATTGTGCTGGGCACGCCAATGGGCGACATTCACGACCTGGGAAAAGATATCTTTGGGGTGCTGGCCGAAGCCAGCGGCTTTGCCGTTTACAACCTGGGTGTGGACGTGCCGCCGGAAGCCTTTATCGCCAGCCTGGAAGAGACAGGCGCCGCCTTTCTGGGGCTTTCTTCCCTGTTGACCACCACCTTCGGCACCATTGAGCAGATCGTGACCCTGCTGGATAAAAAGGGACTGCGCAAAAACACGCAGGTAATGCTCGGCGGCGGGGCCACGGAACAGAGCCTGGTGGAAAAGCTGGGCGTGGATTTCCAGACCCGGGACGCCTATGAAGGCATCTCCTTTATCAAGCGGCTGACCGACGGCGAGATGAAAGGAGGGGGCGCATGACAGCAGCACGGCGGATTTATGAAAAAGACACGATGACGGCCCAGGAGCGGTTTGACGCGGTGGTCCGCCTGGAGACCCCGGACCGGGTGCCGCTTTCCATGATGCTCTATTATTACGCGCCGATCCATGTCGGTGTCAAGATGAGCCAATACATGACAGACCCGGCGGTCTACAAGCAGGTGATGAAAAAGCTGTGGGCCGATATCGGGCCCTGGGACATCTACTATAACATCAATCCTTCCTCCCGGCTGATGTACAACTACGTGATGATGATGCGTGAACTGTGGCCCGGCATCGAGCTGGAAGAAGACGCCATGGCCAAGATCGACGAAATTCAGTACATGGAGCCGGAAGATTACGACCAGGCCATTGAATCTCCCAAATGGATAGCCGATATTCTTTTCCGGCTGCGCATGCTGCCCCGGTTCAGCCAGGAGGCGGAGGGCAAGAAAACGGCGGGCATGCTCCTGGCCATGGCATCCGGTATAATCCGGCAGGGCCTCTTCTGGCGGTCCGATTTCAAATGGTGGCGGGAGCAGGGGGCCGTGGTGCAGATGGGCTACCAGGCGGAAATGCCTTTTGACACCTTTTCCCAGGCCCGCAATGTGATCCATTTTTCCGCCGACCTGTTCAAGCGGCCCGAAAAGATCGGTCGGGCCGCCACCCACCTGTCCGAAAGCTTTGCGAATGCAGCGGTCTGGATCGCCCGGCTCATGGGCGTACCCACGGTGCAGTGCTACTGCCACCGCACCTCAAACAGTTTTATTTCGCCACAACAGTTTGAGGAGCTGGCCTTTCCCAGCATGGAGATCATCGTCAACCGGATCGTGGAGGCCGGTATGACGCCCATTCTTCACTGTGACGGCGACTGGGGCAAGAACTTAAAGACCCTGCGCCGGCTGCCGGCGAAAAAAGTTATCATTCAGCTCGACGGGCTCACCGACATCTTTGCCGCCAAGCAGGAGATCGGGGACCACATGTGCATTTTCGGCGACGTGCCCGCGGCCAAGCTGGTTACCGGAACGGTATCCGAGGTGGATGAATACTGCCATCGTCTGATCGAGGAGGTGGGCCGGGGAGGCGGCTTTATTCTCGCCGGTGGGTGAGAGATCCCACCCAACGCGAAAGCGGAAACCGTCCGTGCGATGGTTCAGGCAGTAAAAAAATATGGATACTACACAAACCCGACCAACAGATCACAAATAGCATAATTAAAATATGATTCATCATAGAGGCACAGGGAACACAGAGATACTGCTCTCTTTCCCGATAGACACCGGAAAAGAGCACGGAAACCGTCCGTGCGATGGTTCAGGCAGTAAAGAAATATGGATATTATTCTAACCCGACACAGAAAAAAGATGCGGTATGATTGAAACAGTGGAGGATTAAGAGTAGGAGTAAGAGCAAGAGCAAGGGGGAGAGGAAAGGCATCTTTATATAGTGACGGAACATGCTCACACCGAAATGTAATACCGGGAATATTGTTTTAGAACCGCTTGTTCCGGAAACCGACGCCCTGCTGGCCGGGACCATCGGCCAGCTGGGCTATCCCGGCGCCGGGGCCGTGACCGATAAGATATGGCCCCAGATTCGCCAGGGCATCGACACCTGCCTGGAGCTGGCCCGGCCAAAGACCCTGTGCCGGGCCACGCCGTTTACGGTTCTGGAAAAAAAGGCGATTCGCGGCAACGGGCTTTTGCTGGAAACCGTGAACTGGACCCGGCTGGCGGCCCGCATGTCGGCAATTTGCGAGCTGTGCTGCTTTGCCGTTACCCTGGGGCCGGATATCGACAACGCCATCAAGGAGCTGAGCCCGGCCGACATGGTGCGGGCCTTTATGCTGGACGCCGCTGCCTCAATACTGGCCGAACAGTACGCCGACCAGGTGCACCGGCAGGTTCACCGCCATTATGAGCAAATAGGCCTGCATGCCAGCGCCCGTTTCAGCCCGGGCTACTGCGACTGGCCCATTGCCATGGGCCAGGCCGCGATCTTCGCGTTCCTGGCACCGGAAGCCATCGGCATTCACACCGCTGCCACGGGCCTGATGAAACCCCGCAAGTCGGTCACTGCCGCCGTTATCGCGGCAAAGGCCATGCCGGAACAGAGCCCCTGCTTTCTCTGCGCCCGAAAATGCGCCCACCGCCGGGCCCCGTATGCGGGAACCGAAACCGGGCGACAGGCATGAAGGCAGAGAAGGCATCTTCCCCGATAGTTTCTGGTCCCCATCATCCTGTTTGACCTTAATCGGGTCGTGCGGTAATATTGATCCATAATATTCAGGAGGAAACATGGCTACCACTGAGACCCTTTTCAGAGAGGCTTTAACGCTCAAACCCCATGAAAAAGCCCAGTTGATCGACAAGCTTCTGTCCAGCCTTGATAAACCGGACAAGGAGATTGATGCTTTGTGGGCCAAAGAGACTGAAGACAGGATTGATGCTTATGATCAGGGAAAACTCAAGTCTGTTTCACTGGAGCAGGTTCTCCAGAGATACATGCAGCGCTGATCATGAAAATCGATTTTCTGGAAATTGCGCAAATCGAGCTGGATGAGGTTGTAGCGTATTACAATAACGAGGTGCCGGGGCTTGGGGATGCTTTCCTGGCCGAGGTGCTGGCTGCACTGGAGCGCATCGACGTTTTGCCAGAGGCGTGGCATCCTTGCTCAAAACGATCCCGACGGTGTCAGACCCGTCGTTTTCCATACGGAATTATTTACCAAGTGCGGGGAGAGCAAATCCTGATTGTTGCCGTGGCGAATCTTCACAGAAAACCCGACTATTGGGAGGATCGTATATAAACGGTCGGCGGTGTTGCTTCCTGACAGAATTTTTATTTGGATTTAGGATGGACCTGCGATAGAATAAAGGTAAATTTACAGGACCGACGCCCCTGATGCCTTCATCTGACAGCAAAAAATTTTTTGTCCTGGACACCAACGTTGTTCTGTATGATTTTCAGTGCATTTATTCCTTCACAAATCACCATGTCGTGATTCCCATCACCCTGCTTGAAGAGCTGGACCGGTTCAAGCGGGGCCACGAAGCCATCCATTACAACGCCCGCGAGTTTTCACGGGAGCTGGACGCCCTGATCGGGGACCGTCTTCTGCACGATGATGTGCCCCTGGCATCCGGCGGGTTTATCCGGGTCGATACCAATATTGAAAAAGACAGTTACATCAAGGAGCTTTTCTGGGAAGACACCCCGGATCACCGCATTCTCTCTATTGCCTACAACCTGGCCAGGCAGCACGGCAACCCCCGGGTGGTGCTGGTGTCAAAAGACATCAACCTGAGAATGAAGGCCAAGAGCATCGGGATTCAGGCCGAGGACTACGAAACCGGAAAAATTCAGAACATTGATGATCTTTACACCGGGAAAAACCGGATCGAGGGAATCGAACATGCGGTGATTGACCGGCTTTTCAAGGAAACCGCCGTGCCCCTGGACGAGACCGGCCTGGACATTTTGCCCATTGCCAACGAAAACTTCATCCTTCGTAACGACAGCCAGAGTATTTTGTCCACCTGGGTAAAAAAGGAAAATGTATTAAAGTTTGTCGAAAAAAAGAGGGCCTACGGCATAACCCCGAGAAACGCGGAGCAGATATTTTCCTTAAACGCGCTGATGGACCCCCGCATCTCCCTGGTTTCTCTGTCAGGCAAGGCCGGCACCGGCAAAACCCTGATGGCCCTGGCCGCGGCCCTTGAGGTACGAAGGCACTACAAGCAGATATTTCTGGCCAGGCCGGTGGTTCCTCTGTCCAACCGGGACATCGGCTACCTGCCGGGCGATGTGGAAGAAAAACTCAATCCCTACATGCAGCCCCTGTTTGACAATCTTTCGGTGATTCAGAACCAGTTTGCCGAAGAATCTTCGGAATACAAGCGCATTACCGATATGATCCTTCAGAAAAAACTGGTGATCACGGCCCTGACGTATATTCGGGGCCGCAGCCTGCCTTCCATCTATTTTATCGTGGACGAGGCCCAGAACCTGACGCCCCACGAGGTCAAGACCATCATCACCCGGGCCGGGGAAGGCACCAAGGTGGTGTTCACCGGTGATCCCCACCAGATCGACACCCCCTACCTTGACTCCCGCAGCAACGGCTTGACCTGCCTGATCGACAAGATGAAGGGCCAGGAGATGTACGCTCACATCACCCTGGAAAAGGGCGAGCGGTCGCCCCTGGCTGAGATCGCCTCGGATCTCCTGTAATTCCTTTTCCCATAAACCCATTCATGATATTTAAATGCGGTACGCGGGTTTTGATTTCGATAGCGATCCCGATCCCGCCGTCATTGCCGGGCCTGACCCGGCAATCCAGTGTAAAATTGACCCCATCCTTGTCATCGGCGATCCCGGATCAATTAGGGGATGAGGGACTTGGGGGTTCAGTATAAAATTTTCTGGATTTCTTATTAATGTGGTATGAAACCATTTTGATTCTGGATTACCCGGTCAAGCCGGGTAATGACATACGAGCGGAGGTTCCGTCTTCGGCTCTCAATGACTTTTACAAAACGTTTTGGACAAAAGTGGATAATCAAGGAGAAAAAATGAAAAAGCTCAATGTCCTTACCGTATCTCTTCTGATGATTGCCTTTGCGGTGCCGGTTGCCGCCGATACGCAGATGGCAAAAACCCTTAACCGGGTGTTTGACCCGGTAATTGTCACCGGACAGGCATGTGGCCTCACCGGCCGGCCGGTTGCCCACTACGGTCTTTATGCCTTCAAAGACAATCAATTGGGGCCTGTTCCCTTTCAGATTGATGAAAAGGACAAGGACGGCGAGTTTGCGCTTACGCATGGCAAAAAGGCGGCGCCGGATGAGGATCCGACTTTTGACAACAACGATGAACTGGTTTTCATGGCCATGGACACGGGGGACAGGATCTCCGATAAGACCTTGTTCTCTAATCCCTGTGCGGAACTTGCGGTGACAGATCCCGTGACACAGGAGACGGCATGGGCCTACCTGGTGACATTTGAAGCGCCGCCGGAAAGAGCATCCATCGACTATGTGGCTTACGATGATGATCATCCTTCATTCTCCACCCTGAACTATTCGGGCCGGTTTGACGATGATCATCCGGTGGGTGCTTCAAAGTATACCTTTGAAAAGGGCGTGGGTGGGGACGGCGACGATTTTATCGACCGGATCAAGGTCCGTGTGACCATGCGGTCCATGGGCGTTACGCTTCACCGGTCCGAAGAGGATATAAAGGTAAAGGAGCTGGGGTACATCGACGGCCCGGTGCGGGTGATTGTCTACTCGGAAAACGTCACCCCCCTGGTGCTGGGTATTCCCGCCAGCACCACGAAACAGTATACTTACTATTACAACAATTACGCGAATTTTGCCTTTACCGCAGCCTTTCCCCTGCGGCCGAGCCTTTTTCACGCCACCATCATCGATGATTTTAAAGATGCAAAAGGGTGGACCTTTTATAACTCAAACAATCCCGACGGCCATGTGATTGACGGCAAAATGGATGACACGGACAAAACGCTGGATCTTTCGCCATGGACATGGGGCGCGCTGACCAACGGCAAGCAGTGCTTCTGGTCGGTCTGGACGGCTCCGGCCGGATGCCCGGTAAAGGCATCTCTCTATTTTAATGACGATGCGGAAGCCGAAGACGAAATGGAGGATGACAAAGGTGAGCTGCCCGGTATCGGGTTTGATTTTAAGACAGGATGGGACGAACTCAAGGAGGACAACCTGGAGCTGCGCCTGATCCATTTTTATACACGGGGCTACCAGAAGGGCATGGAAACGGATGTCCGCAATGTGTTTGACGCGCCGCTGACGGTGACAGCCGCCGCGTTATATCAAAAATGATGTGATCGCATTATGGCTTGACATACAACAGGGAGGTTGAAGAGATGAACCGGTTTCGTTCGCCTGAAAGCATTCCTCTTACATGGCTGGCCGTTATCGTGTTGGCGTTTTTATGGCAGGGGTGTGTCCACCATGCTGTTCTTCCGGACAGGCCCCGGCAGGCGATTTATGTGGCCGGCGAGTGGCCGGTGGATATGGTGCGGCAACAGGCGCCGGTGTTTATGGCCTATGATTACGCGGACACCGACAACCGCATCGGCCGCCCCGCAATCGGGGGTGAAGGAAAAGACGACGATGATGTGTGGATCGACACGGACCATCCTGCCGTTTATGTCATGCAGCGCACGTTTACCACTGCCAGGGCAACCTACACCAACCTGATCTACCGGGTTCATTTTCCCCGTGTTCCTTACGTTCACCTGACGGCCGGCAATAACGTGGGCCTGATGGTGGTGATCACCCTGGATGCGGCCAACCGGCCGGTCCTGGTGACCACCGTGCATACCTGCGGCTGTTACAAGGCCTTTATTCCCACCGACTACCTGCCGGCCGATGCCCTGCCCGAAGGATGGGACGTGAACCAGCGTCAAACCGTCTATGGGGAAATATTGCCTTCCCGGCTGGTCTTTGACGGGGTTGACAACCCGGCCCTGCTGATCCACCTGCGGCCCGGTGTCCATCGGGCCATGGATGTGGAGGTTGTGCCGGCTGACCGGCTGCGCGGGGAAGATTATTTCCCGGTAGTCATGGAAGTCGATGCCATGGACGCCCTGGACCGGCTGCCGTCAGATGACGGCACTGTCACAAGTTTTTATTATGAGCAAGGATGGCGAAAAGGGCATGTGAAAGGCACGATCAAGCCCTTTGAGATGATGTTCATGAGCCTGATCAGCATGGACCTTTTCGTTGGTTCGGACAAAATTTATGCCGACCCGGCCATTTGGGACAATCCCTTTTATACCAGCCTGAAACCCTGGCGCCGGGATGATTCGGACATGTGGGACTTTGCACGTTTCCTGGATTACTGGGGCTGGCGGTTGTAGCTCCAGGTGTTTCATGAACCATGCTGAGTTAAGGCACCTTTAAAAGTCAGGCAATCCCCAACTCTTTTTTGAAATTATCGAATATATCCACAGCCGCAACGGCAGACTCTCCAAAAGCGTCCACTCCCATCTCATCGGCCAGCTGCTGAGAACAGCAGGCTCCGCCGATGGCGATTTTTACTTTTTTCCTGAGACCCCTGGCGGCAAGCAGATCGACCACCTCCTTTATGGCCGGCACCATGGTGGTTAAAAGTACGGAAAGCCCCAGAAGCGGTATGCCTGTATCACTGATGGTCTCAACGATTTTTTCGGACGCGACGTCGACGCCCAGGTCGACAACTTCGTACCCCTGGGCCGAAAGAATCATGGATACGATGTTCTTACCGATATCATGAACGTCGCCCTTGACAGTGGCCAGTATCACCTTGCCTTTTTTCCCCATATCCCCCGGGTCCATTTTGTCTTTCAGCATGCCGGTCGCCCCGGTGACTACGTCTCCCGCCATGATGAGCTCCGCGAGATAGTATTCCCCTGCCTCGAACTTCTGTCCGACCACGTCAAGTCCTCCACTGAGGCCTTCCTCAATAATCTGTATCGGCGTGAGCCCGTCATCGAGACATTTTTTAACGGCATCGATGATGACATCGTCCTTCATGTTTATGACGGCATCCTGAACAACTGCTATGCACTCTTTCATTATTCATCTCCTGAATTTATTTGTTGTTGGCGGCGGTAATGTTTATACCTGTATCGGGTAAGAACCGTATTTTTTTGCCGCGTCCAGCATCACCCGCAGCTTGTGCGCCGGCATGCTGTCCTCACTGTGGGTAGGGCCGATGATAAAACGCCCGCCAGGCCCGAGCCGGCCGATCAACTCCTTGACCTTGTCCACGATCTCTTCGTCTTTCGACCGCTCTGTCAGCAGGTAGTCGATGCCGACACCGCCCATTATGGTAAAGCGGTCACCGTGTGATTTTTTTATACTGAAAATGTCGACGTTCGACGTGTTTTCAAAGGCGTGAAGCCCGTCAGCGCCCCATCCCGCGAAAACGTCGAACAGCCTGGTGTTGTCGCCGCAGGAGTGAAGCACCGCTTTTGCGCCCCGCTGATGAATGTTTTTGAAAAGGCGTTTGTACCGTTCGCCGAAAACATCCTCCACCATCCTGGGGCTCATGAAGGGGCCGGTCTTGAAGGCAAAATCATCGGTGGTCAGGATGACCGGGCTGCCGGCGTCAATCATGGCGGTGTGGACTTTGAAATTGATCTCTTCAAGGATATCGAGGAACCGTTTGGTGTAGTCCGGGTGCTTTTTTATCCAGAGCGGAACCTTTGCGATGCCAAACGTCCAGTTCATCGATTCCTGAAGGCCGCCGAAAAACCCCTGTGTCATTACACAGGTTGTATCGCCGTGTTGCGCCAGAAATTTTTTATAATACTTATAAACCCGGTGGGCCATTTCATCCGTGTCCGGCCAGTAGGGCCAGGCATCGAATTCCTGCGGGGAATTGATGCCAGGTCCCCGGTACATGTAGGTCATGCTGCCGAAACCATCCGGAATCATGTTGTATATGGATCCTGTCGTAAATACGATGGTCTTTGCATCCGGGTAATGCCAGGAATCATCATAATAGGCCCAGATCATGTCAAAGCCCATTTTGACCTGGGCCAGGTTCCTTCGCCTTATCGTTCGGATAAGGGTGCCCCTGGCGATGGGCCGGGTCATCTTTTCCGGCAGGTTGTTCAGAAGGAACCGGTTGACCGGGAAGTTTGCGAATTTTTCTTCGGAGATAAGGGGATTTCCAATGATTTCATTGGCGGTCCGGCTTTCCATCATGGCGCAGAAGCAGGGGACCCTGTCTACCGGCTTGCCTTCAAACGTGTTGTAAATTCTCTCAACCGGATGCATTGTTTCCATCACTTCCTCCATAATTTATTAATCGACATGCCACCTTGTTATTCTCAGGATACGTTCTTTGTGGATTGTGTCAATTGCCGAAGATATCAATATATTGTCATTTCATATCACCTTTGCGTATAATCATGTGAGGTGATGCTATGGGAATATGTTTAAAGACAGAGCCGATTATTCCGCAACACCGGTCCATGCATGCCACGCGCATTCTGATCGATCTTGCGGAAAAACGCGGAATAGCGGTAGACGAAATCCTGGAAGAAGCCGGGCTTGATTACGCCGATCTGGACAATCCCGACAAATGGATATCCTTTGATCAGGAACTGGGTATTTACCTGCGGATTGCGGAGCTCATTTCCGATCCGGGTTTCGGCCTGCTGCTGGGGCAAAACTACCATCTCGGTCAGCTGGGGAAATGGGTAATGGCCGTGAACTGCTGCACAACGGCCATTGAGGCTATTAAAACAGCCTTTGGGCTCATCGAGTTGGCGCCTGTCTATTTTCAATATATTCTGGAGACAAAGGGCGATACCGCTTTTTTCCGTTTTCGGGAGATATTTGACCCCGGCAAATACCGGCGGTTTATTCATGAAGCCCATACAGTCGGTTTTTACTATATATGCCGCGACATCATGAAAGAGCCGCTTCCGCTGACGGAAGTCCGCTTCGCCTATCCCAGGCCGGAATACGCCGATGAATACAAAAAGATATTCAACTGCCCGGTCATTTTTAATGCCGAAGAGACCCAGGCCCTTTTTGCCGGTCGGTATCTTGAAAAGGCGCTGCCCTGCGCCAATGTGCTGACCAAAAATCTTTATGAAAAAGAGTGCCGGCATTTATTGCAGGACCTGGACCGGTTTTCTACAACAACCGGACGTGTAAAGCAGGCACTGCTCTCATATGATAACGCGTTTCCCGGAATGGCGGAGATTGCCCGGCGATTTAATATGAGTTCTCAGACACTGGGGCGGCGTCTTGCCGCCGAGGGAACAGACTTTAAATCCTTGTCCCGCCAGGTGCGGCAAAAAAAGGCCCGGGATCTTCTTAAAACCACCGATTTGTCCATAGAAGAGATAGCCGGCCGGCTCGGCTACAGCGATACAGCTAATTTCTACCGGGCCTTTAAATCATGGACCGGCAAGACACCGCTTGGCTTCCGCCGTAAAGAGATCTAAAATCAAACAGGACCAAATCCCGTCCGGCTATACGCATAAAATCGATAAGGCGTGTCTGCTCATAACGCTTGGCATGGATTGTCTTTGGAGTACGCCGGCAATTGGTCAGGCGCGTAGCCACCAGAAAAAAGCGGGAACGTAAAAGTCTGCTTATCAAAGCATCCTCGGTACATGTATGGCTCATGTCTTTTCCCACAGCATCGAGATCGGCACGGCAAACAACCCTTTACCAAAAGATACGATTGCGTCTCCATCGTAAAGAACAACCCCTGCCTCAAACCGTTTACCTACCGATTTTTGCAGACGAATCAAGCCTCTAAAATCAGAAGCGCCGACCGTTGAGGAAGCCTTTACTTCCACTCCGGCCAGTTGCCTGCCGCCGAACTCCAGCACCACATCCACTTCCAGTCCCTCCTTGTCGCGGTAATGATAAAATGTCACCGGCTCTTCCTGCCAACCGCTTTGACGCCGCAGTTCCTGATAAACAAAGGTTTCCAGTAATTGTCCATACAGTTCGCGATCACCCCAAAGGGCCGGGCCGTCCACGCCAAGCAGGGCGCAGGCCAGGCCGGTGTCACAGAGGTGCAGTTTCGGCGTCTTGATCAGACGGTTGAGGCGATTGTTGTGCCAGGGGGGAAGCTGCTCCAGCAGAAACAACCGTTCCAGCAGGGTCATGTAGTCACGAATCGTGGGCCGGCTCAACTGGAACGGCCCGGACAGTTCGGCCACATTCACCAAGTGTGCTGTCTGCCCTGCGGCCAGGGCCAGGAGGCGGGGTAGTGCTTCCAGAGAACGAATAGCGGAAAGGTCACGCACATCCCGTTGCACCAGCGTATCGATATAGTCCCGATACCAGGCAGCTCGCCGTCGGGAGGCTGTTCGGGCCAACCCGGCCGGAAAACCACCGGCCGTAATCCTTTCGGCCATGTCACGGCCCTGCCTGCTCCCGATGCTTGATTTTTTGAATCCCTGCCCCAACAAAATCGATAGAAAACCCGAATCCCTGCCGGCCAGTTCGCACTGGGCAAGGGGATGAAGCCTTAATATCTCCATTCGCCCGGCCAGAGAATCCGCCAGTTTCGGTACCAGCAGCACATTGGCCGAGCCGGTAAGGATAAAACGCCCCGCCTGCCTCCGTGAATCCACGGCCGCCTTAAGTGAGGTGAACAGCCCCGGAACCCGCTGGATCTCATCCAGAATCACCTTGTCGGGCAGATCGGCCACAAAACCGACCGGGTCAAATTCGGCCGCAGCCCGCTGCACATCATTATCAAAGGAAATATAGACATAACCGGCCGCGTCACCCACAAGACGGGCAAGTGTGGTCTTCCCGCTTTGTCGTGGGCCATGAATCAACACCACGGGAGAATCCGCCAGCGCCTCGGTAACCCGGGGAATCAAAAAGCGGGGATGTAAAGGGTCCTTTTTCATGTCGTCCAATATACCCTCAAAAGCGGCTAAATGAAAGTTTTATTGCCGTCTAAATGAAAAAAACTTCCCGTCCAATTGAAAGGTTTATTCGGAGAGGCGACGCAACCTGATAGAAAATATCATTTTTGTTTAATAGAAAATCGGGGAACAGAATATCGCCGTTATCAGCAGAAAGCGGCAGGCTGGGCCATTTGAATTTAAAAACAACTCAGGGATACTTACAGTTATTGGCGTTTACGCAATTTTGAGAAGCGCATTTTTCCTATTCTTTCCCCGAAAAACACAAAAGCGCTTACGGTCTTTCCGTAAGCGCTTTTTTTGTGGTGGAGCTGAGGGGGATCGAACCCCTGACCTCATGACTGCCAGTCATGCGCTCTCCCAGCTGAGCTACAGCCCCGAGTAACTGCCTTTTTTAACAAACAGGCATCGTAGAAGTCAACACTTATCTTTGACGGCTTCGTAAAAAGCCCAATTTCTGCGTTGTGCTGTATTTATTCGTCACTGCCCCATACGTAATTGTCATTACCCGGCTTGACCGGGTAATCCAGTGTAAAATTGACAAAAGTCCCTTATTGATGTGGAAGAAGTTCTTTCTTGGTCTGGATCGCCCGGTCAAGCCGGGCGATGACGAAGAGGGGCCGGGCGATGACGAAAAAAGATCACGAGCACGATCACGAGCACGAGTAAGAGGTCTGAATTACCCTGTGCTTTTGGTTTGGCTGGCCGCTTTCCATCCTGAAATCAAGGCACATGCTTCTTGAGAAAGGCCAGTTGATCGGCGACGGTCCGGTCAAAATCCGGAGGAACATAAACCGCGAAATGGCCCAGCGGATAGGTGATCAGCTCGCCTTTGGGTGCCTTTTTGGCGGCCCGGATGGTGGGTCCGGAAGGGGTGGTGGCATCCTGAAGCGCCACCTGCACCAGCCAGGGCATGGTGATTTTTGACGCTAGCCGGCCCGGCGAATAGAGGGCCAAAGACAGAAAAATGCGGGCCGCCACCCGTTCATCCACCACCGAACCCTCGGGCATGAGCTTTCGGGAGGCCTCAAACTCGCCGGGGGCGGTCATGGCCGCCAGATCACCGGGACGGCCCAGGGCAGGAACATAAAAAGGGGGCCGGCCCAGGACCGCGCCGACACGGTCGATAAAGGAAACGATGCCCAGCCGCAGGTTCTGCGCAACGCCCACGGCCATGGCAGTGGCCAGCCCATTTATGTGCGGCACCTGGGAGATGACCGCGGCAATGTTTTTGTCCTCCGATGCCATCACCGCCACATGGCCCCCGCTGAAGGAGGTGCCCCATAAAATGATGCGCCGGGGGTCCACGCCGTCCAGGGACCGGGCATGGGTAATGGCGGCCCGCCAGTCCTGGTGCTGCTTTTTGATATCCAGAATCTGGCGGGGGTTGCCGTCGCTGATGCCGAAGTGGCGGTAATCAAACACCATGGCATGGTAGCCGGCCCGGGCAAAGGCTTCCGCGTAGTCTTTCAGCCGCATTTCCATGGTGCCGCAAAAACCGTGGGCCAGCACCACGCAGGGGGCCTTTCCGTCCCGGTCGGCCCTGAAAAAAAGTCCCCGGCAGGTGACGCCCTGTGATTCAAATGTGATTTTCTGTTGTTGCACTGTCATGCGAACTCCTTAATCCGTTTCGATCCCGATAGCGATAGCGATCCCGATTTCGATTAAAATAATGTCAGGTCTTGCATCCTTTTAGCATGGACTCAATGTACCGGATTTTTTTCATGGGCGCCATACCCAGCAGGGCCTGAATCTGCTTGGCGTCCCGGAACCGTTTTTCCTGGCCGTAATCCTTCATGTAGCCTACCCCGCCCAGGACCTGAATGCCGTCGGTGGTGACGTCGCAGGCGCTTTTCTGCACCTGAAGGGCCGCGGCCCGGGTGCACAGCTCCCACCCTGGAATGCGGGCGTCGGCCACGTGGCAGGCCATGCCTGCGATCATTTCCGCGTTTTGCACGGCAATGGCCATTTCGGCCACGATGCGCTTCAGTTCGGACCACTTGATGATCTCCTGGCCCCCCTGGAATCGCTGCTGGCTGAAGGTAAAAGCCTCTTTGAACGATCCCTTCATCACGCCCAGGGCCATGGCTGCGGCCGCGGCGTGCAGAAGGTCCGCCATGGCGCCAAAATAGACCGATCCCCGGTCCGCCTCTCCCACCGGCTGGGCCGCCACGTTGTCAAAGGTCATGTCCACGGCCGGGCAGGCGTGCAGGCCCAGGCTGACCACCGGCTCGCTGACGGAAATGCCCGGGTCGGAAAGGGTGACCGCGAAAAAGGTGTAGTCATCCTCGCAGGCCAGGTGGGCCGGAATCAGCGCATGGCCGGCCATGCCGCCCAGCACAACGTACTCCACGGTTCCTGAAAGCCGGAACCCGTCACCCGTCTGTTTTGCCCGGGCCAGGTTGCGCACATCTTTGGGGTTGTTGAACGCGGGAAACGCGATCAGAAAATCGGAAAGGTTTTCCGCGGCCGTGATTTTCTCCAGCAGGGCCGTGTCTCCGGCTGCCAGCAGCACCTGCTGGGCCGCGGCATTGGTAAACAGAATGCCGCCCAGGCTGCTGTCCTCCTGGCAGATGCTTTCCAGCACCGTGGCAAATGCCTTTACCCCCATGCCCATGCCGTTGCTCTCTTCGGGCAGCAGAATGGAAAAAAAGTCCAGGTCAAAGGCCTTTTGCACCACGGCATCGAAAAACGGGCCAAAGGGATAGGCGTCGTTGGCCTCCCGCTCCGGGGCCAGCTGTTTTTTTGCAAAATCGGTGGCCGCCTTCTCCAGCATGAGAATTTCTTTGTCTTTACCGCCCGCGATAATGTTGATCATGACCTCACCTTTAAGGAAATTTTCAAAAATTAAAATTCACCGCAGAGACGCAAAGGACACAAAGAAAAACACAGGCGTTTTCGCGTAAAACACAGCCGTTTTTTTATCGAAGCGAACCACAACCCTTTGCGCTCTTTGCGCCTTTGCGGTGCAAAAAAGAAGGCCCATAATTGAACCTAAATTTTTTTATCATGAAAAGAAACCCCCAATTTTCAGAGGCCCCCTTAATTTTTATTCATGCTCGTAAACCCTCGCCTGGGGGTGGTGCCTGCCCACAAACGCCTCAAAGGCATTGACCCGGTTGAGCTGGTTGGTGCCCTCGTAAATCTGCAGCAGCTTGGCGTCGCGCAGAAACTTTTCCGCCGCTTGGTCGTGGCGCACCCCGGCCTGGCCCATGAGCTCCACGGCCAGGTGGCTGTTTTTCGTGCCCGCGTCCGTGGCGGCAAACTTGGCAATGGCGCCCCATCCGGCGGCCCGGAACCGCTGGTCGTCGCTCTGCCAGTCCAGTTGAATCTTTCTGAAAAGCCAGGTGACACTGTTCCAGCTCATCATGCGCGACACCAGGTTTTCCGCCCAGCCAAAGGGCAGGTATTTGAAAAGGTAGAACAGCGGCTTCACATAGAGGGGCCGGGTCATACCGTCCAGCGCATTGGCATAGGCACCTTCAATATAACACAACCGGGCTGAAGCTGCATTCTTATGCATCTCCGCCAGCAGGCCCTGGCACCACTCGTGGTTGATCAGCGGTTTGCCGTTGACTTGAGTGTTGGCGGCAAAGGCCGCCGCTTTTTCAAAGGCCCCCCTGGCCACGCCCACGCCAAAGGCTGCCACGCCCAGGCGGGAGGTGGCAAAAAAGTGGCTCAGCACCTTGCGGGTCTTGTCGCTGTGGGTCCCTTTCAGGCCGGCCACCTGCTGCGGGGCCATCGACACATACCGATCCGGCACAAAGCAGTCTTTCAAAATCAGTTCGCTGGCCGGGCATCCCAGCTGGCCCATCTTGTTCTCCTGCCGGCCGAAGGAAAAACCGGACGAGCCGGTTTTGACCAGGCAGACCATGGCGGTTGCCGAGGGCCGGGCCGGGTCTTCGTAACACACCACGTTGTGCCACCGGGAGAGATGGCCGTTGGAGATGAATATCTTGGTGCCGCTGACCAGGTAGCCGCCCTCCACTTTTTTCGCGTGGCAGGTAATCGTCCCTTTGTCCAGCAGCTCGGGCTCCTCGCAGTCGGTGCCGGCGCCCGGCTCTGTAGTGGCGGCGGTGAGCAGGCAGGGCACGCCGGTTTTTTCTCCCTTGGCCACGTCCCGGAAAATTTCGTTGGCCACACGTATGTTCCACACGCAGAAAATGGCGCAGGCCCCCAGGTAGTGGACCCCGATCAGGTTGGATATGGCCACGCACTCGGAGGCGATCTCTTCAAGAAAGAAGAAAAGCGAGTGGTAGTTGTAACCGTGCCCACCGAAAAACCGGGGCAGCCACATGGTGAAAAATCCCCATTCGTTGGCTTTTTTCACAATGTCCCACGGCAGAAAGTCGTGGTCCTCCTGTTTTTTACGGTCCAACTCCAACACATGAGGGGCCACCACCTCCCTGTTGAACTTGCGGGCCATTGCCACGATTTGGCGGGTTTCCTTTAACAGTGCCCTGTTGGGAAACCGGGCCGCCCCCCGCATGCAGTTTGAAACATCGGCAAAGGCTGGCTGTTCCTTTAGCAGTGATTTGATTTCCGATGACGTGAGCATGAAAGTTCCCTTTCGAAAAAGCGAGTGTTGCCCAAACGGGTTTTGCCGGCGGCGGCTCGGTTATGAGCGCTTTAAAGGCAAAATCATGTCAGGGCACAAAGTTTTATAAACGGATAGCGATTATTGATTAAACCAATACAAACAACAAAGCCTTGTCAAGTCAAGAAGATTTTTTGATAAGGGGTGGTGCTGTGTGGGCTTTTTGGGTTCAGAGCGGGAGCAGCATTTAAAATTTATAAAATAATTTCAAAGTAAAAAATAGGAATTGGTTTTTTGCAAGGCCGTCAAAATTGGTTAAACCAAAACGTGTCAGTATTGGGGGCGATTCGGCAGGGACTCAAACTCTTTTAGCAGGAGAATGGCTTCATCGGTCAGCAGGGGACGGCAGGAGACCTTTCTTTTTTCAGGCGGAAGGGCAAATTCATCAAAAATCACCGCGTCATCAAAGCCGACGGCCCCGGCCTCAACAATCGAAAACCCGAAATAGACGGTTCGAATGTGGGCCCAGTAGATGGCGCCCAGGCACATGGGGCAGGGCTGGCCCGTGGTGTAGAGTACACATCCGTCAAGGTCATAGGTGCCCAGGCGCCGGGCCGCGTCCCGAATGGCCACGATTTCGCCGTGGGCCGTGGGGTCGTTATGGGCCAGCACCCGGTTGGCCCCTTCGCCAACTATCCGCCCGTCGCGCACCACCACCGCGCCGAAAGGGCCGCCGTCGCCGGCCGTCATACCGGCCCTGGCCAGCTCAATGGCCCGCCGCATAAACTGGTGGTGCATCTCCATGAATGGGTCTTCCATCTTTATTTTTTTAACCGGTATACCGCTGAGGCCTCGGTCCATTCGACGGGTTCAAGCCGGTTGAGCCGGCGCACCAGGTCGCTGATCATGCCGGTGGAGTTCTGGTCATACGCCTGGAAGGCCCCCTCTTTAAAGCCCAGGGAAAGCAGGTCTTCCTTCTGCCGGGTGGCCACCAGCTTGATTTTCTCTTCGGCCACATCACCCTTGTGGCCGGGCAGAAACATGGCCTTCAGCTCAATGGCGCTGCCCGCCGGCGGAAACCGCCGCGCCTCGCCGGCCTTGGTAAAATTGTCCGGCATGGCAGCGTTGGGCAAAAGCAGGGTCACGGAGCCGTCCGCGGCAATGGAGAAAATATAAACATAGGCATCCTGGCTGACCTTGTAAAAAAGCTGGACCGGGTCACCCTCTTTCAACTCGGTTTGTGACAGAAAAAGTTCCGCCGTCAGTCCCTCGCCTTTTTCAGGGTAGACCGGTTCGACCCGTGCCTGGATGGTGGTCCGAAACAAGGCTCTTTCCTTTGCGTCCCAGTCCGTAGAAAGCACTTTTTCCTCAACAATTTTGCCCCGTACCGCCGCATAGATCAGGTCGTCGGCCACCTGGCTGTTTGACACCAGGGTGTGGGAGCGGATGAAAACCCCCACCGCCTTTTCAATGGCCCTGCTTTCCGCATCCCGCCGGGAGCGGTCCCTGACCTCCCTGGCTGTGTCAAAGTCGCCCAGCCACGCCTCACCGGTTGCCTCGACCCAAATTGGGGCATCCGCGGCCGGGCAGACCAGCGGTATTATCAGTATCCATACCAGCACAACAATCGTTTTTTTCATCATCATGTCTTTCCGTTGTTTTACAACAAGGCTTTATTCTATCAGGCTGAACCTGTTTTTAATCGTATCCGCGCCCGGCGCGAGACTGGGGCTTTGCTGTACATTAAGCCGCCTGGCAGCGTCCTCCACCTGGGGGCGGATGGTTGTATAGATATCGGCCAGGTCGGTTTTGCCCTCTTTTAAAGCCTTGAGAAAATAGTAAGTCAGAACCCCGTGTCCCTTGTCCGGGGCCGAGGTGGATATCTGGCTGCCCTGGGAGGCGGTCAGCACGGCCATGTGGGCGGGCATCGGGCCGGAAGCGGCCGTCATTACCAGTGGCCTGGCCCCCTTTGCCAGCACACTTCTGCCGCCGGCGCCTGAAAAACAGGAATCCAGCACCACGATGATCTCTTTTGCGGGAAGTTTCCCAAGGCTGTCATACAGCCTCTTTAAAGAATAACCGGTCACACCCAGATAGTTGGGGTCTCCGTCATAAGGCACCAGATAGGCTTCGCCGGTGGCCGGTTCCGGTGCGCCATGGCCGGAAAAATAGACAAACACCGTACTCTGGTTGGTCACCTGGTTGGGCAGCCATGCCTCCAGGGCCTTTGCCATGCCGGATCGGGTGGCCCGCTGGTCTGTCATCAGCTCGACGTTTCTTTCCTGAAACCCCAGGGCCGCCAGATAGTTTTTGATCGTTTCCGCGTCTTTTTTGGAATAGTCGGATCGGGGAATAGTCTGATAGGATTCAATGCCGATCACCACGGCAAAGGCATCGGGCCGGGGCGATGCCCTCAAATAGGGAACCATATCCACGTCGGACCGGACTACTGCCGTGGCAGACGTTTGAGGGGAAGACACGGCGGCTGTTGCCACGGGCCGGGCAGCCTTTTCAAGCAGGGCCACAGCCTTTGGCTCCTGAAGATCGAGCAATGCCACATCCACATCGGCGCCTCGCGACAGCAGGTATTTAACCATTTTAATGTTGCCGTTACGTGCCGCAATGGCCAGGGCCGAACCAAACTGAGGTGACCTGGCGTCAATATCAGCACCGGCATCCAAAAGGATCCCAACTGATTCAAAACAATTGTTCTCGGCGGCAGCATGCAACGGTCGCCCAGAGAAAAAACCGCCCCTGAGAAAACCGTCAGCATCGACATCTGCCCCCTTGCTTATCAGGTACCGGACGGCTTCGGGGTGACACTTATATGCCGCATAAAACAAGGGTGTTCCGCCCGAAACCCCACCAGTCTCCATGGCGCTTTCATTGATATCCGCGCCCTGGCCCAGCAGCTTTTCCATGGCAGCCACATTCCCTGTTTGCGCGGCCCGGATCATTGCGGATCCGCAGCCTGTCATGGTGGCAATGGCCGTGACAGCCACAAGCGTCCAGAACATCCGTCCCATGAATTTTCCCATAACACTTATCTTCCTTCCATCAACTGGGGTGTCTGCTCGTTGTTGTACTGTTTGCGGGCGATGCGCTCCACCTGTGGTTTGAGGTAGCCGTACAGATCGTCCATGCGAAGGGAGCCGTCCGGGTTGACCACATCCTCGTTCTTGATGCCTTTGAGCATAAAATAGGTGAACAAGCCGTGGCCCTTTTCATCATAGGTGGAGCTGATCTGGTCCCCGGATGAGGCGGCCAGTACGGTCATATTTTTTGATATGGCCGTGCCGGCCTGAAGGTTCATCACCAGGGGCCGGGCCCCTTTGGCCAGCACCGATCTTCCACCGGCCCCGGAAAAACACGAATCCAGGGCCACGATGACCTCCTTTGCCGGAAGTTTGCCCAGGGCGTCATACATTCTGCTTAATGAATATCCTGTCTCGGCGATAAACGTGGGGTCCCCGTCATAGGGCACCAGGTAGGCGGAGCCGATTTTCGGGTCGGGTGCGCCGTGGCCGGAGTAGTAAATAAATACCGTGCCCCCTGGTTCCACGTTGTTGGGCAGCCACTTTTCCAAATATTTTGCCAGATCAACATTGGTGGCACGGTCGTTCAGAAGCGTCACCACATTCTCTTCAGGATACCCCATGGCTTTTGTCAAATAATTGGTCATTGTCTGCGCGTCCCGGGCGGCAAATTCTGCCTTGGGGAGTTGCTGACGATAACTTTCAATGCCGACGACGATGGCATAAGCGCTGTGGTTGTTTTTTAAATGAATGGAAGGCGGGTCATCGACGTCTGATTTGAGAATCGAAACGGAGCCTCCGTCGATCGAGGGTGGGGCATCTATATCAGATTTTGCAAAAAGTGTTTTATACTGCTTCTCCTCTGCATCCTGAAGCAGGCGAAGCATAACGGTCTGGCCGTTTTCCTGGGCCATTTGTAACGGGGTTTTGCCATGGGGATTCTGAAAAGAGACATCTGCTCCCCGGTCAATCAGAAGCTTGACTACAGCGGCATTGCCGTTATCAACCGCCAGGTGTATAGGCTTCCATCCATTACTCATCCCTCTGTTGACGTCAGCGCCGTTATCAATCAGAAGCCTTACTATTTCTATGGGAGCATCATATAAAACCGCTTCATACAGAGGTGTTACGCCCATAAGCGCCGTTTCATTCACATCGGCGCCGTTTTTTAAAAGCGCTTCTACCTGTCTGATATCTCCGCCCCTTGCCGCCTTGCCCAGCTGGGTGAGCGTGGCGCATGCCGGCAGCATCAACAAAAGGGCGGCCATGCCTGTTATGATAAGAATTTTTTTCATAAGGTCACCTCAGGCTGAACCTGTTTTTAATCGTATCCGCGCCCGGCGCGAGACTGGGGCTTTGCTGCACATTAAGCCGCCTGGCAGCGTCCTCCACCTGGGGGCGGATGGTTGTATAGATATCGGCCAGGTCGGTTTTGCCGTCTTTTAACGCCTTGAGAAAATAGTAGGTCAGAACCCCGTGTCCCTTGTCCGGGGCCGAGGTGGATATCTGGCTGCTCTGGGAGGCGGTCAGTACGGCCATGTGGGCGGGCATCGGGCCGGAAGCGGCCGTCATTACCAGTGGCCTGGCCCCCTTTGCCAGCACGCTTCTGCCGCCGGCGCCTGAAAAACAGGAATCCAGCACCACGATGATCTCTTTGGCGGGAAGTTTTCCCAGGCTGTCATACAGCCTCTTTAAAGAATAACCGGTCACGCCGAGATAGTTGGGGTCTCCGTCATAGGGCACCAGATAGGCTTCACCGGTGGCCGGTTCCGGCGCGCCATGGCCGGAAAAATAGATAAACACCGTGCTCTGGTTTGTCACCTGGTTGGGCAGCCATGCCTCCAGTGCCTTTGCCATACCGGATTTGGTGGCCCGCTGGTCTGTCATCAGCTCGACGTTTCTTTCCTGAAACCCCAGGGCCGCCAGATAGTTTTTGATCGTTTCCGCGTCTTTTTTGGAAAAGTCGGATCGGGGAATTGTCTGATAGGCTTCAATGCCGATCACCACGGCAAAGGCATCGGGCCGGGGCGATGCCCTCAAATAGGGAACCATATCCACGTCGGACCGGACTACTGCCGTGGCAGACGTTTGAGGGGAAGACACGGCGGCTGTTGCCACGGGCCGGGCATACTTTTCAAGAAGGGCCAATCCCTCCGGATGGCCGTCCTTACCAAAAGTCGATGATGGAAACCGTCTCAAGACAGGGACGGCAGCATCCACATCAGCCCCCCGGCTGATCAGGTATTCGACCAGCCTGCCATCACCATTCAACGCTGCGATGGCCAGAGCCGATCCCCACGTGTTATTGGCCTTGGCGTCAATATCAGCGCCTGCATCCAGAAGTATCTCTACCGCCTTAATACAGCCTGCCTCGACGGCAAGATGCAGGGGCCGCCACCCCGCTCCGCCGAAACCGGTGGTCTCTAAATCAGCCCCCCGGCTGACCAGATACCGGACCGCTTCAGGCTGGCAGTGATAGGCCGCATGGGACAATGGCGGCCCCGCCATGGCTTCTCCCCTGGCGCTTTCATTGATATCCGCGCCCTTGTCCAGCAGCTTTTCCATGGCCGCCACATCGCCAGTTTTTGCGGCCCGGCTCAGCGCGGATCCGCAACCGGTCAGAGATGCCATGATCGCGACAGCCACCAGCGTCCAGAATATTTGTCTTATGTATTTTTTCATAACGCTTATCTTCCTTCTATCAGTTGCGGCGTCTGCTCATTGTTATATTGCTTACGGGCAATGCGCTCCACCTGGGGTTTGACATAATCGAACAGGGCGTCCATTTGAATGGTGCCGTCCGGATTGACGACATCCTCGTTTTTGATGCCCTTAAGCATGAAGTAGGTAAACAGACCATGGCCCTTTTCATCATAGGTGGAGCTGATCTGGTCGCCTGCCGAGGCGGAAAGAACCGTCATGTTCTTTGATATGGCCGTGCCGGTCTGAAGGTTCATCACCAGGGGCCGGGCCCCCTTGGCCAGCACCGAACGCCCGCCTGCCCCGGAAAAACAGGAATCCAGGGCCACGATGATCTCCTTTGCCGGAAGCTTGCCCAGGGCGGCATACATTCTGCTTAACGAATAGCCGGTCTCGGCGATAAAGGTGGGGTCCCCGTCATAGGGCACCAGGTAGGCGGAGCCGGTTTTGGGGTCCGGGGCGCCGTGGCCGGAGAAATAGACAAATACCGTGCTCTCTGGTTCCACGTTGTTGGGCAGCCACTTTTCAAAATATTTTGCCAGATCAACATTTGTGGCACGGTCGTTCAGAAGCGTCACCACATTCTCTTCAGGATACCCCATGGCTTTGGTGAGATAATCGGCAACCAGCCGGGCGTCCTGGGACGCAAAGTCCGCCTTGGGCAAGTTCTGGCGGTAAGTTTCAATCCCGACAACAACGGCAAAGTCGTTCCTGCGCACTTCAGCCATTATTGCTGGGATTCCATCTATATCGGATTTGATAGCCGGGGATATGTTTCGCGGTGGTACGATGGCTGCTGTTTCTGATTTGCCCTTTGTAGTTGAAAAGAAACGGACTTCTCTTGATGAAGATATCTCTTTACTGGTCTCTACTAAAGCCTTTGTCGTTGCTCTGGAAAACAGTCCGCCCCAAAATTTTGCATTTGCTTCGTAGGACCAGAGATATGGCACGTCCTCTTTTTCCTGCACGCTGACCGTTTTTGACCATATTGGCATCCCTGTTAAATCGATCATCTGGCTTTTCAGGGATACATTAACGACGGAAGGTTTGCCGCCCTGTTCAGGCGCCTTATTAAAATCTTCAACAGTGGTTATAAACAACGCTTCGATGCCGGCCGGATAGGGCTCGCCCTTAACGATTTCCATGCTCTCAAAGACAGCCGGTAATATCTCCAAGGAGGACTGTTTAATCAGTTTCCCGAAAGGAATCGTTAATGTGGTCTTTCCTCCGAAACCAGACATTGTTTTCGTTAAAGTATAATTCTCGTCAGGGATAACAATCCCGACTTTCACAGGAATTTTTTTTGCAACAAAATTAACATCTACAGCATTAACATCTACAACCGGAATCGTGTATGTTATTGAACACCCTCCAATTAAAAACCCAAAACAGAAAATGAGCATAAATACTTTTTTCATAAATAATCCTTAATTTTTTTCCGACCCAATCAGCTGAGGCGTCTGTTCGTTGTTATACTGCTTGCGGGCGATACGCTCTACCTGTGGTTTGAGGTAGTCGTACAGGTCGGCCATGCGAAGGGAGCCGTCCGGGTTGACCATATCTTCGTTTTTGATACCGTTGAGCAGAAAGTAGGTGAACAGGCCGTGGCCTTTTTCATCATAGGTGGAGCTGATCTGGTCGCCTGCCGAGGCGGAAAGAACAGTCATGTTTTTTGATATGGTCGTGCCGGTCTGAAGATTCATCACCAGGGGCCGTGCCCCCTTGGCCAGCACCGAACGCCCGCCTGCCCCGGAAAAACAGGAATCCAGGGCCACGATGATCTCCTTTGCCGGAAGCTTGCCCAGGGCGGCATACATTCTGCTTAATGAATAACCTGTCTCGGCGATAAAGGTGGGGTCCCCGTCATAGGGCACCAGGTAGGCGGTGCCGGTTTTCGGGTCGGGGGCGCCGTGGCCGGAGAAATAGACAAATACCGTGCTCTCTGGTTCCACGTTGTTGGGCAGCCACTTTTCAAAATACTTGGTAAAATCGCTCTGCAGTGCCCGGTCGTTAATCAGGGTGACAACATTTTCTTCCGGATAGCCCAGAACCTTTGTCAAATAGCCGGTCATGACCTGAGCGTCCCGAACGGCAAAATTCGCCGTGGGCAGGCTCTGGCGGTAGCGCTCAATACCGATGACAATCGCATAAGCATTATGGTTGAGTTTAATCTGGATATAAGGAGGTTCATCAACGTCTATAATGCTATGTTTATCTGTAAGCAGAGACAAAACATCCGTTTCGGATTGTATTCCCGGTGTTTTCGAAAGGGGCGTCGGCCCCGGCCCGGCCGTTACATACCGATTCTCCATAGCTTCCCGGATCATGTTCGCCACAAATGTGTGCCCCTGATGTTCAGCCCAATCCAGCGGTGTCCAGCCGAACGCGGTTGTAATACCAGGATCCGCGCCATTGTCCAGCAAAAGTCGAACCATTTTTGCATCCCCGCGCTTTGCCGCAAGATGCAAGGGGGTCCACTTTTTACCGCCCGGCCCTATATCATAATCGCTCTGCTCATTTACGTTCACTCCACTGTTAAGAGCCAGCGTCACAGCATTACTGTCACTTTCTGATACGGCTTTCATCAGCGGTGTTCTCGCCGTTGCACACCCCAGTCCGATAAAAACGAGAACTGCCAAGATACTCCAGAATTCCTGTTTCATGCGTTTCCCTTTAATCTCTATTTTCCACCAATCAATTGGGGTGTCTGCTCGTTGTTGTACTGCTTGCGGGCAATGCGCTCCACCTGGGGTTTGAGGTAGCCGTACAGGTCGGCCATGCGAAAAGAACCGTCCGGGTTGACCCCGTTCCCATCCTTAATGCCCTTGAGCAGGAAATAGGTAAACAGGCCGTGGCCCTTTTCCTCATAGGTGGAGCTGATCTGGTCCCCGGATGAGGCGGCCAGCACCGTCATGTTTTTTGACAGGGCCGTTCCGGTCTGAAGGTTCATCACCAGGGGCCGGGCCCCTTTGGCCAGCACCGACCGGCCGCCTGCTCCGGAAAAACAGGAATCCAGGGCCACGATGACCTCCTTGGCCGGAAGCCTGCCCAGGGCGGCATACATTCTGCTTAATGAATAGCCGGTCTCGGCGATAAACGTGGGGTCCCCGTCATAGGGGACCAGGTAGGCGGAGCCGGTTTTTGGATCCGGCGCGCCGTGGCCGGAGAAATAGACAAATACCGTGCTCTCTTTTTCAACCTGATTGGAGAGCCATTTTTCGAAATATTTTTCAAAATCACTTTTCAGGGCTCGGTCATTAATCAAAGTAACGACGTTCTCTTCCGGATAGCCCATGGCCCGGGTCAGATACCGGGTCACTGTCTGCGCGTCCCGAACGGCAAAATCAGCCTTTGGGAGGTTCTGCCGATAGCTTTCAATACCGATCACGATCGCATAGGCATTTCTGGCAGGCATTGCTTTGATGGAAGGAAGTGTATCCACATCGGATACGATTGTTACCGGGTCAGCTTTGATTGTGCTTTGGGACACTGCCGCCTGCCCTGCCGGTTTGTTCTGCTGGACAAAAGCACTTAGCAGTCGCAGGCCTGTTTCAGGATTTAAAGATGAAGGAAGGTGCTGATTTCCGGACTCAATTTTGAAAATCGCCGCTTCCGGGTCCGCGCCGTTTTCAACCAGCATCCGGGTGGCCCCCGAGGCGCCGGCAAGGGCGGCCCACTCAAGGGGCGTGTAGCTGAACAGAGTATCGCGCGCGTTTATGTCAGCCCCGTTTTCAAGAAGAAGCCGGACCACATTCACGCAGTTTCTGAATGCCGCCCGGTGCAGGGCCGTGAGATCTTTACCGCCCCGCGCGTTCACATCCGCGCCCTTTGCTATCAGAAGCGCTGCCGCCCTGTCCTGACAGTGGTAGGCCGCATGGTGCAGGGGCGGGCCACCCCACCCGGCGGGTGTCCACCCGTCAATGAGATTGGCCGTCGCCCCTTTATGGTCATTGGGGTCGGCTCCCGTGTTCAAGGCCGTTTCCATGGCTGTTAAATTGCCCTGTCCGGAGGCGATATGCAGCGGCCCGCCGCCTGTTGCACAGGCTGACAGTGCGATACCCAGAAAAATAACCAAAGCGATCGTCAATAGGTTTCTATACATAACCCACCTCAACAGATACGCCATTCACTCCACATGATATACTGTACTTGATTTGCCGGAGAGCCTGTACCATTCATTAGCCGCAGAGACCCAGAGGATAAAAAAATGGGCGTTGCGCATAAAACAGCCCATTGCAACAGTGCGGCCTGAAAAGAAAAACAATTTATGTTAGCACACCCCCAAAAAGTGTCAATCAGAAGGGTGGAACCATAAAAGACGCAGGTGTTGTGAGCGGGAGGTTTGAGTTCGGACACATGCCGGCAGGCACGCAGGGAGCGGTGTAAAGGGGGGGGACGGCAACCGAACCAGCGGGATGTTGCTGTCAGGACATCCGCGTTGCATCAACGGGTGACGGCGATACCGATGCGGAAGGCCTCGTCTTTTTCCCGGTAGTTTCTCAGGGTTTCAGCGTAGCCGGAAAAATACTGGGTATAGAGGTAGAGGTCGATGTTGTCGGCAAACAGCCGGCTCAGGGGGTAGGAAAAATCAACGCGCACCGCGTGTTCCTGAAAAGCGGCAATCAGGGCAAAGTTGTCGGGCCGAAAGACGCCGGCCTCGATTTCAAAAAAGCCCCGGTAATCTTCCACATCCGGGTTGGTTTTGTCATCATTGTTATGAAACATCCATACCTGGGGGGAGATACCCATCCGGCACTCGCCGGCAAGGTCAAAAACAAAGCCTGATTTAAAATAGGCGTAGTTGGTGCTTCTGGATTCGATGCCGTCGTGGCCGTTGGATTCGTGTTTAAACCCGGTCTGAATAACCCAGGCATCCAGCCAGGAAGGGCGGGCCTGAATGATGTCCGACAGGAAAAAGATCTCCGGCTTGTAGCTGGTGTCCACAAAGGGCCTGGAATTGGCCTTCAGGTCCCACAGGGAGGTCTGGGTGTATCCAAGATGAAAACCGGATATCCAGGGGTGTTTCAGGGTAAGGGGTTTGTCCAGGCCGAACAGCCGGTACTTGAAGCTGAGCTGGAACTTGCTTTTGGAAAGGTCGGTGCCCAGCAGAAAGTAGGTGGGTTCGTAGAAGGCGAGGTTGGCCAGATAGTCCTGAATGGCGCGCCGGGGGTCTTCATCGGATGCGGCGCGATTATCGGCCGGCGTCGCGGGTTGCGTCGCGGTTATTTCGTCCTGGTCGATGATGCCGGAGGCGTCTGATGCCCCGGCTCCGGAACATGGCAGCAACAGCAGCATGGCTGCCAGCAAAGCAAGGCATCTGTTTTTAAATAAAGGCATCTCGGCCGGAGCCCTTTCATGTCGTTATTTCAACTTTACTTCAAAGGAGCGTATATCTTAATGACGCTTATATATACCGTCACCCCGGGCTTGACTTTCCTCGTCATCGCCCAACTTGATTGGGCGATCCAGAATAAAAATGAGCCTGTTCCACATTAATAAGGAACCAGATCAATTTTACGCTGGATTGCCGGGTCAAGCCCGGCAATGACGGGTGCGTGGGCCTTTACGCTGGATTGCCGGTTTCGGCCTTCAACCTGCGGGCTACGGCCCGACAGGCAAGCCCGGCAAAGACGAGTGCGTGTGTCCTCCGTTTCTATTTTTCGGTTGGTTGCCGGCCTTCCGCCGTCGTCTGCCCGCCGCCCAGCACCGCATAGAGCCGTATTCTGCTGGCCATATCTGCCAGGCGAACGGCTATCAGGCCCTGCCGGGCCGCGTACAGGGAGCGCTGGGCATCCAGAACCCCCAGGTAGATCATGGCGCCGGCGTCATACCGGGCCTGGGCAATGCGGCAGATCTCGGCGGTGGCCCTTACAAGGGACGCCTGGGCGTCCATCTGTTCCTGAAGGGTGCCACGGCTTGCCAGGGTGTCGGCCACCTCACGAAAAGCCGTCTGAATGGCCTTTTCATACTGGGCCAGGGCGATCTCCCGGTCCACCTTTGTCACCTTCAGGGCCGACCAGGTGCGGGGATCGAAAATCGGCATGGAGATTTTGGGTGCAAAGCTCCATGTGTCTGAATCGGCGTCAAACAGTCCGGACAGTTCGCTGCTGGCCGTGCCCACGGTTCCGGTCAGCGTGATGCTGGGGAACAGGGCGGCCCGGGCCGCGCCGATGTTGGCATAGGTGGCCTTGAGCCGGCTTTCGGCCTGGCGGATGTCAGGACGGTTGAGCAGGATTTCCGACGGGGTTTCGGCGGCCACGTCGGGCAGGGCCGTCATCTCGTCCAGGGACCGGGGCAGCAGCTCCTCCGGCACCGGTCCCCCGGCCAGCAGGTTCAGGGCATTCTTGTCCCTGGCCACCTGGGCCGTGAGCCGGGCCACCGCGCTTCTGGCTTCATCCACCTGGGTCTGGGCCTGGTGCAGGTCTATCTCAGAGGCCAGCCCCACCTCCACCCGCCGGGCCACCATGTCACGGGCCACCTGGCGGGTGGCCAGGGTGGATTGGGCCAGTTCCAGGGTCTCCCTGTCCGCGGCCAGGGCCAGCCAGGCGCCGGCCGTTTCCGACACCAGCAGTATTCGGGCGCCCCGGCGGGCCTCTTCCGTGGCCAGAAACTCTTCCAGTGCCCGGGCCTTGAGGCTGCGGATACGGCCGAAAAGGTCAATCTCCCAGGCGGTGATGCCCAGGTTAACGTTGTACTCTTCAACGGTCATGGCGCTGCCGGAACTGGAAAGATCGGCCGGCACCCGGCCCTTGTAGCCGGTGCCTGTGGCGTTGATTTTCGGCAGCAGTTCGGCCCGGGAAATCCGGTAATAGGCACGGGCCCGCTCCACGTTCAGGGCTGCGGTGCGCAGGTCCCGGTTGCCGGCAAGGGCCATGTCAATGACCTGGACCAGGCGCGGCTCGGTGAAAAAGGCATCAATGGCAAGGTCGGCGGCGGCAGCCCCGCCGTCCGCCTGCGCCTGCACATAGGCCGGGCCCTCCGGCCACTGGTCGGACACCGGGGCCTGGGGCCGTTCATACCGGGGGGCCAGTGTGCAGCCGGCCAGCAGCAGGGCCGCCAATGTCAGTGCGGTTCCTGTGTTTCGCATCATATTACAACTCCTTGGGCGTGGTTTCCGAAGAAAAGGCCACGGTTTCAGCGGTTGCGCCTTTTTTTCGGCCGAACAGGTTGACCACGATCACGTAAAAAAGCGGAATGAAAAAGATCGCCAGAAAAGTGGCGGTGATCATGCCGCCCAGCACACCGGTGCCGATGGCGGTCTGGGCCCCGGCCCCGGCACCGCTGGCAAACGTCAGGGGCAGCACCCCGAAGCCGAAGGCCATGGAGGTCATTATAATGGGCCGCAGTCTCAGCCGGGCCCCCATCAGGGTGGCATCCACCAGCCGCATGCCCTCTGCGGACTTGGCCATGGCAAACTGAACAATAAGAATGGCGTTCTTGGTGGTGAGCCCCACCACGGTGAGCAGGCCGATCTGGAAATAGACGTCATTGGGAAAGCCCCGCAGCATGGAAGCGACCACCCCGCCGATCAGGCCCAGGGGCAGGGCCAGCATCACGGAAAAGGGAACGGTCCAGCTCTCGTACAGGGCCGCCAGGCACAGGAAGATCACGATCATGGAAAAGGTGTAAAGCAGGCCGGTCTGGGCCTTGGCCATGCGCTCCTGGTAGGAGATGCCGCTCCAGTCAAATCCCAGGCCTTCGGGCAGCCGGGCCGCGATCTCTTCCATGGCGGCCATGGCCTCGCCGGTACTCCTTCCCGGTGCCGCCTCGCCCTGAATGTTCATGGAGGGAAAGGCGTTGAACCGTTCCAGCCGGGGAGAGCCGAAGTCCCACTCGCCGGTGGCAAAGGCGGACAGCGGGGTCATGGTGTTCGACGTGTTGCGCACGTAAAGCCGCTCCAGGTCTTCGGGCAGCATGCGGTAAGGGGCGTCGGCCTGGACAAAGACCCTTTTCACCCGGCCGCCCTGAATAAAGTCGTTCACATAAGCCCCGCCAAAGGTGGCGGCGATGGTGTTGTGAATGGCATTGATGGGCACGCCCAGGGCCCCGGCTTTTTCCCAGTCCACATCGATGCGGTACTGGGCCACATCCTCCATGCCGTTGGGCCGCACCCGGGTCAGCCGATGGTCCGTGAACGCCATGCCCAGCAGCTGGTTTCGGGCGGCCATCAGTTTTTCATGACCGATGCCGCCCCGGTCCTGAAGCTGAAAGTCAAACCCGTTGGCCGTGCCCAGCTCGGGCACCGCGGGCGGCGCAAAGGCAAACACCCGGGCGTTGCGAATCCGCGAAAACCGGGCCATGGCGCGGCCGGTGATGGCTTTGACCTTCAGGTCGGGCCGGTCCCGTAAATCCCAGTCCTTGAGCCGGACAAATCCCATGCCCACGTTCTGTCCCCCACCGGCAAAGCTTCTGCCGGAGAGTGTCAGCACCGACTGGACAGCCTCGGTTTCGTTTTCCAGAAAATGGGCCTGAATCTGGTCAAGCACCTGGCGGGTCTGTTCCACGGTGGAGCCGGACGGCAGCTGGGCCTGAAAAAACATCACACCCTGGTCCTCGTCCGGCAGGTAGGCGGTGGGCATGCGCAGAAACAGGAAGGCCAGTGCCGCCACGATGAGAATGTAGAGGAACACGTACCGGTAACGGCGTTGCAGGATGTTTCCAACGGCGGCCCCGTACCGGTCCCGGGTCCAGTTGAACCCCCGGTCGAAGCGGTGGTAAAACCGGCGAAAGGGTGCCAGGGCGGTTTTCGCTTTTTCCTGCCGCATGGCCACGGGCCGCAGCAGGGAGGCGCACAGCACCGGGGTGAGGATCAGGGCCACCACCACGGAAAGCAGCATGGAGGTGATGATGGTCACGGAAAACTGGCGGTAGATCACGCCTGTGGAGCCGCCGAAAAAGGCCATGGGCCCGAACACCGCGGCCAGCACCAGGCCGATGCCGATCAGGGCGGAGGTGATCTCTTCCATGGACTTGGCCGTGGCCTCTTTGGCCGGCAACCCCTCATCGTGCATGATGCGTTCCACGTTTTCCACCACCACGATGGCATCGTCCACCAGCAGGCCGATGGCCAGCACCATGGCAAACATGGTGAGCATGTTGATGGTGTAGCCGAGAAGGCCCATTACGGCAAAGGTGCCCAGAATCACCACGGGCACAGCCAGTGTGGGAATCAGGGTGGCCCGGATGTTGCCCAGAAACAGGAACATCACCAGAAACACCAGGAAAATGGCCTCGAACAGGGTTTTGACCACCTCGTCGATGGCCACTTCGATAAAGGGCGTGGTGTCAAAGGGGTAGAAGACCTTTACGCTGGGAGGAAAATATTCGGACAGCTCTTCCATCTTGGCCCGAATGGCGTCGGCGGTGTCCAGCGCGTTGGCGCCGGCGGCGGCCCGGACCGCCAGGCCGGCGGCGGGCTTGCCGTTGTACAGGGCGTCCACGTCATACCGCTCGGTGCCCAGCTCGGTGCGGCCTACGTCGCCCACCCGCACAATGGCGCCGTCGGCGTCGATGCGCAGGGGAATGTCGGCAAACTCTTCCGGTGTTTTTAACAGGTTCTGAACGATGATGGAGGCGTTGAGCCGCTGGCCTTCCACCGAGGGCAGCGCCCCGAACTGGCCGGCGGATACCTCTACGTTATAAATTCGAAGGGCCGCGATCACATCCTCGATGGTCATGTGATAGCTGTTCAGCCTGTCCGGGTCCAGCCAGACCCGCATGGCATACTGGCCCCCGAAGCTCTCCACTTCTCCAACGCCCGGCACCCGGGCCAGCACCTTTTCCAGGCTGGACTGGGCATAGTCGCGCAGGTCGTTGCCGTCCAGGCTGCCGTCTTCTGAAATCAGGCCCACGATCAGCAGAAAGTTACGGGTGGACTTGCTGACCTTGACGCCCTGGCGCTGAATCACGTCGGGCAGGCTGGACATGGCCAGCTGCAGCTTGTTCTGCACCTGGGACCAGACCAGGTCGGGGTCGGTGCCCGGCTGAAAGGTCAGTTCGATGCGGCCGGCCCCTGACGCATCACTGCTGGCCGTCATGTAGAGCAGCTTGTCGAACCCGGTCATCTTCTGCTCGATGATCTGCACCACGCTGTTTTCCACGGTTTCAGCCGAAGCCCCGGGGTAAAAGGCGTCAATGGCAATAGAGGGCGGCGCAATGGGCGGGTACTGGGAGATGGGCATGTTGTAAATGGCCAGCCCCCCGCCGATCATCATGATGATGGCGATCACCCAGGCAAAGACCGGACGGTCTAAAAAGAATTTCGAGAGCATCAAAGACCTCCGTCAGTTGGATGGCGCGGGCGCCGGCGTTTCACCGGAAACGTGAATGTCCGCGGGAACGGGCTTGACCGTCATGTCCGGCCGGATGTTTAACTGACCCTCCACCACCAGCCGGTCGCCGGCGGACAGGCCCGAAAGTACCAGCCACTGGTTGCCGATGGCCCGTTCAACGGTCAGGATGCGCTGTTCGATCACGTTGTCGCTGTTGACCACAAGGGCCACGGGCTCGCCCCTGGTGTTCCGGGCCACGCCCTGCTGGGGTGCCAGAATGGCCCGGGGCGCCGTGCCTTCCATCACCACGGCCCGTACAAACATGCCCGGCATCAACACCTGTTCCGGGTTGGGCACCTTGATGCGCAGCACGTAAGATCCGGTAGACGGGTCCACGGTCACGTCCCGAAACTGCAATGTTCCTTCATGGGGGTAGGGCGTGCCGTCCTCCAGAAGAATGCGCACCTTTTTTGTCGCGTCAGTGCCGTTTGTGATTTTGCCGGTCTCCAGGTTCCGGCCCAGGCGCAAAAGTTCAGACGAGGACTGGGTCACATCCACGTAAATGGGATTCAACTGGACGATGGTGGACAGCGGCACGGGCTGGTAGGCGGTGACAATGGCCCCCGCCGTTACGGATGACCGGCCGATGCGTCCGGAAATGGGGGCCGTTACCCGCGTATAATTCAGATTGATGCGGGCCCTTTCAACTTCAGACTGCCAGTATTCAACATCGGCCAGATTCTGGGCCAGGGCCGCGTCGGCATCATCAAAGTCCTGCCGGCTGACTGCCTTTGCCGCCAGCAGTTCCCAGTACCGGGCAGCCCGTGCCTGTGCCGACGGCAGGCTGGACTGGGACCTTTTCAGGGATGCCTTGGCCGCCGCGTAAACCGCTTCGAACTGGGCCGGGTCGATCTGGTAGAGCACCTGGCCGGTCGTGACCGTTGCCCCCTCTTCAAACAGGCGCTTCTGAATGATGCCGTTGACCTGGGGACGGATGTCGGCCATCAGAAAGGGAGCGGCCCGTCCCGGCAGTTCAGTGGTCAGGTCCACCGGTTGCTCCTCAATGGTGATAAAGCCCACCTCCGGGGCCGGCCGCTGGGGGGGCTGGTTGTTGCCCCTGCACCCGGAAACCAGTACCAGGCCGGTCAGCACCACCGTCACAATCAGGGCCGACGGTACAAATTTGTTTTTACCAAACCGTTGCATTCACAAACCTCCACGTTTTTACATCATGTCATGTTTCAGCGGCCGGCTGAGACGTGAAGCCGCGGAAAAACTTATAAAAATTTTTAAATAAAATTCACCGCAAAGACGCAAAGAGCGCAAAGGATTGTTTTTCGCTTTGCAAAAGAGGCAACCATTGATTTACATGCAGGGTCCATCTCTTTCTTTGTGTCCTTTGCGTCTTTGCGGTGCAAAAATAAGGAATCATTTTTTTTCCACCAGGGATTGCCAGGTGTAGCGTTCCAGGAAGCTGCCCGGAACGTTTGTCTCCATTTCACAAAACAGCCGCCAGGGCAGGGCCACGGTGAGCACGTTTCTGCCCAGCAGGTTTTGCGTGTATTTCCGGGCCGAGATATCGGTAAGCCCCACCACGGCCCTGGGACAATCGGATTGCGCTTCCTTAAAAGGAATAATGCCGATGGTCTGGCACCCGGCGGCCCAGGGAATGATCGCGTTTTCCATACCGCCCCTCCCGTAGTTGGCCAGGATCACCAGGGCCGACACCCGGTCCGGATCAACGGTAAACACCACGGTTTCCGGCGTCTCGGTCGCGGCATCCACTTCGGCCAGGGGCTTGAATATCACGTAAGGGGAATCGTGGTCCATGATGGGCAGCGCTTCCAGAAAGCGATCCACCAGATCCGGGCTTTTGACATACGCCTCGCCGGTTAAAAAATTGTCGGCAAACTCCTTGCCCGCGTTTTCGGCAACAGCCTGTCCCACCTGGCGGCCGGTTTCCCACTGTTTATTGCCTGAAGAGAGAAAACGGGTAAAGCAGGGCACGCCGCCGGGAAACTGTTCGTAGGTGTTGCCGAATCCCAGACCCACGCCTCCGCCCCAGCAGCCGTAAGTGGTTCTGTCAAAAGCCGCTGTTTTGCCTTTGGCTGCGTTGGCAAACATGAACATGACGCAGCCCCACCGGCCCGGCTTGAATCCCAGGGCATTGTCCGGTTTCGTGCCGGAGAGCATCACCGCCACGGGGGCGTGTTCGGGAGCCAGCGCCTTTGCAATCACGGATTTCATGGGAACTCCTTTTTACTTTTTTCCTGTTTTGCCAGTGCCCGAATGCCGCCGATGGAAAACAGGGTGACATGATCGGCCAGGGTTTCGATATTCGCCGGATCAAAACGCTTTGGCCGCAGGGCCTCAACAACCTCTTTGGCCTTGAAATGGTGCAGGCATTGGCCAACGATGCTCATGGTACACAGAAAAAGGACGGGGCTGCCGGTTTCCACGGTCACCCCCTCTTTCTGAAACAGGGTTCCGACAATGCCGGACAGGTGGGTGTGAAGAGGCCGGATGGAGTTTTTTATCATCTGTTTCATCAGGCCGGTGGGATTGGCGATCTCCTGGGCCATGAGCTTGCCGTGCCATGCGGGCAGACCCTCTCCCAGAATGCGCAGCAGCAGGGACCGGACAAAGGCGGAGAGCCGTTCTTCCGGCCCGGCTCTGTCATCAAGGCCCATATCGGGCGGATACTTTTGTGCCGCCATGCGGTGGGAGTAGTCCAGTACCGCCTCGTAGAGTCCTTCCTTGTCCCGGAAATGGTAGTTCACAGACCCCACGTGGGTCCCGGCCCTGCGGCAGATATCCCGCACTGTTGCCCCCTTGAACCCGTGAAGGGCAAACTCTTCTCCGGCGGCCTGGATCAGGCGGGTTTTTGTGTCATCGGTCGGGGGCGTCTGTGTTTCCATTTATTTCTCACAAAATCAGGTTAGAACGGCAGTTTGGAACAAGCGTTCGAATTTGTCAAGGGGTTTTTCAGCCGTGTATTTGCTTGACGCAATTGCTTTAAAACCGCTAAACTGTCGCAACCTTGCGAACTCAGGAATTTATTTTTCGACCGCTTATAATAAGGAACGCAAATGGTCTTTCCTGTCGCGCAGATTGAAACCGCTGTCTGGATTCCGCCGGTCACGGCCTTTGCCATCTCCTTTTTCACCTCCATGGGCGGGGTCTCCGGCGCCTTTCTGCTGTTGCCCTTTCAGGTGTCGATACTGGGCTACACCAGCCCGTCGGTGTCCGCCACCAACCAGCTCTTCAACATCGTGGCCATTCCCAGCGGGGTCTACCGCTACTGGAAAGAGGGCCGCATGGTGTGGCCCCTGACCTGGATCGTTATTTTCGGCACCCTGCCCGGCGTGCTGATCGGCGCGGTGGTGCGGGTGACCTGGCTTCCCGACCCCCGGCACTTCAAGCTGTTTGCCGCGGGCGTGCTGCTTTACATCGGGGGCCGGCTGGCGTGGGACCTGGTGAAAAACAGGAAGCCCGCCGCAAAGGAGGCGGCCGGCCCGGTCGACGGCGGCGGATCGGTCCGCGTGGTCCGGTTCGACGTCAGGCGCCTGGAATACACCTTTCAGGAAGAGGTGTTCGGCGCGCCCTTCTGGGGCATCTTCGCCTTGAGCTTTATCGTGGGCATTGTGGGCGGTATCTACGGCATCGGCGGCGGCTCCATCATCGCGCCCTTTTTCGTGACGTTTTTCCGGCTGCCGGTTTACACCATTGCCGGCGCGGCCCTGATGGGCACCTTTGTCACTTCCGTGGCCGGCGTGGCCTTTTACCAGGCCATGGCCTCGTTTTACCCGAATATCTCCGTGGCCCCGGACTGGATGCTGGGCCTTCTATTCGGCCTGGGCGGCATGGCGGGCATGTACCTGGGGGCGCGGTGCCAGCGTTTTGTCCCGGCTTCGGCTATCAAGTGGATGCTGGCCGTGGTGATGCTGTTTACCGCAGCTCAGTACGTGGCCGGATTTTTCGGTTTTTAGCCTGAATGTTTCATGAAAGTTGTTGGCCGGATAAATTTTCTTGACACGACCTTGTAATGTTGTGGATAATAATAGCTATAATGATCCACATTATGGAGGTTTTATATGAGAACAATCCAGATGACCCTTGATGACGATCTCGTCAAAACAGTCGACCGTATTGCGAGACAACTTCGCACAAACCGTTCTGCTTTCACACGAGAGGCCCTTCGTGACGCGATATCTCGTTACAGTCTCGAACAACTCGAGCGCAAACACCGTGAAGGCTATAAACGGTTTCCAACTGTTGCTGACGAATTTTCGGTTTGGGAGCAAGAACAATCTTGGGGGGACGAGTGAAGCACGGTGAAATACGATGGTATAAATTTGACAAACCGGATAAAAAAAGGCCGGTTCTTATCCTTACGCGTAACTCTGTTCTGGAATATCTTGGTGAAGTAACAGTCGCCCCTATTACGAGTACGGTCCGTAATATACCATCTGAAGTGCCTCTTTCGAAAGCCGATGGTATGCCCCGAGATTGCGCGGTAAACTGTGATCATTTGCAGACTGTTTCGAAAGGGAGAATAGGATCACTGATCACAGCCTTGCCTCCGTCAAAAATGATTGATGTCGTCCACGCCATTCGCTTTGCGCTTGATATTTAATATATGCCGGCCAACCAGGCAGCTCAAAGGACAGCCAGGGCACGTGGGTTTTGAAAAATTGTGGAAAGTTGAATTTTAACCACCTTTAAGGCAAGTCAGTGGAAGCCCTGGCGGCCTCTGGCTGCCGCCGTTCAAATATTAAAAAATGAATGATACCAGCAAGACATCCAAATCAAATTCTACTACATCTATAGAAAACAATTCAGGCCAAGGCAGAGGTATCGAAATCCCAGTTGGGGTTAAAGGTTGGAGTTGGGGCGCGTTTCTTCTTAACTGGATATGGGCAATTGGCAACAGCACTGCATAAAATCTATCAGCTGAAGGTCAGTCTGAGGGGTGCGAAACCACCCATTTGGCGGCGCTTTCTAATTGAAAGCGCAGTGACCCTTCCACTGTTTCACGATGCGCTTCAGATAATAATGGGCTGGACGGATTCTCACCTGCATCAGTTTATAGCAGGTGGTCGCTGTTATGGGGTTCCTGACCCGGAATGGGATCTGACGATGATGCATGACGAGAGAAAGGTCAGGCTTAATAAGCTGCTAAAGAAAGAAAAAGATTCTCTTGTTTACGAATATGATTTCGGCGATGGATGGGAACACAAAATAACGCTTGAGAAAATAATGCCGTTTGATCCCAATATTATTTTGCCGTTGTGCGTCAAGGCCAAGGGCGCATGCCCGCCGGAAGACGTTGGCGGCATGTGGGGCTACTACGATTTTTTGGAAGCATTAAACGATTCTGAGCACCCGGAACATGAAGAACTCAAGGAATGGATCGGCGGAGTGTTTGATACTGATGCCTATGATATTGACGAGGCCAATCTGTTACTCAGAAAATATGTGACGTAGTTTCTTTTAACGGCCCACTGCAGCGCAATGGGCCGCGCGCGCCGCCGCAGAGTCGTTAGGTGCCCCCAAATAGATTCCCCTTTTTATTCTTTACGTGATACTATTTTAAGATACTATATAGGCATGAACAAAAAACAGCGCCTGATCTTACAAAAGATTTTTGAAAAACCGGAGCGCTCAGATATCTTATGGAAAGATATTGAGGGATTATTCATAGCACTGGAGGCTGAAATAACCGAAGGCAGAGGATCACGCGTGCGAGTAGCTGTTAATGATATTCGTGCTGTTTTTCACAGACCCCATCCTGAACGGTTAACAAACAAAGGAGCTATAAAATCCGTGCGAAGATTTTTAATCGAAGCGGGGTGCAATTATGATGGAATATAAAGGATATTTTGCAAAAGTTGAATTTGATGATGACGCCGGCATTTTTCATGGCGAAGTTATCAATTTAAGGGATGTTATTACGTTTGAAGGCGAAACCGTAAAAGAGATCAGGCAGGCTTTTCAGGATTCAGTTGACGATTATTTGGATTTTTGCCGAAAGCGGGGGGAGAACCCGGAAAAACCTTACTCGGGAAAATTCGTTGTGCGCGTTGAACCAGAGCTGCACAAGAGAGTTACCATAGAAGCCCGTAAAACAGGGAAAAGCCTGAATGTGTGGGTTAATGATGCCATATCCAAAGCGTTGAAAGACAATACTCAACAAGGGCATTCACTCTGAGCCTGAAAGCCTGGGGATTTTGGCCTGGTGGAAAGGCGAGCGGTGGAAAATGGATTTTAGCGGTAAAGATTGCTTCGCCTCCGGCCCGGCAGGTAAACACTCAAGGAAAATATGCGCAAAATTCCGGGCATAACTCAAAGAAAGCAGCTTATATTGAAAAATGAAAAGACAGCTCAAGGACCATCAACGCCGGTGTGCAGCGGTTGTGGGTTATGTTGCAGGGATTTCGCATACATTCAGCTGTCCCAGGACGACATCAAGACGCTTGAAAACTTCACGGGACTGACCACGGACGAATTTACAAACAATGTTGATAAAGCCGGTGAGAAGCGTTTCATGAAATTCCAGGAGAATGGAGACTGCATCTTTTTGAAGATAACAGATGGCGGCGGTTTATGCAGCGTATATAAAGCAAGACCGGCGACGTGCAGAAGCTATCCATCAACCGATATTCAGAGAGAAACCTGTCGTGTAAACAGTAACCGCTGATAGTAACGAAGAGCACACAAGTCCGGGTGCTGCCCCTACGAACCGCATGCCGTAAATTCCGGGGCCGCCATACTTTTCTTTGCGCCAAAGAAAAGTACACGGATAAACAGGATAGAAAAAATAATCTTTGGAAGTACGGCGGCACATAAATTTCGATCCCGATCCCGATAGCGATTTCGATTTGTGAATTCCGGGACACCATACTTTTCTTGACAGCAAGTTTTTTCTCCACATCGACTTGCACTTTTGCGGATCAGGCACCGGCCAGAAATGGCCGCACAATGAAATATCCTCCCAGGACAAAAATGGCCACCCCGGCCATGCGGCGAAACCAGAGGCCCGCGTGCTGGAAGCGGCTGTTTTCCAGCACACGGCGCACCAGGGCCGTGCTGGAACCGGCCACGGCAATGGGAATGCAGTGGCCGATGCCGAAAAGAATGATAAACAGGATGCCGGTGGCGATCTTTTCCTGAATGGTGATCACGGCCAGGATCGGTGCGATAAAACCAAAGGTGCAGGAACCGGAAAGAACCCCGTAGGCCAGGCCCAGGGCAAAGGCGCCGGTCATGCCGCGCACTCGAAGCCGCGCCATCAGGGTGCCGGACATGGAGCAGGCCTTTACCCCCAGCATGTCCAGGGCCACCCAGATAAGAATGGCCCCCACCAGGAGGGTCCACCAGGGGCCCACGTCACCGAGCATGCGGCCCAGCAGGGCGCAGGCGATGCCCACCACGGCAATGGTGATAAACAGGCCGACGGTAAAGGCGGCGGCGTAAAAGGCCGCGCTCCGGGGGCGCAGGCCCCGCTCCTGGCCCGCCACGTAGCTCACGATCAGGGGGATGGAGGCCATGTGGCAGGGGCTCAAGGCCACGCTGACCATGCCCCACAGAAAACAACCCATAGCCGCGACGCCGATGCCGCCGGCCATCCACTCATTAATTGAAATCAGAAACGCCTGGATCACAATTCCTTTTCTCCGGGGACGCCCAGCTTTTCAAATACTTCAATGATGCTTTTCTTGTCCATGAAGCCCACGTGTCGGCCGACCTCCTTGCCGTTTTTATCATAGAATATCTGGGTGGGAATACCCCGGACGCCGAACCTTTGAGCCTGATCTTTGTGTTTATCCAGATCAATAAAAATGATGGAGGCTCGGCCCGCGTACTCCTGCTGCAGCTCCGCGATGACCGGTTCCATCATCTTGCAGGGGACGCACCAGTGGGCACCCAGATCCACCATGGTGGCCGTGCCGGGTGTTGGAATGAGGGGCACCTTGTCCGATCTTGCGACATCGTCGGCGGCGGATGAACAGGCAAAACAGAAGAGCATGATGCCAAAAATAAACAGCCGGGTTATTTGTGTCATGAACGTTCCTTTTTTAATGAATTGGCGGGTGTTTTGGCGCCGGTAAACTGGAAAAACAGCAGGTATCCGGCGATCACGAGAAAAACCGGGTCCCGGACCAGGTACCAGGCCGTTGCCGGCGGAGATGCCGGGTCGGGCCGGGTGGAAAAGCAGCCACAGTGTACATCCAGGCCCCGGAAGTGGTTAAACAGCAGGGATGCGAAAAAAATCCACAGCAGGCCGTTGGCCCAGACAATCGCGCCGGGCAGCCACAGGCCGGTGATCAGGCAGACCCCCAGTAGAAATTCCAGCCAGGGAAGGACCAGGGCCGACAGGTTGATCAAGGCGTCCGGCAGGATCTGGTAGTTGTAGACGATCCGGGCAAATTCGGCCGGGGCAAAAAGCTTGTCCGCGCTGGCATACAGAAAGACGCCGCCCAGAAAGAGACGGGCCGCCAGCGGCAGCCATGCAAGGGGTGTGCTGCGATGAACGTTTGTCGTCATGGCGTCAGTTTTCCTGTTCACAGGATGTCATCTGGCAGAGCAGTTCCCCCTGGCCGCAGACCCGCGTTTCAAACTGAAACACAGGATGGTCGATGCCGAAGCCGGCCAGCAGCCTGTCGCCCAGGGTGCGGGCCAGTTGTTCGGTGGCGCTGACCATCTGGTCGCCCACCACCACATGGCCGGTCATGGCAACGGAACAGCCGCCCATGGCCCAGGCATGCAGGTAATGAACGCTCAGAACACCGTCCACCGCTTCCATGTCGGCCCTCACCTTTTTCAGGTCCAGCCCCCGGGGCGTGCCGTTCATCAGCACATGTACCGCCTCTTTGAGCAGCAGGACCGCGTTCCAGGCGATATAGGCCACGATGGCCAGGCTCAGGGCCGGGTCCAGCCAGGGCAGATCCGCTACCCGCATGATCAGGGCGCCGGTCAGCACCGCCGCGGAGGTGAGGGTGTCGCCCACCATGTGCAGAAAGGCCCCCCTGGCGTTGAGGTTGCGCGCCGAATCCCTGTGCAGGAGCCAGGCCGACAGGCCGTTGCCCACCAGTCCGGCCAGGGCCAGCCAGGCCACGATGCCCAGGCGAATGGGCTGCGGATTGGCCAGCCGATCCAGGGCTTCTGTCGCGATGAACAGGGCCGCGCCGCCCAGCAGGGCCGAATTAATTACAGCGGCCAGGATTTCCATGCGTTGCAGGCCAAAGGAGTGGCGCAGGGAGGGCCCCCGCCTGCCGGCCCGGTGAGCCCCGTAGGCCACCACCAGGGAGGCAAAGTCTCCCAGGTTATGCACGGCGTCGGAGATCAGGGCCACGCTGCCGGCCACGATGCCGCCGGCGATCTGGGCCGCCGGAATCAGCAGGTTGATGGCCATGGCCATCAGCAGGCGGCTGCCCATGGTTGTTTCATGGTTGTGAGAATGGTTATGCCCCATGGCGGTCCTCTTTTTCCACCGGGTATCCATTGCGGGTCCATTGCCCCCAGCCATCCACCAGCACTTTGACATGAACATATCCCATGTCGATCAGCATGCGGGCCAGATCTTCGCTCAAGGCACAGGCCTCTCCGTCACAATAGACGATCACAATGGTTTCCGGGTCGGGCACGGTTGTGAAAAACCGCTCCTCGTATTCATCGATCAGTATCCACGGCACATTCAGTGCCCCCGGAATATGGCCCGCGGCAAACTCCTCGGGCAGCCGGGCGTCCACAAACACCGCTTCCCGGCGTTCATACAGGACCACGGCTTCATCCAGGGGGATGACCATGCTTTCGCCGGTGGCGGCTGAAAGCCGGGCCGTCGGCGACCAGTCCGCCACCAGGGGAATGCCGCCGGGTCGAAGCGCATTGACAGCCAGGGCCAGGACGCAGGCGATTACCAGCAGCAGGAGGCCCTGTCGGAGTGCCTGTCTTATCGTGCTGTCTGTGGTCGCATCACTCACGGGCGGTTTCCTTTGGCAAGGGCTCGGTTTGTCCATTCAAGATAAGCCTGTTTCATTGAAAGTCTACCCTTTTTGGTTTTGAGTATCAAACCAGTGCCGGGTCTGCAGGCAGACCTTCACCAGCATGAGCATCACCGGCACCTCGATCAACACGCCCACCACCGTGGCCAGGGCTGCGCCCGACGAAAGGCCGAACAGCATGGTGGCCGTGGCAATGGCCACCTCGAAATGGTTGGAGGCCCCGATCATGGCCGCCGGCGCAGCATCCTCGTAGGAAAGCTTAAGCAGCCGGGCCAGGCCGTAACCCAGGGCAAAAATCAGCACGGTCTGAAGAAACAGTGGAACGGCGATCCAGACAATGGTCAGGGGGTTTTCAACAATGACATCGCCTTTAAAGGAGAAGAGCAGCACCAGGGTGGCCAGCAGGGCCGTGATGGTGACGGGGGTGAGCACATGCAGAAATTTTTCTTTAAACCAGGTTTCGCCTTTGGCGGAGATGACCCACCGGCGGGAGAAATAACCGGCCACAAGGGGCAGGGCCACGTAGATGCCGATGGAAAGAATCAACGCCTGCCAGGGCACGGGAAGCTTGCCCACGCCCAGCAGAAATCCGCCCAGAACACCGTAGAGCACCAGCATGGTCAGCGAGTTAAGGGCCACCATCACCAGGGTGAGGCCGTCGTTGCCTTTGGAAAGAAATCCCCACACCAGCACCATGGCCGTGCAGGGCGCGATGCCCAGCAGGATACAGCCGGCCAGGTAGCTGCGCCAGAGGGGAACTTCCATCATCTTGACGCCGTCGACCATCACCACCGTTCCGGCACCGTGGGCCGCGCCCACGGGCAGGTCCAGGCCGAAGGGCATTTTGACCAGGTCCACGGCATCCGGGCCGATAAAGTTGTAAAACAGGGTGCCCAGGAAAAAGGAGGCAATGGCATACATGGTAAAGGGCTTGACGCACCAGTTGATAAACAGGGTCAGGAATACCGGTTTGCCGCTTTTACCGGCCCGGACCACCGAGGCAAAATCGATTTTTACCATGATGGGGTACATCATGAAAAAGAGACAGACGGCAATGGGAATCGACACCACCGGCGCGCCGTTTACATAAATGGCCAGCCCGTCCAGGTACCGGGCCACGCCCGGCGCCGCCTTTCCCAGCACGATGCCGGCCAGAATGCACAAGAACACCCAGACGGTCAGATAGCGCTCAAACAGGCTTGTCATCTTACGGTCGTCGGTTTTTGCGTTCATGTTGATTCCCTCTTTTTATGATGCGGCCAGGTTGTCGGGGATGCCGGCCACAAAGTCCCGAATTTCGTCGCGCACCCGGCGATAGTGAACCATGGCCGCTTCGTCGGTGGGCTCGTTTTTTGCCAGTTCCGGCGGGTCGTCAAACCCGGCGTGAACCCTTTTGACCGGGCCGTAAAACATGGGGCAGGTCTCGTTGGCATGGCCGCACAGGGTGATCACGTAATCAAAGTTTTTGCCGGGCAGTTCGTCGATGGTCTTGGATGCCTGTCCGCTGATGTCAACACCTGCCTCGGCCATGGCCCGAACAGCCAGTGGGTTTAAGCCTTTTTTTTCAATACCTGCCGAGCAGGCTTCGATGGTTTCGGGCTTTAATTTTTTCGCCCACCCTTCGGCCATCTGGCTGCGGCAGGAGTTGCCGGTGCACAGAAAGAGAATTTTTATTTTTGTTTTCATTGACCGAGTCTATTCAAAATCAAAAGGTGCAAGGTAGGCGTTCAGCTCCTCACGGTTTTCATCACTTAATTCCGGGCACTCCTCCGCGCCCCGTCCACCATCCATAACCTGGGCGGCAAACACCGTGCAGGTGGGCTGGCCGCATTTCTTGCAGTTGGTCCTGGGCAGCAGCTTCAAAATTTCGATCAGTTGTGGTTTTTTCCGGCCCGTGTAACACGGCGTGATCCCGGCCCGCTTTTCCCATGCCTGGTTGATCTCGTTTTTCAGCCACTCCACCAATTTTCGTGCCTCGGCCTCATCCCTGAGGGCGTTGATGGCGATCTTGCGGCCGTGTACGGTGATCAGTTTGCCATGGGCCTTGAAGGTCACCGACGGCGGGTCCGAAAGATACACATCTCCACCCAGGACTGCGTTCAGGTAGGGCAGGGCCTCGCTTACATCCTGGTCCAGGTGGGCAAAGCAGTGCACACCCATGGCGCCGGGCTGGCATTCAGAATTAAAGATTTCCAGGCGGTAATTTTCAAGCAGCATCTTATATTCCTGTCCTGTTAAGCATCGTCCACGCGTTTGGTCTCCTGGCCCAGGAGAAGGCGGATCTCCCGCGAACATCACCGGCCCCTCGGGCTGGTTTCCCGGCACCGGTTTATTGTGCAGGCTCCGGTGACAGTCTTTATTCCATCCAGGGTGCGAGCGCCTTTGTCCATGGCGCGCAGGATATCCCCCTTGGTGGTATCGGAGCAGTAACACACGGTTTCTGCCTCCGGCGCCAGGCGGATATCCTCGGTAAATGGATTTTCGGCCAGATTCTTCACGTTATTGCCGCCTGTGCAACATGCGTCCGGCATTCTACTCTCCTACTTTTTCAGCCATTGAATCACATCTTCTTTTTTGGGGATCTTGCCGACGCACTTGACGTCGCCATCCACCACCACGGCCGGTGTGCCGAACACGCCGTATCCGGCGATTTTCATCAGGTCGGTGATTTTTTCCACATTCGCGGCCACACCTGCTTCAGCCACGGCCTCGTTAACAATTTTTTCGGCCTGCCGGCATTTTGCACAGCCGGGACCCAACACCTTGATTTCCATGATGGCACCTCTTTATTAAACATTTTCAGAAGATCAGCCCGCCAGCATGCCGTAACCCATTCCGGCAATGGTGGACATGATCACGATGATGGCGCAGAAGACAGTCGTTTTCTTGACGCCCAGCACACTGCCGATCACCAGCATGTTGGGCAGCGACAGGGCCGGTCCTGCCAGCAGCAGGGCCAGTGCCGGGCCCTGGCCCATGCCCGATCCCACCAGCCCCTGAATGATGGGCACCTCGGTGAGCGTGGCAAAGTACATGAAGGCCCCGGCCAGTGACGCGATGAGGTTGGCGGACAGGGAGTTTCCGCCCAGCAGGGAGGCGATCCACTGCTCGGGAATCAGGGCCGGGTGGCCGGGCCGTCCCAGCAGAAAGCCGGCCACCAGGACCCCGCCGGCCAGCAGCGGAAATATCTGCTTCATGAAGTCCCAGGTGGCTTCCACCCAGTTCCTGGTTTCCTCTTTTGTAAACCAGGCCTTGACCATGAAGCCCAGCGCAATCATCAGGGCCACGGTGATATACCACTTGGCCGCGAAAATGGCGGGCCACAGGCCGGTGGCACCGGAGGCCGGCTTGGCAAAGGCGGCAAAAATGAGAATAAGCACCATGGTGCCGATATACAGGCCGTCTTGCAGCAGGGTGCGTTCTTTGGCGTCCTCCTCAGGCACGTAGATCTGTCCAGTGGTGCGGGCCGCATCGTCTTTGCGGAAGATAAAAGCCATGAGCAGGCCGGTGATAATGGCAAAGATCACGGCGCCCACGGCCCGGGCCAGGCCCAGTTGCCAGCCCAGAATCTTGGCGGTGAGGGTGATGGCCAGTACGTTGATGGCCGGGCCGGAATAGAGGAAAGCCGTGGCCGGGCCGATGCCGGCCCCCCGGGTATATATCCCTGCAAACAGGGGCAGCACCGTGCAGGAGCAGACCGCCAGAATGGTGCCCGACACCGAGGCCACCGAGTAGGAAAGAATTTTATTTGCCTGGGCTCCGAAGTATTTCAGCACCGACGCCTGGGACACAAACACGGCAATGGCGCCGGCAATGAAAAACGCCGGAATCAGGCAGGTGAGCACATGCTCCCGAGCATACTCCTGGAGCATGAGAAAGGCCTCCAGGCCCGACTGCCGGACCACCGGGTGGGTCCATGGAATATAATAGGCTCCTGCAAAAACAGCGACAATCCACATCAGCTTGGTTCGCTCTTTCATTGAATACCTTCCTGTCGGCAGCCCGGTCTTAAACCGCTTGTTCAGGCTGCTTTAATAATTCGTTTTTTGGCGATATACCGATGCCGTTTTTCGGACCGCAGATATGCTCACGGTGAATGGCGGGCAGTTTTTGTATCAGGGCCTTGACCTGGGCCTCTTCTTCCAGCCAGTGGCGAAGATTGCCCAGAAGGCTTGCCGCGTAAGGATTCGCGCTTCCATCGGCCAGGCGATAATTGACCCAGAGCCCCTCTTTGGCGCAGGTAATCAGGCCGGCCTCTTCAAGGATTTTAAGGTGCTTGCTGGCCGTGGACTGGGCCAGGCCAAGGGCCGCCTGTATCTCACAGACGCATAATACCCGCCGTTGCAGCAGTTTGACCATTTTGACCCGGTTGGCGTCGGACAGGGCCTTGGCCACTTTGATAAATGATTTCATGGTGCCTCCATATCGTTAAATTGGAATATAACGATGCAGATGGCAGGTGTCAAGAAAAAAATCGGGAGCGGGGCAGGGGCAAGCTCGCTTGCCCCTGCCCCGGTAAATTATTGTTTTTTTATGTTTTGTTTATCCGTGTACTTTTCTTGACGCCAAGAAAAGTACCAAAAGAAGCGCGCCCCGCAGCTTGGCCTTCGGCTGCCCTCGCGCAAACGGATTTTCCGGTGCGGGCAGGAACTCGCTTCGCTCAGACAGCCTGCCCGCTTTTTCCGAAAAATCCGCCCGCGCTCGGCTGCGCTGCAATGGGCGGGTGCCGACATTGTGGAGACGGGCCGGGCTACAACATCAAGGTTTGTAGTGTGCACGTAAGGGCATTCGGCAGGACGGTTTCAAACGCCTGACGGCGTCACTACAAACAGGGAAGCGTCATGAAAGTTTCTTCTTCGTGTTAAATCATCAGATGTCTTCAGCCGGCGAAGCCGGGCAATGACGGGTGTAGGGGCTGGCAGGGGGGCGATGCCGACTTGGAGAAGGTGGAAATTTATGAGCGCCACACACTTGCCCCCTTGAATCCTCGACCCCTCGAATCCTTTTTACCCTCAAAAAACAGCGCACCCGGCATACACCGGACGCGCCGTAAAAGGTTTGAAAAACAAAAGGTCTATTTGCCCGCCATCATGGCGGCAATATCATCGGCCACGGTGCCGACGGGCTTGATATCAAACTTGTCCACCAGGACCCCGGCCACGGTGGGTGAGAGAAAGGCCGGCAGGGTGGGCCCCAGGCGAATGCCCTTGACGCCCAGGGAGAGCAGGGCCAGCAGCACGGCCACGGCCTTCTGCTCGTACCAGGCGATGTCGTAGGAGATGGGCAGGTCGTTGATGTCGTCCAGCCCGAACACCTCCTTGAGCTTCAGGGCAATGACGGCCAGGGAGTAGGAGTCGTTGCACTGGCCCGCGTCCAGGACCCGGGGAATGCCGCCGATGTCACCCAGGTTCAGCTTGTTGTACCGGTACTTGGCGCACCCGGCGGTAAGAATCACCGTGTCCTTGGGCAGGTTCTCGGCCACCTCGGTAAAATAGCTTCTGGACTTCATTCGGCCGTCGCATCCGGCCATGACCACGAACCGTTTGATGGCGCCGGACTTGACCGCGTCCACGACCTTGTCGGCCAGGGCCAGAACCTGGTGGTGGGCAAACCCGCCTACGATCTTGCCGGTTTCGATCTCCGTGGGGGGCACGCACTTTTTGGCCCGCTCAATAATCGGGGAAAAGTCCTTGGCCCCGCCGTCCGTCCGGTCTGCGATGTGGGCCGCGCCGGGATAGTTGACCACGCCGGTGGTAAAGAGCCGGTCCTTGTAGGTGTTGTCGCCCTTGATGGGAATCAGGCAGTTGGTGGTCAGAAGAATGGCGCCGTTAAAGGACTCGAAATCCTTGTTCTGGTGCCACCAGGAGCCGCCGTAGTTGCCGACAAAGTGGCTGTATTTCTTGAAGGCCGGGTAGTAGTTGGCCGGCAGCATCTCGCCGTGGGTGTAAACATCCACGCCCGTGCCATCGGTCTGGCGGAGCAGTTCTTCCATGTCTTTTAAGTCATGGCCGGAGATCAGGATGCCGGGGTTTTTGCCCACGCCGATGTTGACTTCCGTTATTTCCGGATGGCCGTAAGCGGCGGTGTTGGCCTCGTCCAGCAGGGCCATGGTGGTCACCGCGGTTTCACCGGCCTTCATCACCAGGCCGATCATGTCGTCCACGGAAAGCGTTTTGGTGGTGGAAGCCAGGGCCTCCATGAGAAAGGCGTAGATTTCGTTCTTTTCATGGCCCAGCACCGCGGCATGCTCGGCATAGGCGGCAATGCCCTTGCAGCCGATGACCAGGAGCCACCTGAGGGACCGTACATCGTCGTTCGTGTCGGCGGTGATGCGCACCTCGTCTGACAGGGCCTTGGCCATGATGGCCGCCTTGTCTTCCGAGGCCCAGGTGGCGCAGTCGGGAAGTTCTCCGGACACGGCCGACCCCGCCTTGGCCTTTACGGCATCCCGCACCGCCAGGCCTTCCCTGATCCGGTCGATGATCACGTCATCATCCCAGGCCACGTTGGTGATGGTGGTAAACAGGGCGCGGCAGATAAAATGGGCCGCGGTGGGATCCAGGGCGCCGGCGGCATTCAACGTTTCGCCGTAAATCGCGATCCCCTTGCACACGTAAATCAGCAGGTCCTGAAGGTCGGCGGTCTCTTCGGGTTTGCCGCACACGCCCCTGACCGTACAACCCTGGTTTTTGGCTGTTTCCTGACATTGAAAACAAAACATGGTGATGCCTCCTTGTTGTGGGTTGATAGTGTTTCTGTCGTTTCTGGTGTCTACTCTAATCCAGGGGCTGCAGGGTTTCCTTGATTTAAGTCAAGACGATGAAAGATTTTTATTTTTTTGGCCGGACCGTGGAAAGGGTTGTATGAAGAGGCCTGAGTTCTCATTCCCCTGACAACATTTTATAACAGAAAAAGCCGCCCCTGCGCAACCCGCTTTCCCACCGTTCTGGCTTCCGATCCCGATTTCGATTGAAAGGGCCAAACCTTTTTATTGACACCCCCGCGGAATTTTCATATTTTCCTTCAGCCTGAATTTTTAATTTTTTCGTTTGCCTTTGCATCACAGACGCCAGGCGGAACAACCACATACTGGAACGCCATTGAAAGTCGCCCTGCTTGCCTCCCCCTATCCTCTGGCCGAAGGTCCCTCTCCGCCCCTGGGCCTTTGCTATGCCGCAGCCGCTTTTGAGGCCGCCGGAGCTCAGGTCCGTATTTTTGACTACATGGTCCGGGCCTGGTCTCCGGAAAAGATGGAAGCCGAACTGTCGGCCTTTGGCCCGGATGTTATCGGCACCAACTCGGTGACCCTGAACTTCAACGCCGCGGCCAATCTGCTCAAAACCGCCAGGCGGCTTTTTCCCGAGGCTATTACGATCATGGGAGGCCCCCATGTGAGTTTTGACTATGAAAACACCCTGGCCCGGTTCCCTGCAATTGACATCATCGTGGTGGGAGAAGGGGAGGCTACCATTGCCGAGCTGACGCCGGTCATCAGGGATCGCAAGGCGTGGTCCGGCATTGCCGGCATCGCTTTCAAAGAGGGCAGGGTCGTGCGCTTTACCGGCCCACGGGAACTGATTTGCGACCTGGACCGCCTGCCCCTGCCGGCCCGGCATCTTCTGCCCATGTCCCGGTACCTGGCCATGGGGTTTCCCGCAAGCATCATCACCAGCCGGGGTTGCCCGGGCAAATGCATCTTCTGCCAGGGCCGCCGCATGGTGGGCAGCCGGGTGCGCAACCGCGATCCCCGGCGCGTTGTGGACGAAATCGACTCCCTGCTGGCCTTCGGATTTGAACGGATCAACTTTGCCGACGATTTTTTTACCTCCAACCCCCGACGGGTGCGGGAGGTGTGCGCTGAAATCGAGAGCCGGGGGTTGAAGTTTTGTTGGACGGTGTTTGCCAGGGCCGATTCGGTGACCCCGGAACTGTTGGCGGAGATGCGCCATGCCGGGTGCGACACCATCTTTTTCGGTTTTGAATCCGGCAACCAGGAGATGCTGGACCGCATCGGGAAAACCATCACCCTGGACCGGATCCGTCGGGCCGTGGCCGATTCCAAAGCTGCGGGCATGCGGGTGTTCGGTTCCTTTATCGTGGGCCTTCCCGGAGAAACTCCTGAAACCCTGGCCGCCTCGGACCGCTTTGCCAGGGAGCTGGGTGCGGAATACGGTTATCATTTTCTGGTCCCCTTTCCCGGCACCGACGTAAAAGAGCATATCGGCGACTACGATCTTGAACTACTTTCCGACAACTGGGACGACTTTGACGCCAACCGGTCCATCGTGCGCACCGCTTCCTTAAGTCCGCAGGAGATCGAACAGTTCGTGGAGGAGTGCTATCTCAAAGAAATCCGGGAAGACGAGAACCGGATCGAAAGAGAGTTTTACAAAAAAACGTTAAGCGAGGCCGACCAGCTGCGCTACCTGGGAAAACAGAAAATGGAGATCGTGTTCGGCCTGCTGTCACATGACCTGGTGGAAACCGCTCCGCCCTTTGCCCTGGGCAACGGCACCCCGCCTGCGGCAGCCCTTTCCCAATACCTGGCCGCTGCCTTGAACAAGTCCCTGGATTTTGTTCAACTGAGCATTCAACAGCTGTTTGATCTCGGTTACCTGCACTTTATCGAAAAAGACCGCCAGGCCGTGTGGCAGTGGCGGTAGCAGCACTCCCTCCGGCCCCCTGTCTGCTGTATGTTTGCGCACGCATTATATGCTCATGATGTATCTGTTTTGAGCCATTATCCATCCCCGTTGTTTTCCAGAACCCAAAAGTTTTGCTGTCATTTGTCTGTAAACATGTTAAGCTGTTTGACATCGCATACCTGAATGGTCTAGAAGGAAATAAGTAAAAAAAGCCCGTGTGTTTTGCAACAGGCGGGGCTGTTTTATTCATCCGTAAAAAAAGGAGGCTGGCAATGGCACGAAAGGCAACACAGATTTCAATGGATGCGGCGTTCAAGCAGATTCTCAAGGACCAGGGGTTTTTAACCAAAAAGGATTTAGACAAGCTGAACGCCAAGATCGACCGCCTGGAGAAGGCCGTTAAAAAAGCGGCAACCGCAAAGGCGGCCACCACCGGCCAGAAGCGTACTGCCAAAGGCACCGGACTGCGCCGGACGTCCGCCACCAGCACGGTGCTGGAAGCGGTTCAGCGCAGCAAAAAGGGGGTCACCTTTGCCGCTGTGCAGAAAAAGACCGGGTTTGAGGAAAAGAAACTGCGCAATATCATTTTCAGGCTTCACAAGCTGGGCCAGCTTGAGCGGGTGGGCCGCGGCGTATACGTGGCGGTAAAATAGAAGGCGGGCGAGGATTTTTTCGACAGCGGCAGCGGAAACGGAGCGGTAAATGACAAACGGCGCCGGTCTTGACGTCGGCTCACGGGTAAGCGGTTACCGGGTAAAACAGGTTATTGCGTTTGACGATATTCAATCGCTGGTCTACGAACTGGTGCACGAGGCCACCGGCGCGCGACACCTGCACATCGCCAACGCCGACAGGGAAAACGCCTTCGGTGTAGGCTTCAAGACGGTTCCCAGGGATTCCACCGGGGTGGCCCATATTCTGGAGCATACCATCCTGTGCGGTTCGGAAAAATACCCGGTGCGGGATCCGTTTTTCTCCATGATCCGGCGCAGCCTGAACTCTTTCATGAATGCATTTACCGCGTCGGACTGGACCCTGTACCCCTTTGCCTCTCCCAATAAAAAAGATTTCTACAACCTGGCCGATGTCTACCTGGACGCGGTCTTCTTCCCCCTGCTGACAGAGTTGAGTTTCAAGCAGGAGGGCCACCGCCTGGAGGTGGTAAAGGAGGCGGACAACCAGGGAGAGCCGGTCCTTGCTTACAAGGGTGTGGTTTATAACGAGATGAAGGGGGCCATGTCCTCGCCGGACCAGGTGATGTCCCGTGCCCTGACGGCCGCCCTTTTTCCGGACACCACCTACAGCAACAACTCCGGTGGTGATCCGGCGGTGATCCCGACACTGACCTGGGAGCAGCTGCGGGATTTTCACCGGCGTCACTACCATCCCAGCAACGCCTACTTTTATACCTACGGAGACATTCCCCTGCAAGAGCACCTGGCCTATATCAACGACCATGCGCTTTGCCGGTTTTCCCGCATTGATCCCGACACGCAGGTGGCGTCCCAGCCCCGGTGGCAGGCCCCCCGGCAGGTGGCCCACGCCTATCCTCTGGCGCCGGATGAAGATCCGGCTAAAAAATACCAAGCCTGCGTGGCCTGGCTCATGGCCGATGTGCAGGAGAGCTTTGACGTGTTCGTCCTGGTGTTGCTGGAGCAGGTGCTGCTGGGCAATCCCGGGGCACCCCTGTATAAGGCACTGATCGATTCCGGCCTGGGAAGCGCCCTTTGCGACGGCACGGGATACGATCCGGACATGAAGGACACCCTGTTTGCCTGCGGCTTGAAGGACGTGGGAAAAGACGACGCCGAAGCCGTGGAAAAGATCATTGTGGACACCCTGACCGATGTGGCGGACCGGGGCATTGATCCGGAGCTGGTGGAATCGGCCATTCACCAGATTGAGTTTCACCGCCGGGAGATATCCAACACGCCCTATCCCTACGGTATCAAGCTGCTGCTGACCCTGTGCGGCAGCTGGCTTCACGGCACCGATCCCGCCGAGATCATTCAGCTTGATCCCTACCTTAACCGTCTGAGCGAGGAGACGGACCGGGGACCGTTTCTGGAAAATTCGATCCGGCGGTGGTTTTTAAACAACCCTCACCGGGTGTGTTTTACCCTGGAGCCGGACCCGGAAATGGGTGCCAGGGAACAGGCCGAAGAAGAGCGGGAACTGGCCCGTATCGCCGCGTCCCTCTCCCCGGAAGCCTTTGAGAAGATTCAGCAGGATGCCCGGGAACTGGATGCCCTCCAGATGACCGACGAGGACCTTACGGTTCTGCCCACCCTGACGCTTTCCGACATTGATGCGCCGGTCCAGACCGTGGCCCCGGTCGTGGCGGCCGAGCCCCTGCGCTGTTATGACCAGCCCACCTCCGGTATTCTCTATTATACGTCGGCCGTGGGCATCGATCGGCTTTCGCCGGACCTGTTGCCCCTGGTCCCCTTCTTCTGCGCGGCCCTTCCCCGCATGGGCACACGCCGACACGATTACGTGGCCCTGGAGCGGTTGATCGACATGCATACCGGCGGCCTTGGCCTGTCGGCCCAGGCCCGTACCCGGTACGGGGATACGGGTGAATGTATTCCCTACATCTCGTTTTCCGGAAAGTGCCTGGACCGGAAGATCGAGCCAATGTTCGATCTTCTGGGAGAACTGCTGTGCGACTACAGCTTTGCCGATCACCAGCGGCTCGGCCAGTTGCTGGCTGAGTACCGTGCCCACGCAGAGTCTGCCGTGGTGCACAACGGCCATCGGTACGCCATCTCCCTGGCCTCGCGGCACGTGTCTTTTGCCAGTCATCTTTCTGAGATGTGGCACGGCATTGGCCAGCTGCAATACTTCAAGTCTCTGACCGCCGACCTGGAAGGACCGGCCCTGGCTGCCATTGCAGACAAGCTTTGCCTGATCGCACAGACCCTCTTTTCAAAAGAAAACCTTCAAATCGGCCTGATCGGCCATGGAAAGGGTCTGGCCACGGCCTCTGGTCTGGCCCGGGCCATGGTGGAAAATCTGGGAGCCGTTGCGAAGCCGGCCGAGTCAGGAATTGAGGCCATTGAACACGACACGCAGCCGCCCAGAGAGGGATGGTACACTTCCACGGCGGTGTCGTTTGTGGCATCGGTTTTTCCCACCATTCGCATGGACCACGAAGACGCGCCCGTGTTGGCCGTGATCAGCAAACTGCTGCGGTCCACCTTTCTTCACCGGGAGATACGGGAAAAGGGCGGTGCCTACGGCGGGTTTGCTCTGTATAACCCGGAAGACGGCCGGTTCTGTTTCGCCTCCTACCGGGATCCCCACATTCGGGCCACGCTGGAGGTCTACACACGGGCTGTGGCCTATATTCAGTCCGGCGACTACACAGACGAAGAGATCACCGAGTCCGTGCTTCAGGTCTGTTCGGACATCGACAAGCCCGATACCCCGGCCGAAGCCGCCACACGGGATTTTTACAGAAAGCTTGTCGGCGTGACCGACACCTGCCGGCAGCGGTTCAAGGAAGGGGTGCTGACCGTGACCAGGGAGAAGGTAAGGGCCGCAGCCCTGCGCCATTTTCCCTCCGGCAAAGAGCACTTCGGAACGGTGGTGATCTCGTCAGAAGCGCTGCTGAAAAAGGCCAATACCCGGCTGGACTCCCCCCTGGCGCTTCACCGCATCTAACCCGGATATTTCACCCTTCGGGCGAGTCACCTTGGCCGCATCTGCTGTGTTGCAGGCCGCTTGCGGTAGATTGACTACAGCTTCGCGTCCTGCGCCTTGCATCTGCGGCCAAATCAACTCGTGAAACATCCGGGTTAATTCGTATGGCTGCGCGGCGCTGCTGATATCCATAAGCGTCAGGCGGTTGGCGGCCGGGGCAGGGCGCATTCCGTTTTTCCCGGCGCCCTTGACATTATTTCTATTGATGCCTATATTTCTACCTATTCAGCGGTTCGCGACGGTCGGTCATGAGACGCCGGCATGTCGATGGGCCGCTGCCATCTTTTCACTTCATTAAAACTCCAAGGAGGTTTGTCATGGCGGAACGATTTCAGATTTATAAATGCGAGTTATGCGGAAATATCGTGGAGGTGATGTTCGGCAGTGACGGTACCCTGGTATGCTGCGACCAGCCCATGAACCTGATGACGGAAAACACCGTGGACGCGGCCAAGGAAAAACATGTGCCGGTGATTGAAAAGTCCGGCGACAAGATTACGGTCAAGGTGGGCAGCGTTGCCCATCCCATGGAGGAGAAGCATTACATTCAGTGGATCGAGCTGATCGCCGATGGAAAGAGCTATACCCAGTTCCTCAAGCCCGGAGACGCGCCCGAGGCCGTTTTTGTGATGGCCGCGGACAAGATCACGGCCAGGGAATACTGCAACCTTCACGGCCACTGGAAAGCCGACATGTAATTTCAATTCAAAACGGTTTTATTAAGCCTTGAGCCCAGAGGGACGGTCATGGCGAGGAGCGACCTTCCCGCCACAGCCATGGGCGACGGCGGAAGTGAAGAAGCAATCTTATGAAATGTCTGTTTCGAAGGGGATTGCTTGGCCTCCGGCTCGCAATGACGGCTTTAAACAGGCGTTCTTTTGAACGCTTGAAGTTGAATCTGGAATAAATTGTCCAGCCGGTTTTCGGCGGCTTACAAACAAAGGAGGAAAACATGACCACACCTCAGCACTGTCCGGGATTTGAACAGTTTAAGAGTTTGAAGTCCTTCAGCTGCCAGTGCCCCAACTGCGGGGAGCCCAAGGAGATTTTCTCCGACGAGTTTGACCGTCCCCACAAATGCGACAAGTGCGGCCAGGAGATTGATTTTACCCAGTGCACGCTGGAGGGCGGGGTCTAGCCTGAAAATTTTACCCTTCGGGCGAGCCGCCTTGTATCTGCGGCCAGATCGACTCGTGAAATATCCGGCTTGGCCATACCTGTTGTTTCGGGTGCCGGTCATGGCTGCTTGCGGCCATGACCGGCCTTTTTTGCGGAGTCGTGGGTGTTGATGGGAAACGGGACCGGAGAAGATCGAAGCAGAACACGAAAGGCGATATTCAGTCTGACGGGGCTTGCGCGACCAGCCTCATGTGTTCCGTCTTGATGCATCTGTTCATGATTACGCGAAGCCCGGCCGCCTCGGCTTTTCGCGCGGCTTTGTTGTTGACAACGCCCACCTGCATCCATACCACCCTGGCGTTTACGGCAATGGCCTGGTCCACGATGGGTTCCACCATGTCGGGCCTTCGAAAGATGTTTACAATCTCTACGGGAAACGGCACAGCGACCAGATCCGGATAGACGGTTTGCCTCAGGATTTCTTTTTGCAGAGGGTGGACCGGCACCATCCGGTATCCGGCGCCCAGAAGATAGGCGGCCACCTTATGGCTGTCCCGCTCCGGCTTGTGGGAGATGCCCACCACGGCCACGGTTGTGTGGTTTTTTAAAACCGCCCGAATCTCCTTTTCCGGCATGTTGCAGGCCGGCACCTCGCACTGAATATTCATTTCAGGCCCCCTGTGATGGTTTGAAAAAAGACTGTAGCCAAAACAGTCAGCCGGGTCAACTACAACAGCATTGACACATGCCGCCGCGTTCCCTATGATACTCCCTGCGTTTTATCGGCTGTACAGAATGATCGAGCACAGAAAGGTGTTGTTAATGAAAATGCGATCCACCCCGATGGTGTGTATGATGGCAGTGGGCCTGTGGCTGTCTCTGTATACCGGCGTGATCGGCTTTGGCGTGGAGCGGTATCAATACCTGCAATGCGTGGAGTCGGACCGCACGGACGTGGAGTGGCGCCTTGAAACGGGCGGCCAGACCCGGCTGGTCTACGTGGAAAAGGAAGAAAAGTCGGTTACCGTTATTGATGCCGACTTTGCCACCATTTGCTGGGAAACGGTCCGGCCGGAAGAAAACACAAAAGTGAGAGCGGAAAGAAAAGGCAACGTGATCCGCCTGACCGGTACCTTTCAGGGAAAAACGGTCAACCGGGAGTTTCCCATTGACGACAAACCCTGGTACCAGGCCACCACCCTCTGCTTCCGCCCTTTTGTGACCTCCGGCGATGAGAAGCTGGAGTTCTGGATCCTGCGACCATCCACCCTTGAACCCCACCGGCTGGTGGCCCGGAAAAAGGGGGTGGACCGTTGGCCGGTGCTCGGTGAGCCGGCAGAGGTTCAGCAGGTCAGAATCGGCCTGCCCGGAATGCTGGCCCCGCTGTGGAGCGGTGACTACTGGTTTCGAAAAACCGACGGTGTTTTTGTGAAATATGAAGGGCCCAACGGCCCGCCGGGCAGCCCCACCGTGGTGGTGGACCTGGTCCGCGTCCTGTAATCTGTTTTCATCCATATTCCCCGCATGCGAGGTTTTCATGAGAATCGGGCCGGTTTTTCTGGCGGGACGCACCATTCTTGCCCCCCTGGCCGGTATTACCGATGCCCCTTTCCGTCGACTGGCCAGGGCAGCCGGCTGCGCGTTGGTCTACTCCGAGATGATCAGCAGCCACGGTCTTTTTTACCAGTCCGAGAAGACCGAGGCCATGTTGCGCACCACTCCTGAAGAAGCCCCCTTTGCCGTTCAGATTTTCGGCGGCAACCCGGCGGTCATGGGCCGGGCCGCCGTAAAAGTCCAAGCCTCCGGCGCCCACATGATCGACATTAATTTCGGTTGTTCGGTAAAAAAGATTTTAAAATCCGGTGCAGGTGCGGCCCTGATGAAGGATATGCCCCTGGCCGCGGAGGTGATCCAGGCGGTGCGGGACGCCGTCTCCATTCCCCTGACCATCAAGATGAGAAGCGGCTGGACCCCGGACGGCAGCGACGCCTTTCGCCTGGCCGAAATCGCCGAGTCCCGGGGAGTCAACGCCGTTGCGCTTCACCCCCGCACCGCCACCCAGGGATTCGGGGGCAGGGCTGACTGGTCCCTGATTGCCGCCTTAAAACAGCGGACCGGGCTGCCGGTGATCGGCAACGGGGACATTGTTCGCCCGGAAGATGCCCGGCGCATGCTGGACCAGACCGGATGTGACGCGGTGATGGTGGGCCGGGCCGCCATCGGGGCGCCCTGGATTTTTCAACAGATCAATGCCTGCATGGCCGGGGAACCGGTTTTGGAACCTTCTCTGGAACACCGGTTTGAGGTGATGTCCGACTATATAGATGCCATGGTGGAACATTATGGTGAGGCCCTTGCCTGCCGGGTGATGCGCAGCCGCCTGGGCTGGTTTACCAGGGCCATGCCCCATGGCACCCTGTTTCGCGAGTCGATCAAGCGGATTGAGACAAAAGACCAGGTCATGGCCGCCGTGTCCGATTACAGGGAGATATTGGAGGCCGGTGGCCATATGGCATGAGGATTGTCTTGTACCGGCAGACGAGTCTATATTGTAGTGAACGGCAAAATAAAGAATGCACCGCAGAGACGCAAAGGACGCAAAGAAAAAATATGGGCGCTTTCGCGTAAAAAGTGAGCGCCTTTCCGCGAAGCAAAGCACAATCCTTTGCGAACTTTGCGCCTTTGCGGTGTAAAAGAAAAAGTCATTATCGATGAAGATTGAGGTTGTTTGCATGGGAAGAACCCCAAGTCTTAAAGGTTCCATTTAAACCTTTAATGCCCGGCTGTTTTTCGGGCCGATTCAATGACCAACAGGAGAAGACAATGAAAAAAAGAGCAGTGGCGTTTCTGTGTGCGTTGGGTATGGTGCTGCTGACCGTGGCCTGCGGCGGCAAGTACTCGGACATCATCAGCGTCAACAAGCAGTTTGCCAAGGTGATGGAGGCGTACGTGACTGCCCTGGAAAAGGCAGAAAGCGCAAAGGATGTGGCGGCCGCCATTAACCGCTTTGCCGACGATATGGAGCCGCTGGCACCCACGATGAAGGCGATCAACAAGAAGTACCCGGAACTCAGAGAGGGCGAGGATCTGCCCGAGGAGTTGGCGCAGTCCCGGAAGGAGACCGAGGCCGTCAGCCAGCGGTATGCTGAATCCTTCATGAAGATGATGCCCTATGTGATGGATCCCGATGTGCAGGCGGCCCAGATGCGGCTGTCAAAAGTGATGAGTGAGATCGGCCAGGAGTAGGGGATTATTTCTTCTGGGTCTTCTCTAATTTGGTGGGTACACAGTATTCAAGGGGTCGAGGGTCCAAGGGTTTGCTATTGAAAGATTTATCAAGGCCCTGTACCGGTTCTTATTGTTGTTCTGTTGTTATTACAAAAAAGTTGAATCATTAGTGAATAATAACCTGATTTCAATCTATAAACAGAAAGTTCCGGTATTTGTAAAGTCTTTGTTTACAGTCAGTGGTGTCCCAAATAGCCCCCAAAAGGACTTTTAAGCTTTATAACCATCTGAATTTACAAATTACGGAAATAAGACTGAAAACCAGGTTGCCTCTGGAGAAACAAATTTTTTATACACCTGGGGGCATTAATGGCAGGCCCCGCCCATTGCAGCGCGAGGGAAGCCGAAGGCCAAGCTGCACAGGCCGGTTCTTTTGGTACTTTTCTTGCCGCCAAGAAAAGTACACGGATAAGCAGGATAAGGGAGATAGTCCTTGAGAGCCCGGGCGTAAAGACAATTCGATTTCGATCCCGATAGCGATTTCGATTTGGATAAACAACCGGGGATCTGCCCTGCCGTGATTAAAACCGTTTTGTGACAATAATGGTTTACAGTATTTTACTTGATCACTTGAATCCTTGAACCCTTGGCCCCTTTCAAGACCATCGACAGCACGAAAAAAGTATGCAAATCGTTTACTACCACTAACCGGGAGAAGAACCTTTCTTTTTCAGGCTTTCCAGCAGGGCGTCGATGCGCCGGTGGTTGTCCGGCGCGCCGATATAGGTGCGGAACAGCCACTCCTGGGTTTTCATGGCGCTGTCTGCGTCCATATTCAGCAGGGCGCTGGAGAGCTCCTTGGTTTCCCGCAGGCACTGTCGGTCGTATGCGGCCATGGATGTTGCAATGGCCATGACTGACTCGACAAGCGTTCCTTCAGGAAACACCCTGCTTACATACCCCATCTGTTCGGCCTCGGCTGCGCCGTAAATCCGGCCGGTCAGGGCCACCTCCTTGGCCCGGCCCAGGCCGATGATCCGCCAGAGGGGGTCTAAAATGGGCGTCAGGGAGAGGGCGATTTCCCGCTGGCCGAATTTGGCCCGTTCGGACGCATAGCGGATATCGCACATCATGGTCAGGTCAAACCCGCCGGCAATGGCCGGCCCCCCCACCGCCGCGATCACCGGCTGGCCGCAGAACAGAATGGCCCGGTAGGCCCGGTGAAACAGGGCCGTGAAGTCCTCGTTGGCGCCTTTTTGAATCGTGCGGATAAAATTAAGGTCAAACCCGGCGGAAAAAAAGTGCTCTCCACCGGTGAACACCACCACGTGAACATCAGGGTCGGCGTCCAGTGCGGTAAAGACGGCCTCCACCTCGGCCAGCACCTCCGGGGAGAGGGCGTTTTTCTTTTCCGGCCGGTCAATGGTCACCAGGGCCACCCGGTCGGTGATCTCCAGCTTCAGGTAGGTGTTTTCCATTCGTGATCTCCCGTTTATGAACGGCCGTTTGTTTCTGAATGCCGGAAAAGCGAAGGTGTCAGGGCCAGGATCAGGATGGCGCCCACCGGCCCGTTGACCACGAAGACCGCGGCGGAAAACAGCAGGGTCACGGCCGTGATGTCGTTAAAGGTCAGGGCCTTCAAAGCCGGCGGGTAGACTACAAAAAAGATCAGCTCCAGGCCGCACAGCACCACCAGCCCCCACCCGGCCCACCGCCGCAGCTTCCACGCGCCAAAGGCGCAGACGACAAACGGAACCATGAAAAGCGCGTGCTTGATGCCCAGAACGGTCAGCTGAGTGTCCGGCAGGTTGGGGTCGGTGGAGAGCCATATCACCCCCTTTAACAGGGCCATCCATCCGGCCAGCCACACAGGCCAGGGAAAGTCGGTGCTCATGCGTTCGGCAATGGAACGGTTGTTGTTCATGAATCGTTTCTCCTTGTGATGGTCCGGTTGTTGACGGCCGGGGCCACGGCCTCCCGGATTATGAGCGGGCCGGAAGGGCCGCGGGTTCGCTGTCCGGGCTGACGATATAGCGGTTGCCCTTTTCTTCAAAAACCACCACGCCGTCCAGGTAGGCTACATCGCCGTGGGCGTCGTGGGCCAGGCCCAGCAGGTATTCCCGGGCCACGAACAGGTTCCAGTCGTGGGTGATGCAGATATCCACGGTCTTTTCGGGAGTGCCATTTATGTCCAGCCGGTGGTGCCAGAAACCGGCCATTTGCCTGGCGATGTCGGAGGGGTGATCGATGATTTCCGGTGAAATACGGCCGGAAAACCACTGTTCAAAAAAGTCGGAAAGCGTTTTGCACACCTCCAGGAACCGGTGGGCGTTTCTCACGTAATAGGGGGACAGGGTTTTTTCAATGACCGTGTGCCGGGTTTGGCCCCCGGCCGCCACGTGGCCTTTGTCGACCAGGTAGGCGGTTTCGATGCACCGGCCGATGAAGCTTGAAAAAAACGAGACCGGCGCACCCTGGGCCAGGGCCTTTCCCCAGGCATAGGCAATCTCCTTTCCCTCATCGGTGAGTTCCATGAAGGGCTCACCGGCCGGGTGTTCGGCATAGCGCCGGGCCGAGTGGCGCATCACCGCCACCAGCCGGGAGGTGCCGGGCCGGTTGTAAAGATCCGCCAGCAGACGGGCCATGGCCAGGCCGTAAGGTTGTGCCGTTGTCATGCGTTGCTCCGCTGCCCCGTTTGCCTTGACGGCAGGGCGGTTTTCAGGCATCATGAACCCGTAAAAACGGGCTGTTCGCCCGCAGACAAACAAGCCCCGGTGGAAAGAAAATGATGCCGCACAGCAACCAAATACCATCATTTGTGGAAACAATCAAATCGATCAAGGAGACGATTATCACCAATATCGTGCTCACCGGCCAGGTGCCGGCGCCGACCTTTGAGGAGACCCAGCGGGCCGGAATGCTGCTGGAGCGGTTCTCCACGGCCGGTATCGAGTGCGCCGCCGACGGCATGGGCAACCCGGTGGGAATTATCAAGGGCAATGATCCGGACAAGCCGCCCCTGTTCGTGGTGGCCCACCTGGACACGGTGGTGGACCGGGACGTGGATCACAACTACACGGTAAAGGAAAACGCCATCATCGGCCCCGGCATTCTTGACAACTCCGTGGGCATCGGCGTGCTGGCGTCTTTTCCCGATATTGTTCGGGCACTGGACCTCTCCTTTGCGTCGGATATCGTGCTGGCCGGGGTGGTCCGTTCCATCGGCAAGGGCAATCTGGAGGGTATCCGGTTTCTGCTGGACCACTGGCGAACCCCGATCCGCGGGGCGGTCTGTATCGAGGGCCACAAGCTCGGCCGTGTCAGCTATTTTTCCGAAGGGCTGAAGCGATGTGAAATCGAGTGCAGCGTCGCGCCGGGTGCGGGTCTGAAACATAAGTCTCCGCCCAATGCCATTCTCGTGTTAAACGAGGTGATCAATCAGATCCTGGAGCTGCGCCTGCCCCAGCGGCCTCCCACCCGGGTGGTGATCGGCCGGATCCGGGGCGGTACCAAGCACGGCACTGCGGCCCTGGAGGCCCGGCTCAGCCTGGAGATTCAGAGCGACCACGCTGACATGGTGCCCGCTGTCAGCAGCGACATTCAAGACATCGTGACCGGCCTGGCCCATGAGTATCATGTTCATCTTCGAATGAAGAACATCAGCGAACAGCTGCCGTCGCGCCTGCGGTTCAGTCACCCCCTGGTCAAGGCCACGGTGGAGGTGATGAAGCGGCTCAAGCTGGAGCCGGTGGCCCTGCCCAGCGAGTCGGAGCTGTCCGCTTTTCTGTCGAGAAACATACCGGCGGTGACCCTGGGCATCACCTACGGTGAGGAAGCGTTTGCACCGGAGCTTTCAAAAATCCGGATTGAGCCCATGTTCCGGGGCATAGCCCAGATCGTTGGGGTGATGCTGGCCATTGACGATGGAGTATGTGATGAACCGGCCCTGGATTGAAACCAATACCCTGCACCACTCCGCGTTCAGTGATATCGGCGCCCTGGTGAAAGCCAAGGAGGAAAAAGGACTGATCATCTCCCTCTGTCTGCCCACCCTCAACGAGGAAAAAACCATTGCCAAGGAGATCGTTATTTTAAAGTCGGAGCTGGTGTCCCGCCACCCCCTGATCGACGAGATCGTGGTGGTGGATTCGGGCTCTGAGGACAACACCCTTGAGGAGGCCGCGGCCTACGGCGCCAGAACCTATACCGCCGATGAGATTCTGCCGGACCTGGAGCGGTTTTCCGGCAAGGGAGAGAACCTGTGGAAGGCGCTCTACGTTACCGAAGGGGACATCATCGTCTATCTGGATGCGGACATCAAGAACATCCATCCGCGGTTTGTCTACGGCCTGGTAGGGCCACTCATCACAACCGATACCATCAAGTTTTCCAAGGCCTTTTACGACCGGCCCATCGCCCTGGATGAAAAAAAGGTGGTGGCCAGCGGCGGCGGCAGGGTCACCGAACTGGTGGTGCGGCCCCTGTTCTCGCTTTTTTTCCCCGAACTGGCCCAGCTGCTTCAGCCCCTGTCCGGAGAGTATGCCGGTTACCGGTCAGTTTTTGAGAAGATTCCGTTTCCCATCGGCTACGGTATTGAGACCGGCATGATTCTGGATATTTACAAAAAGTGGGGCCTGGGCGTCATGGCCCAGGTGGATCTGGACAAACGGGTCCACCGGAACCAGGACACCAAGGCCCTGGGCCGCATGGCCTTCACCGTGATGAAAACCTTCTTTGACCGGATTGAAAAACTGGGCCGCATCACCTTGACCCGCCGGCTGTTTGAGGAGATGATCCAGTTTGTCCTGGTCAACAACGAACATGTTCCGGACATTCATACCATGGTCCTCAACGAGCGGCCCCCCATGGTGGAGATCGCGGCATATCAACAGAAGTTTTTACAGAAAAAATGAGACAGGCCCTTGCGAAACGACTTACTGATCGATACTCACGGCCGACGCATCACATACCTGCGTGTTTCCGTCACCGACCGGTGCAACCTGAACTGCATCTACTGCAATCCGTCCCGGTATGCCAAAAAGCTGGCCCATGGCGATATCCTGACCTATGAGGAGCTTCTTCCCATTATCGAGGTCGGCGCCGGGCTGGGCATCACCAAGGTGCGCATCACCGGCGGCGAACCCCTTGTTCGCAAGGATGTCTATGATTTTATCGCCAATGTGTCGGCCATCGGCGGCATCGCGGATCTGTCCCTGACCACCAACGGCGTGGTGCTGGCCGACTGCGCCGGCAAGCTGCGAAAGGCCGGCGTCAACCGCATCAACATCAGCTTGGACACCCTGGATAGAAAACGGTTTAAAACCATAACGGGCCATGATCGGTTTGACCGGGTCTGGAAGGGCATACAGGCGGCCCTGAAGGCCGGTTTTTCCCCGGTGAAGCTGAACATGGTGGTGATGCGGGGCATCAATGACGACGAGGTGGCCGACTTTGCAAGGCTGGTGTTCAAGTGGCCTGTTCACGTCCGGTTCATCGAGCAGATGCCGGTGGAAACCCGGCTGGCCGATGCCGATGCGCCGCTTCTCGGTCCTGATATTCAGGCGCGTATTTCCGGTGCGGGCCGCCTGGTGCCGATCGGTGATACCGGTGACGGCTCCACGGCCCAGCGATTTACCCTTGAAGGCGCAAAGGGGGAAATCGGCATCATTCGCCCGGTGAGCCGCCATTTCTGTAGAACCTGCAATCGACTTCGCCTGACCGCTGACGGCAGGCTGCGGCCCTGCCTGATGTCCGACCGGGCCGTTGACATCAAGGGCCCGCTGCGCGGCGGTGCGTCTTCGTCTGAGATCAAAGAGATATTCCGGGAGGCGGTGCGCCTGAAACCGGGGGGACACAACGCCGTGGGGGAAAACGGTTCCCGCCTGCCCAGGGAGATGTGGTGCATTGGTGGATAATCTGAACGCCAGGGATCTTTCCGTCATTTATGCCGACCTTCGGCAGACAGCCCGGCGCATGGCGGAGACCGGCCCACAGCCGGATTTTTACCGGGATTTTGCGGTGGCAGTGGCCCGCTCCCGGCGGGCACTTGAGACCAGCGCCTATCTGGAGGATCTGGCTGAAACGATAAAGTCCCGTGCCCATGGCAACCTGGGCCACGGCCTGGGCCATGCCTGGCAGGTGGCCCTGGACGCGGGCGTCGTGGCCGCGGTAGAGGCCGATCGGGCCGGCTGTTCTTCGGCGGAAACAATCCGCCTTGTGCTGCTGGCTCATTGCGCGGGGTTGCTGCATGACATTGCACGGAGCGCTCCGGACCATGCTGTCGAAGGGGCGCGGGTGGCACACCGGCACCTGAACCGTGCCGGCGTGCTGGATGGTTCGGACATCGACCTTGTGACTTTTGCCATTCGTCACCACGAGGCATTCAAACCGGTGCCGCCGTCACCGTCGACGGCCGGTCACATCGTATCCGGCAGCCTTTATGACGCGGACAAGTTCAGGTGGGGACCGGACAACTTTACCCACACCCTGTGGCGAATGATTGAAGTCGCGCCGCCCCCGCTCTCCCGGTTCGTGGGGTATTATCCAAAGGCCATGGCGGTGATTGCCGACATCAAAACCACCTTTCGCACCCGCACCGGACAGGCCTACGGCCCTCAGTTCATCGACCTGGGGCTTGATATCGGCAACCGGTTGCTGGCGGTGATCCGGTCCCGTTACGGGCACCTGTTGCCGTGAGCCTGTTCATACGGGACCGGCCGGGCAAAAAATTTGTTCTTCCTTTAAAATAGGGTATTGACAGGCAATCGGTGTTTTGCTATAGCTGTTACCGGAAAAACGGCTTGTCGCCGTTGGTCCACAGGCGCATATACCGGGGGAGTTCCATCCAACAACAACTTTTAGAGGAGAGGTGTACACCATGACAAAGGCTGAATTGATTGACAAGATGGCCGCGGATGCAAAGATTTCCAAGATGGCCGCGGGCAAGGCCCTTGACGCTTTCATGGACGGCGTGACAAAGGCGCTCAAGAAGAAGGAAGGCAAGGTCACACTGGTCGGCTTCGGCACCTTTGCCAAGGCCCATCGCAAGGCACGCACCGGCAGAAATCCCCAGACCGGCAAACCCATCAAGATCAAGGCGTGCAATGTTGTAAAATTCAGACCTGGCAAAAAGCTTCGGGACGATGTGTAGTCATTGATGTCACCAGGGGGGCGGTGCTCCCGCCCCCCACTCCTCTTTTCCCGGCCTTTCCCGTTTTGCCCCGCCATCGGCCGGAAATATTTCAATACACCATGTTTGAAAACCTTCCGTCACTGTTCCATCGCCGGCCGTGGGTCTGTCCGGTCCGGAAGGAGAACGTACTGCTTTACACATAAATTCTGCCGCGGTGTTGCCGGTATGCGGCACGGTTCTGCATCAACAGATAAAAGGGGGTCTTCGTGAAAACCGACGTACCTTCCCCGGTGTCGCCGCACGGCAAAACCGGCCAGTTCGGGCTGCTGTCAACCCGGCGGTTTCTTCCTTTTTTCGGCACCATGTTTTTCGGCGCCTTTAACGACAACGTCTTCCGCAACGCACTGATCGTTCTGATCGCCTTTGGCGCCGGCCTTGCCGACAGCAGCCGGGCCAGCATCCTGGTCAACCTGGCCGCTGGCCTTTTTATTCTGCCCTTTTTCCTGTTTTCCGCCACTGCCGGCCAGATCGCGGACAAGTACGAGAAGGCGGCCCTGATCCGGGGCATCAAGCTTGCCGAGATCGGCATCATGGCCCTTGCCGCCGTTGCTTTTTATCTGAACAGCATTGCCCTGCTGCTGGTACTGCTCTTTTTCATGGGCGTTCAGTCCACCTTTTTCGGCCCCATCAAATACAGCATCATTCCCGAACACCTCGAACCCGACGAAATCGTCGGCGGCAACGCCATGGTGGAGATGGGGACCTTTGTGGCCATTCTGCTGGGCCTGGTGGCCGGCGGCAAGCTGGCCCATCCAGACCGGCCCCTGCTCATCGGCGGGGCCGTTGTGGCCATCGCGGTATTCGGATGGGCTGCCAGCCGGTTTATTCCGGCATCACCGCCGCCGGCGCCGGGCCTTGCGATCAATTTCAATCCCCTGACCCAGACCGCAAAAACCATCGGTTTCGGCCGCCGGGTCCATTCCGTGTTTCTCTCCATTCTGGCGGTGTCGTGGTTCTGGTTTCTGGGCATGGCCTATGTCACCCAGCTGCCCAACTTCACGGCCCGGGTGCTGTATGCCAACACCGATGTCTACATTCTGCTGATGGTGATGTTTACCGTGGGTATCGCCCTGGGATCGCTGCTCTGCGAAAAGCTGTCCGGAAGAAAGGTGGAACTGGGCCTGGTGCCCCTGGGATCCATCGGTCTGAGTGTTTTCGGGTTTGACCTGTTTCTCTCCTGGACCCCCCATCCCGTGGAACCGCTCATGGGTATCCGGTCCTTTCTGGCCGCTGACGGGGCGGTTCGCGTGCTGGTCGATCTGCTGCTCATCGGCGTGTTCGGCGGGTTTTACTCGGTGCCGCTGTTTGCCTTTATTCAGAAGCGCACCGATCCCGCATACCGGGCACGGGTGATTGCGGCCAGCAATATTTTAAACGCCCTGTTCATGGTGGCGGCCAATGTCGCCGCCATTGTTCTCATCGGCATGGCCGACCTCTCCATTCCCCATTTTTTCGCTGTGCTGGCGGTGATGAACGTGGTGGTGGCCCTCTACATCTATACGGTGGTGCCCGAATTTGTGATGCGGTTTCTCATATGGATAATGACCCACACCCTCTACCGGGTGCGCCATACCGGCCTGGACCATATTCCGGACGAGGGCCCGGTGGTGCTGGCCTGCAACCATGTGAGCTATGTGGATGGCCTGCTTATTGCCGGGGCCTGCCGCCGGCCGCCGCGCTTTGTCATGTACAAACCCATTTACCGGATGCCGGTGCTCAACTTTATTTTTCGCACAGGCAAGGCCATTCCCATTGATTCACGGGAAAACGATCCGAAGGCTTATGAACAGGCTTTTGAGCGGATCGCTCAGGCGCTGGACGACGGCCAGGTGGTCTGCATATTTCCGGAGGGCCGGCTGACGGCCGACGGAGAGATCGGCGAGTTTAAAGCCGGCATTGAGAAGATTCTGGCACGCAACCCCGTTTCCGTGGTGCCCATGGCTTTGCGGGGCATGTGGGGAAGCTATTTCAGCAGAAAGGGCGGAGAACCCCTTTCCAAGAAGCCCCGTCGATTCTGGTCACGCGTGGAGCTGGCGGCCGGACCGGCCATGGCCCCGGAACAGGCAACCGCTGATGCGCTTCGGGTTGCTGTCGTGAAGCTGCGTGGCGATCGGCGATAGAGGGTTCAGGAAGCGCCTTTTTCCCTTGCGATGTCCACGTACATCGAGTCCGGATATTCGGACACGATTTGAGCAAAGGCCTTTTGGCTTTTTTCCGTTTCCCCCATCTGTTCATAGAGGCGGGCCATGTTGAACAGGGCGGTCTCCTTTTGCGCGGATACCGGCGCGGCCGCGATGGTTTCAAAACAGTCGACGGCGGCCTTCAGGTTGCCGGCCGCCTCATGGGCATAGCCGAGGCCGTTTAAGGCCAGATGGTGAAGGGTCGGTTTGCCGGCCACTTTTTTTACGAGGTTTTTATAGACATCAACGGCGGCCGCCGCCTCCCCGGACCGGTAGAGCTGTTCCGAATAACGGAGCCCGGCAATCTGTCCGGCAACGGTGCGTGGGTATTTCTCATAAACCGCCTTGTATTCATCCCTGCTTCCGGCCCCGGCGGCGTCCGCACGGGCGGTGGCCGAGGCCAGCATGTCCGATGCCTTGACCTCGGCCCGGGCGCCGAGGTAGAACACCCCGCCGGTTACCACGGCCACCGCGATGACCAGGCCGATAATGGCGGTGACCTGTTTTCTGTAAGTCTGGGTGAACTGCATGGCTCTTGCCACAAACACCATGAATTTGTCCGGTTCTTCAAGCTCCCGTTTTCTCTCAAGGGAGATACGACTGATTTTTGCCATGGTTTTTTGCTCCTTAATCCGGAGGTTTCATGAATTGCTCGGGTTAGTTAATAGATCAACGACCGTATCCGCTTCCACCCGTGGTCTGGAATTTTTGCCCCGATCACCTGGCACACCTCATATCCGCAGGCCGATCCCAGGGCGCCGCACCGGTCCAGGGAATAACCGTTGACCAGCCCGTAAAGGAACCCGGCGGCCCACAGGTCGCCGGCGCCGGTGGTGTCGATGGCCGGACAGTCGGTCTGGGGTTCGATGCGGATCACCTCGCCGGCGTGGGAAAGGTAGCTGCCCAGTGCGCCAACCTTCAGGGCCGCAATGGTGACATTTCTGGAGAGGCCGGCCAGGGCCTTTAATGCATCGGTGTGGCCGGTGTAGGCATGGGCCTCGTCCTCGTTGGCGATCAGAATGTCCACGTAGTCGGCCACAAGGGTTTCCAGCAGGTCCCGGGACTGGTTGACCACGTCGAAGCTGGCAAGGTCCAGGGAGACCAGGGCCCCGGCCTCCTTGGCGGCCCGCACCGTGGCCAGCATGAGTTCAGGGTTGAACAGCAGGTAGCCTTCCACCACCACGATGGCGCACCCCTCAAAAGTGTGACGGGTCATGACCGCCGGGTCCAGCTCGGTGGAGGCTCCCAGGCAGGTGAACATGGTGCGCTGGGCATCCGGGGTGATCACGGACAGCACTTTGCCCGTGGGAGAAGGGGACAGGGACAGCACCGGCTCCACGTTACTCTTTTTCAGGTCAAAGTGGAACAGCTCGCCAAAGGTGTCCTGGCCCATAACGCCGATGAACCGGGCCTCGCCGCCCAGCATGCCGATGCCGGCCACGGTGTTGCAGGCCGATCCGCCGGACACGATGGCGGGTTTCCGGCTGGCCCGTTCAATGGCCCGTTCGATGAATTCACTTTCCACCAGGGTCATGCCGCCCTTGACGCTGCCCAGCATTTCGACAAAGGCGTCCTCTTCCAGGGCCAGCAGGTCCACCAGGGCCGACCCCACCCCGGTGATCCGTTTGGTGTTCTTTTTGATCATACGGTCTTATCCATTTGCCCGGCGGTTTCCGGTGCCGACCCCTACGAAAGTTCCAATTTGCCAGCCCGAAAGGCGGAAAGATAGCCGGCGCAGTACTTGTCCCTGCCGGCCAGGGCCTCGGCCGCGGCGATATGTGCCACCATCCGTTTGTCCGTGGGGTTGATGATGGCCGCATCCAGTCCCTTTAACACGGCCATGACAACAAAACACTGATTTAACAGTTTTCTTTCAGGGAGTCCATAGGAAATGTTTGACAGGCCACAGACGGTGTGAATGCCTGGGAATTGTGCCATCACGGTTTCAATGGTGTTCAGGAAGGCCGTGCCGTAAGCGCTGTTGGTGGCCACCGGCTGGACCAGGGGGTCTACGTAGATATTGTCTACAGGCACGTTTGCCCCCACCAGCCGGTTGATCAGCCGGTCGGCGATGGCCATTCTCTGATCAACGGTCTCCGGCATGCCGTCGTCGCTCATGCACAGGGCGATCACCTTCAGATCGGTGCCGGAAAGGATGGGCAGAATGGCGTCGCACCGTTTTTTCTCCAGGGAGATGGAGTTGATCATGGCCGTTCCCTGGTGAACGGCCAGGGCCGCCTCAATGGCGGCAGGGCTTGGGCTGTCGATGCAGCAGGGCGCGCCGGTGGCCTTTTGAACCGTCTGAACCAGCCAGGCCAGGTGGTTTGCCTCCGTATCGGCGAACACGCCGGCATTGACATCGATATACCCGGCACCGCAGGCGTGTTGCATGGTGGCAATGCCGGCAATGGCGGCGCCGTCCTGCTCCCTGATGGCCTGGGCCACCGGCTTGCGACTGGCATTGATCAATTCTCCGATAATCAGCATGAGACCTCCTTTTTGTGATGTATGAGAAAACAGGCGGCCGGCATGCGGACCGGGATCACTATAAATGGCCCGTTTCCCGTCTGTCTGTGTTGTATCCAAAAGCCCCTGATGCTGTCAAGAAAGGGCGTGAATGCCGCACGGAACAGGGCAGAAAAAAATCGCCTGTCGTTCCGGCGGAAAAAATCCGTAACAACAGGCGGTTTCAGGTCCGACGGCTTCGCGTTGCGGTATATCCGGGTTAAAAGTTGACCGGTGTGGCCGCAAAGATAATTTTTTTGCCTTTCAGTGTCTCAAGGATGTCGGCCGGTACCGGTTCATCGGTTTTGATGATCACCATGTTTTTCTGGCCCTCGATCGCTTCGTTGCCCACCATGAAGCGGACGATATTGACGCCTCCTTCGCCGAAGGTGGTGCCGATTCTGCCGATCACGCCCGGCTTGTTCTCGCTCAGAATGATCAGCATGTGGCCTTCCGGGCTGACATCCACGCGGAAATCGTTGATCTCCACAATACGGGGATAGATCTTGCCGAACAGGGTGCCGGACACCGTGTCGGTCTGCTCGGTGGTGGTCACCCGCACCGTCATCAGGTTCAGGTAGTCAAAAGGCTCGGCCCGCAGGGTTTCCGTCACCTTGATCCCCATCTCCCGGGCAATGGCCGGAGCGTTGACCGCGTTGACGCCCTCCCGCACAAGGGGTTCCAGCAGTCCGTTGATCAGGGCCGTGGAAATAGGCCCCAGCTCCAGATCATGGTACTCGCCGCTGTATTCAATGGCTACCTCCTGCAGTTTGCCGCGATGAATCTGGGCCAGCAGCAGCCCCAGCTTTCGGCCCAGTTCCAGGTAGGGTTTGAGCCGGGCCAGGCGGTCCCCGGTCACCGAGGGCGTGTTGACCGCGTTGATGATGGTTCCCTCTTTGAGGTAGGCGATGATCTGTCTGGCCACGTCCACGGCCACGTTGGTCTGGGCCTCCTGGGTGGAGGCGCCCAGGTGGGGTGTGCAGATCACGTTTTCACAGGTCAGCAGGGGATGTTCACCGGGCGGCTCCTTGGCAAACACGTCCAGGGCCGCGCCCGCGACCTTTCCCGATTGTAAGGCATCGTACAGGGCCGCTTCGTCGATGATGCCGCCCCGGGCGCAGTTGATGATCATGATCCCGTCCTTCATTTTGGCAAAAGCCTCGGCATTGAGCAGGCCGATGGTTTTTTCCATCTTGGGCACATGGATGGTGATGTAGTCGGACCGGGCATACAGTTCATCCAGGGAGACGCTGGTGTAACCGGCCTCCTGGATTTTTTCCGGGTTGACGTTGGGGTCGAACACGATCACGTTCATGCGCAGGCCCCTGGCACGGTCCGCCACGATGGAGCCGATCTTGCCGAAGCCCAGCAGGCCCAGGGTCTTGTTCATCATCTCCTGGCCCTGAAGCTTTTTCTTTTCCCATCGGCCGGCCTTCAGGGCGATAGTGGCCTGGGGAATGTTGCGCGACAGGGCCATCATCATGGCAATGGCGTGTTCGGCGGTGGTGATGGTGTTACCCGTGGGCGTGTTCATTACCACGATGCCCTTCTGGGTGGCGGCCGGCACATTGACATTGTCCAGGCCGATGCCGGCCCGACCGATCACCTTGAGGTTGGCTGCCGCCGCAATGACATCGGCGGTCACCTTGGTGGCGCTGCGGATTACCAGGGCGTCGTAGGCCCCGATCTCTTGAATGAGGGCTTCCGGCGTCAGATCGGTTTTTACATCCAGGTCGATGCCGGGCTCGTTTTTAAACAGTTCAATGCCTGCCTCTCCCAGTTTGTCACTCACCAGGACCTTCATGATGGCCTCCTGTCTACGGGTGGGTTGTTAGCGGGTCCCTGCCTTGCTGCTTAAGACAAGTCCCGCAAACACTTTTGGATAATAAAAGGTCGATTTTCTCGGCATGATCTCCCCGGCCCCGGCCACGGCCTTCATCTGGTCGTTGGTCGTGGGGTTTAAAAGGAAGGCCATGTCGCAGTCGCCTGAAGATACAGCGTCAAATGCTTCGCCGGCGATGCTGGTATAGGCCAGCACATGTTCGTCGTCCAGATCGGCAAGGGTGTACCCCAGTATCTGGATCAGGATCAGCCGGGTGAGTACGGTCACATCAAGGGTGCGGAGTACCGGCGGTACTTCTCCTGAAAAGACGGTCTCCACCACCCGGGGCTTTGGGGTAAGCAGGAAAAAAACATCCTTGCCGCCGATGGCGCAGCCGATGGTATTATTTGTGGTATCGGCCTGTAGCCGTCCCATCAGTTCCTGCCGGCCCGCATTCAGGTCGGCCGCGTCCGCGGGAATCGTCTGAATGCCAAAATAGGCGGACGCTTCTTCCAGGAACCGGTCCCGCCGGGCCGGTGCCACCCCTTTAAGCAGACGGTGGGCCGGCAGAATCACCAGGCCGGGGTCGGCCATGCTGGACAGGTACATGAGCACGTAATCGGCCGGGTGGCGGTCGGAAAAATCCGGGGTCTGGTCGGCTACCCACTGCCGGTAGGCCAGGGCCGTTTCGTACCGGTGGTGGCCGTCGGCGATAAAAAGCTGTTTGTCGGCCATGGCCCGTGAGATCTCCTGCTGCACGGTTCTGTCCGTGATGCGCCACAGGCACTGTTTTTCACCCCGGTCATCCACAAAGGAGGCATCCGGGGCATTGCCGTCGGCCGCCTTTTTTACCAGACCCAGTACCCGGTTGTCCTCGTCTGAAAAGAGGGAGAAGATGGGGCTGAAGTTGGCTTTTGTGGCCTTTGTCAAAAGCAGCCGGTCGGCTTTGACCTTGGAAGAGGTCCGCTCGTGGGGCAGAATGACGCCCCGTTCAAAGGGCTCCAGCCCCACTTCGGCGATGATGCCGTAACGGGTATAAGTCTGCTGCTCCACGGAAAAGGAGACCGACGAGAGATAAAAGGCGGGATCGCTGTCCTGCGCAAGAATGCCTTTTGCCCGCCATTCTTCAAACCGCTGGGCCGCGGCCCCGTAAAACTTTGGATTTTCCCCGGTGTTTTCACCGGGCTCGCCGAGAATCAGCCGGACCACATTATGGGGGTGGCGGTCACACAGGACTTTCTGGTAGCCAGATGAGATGACATCGTAGGGAGGGGAGACCACGTTTTCAAAACCCCCCGTTTTTTCAGGATTATAGAGAATCCCCCGCAAAGGGACAACGCGTGCCATGGTGTATCCTTAAAAGTTTAGTTTTCGTTTGTATGCCGGCGGTGCCGCTGTATAGCGAGTTTCCATCCATAAATGGCCTTTTTCCGCAATCTCTGCGTCAAACCGCGGGCTTTCTTGTGCGGCGTACAACAGTACGCCTCCGCGTCAGCCCTTGTTTTCCTTGATCTTGCGAAAAAATTCTCATTTCCGGATTGGAAACCTTTTTTGTGTCCTCATAATCAATGGACGGACACTAGCGAGTACCGCGCTTCAGACCGAATGTAAAGGGCCATATTATGATCATGTGGCTTTTTTTTTCAAGAAGATATTTCCTGAGGCCGGCCTCCGGAGACAACCGGGTGCCGGAATATGGGCAAACAGCAGGAAAGCCCCGGCAGCACAGCGCTAAAGTGTTTACAACACATTGATTTTAGATGCATATTGCCCGCACCCCCCGCCGTGTTTCCTGTTGACAGGCAGAAAAATATTATATATATGGTCAACACTTGACAGATGTTTGGACCGGCAACACCGTGTTCCGCACCTGACTGGCGATACCCGGCGGCCGCGCGATTTACTCCACCGCCCCGGCAACAACAAAAGACAAGGAGTTTTTCATGGGCAGGACACATCTTTTTACATCCGAATCCGTTACCGAAGGCCATCCCGACAAGGTGGCCGACTGCATCTCCGACGCTGTTCTTGACGCCCTGATCAGCCAGGACAGAAACTGCCGCGTGGCATGTGAAACCCTTGTCACCACCGGCATTGCGTTTATCGCCGGTGAAATCACGGCCAATGCCACGGTCAATTTTCCCGATATCGTCAGAGACACCATTCGCCGAATCGGTTATACCTCGTCGGACATGGGGTTTGACTGGCAGACCTGCTCCGTGGTGACCAGCATTGACAAGCAGTCTCCGGACATCGCCCAGGGAGTAAACGAGGGGGACGGCCTTTTCAAGGAGCAGGGGGCAGGAGACCAGGGGCTGATGTTCGGGTTTGCCTGCGATGAGACCCCCGAACTCATGCCGGCTCCCATCAGCTACGCCCACAAGCTGACAAAACAGCTTGCCGATGTGCGCAAAAGCGGCGTGCTTGATTTTCTGAGGCCCGACGGCAAATCCCAGGTCACGGTTCAGTATGAGGACGGCCTGCCCAAAAGGATCGATACCATTGTCATTTCCTCCCAGCACAGCCCGGACGTTACCTATGACGAACTCAAGGACCGGATTATCGCGGAGGTGATCCTGCCGGTGATACCCGGAGAACTGCTGGATGAACAGACAAAATATTTTATCAACCCCACGGGTCGTTTCGTGGTAGGCGGGCCCATGGGAGACTGCGGCCTCACCGGCCGCAAGATCATCGTGGACACCTACGGGGGCATGGGCCGTCACGGCGGCGGCTGTTTTTCCGGCAAGGATCCCTCCAAGGTGGATAGAAGCGCTTCTTACATGGGCCGGCACGTGGCCAAGAACATCGTGGCCGCCGGCATCGCCAGACGTTGCGAGGTGCAGGTGGCCTATGCCATTGGCGTGGCCCAGCCGGTATCGGTCATGGTGGATCTCATGGGGACCGGGCGCATTCCCGAGGTCGATGTCGAGCGGATCGTGCGGGAGGTGTTTGATCTGCGGCCCGCAGCCATCATAGACTACCTGGATCTGAAGCGGCCCATCTACGGGCCCACCGCCGCCTACGGCCATTTCGGCCGCACCGGCGACAGCTTCCCCTGGGAATCGACCCACCGGGCGGATGAGATTCGCGACAAGGCGGGAATATAGTCTGCTGTCCATCCATTGATTATGGGTGGAAACTAGTCTGACGGATTGCTGGAGGACGCACAACAGGGCCGCCTGTAGTCGGGAGCCGGAGAGGATCAGTGCGGTCTTTTGACGGATGTTTCGCTTTTGGGATAATAACTTGAAAAGTTTCTTATTATTTCATATAGTACCATCAATGCGGCAGATGACCTGCCGGTTTGCCGATAAAAGGGCTTGAGGGCTCAGTGGTTCCATAACAGCGAGGAGGAGCGATGGCGCTTTATCTCTGGGAAGGAAAGCGAAAAGACCAGTCGACCCAGAAGGGCGAGATGGAAGCCCCCAATGAGGCAGCGGTCCGCACCCAGCTTCAGCGGCTGAGAATCACACCGACAAAGATCAAGAAAAAACCCAAGGACCTGTTTGAAAACGTTTCCTTTCTTCAGCCCAAGGTCAAGGAAGAGAACGTCATTATTTTTGCCCGCCAGTTCTCCACCATGATCGATGCCGGCCTGCCCATTGTTCAGTGTCTGGATATTCTTTTTTCTCAGGAGGACAACCCTACCTTCAGAAAGATTCTTAAAAGCATAAAAGACAGCGTGGAGGGCGGCCAGACCCTGGCTGACGCCATGAAGCAGTTTCCCGATCAGTTTGACAACCTTTTTGTCAACATGATCGCCGCCGGTGAGGCCGGCGGTATTCTGGATGTCATTCTGAAGCGGCTTTCCGCCTACATGGAAAAGGCGGCCAAGCTCAAACGGCAGGTCAAGGGCGCCATGATGTATCCCCTGATCACCCTGTCCATCGCGGTTCTGGTGGTGATCGTGATTCTGGTGTTCGTTATCCCCGTGTTCCAGGAGATGTTTGCCGATTTCGGCAAGGAGCTGCCCGCCCCCACCCAGTTTGTCATTTTTCTTTCCGATACGGTGAAATCTCAGATCCATTTTATCATCATCGCTTTTGTGCTGCTTGTTATGGCCTACCGCCAGTTTTACAAGACGGAAAAGGGCCGCCTGTTCATGGATGATCTTTTTCTCAAGTTCCCCATTGTCGGTGTGTTGCTTCGCAAGGTGGCGGTTTCCCGGTTCACCCGCACCATGGGCACCATGCTGGCCAGCGGCGTCTCCATTCTGGATGCCCTGGACATCGTGGCCCGCACCGCCGGCAACAAGGTGGTGGAAAACGCGGTCTTCAAGGTCCGGTCAGGCATTGCCGAAGGCCGTACCATGGCCGACCCGCTTTTGGAGAGCGGGGTCTTCCCGTCAATGGTGTGCCAGATGATTTCCGTTGGCGAATCCACCGGTGCCCTGGATGCCATGCTGGAAAAGATCGCCGATTTCTATGAAGAAGAGGTGGATGCCGCGGTGGAAAGCCTCACATCAGCCATTGAGCCCCTGATGATGGTCTTCATGGGTGGATTGATCGGTGGCCTGGTGGTCTCCATGTACCTGCCCGTCTTCCAGCTGGCCGGCGCGGTATCCGGTTAACCTCCCGAGAGTCCTGGTTCAGCCCTGCCCGGCGGCGTTGTTCAGCAGCCGGGTTTTCACCCCTGCCGGGCCGCCACAGTTGGAATTTGTCCTCATGCCGAAAGAAACATCATCATTGCCGCCGGGCGGACGATTCGCGGTATCTATGGTGGATAACACCACGGATCTGTTTGCGCAAGAGTTCAGCCAGCGGCTCAAGTGGCTGATCGCCCTGCGGGCCGTGTTCGGGCTTTTTCTGCTCGGCTCCACGGTCGCCTTTACCCGCATCAAGAAGTTTTCCGCCGCCGCCGACCCGTTGATCCTGCTCTACCTTCTTTCCGCCTTCATTCTGCTGCTCTCCCTGGCTTACGCCATCCTGATGCTGTTTATAAAGAGAAAGAAACTGTTCACCTTTGTCCAGCTGGTTATGGACACCTTCATCGTCACGACGATTATTTTTATCACCGGCTCTTTTTCCAGTGTTTTTTCGTTTCTCTATCTTATCGTGGTGATCAGCGCCTGTTTTTTCCTTCTTCGAAAGGGCGGCATGATCATTGCGGCCATGTGCAGCATTCAATACGGGCTGATGATCGACCTGGAGTACTATGGTATTCTTAAGCCGTTTGAGATGGCCCATATTTTCGGCGTGGCCTCCTACAGCGGCCCCCATATTCTCTATAAAATGATCGTGACCATTCTGGCCTGTTTTGTGGTCGCCATTCTCACCAGCCTGCTGGTGGAGCAGGAGCAGCACGCCAAAAAAGAGTTGTGGACCATGCGCAAGCATGTGGACCGGGTGGAACGCATGGCCGCCATCGGCGAGATGGCCGCCGGCCTGGCCCATGAGATCAAGAACCCTCTGGCGGCCCTTACCGGCGCTATTGAGATACTCAACAGCGAACTGACCTTTTTTGATCCTGATGGCGCCCGGCTGATGGGGATTGTCAAGCGCGAAACCAAACGGCTCAACACGCTGGTGACCAATTTTCTGCTGTTTGCCAGGCCCCACAGGGGCAAGGCCCAGCCGGTTCCCCTGGACCGGGTGGTCCGCGACACCCTTGATCTGTTTGAAAAGGGGACCAGCGAAGACGGGATCGTCTGCCGGTCGGTTTTGGCCCCGGATATCTGGGTGAATGTGGATCCTGAATACCTGCGGCAGATCCTCTGGAACCTGCTGCTCAACGCGGCCGACGCCATTCGGGACAGTGGCCGGGCAGAGGGGGTCATCACCGTGACCACCTTCCCAGGCAGGGACCGGCTGGCCGCCATTGAGGTGGTCGATAACGGCTGCGGTATGCCGGAAAGTGACATGGATGCCATCTTTGATCCTTTTTTTACCACCAAGCCTAGGGGGACAGGCCTTGGTCTTTCCGTGGTACACCGCCTGATTGAAGCCTATGGCGGCCGAATCGACGTGGAGAGCCGCCAGGGGCAGGGGTCCCGGTTTACTCTGTTTTTGGAAAAGGCGCCCGTACCGCCGGACAAACCGACCGCGCTTGAAACTTAACCTTGACTACGGGCCGGGTCTCCTGTAAAGCTCAAAAGTTTAATTGAATACCGGCGACCGGGCCGAAAATTGCCAGACAGGTTGATATACATGGAAAAAGCTGAAAGCATAATTGACATACGCCGGGAAAAGATGTCGGCCCTCAAGGCCGGCGGGATCGATCTCTTCCCTTCCACTTTCAATGTTACCCACACGGTGGTCGACATGCTCGGATTGATTGAGGCCGGGCGGCCGCCATCACCGGAGAGCCAGGGCCTGCCGGTGCTGGCCGGCCGCATGATGGCCATTAACCGCTTCGGCAAGGCGGCCTTTGTCCGTTTCAGGGACCGTACCGGCCTGATGCAGGCCTACATACAGAAGGACAAAGTGGGCAATGACGCCTATGCCCTTTTCAGGCAGATGGACGTGGGCGACGTTATCGGTCTTTCCGGCGGCCTGTTTCAGACAAAAACCGGGGAATGGACCGTTCAGGCCGAAACGGTCCGGCTGCTCTGCAAGGCCACCCGGCCCCTGCCGGAGAAATTCCACGGTCTCAAGGATCCGGAAAAACGGTATCGAAAGCGGTACCTGGACCTGATCATGAACAGCACCACCCGGGACATCTTTATTCGGCGAAGCCGGGCCATTCAGGCCATTCGGACCTTTCTGCTGGAGCGGGATTTTCTGGAGGTGGAAACTCCCATGATGCAGCCCATTCCCGGCGGGGCCGAGGCCAGGCCCTTTGTGACCCACCACAATGCTCTGGACATGGACCTGTTTCTTCGCATCGCACCGGAACTCTATCTCAAGCGGCTGGTGGTGGGCGGTTTTGAGAGAGTGTTTGAAATCAACAGAAACTTCCGGAACGAGGGGGTTTCCACCCGCCACAATCCGGAGTTTACCATGCTGGAGTTCTACCAGGCGTACGCTGACTACCAGGACCTGATGGCAATGACCGAAGAGCTGTTCTGCCATGTGGCCCAGGCGGTGACCGGTTCCCGGCAGGTCGTCTACCAGGGGCATGCCATTGACTTTTCCGGTCCCTGGCCCAGAGTGCCCCTGCTGGAGGCCCTGCAACGAATCGGCGGTGTGGACGCGGGGATACTGAACGACCGGGAGGCCCTGCTGGCCCATGCCGCGGCCAGAGGGGTTCAGATCGGGCGGACGGACACCAGCACCGGTAAGGTAATCACCAAGCTGTTCGACTCACTGGTAGAGCCCCACCTGATTCAACCCACCTTTATCACCGGTTATCCGGTAGAGGTTTCACCGCTTTCAAAGACCAGCGCCCAGGCGCCGGGTTTTGTGGACCGGTTTGAACTGTTTATCGCGGGCAATGAAATCGCCAACGGGTTTTCGGAGCTCAATGATCCCGAAGAGCAGCGCCGGCGGTTCGCGGCCCAGGTGGCGGCCCGGAAAGCCGGGGATGACGAGGCCCATTTCATGGACGAGGACTATATTGAGGCACTTGAATACGGCATGCCGCCCACGGCCGGTGAAGGCATCGGCATCGACCGGCTGGTCATGCTGCTGACCGATTCGCCCTCCATTCGCGAGGTCATTCTCTTTCCCCATATGAGGCGGGAAGAAGCGCCGGGCAATGCGTGAACCGCGGCCCGGACCAACTATCCACAAAAGCGCAGTGGTTTTATGATGTATGAACTGTTCATCGGCAGACGTCACCTGATGACGGCCAAACGCAACGTGTTTGTCTCACTGATTACACTGCTGTCGGTGGTGGGGGTCATCATCGGGGTCATGGCCCTGATCATCGTCATCGCCGTGATGTCCGGGTTTGAGGCCGACATCAAGGCCCGCATTCTCGGCATCGAGTCCCATGTGGTGCTTTCCCGCCACGGCGGGGAGCTTCACGACTATGAACGCGTGGTGCAGGAGGTTTCCCGGCATCCCGAAGTGGAAACGCAACTGCCCTTTATCATGACCCAGGTCATGTTCCGTTCTTCCTATGGCGTCTCCGGCGGGCTTTTAAAAGGCGTGGAACCGGACAAGGCCGCCCATGTCATGACCATCTTTAAGAACATGGAACCCCTGGCGGAAAAGCTTCGGCAGCGCACCAAAGACCAGGCGCCGGGTATTGTGCTGGGCAAGGAACTGGCCCAGCGACTGGGAGTGACGGAAGGCGATACGGTGTACCTGGTGCTCTCCATGGGGGCGCTTTCCCCGGTTGGCCATATGCCGGCGGTCAAGCGGTTCGAGGTGACCGGTATCTTTGAAGCGGGCATGCACGAGTATGACAGTGCTTTTTCCTATATTCACCTGGCCGAGGCCCAGCACATCCTTCACATGGACAACAGCGTGGGCGGTATTGAAATACGGGTAAAGGACATCTACCGGGCCGATACCGTCGGCGAGCAGCTGGTTGCCCGCCTGGGGTATCCCTATTACGCCAGGGACTGGATGTCCATGAACCGGAATCTGTTTTCGGCACTGAAACTTGAAAAGACCGTGATGTTCATCATTCTGACCCTGATCATCCTGGTGGCGGCATTTAACATCGCCAGTTCGCTGATCATGATCGTGATGAACAAGAAACGGGAGATCGGTATTCTAAAGGCCATGGGCGCTACCCGGAAAAGCATCAAGCGAATTTTTGTCATTGAGGGCATGATCATCGGCGGGGCCGGCACCCTGCTGGGCCTGTGCTTTGGCGTGCTTGCCTGCCTGCTGCTCAAACGGTACCAGTTTATCGATCTGCCTGACGACGTCTATTATATTACCACCCTGCCGGTCCAGCTGGAGCTGGCCGACGGCCTGGTCATCGCCTTGGCGGCCCTGGTCATCTGCTATCTGGCCACCCTCTATCCCGCCAACCAGGCATCCAAGGTGGACCCGGTGGAGGCGATCCGTTATGGCTGATAAGAACGGACTTGCCAGAAAAACGGACATGGCAGCGCCTCTTATCGTGGGCCGGGACCTGTATAAGGGATTCCATAACGACCAGTTCCGGGTGGAGGTGCTTACCGGGGTGGATATCCAAATATTCAGGGGGGAGACCGTGGCCGTGGTCGGGGCATCGGGTATCGGCAAATCCACCTTTCTCCAGATACTGGGGGCACTGGATCCGCCGGACAGGGGCACCCTGTTGTTTGAAGACCGGGATGTCTATGCCCTGGGCGAATCGGAGCTGGCGGCCTTGCGAAACCGCTACGTAGGGTTTGTGTTCCAGTTCCATTACCTGCTGCCCGAATTTGACGCACTTGAAAACGTCATGATGCCCGTGTTGATCGGGTCCAACGACCGGGCCGCGGCCGCGGATGCCGCCGAAGAGATACTGGCCCGGGTGGGGCTGGCCCACCGGCTGCACCATCGCCCTTCAGAGCTTTCCGGTGGTGAACAGCAGCGCGTGGCCATTGCCCGGGCCCTTGTGTTGCGTCCCCAGATCGTGCTGGCCGATGAGCCCACCGGCAACCTGGATGCAAAAACCAGCCGCCGCATTCACGAATTATTGGCCGAGCTGAACGGGGAACTGGGCACGACGCTTATTGTAGCCACTCACAATCCGGGGCTTGCGTCCCTGATGTCCCGGCGGCTGACCATTGTGGACGGGAAAGTGAAAACCGTTGAAGACGGATCAGAAACGGAGTCCTGAAGTGAAATCAAGACAGATGTTGTATCGTTGTTTCCGGTCATTCCCAGTCAGTTCCGTTTTTCGGGCCATGCTTCATTACGGCGCCGTTCTTCTGCTGGCGCTCTGTTTGTTTCCTGTCCCTTCCGGTGCCGGCCAACAGCCCCGTGTGGCACTTTTCCCGTTGGCCGTGTGGGCCGACAGCAGCACCGCCGCCACCCTGTCACAAGAGGTCCTTGCCCTGGTTTCCGAAAATTTCGAACAGGCCTGCGGCGTTTCCGTCACGCTTTATGATGAGACATCGCTTCTTTTCACGCCAGGGGAGAAACAGCGGGCCGCCCGGGCGGTTCAGGCCGATTTCGCACTCTGGGGGGGTATCACCTCTCTGGGCAACAGCTTTAGCATTGATCTTTCCCTGCTTTCCGCGGACAGCGGGGAACTTCGCCGGTTTTTTGGCCAGGGCGACGACCCTGCTCAACTGGCTGATGCGGTGCGTCGCCTTTCCAGCGACATGTGCGCTGCGGTTACCGGCCGAAAACGGATCGATCAGATTGTGGTCCAGGGCAATGAACGTATTGAGGCCGATGCCGTTGTGCGGGTGATCCAGACCCGGGAGGGGGAAATCTACAACCGGGAACAGCTATCGGCGGACCTGAAGCAAATTTACGCCATGGGCTATTTCGAGGATGTGCGGGTGGAAGCCGAAGACTCGGCCCGGGGGAAAAAGATCGTTTTTACCGTCAGGGAGCGTCCCACGGTCGGCCGTATCACCATTCACAAGTACACGGTTTTTTCCGAAGAGGAGATCAGGGAGGAGCTTGTCATCAAGCGTGGCGCGGTGCTGAATATCGTTGAGATTCAGGAGAGTGTCAAACGCATCGAGCAGTTGTACAAAGGCAAGAACTATCATAACGTGAAGGTCTCCTACGAAATTCAGGAGGAAAAGAACAACCAGGCCGACGTGGCCTTTACCATTGACCGGGGCGATAAGTTCATGGTGCGCGAAATTGTTTTTGCGGGCAACAGCGCATACAGTGACAAGGAGCTGCGCAAAATAATCAAAACCAGAAAAAAAGGATTTTTCTGGTGGCTTACGTCGTCGGGGGACCTGAACATGGACCAGCTGCGCCAGGACGTGGCCATGCTGAGCAACCATTATCACAATAGCGGTTACATTGATGCCCGGATCGGAGACCCTGAAATCGAATACCTGGATGAGCGGATTCGTATCACCTTCAAGATCGAGGAGGGGCAGCGGTTCCGCGTGGGGACCGTGGACCTTCAGGGGGACGCGGATGAGTTCAGGGCCGAGCTTGAGAAAATGCTCACCATTACCGGCGAGGAATTTTTTAACCGCTCCATGGTTCGGGCCGATATACTTGCGATCACTGATTTTTACGCGGACAAGGGGTATTTCTATGCCGACGTGATTCCCGACGTGCGAAAAAATGACGCCGACCTGACGGTAGATATCACCTATATCGTTCAGAAGGGCGGGCTGGTCTATTTTGACGATATTATCATCACCGGCAACACCAAGACCCGGGACAAGGTGATCCGGCGCGAGCTGGATGTCTATGAGCAGGAGCTTTACAGCGGCAGCCGCCTGAAAAAGAGCGTGTCCCGGCTTTACCGGCTCAACTATTTTGAGACCCTGAAGGTGGACACCGTTGAAGGCGCGGAACCGGACAAGGTGGACCTGAAGATCGAGGTGGAGGAAAAACCCACAGGCATGTTCTCTTTCGGCGGTGGTTACAGCAGCGTGGAGAGCATGTTTTTCACGGCCTCCGTCTCCCAGCAGAACCTGTTCGGCAGGGGCCAGGTGCTTAATCTTCAGGGCCAGATCGGCGGCACCTCCACCGAGTACCGGCTCAGTTTTACCGAGCCCTATCTGTTTGACACCCGTGTTTCCGCCGGCATTGACGTGTATGACTGGAACGTGGATGCCGATACCTATGACCGGCACACCATCGGGGGAAGCCTTCGGTTCGGCTACCCCCTGTTTGAAAACACCCGTCTCTATCTGGCGTATACCTATGATATCGACGAGGTGGACAATGTTTCCAGCTATGCGCCCTGGTCCATTCAGGAGATGGCTGCCCAGGGTGGAGAAAGCGTCACCAGCGGGGCCTCCGCTTCCCTGGTTTACGACTCCAGAGATAATTACATGAACCCGTCTCGCGGCGGCAAGCACAGCCTTACCATCGAGAATACCGGCGGTCCTCTGGGCGGGGATGTGGCGTTTACCAAGTATACCGGTGAAACCGGCTGGTATCACCCCATTTTCTGGCGGTTTGTGGGGTTTGCCCATGCCAAGGGCGGTTATGTGCATGAGAATTCCGGGGGATTTCTGCCGGACTATGATCGGTTCTACCTGGGGGGCATCAACTCGTTGCGGGGGTTTGGCTGGCGTGATATATCGGTGAAAGAGAAGGTAGAGGTATGGTCCAGCGAGACCAACAGCTGGCGGGAGGTGATCGTGGAAGAGCGGGGCGGCGACAAGTTTGTGCAGCTCAACATTGAACTGCTCTGCCCCCTGTTCGACAAAAAGGCCGGCCTGGTCGGGGTGCTGTTCTATGATACCGGGAACGTGTATGATGAAGGTCAGGAACTGTTTGACCTGCGTCCACGGGAGAGCGCCGGATTCGGCATCCGGTGGTTCTCACCCATGGGGCCCATCCGCCTGGAGCGGGGATACATACTGAATCCCAAGCCGGGCGAAGATTCGGGCGGGCGGTGGGAGTTCACCATCGGCGCGGCATTTTAACCCGAAAATTTCATGAAATATGTGGGTTGTCCCGAACGGTTCTGAAACTTTCGGAGCGGTGGTTTTTATCAGATAATGCAGTTTTAACGCAACAAAACCAATAAGGAGGCGGTAATCCCATGAAAAAATTTATTATATCGATGAGCGTGATGGCGCTGATGTGCATGGGGGTCATTTCCCCCTGTTTTGGCGCTGATGTGGCGAAAATCGGGGTGGTGGACATTCAGAAGTTTTTCAAGGAGTCTGACATCGGCAAAGCGGCCAATGCCCAGGTGGAAAAGGAACACGCCAAGCTCAAGGCCGATCTCGAAGCGGCGGCCCAGGAGGTTCAGGCGCTTGAGGCAGAGCTGGAGCGGGACGCCATGGTGATGAGCGAGGAGAAGCGCGAGGAAAAGGACCGGGCGTTTCGTATTAAGAAGTACGATTTTCAGGTGCTTCAGCAGAAGTATTCGGAGAATTTAAGAAAGGTCAACCAGGACATGCTCCGCAAGCTTGACGTGAAACTCACCAGGCTGACCCAGGAGTTCGGCACCAAGGAAGGGCTGCTGTTGATGGTCGAAAAGGGGTATACCATGTATTACCCCAGCGCCATTGACGTCACCGACAAGCTGATCGTGTTTGCCAATTCCAAAAATTTGACCCTGGATGGGGAGTAATTTCCGTCGAAGACAGGGTGGGGCCGTCTGTCAATGAAATGCTCTCTTGAACAGATTGCCCGGCTGGTAAACGGCCGGGTAGTGGGGGATGCCGCCAAGAAGATTTCCGGGGCCGCGCCTTTTGAGCGGGCAGGGCCGGAGGAGATCACCCTGGCCGGCAGCGCCGGATTTTTAAAGCGTATCGATCAGACCGGCGCCGGCGCCTTTGTGGTGCCCGCTGATTTTACGGACAGCCGGCGGAACCTGGTGACGGTGGAGAATCCAGCGGCGGCTTTTGCCCGCATACGGCAGATGTTTGACACCGTCTGCCGGCAGCCAGTGGGCATCGATCCGCGGGCCGTTGTCGGCAGTGGTTTTGTCTGCGGAGAAGATGTGTCCATCGGCCCCGGCGTGGTGATCGGGGACCATGTGATCCTGGGAGACCGGGTTGTGCTCTATCCCGGCGTGTTTTTGGGCAATCATGTGCGCATCGGAAATGACGGGGTCCTTCATGCCAATACGTCGATCCTGAGAGAGTGCGTGCTCGGGAACCGGGTGATCATTCACGCCGGTTCGGTGATCGGCAGCGACGGGTTTGGGTTTGCCCCGGATGGGGAAATGTATGTCAAGATACCTCACAGCGGCATTGTGCAGATTGACGATGACGTGGAGATCGGTGCGGGCAATGCCATTGACCGCGCCACCTTCGGCAGGACCTGGATTCGGCAGGGCGTGAAGACCGACAACCTGGTGCATATCGCTCACAACGTGACCGTGGGTGAGAACACCATCATTGTGGCCCAGGTCGGTATTGCCGGAAGCACCACCGTGGGCCGCCATGTGATACTGGCCGGTCAGGCCGGTATTTCCGGCCACCTTGACATCGGAGATAACGCAGTGGTCGGCCCTCAGGCCGGCATCGTGAAATCGATAAAACCTGGCGAAACCATTTCCGGCACCCCGGGCATTTCGCACAAACTGTGGCTTCGTGCCCAGTCCATCGTGGCCGGCCTGCCCGGCATGCGAAAGAAGATCGCGGAACTGGAAAAGCGGCTGGCCGTTCTGGAAAAACGGTAATTCCCCATAACAGGACAGGCCCATGGAAATCATCGACATCGAAATGATACTCAATATACTGCCCCAGCGCTACCCGTTTCTGATGATCGACCGGGTGCTGGAGGTGGTACCCAACAGGCAGATTCGGGCCCTCAAAAACGTGTCCGTCGCCGAACCTTGGGCCGCCGGTCATTTCCCTGGCAACCCGGTCATGCCCGGCGTGCTGATCGTGGAGGCCATGTGCCAGGCCGGCGGTCTGTTGATCGGCCTCTCCCGGCAGGATACGCCGGTGGGCGGGGTCCGGTATCTCACCGGGCTGGACAGGGTCCGGTTTCGGAAAAAGGTGGTGCCGGGAGACGCCCTGATTCTCTGCGCCGCCATTGTGAAAGAAAAACTCAACACCATCAAGATCGATGCCTTTGCCGAGGTTGACGGCGTGCGTGTGGCCGAGGCCCAGATCATGGCCAGCCTTCAGCCGTCGGAGACAGACGCACGGGCACGGGAGAAAAAATGTGATACACCCAACTGCGATTATTGATCCCGGGTCCGAAATCGGGACGGATGTTCAGGTCGGTGCCTATTCAGTCATCGGGGATAAGGTGTCCATCGGGGCCGGCACCGTGATCGGACCCCATGCGGTCATCCAGTCTCATACCACCATCGGTCCGGAATGCCGGATTTTCCAGTTTGCCGCCATCGGCGCGGTGCCCCAGGCACTGAAGTTTTCCGGAGAAGAGACCCACGTGAGAATCGGGAGCCGGTGCACGATCCGGGAGTTTGTAACGGTGCACCGGGGAACGGTGGAAGGCGGCGGCCTCACCGAGATCGGCGACGACTGCCTGCTCATGGCCTACACCCATGTGGCCCATGACTGCCGTGTGGGCAAGCGGGTGATCTTTTCCAACAACGCCACTCTGGCCGGCCACATCACGGTGGGCGATTACGCCACCATTGGCGGCCTGGTGGCCGTTCACCAGTTCGTCAAGATCGGCAGCTACGCGTTTATCGGCGGTAAGTCCGCCGTGGTCAAGGACATTCCGCCCTATGTAATCGCCGCCGGAGACCGGGCCAAACTCTATGGGTTGAACCTGGTGGGACTCCGTCGGCATAACTTTTCGCCCGCGGCCCTGGCGGCCCTAAAAAAAGCCTACCGGATTATTTTTCGCATCGGCCTCACCCTGAACGAGGCGGTGGAACGGGCCTATGCCGAGGTGGAGCAGACCGACGAGGTAAAAGCCTTCATGGACTTTATCACGTCGTCCAACCGGGGGCTGACACGATAGTTCGATGATCCCGTGAAATTTTCAAGACCAAAAAGTACGCGGCATCGAAAGCGGTTGTCCGCTTTGGCGCCGGAAGAGAGCATATCATGAACATCGGACTGATCGCGGGGGGTGGCCGTTTCCCCCTGTTGTTCGCCCGTGCGGCAAAGACCGCCGGGCATGGGGTTTACGCTGTGGCTTACACCGGCCAGGCCGACCCCGCCATTCAGGACGCGGTCGATGCCGTCGCCTGGCTCAACGTGGGACAGGTGGAGCTTCTGCTGGAATTTTTTTCCCGCCATCAGGTCACCGACACGGTGATCATGGGGTGGGTACGCAAAACCGTCATGTTTTCCGATTTCCAGCCCGATGACACGGCCCTGGCCTTTATTGCCGGGCTGACGGAGACGCATGATGATCTGCTGTTAAGAAGCTTTGCAGGTCTGTTGGAGGAAAACGGACTTCGAGTAAGGGCCTCCACGTTCCTGTTGCCCCACATTCTTGCCGGTGAAGGGTGCTGGACGAAAGCAAAACCCACCGCCGGTCAGTGGTCCGACATTTCCCTGGGGTGGCGTATCGCCAAAGAGATCGGCCGGCTGGATGTGGGCCAGTGCGTGGTGGTGCAGAAAGGGTCCGTACTGGCGGTGGAAGCCATTGAGGGTACGGACGCGACCATTGCCAGGGGCGGCGGACTGGGCGGCGGGGACGCGGTGGTGGTAAAGGTGTGCAAGCCCAACCAGGACCTGCGGTTTGATATTCCCGCGGTGGGGATGGAGACGGTCAGAACCATGCAGTCCGCGGGGGCCACGGTGCTGGCCGTGGAGGCGGGCCGGTCCGTGGTGTTTGATAAACCGGAGATGATAAAGTTTGCAGATGCGAATGGCATGTGTGTCATTGCGTTGACGGATGGGGATGCAAGGCTCTCCTGATAAAGGGTAAAGTGGAAGATGGAAAAACTGCGTGTCGGTGTGGTGGGAACCGGGTATCTGGGAAAATTCCACGCGGAAAAGTATGCCGCCATAGAGGATGTGGATCTGGTGGGCGTGGTGGATGTCAACCGGGCCGCTGCTGAAGCGGTGGCCGGAAAGCTGAACACCACGGCCTGCACTGATTTCCGGGATCTTTTCGGCCGTGTGGACGCGGTGAGCATCGTGGTGCCCACCCGCTACCATTTTGAGGTGGCCCAATCCTTTCTGGAACAGGGTGTGGATATTCTGCTGGAAAAGCCCATGACCGAGACCCTGGACGAGGCGGACCGCCTGGTGGAAATGGCCGAATCCACCGGCGCCATGCTTCAGGTAGGGCACCTGGAGCGATTTAACCCGGCGGTGGCGCCCCTGAAGGAAATCGTCAAAAAGCCACTATTTATCGAGTCCCACCGGCTGAGCATCTACAAGTCCCGTGGCACTGACGTGAGCGTGGTGTTGGATTTAATGATTCACGATATTGATATTATTTTAAACTTTGTGGGTTCCGCGGTGACCGACATTCGAGCCGCCGGCATGGCCGTGATCTCCGATTCCGTGGATATCGCCAATGCCCGCCTGGAATTTGCAAGCGGGTGCGTGGCCAACGTAACGGCCAGCCGCATCTCCACCCGGAACGAACGCAAACTGCGCATGTTTCAGAAGGACGCTTACATTGCCATCGATTTTGCCGACAGCGGTATCACCATTATTGATAAAAGCGAAGACGGCGAAGCGTCGCGCCTCATTCCCGGTGTGTCCGTGAAAAACCTTTCGTTCATGAAATGGGACGCCCTGGAGCAGGAGATTCGGGCCTTTGTAAAAAGCGTCCGGCATCGGGAGACCCCGGAGGTGTCGGGCCGGGTGGGCAGGGAGGCCCTGCGGGTGGCCCTGGATGTGGCGGATCAGATTCAGCGCACGGGAGATCGGATTGGATAAGCACGCTTTGCCGAACAGGGGGCCGGCGGACCGGTGCGTGATGATCATCGCCGGCGAGGCCTCCGGCGACCTGCACGGCGCCAACCTGATCCGGCACATGCGGGAACAGGCGGAAACCTCCCTTTTTTTCTGCGGCATCGGCGGATCGGCCATGCGCCGGGCCGGCGCCAAGATCCTGGTGGAGGCGGAACGGCTGTCGGTGGTGGGCATCACCGAGGTGATTGCCCGGCTGCCGGATATTCTAAGCGGCATGCGAACGGCCCGGAACGTGCTGGCCTCCCGTGTTCCCGACCTTTTGGTCCTTATCGATTTTCCCGACTTTAACCTGAGAATGGCGGCGACGGCCAAAAAGCACGGCATTCCCGTTTTTTACTATATTTCTCCCCAGGTATGGGCCTGGCGAAAAGGCCGGGTGCGTACCATTCGAAAACGGGTGGACCACACGGCGGTGATCCTTCCCTTTGAGGCGGATTTTTTTGAGGCTCACGGCGTTCCGGTGAGTTTTGTGGGCCATCCCCTGCTGGACGCCGGATACGAACCGGCGCCGCTATATGAGAGAACAGAAGGACGGACAGTGGTGGGCCTGCTGCCCGGGTCCCGGGGCAGCGAGGTGGCGCGCCATCTGCCCATCATGATGGAAGCCGCGGCCCGGATCAGCCGTCGCCATCCCCATGTCTCCTTTCTGGTCTCCTGCGCACACTCGATTCCGGTGGAAAGCATGGCTTCAATCACGGAAAAGTATATCGGCGCCGTTCCTTTTACCATTGTTCCCGGTGACGTAACCCAGGTATTGAAGAGAAGCACCTGCGTGGTGGCGGTGTCCGGCACCGTCTCCCTTGAAACGGCCCTGTACGGCGTTCCCATGGTGGTAATTTACAAGGTGTCGTTTCTCAGTTACTGGCTGGCAAAGGCCTTGATCCGCCTGGAATATATCAGCCTGGTGAACCTGATCGCCGGAAAAGAGGTTGTGCCGGAGCTGATTCAGAAAAATGCGTCGGCGGAAAACATTGCCGCACGCATCGTGTCGATGATTGCTGATCCCCAGGAACTGGAGACCGTTCGAAAGGAGCTCGCCGAAGTCCGGAAGCGTCTGGGCGGGCCCGGGGCATCTGCCCGGGCCGCCCAAATCGCGACCCGGCTGCTGAATGAAGGGATAACCTGATGGCGATTTTTCGATTAAAACCACGACACCGCAGCCTGCTGGGCTACATCAAGGGAAACCGCTTCCGGCTTTACCTGGCCGTGGCCTGCATGCTGTTGACATCGGCCACCACCGCGGCCCTTGCCTATCTCATCAAGCCGGCCATTGACCAGATTTTTATCACCAAGGACGCGCAGATGCTTCGGCTGATCCCGCTGGCGGTGGTAATCGTTTCCCTGCTGCGGGGCACGGGCATGTACGGCCAGGAGTTCTTTATGGGCCGGGTGGCCGAGGGCGTCATCAAGAATTTTCGGGACAATCTTTATGCCCGGATCTGCCAGCTGCCCCTGGCCTTTTTCCACAAGGAGCGCACCGGGGTCCTTATGTCCCGCATTACCAACGACGTGAATCTCATCAAGATCGTGGTGTCCAATGCCGTCACCTCCATGGTGCGCGACTTCTGCACTGTTTTTTTCCTGCTGGGGCTGATCTTTTATCAGATATGGGAGCTGGCCCTGGTGGCCTTCATCGTTCTGCCGGTGGCCTTCTACCCGGTAGTGGCCATCGGCCGGAAGGTGCGGCGGGTCTCCACCCGGAGCCAGGAGACCATCGCCGATATGAACGCCTTTCTGCACGAGACCTTTTCCGGCAACAAGATCGTCAAGGCCTTTGGCATGGAAGCCTACGAGGAGGCCCGGTTTTATGAAAAGTCCCGGTCGCTTTTTACCATTGAGATGAAGAGCATCATGGTGCGGGCACTGTCGTCTCCGCTCATGGAGTTCGTGGCCGGCGCGGGCATCGCCTTTGTCATCTGGCTGGGCGGCTCCCGGGTCATCAGCGGGGTCTATACCACCGGCACCTTTTTATCGTTTCTGGCGGCGGTGATGCTGATGTACGACCCGGTAAAAAAGATTTCCGGTTTAAATGCCCTGCTTCAACAGGGGCTGGCCGCCGTGGACCGGGTCTATGATATTTTAGAAACCCGGTCCGATATCGTTGAAGATGCGGACCCGGTGACGATACAACGTGCCCCCCACACGGTGGCGTTTGAAAAGGTATCGTTTGCCTATGACACCGGCGGGTCGGTGCTCACCGACATCAACCTGACGGTGGCGCCGGGCGAAGTGGTGGCTCTGGTGGGCGCCAGCGGCGGCGGCAAAACCACTCTTGTCAACCTGATTCCCCGGTTTTACGATGTGACATCCGGCCGCATTCTCATCGACGGCACGGACATCCGCAAGGCATCCATCGCCTCGCTGCGGGAACAGATCGCTATTGTCACCCAGGAGCCCATTCTGTTCAACGACACCGTGCGCAACAACATCGCCTATGGCAATCAGCATGCATCGGAGAAGGATATTCTCCAGGCGGCACAAGACGCCTATGCATATGACTTTGTCGTGGGGTTTCCCAAGGGCTTTGATACCATGATCGGCGAGCTGGGCGCCCGCCTGTCCGGTGGCCAGAAACAGCGACTCTGCATTGCCCGGGCCCTGCTTAAGGACGCGCCGGTCCTGATTTTGGATGAGGCCACCTCGGCCCTGGACAGTGAATCTGAGGCGGTAGTGCAGAAGGCCCTGGCCAACCTGATGAAGGGCCGCACCACCTTTGTGATTGCCCACCGGCTCTCTACGGTACACCACGCAGACCGGATCGTAGTGCTGTCGGACGGTCGGATCACCGAGCAGGGAAAGCACGAGGAACTGCTGGCCCGAAACGGGGATTATGCCCGGCTCTGCCAGATGCAGCTCAAAAACGGCGGGCTTCAGGAAGAGTAGCCGGGAGGGAGTCCCTTTCCCGGCGAACCCGGACATTTCATGAAATATTTAGGCGCATTGTTGTCCAAAAACGGTTTTAATTATGGCAGGACAGATTCCCGGTTGTTTATCCAAATCGAAATCGCTATCGGTATCGAAATCGAATGGTATTTACGGCGGTACTCTCAAAGATTATTTTCCTTATCCTGTTTATCCGTTTACTTTACAGAATCACCAGCTTTTTAACGGCCTTGACCACTGCTTCCGGCTCGTCGATGATCTGAAGAAAATCCATGTCTTCCGGAGAGATCGCACCGTCGGCCAGCAGATGGGAACGTATCCACTCCACCAGGCCTGACCAGTAGTCCGAGCCCATCAGAATGATGGGCAGGGGCCGAATGCGCCGGGTCTGAGCCAAGGTGACCGCCTCGAACAGTTCATCCAGTGTGCCGAATCCGCCGGGCATGATGATGTAGGCCTGGGCATACTTGACAAACATGACCTTGCGAATGAAGAAATAGTGGAATTGGATCTTTATGTTGGCGTAATCGTTTGGCTTTTGCTCAAAGGGCAGGTCGATGTTTAGCCCCACCGATTTGCCGCCTTTTGCCGCAGCCCCTTTGTTGGCGGCTTCCATGATGCCCCCGCCGCCGCCGGTAAGCACGGCAAAACCGTTTTCGGCAAACAGGCCCGCAGTTTTTTCCGCTTTCTGGTAGACCGGTGAATCGGGATGTAGCCGGGCCGATCCGAAGATGCTCACCGCCGGGCCGATATTGTGAAGTTCGTCGATACCTTCTACAAATTCGCCCATGATTTTAAAAAGGCGCCATGACTCTTCCAGCTTGAACTCATCAAGGAGAAACTGCCTGTTCATTGTCGTTTTTTCCTGTTCTGGTGGGGTTGTTGAAATCCGACCGCCGGCCGGATGGGACTAGACCTTTCAGCCCCGTCCCTGAAAACCGATGGTCACCCGGCCGTCGTCCACGATTACCGGTATTTTCCGGTTGCCGCCGGAAAGGTTCAACATGGCTTCAAGGATATCGGGCGGCCCCTGGGCCACATCGCGATAGTCCACTGTCCGTCCGGACGCGGCATAGGCCTCACGGGCCGACCGGGTGAAGGGTCATGTGTGCTTGCCATAAATTATTACTGCGTGGTCCATTGCCTGCCTTCTGAAGGGGAAACGGTTTTTCGACATGCGGGCCGTTATGGTCCGGTCACTTTATCAGGTTTTTCGGGAGAAATCCAGACTCGGCAAAGCACAAAAAGCCAAAAAAGCCTTGACTTGCCGTCCGAATGGATTTAAAAAATAGAACTTTAATTTTTTTGATGCCCTGACCAAGCACTGGCAGGGCGGTCTGTTTCATGGAGGTGTTGTCATCATGCTGTGTGTGACCGTAAAAGAGAATGTCGAATGTCCCTTTATGACGGCGGCGGGTTGCTCCTTTATCGGGGGCGTGTGCCAGCCTGTTGTGGAAGCCTGTTCGGGCTGTAAACGTATTGCCGAGTTTCCTACCGGTCTGTACTGTACCGCCACCCCTGACCCCACGGCCAAGTGGAAACGGGGCCGGTGCAACCTGGCCACCCATGTGGTGGATGCCGCTCCGGTGACCAAGTCGAAAGTGAATCCGCTCAAGGCGTCCAAGCGCGCCTCCAAATAGACGGGCATGCGATGCGGCGCTGTCCGGGCGGTGCCGTTTCCCAGTCCCCTGGTTGCGGATTTCTGTTGATTCCGGCGGCGAGCATGTCTTTCCCCGTCATGCCCGCCGCCCGATTTTTTCAAAACAGCCGTTGTTTTACGAAACCAACGGCCTGTAAATCTCAATGGTCTGCCTGCCGGAAGAAAGACTTTCTGAGCGGGCCGGCAGCGACACCATGACAAAAGCCGAGTCCTATATAAAACCCGTGCTTTTGGGAATCGTTTGTCTGTGTGTCGGCATGTCGGTTTTCGGCTGCGCCGGCTCACAACCGCTCTCCTCCCGGGACAATATCTGCCGTATTTTCAAAGAGAAGAACGACTGGTTCAAGCCGGCCCACGCCGCTTCCCGGCGGTGGGGCGTTCCCATACCGGTGCTGATGGCCATCATGCACCAGGAGTCGCGCTTTCAATCCAAAGCCAAGCCGCCCCGCACCACCTGCCTCTGCCTTCTGCCGGGCCCCCGGCCCTCTTCCGCCTATGGCTATGCCCAGGCTCTGGACGCCACATGGGACGCCTATAAAAGGGCGACAGGTAACGGCGGGGCTGACCGGGACGATTTTGCCGACGCCGTGGATTTTATCGGCTGGTATTGCCACTTGAGCCGGGTGAAGTGCGGCATCGCCGCCAATGACGCGTACAGCCTCTACCTTGCCTACCATGAGGGCCAGGGCGGTTTTTCCCGGGGCACCCATCAGAAAAAGCCTTCTCTGCTGGCCGTGGCCCGGAAGGTGCAGGCCAGGGCCGACCTCTATTCCCGGCAATTTGCCGCCTGCGAAAAGGCTCTTCAAGATTCCCTCAAATGCTTTCTATGGCCTTTTTAAAATAAATATCAATAAATTATATATTTTCTTTGTCGTACGCCATCGGCACAAGACAACTGGTTCGTACCGGTGATTTTTGGCATAAAACACTTGAAAAGGCCGCACCGACTGTGCTAGAGAATATTTTTTACAATTTTTTATTCAAACCCGTTTTCTAAAACCTGGAATGAGGACATGTAGATGGGATCACAAAAGGAGAAAAAATTTGCTTACGGTCTGGCCGCAATTTTACTGATTGTGGGCGTGGTCTGTTACGCGGCGGTGCCCGCGGAAAAGCCTGAAGAGCCGGTCCGCAAGGTTTACAAAAGCCTGGGGGGGGATGTGATGTTCGACCACCAGATGCATGCCCAGGTGGACGACTGCGCCACCTGTCATCACCACGGTGAAACCGACGATTATATGTCGTGCACCGAATGTCACCGGGCTGCCGACGCCAAGACAGTTCCTTCCGAGTGCACGGCCTGCCATCCCGTGATTTACGATGACTATGTCTTTGATGAGCATCATGTGGTGCTGGAAACCGAACCGGATGCCTGGACCTGCAAGGACTGCCATGCCCTGGCCGAGGGCGAGGATATTCCGGCCTCCTGCAGTGAGTGCCACGAACCGGATTACGGGGATGCAATGATCATGAAGTTTCAGAAGACGTCGGACGCCCTGCATGACCAGTGCATCGGATGTCACGAGGATTACGGGGCGGGACCCGTTGCCTGCGGCGAGTGCCACGCCCAGTAGAGACACGTTTGCCGCGGCGGTGTCCCGGCATTTAATAGTTAATGGTGATGAAAAAGGTAAGGCGATGATAAAAAGACCGTTTTTCGGATTGGCAAAGCCTGCATTGACGTATGAACCCCTGGATTCGACCCTGGCGGCCCAGGAAACACCGGCGCCCGCCGCAATCACCCTGCTGGTGGACACTCCCCTTGAAAATCAGATGGCGTTGCAGGTCCATACAGGAGACACCGTTGCTCGGGGCCAGGCCGTATCACCCATTGCCGGCAGCAACGTTTATGCCACGGCCGCCATGGGCGGTACGGTGTCCTCTGTGGAGGCCTACACCGGGAACTTCGGCCGGCGGTATACCGCTGTAACCGTCAAGGTGGATGCCAGTGCCGCGGCGGATGATGCTTTTGCCCAGGCCGGGAAAACCCCTTCTCTGGAAGCGGCTGACCGGTTTCTGCGGTGTATGCCCGGTGGCCTGCCTGCCGTGCTGTTTGACACGCCTGATAAAATCAAGACGATCGTTGTGTGCGGTGTGGATTCGGACCTGCTGTGCGTGACCCGTCAGTATGTGCTGAAAACCGGTATGGAGGCTGTGTTGCGGGGTGCCGAGGCCCTGAAAAAGATGATGGGCGGCGCACCCCGGATGGTGCTGGCGGTGTTTGACAGGATGGCGCCCGGCCTTCAGGCCGGCGGCCTGGAAATAAAAAAGGTCGGCGCCGTCTACCCGGCGGCCAATCCGCGTATCATGGCAAAAGATCTGCTGGGGATGACCATTCCGGCCGGTACTACCTGCGAGGCGGCGGGCATCTGCTTTGTCAGCGCCGAGGCGGTGGCGGCTCTGGGCAGAGCTTATGCGACAGGTTCGGTTCCGGATCGTAAGGTCGTTACCGTGGTTTTGAAAAACGGAGCAAAGAAATTGGTGTCGGTGGTGCTGGGCACGCCCGTGGGCCAGGTGCTTTCCGCCTGTTCCCAGGCGGTCAGTGAAAACGACCGGCTGGTCTTGGGCGGCCCGCTGACCGGAACCGCGGTCTACACCGAAAGTCATCCCGTGGGACCGGATACAGACATGATTCTTGTGCAGGGCGCCGACCAGGTCTTTGAGGTGTCGGAAAACGCCTGCATCAACTGCGGTGACTGCGTGAGAATCTGCCCGGCCCGGCTGCCGGTGAATGTGCTGATCCGGTATCTCCAGGCCGGAGAATACGGCGAGGCCGTGGATAACCACGACCTGCTCTCCTGCATTGACTGCGGCCTTTGCAGCTGCGTATGCCCGGCAAGAATTCCGATATTTCAGTATATACAACTCGGCAAGTACGAATTTGCCAGACTCACTACAGCGGAGGCGGATCATGCAGCATAGTTCTAAAAAACTGGTTGTTTCACATGCGCCGTTCTGGCATGACGGCAGCAGCCTGGCGTCCCGGCACTACAATATTCTGCTGGCCGCCCTGATTCCGGTGATCGCCGGCATCATGACTTATGGCGTGCCGGCACTGGCCGTTGTCTGCCTCTCCGTGTCCACCGCCATGTTATGGGAGCTGCTGATCAACAAGGTTTCCAAAGCACCGGTCTCCGTGGGAGACGGCAATGCCGCCCTGGTGGGGTTGCTGTTGGCCATGCTGCTGCCGGCCACCACGCCCTGGTGGATGGTGATCACCGGCACCTTTGTGGCCATTGTCATCGCAAAGCAGATTTTTGGCGGCCTGGGCGCCAACCCCTTCAACCCTGCCCTCATCAGCCTGGCGATCCTGGGCGTTTCATGGCCCGCGTTTGTGGACTTCAACTACATGCTGGCCGATTACCAAACCGGCTTCAACATGGTCTATCCGATGTGGTCGGCCAAGTATTTCGGTCCAGTCAGCGTGGTCGGGTTTACGCCCATGGATCTGCTGATGGGCAAACAGGCTGGCGGCATCGGTGCCACTTTCGGCCTGGGCATTCTCATCGGCGGCATCTACCTGATGATTCGGGGCTATATCCGGTGGGAGATCGCGGTCTCTTTTCTGGCCGGCGTGTTTGTCACGGCTCTGGTCTTCAACCTGAGCAAGCCCGCGGATTATGCGGGCCCGGTGTTTCACCTGCTGACGGGCTACACGCTGATCGGCGCTTTTTTTCTGGCCACCGAGGATTCCTCTTCACCGGTTAATTTTGTGCCCATGCTGATCTACGGAGCCGCCGGCGGTCTACTGACCGTGCTGATCAGAAACATCGGCGTGCATGTGGACGGTGTGGTGTTTGCCATTCTGGTGATCAACCTGATCAATCCACTTGTTGATAAAATCAGACCAAAAGCAATGGGGAAGGTAGCGTAATGCGTGAATTAATTAAAATGGTGGTGGTGCTGACCGTTTTGACTGCGGTTTCCGGCGGTCTGCTGGCCGGTGTGCGGGCCGCGACACAGGACAGGATCGATCTCCAGGTACTTAATTTTGTTCAGGGACCGGTGCTGCGGGAGATGTTTTCAAACGCTTCCAATGACATGATCGCCGACCGTTTCACCATCGGCGATGGCAAGGAGGCGGTGACCCTTTTCCCCATCGCCGTAGACGGCAAGGTCCGGTACGTGGCCATGAGCGCCAGCGGCAAAGGCGGGTTTGGCGGCGATGTGGGTCTGATGGTAGGGGTGGATATTGAAACCGGCACCATTGCCAGCGCCGGTGTGACCACTCATAGCGAGACCCCGGGCATCGGCTCCAGGGCCAAAAGCGAACCGGATCTGGTGAACCGGTTTGTGGGTCTTCCAGTGACCCAGGAGTTCAAGGTCAAGAGCGCCGGCGGCCAGATCGACGCCATCAGCGGCGCTACCGTCACCTCCGGGGCCGTGTGCAATGCCGCCACCAATGCCGGTGAGATTTACCAGCAACTGGAGGCCGAGATCAAAAACAAGATAGCAAGTTTATAAACAGGGGAGTTGAACATGGCCAAGTCTATCACTCAGGAGTTTACCAAGGGGTTGTGGGCGGAGATTCCGCCGTTTCGGCTGGTGCTGGGCCTGTGCCCGGTTCTTGCCGTGACCACCAAGGTGGAAAACGGCATCGGCATGGGACTTGCCACCACTTTTGTGCTGGTGGGGTCGAACATTCTGGTTTCCATGCTGCGAAACGTCATTCCCGCCAAGGTGCGCATCGCCTGCTTTATCACCATCATCGCCACCTTTGTTACGCTGGTGGAGTTGCTGATGCAGGCCTATACCTACAGTCTGTTTCTACAACTGGGTATTTTCATCCCCCTGATCGTTGTGAACTGCATCGTACTGGGGCGGGCCGAGGCCTTTGCCTTTAAAAATCCCCTGCTGCCGTCCATTGCGGACGGACTGGGCATCGGCGTCGGGTTTACCCTTTCCCTGGCCTCTATTGCCGCGGTCCGGGAGGCCCTTGGCGCCGGCACCTTGACGGTCCTCGGGAACAGCTTTTCACTGTTCGGAGACGCTTTTCTGCCGTTTGCCTTTATGGTGCAGGCGCCGGGCGCTTTTATCTGCCTTGGCCTCATGCTCTGTATCATGAACATGCTGGGAAAATAGGAGACCATCATGACCGAATATATTCTTCTGGCCATCAGCTGTATTCTAATTAACAACATTCTGCTTGCCCAGTTTCTGGGTAACTGTCCGTTCCTGGGCACCTCCAAGAAGATGGAGACCGCGGTGGGCATGGCCATGGCCGTGGTGTTCGTTCTGGTCATGGCCGGCATGATCACCTGGTGCGTGGACATGTTCCTGCTCAAATGGCTCGACCTGGAGTTTCTGCGGACCCTGGCCTTTATCCTGGTGATTGCATCCCTGGTCCAGTTTGTGGAGATGTTTCTGAAAAAGAGCATTCCAGCCCTTTACGCGGGCCTGGGCATCTTTCTGCCCCTGATCACCACCAACTGCGCCGTGATGGGCGCCTGTCTGATCAACATCAAGGAGGAGTATAATTTTCTGCAGGCACTGGTGGCCTCCTTCTCCTACGCGGTGGGTTTTGGCCTGGCCCTGATCCTGTTTGCCGGCGTGCGGGAGCGGATCAACCTGGGCAAGGTGCCCAAGCCGCTGCAGGACACCTCCATCGGTCTGGTGACGGCGGGCATGATCGCGCTGGCGTTTTTTGCGTTCAAAGGCATGGCTTAATCATACTATCGAAATCGTAACTCGAAGGAGTATGCAGTGTTAAATGCGATTCTTTCCATGTTGGGGCTGGGCATGGCCAGCAGCATCATTCTGGGTGTTGCTTCCCGTGTGTTTTATGTCTATGAAGACCCCCGTATCGCAGAGGTCGAATCGGCAACCGCCGGGGCCAACTGCGGCGGGTGCGGATACGCCGGCTGTTCAGCCGCTGCCGCGGCGGTGGTGAAGGGCGAGGCCCTGCCCAGTGTCTGCATCGTGGGTGGACCAGATTCCGCGGCCAACATCGCCGCCATCATGGGAGTGGATCCCGGAACCGCCGAGCCCAGAGTGTCGGAAAATGAGTGCACCGGCGGCAACCGGGCGGAAAACAGATATAACTACAAGGGGATCCTTTCCTGCAACGCGGTTACGGCCCTGTACGGCGGAAGAAGAGAGTGTCCCACCGGGTGCCTGGGATATGGTGATTGCATAAGGGCCTGTGCCTTTGACGCCATCGTGATGGGCCAAGACGGCTACCCGGTGGTGGATCCGGCCAAGTGCGTGGGGTGCGGCGCCTGTGAGGCGGTCTGTCCGAAGAACATCATCAAAATCAAGACCATGTCCCAGCGGCTCTTTGAGTTCAATACCACCAACGGGGCACATGCGCCGTGCACCCAGACCTGTCCAGCCCAGATCGATATTCCCAAATACATCAACCAGATCAAGACCGGCGACTATGAGGGCGCGGTTAATACCATTCGGGAGAGAAATCCCCTGCTGCTGGCCTGCGGCCGGGTCTGTCCCCATCCCTGCGAGGACAAGTGCCGCCGCGGTGTGGTGGATGAGCCGGTCTCCATCAACCAGCTCAAGCGGTTTGCGGCCGACTACGAGATGAACTCCGGCAAGCGGCTGCCCATTCCCTGCGCACCGTCTACCGGCAAGAAGGTGGCGGTGATCGGCGGCGGGCCGGCCGGCCTGACAGCTGCCTATTTTCTGCGCCGGGTGGGGCATGGCGTGACCATTTTTGATGACAACCCGGAGCTGGGCGGTATGATCCGTTATGGCATTCCAGAATATCGGCTGCCCAAAAAAGTGCTGAAGTGGGAGACCGACGGCATTCTCAACATGGGCATTGAACACAAGCCCAACATGCGGCTGGGCCGCGATTTTGACATGGGCAGCCTGATGGCCGCCGGGTACGACGCCATTTTTCTGGGCATCGGCGCATGGAAGGATTATGGTCTTAAGATTGAAGGCAACGACCTCAAGGGTGTGTATACCGGCATATCATTTCTCACAAAATTTGCCGCCTGGCAGCAGGGCGCCAGCAATGCCCCGGTGCCGGTGGGCAGAAAGTGCGCCGTCATCGGCGGCGGCAACACGGCCATTGACTGCGTTCGGACCCTGGTGCGGCTGGGGGCCGAAGAGGTTTCTATTGTATATCGCCGGACCCGGAACGAGATGCCGGCCAACATGGTGGAGATTGAGGCGGCCGAGCATGAAGGGGTCAACATGAAATATCTGTTCTCCCCCAACCGCATCATCGGGGATGAGAATGGTAGCGTAGTGGGCCTGGAGGTTCAGGAGATGGAACTGGGTGAACCGGACGCCAGTGGCCGCCGCAAACCCGTACCCAAGGAGGGTGCGGTCCAGGTGCTGGAGACCGACATGATTGTGCTGGCCATCGGCCAGGGGCCCGACATCTCATTTAAAGAGACGGAGAAGGGCCGGCGGGGCGAGACTCTGGCCACCACCAAGTGGGACACCATCGACCAGACTGATCCCCAGACCCTTCAGACCAATATTCCCTATGTTTTTACCGCCGGCGATTCGGCCACCGGCGCTTCTCTGGTGGTGGAGGCCATCGGCGGGGGCCGGCGCGCGGCCCGCTCCATTGATCTTTACCTTTCCGGCCAGCCGGTGACACCGCCGCCCAACGATCTCTTCAAGACCCATATTCCCGGCTGCCTGTTTGAGACAGTGGAAGGGGTTACAAAGAGCAAGCGGGTGGAGATGCCGGAGCTGGACGTGGCCACCCGCATCAAGACCTTTGACGAGGCGGACCTGGTCATCAGTGAGGAGAACGCCCTCAAAGAGGCGGACCGGTGCCTCTTCTGCTGTACCACCTGTTACAACAGGGAGGACGGCTGCAAGCTGTAACTATTTACGATATTATGAGAAAAAAGGGGAGGTGCTGTCAATGCATCTCCCCTTTTTTTCTGCTTTCAGGTTTTCTTTTATGAGTCGGCAGGGTATATACAGGGAATGAAGTTCCCCGGATTAGAGGTGTGAAATGATGCGACCCCGGTGGCTTTCTGTGTTGCTGAAAATGCCCGGCTGGTGTTCTCAGAGCGTTTCAGGTTCGCCCCCTGCATGTGGGACAGAGGCTGAAAGTGCCGAGAAACCGGCGACCCCGGCGTTTCTGCGACATCTGGCCCTGGCAATGGTGGTGCTGGTGATTGCCGGGGGCACAACCCTTCGCCTTTACGCAACGTTTGCCAATTCCGCCTTTGATTATCAGCAGCCCGAGGGGCTGCTGATGAGCGATCCGGCCCTTCTGTTTTATATTACCCACCGCATTGTGGAAAATAACGGCCTGCCGCCTGCTGACTTTCGCACTGACCTTCGCGTGGAGTACCCGCAGCCGTCCGATCTGCCGGCCATGTTCACCGTGGGGCAGGAGTTCTACCTTGCCTGGGGATACCTGCTTTTCGGCGGAGACCTTCCGCTGCATGTATATATCGTGATCGCCATGGGCCTTTTTGCGGCCCTTTCCGCCGTCGGTGTATACGGCCTGACCCGTGAATTGACCAGAAGTTACGGCTGGGCCGCCTTTGCCTGCCTGGTCTACGGTGTGACCCTGGCCAATTACCGGACCCTGGGCTTTATCCTGATCCGGGAGGACTTCAGTCTTCCGTTTTTTTCCGCACATCTCTGGTTGATTGTAAGGGCGGTTCGGGTGCGTACGCCGGGGGCTTTTGCCTGGGCCGCTCTGCCCCTTCTGGCTGCGGTGGCCACCTGGCATGCCATGACTTTTATCGTGGCCCTTGAGACGGCAGTGGTGTTTGCCTGGTATCTGCGCACCGGGAAGAACCTGATGTCTGAACGGGGGGCCTGGGTGATGCCGATGATTCTGGCAGTCGGCGCCTTGAGCGTTCCCGTCCTGCTGGCCAAGTGGTTTGTTCTTTCCCTGCCCATGCAGCTGCTGGCGGTACTGATGCTAATGGCTTTTCTTGAAAAGCGCAAAGCCATGAAACCGGCGCTAAGGGTTGGGTTGGCCCTGAGTGCATGGCTGGTGCTGCTGGTGCTTTGCTTCCCGGCAGCCCGGGACTACAGTCACGTTTTTGAGATGGTCTGGAGTAAACTGGTGCATCTGGCTGTTTTACCCGATGATCCCAATGTGCTGAGTTTCGGAACCCGGCTGCTCTGGCAGGGCCCCTTTGCCTCGGCATCGCCGGGATACATGGCAGGGCATCTGGGTATTACAGGCCTGTTGATGTCGCTGGCCCTTATCGGAACGGGGTACAATTGGTTGCATGGCCGTGGTGACGACAAGGTTCAGGTGATTCTGGCATTCGGTGCGTTGTCTGTTTTTTTTACTTTTTTTGTCAAGCGATTGCTTGTGCTGACGGGACTCATTGCGCCTGTGGCGACGGTGTTCATTTTTTTGCGGTTCCGACGGCGCTGGTCCCGGACAACGGCATGTGCGTTAACACTGGCAATCCAGGTGGCCATAATGGCGGTCATGCTGCCGGTCATCACCCGGACAAGCTGGTACCTGCCGGAGCATGGCCGTAACCTGAGAGAGTTTATCTTCTGGGCTCGTACCCACCTGGAAGACGGCGGTGCCATGGCTTCCGATTATGTTAACGCATCTGCGATTCTGGCCCATACCCGTCATCCGGTGGTGCTGGAACCCAAGTACGAAACCCGGTCCAGCAGGGACCGCATCGAACAGTTTCTGACGACTTTTTATTATGAGTCAGCGGAAAAGTTGCATGCGCTGCTTCAACAATGGGGTTGCCGGTATTTTCTGGTGGATGTTTATACGATGAGCGCTCTGCGGTATCAGGCTGGATACCCGGTATGGCAGAAGCCGGTGGTCGGTATTGCCGCCGAAGCTTTTCTTTCTCCATGGAAAGATCGCTATCGGACGATCCCTGGTTTTCGCCTGATTTATGTCAACCGGGAAAACCCGACCACATGGCGATTATACCGGCTGGAGTAGTGCTGCGTTTGAGGATGGATTTTACAATTCGGAATTGTCCAGAAACTTCATACGGGAAAGAAAGTCATACCATGCCCGGCCCCGCTGCCGGCTGTTGAAGACCAGCCAGTGGCCCCCGGAAAGAAAGTGACAATCGGAGATGCGCCATTTGTTACACAGGGCCTGTACATGCTCAAAGGGGCAGAGCCGGTCGCCTCTGGATGCCACTACCAGAAGCCTGTCAGAAGACAGCTTCGGCAAAAACTTCAACGGCGAGTGCATCTCCCATACGTTGAAGATCTTCTGACGCAGTGGCGTGTCAACGGGGAAGGCGTGCCGGGCCGTGTCCGGTCCCAGGGGGGCGGAAAAGTTGACCGCCGGCACCATCATGGCACCGAAAGCGGGCATATCGGAAAGGCAGACGAACAGGGCCGTGTTGTACCCGCCCAGGCTGGCGCCGATAAGCCCGATCTGCGGCGCGCCGAGTTGTACAAGGATGTGAAAGGTCACGGCCAGATCATGCATGCTCTGACCCACGCACTCACAGGTCATTCCCGCGTTGCCGGGCTGCAGGAAAAACCCCCGTTTTGAAACGTCTCCGGCCCGGCGCCGCCAGTGAAAAGGCGCGATAAAGAGGGCCACGTCCAGTCCGGCGGAAAAAAGATGCTTCACCCGAAACATCTTTCTTGCCTGTCGCGGTTCGCCCAGCATGTAACCGTGAAGGCAGAGCACCGTATTCCGGGGCCGGTCACCGTGAATCCACCGGACCATGTAGCCGGTGCGGTTGGCCGCATGGGCATGATAGGCGTCGCGGATCATGGGGTTTTTTGTCTCATACCCGCTATTGTAGGCGATCACCTGGTATCGGCCGTCATGGTATGGCCGTTCTTCAATGATGGAAAAGGCCGGCGCGGCAGACGGCAGTGAAAAAAAAGAGGAGGGCCGGGCCACATATCCGTTGTCGATGTAAAAATCGAGCTGCTGCTCATAGGTGTTGCGGTCCATGACCGGTGGCGGCACAAAAGGTGCGGCCAGTTTTGGCGGCAGCAGGAATATCCGGTCCACCAGACTTCCCGCGGTATCCAGCAGCCGGGTCTTGACGGGCGGGGGAAGGCCGGTCATGTGGCATCTCGGTCTAAGGCCGGCGGCGCCGCCTTTCGGGCCATGCGCCTGAAAAACCGGCTGATCACAATCATGGCCAGGTTATAAGCAAAGAAAAGTCGTCTTTTTGCCCACCAGGCCACACGAATATCAAAAGAGGTGATCACCAGGTACCGGTTTTTCTCAATCCCCTGAATAATATCGGCCGCTACCTTTTCAGGGGTAACGGCATGCTTTTCAAACCGCCGGATCATCTTTCGGGCCGCCTTGTGGTTTTTGTCCACACCCAGAATCTGGGCCGTGCCCACCAGCGGAGTTTTTACCGCGCCGGGGCAGACCACGGTGACCCCGATGCGGTGCGGCCGCAGATCGTAGCGCAGTACCTCGGAAAGCCCCCGCAGACCGAACTTGCTGGCGCTGTAAGCGGCATGCCAGGGCAGGGCAATCAGGCCGGCCGCGGAGGAGACGTTGATCAGGTGCCCTCCCTGTCCGGCTCGTACCATCTCGGGAACAAGGCATTCAATCACGTTGATGGGCCCCATGAGGTTGATGTCGATCATGGTTTTCCAGTGAATATGTTTCAGCCGGTCCACCGTTCCCCAGATGGCGGTGCCGGCCACGTTCATCACGATGTCCACTGCCCCATGGGCCTGATGGATGCGGTTGGCAAAGCTCCGGACCCGGTCAAGGTCGCGGATATCAAAGGCCTCCCATTCAGCCACGGTGCCTCCTTCCTGCTCAATTTCCCTGGCCACCGCCTCCAGTGGCTCCGCGTTGATATCGGTGAGAAAGAGGCGGGCCCCCCGCCGGGCCATGGCGAGGGCCGTGGCCCGGCCGATACCGCTGGCCGCGCCGGTGATAAAACATTTTTTGTGGGTAAAGTTTTTTATTTTCATGAAACCTCCATGGATGGGGGAGAGGTTATGGCCACCCGACGCATCAGGCTCCTTTTGAGCCGTTTTCAGCGTCAATGGCCCTGAGCCGGTGGAGCATCTCTTTTATATCCTCGGAAAGCGGTGCTGTAAAGCACATGGGTGAGCCGGTAACGGGATGATCAAATTCAAGTCGCCATGCGTGAAGCATCTGCCGGCCGGCGGTATTGAGCAGCTCAAAAGAGGCCCGGCTGGAAAAGTGCTGCCGCTTCCGGGTCCATTTGCACGGGTAGGTGGGGTCCCCCACCACCGGCCGTTGCAGCGCCGTGCAGTGGACCCGGATCTGGTGGGTCCGGCCGGTGTGAATTTCAAGCTCCAGCAGACTGGCATCGGCAAAGGTCTTGCGCACTTTCCAGCGGGTTTCCGCTGATCTGGCCTGAGGGCTTGAAACCGACATTTTTTTTCTTTGTTGTGTGTGCCGGCCGATGGGCAGGGAGATGATGCCGTCGGGCGATTTCATTCGACCGTACACCAGGGCCAGGTAGGTCTTGCGGACCCGTCTGGATTTGAACATGTCGGAAAGTGCCTGATGGGCGGTCGCGGTTTTGGCCACCACCATGGCCCCGGATGTGTTCCGGTCCAGGCGGTGGACAATGCCCGGCCGGTCAGGTTCTCCGGCGGTGCGAATAGCCGGAAAATGGTGCAGCAGGCGGTTGACAAGCGTGCCCCCTTCATGGCCCGGTGCCGGGTGCACCACAAGTCCGTGGGGCTTGTTGACAACCAGTAGAGACGCATCTTCAAAGAGAATGGGCAGGGGGGCTGGCTCAGGACCGGGCTCCCCAGTGTTTTGATAGAAAAATCGTCCTGTTACAGACTGGTTGGCGCTGACTCTGTAGGAAGGTTTCTGGGGCCGGCCGTCCACAAGGATAGTGCCGTTTTTGATCATCAGAGCCGCTGCATGACGTGAACAATCCCACTGACCGGCTACAAACGTGTCCAGTCGAAGGCCGTCGTGCCCGGCATTCGTCACAAGGATAACGTCTCTATCCGGCGGCATGGGAGGGCTGAATTTTGGGGAAAAAGGACTCGATCTCGGAGATGACCGTTTTTTCTTCGGCCCCTTTTGCAATGGAAAGCTCTTTTACCAGCAGCCCCTGGGCGGTATCCAGCAGTTTTCTTTCCCCGAATGAAAGGTCTTTTGTCATTTTCAGCAAAAAGAGATCCCTGAACACCTCGGCCACCTCGTACAGGGAACCGGTTTTGATCTTGTCCATGTACTCCTTGTATCGCCGGTTCCAGGTCTGGTTGTCGCTGGCGCCGCACTCCTCCTGGCTGCGGATGATGTTGTAAATCTTTGAAACCTCTTTTTTGCAGATCACATTGCGAATACCCACGGCCGTGAGGTTCTGGGTGGGGATCATGATGACCATGTTGGTTTCCAGGATCTTCATGATGTAAAAATCCTGCCGGGTATCACCGATGTTCCGGGACTCAATCGTCTCGATGCGGCCCACGCCATGGGCCGGGTAGACCACCAGGTCGCCGGGTTGATAGTTGTTCGGGCCTTTTTTAACGGCCGGCCCTTTTTTTGTTTTTACCTTCTGCGCCATTTTTTATGTCACCTCGGGGGTTGAATAACTACAAATCTTACTATTTATAGCAGATTTTAACCGGTCCGGCAACTAAAAAGGGGGAGGGCCGGTCGGCCCTCCCCCTTTTATCTCAGGCTGTTAACAGTTTCGTATTACAGGAACAGCACCGGCACCATGAGCAGGGCCACCACGTTGACGATCTTGATCATGGGGTTGATGGCCGGACCAGCGGTGTCTTTGTAGGGGTCGCCGACGGTGTCGCCGGTAACCGCTGCTTTGTGAGCATCGCTGCCCTTGCCCCCGAAGTTGCCGTCTTCAATGTACTTTTTGGCATTGTCCCAGGCCGCGCCGCCGGTGGTCATGGAGATGGCCAGAAAGATACCGGTGACGATGCTGCCGATCAGAAGACCGCCGACAGCATACGGACCGCCGACTTTTCCGAAAAGGACGCCCACAATGATCGGGGCAACCACCGGAATAATCGCCGGTACCATCATCTCCTTGATGGCGAACTTGGTGACCAGGTCCACACAGGCGGAATAGTCGGGCTTGGCCGTGCCTTCCATGATGCCCGGAATTTCACGGAACTGACGACGTACTTCGTCAACCACCGCGCCGCCAGCCCGTCCCACTGCCTTCATGGCGATGGAGGCGAACAGGAAGGGCAGCAGGCCGCCGATAAACAGGCCGATCAGCACCCGCACGTCGGCCAGGTCAAAGACCAGAGCCACGTGATCGCCCCCCTCATGGAACTGGAATTCCATGACATAGGAGGCAAACAGCACCAGGGCGGCCAGACCGGCGGAGCCGATGGCATAACCCTTGGTGACGGCCTTGGTGGTGTTGCCCACCGCATCCAGGGGGTCGGTGACGGCCCGGACGCTCTCGTCCATCTCGGCCATCTCGGCGATGCCGCCGGCATTGTCCGTAATGGGGCCGTAGGCGTCAATGGCGATAACCATGCCGGTCATCGACAGCATGGACATGGCCGCCATGGCAATACCATAAAGGCCGCCCAGGGTAGAGGCAACGTAAATGGCGATACAGATGGCGATCACCGGCAGGGCGGTGGACTGCATGCTTACGGCCAGGCCGGCGATGATGTTGGTGCCGTGGCCGGTGGTGGAGGCTTCGGCAATATCTTTTACCGGCTGGTATTTGCCGGTGTAGTACTCGGTGATGATAACAATGACAACGGTCAGGATGATGCCGATCAATGAACAGTAGTAGATGTTCATGGCATCCATGCCCTCAACGCCGGTGAGCATTTTCTTGGCCACAAAGTAGAAGGCCACGGCCGAGATGGCCGCCGCACCGAACATGCCTTTGTACAGGGCGCCCATGATGTAGTCGCTGCCTTCACGAAGCCGCACAAAGAACATGGCGATGATGGAGGCGATGATGGACACCGCGCCAAGCACCAGCGGAAAATTGATGGCAATGGACTGGACCTCGGGGCCGTTGGCTTTGAAGAAAAGCGCGCCCAGCAGCATGGCGGCCACGGCGGTGACGGCGTAGGTCTCAAAAAGGTCGGCTGCCATGCCGGCACAGTCGCCCACGTTGTCGCCCACGTTGTCGGCGATGGTGGCCGGGTTCCGGGGGTCGTCCTCGGGAATGCCGGCTTCCACCTTGCCCACCAGGTCGGCGCCTACGTCGGCGCCCTTGGTGAAGATACCGCCGCCCAGACGGGCGAAGATCGAGATCAGGCTGCCGCCGAAGCCCAGGGCTACCAGCGGGATAACCGCATTGACACCGACAAGGTCTTTGGAGAGCAGGAAAGTGTAGTAGCCGGCGACCGCGGTCAGGGCCAGGCCGGCAACGATCATACCGGTCACGGAACCGCCCTTGAAGGCCATGGCCAGGCCCTTGGAAAGGCCGCCCCTGGCTGCTTCAGCGGTACGGACGTTGGCGATAACCGAAACCCGCATGCCGATGTAGCCCGCGAAAAAGGATGCGATGGCGCCAACGGCAAAGCCGATGGCGGTCAGAGAGCCCATGGTGACCCAGATGATGATGCAGATGACCACACCGGTGATTCCCATGCTTTTGGCCTGGCGGTTCAGGTAGGCGATGGCGCCTTCCTTGACCGCGTCGGCGATTTGATTCATTCTCTCGTTACCGGCGGGAGCGCTCTTGACGATGCCCGCCATGATCAGAGAGTAGATGATGCCCACCACTCCGATCAGGGTGCAGAGTAATGGCAGATTGCCTGTTAAAGCCTCCATTTTTCCTCCTTGTTTGTTTTAGTTGATGGTTTATATTTCTCTACAAAAATACCTGTTGTTACCGTGCGCCATGAAACATGTTCATGGCGGCTGCGGCGCCCTCTTTCAGGATCGCCGTAACGGTTTCCCCGGCCTGCTGTATCAGCCCGTCCAGGTGTTCCAGCTCTTCTGCTGAAAAACGTCCCAGCACATGGCCGACAACCCCCTCCCGGGCGCCGGGATGGTCGATACCGATGCGGACACGGACAAAGTCATCCGTGCCAAAGGTATCGATGATCGATTTGATGCCGTTGTGTCCGCCATGACCTCCTTTCGTTTTTATTTTTAATTTTCCAAAAGCAAGGTCGATGTCGTCGTGTATGATCAACATTTGCTTGCTTGATATTTTTAAATATTGTGCCAGCCGGAAAAGCGGCGGTCCGCTGTTGTTCATGAATGCCTGCGGTTTTACCGCCACCACCCGTTGCCCCTCGATTGTTCCGGTGCCGTACAGACAGTTGCCCTTTGTTCTGTCTATAGCAAACGAAAAGTGTTCGGCCAGCCGGTCAATCACCATGAACCCGATGTTGTGCCGGGTGCGGGCGTAATCGCCTCCCGGATTGCCGAGTCCTGCCAGCAGATAGGGTTCTGTTTCATGCATGCATCACTGAATGGAAAAACCGCGTTGATCGGCCTTTTGGCTATTCGTCGCCGCCTTCTTCGGTTTCCGCGGCATCGGCTCCTTCTTCCAGGGCCTCTTCTTCCTCTTCGGCAGACGTTTCCTTGGTGGGCGCGGCCACGGCGATTACCGTGAAGTTGACCTCATGCACCAGTTCAACCCCCTCAGGGGCCTTTATATCGGCCACGTGGACCGAGTCGCCGATTTCAAGAGCGCCGATGTCGATGGTAATGGCTTCCGGAATAAGTCCCGGCAGACAACGCACCTCCAGTTCTCTCCGGATCAGTTGAAGCACCCCCCCCTCTTTTTCACCCTTACATACACCTGTTGTGGCAACCGACACGTAAGTGGTGACCTTCTTGGTCAGATCCACTTCGTGAAAATCGGCGTGAATCAGCTTCAGTGATACCGGGTGCCGCTGGAGCTCCTTGAGCATGACGGTTTTTGACGCGGCACCGCCGTCGATGACGAGGGAGAGAAGGGCCTGCTGGCCGGCGTCCTTGAGCAGCAGATGAAAAGCGTGATCATCCACGGCAAGGGGAAGCGGGTCGTTTTTATGGCCATACACTATTGCGGGAACAAATCCCTGGCGCCGCAGCGCCTTGGGGGTGGGCCCACCCGCCATCTGTCGTGTTTTAACTTGAAGTTCTTTTAATTCCATGTTTCAAAAATCCTTTGCTTCTTTATATTTGGTAAGCGCGATTGACGGGGCTATACAAAAAGAGAGGTGACTGAATCGCCCCTGTAGCTTCGTATCATGGCCTCCCCCACCAGGTCGGCAATGGAGAGGACCTCTATTTTGTTGCACTGTTTCGCATTTTCATTCAGCGGCACCGTGTCGGTGACGATAATCTGTTTGAGCTTGGAGCCGGTGATGCGGTCGACTGCCGGGCCGGACAGCACCGGATGTACGCAACAGGCATTCACTTCTCTGGCGCCTTTGGCGTCCAGGGCCGCCGCCGCCTCGGTCAGGGTGCCGGCGGTGTCCACCATGTCGTCTAAGATAATGGCGATTTTGTCTTTGACGTCACCGATGACCGCCATGGCCTGGGCCTGGTTGGGAGCGGAGCGGCGCTTGTCCACAATGGCCAGTTCCGCGTCCAGGCGTTTGGCAAAGGCCCGTGCCCGCTCCACACCGCCGGCGTCGGGAGAGACAATCACCAGATTGTCGGAGGAAAAGTGCTTTGTAATGTGGGAAATCAGTACCGGGGCCGCGAACAGGTTGTCTACCGGCACATTGAAAAAGCCCTGAATCTGTCCGGCATGCAGATCCAGAGTAATGATCTTGTTGGCGCCGGACTGGGTGAGCAGATCAGCCACCAGTTTGGCACTGATCGGTACCCGGGGCGCTACCTTCTTGTCCTGGCGGGCATATCCGTAATAGGGAATCACCGCGGTAATCTTGCTGGCCGAGGAGCGTTTGAGTGCATCAAGCATCAGCAGCAGTTCCACCAGGTTGTCGTTGACCGGTGCGCAGGTGGACTGAATCAGGAATACGTCCTTGCGCCGGACGTTTTCGTTGATTTCGATCTGGACTTCGCCGTCGCTGAACCGGGACACCTTGGCCTTTCCCAGGGGCCGCCCCAGGTACGCGCAAATTTTTTTCGCCAGCCCGGGGTTGGCGTTTCCCGAAAAAATTTTGAAATCGTTGTTCTGTTCCTTCAATGGCCTGCCCTCATTTCTTTTTTCGGCATCGTGTCCGTTGGCTGGGGCGGGAGGATTCGAACCTCCGAATGCAGGAATCAAAATCCTGTGTCTTTACCGCTTGACGACGCCCCAGTGCAAAGGCTCCATTTCTCGGTCAAGCCGTATGTCCCGCCGTCAGTAATGTCGCGCAAAACAGCTGTTCCCCCTTCTGGCGGGGAATCGTCGCATAAGCCTGTTCCGCCGCTGTCTGGTCCTCAAAAACGCCGAACACGGCAGGGCCGCTGCCGGACATCAGAGTACCCAGTGCGCCGGCGGCCGAAAGTCTTTTTTTGGCGGCCCCTATCTCCGGATACCGCTCCAAGGTAACCGTTTCCAGATCGTTTTCAAGGTGTTTTGCAAACTCAAAAGGCGTCTGTTTTGTAAAAGAATGGATCGTAGAAATTTTTTTGTTATTTGTCAATGTTAAATTGAAACTTTTGTAGACGTCACCGGTGGAAACAGGAATGTCCGGATGGATCAGCACCACCGGCAGAGAGGGCAGAAGAGGGTAGTCGACAAGGCGATTTCCGATACCGGTGGCAAGGGCCGGCCGGCCGAAGATGAAAAACGGCACATCCGCGCCCAGAAGGGTCCCCAGCTCCAGAAGGCGATCCATGGAGAGCGGCCGCCCAAAATAGTTGTTGAGCCACACCAGGACCGTTGCGGCGTTGCTGCTGCCGCCGCCCAGGCCGGCGGCCACCGGAATTTGTTTGACCAGGGTGATGGAGACCCCGGTCTGAATGCCGGTATGCTCAAAAAAGAGGATCGCGGCCCGGTGGGCCAGGTTGGACGCGTTGGAGGGGACCGCTGGATGGTCGCACCGGACCGAAACGCCGCTGTCGGTAATTTCGAATGTCAGATCGTCAAACAGGCCGATGCCGCACATCAGGGTGAAAAGATCGTGATACCCGTCGGGTCGTTTGCCGGTGACGTGCAGAAACAGGTTGATTTTGGCAGGGGACAGCATCTTCATGAAGGACCCCCATGTTTACCATAAAACGGCAGGCGCTGACATCGGAAGATATCAAGCGCCTGCCTCTCGAATATTTTGTGCTATATCCGGGCTACCGGGTGGTTTTAATTACCATGAACATGCCGTTGGATTTTCGAATCAGGATCAGCAGGGGGTCTCCCTCCTTGATGTCTTTCAGGACGGCCTCAAAGTCGGCCGTGTTCTGAATGCGCCGCCGGTTGATCTCCCTGATCACATCTCCCGGCTGAATGCCGGCCCGGTCGCCCTTGCCACCGGGCGCCACTTCAGAGACGTACACGCCCTCGGTGCTGTTCAGGTTCAGCTTTCGGGCCACATCTTCGGTGATATCGGCGACTTCCAGGTCAAGGGCGCTCTGGGTACCGCCCTCTGATTTGCCCGCCACTCGGGTGTCGTCCCGTTCCGTGATCTTGACAGTCACGGTCTTCTTCTTACCGTCCCGCAGCAGCATCACCTTGATGGTTTCTCCAACGGGCAGGCCGGCGATCATGGAGGAAAGGTCACGGCTGTCTTCAATTTCTTTACCGTTGACTTCGAGAATGATGTCCTGGGTCTTTATGCCGGCCTTTTCCGCCGGATCTCCGGGAAACACCTCGGTAACCAGGGCGCCCTTGCCGCTTTCCAGATTGTAGTACTCGGCCATCTCCTTGCTCACCGGCTGAATACCCACGCCCAGCCAGCCGCGGGTCACGTGGCCCGTACTCTCCAGTTGTTCGAGGATGTTGCTGGCAAGGTTGGCGGGAATGGCAAACCCGATGCCCTGGCCGCTGGCAATGATGGCGGTGTTGATTCCCACCACCTCGCCGGCCAGGTTGACCAGGGGACCGCCGCTGTTGCCGGGGTTGATGGAGGCATCGGTCTGAATGAAATCGTCATAGGGCCCGGCCCCTATCACCCGGCCCTTGGCGCTGACGATACCCGCGGTGACGGTCTGTTCCAGGCCGAAGGGGCTGCCGATGGCCACCACCCACTCTCCCACCTTCAGATCGTCCGAGTCGCCCAGCTTCAGGCTGGGAAGGGGTCGCTTGGCCTCGATTTCCAGCAGAGCCAGGTCGGTATTGGCGTCGGTCCCCACCACTTTGGCGTCAAACTCATCACCGTTTTTGAGCTTGACGATGATTTTGTCCGCGTTTTCCACTACGTGATTGTTGGTGACGATCAACCCCCGTGAATCGATGACAAACCCGGAACCCAGGCTGCGCTGCTTGAACTGCCGGCCGTGGGGGGCGTTGAAAAACCGTTCGAAAAAATCGTTAAACGGGTCGTTTTCCCCAAAGGGGGAGTTGAAAAAATGGCGGGACATGCGGTCGCTCTGGGCCGTGGTGGTTTCGGTGCGGATGTTGACCACGGCCGGACCGATGGCGTCGGCCAGCTCGCTGAACGATTCGGGAATCAGGGCCGGCTGTTTCTGAATCGCGGCCAGGGCCGTCGTGTTCATGGTAAAAAGCAGGGCAAGCAGGGCAAGGGCCATTCCGGCGCCCGCCACGCACCGACTGCTGATTGCCGCTGGGAGAGTGGCGTAATGTTTCATTTGCTGTCCTTCTCCTTTACGTAAAGAATTCGCAGGTCGCGAAGCGCCGTTTCCAGCAGCCTCTTTTCTTCATCGGTCAGGTTGCCGGCGGTTTTCTCCTTTAACATGCCGATAATGTCGATGGTCTGCTTGGCCACAGCGAGGTTTTTTTCTGTTTTGCCGGACACGGGGTCTGCAATGACGCCCAGGTGTACAAGGGCCGATGAGTTGAGTGAAAAAACAAAGGTGGAAAAATTGATGGCCGGCAACCGGCTTTCCGTTTTTCGGGATTTGTCCCTGTTGTCTTCCTTGAGAACAAAGTCCTGGGATTCTGCAGCGGTCATGGCGTTTACTCCTTGTCGTATGCAGTCATGCGGCCGACACGGGCAGTGCCTGCGGGGATCGATCCACGGGCCGCGCATACCGGCCGGGGTCGGTATATCAAAATCAATGTAAGACCGGTTTGCTATTCGTCAAGCTCAAAAATCGTCACATCCTTGACCATGGGCAGCTCTTTTACGGCCGCCAGCGCATCGTCGGGAATGCGCGATCCGGTTCTCAGAAAGATGATGTTGCGCAGGTTGTCGCCCTTCTGGCCCACCTGCATGCGTTCGATGTTGACGCCGAAGTTGCCCAGAGTGGTGCCGATGCTGCCGATGGCGCCGGGCTTGTCCAGGTTGTGAATGATGGCAAAATAGCCCTTGGTGGGAATCATCTCCAGCCGGAAGTCGTTGATCCGCACCACCCGGGCCTCTTTTTTGCCGAAGATGGTGCCGGCTACAGTGTGGGTGCCGGCGCCGGAGGTGACGCTGATGGTGATCAGGCTGGTGTAGTCGATGGGAAGGGTCTCGCTGCGGGTGGTGATGGCAATGCCCATCTCTCCGGCCAGGGATGCGGCGTTGACCGAGTTGACCTGGTAGGCCACCAGGGGCGTGAGCAGTCCCTTGACCGCGGCGGTGGTGACCGGCGCCAGGTCCAGGCCCTGGAAGTCGCCGTTGTATTCAATCTTGATTTCGGTGATGTTGGCGCCTGAAAACTGGGCCAGCACCCGGCCCATCCGGTCGGCCAGAGTAGTGAAGGGCGAAAGTTTTTCCAGCAGGTCGCCGGATACGGCCGGCAGGTTGACGGCGTTGATTACCGTATTGTTCTTGAGATACTCGATGATCTGGTGGGCCGCGGCCTCGGCCACGTTAACCTGGGCCTCTTTGGTGGAGGCCCCCAGGTGGGGCGTGGCGATCACGTTGTCCAGCTTGAGCAGGGGGTGGTCACCGGGGGGTTCGGTCACGAACACGTCCAGGGCGGCGCCCGCTACCTTGCCCGACACCAGGGCGTCGTACAGGTCGGCCTCGTCCACGATGCCGCCCCTGGCGCAGTTGAGAATCATTACTCCGGTTTTCATTTTTTCAAAGGCGGCCCTGTTCAAAAGTCCAACGGTCTGCTTGAGCTTGGGTACATGGACGGTGATGTAGTCGGCCCGGGCAAAGAGGTCGTCTAAAGAGACATACTCGAACCCTTCATTTTCAATGGTGGTTTGGGCGATGTTGGGGTCAAAGACAATGACGTTCATCTTGAGCTGGCGGGCCCGGTCGGCCACGATGGAGCCGATCTTGCCGAAGCCGACCACACCCAGGGTCTTGTTGAAGACCTCCCGGCCCTGGAGTTTTTTCTTGTCCCATTGCCCGGACCGAAGGGAGAGGGTGCCTTGGGGAATATTGCGGGTCAGGGCCATCATCATGGCAATGGTGTGCTCCGCCGTTGTCACCACGTTGCCTTCCGGCGTGTTCATCACGGCCACGCCGTGCTTGGTGGCCGCGGGAATGTCCACGTTGTCCAGGCCAATGCCGGCCCGGGCCACGGCCTTGAGCTTCGGGGCACCCGCCGCGAGAATATCGGCGGTCACCTTGGTGGCGCTGCGAATGATCAGGGCGTCGTACTGTCCAATAATGGATTTCAGTTCCTCCGGGGCAAGCCCGGTTTTAACATCAACGGCAAAGCCGGATTCGTTCTCCAGGCGGGATACGCCGGATGCGTCAATGGTGTCGGATACAAGCACTTTCATCGTCATCTTATGGCCTCCAAGCCTTGTCAATCAAGTGGGTGCCGCTACGGGCACGGCGTCACAATAGGGCCTGATTACGCCATTTGCCGGGAAAATTCAAGGCAAAAATGTTTGCACAACCGCAAAAAATAGTATAATTCATTAAAATAAATAAGATGTTATCTTTCAATAACCGCGGGAAGGGAACGCCTATGCGAACCGATGCGCAAAAAGAGCTGTTAATCAAGTCCATTGATGCGTCCCAGCGGAAGTTTTTTATCATCTCCCCGGACTACAGGATCCTTGTGGCCAACACCTTTACCGGGCTGCTGGTGGGAGAACCCCTGGAGGGCAAAAAATGCTACGAGGTGTTCTGCAACCGGGATACGCCCTGCCAGACCTGTATGGCCAGCGAGGTCCTGCGCAGCAAACGGCCGGCCCTGTCCGGTGTGACCCGTGGCACCTTTGAAGTCGCCGGCGACGGGTCGTGTTTTTACTCCTATCCCATTTTTGACGGGGATCGTATCGAAGCCCTGGTGATGATCGATTTTGATGTTACCGTACTGGGCGAGATTCGGGGCCGGCTGGAGATGTCCAACGCGTTCCTGCGCAACCTGATCTTAAGCTCAGTGGACGGCGTGATCGCCGCGGACAAAACCGGCAAGGTGATCATCTTCAACGAGGCCGCCTCCGAGATCTCGGGCTACACGGTGGACGAGGCGTTAAACAGCCTGGACATCCGTAACATCTATCCGGACGACGGGGCCCGCCGAATCATGCGAATGCTGCGCAGCCCGGACCATGGCGGTGAAGGCAAGCTCAAGTCCTTCCAGGTGGACGCGCTGAGAAAGGACGGGGGCACGGTGCCCATCCTGCTGAACGCCTCCATCGTGTACGAGGGGGAAAAGGAGATCGCCTCCATCGGATTTTTCCACGACATGACCGAAGACCTGCGCATCAAGGCCGATCTTCAGAAGACCCAGACCCAGCTTCTGCAGGCCGAAAAGATGTCTTCCCTGGGCAAGCTGGCCGCGGGTGTGGCCCACCAGCTCAACAATCCCCTGGGCGGCATCATGCTGTACGCCAAGCTGCTGTTGGAAGACTATGACCTGACCAAGGAGGTCACCGAGGATATTCATCGCATCCTGCGGGACGCCCAGCGCAGCAGCGACATCGTGCGGGAGCTGCTGGAGTTCGCCCGCCAGACCCGCCAGCAGCGGACCATGGTGGACGTGAACCAGAGCGTGGCCCGCACCCTGTTTCTGCTTGAAAACCAGACCCTGTTTCATGACATCACCATTGAAAAACGGTTTGCCGACACGGCCCTGTGGGTGGACGCGGATGTGCAGCAGCTCAATCACGTGTTCATGAACATTATTCTGAACGCGGCCCAGGCCATGGAAGGCAAGGGCGTACTGACCATCACCACCAGTGCGTCGACCCTGGGCGAGATGGTTGCGGTGGAGATCGCCGACACCGGCCCCGGCATTCCGGCGGAGACCCTGCCCCGCATCTTTGAGCCTTTTTACACCACCAAGGACGAAGGCAAGGGCACGGGCCTGGGCCTGAGCCTGGTTTACAGTATTATTGACGATCACGGCGGACGGGTATCCGCCGCCAACAACCCTGAACGGGGCGCTGTTTTCAGAGTGGAGCTGCCGGCCTATTCGGGACAAGGAGAAGACGAGAGTGGACGATAGGCAACGCATGAAGATTCTGGTGGTGGATGACGAAAAGGATATCCGCGAGGGGTGTGTCCGCGTGCTCCGGCGCCTGGACTGTGATGTGTCTATGGCGGCGAACGGCCACGAGGCACTGGAGCTGCTGGGACGGGAGTTTTTTAACGTGGTGCTGCTGGACCTGAAGATGCCAGGCATCGACGGCATGGATGTGCTGCGGGAGATTCAGCAGCAGGAGCGGGATATCCTGGTGATCGTGATCACCGGCTTTGCCACGGTGGAAACAGCCATTGAGGCCATGAAACAGGGAGCCTACGATTTTATCCCCAAACCCTTTGATCCGGCCCAGCTGCGCATCGTGGTGGAGCGGGCCCTGGATAAGATTCGCCTGATCCATGAGGCCGAGCAGCTGGCCCTGGAGCGGAGCCGGACCCTGGCCGACCTGGGCACGGAAAAGAGCCGTATCAGCGCCATCGTGGAGTCCCTTCCCACCGGCGTGGCGGTTACCGATAAAAACGGCACCGTGGTGCTGATGAATCCGTCCTTCAAGCTGCTGGTGGGGCTGGCACCGGAAACCGCTCCCGGCACCGACATCGCCACTTACATCGAAGACCCGGTGCTTTGCGACATGGTGCGGCGCACGGCCCGGGGCGATAACGGCGGCGCCGACCTGTTTACCCACGAAGTGAGCATCGGCGGGGAAAAGTATCTCATTGCCCGGGGCCGCCCGGTCCAGGCGGAAACCGGCGAATGTATCGGCACGGTGGTGACCCTGGGCGACATCACCTCCATCAAGCTGCTTGACCAGCTCAAGTCCGAGTTCGTGGCCAAGGTCTCCCACGAACTTCGGTCCCCGCTCTCCACCATTCACGAGCAGCTGGGGGCCGTACTGCGGGATATGGCGGAAGAAAAGGACGACAACGAGGACCAGTATATTCTTTCCCGGGCCAAGGAGAAGACCGGCGGCCTGATCGCCCTGATCGGGGACCTGCTGGATCTTTCCCGCATCGAGTCCGGCGGCGTGATGCACAACATTCAACCGGTGCGGCTGGAAGTCCTGCTTTCCAGCATCGTGGACTTCATGCAGTCCCGGGCCGCGTCCAGGGAGCAGACGCTTTCCCTGGAACTGGGGGCCGGGCCGTTTCCCGAGTTAACCGCTGACCCCCTGGCCCTTGAAAGCATCTTCGGCAACCTGGTGGCCAACGCCCTTCAATACACGGGTACCGGCGGTTCCGTTGTGGTTCGGGCCGATGTGGAGGAGGGGTTTTTCAAGGTGTCTGTGGCGGATACCGGGTTCGGTATCGCCGCGCAGCACAGGGAGAAGATTTTTGAAAAGTTTTTCCGGGTCAAGGACGAGAACACCCGGTTTATCACGGGCACCGGCCTGGGCCTGCCCATTGTCAAGGGGCTGGTGGAGCAGATGGGCGGCACCATTGACCTTGTGAGCCAGCCCGGCAAGGGCAGCACCTTTACCGTCAGGCTGCCAACCCCCAGAAGCGCCTAGGCCTGGCAAACACAGGGGGCCGGAAAGTGTAACACTTCCCGGCCCGGTCTGTTTTAACCTACCAGGCTTTTCACGCTTTCGCAGATGTCTTCGGCGGAGGCGGGCTTGGGCAGATAGTCGTCGGCCTTCATGGAAATGCCGTCAAAGTGGGAGTAGCGGGTAGAGCTGACGTGGTCAGCCACGGCGGTCAGCAGCACAATGGGAATGTCGGCGTACTTCTCATCCCCTTTGAGTTCTGCGCACACCTCGTAACCGTCTTTTTCCGGCATCATCACGTCCAGCACCATGCCGTCTGGCGGGTTGGCATGGACCTTTTCCAGTGCCTCAACACCGTTGAAGGCCATTTCCACCTGGAAGCCCTCCTTTTCCAGGTATTTTTTCACCAGCATGGCGAAATCGGGTTCGTCGTCTACCACGAGAATGCGTTTTTTGGACATGGGGTGCACCCTCCTTTCCTTAAATGTCGGCTTGTATATTAAAAATAAAATGCTTACAGGTTTTGTCACAGCTTCATGGCGGTATCTTACATGAGGCATGGTGAAAAAACCAGTTTTTTTGCCGAAGCATATGATTTTTATTAAATGGCGTTTTGCCTCCGGGACTTTGTGTCAATCAAAGACCTGTCGGCCTGTACAGACCAACGGTTTCAACAGGAAGGTCACGAAGAGCATGAAGACCACGAAGAAGGCGTTTGGATGAAAAAATTTTCAAAACGGAACGAAGTCGATTAAGGGTAAAAGTAAGAGTGAAGGCGGAAGATGGTGTGCGGGTTTTTAAAGAAAAGGCTGTGCCCCCCGCGCGTTTGAGGGGAGGGGGGGGAGGCAGAGGGCACAGCCGGGAGGAGCCGGTTGCAAGGCAATGGCGTTGGGGGGAGGCTGTACCGCAGGGGAGGAGACCGGCACAGCCGCGCGCCATTACCGGATTGCTAATTCCGGCACAATCCAGGGCCGGGGGACCGGCCCTGAAAACCAAAACCACATGCTCCATTTCCAACACCAAACCGTTTTCCTGCTTCAGGGGCTATCTCACGGGCTTCCATGAGATAGTCCACATGTTTTTCGGCAAGTTTTCCCTTGAGATCTGAGATCTCTTTTACCAGCTTCTTGATCTGCTGCCGGTCCGGTTTGGAGGTCTCCATCAGCAGGGCCAGCTTGTCGGACGCCGTATTTATATTGATGCGAAGCTCCACAGTGTCATCGATAAATTTCTGATTCAGATCGTCCAGCGCTTTCTGCTGCTCGTCTGTCAGGTCGCTTTTCCACGGGGACCGCGCATTGGCCCCTTCGCCCGCGCCCGGTCCACGAAATCGGGGGCAGTCTCCTGCCCGGTCCGGACCCCAGGAAAAACCGTAAGTGGCCAGGGCCATCACAAACAACGCCACAACCGCTGTCAGTGCTGTCTTTTTCATTTACTTCTCCTTTCAGACCGGCTCAGCCGGTTTTATAAAGTTAATTTCGATTTTCAATTTTGCAATCGACTGTCTGAATAGCAAGGCCCGTGCCAGACAATGGTAATTTTTTATAAGAATCTGTTTTTGAAATTGTTTTTTGTTGATTTCCTGTTGCAAAGGGGGTAATGTTTTTTTCGGTTTGGATATTTTTTATGCATCCATCTGTATCCATATGGGTAAAAATTACCCGTCCTTTTCGACCAAAGGAGAGCGGCCGGAAATGGAAGCGGCCGGCCCTTTCGATTGAGGCTGTAGGCGCAAACCTGTATATTCGTCCGCCAGGGGATTTTAAATACATAAAGGCACCTCTTTTGCATAACCGGCTTCAGTGCCCCTGCACCGGCCGGGTCGTGCAGGGCCTTTTTTCAAATTTAAGGTTCATCTCCCGATTAGTGGGAGTAAAAACTTGCATGGTTTTCAGTACAATTGATGGTTTTAAAGGGGCCAAGGGTTCAAGGATTCAAGTGGTCAATTAGAAACCGATAAACAAGGAATTAATGAATTTTCCAACGGTCAGTTTATGGGTTGGCATTCGGACATTATTTATCAATGATTCAATTTTCTTGAAAATAATAATGGAACAGCAACAAAAACAGGGATATAGTCTTTATAAATCTTTTAAAAACAAAACCTTGGACCCTAGACCCCTTGAATCCTTGAACCCTGCGCACCCATTAAATTGGTAAATATCTGTATTTTAAAGGTTCTGAAACTATGAAATCAAGGCAGCGACGAACGGTCTCCTTAAAAAGCATCGTTCTGTTCGGCATCGTGGGGGTGCTTCTGATTGCCGTGCCCATCTTCGTGTTTGTGGTGGTAGACAACATCCGCACCCATGACCAGCGGGTGGTGGAAAACATGAAAGGAAAAGGCGCGGCCTTGATCCGCTCCTTTGAGGCCGGCACCCGCACCGGCGTGGTGATGATGATGTGGGGCGCGGAAAAGGTGCAGCGGCTGCTCATGGAGGTTTCCCTGCAGGAGGACATCGCCTACCTGCTGATTACCGACGAGACCGGCGCCATTCTTGCCCACAGCGACCCGGACCGGGTGGGCGGCCGGTATGAGAATTTCCCGGAGATTCCGGCGGACCAGGCCCCCGCCACGATTTTTCACCGCCGCGTGGAGCACGAAAACGGTCCGGTGTTCGAGGTGTTCAAGCAGTTTACGCCGGACAGGCCCCCTGCCGTCCGGGGCCGGCTCAAAAGCATGATCGACCGGCTGCCACCCGGAGAGCACAGGCGGCTGCTCAACGACTGGTGCGCCATGCACTTTTTTCAGGACATGGACCAGCCCTCGGTGCGCCAGTTTATCTTTGTCGGTTTTGACATGACCCGGCTGGACGCGGCCCGGTCCGCCTATATTCGCCGTGCAGTCCTCAACGGCACGGTGGTGCTGCTGATCGTCTGCACCGGCATGCTGGCGCTGTTTTCCATTCAGGCCTACCGGTCGGCCCGCTCCTCCTTTGTCCGGGTCAAGGCCCTTTCCGACGAGGTGGTGGCCAACATGCCGGCCGGCCTGGTCACCTTCGGCCCCGGCCCGGAGATCACCTCGTGCAACCGCCGGGCCGCCGAGATTCTGGGCATGGCGCCCTGCCACACGGATGATGACCCTCTGGACATGGACCGTCTGCCGCCGCCGGTGCGGCAGGTGGCCGACCAGGTGGTTCAGGACGGGGGCAATGTCTCCCAGGAGGTGGAGGTGCCGGGGCCGGACGGCGTGGACAGGGTGCTGGAGGTCGGGGCCTCTCCCATTCAGGACGAAGCCGGCCGGGTATCCGGCTACCTGCTGTTGATAAAGGACCTCACCGGTATGCGCCGCCTGGAAAAAGAGGTGGCCCGCAGCCGCCGTCTGGCCGCCATCGGCAAGCTGGCCGCGGGCGTGGCCCATGAAATCCGCAACCCTTTAAGTTCCATCAAGGGGTTTGCCACCTATTTCAAGGAGAAGTTTTCGGACTCGGACCAGGACAAGAAGACCGCCGACACCATGATTTACGAGGTGGAGCGGCTCAACCGCGCCGTGACCCAGCTTCTGGAGTTTGCCCGGCCCGTCTCCCTGGAGCTTTCCGACGTGGCGCCCGGCGAGCTGATCGAACACTCCCTGCGGCTGATGGAAAACGATTTTGCCAACAAGGGCATAGAATCCACGGCCCGTATTCAAACGATTCGGCCCGTCATCCACACCGACCGGGACCGGCTCAACCAGGTGTTGCTCAATCTTTATTTGAATGCCGTGGATGCCATGGAAAGCGGGGGCCGGCTCACCGTCACCCTGTCCGACGGCGACAACAACGATACCGTGACCATCGACGTGACGGATACCGGTCACGGCATTGCGGAAAAGGACATGGAACAGATTTTTGATCCTTATTTTACCACCCGGAGCCGGGGCACCGGCCTGGGCCTGGCCATCGTCTACAAGCTGGTGGAGAGCCTGGGCGGCGCCATCACCGTGGAGAGCCGGGCCGGCCAGGGCACCACGTTTCATATTCGCGTTCCGGCATGAGTAAAGAAAGCTGGTTTATTTCCCGGTTAGTTGCAGTAAAGACTTGCATAATTTTGAGTGGGGTCGATGGTTTTGAAAGGGGCCAAGGGTTCAAGTGGTCAAGTAAAACACTGTTAACACAGACTTGATAAACCCTCGACCCCTTGAATCCTTGAACCCTGTGTACTCACTAAACTGGAGAACCCCAAAAGGTATTGTTTCCGGACCACAGAAGGAGACCATGAAAAAGCACGCCACAATCCTGATTGTTGATGATGACGCCGGCCACCGCTCCATGCTCTGCACCCTTCTGGAGGGATGGGGCTACCAAGTGGCCGAAGCCGACGACGGCCTGACCGCGGTGGAACATGTTCGAACCCGGCCCGCGGACATCGTGCTGATGGACCTGAAGATGGTCCATATGTCCGGCATGGAGGCCTTAGAACAGATCCGGTCTTTTAACCCCGCGGTGCCGGTGATCATCATGACCGCCTTTTCCTCGGTGGACACGGCAGTGGAGGCCCTGAAAACAGGGGCCTACGACTATCTGACCAAGCCCCTGGACTTTGAGAAGCTGCGCCTTACCCTGGAGCGAATTCTGGAGGCGGCCCGTCTGCGCAAGGAAAATCGCCATCTCAAGGAGCGCCTGGGCAGCCGGTTTTCCAGGGACCAGATCATCGGCAACAGCCCGGCCATGACCCGGCTGCTGGAAACCGTGGAGCAGGCGGCCCCGTCCGACGCCAGTATTCTGATCACCGGCGAGTCCGGTACCGGCAAGGAGCTGATTGCCGGGGCGCTGCATTTCAACAGCGCCCGCAGGGACGGCCCCTTTGTCAAGATCAACTGCGCCGCCATCACCGAGACCCTGCTGGAGTCCGAGCTGTTCGGCCATGAAAAGGGGTCCTTTACCGGCGCGGACAAGGCCAAGAAGGGCCGGTTTGTACAGGCCGACACCGGCACCATCCTGCTGGACGAAATCGGCGAGATGCCCCTGTCCATGCAGGCCAAGCTGCTGCGGGTGCTTCAGGAAAAAGAGGTCACCCCCGTGGGCGGCGAGCGCACCATTCACGTGGACGTGCGGGTCATCGCCTCCACCAACAAGGACCTGCGGGCGCTGGTGGAGGCCGGCGCTTTTCGGGAAGACCTGTTTTTCCGGCTCAATGTGGTCAATCTTGAAGTGCCGCCCCTGCGCAACAGAAAAGAGGACATTCCCGAGCTGGCCCACCATTTTCTAACCCTGTTTTCCGCCAAGAATAAAAAGCAGGTCCAGGGGTTTACCCCCGACGCCATGGAGGCCCTGCTGGCCTATTCATGGCCGGGCAACGTGCGGGAGCTGATGAACGCGGTGGAACGGGCCGTGGTCCTGGCCCGGTCCGAATACCTCTCCCGTGAAGACGTGCTGCTGATGGCCGAAAGACAGGCCTCGGCCCAGGCCGCCCCGCCCCTTGCCGCGGGCACCGGCCCGGCGTCCCATGGCCTGCCGTTGTCGGAAGTGGAAAAGGACGCCATCTTGAAAACCCTGGAGGCAACGGACGGAAATAAAAGCGAGGCCGCCCGCCGCCTGGGCATCACGCGAAAGACATTACAGAAAAAACTGAAACAGTACGGGGTCTCCTGATACCCTATTCATCGAAATCGCTATCGCTATCGCTATCGGTATCGGTATCGAAATCAGCGAAGCAATCTCCTCCTCAAACGGTTGCCCCACCCCAACCAACGTCCTGCCGTGCCAGTCACTCCTGCTGTTTTCAACTCAAAGCACACGAAGAAAACAAAACCACGAAGAAAAATTCTCATACCTCGTCCCGTTCGTAGTGACGCCCCAATTCGTTTGAAACCGTCCATTCCCAATGCCTTTAGGGCGTACTAAAACCGGGGCCTCCCTTTATTCGACCGCTGCTATTACATATGTATCGGGTCATGACGTATATACAGTATCATATTTTTTCCCTTGACATTCCCAAAGCAGATGTTTTAGTGTCTAATTAAGAACAAAGGGCATAGGGAAATAGGATCTTTTTTTCTACGAACAATTAGTTTTCATTCATAAACGGCCTTTTCCCGTAATCTTTGCGTCAAACTGCGGAATTCCTTTTGCGTCTTACAACAGTGGGCATCTTCTGAATCTCTTGTTTTCCTTGACCTTGCGAAAAATTCTAGTTTCCGGAGTGGATTCCTTGTTTGTGCCCTGATACAAGATGGATGGGCACTAATGTTCTGCTTTATAATGAATATATGAATTTGATATTCAGAGTGTCAAAGTTATTGGCTCAAGAGATTACTGAAATGTTGTTCTCTCTGTTTTTGTCCGGTTCTTTACGGTTGCCATTCTATGATGGCAATGTGATATCTTGTGTCATATTTGCATGTACTGTTTTTGGTGTTGCATTTATCCTGAAACCGAAAAAGAATTTAGATCGAACAGGCTATCTGTTGAAACACAATAAGATTAGATAAAATTGAATAAATCCTTACTCTGAGCCGTTATATAGCGTATCATTTTTGTGCGATGTCGTATTAAACTCTTTTCGCTTTCCGGCCGTTTTCGTGATGCGCCGCCCGCCAAGTGCTTTTGAGGCAAATGGTGTTAGATTAGAAATATTCACCGGCTCATATTTTCAAAACCTGAAATAATAAAGGAGCAAAATCACCATGACACATCATTACCTGCACGTCGGCGATACGGCGCCGGAATTTTCTCTCAACAATCAGGACAATCAGGCTGTAAACCCCATGGCCCTGGCGGGCAAGAGAATCCTTCTGTCTTTTCACCCGCTGGCCTGGACATCGATCTGCGAGATCCAGATGCGCACCCTCGAAGTGAAGCATACGATTTTCAAAGAACTGGAAGTTATGGCATACGGCATCAGCGTGGACAGTCTCAAATCCAAACAGGCATGGGCGGACGCCATGGGGATTAAGCAAACCAATCTGCTGGCCGATTTCTGGCCCCACGGCGAGGTGGCCAGGCAATACGGACTGTTCCTGGAGGACATGGGGGTTTCCAGCCGGGCCAATGTCCTGATCGCGCCGGACCACACTGTCGAATGGATTAAAATTTATGATATCCACGAGGTGCCGGACATCGAGGCGATCATCGCTTTTGTTAACCAAAAGAAACAATAAAAGGAGACGGCAGCCATGAAAAACAGCTTTTTCAGGTATTTTGTCATCGCCCTGGTTCTGTTTCTGGGGGCGCTGTGGTCCTTCAGCGCCGCCGACCAAACGGCCAAGGGCTATCCCAACGGAAATTTCATCACGGACGCCCAATGGGTTAAAGCCCACTTGACGGATACGGATCTGGTGGTCGTGGATGTCAGGACCGACGACCACTATGACGGCAGTGTTATTCCCGGTGCGGTACGCCTGCCCTGGTCCGAGTTCCAGTTTAACGATGTGGGGGAAGACCTGGCGTCAACATTCGTCGGTGTCCGCCAGGCCCAGGATATTCTCGGCCGTCACGGGATCACTCGGAAGGATACGGTGGTGCTCTATGATTCGGTGGAAAGAGACGGCGGCGCAACAGCGTCCTATGTGTTCTGGGTGCTTGATGTGCTGGGGCATGAAAACATGATGCTCCTGGAACGCGGTATCAATGCATGGCGGGATGCCGGCTACGAGGTCACAACCGACCCCCGGACGCCCGAACCGTTGTTGTATCAGGCCCCGGCCGGGGAAGTTAACCGGGGGAAACTGACTACCGGGCAATTCGTTTATAAGCGGCTGGGCGATCCTTATTATCAAATTGTGGACGTGCGGTCCCGCGCTGAGTATGTGGGGGAAAAGGGCACCACCGGCCTTGACGGCAATCCTTTGAAACTCGGTCATATTCCCACCGCTGTAAATATCAATTATGAATCGGCCTGGACCGACGCCGATACCAAGGCGCTGAAATCCTATCCCGAACTGCAGGCGCTTTACAGGGGCCTTGACCCTTCAAAGGGCGTCATCGTTTATTGCAACTCCGGCAGGCGAAGTTCGTTTTCTTATTATGTGCTGAGGCTCATGGGATTTGAAAACGTGTTCACATATGAAGCCTCCTGGAAGGAGTGGGGAAATCCGGATAAGTTTTTCCCCGTGGAAACGAGGGAAAACCGCCTGGTGGGCGATATGCTGCCGGACGCTTCCGGGCAGGCGGTTTCTTCCAGGCGAATTAAATCCCGGGATGGAAAAACCGGTAAACCATCGTCCGGTGAACCGTCCGGCGGTTATGTCTCATGCGGAGGTTGATTATGCAGAAAAACAATCAAACATCACCATATTGGAAATGGCTTCCGGCCGCCTTTGCCCTGGCGGGCATTATTCTTTTTGTTTTTGCCACATACGGCCCGCCCGCCTCTTCAAGCGGTTTTGTGAGTACGCTGAAAGGCGTCCTGCAGACCGTGGCGCCGGATTATGTGGCGGAGAACGCCCATTACCGGATGATCCCGGATACGGGCTCGTGGCTGTTCGCCTTTGTGCTGGGAATGGCCATCGGTGGCTTTATTGCGGGCCGTACCTTCAGTATACCGGTGCGGGACATTCCCGAAATATGGGAAAAACGGTTCGGCGGCAGTAAAGTCAAACGGTTTGCCGCCACGTTCGCGGGCGGATTTGTCATTCTGTTCGCTTCCAGGCTGGCGGGCGGTTGTACGCTGGGCCTCTTTATTTCTGGCTCCACCCAGCTTGCCGTCAGCGGTCTGTATTTCGGTGTGCTGATTTTCGGGATCGCTATGCTGACGGCCCGTTTCGTCTATCGCGGGGCCGGCGGCGGTATTGGAAAGGGGGAAAAATGAGTGCTGAAATATGGTTGGGACTATTGTCCGGCATTGCATTCGGGTTCGTTATTCAGCGCATCGGCGCCACCAACGCGGATAAGATGGCGCGGGCGCATTTGATGATGGAAGGCGATATTCCGCGGTTCATGCTCACGGCGGTGCTGCTCTCCTCTGTCGGTCTGCTGGGGTTGCAGGCCGCCGGCGTGGGGCGTACCCTGATTATTCCCACCAGCCTGGTGGCCACCGGCGTCGCCGGTATTCTGTTCGGCCTGGGCTGGGGGTTGTCCGGCTATTGTCCGGGCACCACATGGGCCGCCGCCGGCGAAGGCCGGATGGATGCGGTGTTCGCCCTGCTCGGGGGGCTGGCCGGAACGGCTCTGTTCGCCCAGTTGCATGAATTTTTGATTCCGTTGCTTTATGCCCCCACCAATGTGGGGCAGATTACCCTTGCGGACTGGTTCGGCAGCAAGCCCCTGGCGGTGGCTGTTTTTGTCATCGTGTTCGGTATCTGCATATGGGCTATCGGCATTTTATGGGGAAGGGGTGAAGATGTGCCGAAAAGCTGAAACAGCGCTTTTATCAGTAATGGTCCTGTTTGTCTGCTTCATGTTCTGGATTGGCGGGGCGGGCTGCGGCCAAACCAATAACGAGGCCATGTCGCTGTCAGTTCCCAGGGGATATGTGTCCACTGTTGAGATCGACATGAACGGCCGCCGGGTGGGGTTCGGCCCGTTTGTGGGGTACTATTTCAAGCCGAAAGCACCGGGAGACCTGACACGCCTCGAATTTGTCTGTTTTAATGAGCGCTCGTTTTATACCCGTGATTTGCCGGAAAACGCGAGTCTTTTTGAAGGGGAGGCGGTTTTTACCCGTCTGCCGGACGCCAATGTGACGCTTCCCGTGGAAAACCGCATTAACCCGGTATTTTTTTCGGAGGCACCGGCAAACTGGCTTGAGACACGGCCTTCTCCGGAAGACGCGTTTCTTCATTTCCATTCCTGCTATGACGTCGCGGGTCCGGTACGGGCGGGCTACTGGATCCGTCATGTGGGCATGGCGGCATTCACCTATGATATGGGGGGACGTGTCGGACCCGACAGTCCCCTTTATCATCAGGTGCACCCGGGAGTGGACAAAGCGTTTGCCCGCATTATGGAGTTTGATCGGGGCCCGGAACAGCCGAGGCAGGATTAGCCCCAAGGGTGCAAGTCTTCGACACGTCGTTCATGGCAGTTGGTATTTTCAAAAAACGCCTGAAATTCACTACAACATACCGCATCTTATATAAAAATTTACAAGCATCAGAAATTTTTATGAAATATTCGGGTTAGCAGCCGCTGTCCCCGGATGGATACTCAAAATAATTGATGGGTAATGGAGGTTATCATGAAAAAGTCAAGTCTGATGATGTTGAACGCGGGGATAATGGTGTTGATGCTGTCAGGTTACGTTTTTGCTCAGCAGGGCATGATGCGCGGTGATTACGGACCCGGCATGGCGCAGGAGGAATACCAGAGCACCAGGCTGCCCAGGGAGCCCATTGACAAAGAAAGGGCGAAAGCCATTTTAAGCAACTACCTTAACACGCTGGACAATGGGGAATTAAAGCCGGGTGAGATATCGGACCAGGGAACGTTTTTTGCGGCGGAAATCCTGACCAGGGACGATAAACTTGTCAACCGGATGCAGATCGATAAACGCACCGGCCGGATTTACAATCCCGGCTACGGGTATGATCATTACGGGATGCGGGGTTATGACTATGGGGACGGTCGCTCCAACGATTGGAACTACTGCCCCTATTGCGGTCGTGAATATCAACACCGGGGCTACGGGCCGGGCATGATGCACCGGGGTTACGGACCGGGTATGATGCATCGCGGCTATGGGCCGGGTATGATGATGCCGGGTTATGGGTGGCTTGAGAGCGGCCGCGAACCCGGAGAACCCGGAGAACCAATGGACAAAGATAGGGCCCGGCAGATCGTTGACGACTATCTGCAGGCAGGCCGGAACCCAAATCTCAAGATCGGCGATATCAAAGAAAAGAAAGATGGATTTGAAGTGAAGATTGTCACCTCAAAAAGCGGCGACCTGGTGGATGTTGTCCTGGTGGACAGGGATACCGGTTATATGCGGTCACTTTATCAGTAGGGGTAAGCCCTTAACAACACAGGAAGAGATAAGAAATGGGCAAGGCAGATGAGAAACACTCCGGCGGCAAGGACACGGCAGTGGACGATCATGCACCTCCCCATGGCGGCGGCGTTGGCCATCACCATGATCAGGGAGAAGATGGCAGGCGTGGGCATGGGAATCACGATCATCATGCCAGGCATCAAAAAGAGGGGAACGGGACACATCAGGATCACCGGCAACATGGCGCGCACCAGGGACACCAGGACCATCACGCCCACATGGTGGCGGATTTCAGACGGCGGTTCTGGATTGCGCTGGTACTGAGCGTTCCCATTGTTTTACTGGCGCCGCTCATTCAGGGAGTGCTGGGGGTCAAAGGGAAATGGGATTTCCCGGGGGATGCCCTGGTGCAGTTCGGATTCGCGACTGTCGTCTTCTTCTACGGGGGGTGGCCTTTCCTCAAAGGGCTTGCCGATGAACTCAAAAAGAAAACCCCCGGCATGATGACCCTCATCGGCGTCGCCATCATTGTCGCGTATACCTACAGCAGTGCCGTGGTGTTCGGCCTTTCCGGAAAGGTCTTTTTCTGGGAACTGGCCACTCTGATCGACATTATGCTTCTGGGGCACTGGATTGAAATGCGGAGCGTCATGGGCGCCTCCGGCGCGCTGGAAGAACTGGTCAAACTGATCCCGTCAAAGGCCCACCGCCTCAAATCGGATGGCGAAACAGAAGAAGTGCCCGTATCCGCGCTTGAAAAGGACGACCGCGTGGCAGTCAAACCCGGTGAAAAGGTTCCCGTGGACGGCGAGATCGTAAAGGGCCGCACCAGCATTGACGAGTCCATGATTACCGGCGAAAGCAAACACGTGGAAAAAGGCGAAGGGGATACCGTCATCGGGGGGAGTATCAACGGCGAGTCCGCTATTACGGTTGCCGTGCAGAAAACCGGGGATGACACCTATCTCTCCCAGGTGGTGGAGATGGTCAGGCAGGCCCAGGAATCCGGATCCAAAGCCCAGGGCACGGCGGATCGGGCCGCATTCTGGCTGACGATTGTCGCCCTTACCGCCGGGGTCGTGACCCTGGCCGCATGGCTTATCGCGGGGAGGGAATTCGTCTTTTCCCTGGAGCGGATGGTGACGGTGATGGTTATCACCTGTCCCCATGCCCTGGGCCTGGCCGTGCCTCTTGTGGTGGCCGTATCCACGGCCATTGCCGCAAAAAAGGGGCTGCTGATAAGGGACCGTACGGCCTTTGAGGCGTCACGGAATCTCGATGTCATCGTGTTCGACAAAACCGGCACCCTGACCGAAGGGCGGTTCGGTGTATCCGCGGTGGTTTCCCTGGGTGACCGTTCAGAGGATGATATCCTCCGGCTGGCCGCGGGACTGGAAAGCCGGTCTGAACATTCCATAGCCGCCGGTATTGTTGAAGCAGCGAAAAAAAAGGAAATACACGTTGCCGGGCCTGAAAATTTCAAGGCAATTCCAGGGAAGGGGGCCGAAGGGATTGTTGAGGATCTCGCCGTTAAGGTGGTCAGCCCTGGTTATCTCAAAGACAACGGGATCGACGTTCAAAACCAACGGGTGAATGAACTTGCCGAAAAAGGCAACACCGTGGTGTATCTGCTGGTGGACGACCGGCCCGAAGGCGCGCTGGCCATGGAAGATATAGTGCGGGAATCTTCAAAGGACGCGGTTCATCGTTTAAAGGCGATGGGGCTTCAGGTCATGATGCTGACCGGTGACTCCCGGGCCGTGGCTGAATCTGTTGCTGGAGAACTGGGGCTGGATGACTATTTTGCCGGTGTGCTGCCCGACCAGAAGTCCACCCGCATTAAAGAAATCAGGAAAAAGGGACTACGGGTGGCCATGGTGGGCGACGGCATCAATGATGCGCCGGCCCTTGCCGAAGCGGATGTGGGTATCGCCATCGGCGCGGGAACGGATGTGGCCATGGAAACCGCCGATATCGTGCTGGTCCGTTCCGATCCCAGGGATGTCATCCATGTTATTGAACTCTCGGGGGCGACCCACTCGAAAACGGTGCAGAATCTCTGGTGGGCGGCGGGTTACAATATTGTCGCCATTCCGCTTGCGGCCGGTATCTTATATCCGTTCTTCCGGTTTCTGCTGCCGCCGTCAGCCGGAGCCGTTGTCATGTCTCTGTCCACGGTGATCGTGGCAGTGAACGCAAGGCTGTTAAAAGAGTGATGGATTCTGATGGTAAGAGGCCAGCGTCTTTGGTGGTGCCCTTCCTGTCATTCAAATTGTGCGTCATTGCGAGGCGCGTAAGCAACGAAGCAATCTTTTTCGCTAAAATCTTTTTTTCACCCCGTGCCTTTCCGTGTACTTTTCTTGGCGGCAAGAAAAGTACCAAAAGAACCGCGCCCTGCGGCTTGGCCTTCGGCTGCCCTCGCGCAAGCGGGTTTTTCAGCAGCGGGCAGGAACTCGCCCGCCTGCGGCGGTGCTCAGACAGCCTGCCCGCTTTTTTGCCGAAAAACCCGCTTGCGTTCGGCTGCGCCGCAAAGGGCGGGGGCTTTCGTCAATGTCTGACCGCCCTTTTATCGTCTCTGCGAGTGAAGCGAGGTAACCCCTAACTCATGCGGCTGCACCGTGACAATCAGTTGCCTGCCGTGCCAGTCACCCCGGCTGCTTTCAACACGAAGCACACGAAGAAAACAAAGATCACGAAGAAAAATTCTCATACCTCGTCCTGTTCGTAGTGACGGGTCAGGCGTTTGAAACCGTCCATCCCCAATGCCCTTACGGGCACACTACAAACAGGGCAACGGGCCTTCCCGTCATTCAGACCCCGCGTTATGACACATCTCAATATCATGATTATCTGTTGACACTTCAATAGAATAGATTTTAGGATGCCGGGAAAACGGAGGGGTGGTTTTTCAGTTGCGATGTAAAATTACTGCCGTGCCCGAAATAGATGATTCTGGTGACAGGTGACAAATGAAAACCCAATATACTGATCTGGTTCCTCTGGGCTGGAATGAGTGGTTTGAAGAGAGGGCCGCCGAATGCGGGCCCGGGGATACCATTGCCCGGGTTGTGGCGGTGGACCGTGACCTGCTGCTGGTCATGGACCCGGCCGGCACCTTTCGGGCAAAGACGGCGGGCAGTTATCTGTTTCGCCACCATTTGGTCCAGGAACTGCCGTGCGTGGGGGATTGGGTGTGCGTTGAAAGAGACCCGGCCGGTGAACTGGGCCGGGTGTGCGTGGTTCTGGAGCGAAAAAGCGCGCTGCGCCGCAGGGCCGCCGGAGATGTCGTGGACTACCAGATGATCGCGGCAAACGTGGATTGCGTGATTATCGTCCAGTCCTGCCACTTTGATTTTAACGTAAACCGGCTGGAGCGGTATCTTGTCATGGTAAAAGACGGCGGGGCCGAGCCCTGGATTCTTCTGACCAAGACGGACCTGGTCGGGCCGGAGGTGCTGGCGTCCCAGGTGGCGCAAATTCGGGCCGCCGGGGTGACGGCGCCGGTGCTGACCCTGAGCAATGTCACGGGCCGGGGCATGGCCGATCTTAAACAAATGCTGGCGCCGGCACAGACCTACTGCTTTGTCGGGTCATCCGGGGTGGGCAAAAGCACGATGATCAATCACCTGCTCGGCCGGGAACTGCTTGAGACCAGGGGTGTCAGCGGGACCGGCGAGGGCCGGCACACCACCGTGCGCCGGGAACTGCTGCTGCTTGAAGGCGGGGCACTGGTCATCGATAATCCGGGCATGCGCGAGTTCGGCCTTCTGGGGGCCGAAAACGGAATGGAAGAGAGCTTTTCAGACATTACCGGGCTCGGGGCCGGGTGCCGCTACGGAAACTGCACCCACACCACCGAGCCCGGATGCGCCGTGCTTGAGGCGGTAAATTCAGGCGCAATCAGCCGCGCCCACTATGACAATTACATCAAGCTGCGGCAGGAGTCTGCGTTCTACCAGATGTCTTATGTTGAGAAGAGAAAAAAAGACCGCAACTTTGGAAAATATATTAAATCCGTCAAGAAACAGCTTAAAAAATAGCCGGCCGGTGCTGTTGCACGTTGAAAATCGGGCTTGACAAGAGCGATCCTTCACAATTTTTCTTGACGGCAGTATCATTATTGATATCATTGCATCGATGCCAAAAATCAACGACATACTGAAGCAGATGGTGCAAAACCCGAAGAATATTCGGTTCTCGGAGTTATGTAAAGTCTGCGATCATTATTTCGGTGAGGCCCGGCAGAAAAAAAGCAGCCATCGTATATACCGCACGCCCTGGCAGGGTGACCCACGAATAAATATTCAAAACGACAAAGGCAAAGCCAAGGCATATCAGGTGAAGCAGGTGCTGCTGGCCCTTGAAAAGATGGAGGTGGATTATGGCACGGAAACTACAGATGAGTGATAAATATACCTATCGGGTGACCTGGTCCGAAGATGACAGTGCGTATGTCGGTCTGTGCACCGAATTTCCAAGTTTAAGCTGGCTTGAAAATACGCCGGAAAAGGCGTTAAAGGGGATTCGTCGCATGGTGGCTGAAGTTGTGCTGGATATGAACGGGAACAATGAACCGGTTCCCGAACCGATCGCGAGCAAGAAATACAGCGGAAAGTTCATGGTCCGGATCCCGCCCGAAGTCCACAGAAAACTCGCACTTCAGGCGGCCGAATCCGGCGTCAGCCTGAACCGTGTGGCCAGCGCCAAGCTGAGCCGGTAAGCCCATTTTTATGGTATCCATTTGCGGCAAAGATTACTTCGTCACTTGCGTTTCTCGCATTGACGTTTTTAGCGGACACCTTGGTTAAATCAGGGTTCGAGCACGAGCACGATCACGAGCAGGGGCAAGAACGAGGGGCGGATCTTTTTATCCATTAACAGGGGCGGCACACGGTGCTGCCCCTATTTTTTTACGTGGTCCAATATCCAGTCGGATACCATTGCCAGGACCGGATCCCGTTTTTCCGGGGTTTCGTTCATGGTTTCGTGGCGAAGACCGGGAAAAACCTTCAGGGTTTTGTCGGTGCTGCCCGCCTTTTCAAAAAAGGCTTTGCTGCCGTCGGGCGACACAATGGCGTCGTCGCCGCCGTGAAACACCAGCAGGGGGGCGGTGACCCGGCCCGCCTGTTCCATGCAGCGGCGGGTGGCGGCGGTAAACTCGACAAACCACTTTACCGTGACCGTGGTGTGGACCAGGGGGTCGCTTTTGTAGGCATCCACGGTTTCCCGGAGTGAGGAGAGGTGTTCCGGGTCCAGCTTGTTGTTCTGGGAGAGGCGCGGCATCAGCCGGGCGGCCAGGGCCGCGGCCAGCCGCTGAACCGCGGGGACCGGCACCGTAGGCTCAAAGGCCGGGGACGACAGCACCAGGGCATCCATGTCGCCGGGGTAGGTCAGGGCGTGAAGGGCCGCGATCAGGCCGCCCATGCTGTGGCCCAGCAGGACCATGGGCAGGTCCGGCAGGTCGGGCCGGATCAGGTCGGTGATGTACTGGTGAATGTCGTCGCAGTAATCGGTAAAGCTGTCGGTGTGGCCCCGCTTGCCCCCGGACTTGCCGTGGCCCTTGTGGTCCAGGGCGTAAAAGGAGATGCCCCGGCCCCGCAGCGCCTGAATCAGGTGGCTGTACCGGCCGGAATGTTCGCCCAGGCCATGGCAGAGAAAGACCAGCCCGACCGGTTCATCAACGGTCCAGCTGCGATAGAAGATACGGATGTTGTTTCTGTTGAGCAACACCCCCATGCTGTGCTGGTAAGTCTGCATGGCAAACCCCTTTCCTTAATGGCTTCGTAAAAAGCCCAATATCTGCGTTGCGCTGCACCCCTCGTCACTGCGGTGTACGACAAGTACGCCTCATTCCTCGGGATTTGCGACGCCTTGATCTTGAACTTTTTACTTTGCCATTCCAAATAGACTTTTTACGGGCTCATCTTCTTTAATGGTCCTGAATTCTATTCGGCCTTAAAATCCTTTGGCGCCAGACCGGTGATCCGGTAGTTGAACTCAAAGGCGTGGCTGTGGCTCCACTGCTCGTCAAACAGGGTCCGGTACCGGGTGCCGTCCTGGGGCCCGGTGGGCTTGCCGTAGGAGAAGAACCAGTTCACGATGGGCCCGCCGGTAAATCCCAGGGCCGCCCAGTAGCGGCCCGGCTGCAGCACGATCTCCTGGCCGGCAAACGCAAAATTTACCCAGTCATAGCCGGGCTTGTAAACCCGGTCGGCCAGAAACACCATGTCGCTTACCGCCATCTGCTGGTCGGGAATGCCGTTTTTGTCGGTAAACAGCTCCACCCAGAGCTGGCCATCCGAGCTGAAGTTGTGCAGGGCCAGGCCGATGGCCGACAACTTCACCGGCCTGTCCAGAATAAAGGACTGGGCGTACTTTTTCCCCTGGGTGGTCACATATTCGGCGGTCTCCACCAGAAAGGTCTTGACCATCTTCATGCTGCCGTCCGGGGCCTCCTGGGTGCGGGCACGGGCCGTTTGAAAGTCCAGGTGTTTCGGAAACTCCATGTTGCCGAACACAAAGGGCTCGGAAAAGACCAGGGTCTTTAACCGCTCCGGCTTTACCGGCTCGGGCTCGGGCTCCTTGTATACCTTGGTCACCTTCGTAAACGCGGCGGTCACCGGCGGGCCGAACATTTTGTTTTTGGGCCCGTAGTCGGTTTTGGTGCCGGCCAGGGTCACGTTGTCGGACAGAAAATCGGCCCGGATATCCTCCCGGAACGAGGGCTTTCCGGTGGTGCCCTTTACCCGGGTCCACCGGATCAGGCCGTCGTTTTCCGTGTCGTTGTTGTCCAGGCCCACCTCCACGCGGATGAATCGGTTGCTGACAAACAGCTCGGTGCACTGGGGGTCAAAGGGCACCCACTTTAAATCCGGAAAATAGACCTCGATCCAGGAGTGGCGCCCTTCGGCGTTTTTCATGATCAGCACGGTGTCGCCCTGTTTGATCTCGTAGGGATTTTTCAGGGTCACGCCGTTGACGATGCGTACCGGAATGCCGACCGCCCGCATAAGGGCTGCGGAGAGGTGGGAGTAGTTCTGGCAGTTGCCCTTGCCGGTGGTGAAAGCGTACATGGCGTCGTAGCTTTCCGGCGGCTGCACGTAGCGCATGTGGTCGATCACCCAGGTGAGGATCCGGCGTACCGCGTCGAACTGGGTTTCGGCCGAGGCGGTGAGTTCCCGGGCCTTTTGTGTGATGGCCGGGTCGGATGCCGGCACCTGGTCGGTGGCGGCAAGGTAGGGCTTCACCACGTCGGGAAGCCCGGCCACCGGGAACGGGGCCGAGGTCTTCAGCGTGTCCAGCCGGACGCTGTTTTTCGCGTTAAAGGCCAGGGTGGCGGACACGGGCTGGGCCGGGTTGTTCCAGGTGGCCTCCATGATGGTGTTGCCATTTTCATCGGTTTTCGAGGTCTGGCTGTCCGGCGCCACCGAAAAGGCGATGTTTACCGACTCCACTGTCTGGTTGTAGGTGGGTGAGGCAAAAGAGACCGGCTTGACATAGCTTAAAAACAGCTTGCGCGTGTCCGGGGCCGGAGTGATGGACTGGACCATCTGGTAGGCGATGGCAGAGTCCTGGCCGCCGTTGAGCAGATAGTTCTCGGCAAAAGCCGGGCCGGTAAAAAGGATGACGCAGGCCAGTACGGCAACAGCAAAACGTTTCATGAGACACCTGCTATATGGATGTGAGATTTTCGTTCTCCGGGTATCGAACGAAATGACCCCGGTAATTTTTATGAGTTGGTTTGACCGCGGATACAAGGCGCAGCAGGCGGTTTTGCAGGGGCAACCCCCTGTGGTTGCCCTTCAGTCGGACGGCCACGGGGGGCCGCCCCTACATTGTTTGCGAGCATGGCGCAGACCATGCTTTAAAAAGCAATAACCCTTAAGGTCTATAACATCCTTAGCGAAAAACTTTATGCAATCGTATATGGGCTTTTAATGCCTATTGCAGTTCCTTTGCGCCCTTGTAAATGATGTCGAACAGCCGCTGGACATCGGCCTCCTCGATGCAGGAGAAGGCCACCCGCAGGTCGTGTGCGCCCAGGGCGATCAGGCCCACCCCGTATTTGTCCAGCAGGTGGACCCGCAGGGCTTCGGCCTTGACCTTTTTTAACTTCAGGCACATGAAATACCCGGAGTTGAAGGGGTAGACCTCCCATGCGTCGTCATATCCGGGATCGGCCAGCACCTGCTTGACCCGGTTGGCCCGGGCCTTGAGTACCTCGCCCTTTGCCTGCCGCTCTTTCTGGTAATTGGCGTTCTCCAGGGACTTTAACACAATGGACTGGCCCAGGTGGGAGGCGTTGGAGATAGAGCCCCGCACGCACCCGGCGGTTTTCTTCTCCAGCGCGTCATACACATCGGCCGGAGCCCCGGCCTTGCAGCCGTAGGTGATAAACCCGATTCTCAGGCCCCACACGTAGTTCTCCTTGGTGGCGCCGTCCAGCTTGATGGCCAGCAGCCGTTCGTGGGCCCCGCAGAGCCTGGCAAACAGCGACTCCTTCATCACGTTCTCCTCGTAAAAGAGGCCGAAGTAGGAGTCGTCGCACACCACCATTACGTTGGCGCCGCCGGCCGCGATGTCGGTCAAAACGGCGGTCATGGCGTCCCCTTCCTCATGGGTCAGGGTGTAGCCCGTGGGGTTCTGGGGAAAGTTGAGCAGGGTAATGAGCTTGCCGTCTTTTTCCGCTGCGGCCCGGGCCGCTGTTTCAAATCCCTTTACGTTAAAGCCCCCCGCCTCGTTGAAAAGTGGAAAGTGGCTCAGGTTCACCCCCCGCCGCACGTTGAGAATCATGTTGTAGTTGCCCCAGAACATGTGGGGCAAAAGCACGGTGTCGCCGGGATTGGTCCACACGTCGGCAAACACGCTGATGGCGTGGGTGATGCCGCAGGTCACCACCGGCAGGCTGACGGCCCGGCCCGCAAGGGAGGGGTTTTTTTCATACAGCCCTTTCTGCCACGCCTTGCGCAGGCCGGGAATGCCGAAGGAGGGCGCGTAGGTGAGGGACTCTTCCGGCACCAGGGGCGCCACCTGATCCATGACCGAGGGCAGGCACATGATGCCCCCCTCTTCCTTGGCAATGCCGATGGTGGCGTTGATGGCGTGGGCCTTTTCCTTGGCCTCGGCGCTCTGGCTTAAAATGCCCTTGGGAAAAAAAAGGGCCTTTCCCACGTCGGACAGCATGTCGAAAATATGGGGATTTTTCGCCTGCAGAATATCGTTCAACTCTTTTGCGATCGGGTTCATCGTAAAATGGGTCTCCTTGTGTTAGGGTTTTGTTCGTGAAACAGTGCCAGTGGCCTTTGTACCGGTTCCAGGGCGCAGTGTCAAGCAAAAACAGGGAGGGCGGAGTAAATAAACGCTTGTTTTTTAACTGGTTATCCTGCTATAGTCCGGTTGTGATCCGCACGGGCTGCCCGGAGGTGTTTTATTGTCGGGGTGGCACGGGCCAGGACGGAATGCCTGGCCTGTGGGGCAGATGGGCGGGAAAAGAGGCGCAAGAGTGAAAAACCAGGACCGCGTTCTGATAATGGATGCCGCCTACGAGGCGGCGGTGATGGCCGACGTGGTGGCGCATGTATTTGAGGCCTTTCCCCTGGACCTGGCCGGAAAAAGCGTACTGGTCAAGCCCAACATCCTTTCCGGCTATGCCCCGGAAAAGGCGGTGACCACCCACCCGGCGCTGGTGCGTGCCGTGGTGGAAAAGCTGCGCGGGGCCGGGGCCCGGGTCATGGTGGGGGACAACCCCGGCCTGCACGGCTACGGCCGGTCGGAAAAGGCGGCCCGCATTGCCGGCATCTCCCAGGCGGCCGGCGACAGCTTTATCAACCTGGGGGGCCGGCCGGTGCGCCGCGCCGTTTCCTCCCGCGTTATCGACCACGTGATGATCGCATCCGAGGTGCTCTCCGCCGACCTGGTGATCAACCTGCCCAAGCTCAAGACCCATGGCCTCACCTATTTTACCGGGGCCGTGAAAAACACCTTCGGCTACGTGGTGGGCGGCGACAAGATGCGGGTCCATGCCGACGCCCCCACGCCGGCAAAGTTTGCCGAGGCCCTGGTGGATATTTTTTCGATCCGGCCCCCGGACCTGACCATCATGGACGCGGTCTTTGCCATGGAGGGCAACGGCCCCAGCAGCGGCGCGCCCCGGTTCGTGGGCAAGATACTGGCCGGTACAAACGCCGTGAGCCTGGATGCCGCGGCCGTCACCCTGGTCGGAAAAAAGCCGGCCCGCATTCCCCATCTTCGCATTGCCGCCCAAAAGGGGCTGGGCTCCATCAACATGGCCGACATCGACATTAACGCGCCCATCGTGCCGGTGGCCGGGTTCAAAATGCCGATCACCTTTCTGCCCGGTATCATGGGCGTGGTGCTCAACCGGATTCTGTCCCGGCGGATGAACTGCACACCGGAGGTGGTGGCGGCGGTGTGCAAACAGTGCGGTATCTGCGTCAACCACTGCCCGGTGAACGCCATGACCATGGCGGAGGGCGAATTTCCCAGGGCCGACCGGGCTGCCTGCATTCACTGCTACTGCTGCCAGGAGATGTGCCCCGAGCACGCTATTGAACTGACAGGCCGGGTCATGAATTTTTTCCGCCGGCGCAACATACACTAAGGGGCGGCAATGGATTTCATGCCCATGTCAAAAATCAAACCCCGGGCCCTTGCCTTTGGCGACACCATCGGCATTGCGGCCCCGGCCGGCGCCTTTGACGCCGACCGGCTTGAAAAGGGGCTGTCCGTTCTTCAGGCCATGGGCTTTTCGGTGCGCCTTCCCGACGGTGCCCATGCCTCCCGGCGCTACCTTGCCGGCACCGATGAACACCGGGCCGCCATGTTCAACAGCCTGTTTGCCGACCCGGAAATAAAGGCCGTGGCCTGCGCCAGGGGCGGGTTCGGTGCCCTGCGCATGGCCCCTCTGATCGACATGGACGTTATCGCGGCCCATCCCAAGGTTTTTCTCGGGTTTTCCGACATCTCGGTGCTGCTCTCCATTCTGGGACGCAAGGCCGGGCTCATCACCTTTCACGGCCCGGTGGTCACTTCTCTGGCCGATGCCGACGACGCCACCGTGGCCTCCCTGGCCGATGCCCTGACCACCACCGAACCCCTTCGCATCGATCTGGCCGAAGGCATGTCCCTTGTGCCGGGCACGGCCCAGGGCCCGGTTGCCGGCGGCAACCTGGCCGCGTTGTGCCAGATGATCGGCACGCCCTGGCAGCCCGCTTTTGAAGGCTGCCTGCTGGTTCTGGAAGAGACCAACGAGCCGGCCTATCGTATCGACCGCATGCTGACCCAGATGCGGCTGGCCGGGTGCCTTGCGGGCGTTGCCGGCGTGGCCCTGGGCCGGTTTGACCGGTGCGGGCATATGGACGTAATTTTTGAAATCGTGCGCGAGCACCTGCCCCAAGGGGTGCCGGTGCTGGCCGGTTTTCCCGTGGGCCATAACGGCACCAACCAAACCCTGCCCCTGGGGGTGTGGGCCACCCTGGACGCGGACAGCCGGTTTCTGGAATATCACGAACCGGCCCTGGCACGATAGGTGGGGGGGGTATCTGTGCGGCCGGCTGCTTTTAAGCACGAAGTGCACGAAGGACACGAAACTGACGGCACGGATACAGCAGGGCTGTGTCCAAATCGGTATCGGTATCGGTATCGGGATCGGGATCGAGTACGATCACGAGGGAAGATCAGAGAAGGGAGGCACGGGCCAAGGCGGAACGCCTTGCCCGTGGGGCATTGCGCCTGTCTGCCATAGCCTTTGGCGATGGCGGAAGCGCAGGCGAAACAATCCTGTACGCATACGTAGTTGTCATTACCCGGCTTGACCGGGTAATCCAGTGTAAAATTGACAAAAGTTCCTTATTGATGCGGAAGAAGGTCTTTTTTGGTCTGGGTCGCCCGGTCAAGCCGGGCAATGAGGGAACACGAACACGAGAACGATCAAGAGTACGAGCACGTGCACGATCATTGCGAGCACAAGCGAAACGCGAGTCAGAGTCTAGGTAGAAAGGTCTGTTTTTCAAAAAGCACTTAACAGGAGGAGGGAAAGAATGAGACAAGAAAGGAAAGCCGGGTATGTGGTTTTGATTTTTCTGTTTGTGCTCATGCTGGGCGGCTGTGCGTCTTTTCCCAAAGTGACTTATTTAAGTCCATCTGACGAAGATGCGGAAGGCGCCATAAAGTTTTATCTGCAGGGATCGATGGTGACACTGGGTATTCCCTCTGGGGAGAATGCGGAAGGAATTAAAACAGAAACAACCCCTGTGGGGTCCTTGCAGGAGTTTAAAGACAAGGGCGTCTGCGCTGTTGTGACTCCCGCAGAATCCAAAAATCATTTTTACGCGCTCAAGCCCCATCAATCTATCTGGTCGAAAACCAGCGTGTCGGTTTCATATCGAGACAACACCCGGTTGATTAAAACAATTGGTACGGACTTTAAAGATAATCGGATTGAGGTGATCGGGAAGGTGGCCGCGATCGTTGCCACCGGAATATCCATTCTTAAAACGACACGTGAGCCACTTCGCCTTCCGGTGGTGATTGATCTCAGTAACATAAATGAAGGCTCAATGACTCCCTGGAGGAACATTCCCGGGCATCATAAATGGTGGTACAGACTTGCTTTAGAGACTCTTCCAGAGGATAGTGTAAAGGCAACTGAATATTTTGTCACGCCCAGAACCAGCAGGGCCTTGGCTTATTCGGCCTGCCAGGAAGCCACTCTTTTTGTCGTGTACTCGGAAGGCACGCCTTCTGAGGCTTCAGAAGAGAGAGCTGTCTTTAATACCCGCATAGCCAATCCCAATTATGTATGCACACTCAACCTGCCGGCCAAAGGCAGCATCACCATGCACTCCATATGCGGTGCCGATATCAGGCCCGAGGAATATACTGATGTTTCAGGTCTGGATATACTGGAGGCTGTTATGAAACAGGTGGAGATGATCAAACAAGCGCAGGACAAAGGTGGAGAAAAGTGACCGCACCGGACGCCATTTGCAGGCTGGTGGAAACCTTTGGCAACAACCTGGAGGCCTACAAGCGGGGCGCGTACAACGAAACCCAGGTGCGCCGGGAGTTTATCGACCCGTTTTTTGATGTCCTGGGCTGGGACGTGGCCAACCGCAAGGGGTATGCCGAGGCCTACAAGGATGTGATTCACGAGGACGCCATCAAGGTGGGCGGCGCCACCAAGGCCCCGGACTACTGTTTTCGCATCGGCGGGGCCCGCAAGTTTTTCCTGGAGGCCAAAAAGCCGTCGGTCAATATTTCCGAAGATGTCCACCCCGCTTTTCAGCTTCGCCGTTACGGATGGAGCGCCAAGCTCCCTTTAAGCATTCTCACCGACTTTGAGGAGTTTGCCGTTTACGACTGCCGGGTCAAGCCGGCCAAAACCGACAAGGTATCCCACTCCCGCATTCTCTACCTCACTTACGCCGATTACATTCACCGCTGGGACGAGATCGCATCCGTCTTTTCACGGGAGGCGGTTTTAAAGGGCTCCTTTGACAAGTATGTGACCGCAGTCGGCGTCAAAAAGGGCACCACCGAGGTGGACGCCGCCTTTTTGCAGGAGATTGAGCGGTGGCGCGAGCTTCTGGCAAAAAATATCGCCCTGAGAAACGCGGCCCTTTCCCAGCGGGAGTTAAACTTTGCCGTGCAGCAGACCATTGACCGCATTGTTTTCCTGCGCATCTGCGAAGACCGGGGCATGGAGGCCTACGGTGAACTCATGGCCCTGCAGAACGGCGACAATGTCTACAGGCGCCTTTTTTCGCTGTTTGACCGGGCCGACGCCAAGTACAACTCCGGCCTGTTTCATTTCAAAAAGGAAAAGGGCCGGGAAGATTGCGACGCCCTGACGCCGTTGCTGCACATCGATGACAAGCCGTTAAAGGACATTTTCAAAAACCTCTACTACCCGGAAAGCCCCTACGAGTTTTCCGTATTGTCCGCCGATATCCTGGGCCAGGTGTATGAGCGGTTTCTGGGCAGGGTGATCCGCCTCACCTCCGGCCACCAGGCAAAAATCGAGGAAAAGCCAGAGGTGCGAAAGGCCGGCGGGGTCTACTACACCCCGGCCTATATCGTGGACTATATTGTCAGAAACACGGTGGGCCGGCTGGTGGAGGGCAAAAAGCCCGGCCCCCGTGGCGGGGTGAGCCAGATTCGAATTCTGGACCCGGCCTGCGGGTCGGGCTCGTTTCTGATCGGGGCCTACCAGTTTCTGCTGGACTGGCACCGGGATGCCTATGTGACCGACGGCCCGGAAAAGTGGGCCAGAGGCAAGACCCCGCGCATTTACCAGTCCCATAAAGGCGAGTGGCGCCTGACCACGGACGAGCGCAAGCGCATTCTGCTCAACAATATTTTTGGCGTGGACATCGATCCCCAGGCCGTGGAGGTGACCAAGCTTTCGTTGTTGCTAAAAGTGCTGGAAGGCGAGGACGAACAGAGCATGGGCAAGCAGATGTCCCTGTTTCAGGAGCGGGTCCTGCCCGACCTGGCGGGCAACATCAAGTGCGGCAACTCCCTGATCGGCCCGGATTTTTATACCCATCACCAGACCAGCCTGCTGGATGAAGAGGAGATTTACCGGGTCAATGCCTTTGACTGGAACACCGAATTTTCCGACATCATGAAAAACGGCGGGTTTGACGCGGTGATCGGGAATCCGCCGTATGTGCGGCAGGAAGGACTGGGGGAGTTTAAGACCTATTTTGAAAAGCGGTTTGCCGTTTACCACGGCGTAGCCGATCTGTATGTCTACTTTATCGAAAAGGGCGTGTCGCTTTTGAGTACCGGCGGCCTTTTTTCCTATATCGTGGCCAACAAGTGGCTTCGGGCCAACTATGGAAAACCGCTGCGCCAATGGCTCAAGAAACAGCATATTGTTGAGATCGTGGATTTTGGGGACCTGCCGGTTTTCAAGCAGGCCACCACCTATCCCTGCGTTCTGACGGTGTGCAACAAATCTACCGGCTCCGCCTTTCGTGCCGTTTCCGTCAAAACCCTGGATTTTGGCGACCTGCCTGAATATGTGACCCAAAACGGACATGCGGTGCGCCAGGGCGCTCTGGATGATTCGGGCTGGTCCATGGCCCCCCAGGCGGCCCAGGACCTGCTGGATAAGCTGAGGAACACCGGCGTTCCCCTGGGCCAGTATGTTGCCGGCAAAATTTATTACGGCATTAAAACCGGCTTGAACGAGGCCTTTGTCATTGACGCGGCCACCCGCAAACAACTGATTGCCGAAGACCCGACAAGCGCCAGAATCATTAAACCCTTTCTGGCGGGCCGGGACATCAAGCGGTATCAGCCACTGAAGACCGAAAAGCACCTGATTCTTTTTCCGCGGGGGTTTACCAGTGCAAATTCCCCGGCCAACGGTAATCCATGGGGGTGGCTGAAAAAGACCTACCCCGCCATTGCGGCTCATCTTGAGCCGTTCAGGGAAAAAGCTGAAAAGCGGTATGACAAAGGCGATTACTGGTGGGAGCTTCGCGCCTGTGATTACTATGAAGAGTTTGAAAAGCCGAAGATAATTTATGCCGAAATTGCGACACGAGGACAGTTTGTTTTTGACGCTAAGAAATATTATGCGGATACAACGGCTTTTATTTTGGGATCGGACTCGAAGTATTTGCTGGGTATTGTCAACTCCCGGCTTTGGACATTTTTGTTTTCACAGGTGAGTTCCACGATTCGAGGAGGCTTTCTTCGTTGGAAGTTTCAGTATATGGCTCCGCTCCCCATCCGCACCATCAATTTTGACGACCCGGCTGACAAGGCGGCCCACGACCGCATGGTGGAGCTGGTGGACCGAATGCTGGAGTTAAATAAAAAGCTGGCTGAGGCCAAGACCCCCCAGGCCGGAGATGTGTTAAAACGCCAGATTGAGGCCACGGACAAGCAGATTGATCAACTGGTGTATGAGCTCTACGAACTGACGCCGGACGAGATCGCCATTGTGGAGGCGGACCGGGGGTAAATTTCTTCTTCGGGATCTTCGTGCCCTTCGCGGTCTTCGTGTTGAAGTCCCCTGTGTTTCCGGCCCGGCCGGTTGCTTTTTAACACGAAGGATACGAAGCAACCTTTGACGCATACGTAGTTGTCATTACCCGGCTTGACCGGGTAATCCAGTGTAAAATTGACAAAAGTTCCTTATTGATGCGGAAGAGGGTCATTTTTAGTCTGGATCGCCCGGTCAAGCCGGGCGATGACGAAGAGACGGCCGGGCGATGACGAAGAGACGGTCAGGCTTTGTCGAAATCGGTATCGGTATCGAAATCGGTATCGAAATCGAAATCGAAATCGATCACGATTACGATCACGAGCACGGGCACGAGCACGATTAAGAGCAGGATGGCAGATGAGGCAGGTGGATGAATTGATGAAGGAGGGGGTGGCAAGCGGGGTTTTTCCGGGCGGGGTGCTTTGTGTATGGGTCAAGGGCGCGGTGCGGTTCTGCGAAGCCTATGGCGTGACCGACCTTGAATCCCGGCAGCCGGTGACAACCGATACGGTGTTTGACCTGGCCTCCCTGACCAAGCCCCTGGCCACGGCCCCGGCGATTTTAAAGCTGGCCGACGAGGGCCTTCTGTCGGTTGATGATCCGGCGGGAAAGTGGGTGGCCGGGTTTGACGCCGGAGAAAAAAAGGCGATCACCGTCGCGCATCTGCTCTGCCACACTTCGGGCCTGCCGGCCCACAGGGAATATTTTCATGACCTTTCAGCCATGGCCTTTGAAGACCGGGACCCGGCCTTAAGGAAATTTTTGGAAAAAGAGCCCCTGGAGCAGGCCCCGGGACAGAGGGTGGTTTACAGCGACCTGGGGTACATGGTGCTGGGGTTTATTGTGAAGGCGGTCTCGGGCATGGGCCTGGACCGGTTCGTAACCGATCGGCTGTACAGGCCCCTGGGCATTTCCGGTCTTTTTTTTGTTCCCACAAATCCGGAAGCGGCCGCAAACAAGCCCCTGGGCCTGAAGAATGTGGCTGCCACGGAAAATTGTCCCCGCCGGAAAATGGTGGTGCGCGGGGTGGTGCATGACGACAACGCCTACGAAATGGGGGGAGTGGCCGGTCATGCCGGGTTGTTCGGCACGGCTGCGGCGGTACTGGCCTTTGTGACCGACCTGCTGGCCGTCTATCATGGGCAAAAAACCGGCCCGGTGTTTTCCCGCACCATGGCCGCGCAAATGATGGAACCCCAGTGCGGCACGACCCGGACCTTCGGGTTTGACACACCGGACCCGGAAAATTCCAGCGCGGGCCGGCTTTTTTCCCCCCGCGGGGTCGGGCACCTGGGGTTTACCGGCACCTCCTGCTGGATCGATCCGGACCGGGACGCGGTGGTGGTGCTGCTGACCAACCGGGTCCACCCGGACCGGGCAAACGATGCCATTCGCGCCTTTCGGCCCCGGCTTCACGATGCGGTGATATCCTGTATCTGATTTCTCTGGTGCATCCTCCTCCTGGTTGCAGTAAACGCATTGCATGATTTCAAGTGCAGTCTATGGTTTTTGAAAGGGGCCAAGGATTCAAGGGTTCGAGGGGTCAAGTGGAACAGAATCCTTGAAAAATTAAATTTCACGCAAAGGCCGCAAAGAAAAGCATGAATATTGCGTGTAAGGCGGAAAACATAATCCTTTGCGCACTTTGCGCCTTTGCGAGATAAAAAAACAAACCCCTGCCCCCTGAAATCCTCGAACCCTTCATGCCAGGCCAAATGGGAGAATCCTGATTTTTCCCGCTTTTTCGCCCCCCGGCGACCAATCTTTTTTCAGTTTGTCCTTTTTTCCCTTGTATCGGTTTTATATAACTGATAAAAATGCGGATAATAATCGGGCGCGAAGCACGAATTTTCGCCGGGTGACCGGTTGACGCCAGAAAGGATGCCATGAATATTATAGCCAATTCCATATTGGGCCTGTTTTCCAACGACCTTGCCATTGACCTGGGCACGGCCAACACTCTTGTGTTTGTAAAGGGCAAGGGAGTCGTGCTGAGCGAACCCTCCGTGGTGGCGGTGTATACCGACACCCGGCACAAGAACCGGGTTCGGGCCGTGGGGGCTGAGGCCAAGCAGATGCTGGGCCGGACCCCGGGCAACATCACCGCCATCCGGCCCATGCAGGACGGCGTGATCGCCGATTTTGCCGTGGCTGAGGCCATGATCCGCTATTTTATTCAGAAGGTGCACAACCGGCGCAAGTTCATTCGGCCCCGGATCATCATCGCGGTGCCGTCCGGCATTACGGAAGTTGAAAAGCGGGCCGTCAAGGATTCGGCGGAACGGGCCGGGGCCCGGGAGGTGATCCTTCTGGAAGAGCCCATGGCGGCGGCCATCGGCGCCGGGCTGCCCATCTCCGAGCCCACCTGCAACATGGTGGTGGACATCGGCGGCGGCACCACCGAGGTTGCGGTGATCTCCCTGGGGGGCATTGTGTACAGCCGGTCCCTGCGGGTGGCCGGGGACAAAATGGACGCGGCCATCGCCCAGTATATCAAGCGGAAATACAACCTGCTGGTGGGCGAGCGGACCGCGGAGATGATCAAGATGACCATCGGCAACGCCTACCCGGATGAGGACAACGTGGAGACCATCGAGGTCAAGGGCCGGGACCTGGTCTCCGGCATTCCCAAGATTCTGGCCATTGATTCCGAGGAGATCCGGCTGGCCATCTCCGAGCAGATCGACGCCATTGTGGAGACCGTGAAGATCGCCCTGGAACAGACCCCGCCGGAACTGGCCGCCGACATCGTGGACCGGGGCATCGTGCTCACCGGCGGCGGCGCCCTGCTCAAGAACCTGGACAAGCTGCTGCGGGAAGAGAGCGGTCTGCCCATCACCGTGGCGGAAAACCCCCTGACCACCGTTGCCGTGGGCTCCGGCATGGCCCTGGACAACATCGACATATTAAAGCAGGTCATGATCACGTAACCTCCTTGTGACCGGCAGGACCCTTTTCCCCGGGTTACCGAAATTTTATGTTTTCAAGACGCATGCTTGTCATCGTCGGCATCGCCGGTATGCTGATCGTCAGCCTTGTCTTTTTTGCCGTCACCGGCCGGCGCGCCACCTATCCGGTGAGCGGCGGCGGCGTGGGCATGCTCGTGGTCTCCCCGATTCAGGAGATGGTGACCGGCTCGGCCCGGTTTGTCCGCAACACCTGGCGCCGTTATTTTGCCCTGGTCTCCGTGGCCCATGAAAACGAGCGGCTGACCGACGCCCTGGCCCGATCCATCGCCGAAAACAACCGCTACCGGGAGATGGAGCTCTCCAGCCGGCGGCTGCGTGAACTTCTCAATTTCTACGAGACCATGGATGTCCAGTCCTTTGCCGCCGAGGTGGTGGCCAGGGACCCCTCGGGCTGGTTCAATACCGTCATCATCGACAAGGGGTCGACCCACGGGGTCCGGCGCGGCATGCCGGTGGTGGTGGCCGAAGGCATTGTGGGGCAGGTGGTGGACACCTCCCGGTATTACGCCAAGGTGCTGCTGATCATTGACCCCAACAGCTCGGTGGACGGCCTGTGCCAGCGGACCCGTGCCCGGGGCGTGGTCAAGGGAACCATTCACGAGCGGTGCGATTTCATGTACGTGCTGCGCAAGGACGATGTGCGGGTGGGCGACAGCGTGATCTCGTCGGGCCTGGACGGCATCTATCCCAAGGGGCTGCCCATCGGCCGGGTGTCGGCGGTGGTGAAACGGAACGCCGGCATCTTTCAGACCGTGGAGGTGGATCCCCACGTGGACTTCGGCAAGCTGGAGGAGGTGCTGGTGATCCTCAACGCCCCCCGGCACGAGTTCCAGGACCTGTAGCCATTTAACCCGGATACCGGTATGCGTTATCTTGTTTGTCTGATGGTATGCGTAGTCCTTATTGTGGCCCAGTCCGCGGCCCCTCCGGCGTATTCCCCCCTTTACGGTCTCTATGACTGGCTGATTCCGCTGCTGATTTATCTGGCCGTGTTCCGTTCCCCGGTGGAAGCCGGGGTCACGGCCCTGGGGGCCGGGCTGATGATGGACGCGGTGTCGGGCGGTGCCTTTGGCCTCTACCTGCTCACCTATCTCTGGATTGTCGCCGGCGTGCGCGTCGCCCTTCGGTTTTTTCACGGTGAAGGCGTGCCGTTTCTGTTTTTTGCCGTGCTGGCCGGTGTATTGATTGAAACGCTCGTTTTCTGGAGCGCGGGCCGGGTGGCCGGTCATGTGTACGCCTTCGGCGGCAATGCCGCGGGCGGGCTGGCACGGCAGCTGGTGCTGGCCGGCATCACCGGGCCGTTTGTCGTGTTGGGGGCAAATGCCGTGCTGGGCCGGCTGCTGGCCCGTTTTGACAGGCCGGCGTAACAGGCCGGCCTCCGGCGGCGGATTCTTGAAGTACAGTTAAGTCAGGATTGATGAATTTGTAAAAAGTCTATTTGGAATGGCAAAGTAAAAAGTTCAAGATCAAGGCGTCGCAAATCCCGAGGAATGAGGCGTACTTGTCGTACGTCGCAATGACGAGGGGTGCAGCGCAACGCAGCCGGCCGCCTTGCGGCAATTGGGCTTTTTACGAAGCCATCAGGATTTTCCGGGTGGAAGACTATTTCGCAACACTGGATGCCGACTGGTTCAAACATCGGCTGGTGGCCCTCTCCCTGTGCGTGGCCGGGGTCTTTGTGGTGCTGTTTGCCCGGCTTTTCTTCCTTCAGGTGGTGGAGGGGGAGGAGTACCGCCGCCTGTCGGAGAACAACTGTATTCGCCTTCAGCGGATCGAGCCGCCCAGGGGCCAGATTTTCGACCGCAACGGCGTCAACATCGTTGACAACCGCCCCTCCTTTGACCTGAGCATCATTCCCAAAGACGCCGGGAACCCCGGCGCGGTCATTGAGCGGCTGGTGGCCCTGACCGGCATACCGGCGGCCCGGCTGCACGGGAATTTTGCCAAGCACAAGACGGTCAATCCCTATAAGCCGGTGCTGCTGGCCCAGGACGTGGGCCGGGACGTGCTGGCCGTGGTGGAGGGCCACCGCTTTGACCTGCCCGGAGTGGTAATGGACGTCACGCCCCGGCGGCACTATCTGTACAACGGGTTTGCCGCCCACCTGATCGGCTATCTCGGGGAGATCAGCCGCGGTGAACTGGACAGCGACCGCTTTGCGGGATACGAGCCGGGCAGCTATGTGGGCAAGTACGGGGCGGAACGGCTGTATGAACCGTTCTTGAGGGGCCGGTACGGGGGCCGCCAGGTGGAGGTGAATGCCGGCGGAAACGTGGTCCGGGTGCTGAAAACCGTGGAAGCCGAGTCCGGCCACCATGTCTACCTGACCCTTGATTTCGACCTGCAGCAGAAAGCCGAAGAGTTGATGGCCGGCGTGTCCGGCGCGGTCATCGCCCTGGATCCGGACAACGGCGCGGTGCTGGCCATGGTGAGCAGCCCGGCGTTTCCCCAGAGCCGGTTCGTTGACGGCATGTCGGCCGAGGAGTGGCAGGCCCTGGTGACAGACCCCCGCCGGCCCATGGAGAACAAGGCCATTCAGGCGGAATATCCGCCGGCGTCGGTGTACAAGATCATCACCAGCTTTGCCGGGCTGGAGGAGGACGTGGTGGCGCCGGACACAACGTTTTACTGCCCCGGGTATTACCGGTACGGGGACCGGGTCTACCGGTGCTGGGCCGAGCAGGGCCATGGCCGCGTGAGCCTGGTGGATGCCCTGTCCCGGTCCTGTGATGTCTACTACTACCAGGTGGGCCAGCGGGTCGGGGTGGAGCGGCTGGCCTGGTATGCCAAGGCCTGCGGCCTGGGCCGGCCCACCGGCATCGACCTCTATCCGGAAAAGGGCGGGCTGGTGCCGTCGGGCCAGTGGAAACGCAGGCGTCTGGGCACGGCCTGGCAGGGCGGGGAGACCCTTTCCGTGGCCATCGGTCAGAGCTACAACCTGGTCACCCCCTTGCAGATGGCGGTACTGGCCGCGGCCGTGGCCAACGGCGGCGTGCTGAAGCGGCCGGTGATCCTGGACCGTGTTGAAACCGTGGAAAAGGAGCGGTTGAAAGCGGGAGAACCGCGGGACATGGGAATGCTGCCGGTAAGCGACGCCACCCTGGAGATCGTGCGGCAGGGGATGTGGAAGGCGGTCAACGACCGTCACGGCACGGCATGGTGGTCGGCCCGCAGCCGCAAGGTGGAGATCAGCGGCAAGACCGGCACGGCCCAGGTGGTGGCCAGCACCCGCAACGGGGACGAGGAAATTTACGCAGTGGACACCCATAAACCCCACGCATGGTTCGTGGCCTATGCGCCGTCCGAGAATCCGGTCATCGCGGTGGCCGTGATCGTGGAGCACGGCGAGCACGGATCTTCCGCCGCCGGCCCGGTGGCCAAGGCAATGATTGAGACCTATCTAAGGGACAAAAGCGGGGACATGGACGGACGATGAGGGAGAGCTGGGAATCAAGACAATTTGACTGGGGCCTGCTGCTGCCGGTGGTGGCCCTGGGGATGATCGGGGTCATCGTGCTTTACAGCGCGTCGGCGTCGGCCCCTGCCCACCTGCAGCGGATGCTGTGCATCAAGCAGGCCGTGTGGTTTGTCATCGGCCTGGTGCTGGCCGGCGGCTCACTGCTGTTTCACTACAAGCGCCTGGACAACTGGGCCATTGTCATTTACCTTTTCAGCATGGCCCTGCTGGTGAGTGTGCTGCTCTGGGGAAAGGCGGCCGGCGGCTCCACCCGGTGGCTGCCCGTGGGGCCGGTGGCGATTCAACCCTCCGAGCTGGCCAAGATCGCGATGATCATCCTTCTGGCCCGGTATTACGCCAAGCAGGCGACCGCGGACGGGCTGGGCATAAAAAAGCTGCTGGTGCCCATTCTCCTGGTCGGCGTTCCCTTTGTCCTGATCGGAATGCAGCCCGACCTGGGCACGGCCATGCTTCTGGCCCTGATTGCCACGGCCGTTACCCTTTTTATTAAGGTTCAGAAGCGGACCCTCTACCTGATGGGCGGGGTCATGGGGGTGCTGGTGGCCCTGGGGTGGTTTTTTCTGCTCAAGGAGTACCAGAAGCAGCGGGTGTTGACCTTTCTCAACCCGGACCGGGATCCCCTGGGAGCGGGGTATCATATCATTCAGTCCAAAATCGCCATCGGGTCGGGCATGGTGTTCGGCAAGGGGTTCATGCAGGGCACCCAGAACGCCCTGGCCTTTCTTCCGGAACAGCACACCGATTTCATCCTTTCGGTCCTGGCCGAGGAGTGGGGTCTGGTGGGGGTCAGCGTGGTGCTGTTCCTGTATCTGCTGATTATTATCTGGGGCATCAGTATCGGGTATCAATGTAAGGATAATTTTGGTATCATCCTGGCGGTCGGCGTCACCGCCATGATTTTCTGGCACGTGGTGGTGAACGTGGGCATGGTGATGGGGCTGCTGCCGGTGGTGGGCGTGCCGCTGCCCCTGATCAGTTACGGCGGTTCGTCGGTTGTGACGTTCATGCTGGGCATCGGGTTGCTGCTCAACATCAGCATGCGGCGTTCCGGCGTGGAGTGACCGAGCCCGGACACCGGGTGAACAGCGGCGATATTTTCAGCCATTACATGACGGGCGCGGCTTTGGCGGCGCCCTATATTTTACACAGGGGGTTATCATGGGAAAAACAGAGAAGGGACCGGATGCCATTACGACGTTTCTGGGGGCGGATGCCTCGGTGGAGGGGACCGTCAGTTTTGAAGGCACCATACGGGTGGACGGACGGGTCACGGGAAAAGTCACCAGCGCCTCCGGCACGGTGATCATCGGGGAAAAGGCGGTGATCGACGGAGATGTGTCGGTGGATGTGGCGATCATCAAGGGCCGGGTGAACGGCACGGTGGATGCCGCTTCCCGGATCGAGGTCTATCCGCCGGCCGCCATTGAGGGGGACATTCACGCGCCGGTGATTTCCATTGACGCCGGAGTGAAGTTCAACGGAAACTGCTCCATGGCATCACGTAAAAAACCGGAAATAAAACAAAATCAGTGAATTTATCCCCGGCGGACAGAGCGGTGAAAAAAAGTTTATTTTTTTTCGAAAAGCCTTTGACATTGAAGCGGGTTGTGCTAAAAGGGAAGTTTAATTTTTGCTTAAATCTTCAGTTGATGGGAGTTTGCGAAACGACTACAACACAGTGGCTGGCGCGGAGGATTTTCATGAGGTTTGATAAAAAGATATCGGCGGGCGCGGCAATGGTTTGCGGCATTCTGTTGTCCGCCCGGGCGGCCTCGGCCGAGGGCGGCATCACCGTTATTCCGGACGGGTCTGTGATCTGGCAGATGATCAATTTTATAGTGCTTGTGGTGGTGCTCAATTTTGTATTGTACAAGCCCATTCGTACGGTGGTGGCCCGGCGGCAGGAAAAAATGGAAGGGCTCGACGGTAACATCGAGGCCTTTACGCGGGACGCGGCGGACAAGGAACGGGCTTTTGCCGAAGGGATTAAAAAGGCCAGGACCCGGGGTATGGACGAAAAGAACGCCCTGATCGAAGCGGCCGCCAACGAGGAAAAGAAGATCATGGAGGGCATATACCAGCAATCCCAGAAGACCCTTGCCCAGACCCGGGAGGAGATCGCCAGGGATGCGGCCAAGGCCGCCGAAGCCCTGCAACGGGAGATTGATGAATTTGCCGCCGCTATCGGCTCGAAAATTTTAGGGAGGGATGTTGCATGAGGCTGTTTGGAATGCGCGAATCAGTAAAGAAAAAAGCGGCCGTGATTGTGGTGGTATCGCTGATGGCGTTCTGTTGCGCCGGCTTTGCGGTTGCCGCCGAACATGGGGCGGAAGCCGCTCCCAAGGGCTGGGTGGCCACTGATACATTCAGGGTCATGAACTTCGCCGTTCTGGCGATTGCCCTGTTCCTGCTTTTACGCAAGCCGGTTGCCGGGGCCTTGAACAATCGCATTGCCGGTATTCGTGAGGAGCTTGCCCGCCTGGAAGCACAGAAGGAGGAAGCCAGAAAAGCCCTGGAGGCCTATAACGAGCGTCTCAAGATGCTTGACAAAGAGGCCGAAAAGATCATCGAAGATTACAAGAAGCAGGGCGAGGCTGCAAAGGCCCGGATCATGGAGAGCGCCAGGGCATCGGCCGCCAAGCTGGAGGAACAGGCCAGGCGCAACATCGAAAATGAGTTTGAGTCCGCCCGGCAGAAACTGCGGCTGGATATATTTGAGCAGGCTGTTGCCAGGGCAGAGGCGCTGGTAACGGAAAAAATCACTCCTGATGATCAGCACAGGCTGGTCGAAGAATATCTGGACAAGGCGGTGCTATAGTGAAAAATTATGTTATTCAGAGGCGTTACGCAAAGGCCTTGATGCTGATCGGCAAGGAGGACAACAACGCCGAGCAGTACAAGGAGGAGTTGAACGGCTTTGTCTCCGTTCTGGACATGGAAAAGGCGTTTGAAAGCGCCATCACCAACCCGCTTTACCCGGTGGAAGCCCGGCGCAAGGTGCTGGACACGGTCATTGAAAAACTCGGCGTGTCGGTCATGATGCGGTCGTTTCTGGCCCTGCTTTTTGAAAAACGGCGCATTCAGCATGTGCGGGGAATAAACGAGGTGTACCAGACACTGGTGGACGAGCTCAAGGGGATTGTGCGGGCCGACGTGGTTTCCGCCGGCGAACTGTCCGACGATGTGGTTGAAAAGATTCGCGCCTCGCTTTCGAAGATGACCGGCAAACAGGTGATTGTCGATATCGCTCAGGATCCCTCCCTGATCGGGGGTATCGTGACAAAGGTAGGGGATATGGTACTGGATGGCAGCATCAAGACCCAGTTGTCAAATATGAAAGAATCTTTAAAAAAGGGTGAGAGAGTCTAATGGAAATACGAGCCGAAGAGATCAGTCAGATTATCAAAGAGCAGATTAGGGGTTTCGACAAAAAGGTCGAATTGAGCGAAACAGGCGTCGTCCTCTCTGTTGGTGACGGTATCGCCAGGGTGTATGGCCTGGAAAAGGTCATGACCATGGAGCTGGTCGAGTTTCCCGGCGGCATTCTGGGGCTGGTACTCAACCTTGAAGAGGACAACGTGGGCGTGGCCATCATGGGCGAAGATACCAACATCAAAGAGGGCGACATCGTCAAGCGGACCGGGCGCATCGCCCAGGTGCCCGTTGGCGAGGCCGTTCTGGGCCGCGTGGTGGACACCACCGGCGCGCCTATTGACGGTAAGGGCCCCATCAACGCCACGGAAACCCGGCGTATCGAAGTGGTGGCGCCCGGCGTTATCGCCAGAAAGAGCGTGCACGAGCCGTGCTACACCGGCCTGAAGGCCGTTGACGCCATGACCCCGGTGGGCCGTGGCCAGCGCGAGCTGATCATCGGCGACCGCCAGATCGGCAAGACCGCCGTGGCCATTGACGCCATTCTGGCCCAGAAGGACACCGACGTTTACTGCATCTACGTGGCCTGCGGCCAGAAGAAATCTTCGGTGGCCCAGGTGGCGGCCATCCTGGAAAAGCACGGCGCCATGGAGTACACCACCATCGTTGCCGCCTGCGCCAGTGACCCCGCGTCCCTTCAGTACCTGGCCCCCTATGCCGGGTGCTCCATGGGCGAATACTTCCGGGACAACGGCAAACACGCCCTGATCATTTACGACGACCTTTCCAAGCAGGCCGCCGCTTACCGTCAGGTCTCCCTGCTCCTGCGCCGCCCGCCGGGACGTGAAGCCTATCCGGGTGACATTTTCTACAACCACTCCCGTCTGCTGGAGCGGGCCGCCAAGCTCAACGACGAACTGGGCGCCGGTTCCCTCACGGCGCTGCCCATCATTGAGACCCAGGCCGGTGACGTGTCGGCCTTTATTCCCACCAACGTTATTTCCATCACCGATGGTCAGATCTACCTGGAACCGAACCTGTTTTTCGCCGGTATCCGTCCGGCCATCAACGTTGGCCTTTCGGTCTCCCGCGTCGGCGGCGCGGCCCAGGTCAAGGCCATGAAACAGGTGGCCGGCACCCTGCGTCTGGATATGGCCCAGTTCCGCGAACTGGAGGCGTTTGCCGCCTTCGGCAGCGACCTGGACGCCGCCACCCAGAAGCAGCTGACCCGCGGCGCCCGGCTGGTGGAAATTCTCAAACAGCCCCAGTATAAGCCCCTGCCCATGGAAAAGCAGGTCACCATCCTTTTTGCCGGTACCAACGGGCACCTGGACGAACTGCCCCTGGATGCCATTGCCGCTTATGAAGCCGGCCTTTATACCTTTATGGAGACCAAGTATCCGCAGGTTTTTGCCGACCTGAAGGAGAAGCAGGCATTTACGGATGAGATCAAACAGACCCTGACAAAAGCACTGGGTGAATACGGACAGGAGTTCAAGGACACGATCAAATAATTCAGAAAGCCTTGCTTTGAGGGCACATAAGGGTAGTGACATATGCCATCTTTAAAAGAAGTCCAACTGAAAATAAAGGGTGTCAAGCAGACCAAGAAGATCACCAAGGCCATGAACATGGTGGCCACTTCCAAGCTGCGCGGCGCACAGACCAACATGGAGGCATTCCGGCCCTATGCGGAGAAGTTTGCCGAGGTGCTGGGCAGCCTGGCCGCCAAGGCCGGTGAGGAGACCAGCCCGCTGCTGGTTCCCAAAGAGTCGGTAAAGCGCGTCAATGTGGTGCTCTGTACGTCGGACCGGGGATTGTGCGGCGGTTTCAACACCAACCTGGTCCGCCTGGCCAACGAGTATCTCAAGCGCTGCAAGGAAAAGGAGATTGAGGTCTCTTTCACCCACTTCGGCAAGAAGGGGCGTGACTGGTGCCGCAAGATGACCGATTGCGAGCGCAAGAGTGAATACCTCGGCGTGGTGGGCGCCCGGTTCGGGTTTAACGTGGCGGTGACCGCGGGTCGGGATCTGATCAACGGTTTTTTGAACGGCGATTATGACGAGGTCCATGTCATTTATAGCGAGTTCCAGGGCATGGCCAAGCAGTTACCCGTGATCAGGCAGCTGCTGCCGATTCCACCCATTGAGACGGCTGATTCATCGGCGCCGGGTGGCGGGGAAGACTATCTGGCGGAACATATCTGCGAACCGTCGCCGGATGAAATTCTTGGCGCCATGCTTCCCAAGAATGTTTTTATTCAGATTTACAGCGCCCTGCTGGAGACATCCACCAGCGAGCACGCGGCCCGTATGGCGGCCATGGACAACGCGTCCAAGGCGTGCAACGACATGATCAACGAGCTTACGCTGCTGTTCAACAAAGCCAGGCAGGCGGCCATCACGGCGGAACTGATGGATATTGTGGGTGGTGCCGAGGCTCTTAAAGGTTAACCAAACAAGCATGTAAATAGATACCAGGAGGTCTATAGATGAGTGACAATATCGGAAAGGTCGTACAGGTCATGGGGCCTGTGGTGGACGTCGAGTTTGAACCCGGCAAGTTGCCCGCGATTCTGACAGCGCTGTTGATTACCAATACCGTCATTAATGATGAGGCGGACAACCTGGTGGTTGAGGTTGCCCAGCACCTTGGCGACAACGTGGTGCGAACCATTGCCATGGATGTTACCGACGGTCTGGTGAGAGGCATGCCGGTAAAAGACACCGGTGCTCCCATTACCATGCCTGTTGGCGCGGCCTCTCTTGGTCGTGTGCTCAACGTGGTGGGAAAACCCGTGGACGGCCTGGGGCCTGTCAGCCGGGAAAAGACCATGCCGATTCACCGTCCCGCTCCCCTGTTCACCGAACAGGACACCAGCGTGAACGTCCTGGAAACCGGCATCAAGGTCATCGACCTGCTGGTGCCCTTCCCCAGAGGCGGCAAGATGGGCCTGTTCGGCGGCGCCGGCGTGGGCAAGACCGTTATCATGATGGAGATGGTCAATAACATCGCCATGCAGCACGGCGGTATTTCCGTGTTTGCCGGCGTTGGCGAGCGGACCCGTGAAGGAAACGACCTTTACCATGAAATGAAAGACTCCGGTGTTCTTCCCAAGGCGGCCCTGATTTACGGTCAGATGACCGAGCCCCCCGGAGCCCGTGCCCGCGTGGCCCTTTCCGCGCTGACCTGCGCCGAGTATTTCCGTGACGTGGAAGGTCAGGACGTGCTGATCTTCATCGACAACATCTTCCGGTTCACCCAGGCCGGCGCCGAAGTATCCGCCCTTCTGGGTCGTATCCCATCGGCGGTGGGTTATCAGCCGACACTGGCGGTGGACCTTGGCGGCCTTCAGGAGCGGATCACATCAACCGACAAGGGCTCCATTACCGCGGTTCAGTGCGTCTATGTGCCCGCGGACGACCTCACCGACCCGGCCCCTGCCACCACTTTTGCCCATCTGGACGGTACGGTGGTGCTTTCCCGTCAGATCGCCGAGCTGGGCATTTACCCCTCGGTGGATCCGCTGGACTCCACCTCCCGTATTCTGGACGCGGCCTATATCGGGGAAGAGCACTACCGGGTGGCCCGGGAAGTTCAGCAGACCCTTCAGAAATACAAGGAACTTCAGGATATTATCGCCATCCTCGGTATGGATGAGCTTTCCGATGAGGACAAGGTAACGGTTGAGCGGGCCAGAAAGCTTCAGCGCTTTCTGTCCCAGCCCTTTCATGTGGCCGAGGTCTTCACCGGCAAGCCCGGCTCCTATGTCAAGATTGAAGACACGGTTCGAAGCTTCAAGGAGATCTGTGACGGCAAGCATGACGACCTTCCGGAGTCGGCCTTTTACATGGTGGGCAGCATTGAAGAAGCCGTTGCAAAAGCCAAGGGCTAACAGCGTTAACAAGGGGATGGAAAATGGCTGAAAATTTGAGGCTTGAACTGGTTACCCCGGAAAAAACGGTGGTCAGCGACGATGCACAGATCGTCATGGCGCCGGGCGTTCTGGGTGAATTTGGCGTACTTGTCAATCACACCCCTTTTTTAACGTCCCTGATGCCGGGAGCCCTTCACTATAAAGACACAGGCGGAAAAGACCACCTGCTGTTTGTCAGTGACGGCTTTGCCGAGGTGCTGCCCGACCGGGTTACCGTTCTGGCGGAATCCGCCGAAAGAAAAGAGGATATCGACATCCAGCGGGCCGAGGCCGCCAGACAGCGGGCGGAAAAACGGCTTGAGAGCGGGGAAGATATTGATTTTGTCAGGGCAAAGGCCGCTCTGGCAAGGGCGATACAGCGCATTCACGTGGCTGGTGCCTGACCGGTTTTACCGCCGCCGGCAAAGTCGATCATTAGAGGATACAAAGGGCATTCCGTTTTCTGGTATGCCCTTTTGTTTTTACCGTGTTTTCTTTCGATCTGTCGGCGACACGGTCCGGGACAAGACAACCTGTACCTTGAATACGGATATGATAATGATCAACCCTCCTGTTTCTATTGTTATTCTGGCGGCCGGCCTCGGCACCCGGATGAAGTCCGACAAGGCCAAGGTGCTTCACGAGATCGCCGGTAAATCCATGCTCAGCTATGTGCTGGACGCGGCTCTGACAGTGACGGCCTGTGACCATGTTGTTGTGGTGGTGGGGTGCCAGGCCGAGGCCGTACGCGCCGAGGCGGCGAAAAAGGGCGGGATCCGGTTTGCCCTTCAGGAACGGCAGCTGGGCACCGGCCATGCGGTCCAGTGCGCTCTTGATGGCCTTTCTGAAGAGACCGGTGATGTGGTGATTCTGTGCGGGGATGTGCCGTTTATCGCAAGCGACACTATTAGTCGCCTGGTTGCCGTCCATCGGCAGGAGGAGCGGGATGTGACCCTGCTGTCCGTTGCACTTGAAAATCCAACAGGTTACGGCCGGGTCATTCGGGATCCGGAAGGCAATGTCTCCCGTATCATTGAGGAGGCGGATGCGTCGGAAGAAGAACGGGAAATCAATATCGTCAATGCCGGCATCTACTGCGTGAAAAAGGACTTTCTGGCCTGGGCGCTTTCCCGCATCGAACCCCATAACGCCCAGAACGAGATTTACCTGACCGACATAATAGGTGTTGCCTATACGAACAACCGGCGGATCGGTGCACTGGTCTGCCCGAATGCAGACGAGGTGATCGGGGTCAACAGCAGGGCCGATCTGGCCCGTGCCGAGGAACGGATGGCGGCCGGTCTGCGGGGGAAAACTTCTTGACTTTTCATGTTTATCCAAATAAATTATGAAACCAGCGAGGTGTATTGTTGAACGAGCAGGAAACCAGACAACTGGACGATCAGTTTGATGAGATTGAAAAACGGGTTGAACAGTTATTTAACACAATAGAGTCACTTGAAACGGCCAACATCCAGCTGAAGGATAGAATAAATCAGTTGGAACAGGAGGTTAAGGAGAAAACAGAAGCACAGGAACGGTTTGTCGAGGAAAAGGCGTTGGTTCGGTCAAAAATCGACGCGCTGATTGAAAAGATAAATCATTTCAAGTCTCTGGAAGGTAACGCAACAGTGGGACAGCAGTAGGCGGTCTTCACGGTTTCAGAAGAGGGTGTCCTTTTGGGTGAGCATATAACCATTCATCTTTTTGGTAAAAGTTATACATTTGAGGCGGATGCGGATGTTCCAAACGCGCATGCGGTGGCTGATTTACTGGAACAGGAGGTAACCGTGGTTGCAAAGAGGGCCGGTGGAACGGCCATTTCACGCAACCCCTTTGCCATGCTTACCCAGGCCGCGCTTAATATCGCAAATGAATGCGTCGGGTTGCGAAGCGACCGGCACCGGATGTTGCAGACCGTGACCACCCGGTCCCAGGCCCTGATTCAGGCGATGGATGCCCGCCTGCATTAATTTATGGATGGCCCTTTTCTTGAAATGTTTTCAAATCGTGTAAGGTGAAATGATTTTTAAGGTGTACCCCCTGCCGTGCAAGTGATTGATAGATGCTCTTTGTCCCAACTATAGCAGGACGGGAGCTGTCTCTGGCTCTGGTGTGCAGGTTCCGCATGGACGGAAAAGCCTGAAAGAGCCACACGGCGCCCACCTTGTCTACCATGGTCAAAGACCTGGCAACACGGCACAAAGGCAGGGGGACTTTTTCACCACACCGCTTTTCCTCAAGTTGAAACCCCTTCTTTTTCTGTTTTCTTCCCGTCTGTCGTTTCAGCACTGATTGACGTTTACAGGTGCCCCGGCGCCGGCAGGGCCGGCCTACCGGTGCCTTTTTACCTTAAACCGGTCGCTGATCTTTACCAGGGACGAGGAGGAATAACCATATGAATATATACGCAGGAGTCGCCGGTGTCGCCGGTATTGTGATCGGGTATGTGCTGGCGGTTGTGATACAGAACCGGCTGGCCAGAAAGAAAGTGAATGAAGCCCGGGAAGAGAGCCGGCGGATTGTGGAGGATGCCCGGCTGCGGGCGGAAAACCTTGTCAAGGAAGCCAAGCTGGAGGCCAAGGACCGGCTCTTCAAGATGAAGAGCGATTTTGACGCTGAAACCGCAGATGCCAGAAAGGAATTAAAAAAGCTTGAGCAGCGGTTGATCTCCAAAGAGGAGAACCTGGACAAGAAGTATGACCAGATGGAGCGGCGGGAGCAGGAGGTGGTCAAGAAGGAGAAGCGGGCCCAGAAGATCGAAGAGGAGGTCGAGCAGAAACAGTCTGAATACAACCACCTGCTGGCTGAACAGAAACGGCAGCTGGAGGTGGTATCCGGACTTACGGCGGAACAGGCCAAGGAGATTCTGGTTCGCTCCATGGAGGATGAGGCCCGGCACGATGCCGCCAAGCTGATCAAGAAAATCACCACCGAGGCTGAGGAAGAGGCGGTCAAGAAGGCCCAGAAGATCATTTCCACGGCCATTCACCGGTACGCCGGCGACTACGTGGCGGAAAAGACCGTATCGGTTGTGGAACTGCCCGGCGATGAGATGAAGGGCCGCATCATCGGCAGGGAGGGCCGGAACATTCGGGCGCTGGAAGCGGCCACCGGCATCGACCTGATTATTGATGACACACCGGAGGCGGTGATTCTGTCCGGCTTCAACCCGGTGCGGCGCGAGGTGGCCCGTATCTCGATCCAGCGGCTCATTGCCGACGGCCGTATTCACCCGGCCCGCATCGAGGACGTGGTAAAAAAGGTCGAGGTCGAGGTCGAGGCAACGATAAAGGAGGCCGGCGAACAGGCGGCCTTCGACCTGGGGGTTCACGGTATCAACCCGGAACTGGTGCGCATTCTGGGGAGCCTGAAGTTCCGGACCAGCTATACGCAGAACGTGCTGCAGCATTCAATCGAGGTGGGGTTTCTGTGCGGTATCATGGCCGCTGAACTGGGCCTGGACCAGAAGCTTGCCCGGCGCATGGGTCTGCTGCACGATATCGGCAAGGCCATCGACCATGAAGTGGAGGGCCCCCATGCCCTGATCGGCTCCAACGTGGCCCTGAAATATGGAGAGTCGGCGGAGGTGGCCCATGCCATCGGCGCCCACCACGAGGATGTGGAACCCCAGTCGGTCTACGATGTTCTGGTGCAGGCCTCGGACGCCCTTTCCGGCGCCCGGCCCGGCGCCCGGAAGGAGCTGCTGGAAAACTACATCAAGCGGCTGGAAGACCTGGAGAAGATCGCCAACGCGTTCAAGGGGGTTGCCACGGCCTACGCCATTCAGGCCGGCCGGGAGCTGCGGGTGATGGTGGAAGGCGAGGCACTGTCGGACGAAGAGTCTGTGGTGCTGAGCCGCAACATCGCCAAGCAGATCGAGGAAAACCTGACCTTCCCGGGCCAGATCAAGGTTACGGTGATTCGGGAAACAAGAGCCGTGGAATACGCCAATAAATAGCGAATGGCTTCGTAAAACGCCCAATTGCTGTGTTGCGCTGCGCCCCTCCTCGATCGGCGTACTTAAAGTACAGCCTCCTCGTCGGGGCTTGCACGCCTTGCACTTGAACGTTTTACTTTGCCATTATCTTAGAGCATATGTTTTTAAATTTATCATGGACACCATTCGGTATTCGCTTATTGCTTTTTCGTGCCCTCATAATAGATGGATAGACACTAAATAACGGAGTCTGTACTGATGAGTGTGGTAGACATACTGAGCGAACGGGGGTTTGTGGAGGCCTTTACCCACGAACAGGAGCTGCGGGACCTGGCCGCCGAATCGGCCGTCACCTGTTACATCGGGTTTGACCCCACAGCCTCCAGCCTGCATGTGGGCAGCCTGGTGCCCATCATGGCCCTGGCCCACATGCAGCGAAGCGGCCACCGGCCCATCGCCCTGGTGGGCGGCGGCACCGGGCTGGTGGGGGATCCCAGCGGCAAGACAGAGATGCGGAAACTGATCACCCCGGAGGCCGTGGGCCAAAACATTCAGGGCATTCAGCGCCAGCTATCGCGGTTTATTGACTTTGCCGGCGATAAGGCCCTGCTGGTGAACAACGCGGACTGGCTGACCGGCCTGGAGTATATTCCGTTTTTACGGGACATCGGCCGGCACTTTTCCGTGAACCGGATGATCAAGGCCGAGAGCTACCGCATGCGGCTGGAGTCCGAGGAGGGGCTGAGTTTTATCGAGTTCAACTACATGCTCCTGCAGGCCTACGACTTTCTGAAACTCTGCGGGGACCACGACTGCGTACTTCAGATGGGCGGCAGCGACCAGTGGGGCAATATCGTGGCCGGCATCGACCTGGTCCGGCGGGTGCTCAACCGCCAGGTGTACGGACTCACCTTTCCCCTGATTACCACCAGCAGCGGCGCCAAGATGGGAAAAACCGCTG